>Gatling_p1__coassemble_4484_pt1 | contig 3539 bp, 3 predicted proteins | sample Gatling_p1__metabat2_high_PE_011 | metagenome-assembled genome bin Gatling_p1 | reverse complement strand
TGCAGGGCCGTCGCGTACAGAACCCAACCAAGGGAATCTACGTAACTAAGAGCGGTAAAAAAGTGGTTTTCAACAAATAAACCAAACCTTAACGTTATATATATTCATTAATCACAAATAATCAATTCAGAATAAAATGAAAAAAACATATCAGAAACCAACCACCGAAATGTTGGTTGTAGCACAAGAGTCTATGATGGCTGCCAGTTCACTGAACATTCATGAAGAAGAAATGGGCGCAGGCAGCGCACTCGGCAACGAAGAAGCTGACTTCGACGTTTGGAAATAAGTTGTAATGATTCGAAAAGAGCTGTATCGAAAATAATCGGTACAGCTCTTTTTCATTAAACATCATAAAGAAGCAAAAGCAACACTTTCCCCCCCTTACCGTTAAGGTAAAGTTAAAAATAAAAGGATGCAGAGTTAAAACACTTTTTAAATTTCTTAAAACAAAAGATAACTTATATATTTGCAATCTTAATAAAAACCTTTAAAACATATCAAAAACGTTATGAAAAAATTACGATTTTTCAAGTCGTTATTCCTGTTCTTATTGGGAATAACAACGGCTGCAGCTCAAGAAAAGGTTGAGCCAAACAAATTCGAAACAACGACCATCGAAGGTGGACAGTTCAAAAATCCGAAGTGGTATTTAGTAAGCATGAATCAGGATATTCCGGGATATGGTCATGCAAAAGGATATATGATAGCTATAGATTCTGATAATGAAATTTCCGTTCCGGAGAACAAGAGCAAAGTTAACCCAATGGACGACAAACAACTTTGGTGCTTTGTGAAAACCCAAGACGGAAACTACCAAATCTACAATAAAGCAAAGGGTGCTACCAAATGTGTCACCTACAGCACCTCTACTTCTAATAAAAACGGATTGGCAAAATTTGCTGCTCCAACAACAGAACCCAACAAGTCTACATGGATCCTGACAGAAACTTCCGTACAGGACTTCAAGGGTAAGGGCGGTTTCTGCTTCAAAATGAAGGATACAAGCACTGATAAACAATATCTGAACAAGCAGTCGGGCAAATTGTCTTTCTGGAATGCTGCCGACAATGGTTCTACTTTCTTTGTAACAACTCAAAGCGAAGCCGTTAACTCACAATTGGCAGAAGCTGTAGCCAAAGGCGACCAATATCAAATTGGTGAGGGTTTAGGCAAATATACTGACCCAAGCGGAAAGTTCAACACGGCATTGCAAGCTGTTAAGGATGCACAAACTTCCTCAGACAAAACAGCAGAACAGAAGCTGCAATTGGTAACTGATTTGAACAATGCTATCGCTCAACTGACAATCAACCAACCAGAAGTAGGCAAATTCTATTCATTTAAAGGAAGTCGCAACCACTATATGTCTGCTACAACGACACAAAACAAGTCAAACTTTGGTGGTGACTGCCCTGTTTTGACTGACAACCAAGATGAAGCTGTATTCTATCTGACAGCAGATAAAAAGTTAATAACTAGCAACGCACTATGCGTTAGCCAAGTTACAGTAGTGGCAGATTTGGGACAAGCAACAACTTTCAAAGCATCTGTCGTTTCTCCCGGAAAATATGCAATCTGCAATGGCGGCAAAGCCTTCAGTGATTATAATAAAAATGTAAACGATGGAATCGACAGACGCGGCGAAGGCGATGGTCCGAGATATACCGACTGTGCTTGGACTATCGAGGAAATTACCGACCAAAGCAAATGGTCTAAGATTACCAAAAACTTGTCAAGTGCCAACTTCGCTACTTTAGCAGCTCCAGTAGCTTTAACTATTCCAGAGGGCGTAAAAGCTTATACCGTTGAAGCCAATGAAGGCAAAGCTGTTTTGACTGAAGTAAATACTACGATCCCTGCCGGAACTGCTGTTCTGTTGGAGAAAACAGGTTCTGAATCAAACTTCAGCTTCAACTTTGCAGCTTCTGCAGATGCTGTAGAAAGCACAAACCATCTGCACGGTGTTTACAAAGCAAAAGAAATTCCAGAAGGCTCATACATCTTGGCAAACGGTAACAGCGGCATTGGCTTCTACAAAGTGAAAGCCAGCGAACGCAACTTGGCTGCCAACAAGGCATACTTGACCGTTTCTGCTGCTCAGGCTAACTTGCAGTCTATCATTATTGGTGGTAACACAACCGGTATCGACGAAATCGTAACCGGAGAGACTGCCAAAGAAATTTATTTCGACTTGCAGGGCCGTCGCGTACAGAACCCAACCAAGGGAATCTACGTAACTAAGAGCGGAAAGAAAGTTATCTTCAACTAATTCATCACATATCAAAATACCAGAAAATGAAAAAAACATATCAGAAACCAACCACCGAAATGTTGGTTGTAGCACAAGAGTCTATGATGGCTGCCAGTTCACTGAACATTCATGAAGAAGAAATGGGCGCAGGCAGCGCACTCGGCAACGAAGAAGCTGACTTCGACGTTTGGAAATAAATTATAATGATTCGCTAAGAGCTGTATCGATTATTTTCGATACAGCTCTTTTTATTAAATGTCAGTTGCAAAACACGCATTGGCAAGCAGATTCGGAAATCTGCTTGAACGTATACGTAGATGTAACTACAAGATGCAATGAAGCAATGAAAACGTTCCGGGGGATTTGCAATCGCCCGGCGACAAGACAAGGCAAGCGGCAAAACTCCTCTTTGTCAGCTAATTTAACCGATTCACTTACATTCTAATTCAAAAACAGCCATTTCACTTACTGCACCTATTTCCATTTTCATTCAAATAGCTTCTATTTTGAATGATTATACAGCGAAAATGCTAAATATACGGTATATTATTCGAAACTTCTCTTGAGATTTTTCTTTTTATCTCATGATATAAAAAAATTATTCCCATGAGATAAAATTATTTTCATCATGAGATAAATTCATTTTCAACGTGACTTCGACATTTTTTAATCTGGTAACCATAAAAAATGCCTCGATATAGCTCTGTTTTGAATCGTTATTTTTCTAGATGGTGTGTCGAAAGTATGGACAAAAACGAGCGTAAACTGCACGCTGTCAAAATGATAGTATTAATAATACAAGCTGAGAATCGCTTATTCTCTTTCGGCTGCAAACTGTTACGAATAAACACAAAGCTCAGAATGAAAAATATACATTTTGTCAAAATGATAGTGACGGACAAACATATGTCACCATGTATGGAATCCGACAATGCATTTTTGTAACGAAAAGCGGTAAAAAGTTATCTTCTAATCATTCATCATAATAGGGCACACAGCCCACAATTTAAGACAAAGAAAGCGCAGCATGGCTGCAAAATGCCATGCTGCGCTTTCTTTATATAGTACCCGAAAACAATGTCTAAAACGCGAGGCATGCCGTGATATAGTTTTAGACGTTAGTTTCGGTTTATATTTTCGGAATTGAAATAGAATACATATTATACCAAGACGGCAATATTTCCGACATTAATTTATCAAAAGAAAAATTTTATGACATATATTACCACCAGTTTATTTCATAGACAAAGGTTGTATTAGCTATTATTAACATAAAAAAATGCAT
>Gatling_p1__coassemble_3497_pt1 | contig 4512 bp, 2 predicted proteins | sample Gatling_p1__metabat2_high_PE_011 | metagenome-assembled genome bin Gatling_p1 | reverse complement strand
AATATGCACAACTTTTTAAACATAAATCTTTTATAATTTAATTCCGCCAATAGGTAATCAAACTTTTGAAATATTAAACCGGCAAGGTAAAAATGATTTTCAATGCCGACAAACGGAAGAAGTAAACAGAAGGTTTTGCAGTTTTGGAATTCCGAAACGGGAACCGATGCTGTTTTCAGAGACATAACATCCGGTTTTCGGATTTTTCAAAAAAAACGTATATTTACGCAAGCTTGCAACAAGCGATGCAGGCCGTAATAATCTTTGATGAATTTCCTTTTAAAATTGACACTATGGGATGGGATGTTGTTGCAATAGGACTAAAGCATGATTTACCGGTAGACGACCCGCCGGCTACTGCCCAAGCTGTTGCCAGGAGAATGAATACAAACATAAGACTTGTTTACGAAAACAAATTTATTTATGACGAAAAGAGCAACACCGTAACTTATAACATGGATTATGAAGTTATAGAGCTGGGAATGTTTACCGTGAATGAGCATGGTGACTTTCTGCAAATGACCGTTGCAGATTACCAAAAACTACTTTTGGTTAAACAATATGGTGCACACAAGTTGTCGAAATCAACATACCGTAACTTTTTTGGGAATCGAGATACCTTTCTTTCTGAATTATCATCCAGCTCGTTCGAGTTGTATGAAATAGCAAGTAATGACGAAAATGAAACATGCATTCGCATATTCAAAGAGAATGTTGATATTGACATTTTTGTAAGCGAAAGATGGTCTGCATGGGAACACTACTTCCACAACAAACGCGAATACAAACAAATTTTACAGGATTACAGAATGCAGATTTATGAAAAAGCCAGAATCTTTGGTTGCAAAGAAGTAATAATCTGTGCGGATCAAGGTCCGGGAGGCAATATCTACGACAACATGAACCTGCCATCAGACAACCTGATATCCTATATAAAACATTATGAATACTTGAAGGGCTATGGATGGATTACTGATTCTGAGGCTGATGAATGGAAAAATAATGCAAGGCACATTTTGTTCGCGTCAGCTATTCAAGAAAAACCAGACCTGTCTGACAAAGAGTGGGTGGATGTAATTTTTGACGATTTTGCAGATATAGCAACCGGGAGGACAGTGGCTCCCTGAACTTGGTTTTCGACTTATCAGTATACCTCGAAATAGCTGAATCTCATGGAAACAGTCTGCTGCAACGCAATACTCTTTGCAGAATAAAGTCACTTCCAAAATCAAAAGTACGACAGATTGGATAGCCTGGTCATAACTTTCTCTCTGTACTGTCTTTTCATAATCACGAATGGTTGATAATGCTTTTCAAAATAACCACCAAACAGCTTCTAAACGGTTTTAAAATGCTTTTAAACGCTGTTTAAATATTGCCAGGGCAATGACAAGAGTTATGACTACACGGCAGGACCTTTGGCGAGTGTCAGCATTCTGTAACTGGTATGGTTTGTGGTACATTTTTCCGTTGAAACGCTGCTTTTTGTCTTGAATTGCATTTTTCTTTGCATTTTGTTTGCAGATTAAGATAATGTAAGTATATTTGCAATAGAGAAAGAACGAAGGGATACTCACATGTCGGCTCGAAAGAGTGCAGGCTTCGGGTATGACAGCGTTCTTTCTTTTTATACAAATGTCATATTGTATATCAATTCCCCATCTGTCAGTTTACATTTGAATTTAATATTAACGTGAGTTCAACGAAGTATAAGGAACTAAAAATTTGGTATTTAGCGAAATTATCGTAACTTTAAAGTGCTAAAAATCAAAAGTCTACAAACAGCAGAACATCATTACCACCGAAGTGCAGAACCTGTTGAATACCCATTGCACAGCCGAAGAGCTTGCCGAATCTTTAGACCGCATCCTGTTTACCGCCACTGTCAGCTATCTGGATCCGATGAACGGCGGCACCACAGAGGATATCGTGAACGATGTGTATAACATCCGCTCCCTGCTCGAAGCTTTACGCCGATGCAGTGCGGCTGAATAGCTACACAACAGCCATAATACAGAGTTTCGGAGGTGATTTTCCGAATACTGGAAGGGGATGGTAAATTATACCATCCCTTTTTTTAGGAAACCGAGACGGATGTTTGTTTTTTGTTTTGAATTGCATTTTTCTTTGCATTTTGTTTGCAGATTAGAATAATGTTAGTACATTTGCAATGCGGGGGGAAGTTACATTAAAGTATGCCTTCCGCTCCTTTTTTTTAGAAATCTGCCTCATAAACAATCCTCTTGTTTTGAGTGCAGATTATTTTTTTTAATTTTACGAACTGTCCGTCTGCAAGCTTTTCTAACCCTTTATATCTGGCAATGGCTTTTTGTAAATTCTCCAAATTAAAGTTTCCAAGAGGGAAATCAAGAATTGCAACCTCTGTTTGTCTCTTGTCTGCACAGTGTTCTAATCCTCGTTTTATATTATTTATCGTACCAGTTTCGCGCCCTGCGACTTCGAATAAAAGACCATTCCATCGGCCTTCGGTGCTTTTTGCTGTAATTCCGCGTTCGGCTCCAAATATAACAGCATGACCGGCTGCAACACCTGCATCTCGTACATTCTTTTCGTATTCTCCGCCCCTTTCGTCGAAGTTGTGTAAGATGTGTTTTGCTGTAACACCTCCTGTTTTCTCGTCAAAATAAACATCTTCGTAGTTTGGATCCTTTAGATATTTATAATAAAGCCTTTTATTTAAGTCGTACTTTCTTCGTTTGATTTTATACGATTTGTGTATCTGAGCGCACGCCCTGCACAACTCATTATCCGGAACATCCGCCGCCAGCTCCAAGTTCCCCGGCTTCTTCTTACAGTCAATGCAAGCCTTTCGTGTATAAGCATTATACATCGGAAAGCACGTCATGGTTTTGCCCGGATTGAACAGGAACATCTCACGGTATTTGCCGGCTGTGGCTTTCAGTCCCAAACGCATGGCTTCCGCTTCGTCCGACTGAGTGTATTTGCTTCGGCGCACCTGAACCACGGAACAGCGGCAATTCCAATTATTTGGCGGAAAGTATTCGTCCCAAAACTTACTGTTGATAGGCAGTGTAATGCCGTGCAGGTCACGATGCGTGGGGCGCACACGTTTATCACCGATGGTGCGGTATTGCAACAAATAGCGGTCGCCGTCCTTTTCGAACTTCTTCCATCGTGCCGCCATGGATGCAGAACTTTGCGCCAGGTGGTATTCTGCCTGTAAATATTGGCGGTTGTAGGTTTTGTGCACCCGACGCACTTCTGCCAAAAACTGCTCGAAAGGCTTGATGTTGCCGTCGGCACCCACCAGCGAAGGAAAGGCTTCTTTCAATTCGTGAAACGTCTTGATACCGCTGAACACATAGTTGGATTCCTTGAGCCGCTGCACACTGATTTCGTCCAGGGGTGTTTCTTTGATGGCTGTGTCTACAGCGTGATCCAAAACGGCAGCGTGTGTTCGGATGAATTGTTGCACCTGTTCCGTCTTCAGTTCTTCGGGTTTCAAGTCCTTTTGTCGCCACAGCCATGCCATGAGCAGAGGAAAGGCAGAAGCCAACTCTGTTTTCAGCCGGGTTCTTTCTTCGTCCTTTTCTTCGTTGTCGTTCGGTTTGCTGTCGCTCTCACCGGCAAGCTGCATGGTTGCGGCATATCTCTGATGCAGCCCCTTATAGTCTTCGGGGCTTAATCGAAAAAATCCGTTTCCTGTGGCAATGCTCAGACAGTTCAAGAACTCGAAAATCCCAATGGAGTTTCATTGTCTTTTCGCCAATACTTTCTTTACTGATTTTAAACACCCAAAAACTTTTCAAACAGAATCTAAATAGGTTCTAAACACATTCTAAACGCTTTCTAATGGGACGGAAGTCATAAGTAGATGTGTAAATGTATAGTGGATTGGCTGTTTAGATGCTGTTTAGGCGCTGTTGCGAAAATGCCCCAATTTAGTTTGGCATAAGCATTTTTCGGCAATCGTGCTTCCGGAAAATCTTCGGAATGTTGCTGCAGAACTGACACTGACTTTGCGGCATGTTCAAAAGGTGCTGAATGGCACGGCTGTCAGCTATCGGGTGATGGAGCAGTTGGTTCGTATCGGTATGCAGAACCGGGAAAACAGCATCTTTCGCAATGAACAAAAAACTTATCAACCCTTGATTTTCTTGTTTTCTTAAGCAGAACTAAACGGAGAGGAAGCATAACCATGGAGCAGAACATTATCACCCGAAGTGCAGAACCTGCTGAACACCCATCGCACTGCCGAAGAGCTTGCCGAATCTTTAGACCGCATCCTGTTTACCGCCACTGTCAGTTATCTGGATTCGACGAACGGCGGCACCACAGAAGATATCGTGAACGACGTGTATAACATCCGCTTCCTGCTCGAAACTCTGCGCCGATGCAGTGCAACAGAATCATTTTTGCATTTTTCTTTGCAGATTAAAATAATGTAAGTATATTTACAATACTTGGGCATGCAAATGCTTCAGGAACTTGCTTACATCGGCTTCTGTCTTGAACTGACTAATAAACTCC
>Gatling_p1__coassemble_3290_pt1 | contig 4807 bp, 4 predicted proteins | sample Gatling_p1__metabat2_high_PE_011 | metagenome-assembled genome bin Gatling_p1 | reverse complement strand
CACTTTATCGCACCGAAGGAGTTGGCACTCCCCGAAGAGTATAAGCTGTATTGTAAGGAACACCACATCCGTTACGAAGAGCATGAGGACTTTAATGCTGACGTAATCAGCCAGGCTGATATCCTTTACATGACACGCGTGCAGCGTGAACGCTTTACGGACTTGATGGAGTATGAACGTGTGAAAGATGTTTACATTCTCCGCGCTTCGATGCTGCAATCGGCTCGTGACAACATGAAGATTCTTCATCCGCTTCCTCGTGTCAACGAGATTGCTTACGATGTGGATGACGATCCGCATGCTTACTACTTTGAGCAAGCCCATAACGGACTTTATGCACGTCAGGCCATCATTTGCGATGTGCTCGGCATTACGCTCGACGAAATCAAGGAAAACCGTTAGTAACACACTCTGCACACATACGAATTTATGAAACGTCAAGAACTTATGGTAGCGGCTATCCAAAACGGTACCGTTATCGATCATATTCCCTCTAACAAACTTTTTCAGGTGATGCGTTTGCTTCATTTGGAGGAGATGACTTCTTCTGTCACGGTAGGCTTCAATATGCCCAGTACTAAGATGGGAACGAAGAGCATCATTAAGGTGGCAGACAAATTCTTTACTGACGATGAGCTTAACAAACTCAGTGTGGTAGCCCCCAACGTAACGCTCTGCATCATTCGTGACTATGAAGTAGTAGAAAAGAAGGAGGTAAAAACTCCGGATCAGTTAGTGGGTATTGTGAAATGCAAAAATCCTAAATGTATCACCAACAACGAACCTATGAACACCATCTTCCATGTGATTGACAAGCAGCAGGGCATCATGCAGTGCCACTATTGCAACAACGAGCAAAGCATGGAGCAGGTGACACTGATTTCTGACTAAAAACCCTAACATTTACTGATTAGATGAAACAAGACTGGAAAGCGGGAACACTGATTTATCCACTGCCGGCCGTACTGGTCAGTTGTGGCGACAGTCCCGAAAACTATAATTTAATCACCGTTGCCTGGACGGGTACCATCTGCACCAATCCTCCAATGTGCTACATTTCTGTACGTCCCGAACGTCATTCCTATGAATTAATCAAGAAGAACATGGAGTTCGTCATCAACCTTACTACCGAGGATTTGGCACGAGCAACAGACTGGTGTGGCGTCCGTTCCGGCAAAGATTATCATAAATTTGAAGAAATGAACCTCACTCCTGCCCCGGCCCGAATGGTTAAAGCTCCAATTGTGGCTGAGGCTCCTCTAAATATTGAATGCCGCGTAAAGGAAATCATGTCGCTCGGTTCGCATGATATGTTCTTGGCAGAGGTGGTCAATATTAAGGCTGACGAGAAATATTTAGATCCTGATACAGGAAAATGGTCACTCGAAGCCAGTCATCCGCTGATTTATCTTCATGGCGCCTATTATGGTCTTGGCAAGAAAATCGGCAAATTTGGCTGGAGTGTGGAGAAAAACAAGTAAACATTTGCAATTATGGAAAAAGATCAAGTAATTTTCGACCTTATCGGTAAGGAGTACGAAAGACAATGTAAAGGTATCGAGCTGATAGCCTCTGAAAACTTTGTCAGCAATCAGGTTATGGAAGCTATGGGCAGTTGCTTGACCAACAAGTATGCTGAGGGATACCCCGGCAAGCGTTATTACGGTGGATGCGAGGTGGTCGACCAGGTAGAATCCATCGCCATAGAAAGACTCTGTAAACTGTTTGACGCTGAATATGCCAATGTTCAACCTCATTCGGGCGCTCAGGCCAATGCCTCAGTCTTTTTGGCTTGTTTAAATGCCGGAGATACGTTCATGGGATTGAATTTAGACCACGGCGGTCACCTGTCTCATGGCTCTTCTGTCAATACGTCTGGAATCCTTTATCATGCCATTGGCTATAACCTGAACCAGGAAACCGGACGCATCGACTATGATGAAATGGAGCAGTTGGCTTTGGAACACAAGCCAAAACTCATTATCGGAGGAGGTTCTGCCTATAGCCGCGAATGGGATTATGCTCGCATGCGTGCCATTGCCGACCGTGTAGGTGCCATTTTTATGGTAGACATGGCGCATACGGCCGGACTGATTGCAGCCGGACAATTGGATAATCCCGTAAAATATGCACACATTGTTACTTCTACCACTCACAAAACACTGCGCGGCCCTCGTGGCGGTATTATTTTGATGGGCAAGGATTTTGAAAATCCATGGGGACTGAAAACTCCGAAAGGTGAAATCAAGATGATGAGCCAGCTCATCAATAGCGCTGTATTCCCTGGCACACAGGGCGGTCCGCTGGAACATGTAATCGCTGCAAAAGCCGTAGCTTTTGGCGAAGCCTTGAAACCTGAGTTCAAGACTTGGGCTGCCCAGGTAAAAAAGAATGCAGCAACCTTGGCTTCTGAACTGCAGAAACGCGGATTTACCATTGTGAGTGGCGGTACGGACAACCATCTGATGTTGGTAGACCTTCGCTCTAAATATCCCGACCTTACTGGAAAAGTGGCAGAAAAAGTACTTGTTTCAGCAGACATAACAGTCAATAAAAACATGGTTCCGTTTGATAGCCGCAGTGCTTTCCAGACTTCTGGCATCCGCTTGGGAACAGCTGCTATGACAACTCGTGGCGCAAAAGAAGATCTGATGGTGCTTATTGCCGAATTGATTGAACGTGTACTTAACGATCCCGAGAATCAAGATGTAATCAACGAAGTGAAAGCCATCGTCAATCGCACTATGAGCGAATATCCGCTCTTTGCCTGGTAATCCGGCTCTCACTATTCTATAGCAAAAAGGCTTTGGATGGAGCATTGCTCTTCCAAAGCCTTTTGTTATGTCTGTAACTCTTAGATGGATCCAGCCTAGGCCAGCACTGAAATATTCATCAAAAAGAAGATGACCAAACCGGCAATCCATCCCAACAACACCTTACCGGTCATCATACGGAAATACCACCAGATGCTTACGTTTTCGTTCTTCATCAAAGCATAGCCGGCAATTGAGCCGATAGGCAAAAGACAGCCTCCTACACCACCACAGAAGGCAATTAACTGCCAATAAGCACCGTTCTGCATAAACAAAGAAGCATAAGCAGAGTCTGCACTGGCAGCAACCTGCTCCGGAGAGAGGATGTCATACATATTAATACTGCTCAACACCAGTGCCACATTATCCAATATTCCGGAAACAACCCCCAGAATGGCACTCACAATATAGATATTGTGCACATGAGTGTCCAGCCACGAAGCGGCAAAGCGGAATGCGCCTGTTTCGTAAATGGCACCTGCAGCCAAAGCCAGACCGATAAAATAAAGAATTGTCTGCAGATTGTCGTACTGCAAGCTGCGTGGCACAGTGCGTGAGCCCACAAACGAAGCGTTGATTAAGCTACTGTTGCAGAATTCATTCACCACCCAAAAAACTGCCAACACACACAATGCGCCCACAAATGGAGGCAATTTCGTGATATTGTGGAAAGTAGGGATAAACCAAAGTCCGCCGATGCCGATAAAAAGCATCAGGATGCGCTGCCAACGTGAAAGAAATGAATCATCACCTCGATAGACGGTTCGTAGTGAATCAATAGTAATGTGTTCCGGCAACTTGCGCGAAATGAGATAGGTGGGCAGAATCATGGCCACCAAAGCCGGTACAGCCAGCGACATGGAGAAGTCCGAAGGTGTAACAACCCCCTTGGTCCATAAAACCAAAGAATTGATATCTCCAATCACCGTAAAGCATCCGCCGCAATTGGCAGCCAATACTATTACCGAACCATAGATCATTCGAAAGCGAGTTTCCACCACGATTTTGCGCATAATAGCCAGCATCATCACAGTTGTAGTCAGGTTGTCCAGGTTTGCCGATATGATAAAGCTCGAGGCTGCCAGATACCAGATAAGCTTTCTGCTATTTTTTGTGCGGCAGCATTCGTAAATAAAATCAAAGCATCCGTTAGCATTCAACACATCCACGATAGCCATGGTGGCAAGCAGAAAGAGTACAATCTGGCTGATTTCAGCTATATGTTGCAAAAACACATGGTTGGCAATAAAAGCCTTTACCGTAGTAGTAGTCGAAGCCATACCGTTTAAAAAAGATTCGTATTCGGCATGGTGAAACATATTCACGTAGGATGAGCCTTCTATCATATAAAGAATCCAGCCCATCACGCCCAAGAACATGGCAGTAGCAGCTTTATTTATACGTGTAATGTGCTCTGTGGCAATAGCGATATAGCCCAATAGCAAAATGGCAACGATCAGAAACGTCATAATTCCTTGTGTTTAGTAAAAATTCATTTCATATCTCCACAAAAGTACGGATAAAAATTAAAACGAGGAAACCTTCATTATAATCTTTTGAACTGAGAGGCTAATTTTTCTGTATTTTAGCGTATTTTCTGCTTTCTGATTTAAAAAATAAGGAAATATAGGGTCTTTCCTTTGTACGCTGCAGACTTGCGGAACAGTTTAGGCAAAGTGTTTCATACAAACTTCCGTCTCAAGATAAGGAAAACCGTTCCTGTGCATATTGCGAATACAACATATAGTTCATTGCTCATCATGACATTCCAACAACCGTTAGCAACAAGTATGCAGCAAGTAATTTGCATCCACTTGCATCGTCGTGCATCCAAAAAGGGCAAACGAAAGCTTTTTTTTAATGATTTATAATGTGGTGGTAAAACTAAAAAAAGCATTGAAACATACGTATATACGTTGTTATCAATGCTTTTTTCTTGTGTCGGGGTACCAGGATTCGAACCTGGGACCCCCTGCTCCCAAAGCAGGTGCGCT
>Gatling_p1__coassemble_2696_pt1 | contig 5871 bp, 8 predicted proteins | sample Gatling_p1__metabat2_high_PE_011 | metagenome-assembled genome bin Gatling_p1 | reverse complement strand
GCAACCTGTGGGCATTGATTTTACGTATGACTTCAAGGCCGACCACGACAGACTAATCCAAACTGACACGGGATGGACCATAACTCTAGGGCGCGGACTGGACATCTATGAATGGTTCGGAAGGTTCTCTCTGGGAAGAACGAACCAAATGAACCGACGATGCAAGGCTTTCAACGTGGCCATCAACCGAACAAATTCGGACTGCCAGGGAAACAACTAGCAATAGCGTATGTCTATAAAGTCAAAATAGAACAATGAAAACAGAAACATTGCACGCTGTATTCTTCAGTGCCACCTTCTCTACCAAGAGGGTGGTTCAAGGAATAGCCAATTTATTGGAAGGCAATAAAATAGAGCATGATATAACAGGAGTAACAACAACAAAAGAAATTGTTTTGCATAAAAATGATCTGCTCGTTATCGGTGTCCCAGTGTTTTCGGGACGAGTTCCAGAAATGGCTTTAAAGGGTATTCAGAAAATTAAAGGTGACTGCACACCCTCCCTCATCGTATGTGTATATGGCAACAGAGATTATGATGATGCGCTGATAGAACTTAGAGAACTAGTATGCAAACAGGGGTGCATTCCTGTTGCGGCAGCTGCTATTGTGGCGCAACATTCTATTTTTAATCGGGTTGCAGCTAACCGACCAGATAAGGAGGATTGGACGGCAATAGAAAATTTCTGCCATAAGACTCAGGTTATTCTGAATGAATGGGAATCAGCAGAAACGTCTCACCAACTTCAAGTACCGGGACACATACCCTACCGCCCCATTAAAAATGTTCCCATACATCCCACAGCCAACCGCTCATGTCATGGGTGCGGAGCCTGTGCCAAATTATGCCCTACACAAGCCATTCCTTTAGATTCTCCCCAGAAAACGAATAAAGAGAAGTGTATCTCTTGCGGTCGCTGCATAATTGTATGCCCACAGAAAGCGCGCAACTTCAGAAGCTTGCTCTTCAAACTCGCATCTTGGAAATTTAATCGGCAATATGCTGAGCGAAAAGAACCCGAGTTTTTCTATCTGTAATATAAGTTTCTTTGAGTCGGCTGTCCGTAATTCGACTGTATGTATAGTAAAACAAACCGTAGATTTCGGACAGTTTCGACTTTTTTATATTTAGATTATATGAAGATAAATAAAAAAATAGCACATTGTTTGAACACATACTGGTGGATATTTCAAGGATTGTTCTGGATGATTATCGTTCAGTCGTTCTTTGTGAATTATGCTTGGATTGTGGGGGCTTTTCTATTTGCTCTTATCTATATGCGCAATCGCCAAAATCGGTTTCTACATCTAAGCGCTGTAATTTTACTGGCAGCCTATTCGCTCATTACAGGAATCTATGCACTGATGCTTATAGCTGTGGCTTCACCTCCATTATCGGTTATCCTGTTGCTATTGTTTGCCTCAATAGCCAACTTGATTCTTTCGGTATCAGATTTTTATACCATATAATAGGTTGTTTGCCTGATCGTGGCACGACATGATAATAAGGTAGAAGAAACAGGTAGACATTCACTAACTATCCTTACTGCTTTTTCCGATTAAAACCATGATGAAATACTAAGTTTGCAAAAGGAATCTTCTAAAAATTCAAAGACAAATCTTTCAATGCCAAATTCAAATTGTTCAGAGCTAGCCTCCGAAGTGTGACTGATAAACTAAACTTATACTATTCCCTACTGAAATGATGCAAAGCCTTTAGATTCTGTTTAGACTGACAAACTAAAAGCAAAAATCACATTTCGTTTTATGTTAACTAAATAAAAAACAATCAAATCACCACATTTCGTTTCTCAGTTTATAACATATAAAGGTAACTGTTAAGAGATTCTTTACCTTATTTTGCAATAAATCCTCAGATTACAGCAAATTCACAAAACTAACTCGCCAAGTTCATCAAAAGCAATATCATGATGATAATTTTTAGTCGTTCCATTCTTTTCCCCATAGATACGGTAGTAATCAGAGCCTTTATTCAAAGCAATATATATATATTACCTTGAGATTGGAAACCATTCACTTGCATGACAAGTGCCGCCATGGTGAAGTCTTCGCCATTGACATTCTTGATAATTTGGGTAGCATACATCTTTGAGATGCCCCAACTATTGATAATGCCTATCGGCGTTGTATGAAGGAAAAACTGCCTTGTAAGAGTTAAAAATGTGATTTTCTTGCCTTGAAATTTGCGTGTACAAAGGAATAAGGCCGACTTTGTGGTCGTTAATAATGTGTATTTACACAAAATAAACGAATAGAAATATGGAAATTAGGAATAAAATCCATCTGTATTTTTGCAGATGGACAGAGGCAACTCTTACCAAGGCACAAGAGAAAACGGTTGGTAGAAAAGCTGACCATGCATGTTAGTTAACAGGATAATTATGAGACAGTTCATCGGCTACTTTCTTGGATTTACTATTTTTATTATAGGTCTACCTACGCTCATGTGGCTTTGCAGTGACTTAATCGTCCCGACCTTCTGGCAATGGGTAGTGGGTGGGATGTTGGCTGTTGCAGGGTTAGCTTTGGCCATATGGAGTGTTGTGTATATGAAAATTCATGGTGAAGGCAATCCGTTTGATGCGATGGAGCACGAGATTGCCCCACGAAGTCAATACCTAATAACCTATGGTCCATATCGTTATAGTCGCAATCCGATGCTCAGTGGGACATTAGTTTATTATCTCGGCATGATCACGATATTGTGTTCTTGGCAGGCAGTTCTCATCTTCGTAGTTGTAGTATTCGTTATGATGGTTCAAGTCCACAACGAGGAACAGCGTCTTGAGCGTGATTTCGGTGATGAGTATCGAAACTACAAACATAAAGTGGGAAAATTTTTCCCAAAGCTATGATCTTTTGATTACATGGTCGTTATCCAAGCACGCTTCACTATGCCGGAAGAGCATCTTGAATTGATAATAACAGATTAAGCAGATAAAACTGCATATTATGGCTTACCCGATATTTATATGGTGAGCCCTCTTTTGGGCTCACCATATAAAGTCGAGGACGGACGATATGGTGGACTTTAGGTAGATGGACATATCTTTGTGGACGAGTCGCATCGGTTCAAGAACCTGACGTTCAACACAAGGCATGACCGTGTGGCGGGTCTGGGAAATTCGGAAAAATCCCGTTCAAGAAGAATTTGTTCGTGGTTATTGTGGACAAATATGTATTTCACCCCCCAACAGTTGGAAAAAAGTTCCAATTTACAGCAGGTTCGTTCCCAGAGTTTATCGACCAGTATTACGGCCGTGTGATTTTTGCCCTAATCCGACTCAGACTTGCCTGCGTTACGCCTAAATAGGTGGCGATACTTCCCAGCGGCAATCGCTGTAACAAATCTGGTTCTTTCTCCAATAGTTCCTTATACCGTTCCGAAGCAATAGCGGACAACATAGAAATCAGCCGTTCCTCAGTGGCAAGCAGCTCCATCTCCGCATAACGCCGTCCCCAATTGGCGATGTGCAAGTCTTCTGAAAACAACTCTTTCAGTTTTTTCCTTTTCAATACATATAAGACGGAATCTTCCATCAATTCCATTGTTTCATATCCCGGCTCGTCATTTACATAGCCTTTCATAGAAACAAGGGTCGCTCCCTCTTTGCCGACCCAAAAAGTAATTTCTTTCCCATCCACCAAAGTATAGGCACGGACAATGCCTTGTTTAATGAAAAAGATGTCATTCTCCACCTTGCCGCATTCCAATACTCGGAATCCTTTGGGATATGAGACTTCCGTCAGGCATTGTTGCAACCTGTCCAAAGATGCTTCCGGCATGGCATATCTTTGGTTGATGATTTCCTTTATATCCATAGTTCATTGCTGTTGTTAGTGTGCAAAATTATAAAATAGCATACGGTAACGAGAATAAACAGATGTTATTTTGTCAAATGAAAAGTCTGTTTTTGCCATATGCAAAAAGCTATTAGGGATTGCTTATTTATTTTTGCACCCGAATTTAATAAATCATAGGTATGAATTGGATAATCTTATTATTAGCAGGATTGTTTGAGGTGAGCCTCACATTCTGTTTAGGGAAAACGAGAGCGGCATCAGGAATTGAATTTTATTTGTGGGGAAGCGGTTTCCTTGCCTCTACCGTACTGAGCATGGTTTTGCTTGCCAAAGCGGTACAGACTTTGCCTTTGGGAACTGCGTACGCCATTTGGACGGGAATCGGAGCGGTTGGTACGGTTTTGATTGGGATATTCGTTTTCAAGGAATCTGCCACTCCCATCCGGCTTTTCTTCCTCTTCACGCTCATTGCATCCTTGATAGGATTGAAAGTCGTGTCATACTGAAAGGAGGCGACAAATGAAGTATGAATTAAGAAAGAACCAAGGCATTTCGGTACCTCTGCTGGCTCTGATGGCAGTTGCTACCGGACTTTCCGTTGCCAACTAATACCCCTACTTGCGTATCGCATCGCTGAGGGCGGCATTGGCTTATGGCTCGTTCTTCGCTTTGTGGAGTTGCCTTGCTTTTCGGATGAAACAGGAACCTTTTTTTGCTAGTGACGACATTATCGGAGCACTCGGTTTGTGTGGACTGGCAGGAGCATCCACGGTGTTTTTCATCAGCGGCTACGTCCAAAAGTACGGTGCGAGGTTCTTCTCTATTGCCGGAGGATGCGTAGTGTTGGCTGCATGGATACTGGCATTTTTGGGGAGTGACAGCTATTTGTGGATAATAATTGCTATCTTGCTGATTGATGCCGGTATGCAATGCATCCATTTGTCGAATCAGACCAGCGTAGTCGCCCTTGACGCATCTGCCATCAATCGTATCAATACCGTTTATATGACCATTTACTTTTTGGGTGGTTCTACCGGTACATTCGTTTCCGGTCTGTCTTGGCAGCATTAGGGGTGGACAGGTGTGGTAGGGGTAGGAATTGCCTTTACCGTGGCTTCCTTGCTCATAAACTGTGTCAAGCCCCAACGACATAAGAGGGACTACTTAGGGGGGGGACTACTTAAACGGATAAAATAAAAAAGTCCTGTAAATCTTTCGACCTACAGGACTTTGCGGAGAGAGAGGGATTCGAACCCCCGGTGCCTCTCAGCACGGCGGTTTTCAAGACCGCTGTAATCGACCACTCTACCATCTCTCCAAGCTTCTTTTCAGAAGGCTTATCTTTTCGATTGCGATGCAAAGGTACAACATTTTTGTTTATCTGCAAACAAATTCGAGATTTTTTTTTCGAAAAATGCTGTTTTTTTTGTTTGTACCTATATAATTGCCTTCTCCAAAAGCTTTTTATAGATTAAACACTCTTGTTGTATGCTTGCTTCGTCCAAGTTTCCTTTGCTGGTTAGATAACTTTTGAATGCTTCAAGTGCTTTCATTCTTGCCATTGATTTACCAGCTTTCAGGCCGCTTTGGTAAGGAGTATAAGGTAGCAAATTCCGATTAAAATTTCCATCACTCATAAATATAACTCTTTAAATTGTCAGTAAAGGTAGCTGATTTTTTTGAAAATGCGTACCTTTGCAACAAAAAAGTAGGTCATGTATCTAAATAATAGATTGTTTTCAAGAGAAAGTTTGTTTTGTAGAAGATTAAGACGTGTGAGAGGGATTGCTTTAATGGGATTGGGATTTGTCTTCTTTGCTAGTTTTACTCAAGTAGATATTGTATCGGATGAATCCGAACAGCCCTCACAAGAACCCTTTGTTCTTGTGATTGATGCCGGTCACGGGGGGAAGGATGTTGGAGCACAAGGCGAATATGCGTTGGAAAAAGACATCAACTTGAATATTGCTCTCGATTTGATGCGTCGTTTTCGAGGTGATAAGGATGTGAAGGTCATAATGACGCGCCATTCGGATGTTTATCTTAC
>Gatling_p1__coassemble_2621_pt1 | contig 6049 bp, 6 predicted proteins | sample Gatling_p1__metabat2_high_PE_011 | metagenome-assembled genome bin Gatling_p1 | reverse complement strand
TTCTTTGGGATGGTGACGAGAACAGATTCTGGTATGTATTTGCTATCACCACCATTATGGGACTTGCCGCGTCTGTCGTGGCATTAGTGTTCATATTACCGTGGTTGGTGGGCATGAAAACAAAAAATGTACAACAATATAGAACAAAATAAAAGCAATTTGCTTTCAATAAACATTGAGGCTTTAGTAAATGAAGAAAGTTGCAAATACGCATGGTCTTATCCTATTGATTGTCTTGGATTATCTACAGGAGATTATTATTTCTGTGAGAAGAATGGTCCTGGCTACAGGTGCAATAACCCTGGCGGTAAAACCTGTGATTGCGGGAAAAATTGTAAATGAATAGAAGTTGCCATTCCGGTATTTTCAGAAACGGTATAATCGTATTGTTTTGTATACCCATAGAATTGGGTATGCAAATAGCAGGAAACTTTGATTTATTAACCATTCATATATATTAAAATAGTTTTATGAAGAAGAAATATATTATAACAAGTATTTTGGTTATCTTATGTTCTCTATTTGTGATTCTCACGACTAAAAAGGGTAACAATAAAGGCAAAACAAATTTTCAAAGTATTGTATGGGAATGTTCGGAAATACAAACTGATTCTTTTAAGTTAAAAAGTATCATATCAGATTACCGGATTGTTCCTTTAGAATATACTGATAATTCCATTATAGGGAATATAGACAAGGTTATTGTGGCAGACTCTCTGGTTTTTATCATGGATAGTCAGGTGGCAGCAGGTATCTTTGTTTTTGATGTGCGAAGTGGCAAGTTTATCCGTAATATTGGAGATGTAGGAAAAGGGTTCGGAGAGTATTTTCGTTTGTATGATATGTCCATTGATTCCAAGAACCGATATATATATGTTCTTTGTGAGAAAAAAAGATTACTGTGTTATTCATTTTCCGGTAAATGCCTATCTGTGAAGGAACTTCCATTTTTAGCTACAAATTTTGAATATCTGGATGATAAGTTTTATTTCATAAATGAAATACCCGATGAAAATAATTTATATATAACTGACTGTGATTTTAAGCGTATATTTTGTCACCATGACATAAAAAAACTTGCAAAATTCATCTGCCATACAAAATAATTCCGTATATTTGCTTTCGGTGATTATAGCGATTATTATTCGTAAAACTTTGTAATTCGATACTATAAAGATACAACAATTTTCTCCAATCATTAATTTTACAGACATCTACAGTTAATTAAAATCCCATTAATACTAACAATTAAAATTAAAAGAAATGAAAAAGAATTTAATTTTTACAGCTTGCATTCTGTCTATCATTGCAATTTCGTCAGTAGCAACCTTTAAATCACTTATTCCTAACATTGAGCAAACATCTGAACTCTTGTCTGAAAATGCTGAAGCTTTGACAAATGGCGAAGAATTTGAATATCCCACAGGGTATCCTTTTTCATCTCGCTGTGGAGTTAAAATTAGTCGATGGCAAAAATGCTCTGTCATGGTTATTACATGCCAAGGCGGCGGGAGTGGGTGCAACTCCAAGAAGTGCCCTACTCATCCAGCCTGATTCTGTATTTTAAAGAATTCTGAGCTGAATCCATGTAATCAACATAGTTCCCACACCCCAAAAAATTCTAATAATTCATGAGAAAACGTAATTTGTCAATTTGGTTGTCTGCCGGTTTTTGTCTGTTTATATTTAGCTGTACAACTCGCAACAACGGAGAGACATATAATACAGATGAGATAACTTATCGTGTTGGCACAAGTAAGGATTTAGGCGAAGAGGTGGATTCCATCCGATATTTGCCATTGCTCAAAAGTGACCAGCATCTTGTTTCGGAAGCAACCAAACTTAGAGTAAAGAACAATCGGATTGTCATATTTGAGAAGAAAACCCATCGAGTCGTTTCCTATGACACGAACGGACATTTTCTTTACGAAATAAACCATCGAGGGAAAGGCAATAAGGAATACTTGGAAATTGCGAACATAACCGTTACTGCCAACTACATTTATCTGCTTGACAATTTCAAACACAAATTAAATGTATATGATATTAAAGACGGTTCTTTTGTCAGAAGTACAGACGTACCATTTGTTGCCTGGGATTTAGAGGCCTTTGACGACAACAATTTATTATTTACCATGCTTGAAAACAACCCGAACGGCCAAGTAGAAGCCAATGGTCATAATTATGCAGTATGGCGCACCGACAGCTTGGGAAAAATTATCGACAGTTATTTGCCTTATGAAAAAGGCTACTATGAAATGATTGGCAAAGAGGTCTATTTCACCGTTTCGGGCGATAATACCATCTTCCATTCTTTCATGAAGGATGGTTACTATACTTTCGACAGCAAAGGAATCTTGAAATACACGAATATGAATTTCAATCGCCCCATTCCTCGTGGCACCCCCATCGCCTATGACGATGTCGCAAAGGAAAAATATCAATATCTGTCTACGACACCATATGTTACCGACGACTACGTGCTGGCCGAAATCGGACAAGGAAATCTTAGTGAAATCCAATTATATAATAACAAAGAGAAGACGTTCCTCCAAAACTTTGACGAGTCCTGCGTTAATGCGATGGTGGACGTTTCCGGTATATGGGGGCAACAGTTCGTCTCGTTTATTCCCGATATAGAGACCTACAAGGATTTGGTTTCATGTGGTTTTAAAAAAGCAGACCAAACGACAGAAGACTGTCTAAATAAAGGTGGGCAATGCTTGGTTATATATAGAATGAAATAGTATAACGAGAATTCCAAGACTCTAGCAAGTACCCCCTTGTCGCATTGTTAAAATTATAATTCCAATTTAACGTGAGTTCGATGATTCAAGAAGAATGCAATCCGTGTATCAATCGTTCTTGTAACATTGATACACGGATTCTCTGAATGATGTCATTGCACAAATGCTTTATTATAAAAAGGCTATCCGTGAACAGTTATTGAATCTACTTCCACACAAATGGAAGTTGAAACATCCGGAATGTGTGCTGACAAAACAATAGCGATTGCTACTATTAGGTGTATAGTGACAGTCGCTATTGTTGTATATAAAGGTTTAAGACCTGTAGTTTGCCGAATGCTTACCTCGCAAAAATAGTTTCTCTTTAAAAATCGAGAGGTCGGAAACGAAAGTAGTCTTCTTCCTACTTTCGTTTCCGACCTCTCACACCACCGACGAGTCGTTCAGCATATGGTACTTCCTATTTTGGACACTATTTGGGAAAATAAATTCATAAGTCTTACATAGTCACCCCTTAAAAAAAACATTTTGCGAGATATTGTTCTGATACAGCATCTCGCATATTTTTTGAAACATGCACCAAAGAGTTTCATGGCTCTTTATGAAGCTATAAGTCGCTGCTGCCAGCAGTACGTTTACGGTAGTTCTGTTACATCCTCATAAAAGTTGTAGTTTAAGCGGTAATCTGACTCAAAGTAACTTATTGTTGGTTCTATACCTGCACGCCTGCAAAGAGTTTATGTTTTTCAGATTCCGATAACGGCTGTCTGTCAGGATAAGCATACCTTACATTAAGCGAATTGGCTTACCAGAACAACCGTTGTCCAAACGATTCAAAGGTTGAAAAGCTGTTTCAAATTTTCCCCAATCTATTTTGTCGGTAACTAGTAAAGAAAGTGCGATTGGTTCAACATGTCATATAGGTTACAGAATAAGGAAGGGCTATTATTCGTATTTTTATACGTGAAATCTGCATGCTTCTTAATCTAAAGGTAAGAATGCTTGTAGATTTGTTGTTTTTTTGTAAAATAAAATGCCGGATACCAACAAATAAAGATATTCTTAAAGGAGAATTATATAAAAACTGCAAAATTAGAAATTCAAATCGTTGCGCAAGAAAACCTCTTGAGATGATAGACTGCAATTAAATTATTTCAAGAATTATTCGAGTATTTATGGTTCATCCGACATTTCGAGTGATACGGCAATCATGTAGGGCATATAGTCTTAGTTTAAAGTAATGCTCATCCCTAAATCCATATGCCGTTCTTTTCATTACCTTTATTTTGTTATTGATATCCTCTACCTTTCCTGTCGAGATATGGCAATCATACCATGCAAGTATACCGGTTCTGTGTGACATTATGGTAGCAGTCATTTTTACCAGTTGCTGAACTTTACTCTCCTGAGCTTGCCTTATCCAATCAAGCATAACCTTTTCAGCCTCTTCCTTATTAATCTGGGTCCAAATTTCCCGGAGTTGCTCTTTTAGATAGTATGCTTGTGAGAGGGGCTTGTTCATGTCCAATGCATTATCAAGCCTTGTCTTAAACTCTTTGTCAAAGATGTCCTCTCCATTACTCAAGAGTAGGTATCGTGTGCCTTTCAGCACCTTGCGTTTGTTGATGTCTTTTTCCATGTTGTATTGTACTCGGCGTATTTCTTCTATTTTTTCGTTCATAAGCTTTACTACATGGAAATGGTCAAACACATGCACAGCATTCGGACAATTTTCATATACCGATGATATGAAAGCCGCCGATAGGTCTGTTGCAACATACTTTATATCAATGTCTTTTCTTCCAATTCGTTTCCAAAATCCTTCTAAAGCATCTGTTCCCTTTCCGTCCCCGACATATATGATACGGCCGCTTTTTAAGTCAACCACGACTGTCTTGTACACATGCCCCTTTGCGGACAGCAAACTCATCTATGCCAATACTTTCTACACCTTCAAGAGAAGGAGGAGCGTAATGATTTTCAAGATGGCTGGTATGTATCTCTTTGACGTTATCCCAAGATACGCCCAATAAATTGGCGGTATCTTTCAAGGTCATGCCACGCAACAAATCGACTACGTATTTTGCGAAACGGTGGGTATAGCCACAACTGCCTGTTGCAAAAGGTATCTTCTCTTGACGGTCGTAATCACAATCCTTGTTCTTGCATTTGTAGCGTTGGACTTTCATACGGATTATGACCTTTTTTCCACCTATTGGAAGTCCAATAAAGTCACGTATGCGAAAACCATTCTTGACCAAATGACGGTGGCCGCACTTTGGACATTCTTTTTCACGATCTTTTGCTTCAACATGCAAGATAATTGTGTTACCTTTGTATTCTTCACGAGTGCATTTGTGGGTATAAAGACCCCAAGCATGATATAGAAAACTGCTGTTCATAACTGTATATTTGTTGGTCGAAATTCAAATATACAATTTGTTCAGCGGTTTTCCTTTTTACGACACTATCACTCGAAGTCTCGGATGAACCTAAAAAAGGGCGCTCAAAAAGCGCCCGGACTGAAAAGGGAGGTTTGACCGCCAGGCTTCTTCCACCTCACGGACTTGTTTTCCTTTTACTCATGCTTGTGACGAATCAGGTTCATGAACTCCTCACGCGTCTTGGCCTGATTGAATGCACCGGTGAAATCAGAAGTTGTCGTCACCGAATTCTGCTTTTCCACACCCCGCATCTGCATGCACATGTGTTTAGCTTCGACCACGACCATCACACCCAACGGGTTCAAGGTTTCCTGGATACATTCCTTAATTTGCAACGTCATTCGTTCCTGCACCTGCAAGCGATGCGAGAAGACATCCACCACACGCGCAATTTTACTCAAACCAGTAATATAACCATTAGGAATGTAAGCCACGTGCGCCTTTCCATAAAACGGCAACATGTGATGTTCGCACAACGAAAAGAAGTCGATATCCTTCACAATCACCATCTGGTTATAGGCCTCCTGGAATTTCGCTCCCAGCAAAATGGCGTGCGGGTCCTGCTCATAACCACGAGTCAAGGTCAGCATAGCCTTGGCTACACGTTCAGGGGTTTTCAACAATCCTTCTCTCTGTACATCTTCGCCCAACAGCGACAAGATGCTTTCATAATGGCCTTTCAACTGCTCGATTTTCTCGGGCGACCATTCGGGATGCAATAATTCTTCCATGTCTTAGTCCAGGGGGATATTAATTTGTTCACGAACAATCGATACTTCCTTGAAGATACCCGACGCCTTCAACCGACGCATAGTGGCATCTGCCTCTTCTATGCTACGGAAATCACCTACCCTACAC
>Gatling_p1__coassemble_2178_pt1 | contig 7335 bp, 7 predicted proteins | sample Gatling_p1__metabat2_high_PE_011 | metagenome-assembled genome bin Gatling_p1 | reverse complement strand
CGGTTATGGGTCAAGGCGGAGCTGTGCACGTCCGCATGGAAGTCTGCCAGAATGCGATGTGCCTGGCGCACACTTTCTGCACTGTAGGGAGCTACCGGCTGCTTGTTGCGGGGGGCATAGAGCAGCGCCTTGCAGGTGCGGTAGATTATTTGATTCAGGCGACAGCGTTTTAACGCCCGAAAGAGAAGTTGCCACATTTATTGAGTATAGATTGTGCCTTACTGAAAAGGACACGACGTTCGTTTTGGGTACACCCTAAATACAGGGTGCTCAGGGTGGTACTGATCAGGCAGATGCTGCCAATCAGAAAAAAGCTGCCCCAATTTTGCTCCGGAAAACTGATTCGGATTACGATAGGCAAAACAGGTGCTGTCAACGTGACTACCAAAATGGGCAGCAGGACTTGTCGGGCATAAACGCCCAAGGACAACCGAATCAGAGGCAGCACAATGCGTAGACGGGCATATTGTGTCAAGGCTTCAATCACAAAATGAACCACAAAAATGCTCTCTGCCGGCAAATGGAATACTTTGAGCAGCAGATAGGCTATGGGGACTATGGTGAGCAGCATGCTGCCTTCTACCAACTGGAATTTTTTCAGTCTGCCGGTTGCATGCACCGAAACGATGATGGGATTGGACAGAGTAAACAACACACTTGTTACTAAAATCAATTGCAAAAAGGAAACAGTATGCTCGGGTACCATGCCCAACCAGAGATGCAGGACAAACTCTGCCACCAGTATCAAAGGAAGAACCAGTAGAAAGAGAATGTAAAAGGAAAACTTAGAACTTTTTATCAATAGGCGATGCATATTATCTAAGTCACCAGCAGCATAACTCTTGGTGAGCTGCGGATTCAAAGCCATCTGAAAATTGGTACAAAACTGCATGCATACATTCTGTACTTGTACGGCTATGCCGCGGGCTGCATTGACTGCAGGACCAAAAAACAGATTGAGCAAAATGTTCAAGCCTTGTGTATAACCAATGACAGCCAAGTTGCCATTCATTGTCCATCCGGCAAAAACAAAAATTTCTCGAAACAGATGGCGGTCATACTGTGGCCGACTATGTACCTCATCAAAATGACGTAAACAATAAGAACGGTAGAGTAGCCAATCAAATAACTGAATTCCAAAAAATAATAAAGAATAGACTATTAACTTATCATAAGATGTAACCAATAACAAATAAACAATAAGCAATTTTAGAACAGCATCCAAAATACTTATATACGCAAAAGCAGACATACGCTCATGTGCAATAATAGTAGCATTATAAGGTACATTCAAAATAGTCAATACAGAAGAAAGAATCGAAAACTGATAAACCCACAAAGCCGCCTCAGTACGTTCGGAAGGAATTTGTAATTGCGTAGTTACGAACCAAAGACCAATTGTTTCGGCAAGAATCAATACAACCACTGCTAAAACAATATGAATACTCAGTATATTTGCAAATATCTTTTTTGTTTCAGCCCTATCCTGCTTGCCAATACTATAAGTAATAAAACGAGAAGAAGCACCTCCCAATGAGCCATGCAAGAATCCTAGCAAAGTGATTACTCCTCCCACAACATTATAAATACCAAAGTCAACAACACCAAGCGTATTTAAAACAACACGTGAAGTAAAAAGACTAATAGACATTGTAAAGAGCATCCTAAAAAACAGTAATAAAGTGTTTTTTGCAATGCGTTTGTCTTTTGCCGAATGGTTTTCCATTTATATATTTGTATATTTATGATTTTTATTATTATACGGCTTCGCCGCTATCAGTCACAATGCGTAACCGATAGAACAAAGGCTTTTTTATTCATTAATCTGCAAATATAAGAAGAATAGAGGACTTTCTGAAATATAAAATCTTAAAACTAAACAGACAAGAACAAAAGGATACAAAAAAGCCGGCAGTTTCGGAGCTGCCGGCTTTTTTTCTTATTTTTTCCAATCGGATTATTTCGAAGTTTTTTTCTTCTTCTTTTTATCTGCATCTTCGTAGCCATAGCCATAGCCGTAGCCATAACCGGACTTTCCGTAGCCGTAACCGTATTTCTTACCGTAGCCGTATGCATAACTGTGCTTGCGCTGGCTCAAGTCGATACCGTTCAGCACGGTAGCCACTTTCGGGAACTGGGCATCATCGCGCAAGGTGTTGATAAACTCGAAGCCTGCCTTCGGCGTTACATCGGCACGACATACGTATACGCAGACATCGGCAACACGGGATATCAGGGCACTGTCTGTCACCATTCCAATCGGAGCTGTATCCAAAATGATGTAGTCATACCGGGCTTTCAGCTGTTCGATGGCATCCGGCAAGGCTTGCGAAGAAACCAATTCAGTGGGATTGGGCGGAATCGGACCTCCGGGAAGTATATCCAAATTGGGAGTAATGTCCGACTGCTGTACCATATCCAACAGACGAACGCCCTCGGGATTGCTCAAATAAGAAGTAATACCGTCGGCACGACGTGACAGATGGAACACCTTATTCAAACCGGGTTTGCGGATATCCATACCCACAATCAGGACTTTCTTGCCCATCAAAGCCAGGCTGACGGCCGTATTTCCCGCTACAAAAGATTTTCCCTCGCCGGGCTGGGTGGAAGAAAACATCACCACCTTATGATCGCCTTGCAGCAAGAACAGCAAATTGGTACGCAAGGAGCGGAACACCTCTTCCATTACGCCGTTTTGATTCTCGCGAACCACAATGGCACCCCCCGTTGTCGGCTTGTCGCTGATGGGCAATTCTGCCAAGACAGGCACATCGGTAATGCTGCGGATATCGTCCACATTCTCAATTTTATACTTCAAGAGTTCGCGCAGATAGATAATAGCAAAAGGCACACCCAAGCCCAAAATCAAGGCAATCAGCATAATCACCTTCTTTCTTGGGGCCACCGGATAGCTGCCTGCCAGCGCTTCTTCCACAATACGGCTGTTGCTGGCCGTAGAGGCCAGGGTAATGGCATTTTCTTCTCGCTTCTGCAACAAGATGGTATACAGGGTGGCTTTAATCTCACGCTGGCGCGAAATGCTGATTAACTCCTTTTCCTGCTGCGGCGTGCTGCTGATGCGGCTCTCAAACTTGCGTGCCTGCTCGTCCAGCTGTCGCTTGGTAATCTGCAAACCTTCGAGCACACTGGACACAGTGGTGCGCACATTGCGGCGTGTTGCCTCGATGCTGACATCCAAATTAGCGATGGCAGGGTTTTCCTCGGAAGAAGTACGCAACAAACGCTTGCGTTCCACAATCTGCGCATTGTAGGCATTAATCACATCCGTCAAGGTTCGATCCTCCAGGCCGACATTACTTGGAATCACATCATCTCCGAATTTCGGGTTGTTTATATAATCCCGCAGAAACTCTACCAGGCGAATCTGGGTTTCGTTGCTGACCCGGGCTTTATTGTATTCCGAGTTTTCTTTCAAGGCAATTTCCGCATCGCTGGACAGATTGGTCAAGCCGGAACGCTGCTTAAAGTCGGCCAATTCATTTTCTGTCGAGCCCAATTCCTGACCAATCAATTCGATTCGTTTATCAATAAACTCACCGGTTTTCTCAGCAATTTCGTTTTTCTCGTCGTTGGCATCCTTATTATACAAATCCACCAGCGTATTGATAAAATCTACGGCACGTGCCTTGCTTGTAGCTTTCATGCTGATTTGCGCAATAGTTGTGGTCTTCGAGGTCGGCTCTATGGAAATACCCTTCCGATAACTAATCGCCACAGCCGTAGGCGGCAATACCGAAGCCACAAAGTTTTTGGGCATGTCTTCCAAAAATGCCTTTGAGGCATCTTTTAAATTCGGATTTTCAGAAACAGTCAACACACCGACCGGAGTATTGATAACCTGCGGCAATTTAGTAATAGTAGCCTCCTGTTTCTGCTCTTCGCCCTCTTGATAATACTTCAAGGCAACCTTCCACTGTCCAGCCTTCTCCTGTTTCTCAAATTTCAAGAAGATACCTCCCGGCAATTTGTCTGCCTCTTCGGGTGTCATATAGACATTCAGTGGAGCGGTTTTGTAAAGTTCCCGCGTATAAGAGAAGGTACGCGGCTCGGTATAGGTGATATACAGATTTTTCGCAACGACCACCTTTTTCATCAAGGTGCGCGAATTCAGGATTTCCACCTCATTATCAAAATTATTGGTCATGGAAATCATACCCATGCCACTCAAAGACGACAGAGGCGTTTGGGCACCGAAACCACGCTTATTGTCCTCCTTTATCAATACGGAAGAGCTGATTTGGTACACCGGAGTACTCTTACGGACATAAAAATAGCCCAGAGCCAAAAATAGGATAACACTGGCTACAAACCAGGGCCAATAGATTAAATATTTAAACAGGAGGGCATAGAGGTTTACTTTTTCTTCTGCCTTCTCCTGCGTCTTAGCTGTCAAAAAATCTTCTGCCATAATATTGTACGGGATAAGCTATTGGATTATTATTTTAACACATTAAACAAAAGGCTGGCCACCGATACCACAATCGAAATGGCAGAGAACCACAAGCCCGTAGTACTGCCGATGTCTGCTCCCTTGGCTTTTGCCTTATTCGGAGTGACATACAGAATGTCATTCTGCTTCAAGTAATAGAAAGGCGAGGTAATCAAGTTGGCATCATTCAGGTTCAGTGTGATGATTTCCTGCTTGCCATCGGCATTTTCACGAATCAACTTTACATTGTCACGAATTCCATAGACCGTCAGGTCGCCTGCCATAGCCAAAGCTTCCAAGACATTAATCTTTTCATTGCCGACGGTAAAGTTACCCGGATGGTTTACCTCTCCCAATACCGAAATTTTGTAGTTGCTCATACGCACATTCACGATGGGCTTTTCCTTGATGTAAGGTTCCAACTTCTGGCGGATTAAGTCTTCCGCCTCGCTTTTAGTCAGTCCGCCCACTTTGATGCGTCCCAAGATAGGAAAGTCAATTTCACCGCTGTTGCTCACCAAATATTGCTGAATGGCAGGCTGTGAAGTACTATATGTCTCACCGCTTCCAATATTAACCGGTGTCTGCATAATCAGATTAAACGGTGCAGACACCTTCGGATCAGTTGTATTGATGGTAATCGACAGCAGATCCTTCGGCATAATCTTGGCATCGTATAGCGGAAGTTGCTGTGCTGCCAAGTTTATTTCAGCGGCATTCTGCAAGTAAGGAACCTTTTTATAAGAAGTACAAGCCCCCAACGTAAGCGCTACCAGCAGCACATACACTAAATTCTGAATTTTCATAAACAAGTAACGTTTGATTTAATATGATAAAATTATTTTCCAAACAAGCGTCCAAAAAGTCCTTTTGATTTACCTTTTGGCTCGTCATCCTGATAGTCCTCCAGCACATCCTCATAAGAAAGCCGTTTGCTGACCATCTGGTAAATCATGCCCCAATCCGGCAAGCCGCCCACATTGCGGTCGTCAATAAACAAATCCGCCTTCAGTTTCCGTGAAAAGTGCTTGTGGCTGCGCTCCTCCTCGGGATAGTCTTTGTTCACTGCATAAAATTCCAAACCACGTTCCCGGCAAAAGGCAACCGCTTCGTCCAAAAGTTCTCCTTCGCGCACAGACCACAAAATCAGCTTGTGCCGATCTTGCTGCAGTTTCTTTAAGGTCTCGATGGCAAAAGGAATTTCTCGCCCGATAGCCGGATATTTATGTTCTACAATCGTGCCGTCAAAATCTACCGCTATAATCATATTTCTTTTCTGAAATTCAAGTTTAACAAATAAGGTTTTATTTATATAAGTCTTCCTGGTAATCAAACAACCATTCTGCCTGATCCAAAGGCAAATGCTTGCTGTCTTTTTCAGACAATATGATATCCTCGGCCTTCAATTTCCAGTCAATACCCAAAGCAGGGTCGTTCCAGGCAATGGCTCCCTCACTTTGCGGTGCATAATAATTGTCGCACTTATATTGGAAGACAGCTTCCGGACTCAAAACGCTGAAACCATGGGCAAAGCCCCTCGGAACAAAAAGCTGCCGGTGGTTTTCCTCAGACAATTCCACGGCCACATGTTTACCAAAAGTAGGCGATCCTTTACGGATATCAACGGCTACATCCAAGACACAACCCTTGATGCAACGCACCAGTTTACTCTGGGTAAAAGGAGGTTTTTGAAAATGCAGTCCGCGCAGAACGCCATAACTGCTCTTACTTTCATTATCTTGAACGAAAAAAATTTCTCTTACATTTTCGTTGAATACGCGCTGTGAAAAAGATTCGAAAAAGTAACCTCTCGGATCTGTAAAAATCTTTGGTTCTATAATAAATACGCCTTCCAGATCGGTTTTAATTACTTGCATTTTAACAACAGTTTATATGATACAGCGCAAAGATAGATAAAAAAGACGATATGAGATGCAGAAAAAAATATAAAAGATGTATTAGTCGCCAATCTTGCTTACATATCCGACAGGCACTTCGATGGTGGCATAACCTAACTGCGGGATGCGTATGGCCACTTCATGCCGACCGTTGTTCTGAAAAAGTTCACCTTCCAAACCGGTGAGGGGACCTTTCACGATACGAACCATGCAACCCGGAGCCAGCTGTTCGGTGCAGAAACCAATGGTTGTATCAGAATAGTCAAACATAAACATAAAGCGTTCCATCTCTTTGTCCGAAATGAAAGCCGGCTTTCCGGTACCCCGTATTGAGAGATAGTATTGTGCGGATGGATCCTGCAAAAGTTCCACACGCTCCTGGTCTTCTACATGTACGAACAGCATGCGTGGAATGACCACCTTTTCCATTTTCTTTTTCCGGTCAGACCACTGACGTACTATGGTTTGTATCGGCAAGAAACATTCCGTTCCCCGATTCTCAAACCGTTGTGCCACTTTTTTTTCATGATGCATCTTGACATATAGAACATACCATTTCTTCATCTGCTATCTCTCCCTGCTTAATTTTTAAGCAAAAATACAAAAAGACGAGAGTAAAACAAAATTCTGAAAATAAACTTTTCCACGGATTTCCTTTTTGTGCAGATGCATCCGACCTGGTCATATCCCCCGGCAACAAACTGATTTTACATTTGTCATTTAGCAAGCAAAATTACCCAGAATAAAAACAAAATTCTATAAAAAGACAGGATTTGCTTTCAGATACAGAAAACAAATAGACAAAAATAGAACTTTACAACCGTATATTTATACACAAAACACAGTATATCTTTCCAAAAACCCGCATAGTTATACAAAAGTTCACATGTTATTTTGAAAAAGATAACTTGAGATAAATGGAAAAACATCAAGAGATAATTTTATTTTCAACATGACTTCGATAAAAAATCATGCTGACTTGCC
>Gatling_p1__coassemble_1788_pt1 | contig 9162 bp, 8 predicted proteins | sample Gatling_p1__metabat2_high_PE_011 | metagenome-assembled genome bin Gatling_p1 | reverse complement strand
CCTGTGAGCTACTATCATCCGATTCATCATTGTTGGACATGCTATTATACGGTGACGCACTGCCATTGCGGACAGTATTTATACCACTGGCATTATAATGTACGTGCGTATCTGTGTTACTATTATTGTCAGCTTCTGACACCATAGTACCATCGCCTGTCAGCAACCATACCCTACTGATATAAGTGTATTCAGATACAATCTTATTTGCAAGGTTATGAGATATGTTTTTGGTCTTGCCCTTGATAATATCGTACATAACTTGAGGCCTCTCGTACCCTAATGTTTCAGCGAATGATTTAGGATTAAGTTGCAAATAATCAATTAAATGTATTATCCTCTCAGAACTATTCATGCTTTAGAGATTGTTGACTATAGAAGTTATCTTGATTTGTTTATTATATAAGTTTTAAAAAAGAAATTTCAAAATCCAAAATTGGGGATTCCCCTCTTTCTTTAAAACTTTTTCCATAGTGGGAAAGAACTGTATGAAGATGGGCAACTATATCATTATCAGTTTAATAATGACCTTTACCCTATTGAGCCGACAGCGGGACTCGAACCCGCGACCCTTTCATTACGAATGAAATGCTCTACCAACTGAGCCATGTCGGCATACCCTTTATGTACCCCTGTTTTTGATAGAACAAAGGTACATGAAAAAATTTAATGCAACAAAGAAAAATGCGAAAAATATTAAGTTAAGTAGCAAAAAGTATTTTTCGCTCTTTAAAAGACTTGATTTGTATTATTTACAAATATGTAGTATCTTTGCGATGAGTTCGAATGATTCACTCCAGTCCTAGTCATAACTTTTTTAATGTATAATATGAAGCGGGTAGATCTAATCATGATAGCCGTCAGCCTTGGTGTGCTTATGGCATTGCAGTATGCGGTGGGAGGATTTCCCATTGCTTTTTTCTCTTTTCCTTTAAATATTATTTTGGTTGTCATCTGGTTGTTAGGGTTATGGATGCTCTATAAGGACTATCGTCAAACAGCGATATGCCGCTATCTTTTATCCCTTCGTGCCACGGTTGTGACCTTGTCTTTGGTAATTGCCTTCTGTTTGGTATTAGGTATGGTTCCGCAATACCCGTCCGACTCTTTGGTTCGCAGCCTGTCTTTTTGGGAGCGTTTGGGTGTGCATCAGATTACTACATCCTGGTATTTTCTTTTCTCCTTGTTGCTGTTGCAAAGCCATCTAACCTTGATAACTTTTCGTGGTTACAGAAATGCGAACGGAATCCGGTGGCGTTTTGTTGCCAGTCATTTAGGGTTAGGGCTCACGCTCATCGGTGGGTTTTGGGGAAGTGCTGATACTGCAGTATATCGGATACCGGTTTATCGGCAAGAGGCGACCAATACGGCATACTCGTCTGATGGCGGGGTACATTATATTGCGCAGTCTCTTCAGCTGCAGCATTTTGAAGTGTCCTATTTCGACAACGGGATGCCTCGTACGTATGAGGCGAATATCTCGGTAAATGGGCACGAAATAGCATTACGGGTGAACGAGCCTCATGCCATTGGCTTTGGCGAAGATCTTTATCTCACGGGTTATGACATGCGACAAAAAGGCGATGTGCACTATTGCGTTTTACAACTGGTACGACAACCCTGGAAATATGTACAACTGTCGGGCATCCTGATGATGCTGCTTTCGGCTGTTGCATTGTTTATAAAAGGACCAAAAAGAAAAAAAGAAACACGATGATTACTTGGGATAACTTTTCATATTTTGTCATACCGGCTGGAATCTGTTGGTTGACAGGAGCTATATTGTCGTTGCGCAGTCAGTCAAATCATAAGGCTGCTTTGGTATTTACGGCTCTTGGTACTATTGTCTTTGCTTTGTTTATCGGTGGTTTGTGGAACAGCCTGTCCCGTCCGCCTTTACGCACGATGGGTGAAACTCGCCTTTGGTATTCTTTTTTCCTGAGTATATCCGGCCTGATTACCTATTGGCGCTGGCGTTACCGTTGGGTACTGTCCTTCACAACTATTTTGGCTTTAGTGTTTTGCATCATCAATATACTGAAGCCGGAGATTCACGATCAGTCGCTGATGCCTGCTTTGCAAAGTCCGTGGTTCATACCGCACGTAACGGTCTACATGTTTTCTTATTCTGTTTTAGGGTGTGCTTTCATTCTTTCGTGCATCGGTCTTTACCGTCACAAAGAAGAATACCTTGCTTCATTAGATCAGTTGGTGTATGTAGGTGTTGCCTTTCTCACTTTAGGAATGCTTTCCGGTGCCGTATGGGCAAAAGATGCTTGGGGTAATTATTGGAGTTGGGATCCGAAGGAAACATGGGCTGCCATCACCTGGCTGGGCTATCTTCTCTATATTCATTTACGTTTGATGCCGTCGGTAAATCACCGAAAGCTGTATTGGATAGTTGTCCTCAGTTTCTTAACTTTGCAGATATGTTGGTATGGCGTCAACTATTTACCTTCAGCATCTGGCAGTGTGCATATATATAATAAGGTGTAAGATATAAAATCAATTATAGTAAACAAAAAAATTAGCAATCATGAAAAAAAAGTTATTGTTAGTGTCGGTCGTACTGGTGGCACTTGGTGCGGTGACCTATCGTTTGGTGAACCAGCCCCCGTCTTCTGATTTGCCGAAGAACGAACAAATGTATCAGCTTTTGGCTGATGCAGGCTGTATGGCCTGTCACGTGCAGAACCCGGAGTTGCCCTTCTATGCATCCTTCCCGTTTGCCGGTGATTTGGTTAAAGAAGATGTACGCAAGGCTTACCGTGCCTTTGATATTGCACCGATGGCACAGGCTGTGAAAGACGGAACTCCGGTTAGCGAGGTTGATCTTGCCAAGGTGGAAAAAGTGATTCTCGACGGAACGATGCCTATGGCCAAGTATTATCTGGTTCATTGGGGAGCTTCGATTACGGATGGCGAGAAAACATTGGCACTGGATTGGATAGGCCAGCACCGTGCGGCCAACTATCCGAACCCATTGGCTGCTGCTGAATTTGCCAATGAGCCTGTTCGTCCGTTGCCGGATTCTGTATCGGTAGATATGCGCAAGGTTATTTTGGGTAATTTGCTTTATCACGACACACGTTTGTCTGTAGACAATACCGTTTCTTGTGCCACATGTCACGGACTCAACACCGGAGGTGTGGACAACAAGCAGTTCTCTGAAGGTGTTGGCGGACAAGTGGGTGGTGTAAATGCACCGACTGTGTTTAATGCGCACTTCAATTTCGTGCAGTTCTGGGACGGACGTGCCAAAACATTAGCCGATCAGGCTGGCGGTCCTCCGTTGAACCCTATTGAGATGGGACATAAGTCTTTTGATGATATTTGTGCCGTGTTGGCAAAAGATGCAGCTTTTACCAAAGCATTCACCGAAGTATATCCGGATGGTTTGTCGCAGGCAAATATTACGGATGCCATTCAGGAATTTGAACGTACGCTCATCACGCCCAATTCACGTTTCGACCAATATCTGAAAGGCAACAAAACAGCTTTGAATGCCGATGAAATTGCCGGATATGAATTGTTCAAGAAATATAACTGTGCCACTTGTCATGTCGGTGAGAATATGGGTGGACAGTCTTATGAGTTGATGGGCTTGCAGGCAGACTATTTTGCTGACCGCAATACAGAAATCACGGTTGAGGATCACGGTCGCAACAAAGAAACAAAAACCGAGCGCGATATGCATCGCTTCAAGGTTCCAGGCTTGCGCAATATTGCATTGACTGCACCTTATTTCCACGACGGAAGCAAAAAAACGCTCGAAGAGGCTGTACGCGATATGGCAAAATATGAAACCGGTGTTCAATTGAATGATCAGGAAACTGCTCAGTTGGTTTCTTTCCTTCGTACTCTTACCGGAACATATAAGGGTCAGCTGTTGACCAACGACAACATGAAATAATTTCTGACGAAGATTCAGAAAGCTAGAGAGAGATTGTTTTTTAAGGCAGTTTCTCTCTTTTTTTATATCCTGTAGTGTGAGTTCATGGCTGATTGTCCCCAATGTGGCTAAATAATATGTAATGATAGTTGTTGTTTTCGTGATTTTTCGTAAATTGCAAGCGGAATTTTATTTTAAATTTCCAACGATTTGATATAATTATTTGAGACATAGACTTTTAGCGAGTTGTTTTTAAAAGTGGCGGTAACGACTTAGAAACCGTGCGATTTTCAGCGTTTTGCTATGTTTTACTGTCAAATAACTCTTTATACCGACAAAGATAATACAATTCTGTAATACCATAACAATTTATATCGGAAAACTCTACGATACTTCATGGAGTATGCTGTCGTATTGAGAATTATCACTACCTTTGTACAGAATTTCAATACTTTAATGCTATGGCAAAGATTACGGTTCAAAATACACAAATAACAGTTTTGCAATGGGCTGAACAGGATTACATTTCCCTTACAGATATAGCTTCAGCCAAAGAGGGAGATAGTCGGTCTGCTGATATAATCAAGAATTGGATTAGAAACCGTTATACGATTGAATTTATTGGAACTTGGGAAGTGATTCACAATCCCAATTTTAAAGTGGTCGAATTTGACCACTTTAGAAAAAGTGCCGGGTTGCCTTCCTTTGTACTCAGTGCTTCAGAATGGATTGAACGTACAAGTGCTATTGGACTTGTTGTAAAAAAGGGACGTTATGGCGGAACTTATGCTCACAAAGATATTGCTTTTGAATTTGGTTCTGCAATCAGTGTACCATTTAAGATCTACCTTATAGAAGAGTTTCAAAGACTTAAAACCGAGGAGGTACGGCAACTCGGCTGGTCAGCAAAACGTGAATTGTCAAAGATAAACTATCGGATACATACGGATGCCATCAAGCAGAATCTTATTCCTGCTGAAATAACGCCCAAACAGGCAAATATCATTTATGCCAATGAAGCCGATGTGCTGAATGTAGCGATGTTTGGAATGACGGCAAAGGAATGGAGGGAGAACAATCCTGACTTGAAAGGTAATATTCGGGATTATGCCACCATCAATGAACTTATATGCCTGTCCAATATGGAAAATCTGAATGCAGTGTTTATCGAGCAGGGAATTCCACAAGGAAGGCGACTTATAAAACTTAATCAAATAGCCATCCACCAAATGAGTGTGCTGGAAAATGGCGATAATGGGGAAAGAAAGTTATTGAAGTAAAAAGACAGAATACCCAATTATTATTATTTCGCTACAAAAAGAATAATGTAAATATTATGAATAAGTTCAGTGACAAAACTATAGAGGAACTTGGCTATTATGTTTACTCGTTAACAGACCCTCGAAACCATAAAATCTTTTATATAGGAAAAGGTTGTGGCAATAGAGTTTTTCAACATTGCGAAGCTGCGCTTCAAGAAAACGAAGAATCACTAAAACTTAATCTAATTCGTGAGATTATCTATTCGGGCGCGGAAGTGGAGCATTATATACTTCGTCATAAATTAACAGAGGAAGAAGCTTTTCAAATCGAATCCGTTCTTATAGATTTTCTTACATTTCCAAAATTCAATACCGAACAAGTGTTGACTAATATTGTGAGCGGACATCACCTGTGGGATGAAGGTATTAAAACTGTAGATGAAATCAGTTCCATCTATGATTGTGAGAAAATCAAAGTAAATCCCAATGAGCAACTGTTATTGGTTAGCTTAAATAGAAGTTTTGATGATGCAAAGGCTCATGGAGTGTATCAAAGAACGGACATATATGAAAAAACGCGTAAGTATTGGGCAATAGCAAAGTCTCGTGCAAGTCAAATAGATTATGTGTTAGGCGTATATCACGGGATTGTACGTGCTGTCCTTAAAGTCGAAGGTTATGAATGGACTTTTTACGATGCAGAAAGCAAAACGTATTTCAACAAAGAAAGATGTTGTTTCTATGGTGTGTTGATTGAAGATTCTCCTTATATTAACAAGGATGTAAACAATTATCCTTTTGGAAGTGGAGGGGCAATCAGATATGTTTAATTTGTTGATATTTCTCAGTACATTACATGATTACAAGAAACCCATATAAGAATCCCCAAATCATTTTCTAAATAATTTGCTCCAAAAACTATTTTTTTGTGGCAATGATTTGTGGTAATATACAGTTCTTGGTTTGCCCTCAAATTCAACACGACTTTCTCTAAAATCAGAAAAGTTCACAGTCCATCTACCTCCATTAGAGCGAGCTAATGATACTATTTCGTCTGTAATAAATGGCGTGTCTTTTAGGAAAAACACATCCCATGAAGATGGTAATTCTGAAACCATATTATTATGCACTATTCCTGCCCTAACAATAACAATGTCGCCATGAACATCATCATATCCTTCTTTAACGTCAAAAATATAATACTGCTTTATCATAATAAATTATTTAATCAATATTCCAATAAGCTTCTGAATCTCCTTCAAATACATCATCTATGTCTTGGTCGCTATATCCCATTACATCTTGAACATAAGAACCGTTATATTCGTCATAAGTAGCTTCTCGATATTCCTGTAAGGAGTTATAATTTTCCATTTCCCTTTGGATTTCAGCGTCTTCCCCTTTTTGGTATCCATTTGGCATTAATTGACGATTTGCGAAATGGAATTCAAACACTCTTTTCCCTGACTCAACACGGGTATATTGTAGGGCTTTATTGTAGAAACTCCAAATGTTGCTATAAACAGGTTTGAGAATTTCATTTCCGTTTTCGTCAATTATACCCCATAGAGAACCTGAATCTTGTATGCCATTGGTCGTCTTTCCTAATTTCACACGGGCAACCCCAGTATCGTATCCATCAATATAATTATACTTGCCAAATGGAACTATAAAATTCCCATTAAAATCAATTACGGCATATCCTTGTCCATAAGAGCGAAGCACTATGCGATTAGAAAGAATAGGCATAGCTATATTTTCATATTCTATTGGCAACAACAAGTCTCCATTACTTTTGAGTAGACCATACCTTTTACGAAGATATACAGCTGGTGATGAAGTCTTACGTTCAAATCCAATCCCATAAGTTTCACCAACACGAACTAAAGATTTGTCGTTATAGAAATCATCAAGAACAAATTGGTATGATGCAGGTATTATAATTTCGGCATTTTTATTTATAAATCCTATTTTTGAGCCTTGAACGAATGGCAATAAATATCTAAGGTCATTCTTAATATCATAGCTCAACCGATTTACTAATATTTTTGCGCCATAATCAATTTGTTTTTTAGACTCAACTATATCATTATGATTTAATTCTCTATTAATGTTTTGAGAATTTGTATTCAACTCTATTGTATAAAAGTCTTGAATATCATCGGATTCATGAAGTATGTAATGAGGAATTCCCAATTTACCTATGACTATTGAAATCCGAGGATTTTTAGGAATACCTTTAATTACAACAAGACCTATAACATCACGAAAAGGAAAAAACAAGAATCCTTTAGGGTGTTTCTTGATCTCAATTTTTTCTATTCTGAAAAATGTCTTAAACTCATCAATAGTAAAAGTTTTGATAATTTTTAAGTCTCGAAGTACAATTGCATCTGCAGAAAACTCCTTACTATCAAATATGTATTTTGTAAGCATAATACTTGATTTTTCTGTTTGGAAATGGTTGTCCTATTTCAAATACAAAAGTACAAAAAATCCGTGATACGGCATTCCATTATCACGGACTTTATTTTGATTCACAATCTAATACTTTTATCCTGTTTTCTCGTAGGCACTCCCAATGCTTTCATAAACTCGTCTTTCTTTCGCCTGAACCAACTAACATGTGAAACACCGTCTATCTTGAAGTTGAAGTTTCCATATTTATCTTCTTTAAGTGAACATATCGTTTTGTCTGCCCTGAAATGTTGGTTAAACTCTCGCGAATACAGTTCGTCTTTAATGGAAACATCCTTGAATGTGCATAGTTTCCTAATGACGGCATCTCCAAAGTTCAGCGTATCACGCAAGAACTTAATTGTCGGCATCAGCTTTTCCACATAGGGGAAGTAGCGTCTGACAAAATCCGTAAACTCCGACAGCTTGCGGTGCTTGCGCTTACCGTCCGTCTGCTCTTTCTTGGCTTTGCGCCTTTCACCCGTCACGAAGGGAACAACGGCTGCATGTATGTGCGGAGTCTTCTCGTCCATGTGCAGATGTGCGGCAACCATATTGTCTTTGCCGAATGTGGCTTGCAGCCATTGGATGTTGTCGCTGCACCATTCATCGAGTTCTCCTTTTTCCTGTATGTTCATCATGTCCTCATGCGTACCCGACAAGACCACCCGAACGACACGGACTTGGTCGTGTGTGATTTTCCGTCTGATTCCTGCCGTGTTCAGCCTGTGGGCAATCGCTTCATCCCTGCCGTGAACGCCATCGGAGTATTCGACAGGTACCCTGTTCAGATGCGTTCTTGTCGGGTCTGCGTTTTTAGGTATTATCTTTCTCTCTATATGGTCGGACTGAGTGGTGTCCGATGTACCCTTTGCTTTCTTTATGTCTAATGAAAAATATCCCATATTATTCCTATTTTTGCGGTTATCGTTATGTTTCTTCTCTCTGCCTGTGGCATCTGCTCACAGGGTTTATTATGCAAATGAACCATTGCTGCACTCGGCATAATCCAAGCGAGTTTGGCTTCTGCTCTCGTTTGCACAGGGTTTCCAAAGGGATTTCCCTTTGGCTCGAGGGTGTTTTTAGCGTTACGGAGTAATGCGTGAAGAAAACGCCCTATTGAGCTATGGTATTTCTGTCTAAATACCTTGGGAGAGCAGACGAGTATATTACAGATGAAATCCCCCTTTCTTTTTCGGTGGCTGCATCATCCGCCTTGCGGATTGGACTTGCTTCTTCTCCTTTATCGGCTCTGCCGATTGGGACAAGGGCTTACCGCACAGGTAGTCGTTCAAGTCCTTATACTCACGATAGTACATTGACTTGTCAAGCAGCCGTTCCCCAAACTTCTCTTTCAGCTTCTTGCAAGTGTTCCGTCCTGCCGTGTCGTTGTCAAGGAAACAGCCGACTTGGGTGTAGGTCTCCAATATGCTTTCCGCTTTTGCAAGATTGGAAACGGAGTTCAATATGATATAGTCCTGTGTGTCCAATCGCGGGTGTTGCGGATTGTTTTCTACTCGGATGGTAAGGAATGAAAGGTAATCCATGAAC
>Gatling_p1__coassemble_1607_pt1 | contig 10233 bp, 11 predicted proteins | sample Gatling_p1__metabat2_high_PE_011 | metagenome-assembled genome bin Gatling_p1 | reverse complement strand
CCACTTTTTAAATTAAGAAATCCTTCAGAGAGCAATCTTTGGAGGATTTCTTTTTGTATATTTGCGCCGAATTAAAAACTTTTATTGAGTATGGACCAACAGATTATGAATTTCAATAAGAAATTTGTTGAAGAACGTAGGTATGAGCAATTTATCACCAGTAAGTATCCGAATAAAAAGATAGCTATAGTAAGCTGTATGGATACGCGACTCGTGGAGTTGCTGCCTGCAGCATTAGGGTTTAAAAACGGTGATATAAAAATCATCAAGAACGCTGGCGGTACGATAACGAATCCTTTTGACAGTACGATGCGTAGTTTGCTTGTTGCCATCTATGAATTAGGTGTTGAATGGATTATGGTTATTGGTCATACCAATTGCGGTGTACAGGGAATGGACAGTAAACAGATGATACAACACATGAAGCAGCGTGGCATTACAGAGGAAAAAATCGGAATGATGCGCTATTGCGGTATAGACTTAGAACAATGGCTTCATGGTTTTGACGATACAAAGTCCGCTGTATTAGAAACAGTTGATTTAATATCCCATCATCCGTTAATTCCAGCAGATGTACATGTAAAAGGATTCATAATGGATTCTACTACAGGTGCGTTAGATGAATTATAGACAAAGAGAAAGACACTCTCCAAGTAACCTATTCACATAGATTAAGTGGCTGAGTGTCTTATTTATTAGTATGTAAAATAGTGGTTTGGTATCGTTTAAGATTTTTTCTAGTTAAGGTTTAGTCTTGCGTTTTATTTGTCTGTGTAAAATTAATATGATTTTATAAGGTTTAGTTCTTGTATGTTTCGTTTATATTACCATTTGTTTTTGTTTCACATTGCAAAGTTCGTAAATTATTCTTAGATACATAAAGGATTTTCCCTACTTTACAGGGGGGATTTCCCTATTGTTTTAAGTGATTCTACTTGAGTATCTTGTAAATACTTGAAAATTAAATTTCTAGTATTGATTGCCAGGTAAAGTGAGGCTTGAAGAAATTAGCATCGATACACGTTTCTTTAGGGAATATTCCATAGATGGTAGATCCAGAACCACTCATCGACGCATAGAGAGCTCCTTGTTTGTATAATTCCTCTTTAATGTGTTTCAGTTCGGGATGATTTGGAAAAATACTCTCTTCGAAATCGTTTACTATGAACTCTTTCCACTGCTCGATAGGAAGCTTAATCGTATCTTGCAAGTGATTTTCTGGAGTATGAGGAGTAACATGGGCGTATGCTTCTTGCGTTGAAATATGAATGTCAGGTTTAACAAGCACCACCTTATAGCCTTTGAGAACAAGTTCAACCGGGCTGAAAACATTTCCGATACCATGTGCGAGTGTAGGTTTGTTTTGAATAAAAAAGGCGCAGTCAGCACCCAGTTTCGAAGCATATTCTTCCAGTTGTGCCGTATCCAGATTCAATGCATGGCATTCGTTTAGCATTTTTAGCATAAAAGCAGCATCTGCCGATCCTCCTCCTAAGCCAGCCCCTGACGGGATGTGCTTTGTCATGTTGATTTGAATGGGTTGTAACAAATGATCTTTTTGCATTAGTCGGTAAGCCTTTATGACTAGATTCTTTTCAGGTTCACAGTCAACTTGATTTCCGTCGATATGCAATTTATATTCGGCAACTGAGTCTTTGTGCGGTTCAAAACCTGTTTCCACAGACAAAGTGTCGCACAAAGGAATGGGGTAGAAGATGGTTTCAAGATTGTGGTAGCCATCCGGTCTCTTGCCTACTATATTAAGTCCTATGTTGATTTTTGCGTTAGGATAGGTAATCATAATGGATAAATAATTAATTGTGTCTTCAAAATTATAAAAAAAAAACGATATATATTATCTTTGCATATAAATGATTTAATGGTAATGGTAGAAAATAGAAGAACGACCAAACGGAGTGCTTCCAAAACCAAATTGGTGGAAGTACCTGCAGAGGATGCATATGGCCATGTACAGCCGCAAGCGCTTGAGTTTGAGGAAGCTGTTCTTGGTGCTTTGATGATAGAGAAAGATGCGTATTCTCAGATTAGCGAGATTTTGAAACCTGAAAGTTTTTACGACCACAAGCATCAGCTTATTTACGATGCGATACGCTCGCTTAATGTGCAGCAAAAGCCCGTGGACATTCTGACGGTTACAGAATATCTGAATTCTACCGGTAAGTTAGAAGAATCGGGAGGACCTTATTATATAACCCAACTAAGCGGTAAGGTAGCTTCTTCGGCTCATATAGAATATCATGCTCGCATTATTGCCCAGAAATTTCTTGCTCGCGAATTAATCACCTTCACCAGTGTGGTGCAGACCAAAGCTTTTGACGGTACAGTAGATGTGGACGATTTGATGCAAGAAGCCGAAGGCAAACTTTTTGAGATTTCTCAGCAGAACTTGAAAAAGGATTATACGCAGATTAATCCTGTGATTCGTGAGGCGTATGAGATGTTGCAGAATGCAGCTAAACGTTCTGACGGTTTAAGTGGTCTGAGCAGTGGCTTTGAGAAACTGGACAAGATGACCTCCGGATGGCAAAATTCCGATCTGGTGATTATTGCTGCCCGACCCGCCATGGGAAAAACGGCTTTTGTGCTTTCCATGGCCAAGAAAATGGCAGTTGATTTAAAAATTCCCTGTGCTATGTTCTCGCTTGAGATGAGCAACGTACAGTTGGTTAATCGTATGATTGTGAATGTTTGCGAGATACCAGGAGAAAAAATCAAAAGCGGTCAGTTGGCACCTTACGAGTGGGGTCAGTTGGACAGTAAGATACGCCAGTTGTACGATGCTCCTTTTTATGTAGACGATACGCCTTCTCTTTCTGTATTTGAATTGCGAACCAAGGCACGTCGCCTTGTTCGGGAGCATGGGGTAAAGATTATCATGATTGACTATTTGCAGTTGATGAATGCCAGTGGCATGTCTTTCGGCAGTCGTCAAGAAGAGGTAAGTACCATCTCACGTTCTTTAAAAGGATTAGCCAAGGAGTTGAATATTCCGATTATCGCCTTGAGTCAGTTGAACCGTGGTGTTGAGAACCGTGAAGGAGTAGAGGGAAAGCGTCCTCAGTTGAGCGATTTGCGTGAATCGGGAGCCATTGAGCAAGATGCCGATATGGTATGTTTTATTCATCGTCCCGAGTACTACAGAATCTATCAAGACGACAAGGGCCGTGATTTGCGTGGTATGGCAGAAATTATCATAGCCAAGCATCGTAATGGTGCGGTAGGCGATGTATTGTTGAAGTTCCGCGGTGAATTTGCCCGTTTCCAAGACCCGGATGAGGACGCCTACATTCCGATGCCGGGAGAGTCTACGGTATATGGCTCCAAGATGAACACCGAAACAGCTCCTGCGCCCGATAAGGATATGATTCCTCCTGCGTCCGATGCTCCACTACCATTCTAGAAACACTTTTATGGACAGTGTTCTTGAAAACTTTTGGTTTATTTCAGAAAAAGAAGTAATTTTGCATATCTCAGATAGAATAAATACAACAAAAATACAATATGAATATTTCTTATAATTGGCTGAAAGAGTATGTCGATTTTGACTTGACAGCTCAGGAAGTGGCTGATGCCTTGACTTCTGAAGGTTTGGAAGTGGGCTCAGTAGAAGAAGTGCAGACAATTAAAGGCGGTCTGCAGGGATTGGTCGTTGGTGAGGTTCTGACATGCGAGCCACACCCGAATTCAGATCACATGCATATCTGCTCTGTTAATTTGGGAGAGGGAGAACCACAACAAATTGTATGTGGTGCTGCCAACGTAGCTGCCGGTCAGAAAGTAATTGTTGCTACTTTAGGAACCAAATTATATGATGGTGACGAATGCTTTACAATTAAAAAGTCAAAATTGAGAGGTGTTGAAAGTAATGGTATGATTTGTGCCGAAGACGAAATCGGTATCGGACACGACCACAACGGTATTATCGTATTGCCAAGCGATGTGAAGCCGGGAACACCTGCAGCCGAATATTATAATATTAAGAGTGATTATCTGATAGAGGTAGATATTACTCCAAACCGTGCAGATGCTTGTTCACACTATGGTGTGGCAAGAGATCTTTATGCTTGGTTGGTGCAGAATGGATACAAAACGTCTATTCACCGTCCCGGCAACGAAGCTTTTGCTGTAGACAATCATGATTTGGAAGTTGACGTTTGTGTTGAGAATGCCGAAGCATGTCCCAGATACTGTGCTGTGACCATCAAGAATTGTACTGTGAAAGAAAGCCCTGAGTGGTTGCAAAATAAATTGAAGGTAATTGGCTTGCGTCCAATCAACAATATAGTGGACATAACCAATTATATCATGTTTGCTTACGGTCAGCCTCTGCATTGTTTTGATGTAGACATGATTCAAGGTAAGAAGGTGATAGTAAAAGCTATGCCGAACGGCACTCCGTTTGTTACTTTGGATGGCGAAACACATGAACTGACCGACCGTGACTTGGCTATTTGCAATGCTGAAGAGCCAATGTGTATTGCCGGTGTGTTTGGCGGAAAGGGTAGTGGTACCTATGAAAATACAACCAACGTGTTGTTGGAGAGTGCCTACTTTAATCCAACCTGGATTAGAAAGAGTGCTCGTTATCATGGATTAAACACCGATGCTTCTTTCCGTTTTGAGCGCGGTATTGACCCAGACGGTCAAATCTATGCTTTGAAGCAAGCAGCCCTTTTGTGCAAGGAGTTGGCTGGTGGTGAGATTGCCATGGAAATCAAGGACGTACAGTCTGTTAAGTTTGAAAATCCTGTGGTAGACATCACCTATGATTATATCAACGGACTGATTGGTAAGGTGATTCCTGCTGAAACCGTGAAGAGCATCGTTACTTCATTGGAGATGAAAGTGCTCGAAGAAAACGAAGCTGGTTTGAAATTGGAAGTTCCTGCATATCGCGTAGATGTGTTGCGCCCTTGTGACATAGTAGAGGATATACTTCGTATTTATGGATATAATAATGTAGAGATTCCTACTTCTGTCAAGTCAAGTTTGTCGGTAAAGGGTGATGTAGACCGAAGCTACAAGATGCAGAACTTGATAGGCGAGCAGTTGGTAGGTTGCGGATTCAACGAGATTTTGAATAACTCCTTGACTCGAGGTGCATACTATGACGGACTGTCTTCTTATGCTCCGGAGCACTCTGTAATGTTGCTCAATCCGTTGAGTTCTGATTTGAATGTGATGCGACAGACTCTGCTTTTTGGCGGATTGGAATGTATAGCACACAATGCCAACCGAAAGAATGCCGATTTGCGTTTCTTTGAGTTTGGTAACTGCTACTATTTTGACAAAGAGAAAAAGTCGGATGTAGTGATTGCCGGTGTAAGCAACGGTCGCGATCCAGAAGTAAGAAAACATGTGCTTGATGCATATAAAGAGGACTACCACCTGGGATTGTGGGTAACCGGAAAGCGTATGACTGGATCTTGGTGTCATGCCGAAGAAGACAGCAGTTTTTATGAATTGAAGGCTTATGTGCTGAATATATTGGCTCGTCTGGGTGTCAATATGGGAGCAATGGTGATGGTAGAATCAAAGAATGACTTATTTGCCAAGGCTATTGAAATTCAGAACAGAGGCGGAAAAGTATTGGCCACTATGGGCATTGTAGCCAAGAAGATGACACACATGTTTGATGTGGACAATGAAGTATACTTTGCAGATTTGAACTGGACTCTATTGATGAAGGCCATAAAGAACAATAAGGTAAGCTTCAAGGAAATCAGTAAATATCCTGCAGTAAGCCGCGACTTGGCTTTGTTGCTTGATAAGCGTGTTACTTTCGAGGAAATTGAAAAGATTGCATTTGCTACAGACAAGAAGATTCTGAAAGCGGTTCGTCTATTTGACGTATACGAAGGAAAGAACCTTGAAGAAGGCAAGAAGAGCTATGCTGTGAATTTCTTGTTGCAGGATGAGACAAAGACATTGAACGACAAGCAGATTGACAATGTGATGAACAAGTTGATTCAAAACTTGCAGACCAAGTTGGATGCCAAGTTGCGCTAATGGTGGTCTGAAGGTGATTCTGCGGTACAGTTGTTTTTAGAATATAACAAGATAAAGATTACAATTAGAATTATAAATATATTATACAATGGGAAGAGCATTTGAATATAGAAAAGCTGCCAAGATGAAGAGATGGGGGCATATGGCTAAGACGTTTACAAGATTGGGTAAACAAATTGCTATTGCAGTAAAAGCCGGCGGTCCCGAACCTGAGAATAACCCTACCTTGCGTTCTATCATCGCTACTTGTAAGCGTGAGAACATGCCGAAGGATAATATCGAGCGTGCCATCAAGAATGCAATGGGTAAAGACCAGAGCGAATACAAGGGAATGACCTACGAAGGATATGGCCCTCATGGTATTGCTGTGTTTGTAGATACTTTGACCGACAATCCTACTCGTACAGTGGCAGATGTTCGTTCTATCTTCAACAAATTCTCTGGTACACTTGGGAACATGGGCTCTTTGGCTTATTTGTTCGACCACAAGTGTGTGTTCACTTTCAAGCGTCCTGCTGATCTGGATATCGATGAATTGATCCTGGATTTGATTGACTACGGAGTGGAAGAGGATTATGAAGAGGATGAAGAAGAGGGTACTGTAACAATCTACGGCGATCCAAAGAGCTACGGTGCAATTCAGAAGCACCTGGAAGAAAAAGGATTTGAGGATGTCGGTGGTGAGTTTACTTACATTCCTAATGACTTGAAAGAGGTAACAGCAGAGGCTCGCGAAACGATTAACAAGATGGTTGAGCGTTTGGAAGAGTTTGACGATGTGCAGACTGTTTATACAAACATGAAGCCTGAAGAGGAGTAACACATAGGGCATCATGAAAGTAGAATTTAAAACAACGGGCACTTGCAGTACGAAAATAGAAGTTGTAACTGAAAATGGACGTGTGGAAGAGGTACGTTTCCAGGGAGGATGCAATGGTAACTTGAAAGGAATCTCTTCTTTGGTAAAGGGAATGCCTGTAGAGGAAGTAATCCAGCGTCTGGAAGGTATCCGTTGCGGCAATCGCTTCACCTCATGTCCCGATCAGTTGGCAAAGGCTTTGAGAGAAACCTTGTAAACAACCTTTCGCAAGGGGCTTGATATATATAAAAAGGTGAACCGGGAGAATAACTCCATTGGTTCACCTTTTTATTTTTGATTAATCGTCATCCCAATCATCATCGTCGTCATCTCTGTCGTAATGTTTTTTGTAATAACGCTTCGGGTATTTGTGATGATGTTTGTGATACTTATACTTATGTCCGCGGTACACATGTCCCGGTGGAATTGGTTTTCTGCCGTAATGCGGCTCTTCCCATACTGTGATGCAGGAAGTGATGCTTAGCCCCATGAAAAGCGTCAGCATGAGTAGTAGTAATTTTCCTTTCATAATTATTATATTGGTTTAGTTGTTGCAAATATAAAACAATTCAATAACAAATAGACTATTTCTATTCCGAAAAAATACAGATTAAAAGGAAAAATATTTTTCTGACGCAGAATGATTCCTGATCTGAATATCCCGAAAAATCCGTGGTATAAGCTCAAGTACACCTCTGTCTTTATTTTTATATTTGCAACGAAACCAATAAATGAAAGCTATATGACAAACGAAATTGATTGGCAAACTGCAGACCTTAATGAGGCAGGCGAATGGGTAGAGGTTCCAGCAGAAAGTTTACTACCTAAATGGTTACTCCGTTCTGATGAAGATGAAGAGATACATTTTGTTGTGCCTTATTTAGAGGAGGAGTTCTGTCAGTGGCTGATGAAGAAGCAAGGATTGGAGAAGGAAACTGCTTCCAGATATGTACAATCCTATATGTCAGTTTATGATTCGTTGCATGAACAGATAGGATTAGACCTTTATGGTCTCCTGTATAGCTATCTGGTAAAAATACCAAAGCGAACAAAATGTGATATCACCAAGGAAGTTGCTCTATTTTTAGTGCGCGTATATATAGATGTCATGCATGAAATATTGGAAGAGCATCCAGATGCTTATACTAGTAGAGAAAAACATATCCTGTTTGTTTATCACGATTTTATTGCCGACCTGGCAGGAATGCCTGAAGAGAAATTACTCAAAGAAAAAGCAATACCGTTGCAGGAAGAAGACAAGTGACTTGAACTAAAAAAAGTTGACATATTTGATGTGCATAAATCATAGAAGTCAATGAAACAGACAACAAGTCGAATACGAAAAGGTTGATAACTATGTCATTATCAGTTTAATAATGATTTTTACCCAATTGAGCCGACAGCGGGACTCGAACCCGCTACCCTTTCATTACAAATGAAAATTTAAAAAGTGGTGTATCGGATTGAGTATCAGTTAATAACAAAGTTAAATAAATAGCAAAGGGATACTCCAAAGCATATTTTGCTGAGGAATATCCCTTTATTTTTCGCTGGTAATTACCATTCTTCTTCCTGCTCGTTCAGTCTGTTTTCGCAAGCAGAAATCAGTGCGTTAAAATCTTCTTGCAGGTCTTTCATCATCTGAGCAGTCTTTTTCTTGGAAAGTCCTCTTCCCATGAATTTTGTCTTCTGTTCTGTTTCCTCTCCAAAAAACGGCTGTATCTTTGGAATTTCATTCACTGTTCCAAGTCCTTCCTGGTTAGCTTCGATGCATGAGATGTCGAATACATCAATTTTACATCTGCCTTCCCGACATTGAATCTTAAATGAATACTCGTAGGTGTACACACAAGTCAACCCCATTCCAACGGCATACTCCTTTGTATGTCTTGCTTTGACAAGGAGAATGTTTGCTTTGTCATCCTCGTTCTGAATCACATTCTTGGCGGAGTTGTAAGTCTGTGACACAAAGTCCTTAGCTTTAGAGAAAAGCTCGCTTGGAGTACCTTTCGCTTGTACTACTTTAGAAAATTCAAATTCCTGGGCAAAGCTGGCGACACAGAAGAACACCGCAACCAGCATCATAATAATTCTTTTCATATTTATAAGTTTTAATTAGTTCCTATTTCATAGACATACACAGCAAAACACGGTAGATTCCGTACACGTCATTCATATTTACGTCAAACGGTGCATATCTCGGGTCGGGATTTAAACTGATGCAACGCACACAGTTCTCCTTGTCAGACGGAACAAGCACCTTTAATACAGTTCCGTTACACGTATTCAGCACAAACACCCTTCCCCATTCAATAAAGGTCCCATCCTTGATGCGCTTTACGAACACCCGGCTCCCCTCAGGATATTCAGGTGCCATCGAATCTCCTGATACCTGAATAGCGAAATCTACTCCCTTTATCGGGCTAATCATAAGTTCGCAGTCATGGGGTCTAACTTGGGAATCGAAGTCATTGAGCGGCCCCCCTTGGACGCTGATAGGTATTAACCGAACCATCGAAACATCCTGTATATCGATAGTCTCCGCAGTAGATTCGGGTGGGCTGCTCTCTGACGATGCGCCACCCGATGTGCAACCATCACAAGCGGAATCTGAATTACTTGCTATATTATGTACGTGCGTGCTCGTGTTGCTTATATTGTCAGATATTGTGTTGCTACCATGGAAAATACCTGTAGAAAAACAATCTGAAAATACTTCAAATATCTTCATTTTCATATTTTCTGAATATGGAACACGGCTATTTATCATGTCTGATAGATATGTAGACTTAACGCCAAGCATAACAGCAACATCTGCTTGTTTAATATTTCGTATGAACTTAATCTGTTTAATTATGTTATATAATTCTTGATTTACTGACATACCTGAAGTTTTTAGGTTAAAAAATACGATGATTTTTCTTGTTTTCTTAGCTAATACGAAACTTATTTAATTAAGGCGTCCAGTTTGATGTTTCAGTTTTTGTTCTTAAGAACTATGATGTAAGTTTCTAAGTGCTGATAATCATACATCTTTAAAATATATTAACATAACAAATTAACAACAACTTTTTGTTTGTTAAAATTTCGTCTAAAAAAACATTGTTTCAATTGATAATAAGTAGTTTATGTTGTTAAATCAATATCAAAAACGAGAACGTAGAACTGGACACCCTACTTATGAATACACTTTGCAGTGTGAAATCAATCATGACATCAATATAACGCAAAGATAGTATTAATTTTTAAACGTTGTAGATGTGAGAGATAAAAATTTTCTGAAAGAGATTATGAAGTTGGCTTGATAATTTGTAAAGAAGAATGGTTACCTAAAATGTGATGCA
>Gatling_p1__coassemble_1007_pt1 | contig 15751 bp, 11 predicted proteins | sample Gatling_p1__metabat2_high_PE_011 | metagenome-assembled genome bin Gatling_p1 | reverse complement strand
TGTATCGGTAATATTCAGGGTTCGTGTATCCAATTTGAAAGCACCCTTGCTTCCTGTTAGAATGACAGCATCATCAGACAAGAAGCTAATGGCACTGGCTTCTCCAAAATCACTCGTATTCCCGCCATTCAATACAGCAGTTTGATTCCATGTAGCAGCATCCATCTTGTTCAAGAACGGTTCGCCCTTGGTAAGCAGATAAAAATCCTTTCCGCGCAATGCGCCACAAACACCAGTAGCTCCAGGGGTTACATTAGTAGGTATTTGAGCCACAAAAGCATCATAATCTGCAAACAAAGGCATAGTGTTCTTTACATAGTTAAACGAAGCCACATGATGTCCGAACCAGCCTTCGTTAATTACATAAAAGCCACCGTATTGTTTGCGGACCTGGATTTCAATCTTCTTTTCAACCTGCTGTCCGGCTCCTGTTGTCACAAAGCTGATTACATAAGAACCAGACTCTGTTGCTTGAAACTGATAATCCTTTTCAGTAGAGACAGCACTGCCGTTAATAGTCCACTGATAAGTAGTAGCCGGATCTTCTGAAACCACTTCTGGAGCAAAATCCAAAAGATCATTCACTGCCAATACCGTATCGGCAGGCAGATTCCAGTTTACTACCGGAGCATTCAATGTTTCTTTCTCTTCGCTACATGAAGTAATAAACACAGGAGTTGCCAGCAAAGCTGCCAATCCCCAACTTTTGATTTTCTGTTTGTTAGTCATTGTTTTTAAGAATTAATAATGATGTAAAATATAATAGTTTTTGTCTTTTGCTTTTATTAGCGCATGCCACTCTTACTTTTTTTCTGTTACTTGGTCTGCTGGGTGAAGGTTCTCAACGAATTGAATCTCTGTGGAAATTTCACCGGTCCACCCGCAATTCTGATTAACTGCTGTATAGATGCGTACAAAATGAATACTGTCCAATGTTACAGGCTCTCCTTGAGCATCCACAGCCCAGTCTAAGTTAAATTTGCATCCATCTGTATTGTTTGGATGATTGTCTGCATATCCAAAATCATACGCATATCCTACCCAATGTTCCGGCATGTGTTCCCGTGGTTCATTCACAGCATTATCAGGCAGACGAACACCGCAAACAGTCATCTCTTCACCTTCCCATTCCGGGTAATATGATGGTTGTGTGTGGTATAAATTGCGTTTCACATATCCCTCATTACCTTGGTTGTCCGTCCAGCGCACGTCGGCACCGTCAGCCGGACGGTAATAAGTGATGCGATAATCACGGATTGTGGCAGGATTATGATATTCGCTGCCGGCCAGTTCATACCAAGGATCATCAGGGATACCGTTTCTGTTTGCGTCTTGAGCCACAAGTACAATGCCCGGTTCGGAATTTCCGCCGGGTCGATTCTGCATCGTGCCATACATATCATAATAGGCATTTCCGGTTATTCTGAGATCATATTCACCTGGAACATTTCTTACAGCCTTACTAAATCCCAGTGTAATACTTCCTCCCCATGCTCCCAATGAAAGAATACATTGTTTTGGTTTTTTGATTAACCGATTGGCTTCTGCCAGAACCTGTGCTGCACCATAGCCCGATGCGGAAGCCGTAACAGAAGTATTTGCATATTGCGATGGCGCCGGACGATATTCAAAGACAGTATCGGCATAAACCGTTTGTGCAACCTCAGGTTGCGGAGTTGGGCTATCCTCTATTGCTGCGCCTTCCCGCTCCCTGAAAACAAGTGTATTAGGGTTAATTCCAACTCCTTTAAGGCGATACAACAATTTGCCTTGCGGGTTGAAGCACAACACATCGCCCATCACCTGATAATTATAAGCTTCTGTCAGATAAACGTTTCCACTGTTGGGGTTTACATAGATAGAATATGGTTTTTGAATCTGAGTACCATCGGTAATAAACGAAGGGCGCAGAACTGTTCCTGCAATCAAGTCAAAAACCTTCACTTCTGATTTTTCTGTCTTATAATCAAACGTATAAAGATAGGCCAGACGGTCATTAACGGCAAAATCATTCACCCGTTCATCATAACGTTTCTTTACGGCATCCAGTTGCGTATCAATACAAACAAAATGATAATCCCCTTTTTCAATTTGCTCTCCATAGGTCACTACAAAAACAGAATGTTCCGGACCGGGCAGAATTTTTCCGGGATTAGGTCCTACCTCTATCTTTTTCGTCTCACGAAAATCGTTAAGATCAATCACAGAAACCGTTCGGTCCACTCCGATGCCTTCCCAATCCAAGGCCCCAGAATTAGAAACATACAGTTTATTATCTTGAACACACAAATCTTCTGGATTTCTTCCTACATGAATAAGGCCATCAATCTGCAAGCTGGCCGTATCGATACGGGCCACGGTTCCGTCAAAAGAACACACATAAGCCTTGTCCTTGTGAAAAGCCACGGCACGGGGCTGTCGCGAGATGCCGTTTTCGTCCTTTAGCTCAATCTGGCGGCAGACTTTTCCTTTTGCCAAATCAATCACTTCCATTGTGCCCGAAACATTCACCACCACATAAAGTTTACTTCCATAAGCCTCCATATCGTTGGCCGTATCCCCTAAATCTCGCTGTGCAATCTGATAAAACCAATTGGGGGTCCATTGCGAGCGTGCAAAGGAATAGCGTGCCAGTAAACTGTTGTTCAGGTGAAACAGTCCCTCTGAAAGAATATACATTTCTGCAGTTCCAGTTTCAGATATATTTATTTCGTTGCCATCTCCATCGGCAACAGTGCGGTCCTTTAAATCGTCACACGATGACAACACCCCCGCACCCGACAAGCACAGCAACACACCTTGGCAGATGCAAAAGGTGGTTTTTGCGAAAACAGTCTGTATGGAATTCTTTTTTATTCGGTTCATTACTAGCTATATTAATTAAAACGATAAGTAAGTGTCAGGCGGAAAGAACGTCCGGGCATCGGAAAGTTGCGTACAATCTCATAATTTTTGTCGGCCAGATTCAAAAGTTCGCCCATAAATGACAGCGAATGCTTCTGCAGAGGCAAATCATAACGATATGCCACGCTATGGTCAGCATAAGGATCCATACGGTTTGCAGCAATATTTTCGCCTAGAGCATAACGCTTGCCGCTATAAAGCAAGGCATAAGCGAGTTCACCCCACGGCGTAGAAATCGCTGCCCGTCCCGATGCATACACACGCGGTGTATATGGAATTTGATGACGATAGGTTTTGCTTGCCACCGTTCCCGGCTCATTGCCGGTCACATCAAGTGCTCGCTGATAAGTATAGTTACCATTCAATTTAATGCGGATGCGATGAACCGGTTCTACATGCAACTCTGCCGTTACGTCTAATCCACGGATGGCCACCTTGCCAAGATTGACCATGCTCCATACAAATAGGTTTTTGGTTGGAATCGCCACAATTTTGTCAGACACACGGTTGAAATATCCGTCAGCCGAAAATTGCAGCAAGGGGACGAATGAGCCGATATTTTTCTCATAAGTCAAACCCAAGTTATATTGCAGAGCACGTTCGGGCTTCAGATTTCGCGTACCGACAGCACCGTAATACAAGTCATTGAACGACGGCATTCTGAATATATCTTTCAAGAAAAAGCGCAACCTCAACTGTTCTTTTGGAAATGGCATAACTACCAGTGAGACAAAAGGCGACACTCGAAAACGATCTTTTGCCGAGGTCCCGTATTGAGCATGTTCACCTATGTAAGTAAACAGTGCCGAAGCGTTCAGTGTGGCCCAGCCCACAGTATATTTACCATTCAAAGCCGTGAGCCAAGTGTAACGCTGCGGTCGGGCAAACTGTTTTAAATTGGCGTCCATCGTCTGAAACACACCATCCGTAGCCAGGGAGAAAGCCAAAGGAGAAACCGGACGATAGCGCATGGCGGCTGTTGCATAATACTCATGCTGGCGATAAAGATTAAATTGCAGTCCTTCCACCCCCTTATAGTCTGGGTCGCGGTATTGTTGTTCGCTATAGTTCCATTTGGCAGCAGCAGTCAAACTCCATTTCGGGGAGAAATCATTCCGATACCGAATCTGAAGAAAAAGCTGGTCATCGTCCAGCCGTTGCGCAGCATGCTCATAATAATAGACTGTTGCTCCAGGCAATCCTCTTCTTGACCTGAAATAATAAGCTCTGGCATGGAGTGTTCCTCCTTTGTCCCATTGTTTCGCAGCAGAACCTTCCAATCGAACAGTCTTCACATCCGTATTGTTGCGTTTTTTTCTTTCTGTTAATGCACCGTCAGCTCCATATCGTAGCGTAAAGGGATAATGTCCGTCTGTTTGCATCCATTCGGCACTGATTCCTCCGGCGCATTGTTTTTTACCCTTATAAGCAAGAGACAGGGCAGGCTGAAGCAATCCCCAAGACCCGCCTTTTAAGGAAGAATACACCGAAAACGTATTTGTTTTCTGAAAATCAGGCAACCCGGTTTCGAGCGAAAGTACGGCTCCCGATGCCAAAGCACGTGCAGTCTGCAAAAGATCGTCCGACTGAGCATTAACCAAAGATACGGACTGCACCTGATCGAGCGAAAATTTACCCAAATCTATCTGCCCGGTCTGTCCGTCTGCCATTACAATTCCGTCATAAGCCACAGCCGTATGCTGGCTTCCGAGCCCGCGCACAGAAACAGTTTTCAGTCCGCCAATGCCGCCATAATCCTTTACTTGTACTCCGGCAAAATGCTTCACGACATCCGAAACTTGCAAAGCAGGCAGTTTCTTAAGCTCATTTTTGGAAAGTATCTGAAACGGGACTGAAGAGCGCAGACTGCGATTTTTTTGGTTGCCATACACCTCTACGTGTTGCAAATCATGCCCTACAATCGTGTCTTGTGCACACAAATGTATGTTGCTGGGGCATGCTCTCAGAGACTGAGGAGCTTGTATTAATGAGAAAAATAAAAAAACGAATGTCTGCTTCATGTTCTTTAGTGTCTGAAAAACGATTACACCGACATTCGTTGCTATACTACACCTTATTATATAGTTACTTATATAACAGAAATCTTATCCTGAATTTGTAGCGCCTTTCCTCGAAAGCGGTGGAAAACATGTATGGCAGGTCTTCTGACTTGTTCCAAAGCAAAGAGCCTTCCCGAACTTTAGTTCAGTGGCATTTGTTCCTTGCTTCTTTTAGTGGAACTTACAGCAGCGGGACTGTTCAGGACTTTCACCTGATTCCCTTTTAATCGCAACGGCAAATCCGCTACGAACCGATACACACTGCAAATTTACTACTTTAAATTGATTTATACTCTTCTTCATACTATTTTTTAAAGCAGAAATGATTTGTTTCCAGGCGAAGCAAATTACCGTGCTTTCGGTTTTTGTATGAAAAATATTGTAATTGTACAAAAAATATTCTACCTTTGAATAACTTAGGATGCGCCTCGGCAATAAATATACAACGGAAACTCTGTTTCCAGTATATTACATTGCGCTCGGCTTTCACTAACTTTGAATCAAGGAATACGAACGGATGAGTATGAAGTATTATATCAAGACAAAGAATCAAGCACAAGGCCCTTTCAGTATAGAGGAACTGAAAAAACAGATGCTGGCTCCTGCGGTCCGGATACGCACAGAAGATTCTGAGGCGTGGATTCGGGCTGACCATTGTCATGAGTTAAAAGACCATCTGGCACCGGCACCCAACAATTGGCTGATAGTTTCTATCATCACCTTGTTTATTTGTCTGCCTTTCGGATTGTTAGGACTGATCAGAGCCGGACAAATACAATATTATTATCGAACCGGACATGTCACGCAAGCCAAAGTATTGAGCATTGAAACAAGACGCTGGCTTCTGATTGGCATCGCCTGCAGCGTGATATTCTATCTGATTATCATACTGTTTTATGGGGCTTCTATTCTCAAAACATTGTATTGCTGAGAGCCAAAACAGCCCACTAACATTTTATAAAATAAATCGTATCATCATAATAACAGCATAATAAATCACAAATGGGACTTCAATTCAAAGCTAAAACCCCGGAGAAAGACAATTTGGCACTGGAACTTGTGTTTAAAGAAGGAATCGCTGCCAACCAACCGTCATCCAACGAACCGTTCCTGCCGGCTGAGTGGTTTCCTCAAAGCGGCGTACAGTTAACGTGGCCGCATAGCAACACAGACTGGTGCGACCTGCTGCCCGAAGTAACAACATGCTATTTGCATATGGCATTTGAGATTGCAAGCCGGGAAAAACTGGTTATCGTAACCCCCGAAAAGGAAAAAGTGGAGCAATGCATCCGTACACATCTACCTGCCAATGTATGCGAAAACATCGTGTGGCAAGAGTGTAACACAAACGACACATGGGCACGCGACCACGGATTTATTACCTGCATTACAAAAAACGGATTTGAACTTCTAGACTTCCGGTTCAACGGATGGGGAATGAAATTTGCCGCCAATTGGGACAATCAAATCAACCGAACCCTGTTCAACAACCAAGTTCTGAACGGAAACTATCACAACCACCTTGACTTTGTACTCGAGGGAGGAGCCATCGAAAGCGACGGAGAAGGAACTATACTGACTACAGCACACTGCCTGCTGGCACCAAACCGCAACGAACCGATGGACAGAAACGAGATAGAACACTATTTACTGAAAGTATTGCATGCACGCCGTATTTTATGGTTAAACCACGGATACCTGGCCGGTGATGACACCGACAGCCATGTGGACACTTTAGCCCGACTCTGTCCCAACAACACAATTGCCTACGTGCAATGCACAGACAAAAACGACGAGCACTATCAAGAACTCAGCCAGATGGAACAAGAAATCAAAAATTTCAGAACCATCGAAGGCGAACCTTATACATTGGTGCCACTGCCTATGGCAGATGCCGTGTACGACGATGAGGGAACAAGACTCCCGGCTACATATGCCAACTTCTTGATTATGAACCAAGCCGTACTGATGCCCACATACAACCAGCCGGCAAATGACGAGATGGCCATGAAACAGTTGCAGAAGGCATTCCCAAAGCACAGCATCGTGGGCATAGACTGCCGTGTGCTAATCCAACAGCACGGCTCGCTTCACTGTTGCACCATGCAATATCCCAAGGGTGTAATCCGATAAAATAACGAACGGTTGCAAGCATGAATCACACGGCAAGCCAATGCCACCGTTTCGACTTAACAACCAAACAAACAACAATACTTATGGCAAGAAAAATCAAAGTAGGAATTATCCAACAAAGCAATACAGCACAAACCAAAGACAACATTCTGAAACTGGCTCAAAACATTGAAGCTGTCCACAAACAAGGAGCACAACTGGTAGTACTGCAAGAATTGCACAATTCCCTGTATTTCTGTCAAACAGAAAACACAGAACTGTTTGACCTGGCAGAGCCGATACCGGGGCCATCTACCGCTTTCTTTGGAGAATTGGCAAAACAATTCGGAATCGTAATCGTAGCTTCTTTGTTCGAAAAAAGAGCAGCCGGACTTTATCACAACACAGCCGTGGTGTTTGACACCGACGGCAGCATTGCCGGAAAATACCGCAAAATGCACATCCCGGATGATCCGGCATATTATGAGAAATTCTATTTCACACCAGGCGACATCGGCTTCAAGCCCATACAAACCTCTTTGGGAAAACTGGGCGTACAAGTGTGCTGGGACCAATGGTATCCCGAAGGAGCCCGCCTCATGGCACTGCAAGGAGCCGAACTGCTTATCTATCCTACTGCAATCGGTTACGAAAGCAGCGACCCGGTTGAAGAGCAAGAAAGACAGCGCGAAGCATGGACAACCGTACAGCGCGGCCATGCTGTTGCCAACGGTCTGCCGGTCATTGCCGTAAACCGCGTAGGATGGGAACCCGACCCATCGGGACAAACCAAGGGAATAACCTTTTGGGGCAGCAGCTTTGTAGCTGGTCCACAAGGCGAATTCTTGGCACGTGCCTCAAAAGACCAGGAAGAAAACATCGTGGTAGAAGTAGACATGGAGCGCTCAGAAAATGTACGTCGTTGGTGGCCATTCCTAAGAGACCGACGCATCGATGAGTTTGGCGATTTGACCAAACGCTTTATTGATTAAAAAAAAGCTGGAATAAAAACACAGAATCGGTTTGTCTACCCCATAAGACAAACCGATTCTTTTTGCATCCATACCCAGCGACAGATGCCTCCAAAACAAGGCAAACAAAGGCCATATATCCATTCCGCACAACACGGTCAAATCTTGCCTTCGAACTTTCTTTTCGAACAAAACGAAGCTAAAATAAAGATAATTGCTCATTTATCTGAAACAAAATGGCAAAAACGAAAGGGATTTTCATCAAGAAACCTTATCTTTGCAAGCAATTAATTCAACACAATAATCATATGTCATCATCATTAAGATTTGAAGTAGTAGCTGAGGCATTTAAGAAAAAAGCCGTGACGTTAGAGAAACCAACAGAACGCCCATCGGAATTTTTCGGAAAATACGTCTTTACCCGCGACAAGATGTACAAATATCTACCCATCAAGACATACCGCAAAATGTGTGACGTGATGGACAATGGTGCATCTTTGGACCTGAAAACAGCCGATGAAGTGGCTGAGGCAATGAAAAAGTGGGCCATGAAATTGGGTGTAACACATTGTACTCACTGGTTCCAGCCACTGACAGAAGGAACAGCCGAGAAACACGACGCCTTTGTTGAGCACGATGGCAAGGGAGGCATGATCGAAGAATTCTCAGGAAAGCAACTTGTGCAACAAGAAACAGATGCATCTTCCTTCCCGAATGGCGGTATTCGTTCTACTTTTGAAGCTCGCGGTTACTCAGCATGGGATCATGCTTCACCTGTTTTTGTTATCGGTGATACGCTGATGATTCCTACCGTGTTCATTTCTTATACAGGTGAATCACTGGACTATAAGGCTCCGCTCAAGAAAGCCATTTATGCGGTCAGCAAAGCGGCAACGGATGTATGCCACTACTTCGACCCGAACGTGAAGAACGTAATCGTAAACTTGGGCTGGGAACAAGAATATTTCCTTGTGGACGAAGGACTCTATGCCACAAGACCGGACTTGCTTATGACCGGACGCACCCTGCTGGGACACGACTCCGCCAAAAACCAGCAAATGGACGACCACTATTTTGGTTCGATTCCCGGACGTGTTGCAGCCTTTATGGCCGACTTGGAAATTCAAGCACTCGAATTGGGTATCCCGTGCAAAACGCACCACAATGAGGTTGCTCCAAACCAGTTTGAGTTAGCTCCAATCTACGAAGAGTGCAATCTGGCCATCGATCATAACATGCTCATCATGTCTTTGATGAAGGAAGTGGCACGCAAGCACGGATTCCGATGCCTGCTGCACGAAAAACCTTTTGCAGGAATCAACGGCTCGGGCAAGCACAACAACTGGTCATTGGCTACCGACAACGGCGTCTTGCTGCACGGACCGGGCAAAACACCGCAAGACAACCTTAGATTCGTCACCTTCATCGTAGAAACACTGATGGCCGTGTACAAGCACAACGGACTGCTGAAAGCCTCAATCATGAGTGCCACAAACGCACATCGACTGGGAGCACACGAGGCACCTCCGGCCATCGTATCGTCTTTCTTGGGCGACCAGCTGCGCGAAATCCTGCAACATCTGGAAAATGCCAGCGACGACGAACTGATTACCATTGCCGGCAAACATGAGCTGAAGCTGGATATTCCGCAAATTCCTGAATTGCTGGTAGACAATACCGACCGAAACAGAACTTCTTCTTTTGCCTTTACCGGAAACCGTTTCGAATTCCGTGCCGTAGGTTCAGAAGCCAACTGCGCCAGTGCCATGATTGCATTGAACGCAGCTGTGGCCGAGGCTCTCATCAACTTTAAGGAAAGAGTAGACGCTCTGATTGCCCAAGGTGTGGACAAGACCAAGGCCATCCTGCGTATTGTGCGCGAAGACATCAAAACATGCAAACCAATTCATTTTGATGGAAACGGCTATAGCGAGGAATGGAAGCAGGAAGCTGCCAGACGCGGTTTGGACGTAGAGTCGAGCTGCCCCTTGGTATTCGACCGCTATTTGGACCAGAGTTCCATAGAAATGTTTGAGAAAGCACACGTATTTACCCGCTCAGAACTGCAGGCACGCAACGAAATCAAATGGGAGACCTATACCAAGAAGATTCAAATCGAGGCGCGTATCTTTGGCGATTTATGTATGAACCATATTCTGCCGGTTGCCACAAAATACCAGAGTTCCCTGATTGACAACGTGCAAAAAATGCAGCAGATATTCTCTAAAAGCGAAGCAGAGCAACTGTGTGCCACCAACCTGGAACTCATTCGCAACATTGCCAAGCATACAACTTTCATTGCCGAAAATGTTGAGAAACTGATTGAAGCACGAAAAGTGGCCAACCACATCGACAACGAGCGTGAAAAAGCCATTGCCTACCACGACACCGTGGCTCCTAAATTAGAGGAAATCAGACGCCATGTGGACAATCTTGAGCTGATTGTAGACGATGAACTTTGGCCCCTGCCGAAATACAGAGAACTGTTGTTCATCCGATAACACATAAAACAAAACAAGAAAATTGACGAGAAAGCAGGGAGTCATCCAAGAGCTTTCTCGTCTTTTTTATACCTTATCATTCATTGCATACAATTTAAAATCATGAGTTTATCAGCAAAACACCCAAAAGGACTTTATTTGCTTTTTGCCACTGAAATGTGGGAACGATTCAGCTACTATGGCATGCGCGCCATTTTCATTTTATACATGACACAAGCCTTGTTTTTCAACAAAGAACTGGCTTCGGAAATTTATGGCAGTTACACGGGACTGGTGTATCTCACGCCATTGATCGGAGGCTATATTGCCGACCGCTATTGGGGAAACCGCAAGTCGATTGTAGTAGGCGCCGTTATCATGGCATTAGGACAATTCCTCATGTTTCTCAGCGCCTGCCTGCACCATCAAAAAGAGATGGCAGTGCCACTTATGTTTTTGGGCCTGTTCACCCTGATTATGGGAAACGGTTTTTTCAAGCCAAACATATCCACTATGGTGGGCGACCTCTATGAACCGACCGACAGTCGCAAAGACGCAGCATTTACGTTATTCTACATGGGCGTGAATATCGGATCGTTCATAGCACCCTTATGGTGCGGCTTTGTGGGCGACACCGGAAACCCCGAAGACTTTAAGTGGGGATTTCTTTCGGCCTGCATCGGAATGATTGTCGGCACCCTGCTCTTTTGCCTTTTCAAAAACAAATATATCGTTACCCCCGACGGAGCACCCATCGGGGTGACACCGGCCGTTCAAGCTTCAGACACAGGCAAGCAAGCCTCATCAGGTTCATTAAAGAAAACCATAATAGGAATAGCATCTGCTCTCGGTCTGTTCCTGCTTTTCTCCGTAAATACGCAATATCTGAACGACTGGAGCCGTATTTTCGAAGGAACAGACCTGATTGGAACAGCCATCTATGCCATCAGCATCGTGGTTCCCATCATCATCATCACCGACAAATCTCTGTCGCGCATTGAAAAAGCACGTATATGGGTGATTTACATCATCGCGTTTTTCGTAATTTTCTTCTGGTCGGCCTACGAACAGGCAGGCGCATCCCTCACATTCTTTGCCAACGAACAAACCGACCGCCATTTGGGCGGATGGGAAATGCCGGCCTCCTACTTCCAGTCCTTCAATCCGGTGATGCTGGTTTGCCTCACTCCCCTCTTTACAGTGCTTTGGGGCATCATGGGAAAACGCGGAATGGAGCCATCGTCACCCATGAAACAAGCCATAGGACTGCTGCTGCTTGCAATAGGTTATGCGGTGATTGCCTTTGGAGTGAAAGATGCCACTCCGGGAGCAAAAGTCAGCATGATGTGGCTCACCAGCTTATACCTGCTGCATACCATGGGCGAAATCTGCCTGTCTCCCATCGGCTTGTCCATGGTAAACAAGCTTTCTCCGGCGCGATTCTCCTCGCTGATGATGGGTGTGTGGTATATGAGCACAGCCTCGGCCAATAAGTTTGCCGGAATGCTGAGCAGCTATTATCCCGAAGAAGGCGTAGACAAACACTTCCTGAACTACCATGTAACAGACCTGTTTGACTTCTTCATGCTCTTTGCCCTGATGAGTGCCGTAGCTGCTGTCATCCTCTTCTGCCTAAACGGAATCTTAAAGAAGATGATGCACGGAGTGGAATAAATGCAATATTATCAAACGAAAATGAAAAATCATTAGACTTTTTATTGTAACATAGAGCTATTTATAGTAATTTTGTTTTTTATAAAAAATAAACAGAAATATCACTATGCTAAGAAGTATAACAAAAATACGATTATCATTTATCCTATTAAGCGGTATTTTATGCTTGTACTCGCCAACCATTTCCGCACAGAATCATCAACGGATGGCCCATCTGCAAAAGGTTATTCCTTTTGCCTTCGACCATATCAAGCCGTTTGACAATGCTTACTTGATTACCAAAGCCGGAAAAGTTGGTCTCTATTCCAATAAAGGCAAAGAGATAATTCCCTGTGTGTACGACCATATTTCGCTCTTTCACGGATATTACCTGGTGACGCAAAACCACAAACAGGGCATCTACAACAAGAAAGGAAAGATGATAATCCCCTGCAATTATGAAGGCATCCAAGCATTCGAAGACAAGTTCATACTGACGCAGAACAAGAAATGCGGTATCGGAACGAAAAAAGGGAAACTGATAATTGCATGCGAATACGACTTGATTCAGATTTTCTACGACCGACTGATTCTTACAAAAAACAACAAGAAAGGTATTTTTAGTAAGAATGGCGATGAAATCATCCCCTGCCAATATGACAAGATTATGCTGTTCTACGGCAACTTCATTCTGACAGAGAACAACAAAAGTGGCATCTTCAGCAAAAACGGAGACGAAATCATCCCTTGTGAATACGATCAGATTACACTGGTGAGCAACAACTACATTCTTACCAAGGACAAGAAAAAAGGAGTTTGCAACAAGAAGGGAAAGGAACTGATTCCTTGTGATTACGACCATATACTTTTGTTCTACGGCAATTTCATCCTGAACAGGGACGGAAAACGAGGCGTGAGCGACAAACACGGAAAAGTAGTCATTCCATGCATCTATGATGACATACGCATTGTGGACAACAACTGGGTAACCACCGAAAATGGTGAAATGATTATGTACAAGAAATAAAGCAGAAAAGGCGGGCAATCCTGAATGGATTTGCCCGCCTTTCGTTTAGGCAGTCCGGCTTTCCGGCATGACACGGTTTCGGGCCGTTTGCTTACAGAATGTACTGAATGAGCCTCTTTTCCCTATCCTCCTTCTCTGCGTTTCCTGTCTGTTTAGAATGATTTTTTGTATATTTATACCGAAAAACAGTGCATAATCACCCGAATATACCTTTCTATCCCAAAAAATCTCCTAACTTTTGGGATTTCTTGTCATGAGATAAAAAAATTCTTCTCATGAGAATCTTAAAAACAAAGCAAGAGATATTTTTCCACATGTAATAATTCTTTATTTTTCGTCAAGTATTCACTCTAAAAAGTGCCTTCCCTTTTCTATTTCACTCCTCTCGGCCACATCAGTTTTTCAAGCAATCTCCCTATCATTCAGCAGAATACACCGAAAACAGGCCGCTGAGATTTTTAAATTTGCATCCAACCCGATGCAGAGCCGGAAATAACCGAACGTCAGAAGGGATAAAAATACAAATTGTCAGAATGAAAAATAAGGTATTTTTTCGTGCGATGCAGATAGGCAGCATCGTAAGAGATTATCTTTGCAAAAGATTCCTAAGCAATCCGACACGTTACCGAATCGGGCAATTGGTTTGAGGCAGGATAACAGGCAACTTGTGAGGTTGTTGAAAGCGGAGGGCTCTTTCTCTCATTCGGCAAGCGCCGCCGGTCTTTCCGCAGACACAAAGCAGTATGTATCGCATACCTCAAAGGGAATGTTTCATCGCAAACAATAAGTAAACCAAACTAACAATTAAGAATTATAACACACTTAGAATTAGCACAAAAAGCATTGGAGCACGTAAAGAATACTACCTTTCCTGTTCATATATATGCATCGGAAGGCTGTGCGTGCGGCAGCGAATATGCAGATGATTTAGAAATGAATCTTTCACGCGCAGAACTGTTGTATCTCATCCATAAGTCTGTTGGCAACGACGCACCGTTTCAAGGTCTGGAAGAGAAAGAAACGGATGTTTCTGCTCAAATTGCAGAAATTGCGTACGAAAGCGCTTGCCCTGATTCTGAGCCATCAGCCTACGTAAGCGATACGATACCTGATGAACTGTGGGAAATAGCAGAGCAACTGAAATCATTAGACACTGACGACAAGGCATCCATCGAAGAGATTCAAGAAGAGCTGCGCACCTTGTCTGCCGGCAAGTACACCTTCACTTTTTCCATAGAAAGCGATGGTTTCTGCCTGGCAGAGGCTATATCAGATACGTTGGAGCTGACCGCAAACGAGGTTTTAGGTCTTCTTTATGACAGATACAACTATCCCGAAGTATTTGAAGCATTCCATGTCGCTCCATTGGATGAAGATTTCGTGAACGAAAAAGCCGAACAATTGGAGCTGGAGTTTGAAGCTGACGACGACCCTTATAATTTTGGCGGATGCAGCGATGAGCTCGACCACTATATCGATGCATGGTCTTTCATCATCAACAAAATATATAAGTCGGAGCTTGATGAAGATGGTTTAAATTCGTTGCTCGATTATTTTAATGACAAAGATAATTGGGAAGGTGACATAACATGGTGGCTGGAACATAAAGACTGTTGATTGCAACAATGAGAAAAAGGAACTAGCCGAAATGGGTAGTTCTCTTTTTTTGTTGTGCAACTGCTAGTAAATACTCATGTGACCGAAAATTACAGAATGACGGATGACTCGTTCTTTAATAACGAATTTAAGATATGGAGACTGAAAATCCAAGTTTCCAAATTTCTGTCATCTATATTAGAAACAAAAAACCTAATTCCTACAGAAATTGAAACAGATAGATAAAAAACGAGTTGAGAATGCTTTACGACCTGAAAAAGAGGCATGCTCTCAGAGAAAGGCCAACAACTACATCTGTGTACATGAACGTCTGTTTTTTTTTGAGATCATTCGTAAAATGATGCGAACAAAATTAGTCCCTTGCTCAGCATTATTTCTTTCAGAAGCCTTCAATAATGAATTTATCACAGGTATGAATAAGACAGATAATAAAAAGAAAAGGTTCATACCATGAATCTATCTGAAGCTGACACCGTCAATAAAAAAACTCAAATTCATGAGAACGAAGAAAGTTCCCTAAATTCGAAACTAGAGTATTCCTATATCCATCGCAACACTGCTTGTAGATTTTACGGTAGGAAAAAGCATACATAACAAAAAAGCCAACCTATTCGGTTGGCTTTGGAGCGGAAAACGGGGCTCAAACCCGCGACCCCCAGCTTGGAAGGCTAGTGCTCTATCAACTGAGCTATTTCCGCATTTCTTTGTTTTTGCATTGCAAAGGTAGTGCTTTTTTTCATACCCTCCAAATATTTCGCCTATTTTTTTTGAAAAATATCTCCCAATAAGGGCATTTCCGCAAAATAAAGTTCATCCAATATTTTAAATTATTGACGGCAATTTGGCAAGAAACTTATAAGGAAATCCCCATATCCGTTTTCTTGATTCATTTCGCTTCGAAGTCAGAAGGTACAAAAAGAGCCGGAG
>Gatling_p1__coassemble_661_pt1 | contig 22724 bp, 22 predicted proteins | sample Gatling_p1__metabat2_high_PE_011 | metagenome-assembled genome bin Gatling_p1 | reverse complement strand
CCACGACATTCAGAACCACAATCTGACGCTCTAACCAACTGAACTACAGCCACCGTCTTCTATTGCTGCAGGATTTCTTTCCTTTAGCGATGCAAAGATACTGCTTTTATTTTAGATTCCAAAAGAATATGCATCTTTTTTTGAAAAAAAACCATCTTTTCTGCAGATTGCTGCTTTCCTGTGTCGTTTGCCTGATATTTTTTAGGGATGGAACGAGATGGTGTAAGCTGTTTTTTCTTCGGTGTTAGCCTTTCTTCGTGTTTTGAGCGCTGCATCTGCTGTATCTTTATTATTTTAATTGCGTTTTTGGGGAAGCTTGATTTCATAAAACAATAGAACTTAGCATTTAGTGGCTATAGTATAGGGAAGGATTGAAAAAAATGATAAACTGACTTTTTAAGAGTGTTTTTTGTTTGGATTTATAAAATAATCTTATAATTTTGCATATATAAATCACAAGTTACAAGTATTACTTGTGTATGGAAGATATTTACCGGATTTATTCCGGAGCTACTCACCTTTGTTACGCATGTCGCTGCAGATGCTACTAACGAACATTTGCTTGAGAGCACTTGTTTCAGCATCTGTGCGTCATTGTGTTTTTGTTAGCCGAATCAGCACCTGCCTCTCTGGCTGGCCTTCTCGCTGATTAGAGGTTTGGTTTGCATCAAAGCTGTGAGAAATAGAAAAAGCAGTGTCTTCGGACACTGCTTTTTTTTATTTTATGGAGAGATGTAAGATACGATGAAGTAGCTCCGCGTTGCTCCTACATCACACCCGTTCCCGGAGGAGACCGACTCCTCCGGGAACGGGTGTGATGTAGGAGCAACGCGGAGCTACTTCATCGTATTTTACATCTCCGTTCAACCGGAAACCGTTTTTACGGCTGGCATCCGGAACGCGTGTGGTGCCGACATCAATGACTACCGCTCCTTCTTTTACCATATCGGCAGTGACATAGTCCGGCTGTCCGATAGCGGCAATCAGAATGTCTGCTTCGCGGCATTCTTCCTTTAAGCGGCTGCTGTGGCTGTGACATACCGTTACGGTGGCATCGCCATATTGTTTCTGCATCATTAGCTGTGCCATCGGCTTGCCTACAATGTTGCTGCGTCCCAGAATGACGCACTTTTTGCCACTTGTTTCAATCTGATAGCGGCGCAACAGCTCCAAGATTCCCTTGGGTGTGGCAGAAATATAACACGGAAGTCCAATGGCCATGCGTCCAACATTGATAGGATGAAAACCGTCTACATCTTTGCGGTAATCAATGGCTTCGATAACTTTCTGTTCGGAGATATGCTTGGGGAGCGGCAATTGGACGATGAAACCGTCGACAGACGGGTCGTCGTTGAGTTTTTGTACCTCTGCCAATAATTCGGTTTCGGTGATACTCTCCTCAAAGCGAAGCAGGGTAGACTGAAAGCCACACGCTTCGCATGCAAGCACCTTGTTTTTTACATACGTTTCGCTGCCACCATCATGTCCCACCAATAGGGCTGCCAAATGAGGGCGTTTTCCGCCTGCGGCAACAATACGCTGTACTTCTTCGGCTATTTCTGCCTTGATGCAGGCAGCCGTAGCCTTACCGTCAATCAGTTTCATAGGCTTATTTCAATTTGGGCATTCCTGGTATTTTAGGCATACGGGCCATCATCTTGCCCATATTGCTACCGGTTACCATCTTCATCATCTTGCGCGTCTGGTCGAACTGCTTGATGAGGCGGTTTACATCTTGAATGTTGGTGCCCGATCCTTTGGCAATACGCTGGCGGCGGCTGCTGTTCAGGATTTCGGGGTTGGTGCGCTCTTTCGGAGTCATACTCTGAATGATGGCTTCAATACCCTTGAAAGCATTGTCGTCGATCTCCACATCCTTGAGTGCTTTGCCCACACCCGGAATCATGGCAGCGAGGTCTTTCAGATTACCCATCTTCTTGATTTGCTGAATCTGATTCATGAAGTCGTTGAAGTCGAACTGGTTCTTGGCAATTTTCTTCTGCAGGCGCTTGGCTTCTTCCTCGTCAAACTGCTCCTGAGCCTTTTCTACCAAAGAAACGATGTCACCCATTCCGAGAATACGGTCAGCCATACGCGAAGGATGGAACGGATCGATGGCTTCCATCTTCTCTCCGGTTCCGACAAATTTAATCGGCTTGTTTACTACCGTACGGATGGACAATGCGGCACCACCACGAGTGTCACCATCGAGCTTGGTCAGTACCACGCCGTCGAAGTCCAAACGCTCGTTGAATTCTTTTGCTGTGTTGACAGCATCCTGACCGGTCATGGCATCGACCACAAAGAGAGTCTCGTCTGGATTGATGGCGTTTTTGATGGCAGCAATCTCGCGCATCATTTCTTCGTCTACGGCCAAGCGTCCGGCTGTGTCGACTACTACTACATCGTATCCCTTGGCTTTGGCATGCTGCACTGCGTTTTGTGCAATCTGTACCGGGTCGTTGCAGCCCGGTTCTTCATATACCGGAATGTTCATGGCCTCGCCCAGTACTTTCAGCTGTTCGATTGCTGCCGGACGGTAAACGTCGCAGGCTGCCATCAAAGGCTTCTTGCCTTTCTTTGTTTGGAGCATCAAGGCTAATTTTCCAGAGAAAGTAGTCTTACCGGCTCCGTTCAAACCTGCCATCAGGATGACCGAAGGATGACTCTTTAACTGGAGGTCGGCTGTTTCGCTACCCATCAGCTTGGTCAGCTCATCGTGTACAATCTTTACCAGCAACTGGCTGGGCTTTACAGCTGTGAGTACATTCTGTCCCAATGCTATTTCCTTTACGGTGTCGGTAAAGTTCTTGGCTACTTTATAGTTCACGTCGGCATCAAGGAGCGCACGGCGCACGTCCTTCAGGGTTTCTGCCACGTTGATTTCAGTGATTTTTCCTTCTCCCTTGAGAATTTTGAAAGAGCGTTCCAGTCTTTCACTTAGATTGTCGAACATATATGTCTTTTTATTAATGTGAATTTCTTGTTGCTTTTGTTACGCGAAACGTAACTTATGGTTTGCAAAGTTAAGAAATTTATTCTGATATATAGCATCATAGAGATTTCTTTTCTAACTTTACGTCAAACTATACTTGTATTTTTTATGTCGGATTTTAGATTAAAGGTTTTCCGGTCTGCGGCACGCCATCTGAGTTTTACAAAAGCTGCCGAGGAACTGTGCCTGTCGCAACCTTCGGTTACCAGACATGTGCGCGAACTCGAAACGGAATATGGAGTGCGTTTGTTTGAACGTACCGGAGGGCGACTGCTGCTGACGCAGGCAGGAGAACACATGATGCAGTATGTGGAACGAATTTTGGAAACCTATACAAACCTGGAATATGAAATGAAACAGTTGTCGGGCGAGGGGGGTGGTGTGCTCCGTTTGGGAGCAAGTACGACTATTGCCCAATATGTCCTGCCCAAAGCTGTAGCATTGTTTGCACAGAAAAGAGAAAAGGTGGCGGTACAGTTGCACAATGCAAACACAGAAGAGGTGGAGAAAGCGTTGTTGGCGCATGAGATTGACCTGGGATTTGTGGAAGGGGGCAGCCGACAGCGTATCCTGAACTATCAGCCTATGATGAAGGATGAGCTGGTCGCTGTGGTGCGGGCCGGTGCAATGGGACGCATCCCCGAAGAACTGTCGCCCGAGGAACTGGCAAAATATCCGCTGGTGTTGCGCGAACCGGGGTCGGGAACCCGTGAGGTGTTACTTGCAGCCCTGCAGAAAGCCGGTGTGCCGACAGATGATTTGCAGGTGCGCATGCAGCTGGGCAGTACGGAGAGCATCAAAGGGTATCTGCTGCATGCCGATGCCATCGGTTTTGTGTCGGTGCGTGCCGTACGGCAAGAACTGGCTGCCGGTGTGTTTCGACTGGTGGAGATAAACGGCCTGGAACTGGAACGTTCTTTTTCGATGGTGGCCTTGCACGGTACACAATCGGGACTGGCTGCTGATTTCGCCCATTTCCTGCAGCAGAACATCCGTCAGTTTCTGTAGTAATACCGACTCCCCGGCGGCAGAATGCCGATGCATTCGATTTTGTTATAGCACATAGGAATTTTGTTGGTACTGTTTTGCGGAATATGCCTTATCTTTGCCGTGAAATTAAAAACCTATAAATAAAAACAGTATTATGGTAAAGGAAAACAAAAGTGATGTGCTGCACGGTATACTTCTGATCGTGTTGTTCTCTTTTTCGGCTTTTTACATTGCCGAGTTTCAGATGATGAAAAGCCTTTCTTTCAGTCCGCTGATCATCGGTATTATACTCGGCATGATTTATGCCAACAGTTTGCGCAACAAACTGCCGCAAACTTGGGTGCCGGGCATCAAGTTCTGTACGAAAGAAGTACTTCGAGCCGGTGTGGTGCTGTATGGCTTTAAGCTGACGTTTCAGCAAGTGATGGAGATTGGATTGCCTGCCATTGTGGCTGATGGAATCATCATCTCGGGTACGCTGCTGATAGGAATTCTGGTAGGAAAATTGCTCAAAATGGACTGGGAAACTGCCTTGATGACCTCGACAGGCAGCGCTATCTGCGGTGCTGCGGCCGTGCTGGGTGCAGAACCAGTGGTGAAATGTGCGCCTCATAAGACGGCAGTGGCTGTTTCTACCGTAGTAATTTTCGGTACACTTTCTATGTTCCTTTATCCTATCCTTTATCGTTCGGGTATGCTTGGGCTGGATGATCAGGCGATGGCGGTGTTCACCGGGTCGACTCTGCATGAAGTGGCGCACGTGGTAGGAGCAGGAAATGCCATGGACGCTGCGGGCGGTCAGGTGGCAGATGCAGCAACCATCACCAAAATGATTCGTGTGATGATGCTGGCACCGGTGCTGGTAATCATGAGTCTTTGTCTGGCACGCAGAAAGAAAACCGACGGAACGGTCCAGACTGGCGGCAGCAAGATAACCATACCTTGGTTTGCTTTCGGATTTCTGCTTGTGATTGGGTTGAACTCACTGTTGCAGGGAGCCGACTGGATACCGCAAAACTTGTTGCAGTCCACCGTTGGTTTTATCAACCAGTTTGATACCTTCCTGTTGACTATGGCCATGACTGCCTTGGGTGCGGAAACCAGTTTCGACAAGTTCAAGCAAGCCGGAGCCAAGCCCTTTCTATTGGCCGGTGTGCTCTATCTGTGGCTCTTCTTTGGCGGTCTTTGCCTAGCCAAGTGGCTGATTTAGGATTTTTTTTAAGGATACATTTGCGGCATCGTGTTCTATTTCGTATTTTTGCGCCCGACATTGCCCTTGGCAGTGAATGAGTGCTTGGTAACCTCTTAAAAAACAAGAAATATGAACGAAAAGAAAACCGTGAGTGTATCCTTTATGTTGCTGGGGATACTCTTCTGTGTTTGCCTTATTTCGGCAAACTTACTTGCAACAAAACAAATGATGTATGGTCCGCTGAACATTACAGCCGGCATCTTGGTGTTTCCCATCTCTTATATTATTAATGACTGCATTGCAGAGGTGTGGGGCTTTAAGCGTGCCCGACTGATTATCTGGACCGGTTTCTTTATGAACTTCCTTTTTGTACTGTTCGGTGCTTTGGCCGATTGGTTGCCCGGTGCCCCTTATTGGAACAACGAGGAAGGCTTTCACAATCTTTTTGGTTTGGCACCCCGTGTTGCTTTTGCTTCTTTCCTGGCCTTCTTGTGCGGCTCGTTTTTGAATGCCTATATCATGAGTGTGCTGAAGTTAGCGTCTAACGGAAAGAATTTCTCGCTGCGTGCCATCCTGTCTACCTTGGTAGGTGAAACTGCCGATTCTCTGATTTTCTTTCCGCTTGCCTTGGGAGGCATTGTGCCGCTGAACAACCTTCTGTGGATGATGTTCTGGCAAATCACCCTGAAAACTGCCTACGAGATTCTGATACTTCCCGTAACCATCAAAGTGGTGAACTATGTGAAGAAAACAGAACAAGTGGATGTTTATGACCGCGAAATCTCATATAATGTATTAAAAATATCGGACTTATGATAAATCAAGAAGCAGCGCTGGTGGTACTTAGTGGCGGACAGGATTCAACAACCTGCCTGTTTTGGGCCAAGAAAAATTTCAAGAAAGTATATGCTCTGAGTTTTGTTTACGGACAGAAACATCAGCAAGAGGTAGAATTAGCACGGCAGATTGCACATGATGCCGAAGTGGATTTCCAGGCGATGGATGTTTCGTTTATCGGTACGCTGGGCAAGAATTCGCTGACAGACACCACGATGGTGATGGATGAGGAGAAACCCGAAGAGGGATGTCCCAATACTTTTGTGCCGGGACGCAACTTGTTTTTCCTCAGTATTGCCGCTGTCTATGCCCGTGAACGCGGTATCAGACATCTTGTGACCGGGGTGTCGCAAACTGATTTCAGCGGTTATCCCGACTGTAGGGACAACTTCGTCAAGAGTCTGAATGTGACACTTAATTTGGCCATGGAAGCGAATTTTGTGATTCACACGCCGCTCATGTGGCTGGATAAGTGTGAAACATGGGCTTTGGCTGATAATTTGGGCGTGTTCGACCTGATAAGATACCGGACTCTCACATGTTATAACGGTGTGGTGGGCGACGGGTGCGGACATTGTCCGGCTTGCACTTTGCGACGCGAAGGCTTGTTGCGCTACTTGGATGAGAAACAGCAAAACAATAATGAATAAGGAAAAATAGAAACTATATGACACCAAACCAACAGAATAAGGAAAGAGAAGCAGAAGGACTGCAGGCTCTGGGTAAGACGACACAATACAGACAGGATTATGCTCCCGAGGTGTTGGAAGCTTTTCAAAATAAGCACCCCGAGAATGACTATTGGGTGCGTTTCAACTGTCCCGAATTTACCAGTCTGTGTCCCATTACCGGACAACCTGATTTTGCTGAAATCAGAATCAGCTACCTGCCCGGAGATAAGATGGTAGAAAGCAAAAGTCTGAAACTTTATCTCTTCAGTTTCAGAAATCACGGCGACTTTCACGAAGACTGTGTGAACAAAATCATGAAAGACCTGATCCGGCTGATGGATCCAAAGTATATTGAGGTGACCGGAATCTTTACGCCGCGTGGCGGAATTTCCATTTATCCTTATGCCAATTACGGGCGACCGGGCACACGCTACGAGCAGATGGCCGAATATCGCCTGATGAACCATGACCTGAAGCAGTAGTGCTTCAGGCCAGTTCCAGTCCGAACGCTTCTTTTAACTTGAGAAGGTTCGGATTTTTTTTTGCCATCTGCTGGAACAGTTCGCTTTTGCTGTAGGCACGGATTACGTTTTGTGCCTCTGCTACCTGTACCTGCATCTGCAGATTGCGGTGATGCAGGCGTTGCCGCAAATGGGCTTCTATTTCGGATGCCATGCGAAGCATGAATACTTTAACCTGTTCATTATTGACCGTCACCTCGAAATGATCGGAATCCGTCATTTGAGGCTGCATGATTTTCATGCGTTGGGCAATGGCAGATTCCTCGCGTGGAAGCAGATTGGCAAACTCATGCCATGCCAATATCAAGGCATCATTTTCTACCGGAATATTCTCTTCCTGCGGTGCTGAGGCTGCAGGAGCGGTAGCGGCATATGAAGCTGCTGCTGCCGGATGGTCTGTTTCCGGACGCTTGTGGATGGAAAGTCCCAACTGACTCATCTTTAATTTGGGCACATGCGTCTTCTTGTCCTCTTGTTGTGGCAGAGGACTGGTGTGTGTTCTTGCTGTTTGAGGAGCAGACACAACGGGTTTCTCGACCACCTCCTGAATGGCCGAGAAAATAGGTTTAAGAATCTTGCCGGGCTTGCGCCCGGAACCAGCATCTTCATCTTGAGTGAGTTGGGCCAACTGGATCAGTGTGATTTCCAACAGCAAACGCTTGTTTTTGCTGGCCTTATAGTTCAAATCGCAGTCGTTGCACAGCTTGATGGCACGATATAAGTGCGCCGGTTTCCACTTCTTGGCCTGTTCTTGATATTTGCCGCGCACAGAATCGCTCACTTCCAATAGCGGAAGCGTGATTTCGTCCTGCGACACCAGCAGATTGCGGAAGTGGCTGGCCAGACCCGAGATAAAGTGAGCTCCCTCGAATCCCTGGTTTAATATCTGATTGAGCAGCAACATGCTTTGCGGCACTTGGTTCTCCAGAAAACAGTCCGACAAGCGGAAGTAGTAATTGGCATCCAACACATTCAGGTTGGCAATCACCTGTGCATACGTAAGGTTTCCCCCGGTGAAACTTGCGGCCTGGTCGAATATGGACAAGGCATCGCGCATACCGCCGTCAGCCTTTTGGGCAATCAGGTCCAATGCCTCTGTTTCGTAGGTGATATGCTCCTCGTCGGCCACGTGTTTCAAATGCTCCACAATGTCCTGAACAGTCATGCGGCTGAAGTCATAAGTCTGGCAACGGCTGAGGATTGTGGGCAAAATCTTATGTTTTTCGGTGGTGGCCATGATAAAGATGACATGGGCTGGCGGTTCTTCCAATGTTTTCAGAAAAGCATTGAATGCCGCCGGACTGAGCATGTGCACCTCGTCGATGATAAACACTTTGTAGCGTCCGATCTGAGGAGGTATGTGTACCTGCTCGATTAAAGTGCGGATGTTGTCCACCGAGTTGTTCGAAGCAGCGTCCAGTTCGTGAATGTTCAGTGAGCGCTGTTCGTTAAAAGCACGGCACGACTCGCATTCGTTGCATGCCTCATGATTGGGCAGAGGCGAAAGGCAGTTGATGGTTTTGGCAAAGATACGCGCACAAGTGGTCTTGCCCACGCCGCGAGGACCACAGAAAAGATAGGCGTGTGCCAGCTTGTTGCTGGCAATGGCATTCTTTAGTGTGGTTGTCAATGCCTGCTGACCGATGACCTCGTCGAAGGTTCCCGGACGATATTTTCTTGCAGATACAATATATTCTCCCATAGTGTTCTCTTATTATATAAGCTGATTGTTTGCTGTGTACAAAAGTAACAAAAAAAGATGGCTTTACACACCTTTCTATGCAGAAAAAAGAGTATCTTTGCATCGAATGGCACATTAATTTATTGAATCAAAGGACAATGGGAAATAAACTCCAAACAGTATGGACTTTCTTGCGAAACCATAAGTATGCTTTCGTGACTCTGGTGTTCTTGTTGATTATCGGGGTGTTGGACGAGAACTCTTTTTTGAACCGTTATCAAAATATCAAACAAATACGCGAAATGAAAGCAGAGATCAGAAACTATCGCGACCGATACGAACATGACACGGAAGGGCTGGAGGACTTGAACAAGAATCCGGAAGCCGTGAAACGGATGGCCCGCGAACAGTATTTCATGAAAACAGAAGACGAAGACATTTTTTACATAATGACCGACAGTAATGAAGAAACTAACTAAACTGCAGAACTTGATTTATCGCGCCGGAGCCATGCTGTTGCTCGTGGGAGCAGCTTTGTATATCACCCGGTGGAGCGGCGCTTTTTATCTTTATGCCATCGGTGCCGTGTGTTTTGCCTGGATGCAACTGCTCGAAGGTTATGAAGGCCGTAACTGGGTGGTGAAAAGACTGAGAAGACAGCAGTTGCTGGGGGCTTCCTTTTTACTATTGACAGCGGTGGCTATGAGCATGAATGCCTTCCACTATGGGATTGCGCAACGGAACGAATGGATGTTTACGCTCTGTGTGGGTTGTGTGTTTGAACTTTATACTGCCTTTAGAATACCCGCTGAATTGGAAAAGGAAATACACTAAATGGATTAGTATAAAAATTAAAATTCGATAATAAATTTCCGGACATACGGAATTGCTTGTAACTTTGAAGGCAAAAGATAAATACGCTGATGATTTTATGAGGAATTTTTTTGCTTTCTTGGCACTGCCACTTGCGCTTATGTCTTGTTCCAAACAGTATAACATCCGGGGAAATTCCACGGTTCAAAGTCTGGACGGAAAAATGTTGTATCTGAAAACATTGCGCGACAATCAATTAATCAATGTCGATTCCTGTGAGGTGGTGCACGGTCAGTTTGAATTTACCGGTAGATGGGATTCTACCATGATGGTGAACTTGTTTATGGATGACGAGAGTATCATGCCGATGGTGCTTGAAGAAGGAGACATGACCATACAAATTGATCATGCTGTACAGACGGTTACGGGCTCTCCGCTCAATGACTCGCTGTATCAGTTTATCCATGAAAAAAGCCGTTTGGACAATTTGATTGCTGAGTTGCCGCACAGAGAAAGCCAAATGATTATGGACGGAATGGATCATGACGAGATATTGCAGCTACTGCACAAGGAATCGGCTAAACTGAGTGCCGAGAATGACTCGCTGATTTTCAGTTTTATCTCTGAAAACTTCAATAATGTGCTCGGTCCGGGAGTGTTTATGATTCTTACCAGCTCCTTCCCTTATCCAATTATTACACCGCAGATTGATTCTCTGATGTCTATTTCTACAGCTGTTTTCCAGAATAACAGCTATGTGAAGGAGTATATGCGTGTTGCTAAAGAGAATATGGAAATGATGAAGGAAAGACAGAATGCCGGACTTGGAGTGTAGTCTATACCTTATTATATATATAACAAGAACCCCTCGGAAGTCATCACTTTCGAGGGGTTCTTGTTGTTATTCTTCTGTATCGCGGTATTGCTCCGGAAGTGCCGAGGCTATCGCTTTATAGGATTTGTCCATGGTGACTTTGATGTCTTCGGCTCCTTTGCCGCATGGAGGTATCGGTGCATGAATGGTCATGATGAGTTTGTGACGGCGTACAAATGAGAAGCCTGCTGTGCGCGGCAGTACCTCAAAAGATCCGTCGATGGTGACGGGAACTATCGGAAGCTGCAGCTCGTCTGCCAGTTGATAGGCTCCCTTCTTGAAAGGACTCATGCGGCCGGTAAAGGTGCGGGCTCCTTCGGGAAATACCACCAGAGAGGTTCCTTCCTTCAAAATGGCGCGTGCTTTGCTGTAGGTTTCCTGAATCTTTTTCGGACCGGACTTGTCTACGAATATGTGACGTGCACTTTCGCAGGCTTTGCCTACCAAAAAGATTTTTCGCAGGGATTTTTTCATCATCCACTTGAAGTTGCGTCCCAGATAGCCGTAAATCAGAAAGATGTCGAAGGCTCCCTGATGATTGGCAGTGAAAACGTATGAGGTCTTTTTGTCCAAATGTTCCCGGCCACGAACCTCAACTGGGATGAGCAGTACGTTGCAGATGATGATGGACCAAATCTTTCCGGGGTAGTAGCCCCAGAAGTGCGCACTGCCAATCCAAGAACCGATGATGGTGACGATAGCTGTCAAGGCTGTACATATCAATAGGATGGGCAATGCAATGCAAAGCTGGTAAACTTTATAAATGAAATTCATATCCGTGTATTTCTTGTTTCTGATGCAAAATTAATGTTTTTTTTATTTACAACGCAATGTTAGTACGTTTATTTCGGGCCAGGCCCCAAAACGGAAAGGGATTAACGCACCGCCTACGCCTATGCTGACATAGAGTGACTGTTGCCCTTCGTTGTAGAAACCATTCCATTCGGGATAGAAATATTGTGCCGGCGACCAGTTGCCGATGAGAAACTGCATGCCGTGGGTATGTCCGGACAGGGTGAGCTGTATGTTTGTTTCGGGCAGAACTTTGCGGCGCCAGTGACTTGGGTCGTGGCTCAGCAGTATTTGGAACAAGGAAGCTGGGTTTTGCAAACCGTTCTGCGCCTTGTTCAGGTCTCCACGTTGCGGAAAGGGCGGTTGCCCGTCGTTTTCTACTCCCAAGATGGCTATGCTGTCATTGTCCCGATGCAATACCCGGTTTTCGTTGCGCAACACGGTCCATCCCATCTTTTTCTGTAATTGGATGAGTTCTTGAAAGTTTTCTACTTTTTGCAATGGAGTGAGGTAGTGGGCATAGTTCATATAGTCGTGATTTCCTAAGATGGAAAACACGCCGTCGGGTGCTTGCAGCCTACTCAGCTCCTTCAGAAATGGATAGAGTTCGGTGACATCCGTACTGATCAGGTCGCCCGTGAAACAGATGGCATCTGCTTGCTGTGCGTTGATGCTGTCAACTAAGATACGCACCAAGTCGGGATGTTGTTTCATGCTTGTCAGATGCAGGTCGGTGAACTGAACGATTTTGTATCCGTCAAATGCTCGGGGCAGTTGAGCCGAACGGAATGTGTCGTGACGCACACGCAGATGAGTCGGGCCGTAGGCCTGTCCTAAAATCATGACTGCGAGAACTCCCAGTGCAACAGCGGTGCTTATGAGGTTGTTTGCCTTTCGGTAACCTGGTTGGAAACGCTCGATGAGTTTGCCCGGTAGCGACGCAAGCAGGTAAGCCGTTTTGGGTAAGGCCAGCAACATATAGGCCGATAGAAACAGCTGGATGGCATCCATGTTTTCCGGGCTTAAGGTCTCGGTCAGGGTAAGCCATACCGAGAAAAACAACAACCCGGCCGATGGTCCCCAGAAAAGAATTTTCAGCCAGCGCGGAAATGCTGTGTGGCGCAGGTGCCTGCAGTAGATATAAATATCAGGTACCAGGCAGGTGGCCAGCAGTATGGGTAAGAGTCTAAGTATCATATCAAAGAATTTAAATAAGTGACGGGTGCAATGGGTCAGAGATTTGCAGCCAGAAATTTACGGATGGTTTCAACCGGCTGTCCTTTTCGGCGGGCATAATCTTCCAGCTGATCCGTTCCTATTTTTCCCACAGCAAAATAGTGTGATTGTGGGTGTGCCAAAATCAGACCGCTCACTGAGGCGTGCGGTATCATTGCTCCTGTTTCAGTAATCCGGATTCCAATTTCATCAAAATGAAGCCAAGAGTCCAAATCAAAATTCGTACTCTGGTCGGGCAATGACGGATAGCCCACAGCCGGACGGATTCCCTGAAAATGCTCTTGCAATAATTCAGGAATGGACAACTGCTCATCGGGAGCATATCCCCAATAGTGTGTGCGTATTTGCTGGTGCATCTTTTCGACGGATGCTTCGGCTAAACGGTCGGCCAGTGTCTGACAGAGCATATGCAGATAGGGATCATAGGTGTCGCCGCTCTCGTAAAGGTGTTCCATTTCGGAATCAACCGTGGCACAGAATACGCCTACCCGGTCGCGTATGCCCCCCGACAGCGGACGCACGAAATCAGAAAGACAGAGAAAATAATCCTCGTTTTTGACTTGTTGCTGACGGAGTAACGGCAGGCGCATAGACCGCTGGCTTTCGGTGTCGGCGGTAGCATCGTCCCACAGAATCAGGTTGTCGGCATCGGCATTCGCTTCATAAAGGCCAAAGCGCACATAAGTGCGGTAGGTTTCATCCAGACGGGTGAGTTCCCGGCACGCATCATCATAGAGACGGACAGCCTCTTGTGCTCTCTCTTGTTCTTCTTGTGGAAACTGGCGCAACCAGGTGGCGCGGCATCCGGCACAAGCATGCACCTGAGCGATACCGGCAAATCGCGGCGGAAAGCCCCAGGCATGAAAAAAGTAGATCCAATTGATATAGGGACTCACATCGTGCAGTCGGTAGGTGAGGGTCTGTGTCATTGTCTGTCGAATGTAAGAGCTTTGCCACGATATTGTTCATCTATCTCTCCTTTGTCATAAACGGCATGTCCGTTGCAGAAGGTTGTTTCGATTCTCCAGTCGAAAGTCTGTCCTTCGAGGGGACTCCAGCCGCATTTGCTGCGGATACATTCCGGTGTAACGACCCACGGACTGTCCGAGCGCAACAGCACCAGATCGGCAAAATAACCTTTGCGGATGTAGCCGCGGCGTTCGATTTCGAAAAGAGCAGCCGGGGCATGACACATCAGATGCACAACGCGCTCCAAAGATAAAATGCCTTGCTTGGCCAGTTGCAGCATGCTGCACAGGGAGAACTGTACCATAGGCATGCCCGAAACGGCTTTCACACATCCACCTGCTTTTTCGCTTAACAGATGCGGCGCATGGTCTGTACCAATTAAATCAATACGGTTGTCGGTCAGTGCCTGGCGCAGTGCCGCGCGATCGGCAGACGACTTGATGGCCGGGTTGCATTTGATGCGTGTACCCAGAGCAGCATAGTCATCCTGTGTATAGACAAGGTGTGCCACACAAGCTTCGCCCGTTATCTTTTTCTGCGGAGCGCTGTGGTAATCGGCACAAAGGGGCGTGTCGGAGAGTAATTGCAGTTCGCGTGCGGTAGAGATGTGTGCAATATGCAGGCGGGCTCCGGTTTGCTGCGCCAGCGACACGGCCAGTTCTGAGGAACGGTAGCAAGCTTCCTCGCTGCGTATTTCGGGATGGTGCTCCACAGAAGGATCATCGCCATACTGTTTGCGGCATTGGTTCAGATTGCTGTTGATGATTGCAGAGTCTTCGCAGTGTGCCATAATGAGCATAGGCGACTGGCGGAATACTTCGAGGAGAGCTTCACGGCGGTCTACCAGCATGTTGCCGGTACTGCTTCCCATAAATAACTTGACACCGCACACCCTACGTTTGTCCAGCAGCGGCAACAAAGCTGCATTGTTGTTGGTTGCGCCAAAGAAGAACGAATAGTTTACGCGACATTTTTCGGCACCCAAGCGGAATTTCTCTTCCAAGTTTTCGAGCGTCGTAGTCAGCGGCTGCACATTGGGCATGTCCATAATAGAAGTAACACCCCCGGCTGCGGCTGCATTGCTCTCTGTGGCCATGTCTGCCTTGTGCGTGATGCCTGGGTCGCGGAAGTGAACATGGTCGTCGATTACTCCCGGAATCAGGTATAAGCCTGTGGCATCGATGGTGCGGTCGGCAGTGGATGCAATCTCTTGCGGCACTGTTGCCGTGTAGATTTCCTGAATCACCTCGTCTTGTATCAATACAGAACCGGCATACTGTTTCCCTTCGTTTATGATTGTAGCATTTTGAATTAACAGTTTCATCTTTTTTATCGGATTGGTTATAGAGGCAAATGTACGAAAAAACGAGAAAGATTCAGCATAATCACACTTGAAAGTAGCGAAAACCATGAAATTATATTCGTATGATTAAACCTTTCGCTTCTGAGTTTGTCTTTATAACAGAAAGGAATTTATTTGTATTATTTTAAAAACGAGAAAAGTATGAACCAAATGAAAAAAATGATTTTTGCACTGGCTTTATGTCTCACGGCTCTGGCTCCGGCATCAGCTCAAAACAAAAAGAACGCGCAGAACAGAACTCCGGAACAAAATAGGGAACTTAGAGCTGAGCGTATGGCACACCGCTTGATGTTGAACGATGCCGCAACGGCTCAATTCACTCCATTATATAAGGAGTATCTGCAAGAGATGGCAAACTTGCGCAAAGACTGTCCTTATGCCAAGCAGTGTCCACAGACACCGCGGACAGGCAACGCTTCTTGTGTTGCTGCAGACATGAGTGATGCCGAACTTGAGAAGTTTATGGAACAGCGTTTCGACAGACAACAGAAAAAGCTGGATATACAGAAAAAGTACTATAAGAAGTTGAAGTCTGTACTCACTCCAAGACAGTTGCAGCAGGTGTTTTGCCCTAAGGGACATCCCGGCATGAAACACGGTAATAAAGGTTGTCCGCAAGGAGGCAGAAGATGTGCAAGGTAACTTTGTACTTGGTGCGACACGGCGAGACCGAGGAGAACAAGCAGCGAATCCTGCAAGGGCATCTGCCCGGCACGCTTACCGATGAGGGAAAGAATCAGGCCCGAATGGTGGGGCGGGAGTTACGGCATGAATCATTGCAGGTGATCTACAGCAGCGACTTGAAGCGTTGTGTGGATACGACACAAATCTTGAATGAGGAAATGTTGCTGCCGGTACATTATCTGACTCTTTTGCGTGAAAGGGACTGGGGTAAGACTACCGGAGTGAGCCTTCTGAAAGAAAGGGTGTCCATTGACCCGAATGCCGAATCGGTGGAAGCCATGCAAGAAAGAGCACGCAAGCTCATTGCCCTGTGGCTAAAGGAATGCGCCGGGAAAAAGGTTCTGGTGGTGAGTCATGGCTTGTTTTTGCGGATACTCACTGCCGTGGTGCAGAATGTGTCGTACAAAGAGGTGGTGCCTCTGAAAAATGCCGAAATAAGGGTGTTGACTCTTTGAGTTGTTTATCCCTAACGCAAGAAGCCGGAAGACATGACAGTCTTCCGGCTTCTTGCGTTAGATAGGTGTTTTTATGTTTCTATCTCGGATATGTGCTGTAGCAGAGTCACTCCTTCGGCTACAGAAGGAACGCCTTCGATAACCAAAGAGCGCTTCTCCTTAATCTCGCGCAGACGGCAACGGTGTGCGTAGAGGGTGGCATACTGCAAACATTGTCCGAAGGGTTTGCTGCGGTAGTAGGCACTTTCGGGGTTGGATACAAAGAACAGGGTGAGATTGCCTCCTTTAAGGTATATCTTTTCGGCACCCAGTTGTTTGCCTATGCGGCGCAGGCGCACCACTTCGATAAGCTCTTCGCCTTCGGGAGGAATCGGACCAAAACGGTCGAGCATCCGTGTCTTGAAGCGTTCGATGTCTTCGTCCTTTTCCAAACCATCCAACTCGCGGTAGAGCAACATGCGCTCGCTGCTGCTCGGCACATACGACTCTGAGAAGCTGAGTTGCAAATCGCTTTCCAAGGCACATTCTTCTACAAAAGTTTCTCCACTGAGTTCCTTTCCTTGCGCCAGCTCTTCTTCATAAAGGTCATTGAACTCCTCATTCTTGAGCTCCTTGACTGCTTCGGCCAGGATTTTCTGGTAGGTTTCATAACCCAAGTCAGCAATAAATCCGCTTTGTTCGGCTCCGAGCAGGTTTCCGGCACCGCGAATGTCCAGGTCCTGCATGGCAATATGGATGCCGCTGCCCAAGTCGGAGAAGTTTTCGATGGCTTGCAAGCGGCGCCTTGCCTCTTGAGTGAGCGAGGAAAGCGGGGGAGCCAGCAGATAGCAGAACGCTTTTTTGTTGCCGCGTCCCACACGGCCACGCATCTGATGCAGGTCGCTCAGTCCGAAATTCTGCGCACCGTTGATGATAATCGTGTTGGCATTCGGAATGTCGATACCGCTTTCGATAATGGTAGTGGACAGCAACACATCGTAATCATAGTTGGCAAAGTCGAGAATAATCTTCTCAAGTTCCTCGGGTGCCATGCGTCCGTGTGCCACACAAATCCGTACATCCGGTATATGTTTGCGGATGAGGCTTTCCAAATCGTAGAGAGAGGCAATGCGGTTGTTCACCAAAAACACCTGTCCGTTGCGGCTCATCTCAAAGTTGATGGCTTCGCAAATCACGTCGGCACTGAATGTATGCACTTCCGTTTGGATGGGATAGCGGTTGGGCGGCGGTGTTTGAATGACGCTCAAGTCGCGAGCTCCCATGAGCGAGAACTGCAGCGTGCGCGGTATCGGTGTGGCCGTAAGCGTAAGTGTGTCTACATTCACCTTCAGCTGGCGAAGCTTTTCCTTGGTGCTGACGCCAAACTTTTGCTCCTCGTCGATGATGAGCAATCCCAGGTCATGAAACTTCACCGTCTTTCCGATGAGTTTGTGTGTGCCGATGATGATGTTGATTTTTCCTTCGGCCAAATCTTTCAGCACGGCCCGTGTTTGTGTAGCCGAACGGGCTCGTGTCAGATAGTCAATGCGCACCGGCATGTCTTTCAGTCGTTTGCAAAAAGTTTGGTAGTGCTGATAGGCCAAAACAGTAGTAGGCACCATGACAGCCACTTGCTTGTTGTCCGTGCATGCCTTGAAAGCTGCACGGATGGCCACTTCGGTTTTGCCAAATCCCACATCGCCACACACCAAACGGTCCATCGGCTTGTCTTTTTCCATGTCGGCCTTTACGTCCTGAGTAGCTTTCAGCTGGTCGGGGGTATCCTCATAAAGGAAACTGGCCTCGAGTTCGTGCTGCAGAAAGCTGTCCGGACTGAAAGCAAATCCCTTCTCTTCTCGGCGTAACGAATAGAGGCGGATGAGGTCGCGGGCAATATCCTTGATTTTCGATTTCGTTTTTTCTTTGAGTCGTTCCCAAGCACCCGTTCCTAGTTTGTTCAGTCGCGGAGCTTCGCCTTCCTTACCTTTATATTTGCTAACCTTGTGCAAGGCATGAATCGACACAAAAACCACATCGTCATTCTGATATATGATTTTGATTACCTCCTGCATGTGTGCTCCGTTGGGTATCTGAATCAATCCGCCAAAGCGTCCCACACCATGATCCACATGGATGACATAATCGCCAATCTGGAATTGCTGAATCTCTTTGAGTGAGAGTGCAACCTTGCCGCTGCGCGCTTTGTCGCTCTTGAGATTGTATTTGTGGTAACGGTCGAATATCTGATGGTCTGTAAAGAAACAAGCCTTCAGCGTATGGTCGGTGTACCCCTCGTGCAACGTGTGGTGAATAGGGACGAATGTGAGGCATGAATGCTGTTCGTCAAAGATGGTTTGCAAGCGCTCCGTCTGCTTTTCCGAGTCAGCCAGGATATAAAGCCCATATCCCTTAGCCTTGAAATCGGACAAAGTTTGCTGCACCAACTCAAAGTTCTTGTGGAATACCGGCTGCGGGGCCATTTCAAAGCGCACTGTGGCCTGTGGTGTTGTCGATGGGGCAGAGGAGCATTCGATGCGTCGGAACTGTGTGATGCCCTTGACAAATACATCTCGCTCAATGAGCTGGCATTCGCGTTTCATCTGCAGGTAAATTTCCTGTTCGTCCATCTCACTCTCAGCCTGTCGTTCCAAAACAGCTTGTTGGGCGAATCCGTCATGGTAGGCTTTCTCTATACTGTCGCAGATAAATGCCAAATCTTTCATTACCAATATGGTGTCTTCCGGCAGAAAGTCGGTAAAAGGCATGTTGTCCGAACCTGTACCCGACTGAAGCTCGGGCACAATGGCAATTTGAACCAGTTTCTGGCGCGACAGCTGCGTCTGTACGTCAAACGAGCGGATGCTGTCTACCTCATTGCCGAAGAAGTCGATACGGAAAGGGTATTCGGAAGAAAAAGAAAATATGTCCACGATGCTGCCTCGGATGGCAAATTGCCCGGGTTCGTAGACATAATCCACATGAGTGAAACCAAATTCAAGCAATGTCTGTCGCAAGGAAGTAATCTCCAAACGGTCGGCCGTCCGTACAGTCAGCGTCCTGGAAGCCAGCTGGCGGCGAGAAACAACTTTTTCGGCCAAAGCTTCGGGATAGGTGACGACAAAAAGGGGAGCGGCCGAAGCCTGAAAACGACTCAATACCTCGGTTCGCAAGATTTCGTTGGCAGCATCCTTCTGGGCAAACTTTATGGCTCTTCGGAAGGATGACGGAAAATAATAGACAAAAGAATCACCCAATATCTGAGTCAGGTCATGATAAAAGTATCCAGCCTCCTCGGCATCATTCAAGATAAACAAGTAAGGATGCGCAGCGGTGTCGGCATAATGATGCACCATGCTGCTGAACAATACCGGCAAGGAAGATGCACAGCTGCCGGCCAGTTGTACCGTGCGAATCCGGGCATCAGAAATCTGTGCGGCCAAAGCTTTTAGCAGGCTGTGACCGGCATATCGTTCTAATATTTCATTTATATCCATAATTATAGGCAAAATTACAAATATTCTTTCTATATTTGCCCGTTCTTTCGAAAACATTTATAATACACATATAAAATTATTATGCGTTCAGATAGTATCGTAATCATTCCTACTTATAACGAGAAGGAAAATATTGAAAACATCATTCGGGCCGTTTTGGGACTGGAACAGCCTTTTAATATCTTGATTATTGACGACGGTTCGCCCGATGGAACAGCTGCTATCGTGAAGAACTTGATGGCCGGCGAATTCAAGGACCGTTTGTTCTTGATTGAAAGAAAAGGAAAACTGGGATTGGGCACGGCTTATATCACGGGCTTCAAATGGGCCATCGAGCAGAAATATGACTATATCTTCGAAATGGATGCCGACTTTAGCCATAATCCCAATGATTTGCCTCGATTGTATCAGGCTTGTGCCCAAGAAGGATACGACATGTCGGTGGGTTCGAGATATATCACCGGCGTGAATGTTGTGAACTGGCCAATCGGACGTGTGTTGATGTCGTATTATGCTTCGAAGTATGTGCAGCTTGTTACCGGACTCGGTGTGCATGACACAACTGCCGGATTCGTGTGTTACACCCGCCGTGTGCTCGAAACAATCGAACTGGACAAGATTCGTTTCAAGGGATATGCCTTCCAAATCGAAATGAAATTCACGGCCGTGCAATGTGGCTTCAAGGTGAAAGAGGTTCCGGTTATCTTTGTGAACCGAGAATTGGGTACCAGCAAAATGAGCGGCGGTATCTTTGGCGAGGCTTTCTTTGGCGTCATGCGCCTGCGTATGGATGGCTGGTTCCGCAAGTATCCCTCTAAAAAATGATGGATATGAATTGGATGCAAAACGAAACGATTCAGGCTATCATTGCCCGTCGCAGTGTCAGAAAATATCTTTCCAAACCGGTAGAGAGCGAAAAACTGGAGGCCGTGTTGCAAGCCGGTACGTATGCCCCTACATCAAGAGGCAAGCAGGCGCCCTTTATTGTGGCAGTGGAGAACGTGGATCTGAAGCAGAAACTGGCGCAGATGAATGCGCAAATTATGGGGGTGGATTCTAATCCGTATTACGATGCTCCGGTGTATGTGCTGGTGTTTGCCCCTGCTGAGGCCAATAATCCGATACAGGACGGCAGTTGCGTGCTGCAAAATATGATGGTCGCAGCGCAGGCTGTGGGACTGGCTTCGTGCTGGATTCATCGCGAAAAGGAGATGTTCCAAACAGAAGAGGGCAAAAAACTGATGACCGAAATGGGATTGCCCGATGGGCTGATGGGAATTGGTGCACTGAGCTTGGGCTATGCTGATGGACCCGCTCCCGTAGCCAAACCCAGAAAAGAAGATTACTATCGAATCATTCGATAAAAGGTATTTAATGCTGTTATGTATCAGGCGTATTGTTTCTATTGGAACAATGCGCCTTTTTTATATCCTGGTTTTCAGATGCGCCTAAACAGTATCTAAATAGCAGCTAAACGGAACTTAAATGCTTTCTAAACAACTTCAGACGGCTGCACGAAACTGTTTAGAAAGCATTTAAAAGGTGTTTAGAACCCGTTTAGATGCTGTTTTGTTTTTGCTTGCGTGTGCTGTTTAAGTAATAAAGGCGCTCCTCTTCCGGTAATTTCTCTATGGCATAGCGCAGCATGGTACGTGGCATCTCGCTTCCATGTTGCCTCAAGAAATCTACCAACAGCTCCTTGTTGCGTTTTCCCATTTCGCGCAACATCCATCCCACGGCTTTGTGAATCAAGTCATGTTTGTGGTGGAGCAATCGTTCTGAAAGAGCTGTGCAGTCTTCAAATTCGTTGTTCCGAATCAAGGTCCAGGTGCTAACTATAGCGATACGTTGTTCCCATAAGGAGCTGCTGTCGGCTAATTGGTACAGAATTTCCCGCGAATGATTAAGAAGATACACGCCCAATAGATAAGGCGCCGACAAGTCTACTAAATCCCAGTTGTTGATTCGATCCGTATGCTGCAAATAAAACTCACATATTGATTTTTGCTCTGCAGCATCGCTTTCTTTGAATCGCTCAATTAATAAGAAAAGGGCGCAAAGCCGACAATCGTGCCATTTGCTATATAATAAGGTATGGATGGTGGTTAGCGAAATATGTTCTTTGCTGTGTTGCTTGGCAATCTTGCGGATAAAGGGAACTGTAATCCCCAAGAACAAATCACCTTCTCCATATTCTCCCTTTCCTGTTTTGAAAAAACGGGAAAGTATTTTCTGCTTTTTCGGATTGCTGCATTGTTTTAATTCTTCGAGAATGATTGCAGCCGTCAAGTCTGTTTCTTTTTCCATGAATTGGTATTGTGAATAATTTGTCCTTCAACATGAGGGCTTATACATAATGCAGGAGCAAAGATAGCGTAAGGTGCGAGAAATACCAAATCTAAATCATGTTTCTGTAAAGTTCCGGAAAACGGGTTGAAAAGTTATTTGTAATATGGGATATTAATATACCACAACTGTGAAATGAATAAACCACAGTGTGAAATGAATAGACCACAGTGTGAAATATATAAACCACAGCTGTGAAATATAGAATATGTCGTGACAAACTTGTTTTTATTACAGCATATTCTTTGTTTTATATCCTGATGGCTACATTTTCTATCCTAGCAATTTTGTGCTGATTACTAAAGGAAGGTGGAAAACCTTCTTGACCTCTTGCTGCTTTTTAATTATGAAGTGCTAAATGATAGGTAAGGGCATTTTTGTGGTTTGCAAGGAAGAGATGCCCTTGCAGTCAAGTCTCCATGACAGGTTGTGTATATTAAAGTGATGCAGGAAGCCGTAAATCCTATTCGGTCATAGGCATTATTTTTTTATGCTCAAGTGGCTCCTCTTACTGGATGAAAGTGCGTTTATTTCCCTCAACTTGTATCCGCTTCGAAAAAAAAGCTCCGGAATATATTATTTTTTTTATATTTTATTGAAGTTAGATAATGTGTTGAAATATAATGTTATAACAGTAAAAACGGCTCGTTTTTTCTTCTTCCTTGAGAAAATCTATTGAAAGTTTTTCTCGGAAATATTTGGTGGTTAATGAAAAAGTATCTACCTTTGCAACCGCAAACGAGAAACAAACGCTGCTCACGACGAGCGGTGCGGTTTTCTGAGCAAAACAAGAAGAAAGAGTTCTTTGAAAGATTTACATAGACAGATATAC
>Gatling_p1__coassemble_366_pt1 | contig 33281 bp, 29 predicted proteins | sample Gatling_p1__metabat2_high_PE_011 | metagenome-assembled genome bin Gatling_p1 | reverse complement strand
TGGCTGCCGGAGGTGTATGGTTTTATCAGCATCGATACACTTCGTCGGAGCGTGCTGCTGCCACGATGGTCTGTACGGCCAGTGCTTCCTATTCTTCGGCGGACAGAGAGTCGGTATATATAGAAGAAATGCTGGATTATGCATTAGTGGAAAATAGTGAGATAGCCATGTATCTCACCGGTTCAAATTAATATATTAAGGATAAATACATATATGAAGAAACAACTTTTGCTTCTTTTCTTCCTGTTGTTCGGTGCTTTTTCAGGTATGATGGCTCAACAGAAAGACCATAATAATTTTTCTCCGAAGCAGTTCCGCGAAGAGTTAGAGAAATATATTGTGCTGCATGCTGGTTTAACCCCTTTGGATGCCAAGAACTTTTTTCCTTTGTTTCATGAGCTTCACGAAAAGCGACGTCAGATAAACCGGGAGATTATCCACTTGAAGCGAATGCAAGGAAAGGAACAGCTTTCAGACAAAGAATGCAGAGAACACATTATGCGCATAGCCGCTTTAAAAGTAGAGTCTGCAGAACTAGAGCAAGTATATTACAAAAAAATGTGCAAGGTTGTGTCGCCCAAGAAAGTTCTGGGCGCACTGACAGCCGAAGATAAGTTTCACCGCAGAATGTTGCGCAACTTGCCTCATGGCAAGCGCTTTATGAATCATAATCCACCACATTGTAGCTATAAATAACAAAAGGGCGCTTCTCAGCGCCCTTTTATTTTGTCTTATTGGTATTAGTTTTTTGTTTAAGGTAAAAAGATTGTTTTCAGGATAACGATGCAAAGGTAATTGTATTTCTGTAACATTCCAAGATAAAATTTATGTTATAAAACATATATGTGTTTTTATTCCGTAAAAACACATAAACAGCTTTAATCATGTCGTTGTTTCAAAGTGATATTTCAAAAGTCCTTCCATGGGGTCTTGTGTTATGTTAGAAGTATGAAAACCATTCAACTCCAGGCATTTTGTCAGTTCTTCTTGAAAGAAGAAAGCGATGCTGCCTATGAAAGCTACCTGGTTTGATTCGGAATAATAATTTTTTAGGTTATAAAAGATAAAATCATCAAACGCATGGCATATCAGTTCGTGAATTTGCGGATTTTGGCGCTGTTGGTACAAAAATTTTGTGAGCGAAGCTAAAAAACGGTTGGCGCGCGGCATTCGATAAGTATGTTCGATGACAGAAGCCATATCATAACTATATTCCTGCTGAAAAGCAGCAACAACGTTTGGTGAGAGTTTTCCCTTAAACAAAGCCTGTATCAGCTTTTTGCCTAAATAAGCTCCACTGCCTTCATCTCCCAGGATATATCCCAATGCAGGAGTTTGTTTGATGATTTTCGTGCCGTCATAGAGACAAGAATTTGCTCCAGTTCCCAGGATGCACGCAATCCCCTTTTCTTTTTGGAATAAGCTTCGGGCTGCACCCAGCATGTCGCTATAGACGGCAATATTTTTGCATTCCAGTTCTGTTTGCAGTATGTGCTGCATTTTGGATTTTAGGTTTTCAGTGCAACCGGCTCCATAGAAATGAATCTGTTCTGTGCGGACTCCGTCAAAGAAATCCTTATTTTGTTTGAGGGCTGGAATCAGTTCGTTGCTGATGATATCGCGGATTTCCTGTTCCGTCTGTGTGGCCGGGTTGATGCCAACGGTTGTTGTTGTCAAAAAGTTTGTTCGGTTTTTCGCAAAGCACCAATTGCATTTGCTTGAACCACTGTCGGTAATTAATATCATGATAAATTAAATTTATTGCTTGTAGCAAGGTGCGTAAAGATACGAAAAGGTAAGGGATAAGGCAAGTTGCGGGATAGTAAAAAGCTTTTCTCTGTAGATTATTCCAAGAAAAGCAGACTCTTGGTGGATTTATCCCGTCATATTCTGTTGTAGTTTGCCCTTTTTTGTGTACATTTGCCAGATATAAGAAAAGATAAACAACAAAATTATATGGAATTAGCAAGTAAGTACAATCCTGCAGATGTAGAGGAAAAATGGTATCAGTATTGGCTGGACAATAAGTTGTTCAGCTCAAAGCCGGACGGCCGTGAGCCATATACTGTGGTTATCCCGCCGCCAAATGTAACCGGAGTGTTGCACATGGGTCATGTATTGAACAATACGATTCAAGATATTTTGGTGCGTCGTGCCCGTATGGAAGGCAAGAATGCCTGCTGGGTTCCCGGTACAGACCATGCTTCTATTGCTACCGAAGCAAAGGTTGTAAACCGATTGGCCAGTCAGGGAATCAAGAAAACCGACCTTACACGTGAAGAGTTTCTGAAGCATGCTTGGGCATGGACCGAAGAACATGGCGGCATCATCCTGAAACAGTTGCGCAAATTAGGTGCCAGCTGCGATTGGGACCGAACTGGTTTTACAATGGATGAAATTCGCAGTAAGAGTGTCATCAAGGTTTTCTGTGACTTGTTTAACAAGGGACTCATTTATCGCGGTGTGCGTATGGTCAACTGGGACCCGAAGGCACTTACCGCCTTGTCGGACGAGGAAGTTATATATAAAGAAGAAAACAGTAAACTCTATTATTTGAAATACATGGTGGCTGATGAGAATGGTCAGCCCGACGGAAGCGGACGCTATGCTGTGGTTGCCACCACACGTCCTGAAACCATTATGGGTGATACGGCTATGTGTATCAATCCTGAGGATCCGAAGAACACCTGGCTTAAGGGAAAGCGTGTAATTGTGCCTTTGGTGGGCCGTTGCATCCCGGTTATTGAAGACACCTATGTAGATATTGAGTTCGGTACAGGATGTTTGAAAGTAACTCCGGCGCATGATATCAACGACCATATGCTGGGCGAAAAATACAATCTCGAAACGATTGACATCTTTAACGACAACGGTACAATCAGCGAGGCAGCAGGAATGTATGTCGGAATGGACCGTTTTGATGTGCGTAATCAGATTGCCTTGGACTTGGAAAAGGCCGGCTTGCTTGAAAAAATAGAAAACTATAATAATAAGGTTGGTTTCTCAGAGCGTACCAATGTGCCTATCGAGCCTAAACTATCCATGCAATGGTTCTTGAAAATGGAACATCTGGCAAAAATCGGCTTGGAACCGGTGATGAACGATGACATTAAATTCTATCCTGCTAAATACAAGAATACTTACAAGCACTGGATGGAAAACATCAAAGACTGGTGTATCAGTCGTCAGTTGTGGTGGGGACACCGCATTCCGGCATACTTCTTGCCGCAAGGAGGTTTTGTTGTTGCCGAAACTGCTGAAGAAGCCTTGCAGCTGGCAAAAGAAAAAACCGGAAATCAAGATTTGACTCTGGCTGATTTGCGCCAAGACGAAGACGCACTCGATACTTGGTTCTCTTCTTGGTTGTGGCCGATTTCTTTGTTCGACGGTATCAACAATCCAAACAACGATGAAATCAATTATTACTATCCTACAGCCGATTTGGTTACCGGACCGGATATTATCTTCTTCTGGGTAGCCCGTATGATTATGGCCGGTTATGAATACGAAGGTAAGATGCCGTTCAAGAATGTGTATTTCACCGGTATCGTGCGCGATAATTTGGGACGTAAGATGAGTAAGTCTTTGGGTAACAGTCCCGATCCGCTTGATTTGATTGACCGTTTCGGAGCGGATGGTGTGCGTATGGGTATGATGCTTTCGGCTCCGGCCGGTAACGATATCTTGTTTGATGAGGCTTTGTGTGAGCAAGGACGTAACTTCAACAACAAGATATGGAATGCCTTCCGCTTGGTTCAGGGATGGACCACGGCTCAAATCGAACAGCCACAAAGTGCGCAGACAGCTGTCGCTTGGTTTGATGCCATGCTGAAGAAAACCGCTGCCGAGGTGGCCGACTTGTTCAAGAAATATCGCTTGAGCGAGGCTTTGATGGTAGTTTACAAACTCTTCTGGGACGAGTTTTCAAGCTGGTATCTTGAGATGATTAAGCCGGCATACGGTCAGCCGATTGACGAACAGACCTATAAAATGACTCTGTCCTTCTTCAATTCATTGCTGAAGCTGTTGCATCCGTTCATGCCATTTATCACCGAAGAATTGTGGCAGCACCTGTATGACCGCAAGCCAGGTGAGAGCATCATGGTGGATGTGCTTGATTTTGTTGCACCGACAGCACAGGAAGAGGCATTGGTTGCTTCTGTAGAGTTGGCAAAAGAGTTGGTGTCTGCTGTACGCATGGTGCGCAGTCAAAAGAACATTTCTCCGAAGGAGGCTTTGGCATTGGAGGTTGTTGGAAACAATCCTGTAGCAGACTTGAGTTGTGTTATCAGCAAGATGGCTAACCTCAAGAGTATCGATACGGTGGAGCAGAAAAGCAATGGGGCTGCACCTTTCATGATTGGTACTACCGAATATGCCGTGATTCTTGGCGACTTGATTGATGTAGAAGCTGAGAAAGCAAAGCTCGAGGCAGAATTGAAGTATCTGGAGGGATTCTTGGCCGGAGTGCAAAAGAAGCTTTCTAACGAAAAATTTGTTTCGAAGGCTCCTCAAGCTGTGGTAGACATTGAACGAAAGAAACAATCTGATGCCGAAAGCAAGATTGCTTCTATCAAGGAGAGCTTGGCTCAGTTAGGATAAGATAAGGAAAGGCAGTCGTGTTGTTTGCTGCTTTTACTGATAAAAAATGGAATCACGATGGGAAGGTCTTTCCTGTCGTGATTCCTTTTTAAGACGACTATTCTTTTAAAAGGATTAAAAATAGGAGATAAGGAAAATGCATACAAGAGAAGAACAGATGGCTGCATTCGGACGGTTTCTGGATGTTTTGGATACGTTGCGGGAGCAGTGCCCTTGGGATAAGAAGCAAACGAATGAGAGCTTGCGTCCCAATACGATTGAAGAGACATTCGAATTGTGTGATGCGCTGATGAAAGATGACGCCAAGGAAATATGCAAAGAACTGGGCGACGTGTTGTTACATGTGTGTTTTTATGCGCGCATAGCCCGCGAGAAAGGACAGTTTGACATGGCTGATGTGTGCGACCGTTTGGTGGAAAAGCTTAAGTTTCGCCATCCGCATATTTACGGCAGCACAGAGGCTGCCACAGCCGAGGAGGTAAGCCGAAACTGGGAGCAGATTAAGCAGAAAGAAAAAGACGGCAACAAGACGGTGCTTTCAGGCGTTCCGGATGCGTTGCCTTCGTTAATCAAGGCCTATCGCATTCAGGACAAAGCCCGCAATGTGGGGTTTGACTGGGAGAATCGTGCCGATGTGTGGGACAAGGTGCGCGAGGAGTTGGGCGAGTTGCAAGTGGAACTGGAGCGTAACGATGCAGAAAAATCCACCGAAGAGTTTGGAGATTTTCTCTTTAGTCTGATTAATGCGGCGCGCTTGTACCACATCAATCCGGACAATGCGCTGGAGCACACCAACCAAAAATTTATTCGCCGTTTCAACTATCTGGAGCAAAAAGTGAAAGAAAGTGGAAAAGAATTCAAGGACATGACATTGGCTCAGATGGATGTCTATTGGAATGAAGCAAAAGCCAAGGAACGCGAAGTATAGTTGCTTGGTGTGAAATTTAGATTTTGAGGTTTTATGCATAATGTACTACTGCCATTTTCATTCATGCTTGTTTTGGTGAATGGAAATGGCAGTAGTTTGTTTTTTATTTTAGGAATGTATATCTCACGCTTGTTTTGCTTTCTTTATTTGCCGCATGCTGCGTACAAACTGATGCGGAATGCTTGCTATCACATAGCTGCGCCAATAGGTTGAAAGTTTCAGCTCGCGCCAAAGTGATTTCAAGTAGAATAGCGGAAGGGCAGTATGTAGCTTTTCCTGCAAATGGCATTTCCCCAAATTACCTTGTTGCAACATGTCCCGAAGCATTTTCAAACGCAGGGTGTCTTTGCTTTTTTGAGCTATATCTTTTGCAACTGCACTGTCAAGATCCAGTAATTCAACGGCCAGTGCGGTAAATTCCGTCAGGAATACACCGGCTCCGATGCGCTTAATTTCTTGCAGGCCGTCGGTCACTTCTTTGCATGAACCTTTGGCGTGCAGCCACACGGCCCAGTCGCATAAATGACGGAGTCCCAGTCCGGTTTCAATGAAATGGTGGGCTGCATGCGTCAGGAGCATCACCGTGTTTGCCGCATTGTTCAGTTGATAACCACTGTAGCCGGGTGAATTTTCCTTCACTAACGAAACCGGTATTTTAATCCGGAACGGCAGGTTGATGCAGTCGGGGTGCAGTTCAAACGACACGTCTTGATAATCCATTATTGCATGATGTGGATCCGGCGTTACTTTCAGTCCTTGTTTTTCAAGAAATTCTGTCGCTTTTTCTACTCCGTCAGCTTCGGGAAACCAAAGGTCCACATCACCGCACGTGCGCAAGTTGGGTTGGGGATAGAGCGCACTGAGCGTTTCTCCTTTGAAGACACCGCAACGGATTCCGGCATCAGAAAACCATTGAAGCACCTCACGGATGATTTCATTGAAATGCAAGTGAGTTGCTTCAACAGAATGTGTGTAACCAATCCATTGCAGCAGCATATCCGACGGGGGCAATACGGTTTGCGGCAGCTGTTGTACAGCCTGACCAACAAGAGCTATCACGCCTTGCTGTTGTGAAAGCAGTAAAATCTTGTTCCAATCTGCCATACTCAACTGTTCGAAGCCGTCGGCCAAGGGGGCTCTGTTCCACAATCCGCTACGCAGAAGTTCGATAAATTGCGGAAAAGGTTTCGGATAGTTAGGATTCAGTGTCATGCTATTTATAAATAGTTGGTCATTCGCATGTCACCTGTTTCTTCAAATGTTTGGTGCATGCGGAATGCATTTTTCAGTGAGAAAGGAATGTGTCCGGTTTTGTTTTCAGACAAGTTGAGATAATCCCACAGCAACTGACGGTAGTCGGGGTGAGCACAATTTTCGATGATGCATGCGGCACGTTGTCGCGGTGTCTTGCCGCGTAAGTCGGCCACGCCTTGTTCTGTCACAAGGATGCGCACATCATGTTCCGTGCTGTCAACATGGGTCACATTCGGGACGATTGCAGAAATCAGTCCGTCTTTGGCGGTTGATGGCGTAGTAAATACCGACAAATAAGCGTTGCGTGCAAAGTCTGCCGAACCACCGATGCCGTTCATTATTTTGCTGCCCATCACGTGCGTGCTGTTGATGTTGCCAAAAAGATCGGCTTCAAGTGCCGTATTGATGGTGATGACTCCCAGTCGGCGAATCATTTCCGGGTGGTTGGTGATTTCTTGCGGTCGCAGCAACAGATGCTCTTTAAAGATATCCAGATGATCGTACATCAGTTCCAGATGGTCTTCTGACAAGGTGAGCGAGCTTCCTGTTGCAAAGCGGATGCGTCCGTGCAGCATCAGGTCGATGACAGAATTCTGAATTACCTCGGTAAACATGGAGAAGGCCGGAAGATGCGGATCATCGCCTAAGGCACCGAGCACGGCATTGGCAATATTTCCCACACCCGACTGTAGCGGAAGGAACTGTTTGGGTATGCCTCCTTTCCGCCATTCCTGCAACAAGAACGAAGCTACATTCTCGCCGATGCGTCGTGTTGTGTCGTTCATCGGGGTGAAAGGTGCTATGTGGTCGCGTTCGTTGGTATACACCACGCCGACAATCTTTGTGGGGTCTACTTCAAGATACGGGCTGCCTGTACGGTCGTTCACGTTAAAGATGGGAATGTGCTGGCGATAGGGTGGAGTTTCGAGCATGTACAAGTCGTGCATGCCTTCCAGACGGTCGCCGTGACTTTCGTTCAGCTCTACAATCACCTTTTCGGCCATGCGCACGATGGTGGGTGTGATACCTACGGAAGTACTCAGGATGATTCTTCCTTCGGGTGTAATGGCCGAGGCTTCTATGATGGCAGTGTGTATTCTGCCCAAAAAGCCATAGCGCACATCTTGTCCGATGTGCGACAGGTGCAGGTCAAAATAGTCCACTTCGTTGCGGTTGATGGCGCGTCGCATGTCGGGGTTTGACTGGAAAGGAGTTCTGAAACTCACAGCACGTGCCTGAGCCAGCGCACTGTCTATTTGGCTGCCCGTGGCACCTCCGGTAACCAATCCTATTTGAAATGTTATTTCGTCACGATTTGCTTCGGCAGCATAAGCTGCTAAAGCTGCAGGAACGGCCTTGGGGGTTCCGACAGACGAGAATCCGCCGATAGCCACCGTATCGCCGTTGTGTATCAAGCCGATTGCTTCTTCGGCTGTTAGCACTGGATAACGCATTTGCTTTTAATTATTATGGTTGTTTGTATTTAGGTACAAAGTTAATTGATTTTTTACATCATACCTATTATCTTCTTATAAACCTTTTTGTTCTTTGCTCTTTTTGGGCCAATTTCTTGCATGTATAGGTATTTTTCTGAATGTTTTTCACAGGGTTTCTTGGATATGTTCCTCTTGGTGTCCATCTTGTGTTTCGGCATACTTTGTAGGTAAGGTTTTGTCGGGTATGTCTTTCCGGCTTTGCTATATCCTTTAGCTTGTATTTTGGTGACTCTTCTTTCTTTTTGTAAGAAATATATTGTTTTTTGCTTACGGGTACTTATCGGTTTTGTTTTGTTATAGCGTTTGTTTTGCATCATTATGCAAAAGTTTTTGAATAAAAAGAGGGTAGATTGTATATTTATACTCTGTTTTATGAAAAAAAGTCTTGTTTGCTGGATAAGAATCTCATGACATTTTCTGAAAAAAGTCTTGATTTGTTTTGAAATAAATCAAGTTAACTTTTTTGTTGTGTAAAATAATTTTTATTTTTTGCTGTTTTTGGGTTTTTAAATACGCTTACGCTATCTGTTTGGTCTCTTTTGTATGTCTTGAAAAAATGCTGTATGATATTGAAATATAGTTGTTTGCATGTATTTTGCTTGTCTGGGACTTGCTTATTTCATACAAGGGTATCGGATGGGCGAAAATTCAAGATTCTCATTCCGGTTGAAAATACAATTTGTCAGAATGTCAAAGTGTCAGAACTGAGTTCTTTTAATTAACAGTTCCGGAAGGCAGAATCCTGTGGTCAAAATTTGGTCGGGTTATGCTGAACCATAGGTGGCATTGGTGTGTCAAATAGGTCGGGTTATAAAAGCAGAAACCTGCCTGCAACATGTCGCTGTTGTCAATCGACTGGTTGCAAGCAGGTTTCTATATTCTATTCCATTAAGTTATATCTTCCGTGTGTTGGAATATAACTTGTCTGAATCATTTCGATAGGATTCTGATTAAGATTAATACCAAGTATTCTCGGTCTTGTACATCTTGTATCCGTCTACCTTGTTCCAGAATCCGCGTGTGAAATCAGGAATTTCAACAGGAGCACATCCGTTCTTCATTGAGAGGTAACCCAACTCAGCCAAGCAGCACCATTCTGCCAAGTCATAAACATCCATATCCATTGGCAAACCGTTCTGCAAGCAGTAAACCATACGATAGTCCATGATGAAGTCCATACCTCCGTGACCACCTACGTTCTTGGCTTTTTCACCGATTTCGGTAATCAATGGGTGCTGATACTGTTTTACCAAAGCTGCTTGAGCCTCAGCAGGCAAGAAGCCGTGAGCATTCAAGTTCTCGTGATTTGGAACACCGTCCAATTCAACGTGCTTTCCTTGCAAGGCATAACCCTCAACTGGATACTTGTTGGCAAAACCTTTGGTACCAGTCAACTGATATTTACGGTTGTAAGGCTGAGGAGTCATTACATTGTGCTGGATTTCGATTACTTTACCCTTGGCAGTGCGCAAAAGAGTAGTGGTGTGGTCACCATTCTGGAAGTCGTTGCAAGTTTCGCCGGTAGCTTTTTCTACCAATTCTTTACCGATAACAGACTTAGTATCCATAGCAACCAATGTTGTCAGACGGTCGCCACGGTGAATGTCCATCACCTGAGCCACAGGGCCTAAGCCGTGAGTAGCGTAAACGTCACCTTTGTGCAAGCGGTTGTATTCCAAGCGCCATCCCAACTTGTCGTTGGCATCTTTCTTCCAATAATAAGACCAGAAGTCGCTCAAATCGTGGATGTAAGCACCCTCTCCGCGGATAACTTCACCAAACAGACCTTTCTTAGCCATGTTCAATGAGTTTAACTCGAAGAAGTCATAGCAGCAGTTTTCCAACTGAATGCAGTGCTTGCGCGTTTTTTCAGACATGTTGATCAAGTCCCAGCAGTCTTTCATGCTCATAGCTGAAGGAACTTCGATAGCAGCATGCTTGCCATGCTCCATGGCATACAAAGCTACAGGTACATGGTGGTTCCAGTCAGTTGCGATGTAAACCAGGTCGATGTCATTGCGTTCGCACAGCTGTTTGTATCCTTCTGCACCGCTATAGATGTCGGCTTCCTTCATTCCGGCTTTGGTCAAGAACTTGTTGCAGTTCTTTGCGCGTGCTTCTTCATAGTCGCACAATGCAACAATCTGTACGTTCAAGCCAACGTCTTTCATGTGTGTAAAGCGTTCTACGGCACCTGGTCCGCGCATACCCAAACCTACGAAACCAACGCGTACAGTTTTCAAGGCTGGAGTCTTCAACTCCAATACGTTTTCCTGTCCTTTTTCACGTTGTGGAACAGCAGTGCGGATAACTCCGTCCTTACCGCGTTTCCATTTGGTAGTGAACTGGTAATTCAAAGAAGTCTGATTGTCGTCATTGGCAGCAAAAGTGCTTTGAGCCGGACACCAAGTGAGCAGTGCTGCAAAGGCTGTAGCCAATAAATAGTTCATTTTTTTCATGTGAATTTTGTTTTTATTTAGGATGTTACTAAAATTCTCAAAGCACAAAGTTAGTTTTTTGTTTGAAAAAATCCAAAGTTTTTGCTTGCTAAGTGTTACTTCCTTTATTGATTTTTTGCTTTTTGAGATCAATCATTTTGTTTTTTTCCGAAATGAGAGTCTATCCGCAGCAGAGAGGATACCCAAATGGTAAGTGGGCAGCAGGCCATGACAAATACAAAGAAATAAAAATAGCCGATTTGCTCCTGTATCCATCCCGCAAACATGCCCGGTATCATCATGGACAGCGCCATGACTGCTGTGCAGATGGCATAATGCGATGCCTGATATTGTCCGCGACTGTAATAGATAAGATAGAGCATGTAGGCAGAAAACCCAAAACCATAGCCAAACTGTTCGACAAAAATGCAGCTGCTGATGACCCAAATAGATTCCGGGTGACAATAGCTCATATAAACATATACCAGATTGGGGAGCGTAATGCTCCAGGTCATGGGCCAAAGCCATTTCTTAAGTCCGCCTCGGGCTATGGCTAACCCTCCGATGATGCCGCCCAGAGTCAATCCAATCACTCCGATGGTGCCTTGGGTAAAACCCACTTCCTGTGTGGTGAGGCCCAACCCTCCTTTCGTAGAAGGGTCGATGAGGTACATATTGGCTATTTTAATCAGTAAGGCTTCTGGAAAACGGAACAGCAGCATAAACAGCACACCTGCAAGGAATTGGCGCTTCCGGAAAAAACTGGCGAATGCTTCCATAAAATTGGAAGCAAATGTTTTGACGGAGATGCTCTGAGCGTCTCGTGCTCGCTCCTTTTGGGGCAAAACAAATTTATGGTAAAGCCCCAAAAGTAGAAGCACACCTGCCAGCAGGTAGAACACCAGACTCCACGAATAGGCAATATTCTCCGTGAATACTTCCAGTGTGCCGGCTACCATAATGAGCAGGCCTTGTCCGGCAATCGTTCCGATGCGATAGAAAGTGCTGCGGATTCCCACATAAAGAGCCTGCTCGTGCTCTTCAAGCACACCCATGTAGTAGCTGTCGGCTGCAATGTCGTGTGTGGCACTGCTGAAGGCTACCAGCCACAGAAATGCCAGGGTACTTTGCACGAAATGGGAGGCGGGAATGCAAAATGCCACGCCTGCCATGCCGGCTCCCAAGAGGAGTTCTGTCAGGATAATCCACCAACGCTTGTTGCGCAACAAGTCTACCACCGGACTCCAAAAGGGTTTTATCACCCAGGGAAGATAGAGCCAACTGGTGTAGAGCGTGATTTCGGCATTTGAAAGTTCCAGCCGTTTGTACATGACTACTGCAATACTCATCACGGTGACATAGGGAAGCGCTTCTGTAATATATAAGGTGGGAATCCAAGCCCACGGATTGCTATGCATCTGTTTCATGATATGAAATCTTTTAGTATAGTTTCTTGATTTGGGTTTCGGGGAAATAGTGTCTCAGAATTTGCTCTTCGTTATAACCCCGATGCGCCATCACGGCCGCACCAATCTGACACATGCCTACCCCGTGCCCCCATCCGGCTCCATGCAGGATGAAGTTCTTCGGTATGCCGTTTTCTGTTTCTCCTTTTTGTACCACAAAAGCTGCACTGTAGAGGTGCGTGTCTGAAAGAATTCTTCTTATTTCCAATTCTTTACCTATCGTTATAGAGCCTTTGCTGCCTTGGATAAGTAGTTTCCTTAAACGTCCGCCCGGACCGCGTTCAACCGGTGTCAGTTCCAGAATGTTTCCCAAGTCTATGTCTAGCTTGCTGCTGATCCATTCTTGCAGTTGTTCCTGGCTGATGGATGTATTCCAACGATAAAAATTATGCGTTTTTTGGTCGTAGTCGTTAAGGATAGTGTGCAACAGTTTCTTGCTTTTCGTATTGCAAAAGCATCTTTTTGTGTTGCTGATCCATGTTTCGGCTTCGGTTTCCGACATAGGTTTTGTTAAGACATTCTTTTTGAAGGTCTCTGTTGCTTCGGTTATATAAAGTTCTTTCTTGTCCCAATGTGCGATGAGGTAGGGCACGTTTTTGTCTTCCCAGCAGGTGCTGAATGTTTCTGTAATTCCCCCGCAGCATTTGGAGAAACGGGCGTCGCAGATTTCTTCTTGATACAGGAGTACTTGCCCCTTGGTCTCTTCTACAGCCAAAAGGCATTTGTCTGATTGGATACGGTCTACACCTTGATAGCGTTGGCAGTGGTCGTCGGCACAAACATCAAAAAGGTTGTGATCGCTTTGTTCATACCATCTGATAATTTCCTGTTGGTTGGCATGGCCGCAAGTTTCTTTTTTGTTTCGTTTGTTTTTTCTTAGTTTAGAAAGCAGCCAACTGCGGCTGATAATGGCCGATGCTTTTAGAAACTCAAAAGGACTGTTGGCGTTCATTTCGCTGCATATCACACTCTTGAGATAGGTCTCTACGTCTATTTCGTTGATGAGAACGGCTTGATTGTTGTGAGCTATCAGTTGAATGCTGTCTGTAAACCTCTGACTGTCTTCCTGCTGCCAGTGGAAGGAGCGTCCGATGGTAACTTTTGGTAAGGTAAACAGTCCTTCGGATATAGGATGGAAGCATAGGGAATCGTATGCATTGCCATGCCAGTACAGCTTGTTTTGCTTGCATTGTACAGACTCCTCTCCCAAACATTCTATTCCTTCGCAAAGATACTTTTTGTTGAGGCAGAAATTTATTTCCTTGTTCCACGTCAGTCCGACTCTGACGAGTGGAATTTTTGGCTTTTGTGGTTTGGTTTGCGGCTTGATCTTCGCGATGATGCTTTGCGCTTTTTTTTGCGTGATGCCCACTTCTTGCAAGATAGAATAAGCCTTGTGGGCTGTCAGCCGATTGAAATCCTCTTTATTTATAGTGATAAGCAGGCCGCCCACATCAATTGCTCCCGGACTGATGAACATTTGTTCTTTGTTGTTGCCGAAATATACGTCAGGCCGGTGTTTGCTGCGCGGTATGATCAAGATGATTTGTTCCTTAGGTGATTTTTGCCATCCGATAAGGTTCATCATGGGCTCTTCCGCAGTATCTTCTACACTTTGCAATGTTTGATAAAACTGTTTGAAGAATGGAATGGTGTCTATGTCGCGGTGGCAATACAGTGCAAACACGGGCATTGGATAGTTCGGCAGGTAATATAATCCATGGAATATGCGCTGCAGATGCGGCTCATAATCTGTTGTCCAGTTGGCTTCAATGGGTACAATGCCTTTGCTTCCGGCCTGAAAGTGTTGATGGTCGGGTGCCGATGCTCCGCATTTCGGGCCGTTGTAGAACACAATCATCTCGGGCAGTTCCTGGATGATGCGCTGAAAGGATTCAAAGTCCGACAGTATGCTTTGTGGACGATGCGTACCGGCTGCTATCGTGAAGTGCACGGGCAGTATGGGGAACGGGTTTACGAGCAAAAGATGGTCTGTTGCTATTTTTTTGCTCATTTGGACTTTCGGACGGTTTTCCGAACAAAGAAAGCAGGCGCGTTTTTTTATCGACTGATTGTCAACGGCTGCTTTGTTTGATTGAACGCGCGCAGGATTAAACTGAACTTTTAGCTTGTTGCTTTGTATGCTCAGTTCTTTCGTTATACACTGGCTGTTTAATTCGTCGTAGTGTAATGCGGATTCGGCCCATAATTCATTCTGTGCTTTGAAAAAGACCAAATAGGAGTTGTCATTATATTTCTCATTCATGATTTGCTGTTTTCTGTCGAGCTTTAATTTCTAAAGTACGCAGTTTGTCTTTATAATGATTGTTTTTGTTTATCTGGCTGATGTTTAATGCAGCATCAGAGTTTCCTTCCCATCGTCTGCATAGATACAATTCATCGTAAATGCGTGCTACATGGTAGGTGCGCGAAAACATGAGTCCGAGTGCATAGTCTTCGCCGTAGCTGGTGTTGGGTATTTGTAACTGGCGAAGCAAGGGCGTGAAAAAGGCGCGCGGAGCACCTAGACCGTTGATGCGCAAGGCATTGTTGTGCCCGTTTTCTGCGGTCCATTCCTTATGGTCTATCAGTCCGGGCGGCAATGTTTCGAGTTGAAAATTGGTCATGCGATAAGAACCGATGACCAGGGCAGCCTGTTCTTGATAGAATGTGTCTACAATCTTTTGCAGTGTAGTGGGTGAACTGTACAAATCGTCTGAGTCTAATTGCACAGCAAAACGTCCGCATTGCGGATGGTGGACGGCCAGGTTCCAGCAGCCTCCAATTCCTAGATGTCCCTCGGACGGGATGATGTGAATCACTTGTTCGTTTTTCTGGTAAGAGCGTATGATTTCTGTGGTGCCATCAGTAGAATGATTGTCTACAACAATGATGTTGAAACCGAAATCAGTCTGTTGAGACAGGGCACTTTCAATGGCATCCTTGATGGTACGTGCCCGGTTATACACCGGGATAATCACCGAAGCTTCGGTTGGAAAAGAGCCGGAAAGATCTGTTTTTTGCAAAGAGCCGGCAGGTATATAGGCATTAATCTCTTTCAGATGCTCGGTGCATGCCTGTTCCATTTCGATTTGCGCTTCTCGGTTCTTTGGGTTGACATAATCAAAATTCTTTTCGCCACTCAGTCGTATGTCGTCTTCGTGTTGCGTATAAAGCATTTCGTCCAGATGAATCACCTCACCTTTGCGGCTAAGATATAAACGCAAGTCGTACCATCCCGCATAGTGATAGGTTTTGTTGTGGTGTTCCTTCAGGTAAGCCTTGAGCAAATCGGTGCGCAACAGCACAATCGATCCCATGTCAAAGTCATCGCGAATACTTCCCTGCTGGTAGTCCAATACGGGATGAGGCTTTGATTCACCGTTTCGAATCTCATAAAAATCCGTATAAAGCAAGGCTGCATGCGAGTCGGAAGCCACGCGCAGCATGCGCTCTAGTGCAAAAGGTTCCAGGAAAACCGGAGCAGTCTTCAGATAAAGCAAGCTGTATTCACCCGAAGCTTGCCGGGCCATCTCAAGCATACATTTTGATGCGTGTATACCCTCGTCGGCAGCAGGCAAAGCAACAGGGTCGCTAATCCAGGGATGCCGGCATAGCGAATTTAGAATTCCGTATGTTTGATCCCAATTGATAGATGGGATAAAGCAATCAAGATATTTCATGTTTTGATTTTTTTAAATAAATATTTTCATATTATTAATATAAATGCAAATATAGTAATAAGATTTTGATAATAAGTGATTGTAGGCTATGAATGTTTTCTGTTTTTTCTGTAACTTTGCCTACGAACGATATAATATTTTATCATGAGCGAAGTGAAACAAAACTTATTGGGGATGACTATGGAGCAACTCCAGGCTGTCGTGGCGCAGATGGGAATGCCTGCTTTTGCTGCACGCCAGTTGGCTGAATGGATTTATGTAAAGAAAGTAAAATCCATAGATGAGATGACTTCCATCTCCTTGAAAAATAGAGAAAAACTGAAGAATGGATTCCAAATAGGATGTTCTGAGCCAATGTCGTGCCAGCGCTCGTCAGATGGTACCGTGAAGTATTTGTACACTACACAAGCTGGAGGGTTTGTCGAAACGGTATATATTCCTGATGGAGACAGGGCCACATTGTGTGTGTCGTCGCAAGTGGGATGTAAAATGAATTGCCGCTTCTGCATGACCGGTAAACAGGGCTTTTCGGGAAACCTTTCTGTGACGGATATCCTGAACCAGCTCTATTCGCTGCCCGAACGAGACACGCTGACCAATGTGGTTTTTATGGGACAGGGAGAACCCTTTGACAATTTGGATGCCGTGCTTCAGGCTACCCATCTCCTGACAGCCCCTTATGGCTACGGATGGAGCCCGAAACGAATTACTGTTTCGTCTGTCGGACTGAAAAAAGGGTTGAAGAGATTCCTTGATGAGAGCGACTGCCATTTGGCTATCAGTCTGCACAATCCTTATCCTAAAGAAAGACAGCAGATTATGCCGGCAGAAAAAGCTTTTTCCATCCGGGAAATCGTGGACTTGCTGCGAAGCTATGACTTTTCGCATCAGCGCCGCTTGTCGTTTGAATATATCGTGTTTCATGGAGTAAACGATTCGAAAGAGCATGCTCAAGAACTTATTAACCTGCTGCGCGGGCTGGAGTGTCGCATCAATCTGATTCGTTTTCATAAAATACCAGGCGTGGATGAATTGGATGGTGCTCCCGAAGAGGTGATGGTGCGCTTCCGCGATTACCTGACGCAGCACGGTGTGTTTACTACCATACGTGCTTCAAGAGGAGAAGACATCTTTGCTGCATGCGGACTATTGAGTACGGCAAAGCAACAGGAATTGGAACAACAAAAAACAAAGGAACAGTCATGAAAAAAATATGGTCTTTATTAATCGGACTGGCTTTACTGCCTTTGCTCGCTTCGTGTGACAGTGAGTTTACCAAACCGACAGCCAGCGGACGCCCTTATGAAATGATGGTCGTAATAGGTGATTCTTTGTGGCAACGTCCCGCAGGAAGAGCTTTGTTCGATGTGCTTGATACAGATATTCCCGGATTGCCGCAACCCGAGCGTTCGTTCCGTATTTCACAGACAGACCCTTCGCGGTTTAATCAAATCTTGAATATCTTCCGAAACATCATTCTGGTGGATATAAACAAAAAAGAATATACACAGTCTAAAATGCGATTTGTGCGTGATGAATTTGCACGCTCGCAGTTTATCCTGCGCATTCAGAGCCCTTCTGAGGAGGAGTTCCGAAAATATGTGTCCGAACACTCGCAACAAATTATCGATTTCTTTGTGCGCGTGGAGATGAACCGGTTGATTAAACAACTCAAAGAAAAACATTCTGTACTGGTTGCTGACATGGCGCGTGACATGTTCCAGTGTGAACTGTTGGTGCCCGAAGAAATCCAAAGCTATAAAAAAGGAAAAAACTTTTTCTGGAGTTCGTCCAATTCTGCTACGGCCATGGTGAATATCTGCATGTATTCCTATCCTTATGAAGGACCGCAGACGTTTAACAAACAGTATGTGCTGCAGAAACGCGACTCGGTGATGAAAGCAAATATCCCAGGTTCTAAGCCAAATATGTTCATGACTACGGATACACTGAGCACATTCTGCCGGCCGATTTCAGTGAAAGGTGGGTATGCCTACGAAGCAAGAGGTTTGTGGTATATGGAAAATGATGGTATGGGAGGACCTTTTGTCAGTCACTCGCGCGTAGATACCGTCAACAACAATGTAATAGTGGTGGAAGGATTTGTCTTTGCCCCCGAAAAAATGAAAAGAGGACTGATACGGCGCGTAGAAGGAGCTCTTTATACATTGAATCTTCCTAAAGAAAAAGAAACAGAACTCGAACTGGGAATCCCGGAAATTCAAATATCGGCTAAAAAACAAAATTAGTATACTAAGATTCTTAATAATTATGGATAATAGAAAAATTCGTGTGGGTATCACACAAGGAGATATAAACGGAGTGGGATATGAGGTTATCCTGAAAGTGTTTCAAGAACCGGGCATGCTGGAATTGTGTACACCTATTATATATGGGTCGCCTAAGATTGCTGCTTTTCATCGAAAGGCTTTGGAATTGACCACTAACTTCCTAACCGTAGATACTGCTGAGGATGTGATTGACGGAAAGGTAAATCTGGTGACTTGCATCGAAGAAGAAGTGAAAATAGACCTCGGAAAACCAACCAAAGAAAGTGGACAGGCTGCACTGGTTGCACTCGAACGTTCTATCTTGGACTATCGCTCCGGATTGATTGATGTACTTGTCACTGCTCCCATCAACAAATATACCATCCAAAGTCAGGAATTCCAATTCCCTGGACATACGGAATATATCCAGGCTTGCGTGGGGGACGGAATGGAAGCTCTGATGATTCTGATGAACAAAAGCCTGCGAGTAGCTTTGGTTACGACACATATGCCTATATCGAAAGTGGCTTCTGCCATTACACAAGAGGCTATTGTTCAAAAATTGCGCATTTTCAATCAAACACTTAAACGCGATCTTGGTGTGGAGTCTCCTCGCATTGCCGTATTGGGACTGAACCCGCACTCCGGAGATCAAGGTTTGCTGGGCGAAGAAGAACAGACTATTATCAAACCTGCCTTGAATCAGGCTTCTGAAGAAGGAATCTTCTGCTTTGGACCATTCGCTGCAGACGGCTTCTTTGGCTCGCGGGCTTATGATTCGTATGATGGTGTATTGGCTATGTATCACGACCAAGGGTTGGCGCCTTTTAAGGCTTTGGCCATGAACGAAGGCATTAACTTCACTGCAGGACTTCCTTTGGTGCGTACTTCGCCCGACCATGGTACGGCTTATGACATCGCAGGAAAAGGAGCGGCCGACCCGACTTCTCTGCGAGAGGCTATTTATGCTGCCATTGATGTGTATCGAAATCGTACACGTTATGATGAGGCTTATGCTCATCCGCTGCGAAAGATGTATTACGAGAAGCGTGACGATAGTGATTCTCTGAAATTAAACGCACAGGACGAAGATAACGCATGAAAGACAAACTGAGAAATCTTTTCTTCCTGATAGGTGTTGGGGCTGTGGCCGTGATGCTTTGGAAGTTTGAGATGCCTTATGATGAAGTATTACAAAACGTGCAACGAGCCGGAATTTGGTTTCCGGCTGTGTTGCTGCTTTGGGGGGTCATCTATTTTATGAATACCTGTGCCTGGCAAGTTATTCTGCAGAGTGGAAACACCAAGGCGCGCATTCCTTTTTGGAAAGTATATAAGTATATTGTTACCGGATTTTCTCTTAATTATGTCACACCGGTGGGACTTTTGGGCGGCGAACCCTATCGCATTATGGAGGTAACAGCTTTTGTAGGCAAGGAGAAGGCTACTTCGAGTGTTATTTTGCATGCAATGATGCATATCTTTTCGCACTTCTGTTTTTGGGCTTTTTCCATTGTTTTGTACCTAATCCTGTATGGAGAACAAATCCAGTGGGGAATGGGAATTCTGCTGGCACTGATTACTCTGTTCTGTGCTCTGGGCATCTATTTCTTTATGAATGGTTACCGCTACGGATTGGCTTTGCGCATTCTTCAATTTTTTGCACGTATCCCTTTCCTTAAGGGACGCCTTAATGATTTTATTGAGCGAAACAGAGAGCCGATAGAACTGGTTGACAAGCAGATAGCAGCCCTGCATGCACAAAGCAAGTCTGTTTTCTATTTGTCGCTTTCTTTGGAATTTTTTGCCCGTATCGTGGGATGCCTGGAGATTATGTTCATACTGTTCATCATGACGAGCCAAGTTTCCTTCTGGGATTGTATTCTTATTCAAGCTTTTACTTCTTTATTTGCCAACCTGTTTTTCTTTATGCCGATGCAAATGGGAGCTCGAGAGGGTGGGTTTGCCATGGCAACAGGCGGTTTGGCCATGACAAAGGCTTTTGGCGTATACACAAGTCTGATAGTTCGGTTGCGCGAAATCTTTTGGATTGTGGTGGGAATAGCCTTGATGAAAGTAGGCAATAAAACAAAAGCATCATAGAATTGCAATTTCTATGATGCTTTTATTGGATTGTATGTATGGGTATCGTTACGTGTTCCGTTGTATGGAGAAAAGTTATTCCATGCTTCATTCCATATCGTTTTGCTTTTTCCATCCGATGAGCGCTTGTATGATTTCAATGTCTTCGGGAATGGTTACTTTCAGATTGTAACTGTCACCTTGGGCAATATACAGCTGCATGCTTCCATTTTCGGCCATCAGGGTATAGAGCGACTGTGCTTTTTGGATTACTTCAGCATCCACATCCCGAAACACTTGTATTAAATCCTCAAGAAAAAATGTTTGTGGCGTCTGTGCCCGAAATAACGCATCTCTGGCAATAAAACCTTCAGATTTGATTTTATCCTTGCTCACCATGTAAGCTTCGTTGCTCTGAATGCCGGTAATGGCATTTCCATATTTCAAACATGTTTTCAGATTGTTTGTGATTGCTTTTTGGGACACTAAGGGACGCACCGAGTCATGTGTCAAAACAATGTCGTTATTCGCGCAACCGGTTTGTAGCAGTCCGTTTATTCCATTGGCCAAAGATTGCATGCTCGTTTCGCCAGATGGAAAACATCCCTTGAATTTAGATATATTCTCCACACGAGCCATTTCGATGACTTTTGCTTCCCAAGCGTGGTCGCAAACGACATAAATTTCATCAATTTCTTCGTGTTCTTGAAAAGCGAGCATGGTATAGGCAATCAGAGGCTTTCCTTCAATCATCAGGAATTGCTTGGGGTGACTTTGATGCATTCTGCATCCTTTGCCTCCGGCCAATAATAAGGCAATATGTCGGTTCTTTCTCATGATTCCTGCAATTCTTCCGTAAACTTTTCACAAAAACGCTCGTGTACATTTTTTACATAATATCTGAGTGCTTCCAACACGATGATTTCGAAACAGAAAAATATCCATGGCTGTCCGATGAACAGAGAAAGAAACAAGACACCAACACGTGTGTCAAACGTTAGAATATTGGTGTATTTCATAAGTGGCAAACTAGCCTGGCGAAATCTGTTGCAAAAGTCTTGTGGTATTGCATCGGCAAATTTGTTGCGCATTACTTTATAGAATCGCTGGAATTTTGGAGTCATCTTTTCCTGGCTGCGAGTATAGTTGCTGTAAAAATACAGGTATATTTTATGAAACCATTCCTTTTTGTTCCAAGGTAACGAATACATCAAGTCACGCTGTTGGCGGTAATGGTCCAGCTCGCTGCCATTCTCACCTTTTAAAAATAGCAGGTGAATATTCCGATAATAGTCGGCTAAAGCACATTGTTTTGCATGACAGTGAAAGCCTGAATAAGCAGCAATAATCCATATCCAATAGCCCCATTCAGCATTCAGGCGAAGACAGATAAAAAAGTAGATGGAAAAGAACCAAACATCGCCTGCAAAACCGTCTAAGATTCTGCCTATCAGTGTTTTTTTTCCTGTCATGCGGGCTAACTGACCATCGGCACAATCATACCAATTGGCCCATATCAAAAGAAACATGCCGATGAGGTTCATCTTTAAATCGTCAAACCAAAAGAAATAGCCGGCGGCAGCTCCAATCAGAATAGACAGTAGAGTCACGGCAATGGGATGTATATGAAGCTTCTGAAAGAAAAGAGCCCATAAATATCCTGGAGTGCGGGTAACGTATAATTCAAATTTACCTTCTGTATCTTCTGATTTCATTGTGGCGCGAACACGCTCTTCTAAAACTCTGAATTTCATACTAAAAAATAATTGATTCGACCAATGGAGCAGAGTGGCATAACCGAAAAACTCTCCTAAAAACAATGCAATATTCGCAAAAAAAAGCGAGATATGCAAGTTAATCACACAAATTTCAAAAAATGTGCTGTCATAATTACAGCTCCTTAATTTTTTTGTGTAATTTTGTCAGTGTAAGAACATTTAAATATTATTTTGTATGGACACCTCTATAGTACAGGCACAGAAAATAAAATATGGCATTGTCGGAAATTCAGATGGCTTGAATCATGCTTTGGACATAGCCTTGCAGGTGGCAAAAACAGATTTGTCTGTTCTTATCACAGGCGAGAGCGGTGTGGGAAAAGAAGTTATTCCACGCTTGATTCACGACAACAGCCAGCGTAGAATGAAAAAGTATTTTGCTGTAAACTGCGGTTCTATTCCCGAAGGTACAATTGATTCGGAATTGTTTGGACATGAAAAAGGAGCTTTTACAGGTGCTGTGGGTGAACGTGAAGGTTATTTCGGTGCTGCGAATGGCGGAACACTCTTTTTGGATGAAGTGGGAGAGTTGCCAATGTCGACACAAGCCCGGCTGTTGCGCGTACTCGAAACCGGTGAATATATTCGGGTAGGTTCGAGCGAAGTGCGTAAAACCAATGTTCGAATTGTTGCTGCCACTAATGTAAATATCGAACTGGCAATAAAAGAAGGCAAGTTTCGCGAAGATTTGTATTATCGTTTGAATACCATTCCGATAAAGATGCCGGCTCTGCGTGAACGCCCCGAAGATATCATCCTGCTCTTTAAGAAATTTGCCATGGATACGGCCGAAAAATATAATATGCCGGAACCTGTTGAATTGAATGATGAGGCTAAAGCCCGAATGAAAAATTATCCATGGCCAGGTAACGTACGCCAACTGAAGAATGTTACAGAACAGATTTCTATTCTGTCGAAAGAACGACACATTACTCCGGAAATCTTGGCCGAATATGTACCGGAACAGCCTTTGTCGCATGACTTGATTCAGCTCAATACAGCAAACAAAGAGCAGCATTCTTTTGAAAACGAACGCGAAATCTTATACAAAATACTTTTTGACTTGCGGAATGATGTGGCTGAACTGAAAAAGTTGGTACACACACAACAGGTTGCTGATGCTCCGGTTGTAACACCGGCTTCTTCCGTGCCGGCCGTTCCGTTACACCATGCCCCGGCATATTATCCTCCTAATGATTCTTATTCGCACACTGAACATATGGAAGAAATTCAAACACCAGTTGAATATGTAGAGGAATCTTTGGCGTTGGATGATTGGGAACGGCAGATGATTATTAAGGCTTTGGAAAAAAACGGAGGACGCCGGAAAGGAGCAGCACATGATTTAAATATTTCAGAACGAACTCTTTATCGTAAAATCAAGGAATATGGACTTGAGAAATAAATGTAACTTTAGTTGTTGGATGATATTATCTGTGGTCATGATGTTCTTGGCATCGTGTACTGTTTCGTATAAGTTCAACGGAGCATCTATTGATTATCAGAAAACAAAAACGATTCAAATTACGCCGTTCCCTTTGCGGTCGGCTTATGTGTGGGCTCCTATGCAGGCCATGTTCAACAATCGTCTTACGGATGTTTTTGCTTCACAAACGCGTCTTACACAGGTTCAGCGAAATGGAGATTTGCAAATAGCCGGAGAGATTACCGGGTATGAACAGTTTAATAAGGCAATTTCAGCCGAAGGTCTTTCGTCTCAAGTACAATTGAAAATGACGGTCAATGTGCGCTTCGTAAATAATGCAAACCATTCGGAAGATTTCGAAAGACAATTTACGGCTACGGCTGAATATGATGCGACACAGCAACTTACTACTGTACAGGAAGAATTGGTTACTCAAATGGTGAAGGATATCGTTGATCAGATTTTTAACGCCACAGTAGCAAACTGGTAGCGGTTTTTTGAATAAAGTGAGCCGTATGAATAAAATGATATTCACAGACTATATGCGTCATCCTGACAAAATGGATGATGCTTCCTTGAGTCAATTGGAGCATTTGGTAGAGCAATATCCTTACTTTGCTGGAGCGCAGTGTTTGCTGGTTCGCAATTTAAAGAATCTGCACCATCATGATTTCGAATCGGCTTTGAATAAAGCTGCATTGATGACTCCTAACCGTGCAAGATTGTTTGCCCTCTTGGAGCCTAAGGCTTGTCAGATGCCTTTTGTAAAACGGAGTGCGATTGCTCGCAATGCAGCTTCGGAAAATCGAGCCGATCATCTGATAGATTCTTATCTTACCGAAAATGCCGCACCCGAAAAGAATAACCGCAACAGAGGACGGGTGGTAGATGCGCGTACGGATTATATCGGATATCTGTTGCAGAACGAGGAATCTAATGATTCAAAAGAAACGAATCTTCCAGAAACTGCACCCCGCCTAAACCATCAGGATCTGATTGATGACTTTATCGGACAGGGTGATAGACGTATAGTACTGTCAGAAGACACTGGTACTGTACCACCGGAATTAGAGGAAAAAAGTGTTGGTGAGAGCGATTTTTTTACGGAAACGCTAGCTAAAATATATATTAAACAAGGACGATATGAAAAAGCTATAGAAATTATACGTAAATTAAGTTTGAAAAATCCAAAAAAAAATTGTTACTTTGCAGACCAGATACGTTTTTTAGAGAAACTGATTATTAACAACAAAAACAAATAATAATATCAATGTACACAATTCTTTTAGTTTTAACAATCGTTATTTCCATTTTGATGTGCTTGATCGTTTTGATTCAAGAGTCAAAAGGTGGTGGCTTGGCTTCAAGCTTTTCGTCTTCAAACCAGATTATGGGTGTTCGAAAAACAACCGATGTGGTTGAGAAAACAACTTGGGCTTTGGCTATAGCTTTGGTTGCGTTCAGCGTGCTGACTGTTTTCTTTATTCCAAAAGCTACAGCAACCGATTCTGTTATTATGAATCAGGCAAAAGAGCAGAGCGCGACAAATGCAAATAACATTCAGGGATTTGGTGCCAGCCAACCGGCAGCACAGCCACAGCAAGCTGCTCCTGCAGCACAGCCTGCACAGTAAGCCGAAAGGGCATCCTCTGAGTGGAGGTTGTTTAAAAAGGTTATAAAATCAGACATCTGCATTGCAGGTGTCTTTTTTTATATATCTTTGTTTTGTAATCAATCTAAAAATTATAAGAATATGAAGAAGATGATTCTAGGCGTAGCTTTAGCGTTGTCGTTGGGCTTGCCTTTTTCTTATGTAGCTTATGCCACAGAGGCAGGCACAGAAATGACTCAGGTTGAACTGAAGAAAGGAGATGTTTCTCCATCATTCTCTTATTTGGATATCAACGGGAAAACCGTAACCTTGGCAAGTTTAAAAGGCAAGTTGGTTTATATCGATGTGTGGGCTACATGGTGCCCCCCATGTCGTGCTGAATTGCCTGCTTTAAAATCTTTAGAAGAGAAATATGGCAAAAAAATGCATTTTGTAAGCATATCCTGTGATCAGGACAAGGCAAAATGGGAAGCAATGGTACACGAAAAGGGATTGAAAGGAGTGCAGTTGCATATTGGTAATGATCGCTCTTTTATGCAATCTTATGCCATCAGTGGCATTCCTCGTTTTATCTTGTTGGATGAGCAAGGAAAAATCATTTCTGCAGATATGACTCGTCCGTCAAATCCCGAAACAGAAAAGACATTGCAGTCTCTGTTGAAATAATACCTCGCAATGAGTATAAACAGCAAAAAAACCTGTCGGTTGCTTTTTAAAGTAACTGACAGGTTTTTTGTTGTATGCCAATTTGTTTTCGTGATACATGATTCTTTGTATCAGATTCTTTTGCTTTATCATACTTAAGTTGAATTAAAGCGTGGAAATCAAATAAATTATTTATATCTTTGCATGAAAGACAGATGTGTTGTTTTGGTAGTATTATCTATTTTCTTTATAGCAATACATCACAAGATTTTAGTAGAATGAACAGAACGAAATTTTCCGTATTGATATCCCTGTATTATAATGAAAATCCTGAGTTTCTACGTAAAAGCCTTGATAGTATTTTTCAGCAAACTCTGCTTCCGAATGAGGTTGTGTTAGTTGAAGACGGACCGTTAACTTCAGCATTATATGAAGTTGTTGATGAGTTTGCAGATAATCATGCAGAAATCAAGCGAGTCGTTTTAACGGAAAACAGAGGACTTGGTCAGGCTTTAAACGAAGGATTGAAGCATTGCTCGTATGACTTGGTAGCTCGGATGGATACTGATGATATATGTATGCCCCATCGTTTTGCCAAGCAGGTGGATTTTATGGAAAAACATACTGAATTTGACGTTGTCGGCGCTTGGATTGACGAATTTCAGAATGATGTATCCAATGTGATTTCAACCCGAAAATTGCCTGAATATCCAGATGAAATTTATCAGTTTGGTAAAAAAAGAAATCCAATGAATCATCCCGTTGTGATGTTTCGCAAGCAGACGGTAGAGAGTGCAGGCGGATATCAGCCTTTTCATCTTTTTGAAGACTATTTTTTATGGGTACGAATGATGCTGAATGGTAATAGGATGTATAACATACCCGAATCTCTGTTGTTGTTTAGGTCTTCTCCAGATATGTTTCTTCGGCGCGGTGGGATGAAATACGCTCAGGTTGAAATTAAGTTTCAATGGCAGTTGTATCGCTTGGGCTATATAGGTTTGTTTCGTATGCTCAGTAATATTGGTATCCGAATAACTGTTCGTGTAATACCGAATAAATGCAGGGAGTGGATCTATAAAAATCTCCTTCGCAGATAGTCTTTCAGACGACTTTCCTGGTAGTCTGTTTTATATCGTGAACTATTATTTAAATTGGATTAGAAAAAATAATAGTTCACGATATCTTATTTATGTTAGAACTTCTTTCCAAACATAATGGAACAGAAAGTGTTTACGAGGATTTTAAAGTCAAACAACCACGATCTGTGTCCAAGGTAGTATAAATCGTATTCTAACCGTCGCAACATCTTTTCCATAGTGTCTGTATACCCATTATATAAAGTGGCATAAGACGTTACGCCGGGACGGATTTGATAGAGATAAGTATATCGGGTGTCTCGTTCCAGAATTTGATCTATATAAAACTTTCGTTCTGGTCTTGGACCGATAAAAGCCATGTCTCCTTGCAATACATTGAAGAGTTGAGGGAGCTCATCTAAATGGTGGGCACGTAAGAAACGTCCTACTTTTGTGAGACGTGGGTCTCCTGTACCGCCACTATGGCTTAATTGCGGTCCGTATTTTTCAGCATCAAGTTTCATTGAGCGGAATTTATAGATATTAAACGGACGACCGAAGCGTCCGATTCTTTCCTGCTTGAATATGGCAGGTCCTCCGTCTTCTGAGCGCACGGCAATATAACACAAAACAAATAGTGGGGAGAAAATTATCAGAGCAATTAGAGCTAAGATAAAATCTCCCAACCGTTTGATGTTACGAGCGAATTCAGACATACCATCAGGAATGAATCCTTCTTTCGGAACGTATTTGCTGACATGTGTGATGATGATAATCTCGTCGTCATTAGTGTCCCCACCTTGTAATTTATGCAACCATTTTGAATAAGCAGTAGGGTCTATCGTTGTCGGCATTTTTAATTTTATATGTGATTCTGTTTGTGAACTTATCTCAAGTGCATTTTGTAACAATGTTACAAGAGATTCGTTTGACGTGACGGTGCACGGTAGTTGCAGTATTTTGGAATAGCTTCTTAGATGCATATATCCCTGGTGCTTATTGAAAAGCCGTAAATTGTAGGCAGAGTATCCATATGCACACCATGCTCCGATTTGCTCATTCCGATACAGGTATATGTATGAACCGTCATTCTTACCTTCATTAGCCTTTATATTATGAGTACTCATTCAAAGGATAAATTTTTAGTTAAATATTTTTTTCAGACTGTTTTCAGCATTTCTCCATTCTGTGATATTCTGCAAGATGTATTCAGAGATAGGGCTTCTTTTTAAGAAAAACTCTTGAAAAGAGAGAATATATTGTGAATGTAGAGAATGCTTCGTCTTGTTAGACAAAAATAAGAATAATTTCTGATAAAAGCATACCTTTTATGTAATATTCTTCCTAAATGAATAGGTTTGGTTTGTTTCCTTTCTTATTTTGGCATATCATATCAGAATGTATGCTGGAAGGAGGTATGCTAAAAGAGTCAGAATTCATGATTGTCCGTATTTTTAGGGTGTTAAAAACGAAAAAAGTTCTGATTCGTAAAAGGAATCAGAACTTTATGTTTTATTTACTTTGTAAATTAGCGGTGCGTACGGGATTTGAACTCCTTTTGCACCTTATCTGTTATCCCTCAGCGCTTCAGCGACTCAAGGAAGCAAAGCAGATGAAGTCCGACCTGGAGAAAATGGACGCGAATGTCGCTCAGATGTATGCAGACAAGTGCAACAAGTCGCAGGACGAACTTCTGGCGCCGTCCAAGATAAAATCCCTAAGCCAGTCGCTCCCCCAGTGCAGCTGCATCTCCCTGTCAATCCTGTTTCGCAAGGCCACCTCGAAGCAGCTTATCATGGTGAACATCCCTTGTGAAAGTTGCAGATTGCGCCGATACAGGGTCATGGCCCTACGGCTGTCGTTGTTGCACGCCACAAGGTATTTTCTCATGCGGTCGGCCGATATGATATCTTCAAATTCTGTATATTTCATATACGACTGCAAAGTTACAACTTTTTTTGCTTTCTGACAATAGCTATGAGGAGCAGGTCTGTCAGAATTACAATCTTTGCTCCTTTCATACCCCAAAATGGGAATGTCCTTACATGGTTTACGCGAGTTCGGGATAATATTTGTTTAGAAAAGTTCCAGTTGTCTTGATTTCTCGACATGTACAGGGAGGGTCTCGGGCTTGTTGCCAAATAAGCTGTATTCCATAAGTGCGGCACACAGGTTCATGATGAAGTTGTGTATGAAATGAAGCCTTGAATGGACGAGTTCGGCCTTGTTCTTGAGCATGTCGTGATGGTCTCGATAATGCACCTCCTCCTGAGCATGTTCTTCTCCCACATGGGCATGAGTTTCTTCCTCATGTTCGCCCTGAGTCCGTACACGAGATGTATGCCCTGCGGGAAGAGGCTATCGAAGAGTCCCTAGCTGATGTGTCCCCTGTCGGCAAACACCTTCCCGAAAAGGATCTTGGCGAAGACGCTTGATACGCGCTCATCCCTGTCATCAACGTTGGTCCCCGTGAGCGTGAAGACGAGAATCTCCCCGCAGTCGTTGCACAGGAAGTGTAGCATGAAGCCGTGCCACCAGCCCATCGCCCCCCTTACCGTCCATGGTTAGTCCGTCGAAGACCCTGTCTTTATCCACTTCTGAATAAAGTTACTTGCAAACCTCATCCATAATAAAGAAAAATTCTATAGTTGCCTTGAACGAAATGAAAAACCTTATCCTCAGTAATCATTGGTGTCCGAAACTTTCATTTTATTGATTTCCACCCATATAATACGAACTCATCCTGTAATTACCAATTTTCTTAGACGAACTTCTTCACTAAACTTTACTAAATTTCTTACGAACTCGCGTAACTTTTTATTAAAAAAATGGTAGAATCATGTTTTTGTGTATTTTCGAATGTAAATAAGCACGTATTGAAAATAAAAACTAAATTTTAAAAATTAAACATCATGAGAAAGAAATTTTCAATTGATATGCTTGAGAGTATGTGTAGTGAAAAAGATTTACTCACAAAAGAGGTACAAAGCATCTACATTGGAGGCGGAGACGGTTCAAAGGATAATCCATACTCTATGGACGACTACTACGCAATGGTGGATTCTGGTACATGGACTGGTGGCTACATTCAAGACTCGGAGGGTATTTCATACGGAATGGCAGAAACGCGTGTTTATGGTGGTGGTTACACTAATTATGCTGGCACCTATATTGGAAGTACTGCATCATACACTGAATACACGATGACAAGTTTTATCCTTTCCATGGAAAGCTCGGGATGGGACCAATTGGCAGGATATATATTGGGGCAAATTCCTGGCCTCGGAGATTACACGTCTTATATGGCACAAGAATACAACGATACAAAACTGCGACTTGCAGCAGAAGCCGCCCAACAGGGGTACTCCGGCGATGATAGATTTGATTATGTAATATCACAGGCTGGAGAATATACGCAAAAAATGTCACTAGTTGATACGAAAACAGGGAAAATCATTAGCAGTGAAACAATTAACCTTTTCGGTAACTAAAGAAAAGAATGGATTCTTTGAAATGGCAAAGTCCTAGGCAACTTTCTGTCGTTCTAGGATTTAAGAAGAGAGTAAAATTTCGCGCTGCAGAATTTAGAAACCATAGGAATCGTATTATGAGATTATACCTTATTCTTTCGCTTTTTCTCCTATGTGGATGTACGGGAAGGGCAACGACAACAAATTATTTTACATTAGAAGAAAGTAAAAAATGGGTACAACACACCATGCATCCTTTTTTTAGTGTAAATACGGATAAACAAGATTCAACCGTTATCATCCTATCCACACGAGGGAAACAAAAGGGTGTCCTTGGAAGATCCTTTGAAAATTTCATAGAGGATAGCGTACCAGTAAATATCCACATAAAATATCAAAATAGAAATTGCCTCTCTTCACAACTTGTAGCATATTTTTTCAATCGAAATGCTGAGTTAATGAATAGCGATACCCTTTTATTACCGCAAACAGTAGAATGGACTGAAATTAGAGGGGAAATAAAAACGAGAAACTGCGACTTCTTTACACTTACGCTTGAAGCCCAAGGGATAAGCGATAAGGCTCCTGGCTTTTTATCTATTATGGGCCTTTCCCTCTCTGCAAAAGGAAAAGCATTACCTACAACAAAAGAAAGAGAGGTGTGCTCAATCAAGTCATCCTATATTCACCCATGGGAAGAATTGTTGTATTCTCCACTGATGAATAAAAAGATACTGGCTCTTGGAGAAACGGTCCACGGGACAGAGACATTGGATGGCTTGGCATTTTCCTTGATGAAAGAGCGTGTGCTCCATCATAATAGTAAACTTCTATTATTAGAGTTACCCATAGAATATACGATGGCATTAAATCGCTATGTAAAAAATGACAAGAACTTTGACCAAAGCTATACTGATATTGAACATCGCTTGAAGGGTACTTTATTCTCTGATTCAATCTTACAATTTGTTAATTGGCTAAAAGAATATAATGCCACACACAATAATGAAGTATCGCTTTATGGTGTGGACTTTAATCCAATACATTTGGATAGTAAAGTGGATTTATGCAATTTTTTATATACTTTAAATAAAGAATGTGTTTCAACAGTAGACTCTCTTTGCAATGTACTTCTTAATAACGATTCCAAGGCGAACGAAATTCTATACCTGTTAGATGCGAATGAATCACTTAAACAAAGACTCACTGAGATTGAGTATAACCTATTGCGGCATTGTCTCTCAAATTGGGATATAAGGAGCACTATTATGAGGTTTGGAATGCGAGATAATGTCATGGCTGTTACTACACAAAAGGTTGTTGCGCCCTTCGATTCTCTCAATTCCACAACCACGATGTTCCTACATTTTGGGCACACAGCCTATCATGGGATTGAACTAAGTGACAATGCCTTTGTGAAATTCTCTGACACTCAATCTATGGGACATCAATTAAAAAAAATTTTTGCTGATGATTATGCTTGCCTTGCTTTAACGTGTTCACAAGGAAAAGCTACATTGGGCGAACAGAATACTTTCAAAACGAGAACACTAAAAGATGTTCCCAAAAGTAGCATTGAATACCAAATGAGCAAAAAGGCAAAAAGCATATCTTTTTTGTCAATTAAAAATCTTCCCACCAGTTGCACATATCATATTAGGCATATTGGAAATAAATATTCAGAAAATCAATTCTTCCGACTTGCTCCTCAAGCTTGGATGGATGGGATTGTCTTAGTTGAGGAGGTGGAAGCATGCAAAAAAGAAAATGAATTTGCACAGAGTCCAGTGAATGGAAGCATAAAAAGATTAGAAAAATTATACAAAAACCTAAAGGCATTAAACTAACATGAAAATAGCATATATATCAGACCAAAATCCACACAATATAGATTTCTGGTCAGGAACTCCATTTCATATCATCAATGCGCTAAAGAAGCAACACGATGTTGTCTGGATTGGGGGTGGGATAATGAATGGTGTCATGTGGCATCAGAAATTTTTAGGAAATTCACATCCCAAATTCATACAAGATTACTCCCCTGAAATGGGTAAAGCCCTTTCTAAGGAGTTGAGGGAAAGGCATATTGATATAGTAGTGTCTTCAAATTATGTACTGTGTTCAGACCTTGACGCTGATATTCCTTTTATCTATTTCAATGATATTGTATTCAGTGTCGGTGAAGAATTCTTTTTAAAGCCGAGTCCAGACTTAGGACATAGGGCAAAATATCGAGAGAGAAAATGTTTGAGAAAGGCAGATGCTATCATTTATTCCTCTGAGTTTACAAAACAAAGGGCAATATCTGATTACGAATTATCTGAAACAAATATTCAAGTTATAGAATTTGGCGCAAATATTCAAACTCCAGAAAATATTATCCTTAACGATTATGACAAGAATATCTGCCGTTTGGTATTTGTCGGACGGAATTGGGAGAAAAAAGGGGGGCCAAAAGTATTGGATGCCTATAAACTGCTTAAGCAACAAGGTTTTCAATGTCAACTTACCATTATTGGCAGCAAACCCATGGAGCCAATTGAAGACAAGAATGTAACAATTATACCTTGGCTTGACAAATCAAAACCAGAGGATATAAATATATACCACGACATCTTACGCAACAGCCATTTTTTGGTTCTTCCCACAGAGTTTGATGCCTTTGGAATAGTGTTCTGTGAGGCATCTGCTTATGGTGTACCCAGCATAGCTGCCAACGTAGGAGGTGTTAGCCAGCCCATAAAAGAGGGAAAGAATGGTTTTCTTTTACCACCAGAGGCAACTGCAAAAGATTATGCAGACAGAATTCGTTCGATTTTTGAAGACCAAGAGGGATATACTGCCTTACGGATTAGTTCGCGCGCCGAGTTTGAGAAACGCCTCAACTGGAATGTTTGGGAAACAAAAGTAAATGAAATTATATCTGATTTATTAAACAAAAAGATTCATAAGGAAGATGACACAAAAAAAGATTCTCATTTCCAAGAGGCTTATTTAGGCTCAGCGGAAATTTCTGGTTGGTATTCCTACAAATAAATATCTTTGCTTACCT
>Gatling_p1__coassemble_302_pt1 | contig 36360 bp, 35 predicted proteins | sample Gatling_p1__metabat2_high_PE_011 | metagenome-assembled genome bin Gatling_p1 | reverse complement strand
GAAGGCCTATTGGCAGAGTTAAATATGCGCTATTTTAATTCCGCCAACAGGTTTTTAATACGTTATTAATGCATTTATTGGTATGAAAAAGAACTACACAAAACCTCTCTGCGAGATAGTTAAAGCAGAACCTTGTTTGTTGTTGGCTACTTCTGCTCTTCCAGACAGCGGTACCTCGCCGAATGACATCCTGCCTGGTGAGGGAACATTCGAAGGTGAATTTTGTTCTAACAAGGAAAGCGATTCAGAGATTTGGTAAATCAATCAGAGAGCAGAGGTATCTCTCCTCTTAAACACAAAACATAGCAAAATATAATGAAAAGAATCAAGTTATCACTGGCATTCTTGTGCCTGTGTCTCGTTATGTGCATTTCTTCCGCATCTGCGCAAAACGGAACAATCACCGTAACCGGTGAACAATTGAATCATATCAAGAACGGCGACTTTGTTTATCCTATTGAAGGAGTCGGAGAATTGATTCTGAGCGGAACCAATGGCGTGACCTATGAAGATTCTAAATTAAGTTGGTTGTCTTCTAAACGTCGTCACTTAAAGGTAAAAGTAGGAATCGGATCGGTTAAAATCGTTACAAAAGATGTAAATAAGAGAGTAAAACTCCGTAATGTTTCTATTTCCGGTTATGCTGATGGAACCTTTGCTTGGTCTGATGTTTCTCTCTTTGACAAAGAACATTATGCTCGTTGGAATGCTGACGGTCCGGTTTCTCCTTACGAAACGCATTGTAAGGATATGAATGTATGGAATGCATGCAGTATGGAGGTGACAAAAGACCCTGTTGATATAATTTCCATCACTGTAGATTATGCTGTATATCAAGTACACAACCCATTGGTTGTTTCAGAAAACGGATATACGCAGCCGGGAGAGTTTGATCATATTGAAAAGATTCAATTAGGTCGTAAGATTCCTGCAGGATGGAGCACTATCTGCTTGCCGTTTGATTGTACTACAGCTGAAATCGGAGAAGGTGTCACTGCACATGAATTCGTACATTATGATGCTGCCACCGGATTGGATTTTTCGGCCGTTGAGCAATTGCAAGCCAATAAGCCTTACTTGATTTATGCTCCGCAAGAGATTGCAGCCGGCAGTCTGAATTTCTCAGCCCGTACTATGGCTCAATCAACTCCTCAAGAAGCAACCCACAGCGGTATGACCTTTGTTGGCAGTTACGAGGGACAAGTCAGCATGCAAGGCAAATTTGGTGTGGCAAACAATAAATTGATAAAAGGCGGTGCACACTCTATATTAAAAGGTACGCGCGCGTACTTTATATATAATGCACCATCTGGCCAGGCTTCTTCATTAAATATCAATATCGGTGGTGCTACAACCGGTATCGAACAGGCAGAAGTTGCCGTGCAAGCCGTTGATGGCGTTTATAACTTGCAAGGAGTATGTGTGCGCAAGGGCACCTCGTTGCATGGTTTGCCCAAGGGCATCTATATTGTCAACGGAAAGAAATGCGTGGTGCGCTAATCTAACGCAATCACATAAAAAAGCGGGTGTGTCGGATAGAAGCGACACATCCGCTTTTAATATAATTGTATAAACAGCATCTAAATAGTATCTAAACAGCGTTTAAATGCTGTTTAAACACTGTTTAGATGCTGTTTGAGGACCGTTTATGTAAATCAGTAATTCGGTCATTTTACCTTTAAAATCTCCATTCTGGTGAGTTATGGATGCCTGTTGGAAGCAGGTTTCTCATTCAGAATCTGCGTTCTGCCCAATCACCCCGGTCCAGTTGCCGGTAGCTGATGGCCTCGGCAATATGTTCTGCTTTTATCTGTTCGCTGTTTGCCAGGTCGGCAATGGTGCGTGCCACTTTCAGAATGCGCGAATAGGCTCTGGCAGAAAGTTTGAGACGTTCCATGGCTGTGCGCAACAGCTGTAAGCCGTTGTCGTCGGGTTGTGCAAACAGATGAATCATCTTTTCGGACATTTGAGCATTGCAATGAATGCCGCTGACCTCCTTGAAGCGCTCTTCCTGTATGTGGCGAGCTGCAATCACCCGTTTCCGGATGTCGTCACTTGACTCTCCCGGTTGACTTTTAGAAATATCTGCAAACGGCACCGGCGTGATTTCACACTGAATATCAATACGGTCTAATAGCGGTCCGCTGATTTTGTTCATGTAATGCTGGATTTGTCCCGGCGAGCAGACACAAGCCTTGTCCGGGTGGTTGTAATAACCGCAGGGGCAAGGATTCATGGAGGCAACAAACATAAACGAGCAAGGATAAGTAATGGAATACTTGGCGCGCGAGATGTTTATCATACGGTCCTCCAGCGGTTGCCGCAACACTTCGAGGGCAGCCCTTGAAAACTCCGGCAGTTCGTCGCAGAAAAGAACCCCGTTGTGCGCCAGACTGATTTCGCCCGGTTGCGGATTGCTTCCGCCACCCACCAATGCCACTTGTGAGATGGTGTGGTGCGGACTCCGGAAAGGCCGTTGTGCAATGAGTGTGGTATCTTTGTTTAGCTTGCCTGCCACAGAATGAATCTGTGTGGTTTCTAAGCTTTCGGCAAGTGACAAGGGCGGCAAGATGGTGGGCAGTCGTTTAGCCATCATCGATTTTCCACTGCCCGGAGGCCCAATCATAATCAGGTTGTGACCGCCGGCAGCAGCCACTTCCATGGCACGTTTCACAAAGTCCTGTCCTTTAACGTCAGCAAAGTCAACGCTGTGTTCCGTCTGTTTCTCGTAAAAATCCTTTCGTGTATCCAAAATTTTGGGACAGAGTGTCGACGGATCGTTCAGAAAATCAATCACCTGCTTGATGTGAGATGCTCCATAAACCTTCAGTTTATTTACTACGGCTGCTTCGCAAACATTCTGTTCCGGAACAATCAGTCCCTCATAGCCCAAGGCTCTGGCCTTGATGGCCATCAGCAAAGCACCGTTCACCGGTTGCAGGCTGCCGTCGAGACTCAGTTCTCCCACCATGATAAAGCGCTCCAGTCGCTCTGTACACACAGCGCCTTGTGTAGCCAGGATTCCGATAGCCAAAGGCAAGTCATAGCCCGAACCCTCTTTTCGGATGCCGGCCGGTGCCATGTTCACCACAATACGCTTGGACGGAAACTCATAACCACTGTTTTCCAATGCAGAAACAATGCGCTCATGACTTTCTTTCACTGCATTATCGGGCAGTCCTACCAGAAAGAATTTGATACCTCTGGATGCATTCACCTCGATGGTGATGGGGATTGCTTCGAGCCCTTGTATGGCTGCTCCAAAAACTTTAACCAGCATGATATTATTTCTCGATTAATTTTTTAAGCTCCGGAACGATGTCCTTGTTCAGATCATTGCTTCGCTTGACTATATTCAGGTTGGCATCAACCAGTATATGATAAGGAATGTCCGGAATGTTCATTTTGTTGAGCCATGCGTTGTCCCATGCCATGTAGTCGCAGTATACCGGCCACGAGACACTGTCTCTCTTGATATTGTTGCTCAGGTGCTTCGAGTTGATGTCCAAGGAATAAGCTATAAAGTTCACCTTACCTTTGTATTTATGATTCAGCTTCCTTGTTTGGTAAATCACATATCCGCAGCTTCTCCAATATGCCCAGAAAGAAATGACCGAAGGTTTGCCTTTCAGTTGTTCCCTGCACAGAGAGTCCCCGTTGAGGCACTTCAGTTTAAAGTCCGGCAGTATGCTTTCGTTTTTCGATTCGGCCAGTCCCAAGATATTTTGTCGGATGGTTTTAAGACGCATATTGTCCGGTTGTGCTTTAGTCAGCAAGAAATATAAGTCATGAGTTTTCTGAATATCCCTGTTCGGGTTATTGAAGAAAAATCGATGAAACAAGAAGTCACTTACGCGTGACGTGGGATTCTTCCTGATAAAATTCTCCGCAGCCAGCACTTTTTGCTTGTCGCTTTTTTTCAGAACCTCCATTCTGAAATGCGTCATATCCTCGTTTTCTTTTGTTCCGGAGATATCCGCTTCGCCCAGTTTGCGTGCATCCGCTTTGATTTTCACGTTGTCGCCGTTTTGGGCAAAGATAGGATGTTCGGCAAAGTTTGGGTAGAGCAGCATCAGTGTGGTAGGCTCTTTGACATCCGTTTGATACTCAAAAGAACCGTTTATCAGTTTGATGGTGTCCAGCTGTTCCAAGACACCTTCGGGGCTGTATATATAGAATTCACCCTGCTGCAGGTGCTTGAATTCTCCGTTCAACGAAAAACGGTTGTCAGAATTCCTACAGCTGAGCAGGGTGAAAACTGATAAAATACAGAGAAATATTCTCTTCATTTTATTGTATTGTATGTTCCTTATTTAACCAGGCTCTCGATAGTAGAAGCGAAGTTAGCGAACTCCAGGTCGTTAGCGGCACGCTTAGCCAACGAAGCATCCTGTTTGATGGCAGTGCTCAAGTTGCTGCTTACACCAGCTGCGTCGTTAGTGCGAGCAGCAGCGATAGCCTTCAAATAAGCAGTATAAGCATCAGCGTTCTTCACGTTGTTCAAAGTGTTCTTAGCAGCTGCATAGTCTTTGTTCAAGATCTGAGCCAAGGCAGCGCTGTTTGTATTCACACCAGACAAGTTGCTTGCAGCCTGTGCGTAGTTGCCCTTAGCAATCTGGATGTTACCCATAACCTCTTTGAATGAGTCTGCACCTGATCCCTTAGCGATATAAGTTTCAGCAGTAGAAACATCACCCTTAGCCAAAGCGATCAAAGCCAAGTTGGTGTTTACTTCGGCAGCGTCACCCTTCAGAGACTTAGCCTTGTTTACGTAGCTTTCTGCAGAAGTCAGGTCATTCTTGGCATAAGCCAATTTAGCCAAGTTGTTGTAAGCACGGTAGTCGTTGCTGTACTGCTGGGTAGCTTTCTGGTACCAAGCCTCTTTTTCGGCAGGAGTATTTACCAAAGTAGCACCGTAAAGCAATTCCTCGTTGCTCAACTTGCTTGCGTCTGACTTGAACTGAGCCAAGATTTCCTCGTCGCTGCGACCGATCAACTCATAGTTGATAGCCAAGCGAGCGCGGCGCAATTCAGGAAGAACTGTTTCTGCCAGTTCCTGGAATACGGCAGACATGTTCTTGATTTGGATTTCTCTTTCTTCTGGTTCTTTGTACATAGACAATACGCGCAAGATAACATCCTTATCCTGGATGTTGCTCTGAGAAACCAATTCCTGGAATCCGTCCCAGTCCTCAGCAGTATATTTTGTTTTAACGTCACCCTTGATGGCGTTAGCCTTCAACTCCTTGTTGATATATTTTTCAGAGTTGTTCTGACGGTTTTCTGCCAAACGAGTGTTCAAGTCCAAAGCACCGTCTGGAGAAGCATATGCAGAGATTTCGATATCGCTCAAAGCCTTGCCCTTTTGGTCTGCCTTGATTTCTTTCAAAGTCTTGACGAAGTCCTGTACAGAAGTAGTCTTCAATTCGCTGTTGCGGATATTAGCCTGCTGGATCAAGAACTTGATAGTAGCCTCTTGGCGCTGCTTTTTGATACGCTGCCATCCGTCTGGAGCAGTTGCAGGGTTTGTAGAAGCCAAAGTGTTCTTCAACAATTCTGAAGTAGAAATTACGCCATAGCCAATCTTAACCTCAGGAACGGTCACTTTTTTCTTGCCTACTTTTGCGTCGAATCTCAGATAAAGATCGCTCTTCTGCATGGCAGGAACAAAGTCAAATACACTCTTCATAGTGTAGTTGCCGCCTACTTTGTAAGAGATAGTCTGGTTGTTACCGTCTACTTTCTCTCCCTGGAATGTAGCGCTGGCACCGGTAGCCTCACCGCCTTCGTACTTCAAAACAGGAGTAACAGTTACCACTGCTTTTTTCTTCATGTACTTCTCTGGGAACTGTCCATTGATAGTTGCTGGTACTTGACCGGCTACGCTCTCCAATGGAGTAGGAGTCACTGTAAAGTTGTCGGCAGACAAAGCGCCCAACTTTTTACAAGAGGTGAATGCCAATGCAGACACCACTGTCATTGCTAGATAAAAATTTTTACGCATACTAACCTAAATTATGTTATTCGTTGCGGTTGCAAAGATAAATAACTTTGTGCAACATTGTGCTTTATTCGCATGAAAACTTGCAAAAAAAATAGTAAAACCTTATTTTTCTTGTACTTTAGATACAAATATTCTATTTTTTCATCCTGTTACGCGGATGATGCATCAGGATTTCTTCGCGTATGTGGGCTGTGTCTATATGGGTGTATATCTCAGTGGTAGCGATGCTTTCGTGTCCGAGCATGCACTGTATGGCACGCAGGTTGGCTCCTCCTTCCAGCAGATGTGTGGCAAAGGAATGGCGAAAGGTGTGTGGACTGATGCTTTTCTGTATTCCAGCCCGTTCGGCATGCTCTTTGACAATATAAAACACCATGTTGCGTGTTAGGGCGCCACCCCGGCGAAAGCTGACGAAAACATGGTCTTCGAAGCCCGGTTTAATGGCAATGTGCACCCGGTCGGCGAACCAAAACTGCAATTCTTTTATGGCTTTGGGCGAAATCGGTACGAGGCGTTCCTTGTTGCCTTTTCCTTCCACTCGGATAAATCCCTCGTCGAGATATAGATTTGACATTTTCAGCTGACACAATTCTGTAACACGGAGCCCGCAACTATAGAGCACTTCGAGAATGGTCCGGTTGCGCTGTCCTTCTTGTTTGGACAAGTCTACCGAGGCTATCATGCGGTCTATTTCGGCCACAGACAGCACATCCGGAATGTGCTGTGCGATTTTTGGTCCTTCGAGCAGTTCTGTGGGATCTTGTTCGATTTCGCCTTCGAGCATCAGAAAGCGATAAAATGAGCGAAGTCCCGACAAGGTGCGTGCCAGTGATCGTGCACTGATGCCCATGTCTATCAATACACTGCAAAACTGCTGTAGTGTATCAATCTGCACCTCTTTATAGTCCAGCCCTTGTTCTGCCAAAAAATCCTCCAGATGCTTCAAGTCGTTTTGGTAAGCCTGCAGTGTATTCACCGACAGTGATTTCTCCAGCCGCAGGTATTGGTAATATTGTCTCAAAATTCTTTTATCTATAAATAGATAGTTCTGCTTGTTTTTTGCGGTATATTCCATTCTTTTTGCTAACTTTGTACCCAAATTTTTACAAAGATAGTGAAAGGCGAACGCAAACGAAAATACTGAAAACAGAGTTTTCAAAGTATTTGCTTTGCCGAGCCGCATCCTATCTTATACAAAGATAGTGAAAGGCGAGCGCAAACGAAAATACTGAAAACAGAGTTTTCAAAGTATTTGCTTTGCTGGGCTGCCTCCTGTCTTAGTCCAAGATAGTGAAAGGCGGGTGAGTTGGTCCTGTCGCAAACAGCCAATAGTATTCGGGGCGGCCATTCCAGGCGGTTTGCTGTCTTGATTTAAATTATGGTACATTTAAGAATATGAGAATTCAAATAATTAACGGTCCCAATATCAATCTTTTGGGAAAAAGAGAACCAGGAATTTACGGTTCTATGCCGTTTTCTGATTTCTATGAAGAATTGAAAAAGCAGTATCCACAGGTGGAGTTTGCCTATTTTCAAAGCAATATCGAAGGCGAGCTGATTGATGTAATTCAGAATGTGGGATTTGATTACGACGGCATTGTGCTGAATGCCGGAGCCTACACCCACACATCCATAGCCTTGCAAGATGCTATCCGGGCAGTTCCGGCTCCCGTAATCGAAGTACACATCAGCAATGTGCATCAAAGAGAGAGCTTCCGCCATGTGTCGATGATATCATCGGCCTGCAAGGGGGTGATATGCGGTTTCGGTTTAGACTCCTATCGCTTGGCGGTAGAAGCTCTGTTGAATTTAAAGAAATGATATTAAATACTAAGTGATTATGATGCTTAAACAAACAAAAATCGTAGCTTCCATTTCTGATTTGAGATGTGACGTAGACTTTATTCGTGCTTTGTACGAAGCTGGTATGAACGTGGTTCGTATGAATACGGCTCATGCAAACAGAGAAGGATTTGAGAGACTGATTGCCAACGTGCGTACAGTGTCTAATCGCATTGCCATCTTGATGGATACAAAAGGTCCTGAAGTGCGCACAACCGAGTGTGCCGACGGTTCCATCGACTTCAAGACAGGCGATGTGGTGCGTATAATCGGCAATCCGGAACAGAAAACCACAAAAGAGTGCGTGTCTGTTACCTATGTTGACTTCGTGAAAGATTTGAATGTGGGCGATGAAATCCTGATGGATGATGGAGAGTTGGATATGCGCGTAACAGCCAAAGACGACGAGTCTTTGACATGCGAGGTATGCAACGATGCTACGTTGGGCAGCCGCAAGAGTGTTAATGTACCGGGCGTGCGCATTAACCTGCCTTCGCTGACAGAGAAAGACCGTAACAATATTCTGTATGCCATCGAGAAAGATATTGATTACATTGCTCACTCTTTCGTAAGAAACAAGCAAGACGTGTTGGATATCCGCCAGATTCTGGATGCTTACGGCAGCGATATCCGCATCATTGCCAAGATTGAGAACCAGGAGGGTGTGGACAATATCGACGAAATCCTTGAGGTGGCCGACGGCGTGATGGTGGCTCGTGGCGACTTGGGTATCGAAGTTCCGCAGGAGCGCATTCCGGGAATCCAGCGCCAGCTTATCAGAAAGTGTATCCTGGCCAAGAAACCGGTAATCGTTGCTACCCAGATGTTGCACACCATGATTAACAACCCACGTCCAACACGTGCCGAAGTGACCGATATTGCCAACGCAATCTACTACCGTACCGACGCTCTGATGCTGAGTGGAGAAACCGCATACGGAAAGTATCCGGTAGAAGCAGTGCGCACCATGGCAAAGATTGCTGCGCAGGCAGAAAAGGACAAACTCTCTGAGAACGACATCCGCATCCCATTGGAAGAAGGTACTGATGTGACTGCATTCCTGGCAAAACAGGCCGTAAAAGCAACTACCAAGCTGCCTATCCGTGCCATCATTACCGATAGCTTCAGCGGCCGCATGGCCCGCAACCTGGCTGCATTCCGCGGAAAGTATCCGGTTATGGCTATCTGTTATAAAGAAAAGACAATGCGCCATCTGGCTTTGTCATACGGTGTAGAAGCTATTTACATGCCTGAAAAGGCAAACGGACAGGCATACTATTTCGCCGCTTTGCGCAAGCTGCTCGACGATGGTGTGCTGACCGAAAACGAAATGGTGGCTTACTTGAGTGGCGGCAAGCAAGGAGCGCAGACTTCTTTCTTGGAAATCAACGTAGTGGGCGATGTGCTGAAATATGCCATGGATTATGTTTTGCCTAACCGCAACCGCTATCTCTAATCTGATACATTGTATCGTATGAAGGAAACGGATCAGTTAGATGAATATATCCTGAATCACATCGATCCGGAAGGAACTTATCTGAAAGCATTATATCGGGCGACGCATGTACATTTACTGCGTCCCCGAATGGCTTCAGGTCATCTGCAAGGACGGATGCTGAAGATGTTTGTACGGATGATACGCCCGAAACAGGTACTCGAAATTGGTACCTATAGCGGTTACTCTGCATTGTGCCTGGCCGAAGGACTCCCACAAGGCAGCATGCTGCATACCTTCGAAATCAATGACGAACAAGAAGATTTTACTCGTCCGTGGTTGGAAAACTCAGACTATGCAGACAAAATCCGCTTTTATATAGGCGATGCCCTACAGCTCTTGCCGGATATGGATATTGTGTTCGACCTGGCCTTTATTGACGGAGACAAACGCCGTTATCTGGATTATTACGAGCTGGTGCTTTCCAAACTCTCCCCCGGAGGATATATCATTGCCGACAATACCTTGTGGGATGGTCATGTGCTCGAAGAAAATACGAATGTGCACGACTTACAGACTCTAGGTATCAAGCATTTTAATGACTTTGTAGCTGCCGACGAGCGTGTAGAGAAGGTGATTCTGCCGCTGCGAGACGGATTGACAATTATTAGAAAAAAGGATTTATAAAAATGGAAACAACCAGACAGAACAAGATAGCTCGTTTGATTCAAAAGGAATTAAGCGAGATTTTTATGCTTCAAACGAAAGCCATGAAGGGTGTATTGGTGTCGGTAAGTGTGTGCCGCATCAGTCCCGACATGAGCATTTGCCGAGTTTATTTAAGTGTATTCCCAAGCGCACAGGCTACCGACATTATCAAAAATATCAATGACAATGCCAAGGCAATCCGATTTGAATTGGGAAACCGAGTGCGTCATCAGCTCCGCATCATTCCGGAACTGAAATTTTTCCAGGACGATTCGCTGGATTATATTGAAAACATTGACAACTTATTAAAATAAGGAAAGACGATTCCTTACGCAGCGTGATTATGCCAAACTTTCCTTATTATATAGCCAGGCGGTATCTTTTCTCCAAAAAATCGCACAATGCCATTCATGTCATTTCGCTCATTTCGGTGTGCGGTGTGGCTTTTACAACGATGGCTCTGGTGTGTACCCTGTCGGTCTTCAATGGATTTCAGGATCTCGTAGCATCGTATTTTACAGCCTTCGACCCGCAACTCAAGGTGGTGCCGACAGAAGGAAAGGTTTTTCACAAGCATCATCCTGCCATTGAGAAATTGCGTTCCGACAAGGATATTGCCCTGTTTTCGGAATGTTTGGAGGACCAGGCATTGGCCATCTATCATAACCGACAGGTGATGGTACACATAAAAGGGGTGGAGGACCAGTTTGCCGATCTTGCCGACATACGGAAACTGCTTTACGGCGAAGGAGAGTTTGTGTTGCATGCCGATGTGCTGCAATACGGAGTCCCCGGAATCCGTTTGGCAAACTCGCTGGGCATGGGGGCTTATTTTGCTGAACCGCTGCAGATATATGCTCCGCAGAAGGGGGCAAAGATTAATCTGGCCAATCCGGCAGCCTCATTCCGACAAAGTGAACTGCACTCTTCGGGTGTGGTGTTCTCGGTAAACCAGGAGAAGTATGACGATGACTACATTCTCACTTCCATAGCGTTTGCACGAGACCTGTTCGACCGTCCAGGCATGGTGTCGTCTCTTGACCTGAAACTGAAAGAAGGCGTGGATGCGGCTGATGCACAGAAACGCATCCAGACGTTGCTGGGGCCAAGTTTCAAGGTGCTCGACCGTTATGAGCAACAGGCGGATGTGTTCCGCATCATGAAGGTGGAAAAGCTCATAGCCTATATTTTCCTCACCTTTATCCTGCTCATTGCCTGCTTCAACATCATCGGTTCTGTTTCGATGCTCATCATCGACAAACGCGAGGATGTGCGTACCTTGCGCAACCTGGGTGCAAAAGACAGTCAGGTAATCCGAATCTTTCTTTACGAAGGACGCATGATTTCTACCCTGGGAGCCGGCGTGGGCTTGCTCTTGGGTCTGGCTTTGTGCTGGGGACAGCAAACATTCGGATGGATCAAGATGGGCTCCTCGGCAGGAATGTTCCTGGTAGATGCCTATCCCGTGAGTGTATATTGGAGTGATTTGTTGTTGGTTTTTGCCACCGTACTGCTGGTGGGATACGGAGCCTTATGGTATCCGATTCATTATTTGGGCAAGCGTTTGCTGGACTGACGAATCGCTAACTTACGGAGATACAGTTATAAATGCCGTTTTCTTGTGTTATAAAATACAGGAGAACGGCATTATTTCTATATACCACAGTGTGAAATGAATATTTCATATATGTGAAACCATCATTTCACATATATGAAATATTCATTTCAAAGCTTTGAAATATTAAATGGTCAATAAAAAACCGGTTTTATGACAGCATAAAACCGGTTTTTCGTCATGAAGTAATCCGTAATTTCTGGATGTGCTTTTATTATAAAGGAATGTGTTCCGGCAGAAATGCTGACCTGCTGCTAACAGGCACGGGCATTACTTGTTTTCGTTGATACAGCAGCTTTTGCTTTTTCAATCGCCGGAAATATTCCGCCCTATTCTGCAAGCGCATTCTGCATCTCGCCGGAATGCCAATGTGCTTATTTCATTGCATCTTGGCGATAACCGTGTGTATTTAGTCCAGTGTGATGCGTTCGGCCACAATTTTGTCTCGCAGGAATATCGAGGCTGACTCTTCAAACTTCTCCACGTTCTCGGTGGTCAGGAAGCGGCAAGTGCCTTTGCGAGTGCAATTCTGTTCCATTGCAGGATGGCGCTGCAGGTATTTGTTGAGGCTTGCAGCCACATAGTCGCCCTGCGGAATAATCTTGATGGTTCTGGGCGTATATTTCAATATTTTGTTCAAGAGTAGGGGATAGTGTGTGCATCCCAATACAATTGTGTCGATTTCGGGGTCGCATCGCAGTAGGTTTCCGATGCGGTTCTGCACGAAATAGTCTGCTCCGGGCGAATCAAATTCGTTGTTCTCTACTAAGGGCACCCACATGGGGCAAGCTTCTCCGGAAACAACTATGTCGGGAAACAGCTTTTGTATTTCCAACGGATAGGAACCCGAGTTGATGGTTCCCTGCGTACCCAGGATTCCGATATGCCGTGTTTTGGTCAGGTCGCCGATACATTCGGCCGTTGGGCGGATAACGCCCAAAACGCGCCGTTGCGGGTCGAGCAAGGGAAGGTCTTTTTCCTGAATGGTTTTCAGCGCCTTGGCCGAAGCTGTGTTGCAGGCAAGGATAACGAGATGACACCCCATGGAGAACAGTTTTTTCACGGCCTGTAGCGTAAACTCATACACAATTTCGTAGGAGCGTGTTCCATAAGGGGCACGTGCATTGTCGCCCAGATAAAGGTAGTCATATTCTGGCAGCATCTGTCTGAACTGGCGCAGAATGGTCAGTCCGCCATAACCCGAGTCGAAGATGCCAATTGGTCCTGGTTCCTGCGGTAAGTCAAGATGGTTCATAGGGTTTTATTGAATGCTGTCGGTGGTGTTTGTGATGATTTCTCTCAGCGAAGTGGTGTCTGCCTGCAGACTGTCTGTCTGCATCATAGCATCTGTCAGACTGATGTTGTTTTGCAGCGAGTCGGCAGGAGCTTGCTGGTTGTTTTCGCTGATAGGCATCACCAATTCAGGAACGGCGATTGGATTCGGGCGTGCCAGGCCGAGTTTTACCAAGACACCTTGTGTGATGTTGATTCCTTGAGTTTTGTTGATAAACGGGCAACTGTGGTTGTCGGTATTGAGAACGAAGGCCAGTCCGTATTCTTGTCCTATAGCCTCGATGGCTTGGTTCAGTTTGTTTTCCACTTCCTGTTTCATGTCTTTTTCTGCATCTTTCATCAGTTTTTCTGTTTCCTGTCTGAAAGAGATGCTGTTGTGGATGAGCAGTTGCAGTTCGTTTTGTCTTTTTTGCAGAATGTTTTCGGGAAAATCCTTTTGTCCTTGCAGGAATTCGGCGTATTTGCGCATCAGCTCGTCCTCTGTTTTCTTCACTTCCTTGTTCGACTCGTTGCGCAGTATTTCCAGGTTTTTGGCCGTGTGCTTGTATTCGGGCATCATGTTGATGATGCTTTGGTAGCTCAGATAGCCAAAGCGGACTTGCGCCTTGGAGCCAATGGCGCAGAGACAGAGTAACGCAAATATGATTTTTCTTGTCATATGATTTTATTTTAAGCTATTGCAAAAGTAGCCTTTTTGCATGAAAAAAAATAAAGAGGAGATTTTTAAAACCTCCTCTTTATAATTATTTATTAGTTTGCTTACTTCAAGCCCAATTTCTTTTTGATTTCAGCAGTAACATCAGTGCTCAGGGTTGCACTAACGTAAGGAATACCTGCAGTGACATCCATGATATAAACATAGTTGCCAGCCTGTCCGATTTCTTTGATGGCACCCATCATTTTGTCAGAGATAGCCTGCATTTTCTCCTGAGAGGCTTTTTGCAGAGCCATCTGGTTGTCCTGATAGTTTTGCTGAATGCGCTGCTGCAAGTCAGTCAGTTCTGTTTCTCTGCGCATGCGTACGTTGTCCAGCAAGTTTGCTCTTTCCTTTTCGTACTCAGTAGCCTTTTTCTGCAACTCGTCCTGCATGCGTTTCAGGTCGTCTTCATATTGTTTCTGCAAGTTCTGCAATTCAGTTTGTGCAGTCTGATACTCCGGCATGGCCTGGATGATTTCAGAAGAGTTGAAATGACCGAACTTTTGTGCGAACACAGTGAGCGGAGCCAGCAAGAGGCATACTAAAATTAATTTCTTCATTCTGATTCAATTTATTAAGTTATCTAATCTTTTTCTTTTTTTTTATCGTATGCAAAAATACGAAGGTTAATTTGAATATCCTAATTTAGAGAGCACTTCGTTGCTGATGTCCGCTTTGGGTGAGGCGAAAATAATGCCTGCGTCAGAGGCTCTGTCCAGGATGAGCGAGTAGCCTTTTGAGTTGCTGATGTCCTTGATGGCATTGTATATTTCGTCCTGTATCGGCGTGATGAGGCTTTGTCTTTTCTTGAAGAGTTCGCCGTCGGGTCCGAAGTATTTTTTTCTCAGTTCGGCCGCTTCTTTTTCCTTTTCAACGATTTCGTTTTCTTTTTTTGTTTTTTGGTCGTTGCTCAAGAAAACCGCTTCGCTTTGATAATTTTTATATAGCGTTTGTGCCTCTGTGTTGAGCGCATCTACTTCGGCCATCCATTTCTTTGACACCTGATTCAGTTGTTCGTTGGCTCGTTCGTATGCCGGTATTTTCTTAAGGATGTACTCCATATCAACCAGGGCAAACTTTTGCGCCCGAACGGTTACTGTGCTCCATGAGAGCATCAGCAGCAAAATCCAAAATAGTTTTTTCATAAAAAACCTCCTTTTTTGATTAAAATTCTTGTCCTAAGATAAAGTGGAAGTTATTTCCTCCTTTTTTGCCGAATACTTTGTCGAATCCGTATGCCCAGTCGATACCCATCAGACCAATCATTGGCAAGAAGATGCGGACACCTACTCCGGCAGAGCGCTTCATGTCAAATGGATTGAATTTCTTGACATTGTTCCATGCATTTCCTCCTTCAACAAATGCCAAGGCATAGATGTTGGTAGAGGTTTGCAGCATCAGCGGGTAGCGCAGCTCCAAAGTGAAGCGGTCGTAGGCATATCCGGTGAAGCCGTCGGGTGTGAGCTGTCCGTTGGTATAGCCGCGCAATCCGATGGTTTCGGTTGCATAGTTTGACGAGTAGCCCGAAGTTCCGTCTCCACCCACATAGAATGTTTCAAACGGCGATGGCTTATGCTTGTTATACGACCCTACGATTCCGAATTCTACTCGGGTCATCAGTACCGGGCACTTGTTGTGACCAGACAGGGCTGTATAGGTTTTGCTCTTGAATTTCCACTTATGGTATTCCACCCATTTGTACTTCTTCTGCAATTCGCTTTGGTATGTGGCGCTCTTATAGTCCGTGGCCAGTGATTTATAATCCACATTGTCGAAGAGTGAATAGGGTGGGGTGAGTGATACCGAGAAGGTAAACTCAGAACCTCTACGTGGATAAATCTGGTTGTCGGTTGAATTTCGTCCGATGGTCAGGTTCAGGTTGATGTTGTTGCACGTACCATTGGCAATGAGGAAGTAACGCCAGTCTTTCAAGATGTATCTGTTGTAAGACAGGCTGGTCATCATGGTAAAGTAATCATCTGGCCAGCGCAATCGTTTTCCCCATCCTAGAGAGAATCCAAAAACCTGTACATATTTGTCCGGGTCGTAGAAGTTTTCGTAGTAGTTTGAGCCAGTAGAGCCCATACCATACAGATAGTTGTAGTAACTGTTTTGGTATGCTTCGTTATAGAACCGGTCGTTCACCTCTGTCTGTTTTGAGTAGAATGCCGAGAACGAAAGACTGTTGGGTCGTTTTCCTCCGAACCATGGATTCAGATAGTTGATGTTGTACGACTGATAATAGCGTCCGTTGGTTTCACCGCTGATACTGAAGGTTTCGCCATTACCCTGCGGCAGGATTCCTCGTCGCAGTCCGTCCTTGTTGAACAAGTTGGCCATGCAGAAGTTAGAGAACTTCAGTCCGATGCGTCCGATAATACCGGTTTGTCCGTATCCCAATGAGAATTCAATTTGGTCGTTTGACTTCGAAGTCAGTCCCCAAGCCAGGTCTACAGTACCTGTTTCCGGGTCTGGCTGTATGTCATATTTGATGTTTTCCGGGTCGAAGTGTCCCATTGTGGCAATCTCTCGATAAGAACGTTCCAATGCTTCTTTGCTGAACAAGTCTCCCGGTTTGTTGCGCAATTCTCTTCTGACCACATTTTCGTATACTCGGTCGTTTCCCGAGATTTTTACATGTTTGATGGTGGCTTGCGTACCTTCGGTGATACGCACTTCAAGGTCGATTGAATCGCCGTCCACATTGATTTCAACGGGGTCTATCGTAGAGAATACATAACCGTTGTTCAGATATAAGTTCGCCACGGCATCCTCGTCCATATTGAGTCGTTTGCTCAGCTCAGTCTGGTTGTAGACATCGCCTTTCTTCATTTTGAGCAGTCGGTTGAGGAACTCAGTATTATATAAGGTATTACCTACCCAGGATACGTTGCGCAGGTAGTATTTCTGTCCCTCGTCAACTTTTACATAGATATTGACTGTTTTTTCGTCGTGGTTCCATACGCTGTCAGTCACAATTTGTGCATCGCGGTAGCCCAATTCATTGTATTTGGTAATCAAGTTCTGCTTGTCCTCTTCGTATTTTTCGGGAACGAACTTTTTGGAGCGGAACCAGCTGGCTATTTTTCCCTTTTCGTTTGTTTTCTTGAAGGCGCCTGCTTTAAAAAGCGAACCTTTGATTTGTTTGTCGGTCAGCGCTTTGTTTCCGTCGAGGATAATTTGGTGAATCTTGATTTTAGACTTTTTGTCCACCACAACATCCACGATCACTTTGTTGTTTTCGTTGATGTCGTCTTTTTGCAGGAATTTTATTTCTGCGTTTTTATAACCTTTTTCGTCGAAGTATCTTTTAGCCAGAATTTCGGCCTTGTCCAACATGTTTGGTGTCAGCTGCGCATCTTTTACGAGTCCGAGCTTGCTTTGCAAGTCTTCTCGTTCCGACTTTTTCACTCCTGTGTAGTTAATTTGCGAGATGCGTGGACGCTGGCTGAGTTGAATGTGCAAGAAAGCCTTGCGGTCTACAATACTGTCTACTTCGATTTTCACATTCGAAAAGAATCCGTTTTTCCAGTAACGTTTTACAGCTTGTGTGATTTCTTCTCCCGGCAGACTGATTTTCTGTCCCACGGAGAGCCCGGAAATGCCGATGAGCAAGTAGTCGTCGTAGTTTTTCACTCCGTCAACGCGGATGCCTCCAATCGTACATTCGACAGGAGTTCTGGAATATTCTATATTAGGTTTGATTTGAATGTGTTTGTCGTCTTGCGCCCATGAAGGGATTGCATTGCCACAGAGGATTGCTGAAGTCAGTCCTATTATGAATTTTTGTTTCATTTGATATGGGTTGCTTTATTGTTCTGCCACTTGTTCGCTGGTTTTTCCGAATCGTCTTTCTCTTGACTGAAAATCGACGATTGCTTTGCAAAGTTCGTTTTCGTCAAAATCCGGCCAGTAAGTGTTGCAGAAATAAAGTTCGGTATAGGCACATTGCCACAAAAGATAATTGCTGATTCTCAATTCGCCTCCTGTGCGTATGAGTAGGTCTGGGTCGGGCATGAAGTTGGTGTTCAGGTGATTGCTGATAGTTTCTTCGGTGATGTCCTCAATATTGCAAGTGCCTGATTTTACTTTATGTGCGATTTTTTTCACTGCTTCTGTGATTTCCCATCTTGAAGAGTAGCTCAATGCTATGACCATGGTCATTTTATCGTTTTTGGCAGTTCGTTCCATGCATTCGTGGAGTCGTTTCTGCACACTTTCGGGCAGTCGCTCTATTTCGCCGATTACGCGGAAACGTACGTTGTTCTTCATGAAAATCTCTTCCTCCAGATGGTCCAGAATCAGTCCCATCAGCGCCATGATTTCTGGTGCCGGCCTGTTCCAGTTTTCGGTAGAGAAGGTATATAAAGTGAGATATTTCACGCCCAGTCGGGTAGCCTCTTCCGTGATTTTCTTGACTATTTCCACACCTTGCTGGTGACCGGCTGTACGCGGCAGTCCTTTCGCTTTGGCCCATCGGCCGTTGCCGTCCATAATAATAGCTATATGTTCGGGCATGCGCGATTTATCTATTTGTTCTTTATAAGACATATCTACTTAATTATTACATAATCTATATTTGGGGAATAAATCATAGGTGATGTAAAACAAGCTCAGCGAATAGCAGTCTTTGTTTTTAAACCCTTTGGCCGTGATTCCATACGGATGTATTGGTTGTGCTCCATTGGGGTTTGTAGTGTCTAGGGCATCCGATGTGGTGAATCGGATTGTCCATTCAAATCCTATGTTTAGTCTCTCTTTCAATTTATACTTTATGCCTACACCTACGGGAATGTTAAATGCCGCAATGATGTTGGCTGGTTTTGGTGCGAAGGTCATGCCGGCGCCGATGAGCATATAGGGAGTAATCCGGCTATTGTCTTTATAGCTGTTTCCCAAACCGTAGGCCCACAGATTAAATTCAAACTGGGCTCCGAAATCGAAAACATTCCTTTTGAAGGAAACTGTGGCTGGTTGTCCGCCTCCGGCTTCGGGCAAAGCACCGTTTTCGGGGATGAACACCTTTTTATTATCGCCGCTGATATGTCCTATGGCCAGATTTCCTTTTATGGCCATTCTGGGGTTTAGTATATATCGAGCCACGACTCCTCCGGCAAGTCCTATTTTTCGGAAAGGTGTGCTGTTCAGATCTCCCAGATAGAAACTTCCGCCTAAGGCGCCACCCAGTTCCATTTTATATTCCAATTCTTGTGCTTTGGCAGGTGTAAGGACTGTCAGCAGCAGCAAAAATAAGATAATCCGTGTTTTATTCATGCCTTAATTGTTTCATGGAGATTGATGCTTGGGTTTAAAGAACGGTTGTAGTTCAGTCTTTTACCTGAAATCCCAGTTCGTTTAAGCGTCCTTTCCATACAGAAGATCCATTGATGAGCCAGATAAACTGGTCTTGGTCAACTGTGGCTGTCACACATTGGTTGCTGCCTTGAACCTCTTGGGGCATCACAATCTCTTCGTCTTGTTTCCATGTGATGCCATGATCTTTACTTATATATAATTGGTGATAGGCTGGAATGTTCTTGTTGCCAACCGGTTTTCCGCCCAAAGCGATAATGCCGTTGTTGTAGGCTATCAGTGTCAGGTGGCTCAGGTTGGGGCAAGCAAATTTATTTTCGTTTGTCACTGGATAATAAATCCACGGATGCGGTTCTGCCGTGAATTTGGGAAGTAATCGGCTCCATATAACGGCTGTTGTATCTTGCGTGAACTGTTGCGGATTGCGGTTTCCGCCAAGTATCAGCTGCTTGTTGCCATTGTTCAAGCTATAATACAATCCGTTGACCTCTTGTGTAGGCAGCCATTCGTTGGGTGTGTCGGTCATTTCCTTTGTCCAGGTTATACCGCTATCTTTCGATGCAATAATGCCGTCATGATTCAAAGCAAACAATTCAGTGTCGCTTGATGTAATCAAATGCGAAACCGTTGTGTTTGTCTGTACGGCTGTCCAATTGATTCCGTTGTCTGATTGCAGCAACTTACCTTCATTGGTATTAACAAACAGTTGGTCTCCCAATGCTGTTACCGACCGAACTTGAGCGTTGTTGCAGTTTTGCACCGGAGTTTGTTGCCAGCTGTTTCCGTTCCATTGTGAGAAGAACAACTCTTCGTTCTTTTGACTCAGCACCACAACGCTGTTTTTCCAAAACAATGCTTTGCTGTGCTGCATGTTCTCAAAAGGAGCGTCGCTGCTGATTTTTGTCCATTCAAAATCTTCGCCTTCCTGCTGGTGAATGTTCAGCTTCATCAAATATTCGCGATATGCCTTTCCGTCGTTGGACATTACACGGAAAGTCAGCTGATAGGTAAAGTCGATAGAATCGGTAGTGCGGTAGAGTTTCCATTCCGGTTCGGCCTCTCCAGCAATGCAATAAGCAACACTTCCTATCGAGGCAATGGACGCCAGAATACTTTTGGGCTGACTGCCATAAGGCAACGAGTCTCTGTTGTATATGGTATTGTTGCGCTGGTCGATGGTCATAGGAAAGTAGCTGCCGGCATAGTTGATGGTATAGGTGCTGTCTTGTCCTTTGCTGTCGGTGGTGTGCATGGTGCGTTTTATTTGCCCCAAGGTGAACCCCGTGATGGCGGCCTCGTTATTGGCTGTTATTTCGACTTCATCGCTGCACGAGCCCATTACAATGGCAAGCAAGGCTATGAACGGTAAGAAGATATTTCTCATTCTGTTGCTTAATTATTAAAGATGTTGAATTAATTGTGCAAAATTACGCACATTTTTCTCTTTTGCGAAAATTAAATCGTTGAATTATCTAAAATAAAAGATAAAATCCATATTATGGCTTTATTTTGAAGCCTGACCCTTGGCGTGAGGATTTGTTTTTACGCTTTACGCTTTATTTTGATGATAGTTTGATTGTGGAATGTGTGCATTGAGGTATGCTCGTTTTGCGGCAAGCTGGGTGCAGGCACTCCTTTGTGCAAAAGTTGAGTGGTGTGCTCTATGTAGATTTCATCCCACAATTCTTCCTCAATCAGTTCGTTAAGTGTTTTTGTACCCCCCTCTACCAGCAAGGATAAAACTTTGAGCTGGTAAAGATCTTCCATGATTTGTTTCATCTTGTTTTTGTCGGTTGACAAGGTGACAATACTTACGTTTTCTGGTAAATGAGCGCTATTGAATGCTTTGTTGTATGTATAAATTCGCGTGGGTTGTACCCCGTCGCTCAACAGCTTCAGTGTTTGAGGTAATTCTCCTTTTGTGTCTATTACCAGTCGCAGCGGTGCCGGTCCGTCCCAAAAACGAACGTTAAGTGTAGGATTGTCTTTTATTGCTGTGGCACCACCAATCAGGATGGCTTGGTGCTCGCTTCGGCGTTTATGTACCAAAGCAGTAGATTCTGGTGTGGAGAAGCGAAAGGCTTTTTCTTCTTTGCTGCGCTGTATGTCTAAAAAACTATCGGCAGATTCAGCCCATTTAAGTGTGATAAACGGACGTTTCTTTTGGTGATAGGTGATAAACTTCTTGTTGAGTTCCAGACATTCTTTTTCTTTTACTCCTACAATTACTTCGATGCCCGCTTCCTTAAGCTTTTGAATGCCTCGTCCGGATACTTGGGCAAAAGGGTCCAAACATCCGATTACGACACGAGGAATCCCTTTGCTGATAATTAAATCGGCGCATGGCGGCGTTTTTCCATAATGAGCACAAGGCTCCAGACTGACGTAGAGTGTGGACTCTTTCAAGAGATCCGGATTTTTTACAGAGGCAATGGCATTGACCTCGGCGTGAGGCTCGCCGCAACGCACATGATATCCTTCGCCTATAATTTGATCATTCCAAACAAGTACAGCACCAACCATTGGGTTGGGCGCTGTGTTTTGTACTCCGTTGCGCGCCAGTTGCAGGCAGCGGTCCATGTATATTTCTTTAAATTCCATTTCGTGTGTTCGAAAATTAATTGTATGTTTGTATAAATGAACGAGGTTTGCTGAAACCTTGATTAAAAAACAAAACAAATAGCTTGTGAAAAAAGAACAGCAATATTTGCAGGAACAGCTCGCCATGCACTATGCTGCAGGTGAGGCTGCCGCCATAGCTCGCTGGGTTTTTGAAAATAGGTTTCATTACACCCGTTTGGATTATTGTTTGGGCAAAGATAGAGAATTCTCGAAAGATGAACGGGAAGATTTTGAAAATATTGTGTCTCGGCTGCTCGAAAATGAACCGTTGCAATATATTTTGGGCGAAACGGAATTTTGCGGATTGCATTTTTCTGTCAATCGACATGTGTTGATTCCGAGACCGGAAACAGAAGAACTGGTGCGATGGATTGCTGATGATGCAATCTCCTGTGACGCTCCCCGTATTTTGGATTGGGGAACAGGCAGTGGATGTATTGCCATTTCGTTGGCACATCTGTTGCCAAACGCATCGGTGGCAGCTTGCGATCTTAGTGCAGAAGCTTTGGCCGTGGCCCGGCAAAATGCAGACGACAACGGTGTTTCTGTTTCGTTTTTTCGAGATGATATGTTGCAGCCCGAACATTTGCCTCAAGAGGCTTCTTGGGATGTGTGGGTGAGTAACCCGCCGTATATTTGTGAGTCGGAACGAGTAGAGATGGACAGAAATGTATTGGACTATGAACCGGCTTCAGCCTTGTTCGTTTCGGATGACGATCCTCTGCTGTTTTATCGTGCCGTCGCTTGCCATGGATTGCGCTGTTTGCATGCCGGGGCTTTGCTCTACTTTGAGATAAACCGGGCTTACGGTTCCGAAATGGTTCAGATGCTTCAGAAAATGGGATATCAAGATGTTGAATTGCGCCAAGATTTATTTGGTAATAACCGAATGATAAAATGTAGAAGATGAAAGAACTCTCTGAAAATGAAATTCGGTTCAAAGCCGAAAGTTATTGTGTTCAGGCAGAACGTTGCTCAAGTGAGGTGTGCCGAAAAATGCAACAATGGGGCGCTACGGAAGAACAGGTTGCTCGTGTTATGGAACATTTACTAGCCGAACGCTATCTGGATGAAAGTCGTTTTGCCGAAGTTTTTGCTCGGGATAAAATGCGCTACAATCACTGGGGAAAGGTCAAAATTCAGTATGCCTTGAAAGATAAAGGGGTGTCGGCTCATGATATTCAACATGCCTTGTCTTTGCTAGATCAGGCAGAATATGCCGAAATATTGGTCCGGTTGTTATCTGGCAAACGGTCTCGGGTGAGCGGCCGAAACGAGTATGAATGCCGCCAAAAACTGATACGTTTCGCTTTGGGAAGAGGGTTTTCCATGCAGGAAACCTTGTATGCGCTCGAAGATCTTAATATGGGTGAAGATGAAGACTTTTGAATCCTTGCGACGCCTGCTGCATGCTAGTGCTGATGTGTTTTTCCCTCGCCACTGTATTGTGTGTGGAGTTCGTCTTGCTTTAGACGAACAGCAACTTTGTGCTGCTTGTTTACATCAGTTGCCCATGGTGCATTTTCCTTCACTTGAAGAGAATCAGATTACAGATCGTTTTGTAGGTTTGTTCCCGATAATTCATGCTTCTTCTTTTTTTTATTATAAAAAAGGATCTGTAGTCAATAAAATTCTTTTTGAATTAAAGTATCAAGATAATCCGCAAGTAGGATATGTCATGGGACGCTATCTGGCCCGTTTAGTAAAAGGGCGTCGTTTTTTTGATGATATTGATGTCATCTTGCCCGTTCCTTTGTCGCGTTCGCGTCGTTGGAGTAGGGGATATAACCAAAGCGAATGGATTGCTCGTGGTGTGGCATCTGTGACGGGTTTGCCGATTGACGTGCGTTCGGTGGTTCGAGTTCGCAACAACCCTTCGCAGACGCGCATGGACCGCTTGGCTCGTATGGACAACGTGCAGCATCTTTTTGCTCAAACAGCAGCAGCCTCATCCCTTTGCGGTAAGCATGTTTTGGTAATAGACGACGTGTTTACTACCGGAGCTACCATATTGTCATTGTGCGAAACGCTTTCTTCTTTAGCGGACATTCGGTTTAGTATATTGACTTTGGCCTGTACCAAAACTTGAGTCTCATTCTTTTTGTTTCTGTTGTAAATGAAATGACATCCTTCTTTTTTTTGTAACCAAGGCAAAAGTTTAGCGATATAAGGCTGATAAATTCTTGAATTTTGTATATTTGCAATTCAAACTAAAATAAGCGAATTAATTATGGAAACATTAGAGAAAATCTTTGCATCAAAGTTGCTTCATGTAAAAGCGATTAAATTACAGCCTACAAATCCCTTCACTTGGGCCTCTGGTTGGAAGTCTCCTTTCTATTGCGATAACCGCAAGACTTTGTCTTATCCGGCTTTGCGCAATTTTGTAAAGATTGAAATCAGTCGCTTGATAGCAGAAAACTTTCCAGAGGTAGATGCTATTGCCGGTGTGGCAACTGGAGCTATTGCTCAGGGTGCCTTGGTAGCCGATGAACTGAATCTGCCATTTGCATACGTACGTTCAAAACCAAAAGATCATGGTTTGGAAAATCTTATCGAAGGTGAGCTTCGTCCTGGAATGAAGGTAGTAGTTGTTGAAGACCTTATTTCAACTGGCGGAAGCAGCTTAAAGGCTGTTGAAGCTATTCGCAATAATGGTTGTGAAGTAGTAGGTATGATTGCAGCTTATACTTACGGATTCGACGTAGCTCAGAAGGCATTTGCTGATGCTCAAGTAAAACTGCTGACTCTGACTAATTACGAAGCTGTCGTAGCAGAAGCTCTTCGCATTGGATATATAGCAGATTCTGATGTAGAATTATTGAACCAGTGGCGTAAGGACCCTGCACATTGGAATGTGTAATTAAAAACTGATTTCTTGAAATATGGCAGAACAACAGTTTGAGAGTAGTGTAAAGCTGATTAATTACAGTCAGGACTTGGTGTTTTCCAAGTTGGCAGATTTAACCAATCTTTCTGTAATCAAAGATCGCATTAACGATCCGGCATTCCAGACTGCAGTGAGCGGACAGATACCACAAGACAAATTAGAGCAAATCAAAGAGCGGATACAGACAATGACGTTTGATACGGATTCGATTACGGCAAATGTGCCTCCAATCGGTGATTTGTCTTTGCGTATTGTAGATCGTGAGGTGCCAAAATGTATCAAATTTGAGGCCGTAAACAGTCCGATACCTGCTCATTTGTGGATTCAACTGCTTCCGTTGGCAGAAAATCAGTGTAAGATGAAACTTACAATTCGTGCTGAACTCAACATGTTTATCAAAGCTATGGTGAGCAAGCCGCTTAAAGAAGGTGTTGAGAAAATGGCCGATATGTTGGCTATGATTCCTTACGGAGCCTAAGATCAGAAAAATAAATAAAATTATGGCAACAAAACTTTGGGAGAAAAATTTCGAAGTCAATCAAGAGATAGAAAAGTTCACGGTCGGTCGCGACCGTGAACTTGATTTGTTTTTGGCCAAGCATGATGTATTGGGCTCAATGGCTCACATCACAATGTTGCAAAGCATCGGCTTGCTGGAAGAGCAAGAACTGCATGCTTTGTTGGCAGAGTTGAAAATAATTTATGCTGAAGCTGAGGCAGGTAATTTTATCATCGAGGATGGTGTGGAGGATGTTCATTCGCAAGTAGAGCTGATGCTTACACGCAAATTGGGTGATGTGGGTAAAAAAATCCATAGCGGTCGTTCGCGTAATGATCAGGTATTGCTTGATTTGAAGTTGTTTACACGTCAGCAAATCATGGAGATTGCAGAAGAAATTCGTGTGTTGTTTGATGAACTGATAGCGCAGAGCAATCGTTATAAAAATGTGCTGATGCCTGGCTATACGCATCTTCAGGTGGCTATGCCTTCAAGTTTTGGCTTGTGGTTTGGTGCCTATGCCGAAAGTTTGGTGGATGATATGCTTTTCTTGCAGGCGGCTTTTAAGATGACCAATCGCAATCCACTTGGGTCAGCTGCAGGCTATGGCTCTTCTTTCCCGCTTAACCGCACGATGACTACGGAACTGTTGGGCTTTGATTCGATGAATTATAATGTGGTATATGCGCAAATGGGACGTGGAAAGATGGAGCGTAATGTTGCTTTTGCTCTGGCAGGATTGGCGGGAACCTTGTCGAAACTGGCATTTGATGCTTGTATGTTTAATTCACAAAATTTTGGATTTGTGAAACTTCCTAATGAATGCACAACAGGGTCAAGCATTATGCCGCACAAAAAGAATCCGGACGTGTTCGAGTTGACGCGTGCCAAATGTAATAAGATTCAAGCTCTGCCGCAACAGATTGTTCTAATTATGAACAATCTTCCATGTGGATACTTCCGTGACTTGCAAATTATAAAGGAAGTATTTATTCCTGCATTCCAGGAAATTAAGGACTGCTTGCAGATGGCTTCTTATATTATTAATAAGATTCAGGTTAACGAACATATCTTGGATGACGCAAAATATGACAATATGTTTAGTGTTGAGGAAGTTAACCGTCTGGCTGCAGCTGGCATGCCATTCCGTGATGCCTATAAAAAGGTGGGATTGGATATCGAAGCAGGTACATTCGTTCCTAATAAAGAGGTGGCTCATACGCATGAAGGAAGCATCGGTAATCTCTGCAATAATCGCATAGAGGATATGATGAATCAAGTGTGGGACGGCTTTAGCTTTGACAAAATGAAGAATGCCGAACAGACTTTGTTGTCGTCAAAATAACAAGCATCATCCATGAATCTATTTGAATATTCAAAGATTAAAGAATGTCTTACTGTTCCTATGCGGTATTGTATAGGAATGGTAAGATATTGCTTTTTTTTATTGGGGTTTGTAGTGTCGGTTCTCCTCGTGTCTGGATGTTCTTCGTCTGCAGAGGATTTTTATGTTCGTATGCCTGCTCGTTTCCGTGTACAATATGTGCAGACTATTCCTCCTTTGAATGCAGCATTAAATGGTATGGGTGAATTTGCCACAATCAAACAGCGTAATGGAGCAGTTTATATATACAGCAATTTGCAAAGTTCTATTCAACGCCCCATGACTGCTGTAGAACAGCGGCAAAATGTGTTGGGAGTTTCTGGCTTTATTGTCGGTTTGCCAAATATCCCACCTCTTGGCTACGAGCGAAGTGTTGTTGTATGCTATGACCTGGCCTGTCCCAATTGTTATAGCGAGTCTTATTTAACTCGTGAAATGCAGTTGCAGTCTGGTGGATTTTGTTCTTGTACGCTTTGTAGTCGGGTTTATGATTTAAATAATCAGGGATATGTAGTGAAAGGAGAAGCCGGAAAGTCATTGTTTCGTTATCGGGCAAGTTACCAAAATCAAGTTTTTTTGGTGAATAATTAAAATAAATGCTTTTTTATTTGTATAATCCAATGATTCTTTCTATCTTTGCATCGGTTTAAGAAAAATGCTGCGGAAATAGCTCAGTTGGTAGAGCACGACCTTGCCAAGGTCGGGGTCGCGAGTTCGAGCCTCGTTTTCCGCTCTAAGGCGCTCGAATGGTGGAATCGGTAGACACGAGGGACTTAAAATCCCTTGGCCAGTAATGGCTGTGCGGGTTCAAGTCCCGCTTCGAGTACGGAAAAATATTTAAATGTCCTTGTAAATCAATGATTTGCGAGGATTTTTTGTTTTATTACTGAAACATTACTGAAACTTTTTTCTTTTTCCCCTTCTTTCAGTGTGTTGTCTGTGAGTTTATTTGGCTGTGAGTAAAATATATTTTTGCAATGTATTTTGAGATATGGAATTCGGTGTGCTGATTCCGATTATATTTTGCTGTGCTTTGTTGTATTGAGGTATTGTTTCGTTGTGCGTCCATTATTTTAATTCATATATTTTTGCCTTTTTTATTCGGCTTTCTGTTTGTAAAGTTCGTAAATTACCCCTACCTTAGCATAAGATATTTGTAACTGATAAACGATATATAATATGGAAAAGTATTATTGCGTCATTTTGGCCGGTGGTATCGGAAGCCGATTGTGGCCAGTAAGTCGTCACCATAAGCCAAAACAATTCTTGGATCTTTTTGGTACAGGGAGAACTTTGTTGCAACAAACCTATGATCGGTTTGCAAAAATCATATCAAAGGAAAATATCTATATTTCTACGAATGTGGAATATAAAGACATGGTGTGCGAGCAGTTGCCAGAAATAAAGGTTAATCAGATATTAACGGAGCCGATTCGTCGCAACACATTACCTAGTGTGGCATGGGCGACAGCTTACATAGCCCATTTGGATCCCAATGCCAGTATAGTAGTTACCCCGGCCGATCAGCTTATCTTGAAAGAAGATGAGTTTCAGCAAGATATTCTGAGAGGATTGGATTTTGTTAGTAATAATGATAAGTTGCTAACTATGGGTGTTAAACCAACAAGGCCTGATACGGGTTATGGTTATATTCAAGCAGGGGAAACCTTGTGTGAACCTCATTTTGCCCAGGTAAAATCATTTACAGAGAAGCCTGCTCTTGAATTTGCCAAAATGTTTATGGAGAGTGGAGAATTCTACTGGAATACCGGCTTGTTTTTGTGGAATGTAAAAACTATGCTTCATTCCATACATGATGTAGCACCGGAGTATATTCAGGATTTAATAGAAAGTACTCCAGATTGTCCGAAGGACTTGTCTGCTTGCATTCCAGAGCATTTTTCAGCTCTGCCCAATCTGTCGCTTGATTACGGAATTCTGGAACGAAGTGAAAATGTATGTGTGCAGGTGTGTGGTTTTGGATGGGCAGATTTAGGTACTTGGAATTCATTGCATGACGACGCACAATGCTGCAAGCCGCAAGATAATGTGTTGATGAACAGTAAGGCTTTGATGTATAATAGCAGCGGAAATATTGTTTGTCTGCCGGATGATAGAGTGGCCGTAATTGATGGCCTGCACAATTTTGTCGTAGCAGAAGAAGGCAATGTTTTGATGATTTGTCCACGTAATGACGCTGCTGCCTTAAGACGTATGATGACTGATGCACAAATGAAGTTAGGTGAAGAGTTCTCGTAACATCAGTTTGAGGCTTTATGTAGTAGGCCGATTTTTATAATTAATTCGAGATAAGACCATCCCCCTTATGCAGCACTGGTAGCATAAGGGGGATGGTCTTATGAGTTTAATTTAAATTAGTTTGCCTTTGCCTTGTCGGATGATTTCAAAATCGTCGTCTATGCAATTGACAATGGTAGAGGGTTCCAGAGCACCATAGCCTCCATCAATAACTAAATCGACTTCGTTATGGTATTTTTCATGAATTAATTCCGGGTCCGTTGCATATTCAACAATCTCATCGTTATCGTGAACGGACATGGTTAAGATAGGATTTCCCAGATCCTGTACTATGGCCTGCACAATGGCATTGTCCGGAACACGTATGCCGACTTCTTTTCTTTCTTTATAAATCTTTGGAAGTCGGTTGCTTGCGGGTAATATAAAAGTGAAAGGTCCGGGAAGGTTGCGCTTCATTATTTTGTAGGCTGCATTGCTAACGCGGGCATATTCGCTCAAATTTGAAAAGTCGGAACAGATAATAGCCAGATTGCTTTTGTGCGGATTGACACCTTTTATTTTGCAGATACGTTCAATGGCACGGACATTTAGCGCATCGCAACCAATAGCATAAACCGTATCTGTTGGATAAATCACTAAGCCACCGTTGCGCAGAATATCAGTTACGCGCGCAACTTCGCGAGGATTCGGATTTTCGGGATAAATCTTTGTCAACATAATCTTTCTGATTTAGAAAAATACAACTATTGCAAATATAATGATTCTTTTCTGTTTTCTTAATAGAAAAAGTTTGGATTTTATGATACTCCTTAGCCAACCAAGTAATTTTATTTATATCTTTGCAATCAAAGCATTTTTAAGATTAAAATTCATACACAATGAGTAAAATTACAAAAGAGATGGCACTGAACTATCATACCATGGGAAAACCAGGTAAAATTGAGGTGGTGCCAACAAAGCCGTATAGCACACAGCAGGATTTGTCACTGGCTTATTCTCCGGGTGTGGCAGAACCTTGTTTGGAAATCGAAAAAAATCCTCAAGACGCATATAAATATACAGCCAAGGGTAATCTAGTGGCTGTGATTTCAAACGGTACTGCTGTATTGGGACTTGGAAATATCGGAGCTTTGGCAGGAAAGCCTGTTATGGAGGGTAAAGGACTTCTTTTTAAAATCTATGCAGGTATTGATGTCTTTGACATTGAACTGGATGAGAAAGATCCAGAGAAATTTATTCAGGCAGTCAAAGCTATTGCGCCAACTTTCGGTGGTATTAACTTAGAAGATATCAAGGCCCCTGAGTGCTTCGAAATTGAACGCAGACTGAAGGAAGAATTGGATATTCCGGTGATGCACGATGACCAGCACGGAACAGCAATTATTTCTAGCGCAGGACTGCTGAATGCTTTGGAGGTAGCTGGAAAGAAAATAGAGGATGTTCGGATTGTAGTGAATGGAGCTGGTGCTTCGGCTGTGTCATGTACTAAGTTGTATGTATCATTGGGTGCGCGATTGGAAAATATTGTCATGTTGGACAGTAAGGGGGTTATCTCACAAGACCGTACTGATTTGAATGATCAAAAGCGTTATTTTGCAACCAGTCGTACAGATATTCACACGCTTGAAGAGGCTATCAAAGGAGCAGATGTGTTCTTAGGGCTGTCACGTGGTAATGTCCTCAGTCAGGATATGGTGCGCAGTATGGCAAACTCTCCTATTGTATTTGCACTTGCTAATCCTGTTCCGGAGATTTCTTATGAGGATGCCATTGCATCAAGGCCAGATGTGCTGATTGCGACCGGACGTTCTGATTATCCGAACCAGATTAATAATGTAATTGGTTTCCCATATATCTTCCGTGGAGCATTGGATACGAGTGCAACTGCTATCAACGAAGAAATGAAACTAGCAGCTGTTCATGCCATTGCCAATTTGGCAAAACAGCCTGTTCCAGATGCTGTGAATGAGGCTTATCATGAATACAGACTGACTTTTGGACCGAAATATTTCATTCCGAAACCAGTAGATCCACGACTCATTACCGAAGTTTCTATGGCTGTGGCAAAAGCTGCAATCGAATCAGGTGTGGCGCGTAAAGTGATAACTAATTGGGATGAATACAAGCAGAAACTGAAAGAGCTGATGGGGTATGAGTCTAAATTGACTCGCCAGTTGCATGCGTTAGCTAAAAGAAGTCCTCAACGAGTGGTCTTTGCAGAGGGTACGCATCCAAACATGCTGAAAGCTGCCGTTGAGGCGAAGGCAGAAGGTATTTGTTATCCTATTGTTTTGGGAAACGAAGACCGAATCAAGAATTTAGCTCATGAACTGGATTTGAATCTGGACGGAATAGAAATTGTAAATCTCCGACATGACAAGGAAACAGAGAGAAGAGAGCGTTATGCTAAGATTCTGACAGAGAAGAATCAGAGAGCAGGATACACCTTGGACGAAGCTGTAGATAAGATGTATGAACGCAACTACTTTGGTATGATGATGGTGGAAACCGGAGAGGCAGATGCCTTTATTACCGGACTTTATACCAAATATTCAAATACTATTAAGGTGGCTAAGGAATTAATTGGCATTCAGCCCGGGTACAATCATTTCGCTACCATGCATATCATCAATTCAAAGAAAGGTACGTTCTTCTTGGCAGATACTTTGATTAACCGCCATCCAGATACCGATACTTTGATTGATGTGGCTCGTTTGGCTGCTGATAAGGTGCATTTCTTTAATCATGAGCCTTCAATAGCCATGCTTTCATATTCTAATTTTGGTTCTGATCAGGTTGGTAGTCCGGCTACAGTGCATAAAGCAATAGAATATATGCACGAGAACTATCCGAATTTGGCTATTGATGGTGAAATGCAGGTTAAGTTTGCAATTAATAATGAACTGCGTGACCGTAAATATCCGTTTACCCGCCTTAAGGGCAAAGAAGTGAATACTTTGGTGTTCCCGAACCTGTCTTCTGCAAACGCTTCTTATCAGCTCTTGCAGACAATGGCAGATGAAGGAACAGAAATCATCGGTCCTATCCAGATGGGCTTGAACAAGCCTATCCACTTCACTGACTTCGAAAGTTCTGTGAGAGATATTGTCAATACTACAGCTGTTGCTGTTATTGATGCTATGGTCAACAAAAGCAAAAAATAAATAAGGTCTAAAAGCAGAAAAACAGCCGTCCAAGAGTGTTTGGACGGCTGTTTTCTGCTTTATGATAGTTGTTTTAGTCTGAGTCAATTAAAAATTGAATTTTTCAATTTTCATAGCTGCCAATGCTTGCATGCGAGGCACCAGTGAGGTAAAGTGTGTAGACTCTTCGTGTGCTTTTAGTGAAGCTTCGTCTGTCCATGTCTCACAAATCATCAGGACTTCATTGCGAGTTGCACTTTGAAAAACATCATATGCAACACAACCTGCATCTTTTACCGAAGCGGCAACCAGTTCTTTTACTACCTTTTCCAATTCAGCCTTCTTGGCCTCTTCTACTTGGATGAATACATTTAATCTGATCATAATTTCTGATTTAAAATTAAGAAACTCATGTTTCTGTTGTTGCAAATATAATGATTGATTGGCTAATCAGCAAATCTCACGAACGATAAGTGCGTTTGCAATGCCATACCAAAGGACGTAATACATAGTATCCTAATATATTCCCCAATATAGCTCCAAGTGTATTTACTGCGAAATCTAGCCATTCTCCAGAACGTGTTGTGGTACAATATGCCTGTGCTAATTCTATAATGCCACTCATGACTATAGGTGATATTATGGCCCATGTTACAATTCGATGCCAAAATAAGTTACGGTGCCGCAATAGATATTCAAACCAAATGACCGAGCAAAAGCCGCCATACATCACCAAGTGTGTCCACTTGTCAATATAAGCCACTTCGCTCAATGGAGTTTCGGGTGGAGTGAACATGCACAAACACCATATAACTGCTACAAGAATTATGCTCAAAGGATATCTTCTAAATGGATTTGTTATCATAAATAGCTTTTTTATTCATTTATTGTTCAAAAGTACGTTTATTTTCTTTATTTTTGTATCCGAATTAAGTTGTTTAACTAAAAACTAACATTTTTATGTCTGCTAACGATAGAGCAAACTTTGGAAGCAAACTAGGAGTAATATTAGCATCGGCTGGATCGGCCGTCGGATTGGGAAATATATGGAGATTCCCAAGTGAGTTAGGATCAAATGGAGGGGCTGCTTTCCTCTTGGTGTATCTGTTGTGTATCATGTTTTTGGGATTGCCGGTGATGGTTTCGGAATTTTTAATTGGACGCCGTTCGCAGGCAAATACCGCGACAGCATACCAAAAGCTAGCTCCTGGTAGTAAATGGCATTATGTAGGTTTGATGGGGGTTTTTTCAGCTTTCCTTATTTTGAGTTATTATGTAGTGGTGGCAGGATGGACACTTGAATATACCGTAGCCTCAGTAACCAACAGTTTTACGGATGGCACAGATTATACAAAGTTTTTTGGCGATTTCGTCAGCAATCCCTGGAAATCATCGCTGTATGTAGTGTTGTTTATGCTTTTGACACATGTAGTTATTGTACGTGGTGTGACAGATGGTATTGAACGCTTCTCAAAAGTAATGATGCCGTTGCTTTTGTTTATTATTTGTATTTTGGTGATTTGTGCCTTTTCTATGCCAGGAGCCAGCGAGGGTCTAAACTTTTTGCTTAAGCCTGACTTTTCAAAAGTAACTACTAAGGTGGTGCTGAGTGCCATGGGGCAGGCTTTCTTTTCTATGAGTTTGGGAATGGGCTGTTTATGTACTTATGCATCTTATTTTGGACGCGATACTAATTTGCTTCGTACGGCGGGAAGTGTAGCCGCAATCGATACTATGGTAGCTGTTATGGCTGGTATTATAATTTTTCCAGCAGTATATTCGGTACCTGGCTTGTCTGTAGATGCCGGACCAAGTTTGGTTTTTGTTACCTTGCCGAATGTATTTAATATAGCTTTTCATAATGCACCGGTATTAGGATATGTTTTTTCCGTGATGTTTTATGTGTTATTAGTATTGGCTGCTTTGACCTCCACAATTTCTTTGCATGAAGTTGTTACGGCTTACATATCCGAGCGCTTTAAGTTGGCTAGAAAAACAGGAGCTTATGTAGTGACGATTTCATGTACCGTGTTAGGTATTTTATGTTCACTTTCCTTTGGTGTATTAAAAGGTTTTACACTGTTTGACATGGGATTGTTTGATTTATTCGATTTCGTTTCGGCTAAATTCTTGATGCCGTTGAGTGGAATGCTGATAGCGATTTTTACTGGATGGTATTTAGAACGAAAAATTGTATTTGACGAGGTGACGAATTATGGTAGCATACGCATGCCTTTATTTAAGTTGTATATTTTCTTGTTGAAATATTTTGCACCGATTGCCATTATGAGTATCTTTATCAATGAATTGGTTAAATAAACAGAAACTAGAAGAACTGAATAGCACTTTAAAGCGCCTTTTCTATCTGCCTCCGGCAGACAGAAAGGTGCTTTTTGTTTTTAGTCTAATTATTTTGGTTGTCATGTCTCTTGTGATGCTTCACATGAAACTTACTAAGGATGAATCCCAACCGCGCTTATTGACATCTGAGGAGAAACTTCAGTTTACGGCTTGGTGTAGTCAAAAAGAAAAACAGGAAAGTAAGCGCAAGCGTTCGAAACAGTATGGTGCAAATCGTCAAATATCTGATTCGTATTATGCCGTAGAAGAGAAACAATGGGCTTCTTTTGTATTTGACCCCAATACGGCTGATTCAACCCAATTGCTGGCCTTGGGATTTGCTCCATGGCAAGTGCGCAATATATATAAGTATCGTGCAAAGGGTGGTCGCTTTCACGACAGGGGTGATCTGAAAAAAATATATGGCATGACAGGAGAGCTTTTGGGGCATCTTTATCCTTTGGTACAAATAGATTCAAAGTACCAATATCTTAAAAATAGGCAGAATGACTCCTCGTTGCAAGCCAAATCACTGCCAATAAATCGTAAGTTCAAAGAAAAAGTTGTGGTTGATATTAATAAGGCGGATACTGCATTATTGAAACGCATTCCAGGTATTGGAACGGGTTTTGCATTGAAGATAGTCCGTTACCGGCAGCAGCTTGGAGGTTATGTACATGTTGCTCAATTAAAAGAAATAGAGCATTTTCCAGATAGTCTGCTTTCGTGGTTTACGGTCGATTCTTATATTAAAGCAAAACATGTAAACGAATCAACAGATAAGGGAGCATATGAATCAGAACTTGGCAATTCTTTCATTCATAAGATCAATATCAATCGGGCAACTCTAGAACGGATGTGTAAGCATCCTTATTTAAACTTTTATCAATGTAAAGTTATAGTAGAGCATAGAAGGAAATTTGGTAAGATAAATAGTTTAAAGGATTTATCATTGTATGAAGAGTTTCATGAAAAGGACTTGAAAAGGCTAGAACCGTATTGTAGTTTTTAGAAAAATGAATATTTTGCGAAAAAAAGTTTTTGAAAATTTGGAAGATATAAGTAAAAGCTGTATCTTTGTACACGAAATCAAGAAATGATGCCCAGATGGCGGAATAGGTAGACGCGCTGGTCTCAAACACCAGTGGGGGAACCCATCCCGGTTCGATCCCGGGTCTGGGTACTGAATTGGAGAAAGGTGAAAATCTTTCTCCTTTTTTCTTTTTGACTCTTCGCAACTCGTTGGTTTGCAGGTAAGTCAAGTCAGGCACTTTGTGTGTGGATGGATTTGATTTTTCTTTTGTTACATTAATTCAATTATCAAGATTCGAATCAATGACCTGGTTTTGGTATGTAAGGGAGTATACTTGAATATAAATATAGTAGGCGTGGTATATCTCGTAAAGATAGGGCGGTCCGCCTTTAGCTTAAAGGTTTGTGGTAGATTCGGATTCCTCAATGAAGTATTAATTTGGACGAGTGTGGTTGGGTTTGCTGTGATTAGGGCTTCAATGCAGTTTTAAGACATTTGCTTGAAGGTCAAATCCTTGGGCTGTTTTTTGGATGGTCATTTTGTATTCTGAAAAGCTATGGTAGGAAGAAGCTAGAAAGGGGGTGTACTCGAGATGCTGTTGGTTTTTAGTTTAGCGATAGCTTACAGTATTAACGTGCTTTTGTAAAGAATGTAGGTGTGTCTTATTGATTTGTTCTATGTGTTTTTGTTTAGTTAAGCTTAGTCTGGTATTATGAATAAATAAAAGATGACTATATAAACTACAATGGTTATGATTATATAGATTAACGTTTCCTTTTTGGAATAGGTTGTTGTGGTTTTCTGTTGTTTGCTTGCTTGTTGGGTTGTTTGGATACGATGAGCCTTTGCTTCATCTTCTGTATTCTTCGGTCCCATATAAAAGGGATCTTCTTCGCTCATTTCTCTGTAGAGCATGTCTTCTTCCTCTTCGTTCATGGCAGTTTCAATTTAAGTAAGGTTTGTATCAGATTCTTTCAGTTGCATATATATGGAAATAAAAAAGGCCTGTAAGTTACTTGTAATAACGAACAGGCCGTGCGTTGTCGGAAAGAGGCGATTCGAACGCCCGACCCCTACGTCCCGAACGTAGTGCGCTACCAACTGCGCTACTTTCCGCTTTTGCGTTGCAAAGATACTCCTTTTTTTTGAAATCAAGAAATTATTCCACTTTTTTTTGAAAAAGTTTTGTGGATAAAAAAATAATTCATATCTTTGCAACGCAAACGAGAAAACAAGGTGCCATAGCTCAGTTGGTAGAGCAAAGGACTGAAAATCCTTGTGTC
>Gatling_p1__coassemble_288_pt1 | contig 37627 bp, 31 predicted proteins | sample Gatling_p1__metabat2_high_PE_011 | metagenome-assembled genome bin Gatling_p1 | reverse complement strand
TTCCGAACAAATTGACATCATTTGAAAATCGGCAAAAAATAGATGGAGAAGCATGCCAATCAAAAGAAAAAGCCCTGCCCAAACACGAAATGTAGTTTTGACAGAGCTTCAGTTCCTATAAAAACAAGACTTCAAGACAGTCTTTCCATGTTCTTCGCCAGAACAAGACCTAACATAAAGTCTCCTTGCATTCACTTAAAAATCAGTCAAAGAGATTCAGGCGTTTTGCCTTAGCCTCTTCAAGCGTAGTTATCTTTGGTTTACTCTCTGCAGCGCGGCTGCGCAAGAAAGCTTGTTCCTCTTTCAATTCAGCAATGGCAGCGTCTCGAGTTGCCGTATTCAAGAAGCGATGAGCAATCATTGTATTTTGGGACGCATCTTTCACCCAGATTACCGGTCCGTCATATTCTGGAGCAATGCGCAAGGCCGTATGCAACCTGCTGGTTGTAGCTCCACCAATAAACACCGGCTTGCTAATACCAGCCTTTTTCAACTCACGTACCACCGTAACCATCTCATCCAGACTCGGTGTAATCAGTCCGCTCAATCCGATGATATCCGGGCCTCCCTTCAGAGCACGTTCCACAATCAGTTCCGGAGGCGTCATCACACCCAAGTCTTCTATTTCGAAGCCGTTGCATGCCATCACCACACCTACGATATTCTTTCCTATATCATGTACATCCCCTTTTACCGTAGCCATCAAGACTTTACCGGCAGAACTGCCCTCCACTTTTTCAGCTTCAATCAATGGTTGCAAGATGCCCACTGCTTTTTTCATGGTGCGTGCCGTCTTCACAACCTGTGGTAAGAACATTTTCCCTGCTCCGAACAAGTCACCCACCACATTCATTCCTGCCATCAGTGGTCCTTCAATGATATCCACGGCATGATTATAACGAGTGCAAGCCTCATCCAAATCCTCCTGCAGATAATCTCCTATACCTTTAATGAGCGCGTGCTGCAGTCTTTCTTCTACCGAGGTTTCGCGCCATGCATCTTTTTTCTGGTTCTCATGAGCCGGGTCACTGGCATGTTCTGCCTTCATTTTTTCGGCAATTTCGAGCATTCTTTCCGAAGCATCAGGCCGGCGGTCGAGCACCAAGTCCTCTATGGCCTCCAGCACATCTTGGGGAATATCGCTATACATCACAGAGGTTGCCGGATTCACGATGCCCATATCCATACCTTTTCGGGTAGCATGATACAGAAATACAGCATGAATCGCCTCGCGAATGTAATTGTTGCCGCGGAAAGAAAACGAGAGATTGCTCACCCCTCCGCTGATATGCGCACCCGGCAAGTTCTTGCGAATCCATCCGGTAGCTTCGATAAAGTCCACGGCATAATGATTATGTTCCTCCATACCCGTAGCAATAGCCAGCACATTCGGGTCGAAGATAATGTCATGCGGATTAAATCCTACCGACTCAGTCAACAGACGATACGCTCTTTCGCACACCTCAATTTTTCGGGCAAAAGTATCAGCCTGTCCTTTTTCGTCAAAAGCCATCACCACCACGGCAGCTCCAAAGCGCTGTATGCGGCGTGCATGTTCCAAGAATACTTCCTCACCTTCTTTCAGCGAAATGGAGTTCACGATACATTTCCCTTGCAAACACTTCAGGCCAGCCTCGATTACCTCCCATTTCGAAGAGTCTATCATCACCGGGATGCGTGATATTTCCGGTTCGGATGCCAAAAGATTCAGGAAAGTAACCATTTCCTGACGCGTATCCAACAGACCATCATCCATATTCACATCCAGCACCAACGCTCCGTCTTCCACTTGTTTTCGGGCGATTCCCAGCGCCTCTTCATACTTCTTTTCGTTAATCAGACGCAGAAATTTGCGCGAACCTGCCACATTACAGCGTTCTCCCACATTCACGAAATTAATTTCCGGCTTCACCTCCAACAATTCAAGTCCGCTCACCCACATACATTCAGGAGCTTTAACTGGCTTATGTGGAACCGCATTTTGCGCCATATCGGCGAAATGCGCTATAAATTCGGGCGAAGTACCGCAACATCCTCCAATAATATTTACCAATCCCTCATCGATAAAGTCTTTCATTTCTTCGGCCATTATCTCCGGAGTCTGGTCATAACCTCCGAGGCTATTGGGCAATCCTGCATTTGGATACACAGATATATAATAAGGTGCACGGGCGGCAAGAGTCCGCAATGCGGGTTTCATGTCACGGGCACCGAACGAACAGTTCAGACCAACAGAAAATAAAGGAGCATGCTGCACCGAAGCCAAGAAAGCCTCCAAGGTCTGCCCCGAAAGCGTACGTCCGGTACGGTCGGTAACAGTCACTGAGAGCATTATCGGCACTCTGCGCCCCACAGTTTTCATTGCCTCCTCTGCTGCATAGAGTGCAGCTTTGGCATTCAATGTATCAAAGATTGTTTCCATGAGCAGCAAGTCCACTCCCCCTTCAAGCAATGCCTCCATCTGTTCCTGATAAGCGTGAGCCAGTTCATCGAACGTCAGTGCTCGAAATCCGGGGTTATTCACATCCGGACTCATAGAGCAAGTTTTGTTTGTAGGGCCAACCGATCCAGCCACCCATCTCGGTTTGTCTGGGGTTAATGCAGAAAACTTATCAGCTGCTTTTCGTGCAATCCGCGCTGCGCAAAGATTTATTTCCCGGCAGTAATCCTCCAAATGATAATCCGCCATGGAAATGCGTTGTGCACTGAAAGTATTTGTTTCGATGATATCGGCACCCGCCTTTAGATAAGCCTCATGAATTTCCTGAATCAAGTCCGGTCGGGAAATGCAAAGCATATCATTGTTTCCCTTCATCTGACCGGGTTGGTTGCGGAATCTGTCTCCGCGAAAGTCTTCTTCTGTAAGATGGTATCCCTGAATCACAGTACCCAGTGCTCCATCCAGCACAAGAACACGTTCTTTGATAATATCTTGTATGGTCATTAATTTGTCGTTTATAAAACAAGGCAAAAAATCATAGAGAAGCCAGTCGGATCAATAATTTTTCATTTTCCGGTCCATTTCTCTTCTGTCTTCCTTTTCCTTAAGTGTTTGTCTTTTGTCATATTCCTTTTTACCCCGGCACAGATAGATATCCAGTTTAGCCAGTCCCTTTTCGTTTATATATAATAAGGTGGGCACCAGCGTAAATCCGGGAGTTTTCATTTCTTGCTGCAGTTTTCGTATTTCTTTTTTCTGGAGCAGCAATTTTCGGTCTCTTCTTGCTGCATGATTATTGTATGAGCCATAGAAATACTCAGCTACATACATATTCTTCACCCACACTTCTCCGTTGTGGATAAAGCAGAACGTGTCCACCAAGCTCGCTTTTCCGGCACGGATCGATTTAATTTCCGTACCCGTAAGCACGATACCCGCCGTGTACTTGTCCAACAAAAGGTAGTCAAATGAAGCACGTTTGTTTTTAATATTAATCGTCTTTACTTTTACTTTCTTTTCTGCTGCCATAGTTTATTCCTTCACGATAGTTGCAAATAAATCCAAATGCTCGTCCACGTATTGAGCCAGTGTGGCAGTAACCTCCTCTTCCATTTCCACGAAGGCATCATCCAGTTCGTCAAACTCAGGGAAACGTTCAAACAGAGCCATAAACTCCTCGTCCGAGCATTCTTTAGTCAATTCTTCACGATACCGATCATACAATTTACGACCTTTATACACCAGTTTGGAAAAATCATGAGCCCCCATCAGACGCATTGCTTTGGCAAATGGATTCTCAAAGATAAACGGGCCATATCCGTTGTGTATAAGTTGAACAAAGCCGCCGTCCATCATTTCATCACGAAACATCACATAAGCCAGCAACGATATCTGCTCACCATTCAGCAAATGCATATTCTCGCCCGTAATCGCACCGCCGAGCACTTCCAGATAGCGGTTTGTGAATACCGCAATAAACTCATCCATTCCTGCTTGTGCGGCTTCGCACAAATCCGCATCACGTACTGTTATTTCATTTCTTTCCATATCCATTCATTATAAGGTTGCAAGCATCTGCAATCTGTTCACAAAGATAATGCAAAGAAGAATCATAAAAAAGAAGAACACTCATTTTTCAATGACAGAATATGGATATTTACCGAAAAAATAATATATTTGGAGGCACGAAGAGAGTATTTTTAATGTCTCGCCTTTCGAAGCACTCAAAAAGCATTGCCTGCCGCAGTACTTCGGAAGCATGCAGCCGAGGCCATTACGAAACCCCTACCCTAAAACCAAACAGACTCATGAAAACAACAATATGGACCAGCCTGTTGCTGAGCATCTTTACCGGATGCCAACAGACAGCATCCCACACAAAAACATCCGAACAGCAGCAAGACAGTATTCCCGGCATCACTCTGAAAGCAACCGAAGAAGCCGCCCTGACCATCACTCCGCCTCTGTTGCCCGAAGACATCATCGTTACAAAAGACCTTCTGTATGACAAGTACACCCTCGACGATGTGTATCCTTACAAAGACACCACCCGGAGTTTTAAATGGGAAGCCGTGCGCAAGTCTTTGGCTTTTCTGGAAAACGTACAGCAAAACACCACCCGATGGGTTGTGCTGCAAAACTACAAGAACAGCAACAAATATCCGCCACTGGTCAAGAAGTACCGCTACAACAAAGCGCGGTTAGTATCCGACACGCTCGGTGTTTCCCGATATCAATCCATACCGCTGTATGCTCCGTCCGACACCATCACCCCCGAATTATACGGACCCGACGGCAGTATTGCAGCCTATATTGGCGAGGAAGGCAATTTTGTACGCATCAAACCGCTTCTCATCGACCAGGAATGGCTGGCTCCCAAGCGTTATCTGTACGAGCTCTCCGATTCGATTACCTTCAAGCATGTCATTGTAGTGGACCGCAAAGACCAAAACATTGCCACCCTCGAATCAGTTGAACGTGGAAAATGGCTTATCCGCAGCATGAATCCGGCCACCACCGGCAAGCATAATCCGCCTTATGGCCAAGAAACTCCGCTGGGCATCTTTGTCATCCAGCAAAAAAAGCGCAACATGTATTTCTGGAAAGACGGAACCAAGACGATAGGAGGCTATGCTCCGTATGCCACCCGCTTCACCAACGGAGCGCATATTCACGGCGTACCCGTAAACAAACCTGCCACGAAAGAGATAGAATACAGTTGGTCTCTCGGCACCACACCACGTTCTCACATGTGCGTCCGCAATGCCACATCGCATGCCGAATTCATTTACAAATGGGCCCCTACCTGGAGTACCGTAGTTTTGGTATTAGAATAAGAAAATCCAGCCGTATAACAAATCTTTATAATTTTTAAAACGGCTGACAGTGAACGATATAAGAAAAAGACGTACCTTTGCCGGCGATTTAAAACACCCTATGCAATGATACGTCTTTTTTGTTCTGTTTTATTTTTACTTTTATCAAGAACCGCCTTTCTTTCTTACACACATGCCGGACCAGCCTGCGAAATCACGTTAAAAGCATCCGCTTCCGAAGCGTCATCGTCTTGGAACAGCCTCTACGAAACCATGCATTTAGACTCTATTGTCAGCAGAGAAGCTTTTCATCGTGCGCTTACCGGCTATCAGAAGATTAAAAACCGCAAGAAGGAAGTCCTGACCATCATCGATTTTTCGAAAGCCTCAACAAAAAAGCGTTTGGCAGTCATCGACATGGAGCAAAAGAAAGTGCTCTACACTTCTGTCGTGGCACACGGCCGCAACAGCGGAGGCAACTATGCAACCTCTTTCTCGAACAAGAACGGATCCTATAAAAGTTCGCTCGGGTTTTATCTCACCAACGAAACCTATCAAGGAAGCAACGGCTACTCCTTGCGTTTGGACGGATTGGAAAAAGGAGTAAACGACAATGCCCGACAGCGAGCCATTGTGATGCACGGCGCAGCCTATGCCCATCCATCCACAGCCCGCACCGGACGTTTGGGTAGAAGTTTCGGATGCCCCGCCGTACCTCCTGCTCTCACCAAGCCCATCATCAATGCCATCAAGGGAGGCAGCGTGATGTTTATCTATGCTCCTGAGAAAAACTATCTGGCACAGAGCCGGTTTCTGAAAAATACGGAAAATGCCGTTTCCTTCCCTGCACACAAGCTGTAGGAAACGGTCCCCACAAAATACAATCGCCCCATTTTGCACGACAGTATGCAAAATGGGGCGATTCTTGTCTTTACATCCCACTCATCGGGTAAGAAACGTCACACGGCCTTTTCCATCCTGGTCGCTTACTTACTCTATTGTTGAGCTGATTTCTTCGGATGAGAAACATCATCTTTCAGGCGAGTCAGTGTAAACTCATGGGCCGAAAGCCATGTACCGCGCCACGGCTTGTCTGTAAATGTCGGCACATTAGATACTCCATAACGCAATTCACCCGGCTTGTCAACAACAATTCTGTCAACAACCACACGACTCCATCCATTACCTCTGCCATAGTTACGTTCGTAGATATCATAATAACGAATGCTATCCGACACCGAAAGTCCTCCGGCAGCTATACGCTGCTGCGCATCCATCCAAATACCTCCTTGCTCATCGCCATAAACGGGTATCTCCTGTTTGTAAACAACATCCCCCAGTTGCGCATAAATATAAGCTCCGGCACCATCCGTACGTCCCACAGCTTCCAGGCGATAAACTCCGGGAGTCACCGATTCTTTCTTTTCCAACTGATATTCCATCAGTCCATTCACATTACGGCTATGCAAATAACGCTGTCTGTCATTGTTGTAATAACTTCCCCAATATAGGTAATCATCCGAACAGTTTTTATGCGCTACCACGCTCCATCCATTCTGCTTCAAGTAATTAAACTCCTCTTTGGGCACATAAAATCCATTGATGGAATAATACTCTTGCTTTTTCATTTGATAGTTTTTGCTTACGGCAATGGACGTTGTGGTCGTAAACACACCAAACAACACCAAAGACACCAGCCAAACCACAAACAACACAAAACGAGTTCTCGGTGCCAACACGCGGCCATTTCCCCACAAACGGCCCAGCCAGTGCACGAACATATAAATCGAAACAGACAACATGACCAACAAACTGATTGCAGCTATCCAGAATCCTATAGTAGCCATCAGAGGCAAGTTCTCCAAAGTATGCAGCATCGCCACATCTGCGTTATGGAAAAAAAATGAGCCGAATCCCGCAATCGTAGCATACAGCATCACGCCGATACAGAAAAGCACACAGAACAAAACAAACACCAGCACCAGGGCCAATCCTCCCAGAGTTCCAAAAATGAGCAGTTTGAAAAGCACGACAAACACATCCATCACCGAGGAAAGACAGCCCCGTGCCGTGCTTTGTGACTGCGGCGCACTGGCATAAGCCTCTCCCCTTCCGTTGCCATTCAATATTTCCTCACCCATATTCTCCATGTTGACCGTTTCGCCTCGCATGCGCAACATATCTTCCGGTGTGCGGGCCACAGGAATAATAATCCAAGCCAACAGATAGGCAATCAATCCCCAGCCAGAAGAAAGGATGATCAGAAAAGCCATCAAGATGCGCAGCGCCATGCTGTCGGCACCCCAAAAGCAAGCCAAGCCACCCACAACACCGCCCACTTTGCAGTCATCCGGATTGCGGTAAAGTTTTTTTCGAGCCGTTTTGCGGTGTACACACGCATCATTCTCAGTCTCGTCGTCGTTCAGTTCCAACTCTTCCGGACTACCGATACGACGGATAATATCCTCAACATGCTCTATGGTAATAGCTTCCACCCCTTGCGCCTTCAAATCCGCCATCAGTTCGGCAATACGATGTTCAATATCATCGGCAATCTCGTCTCCCCCTTCCCTTTTCGAAAAGTAGCGCTTCATGTTTTCCTGATAATGATTCAGCAAGTCATAGGCATCCTCATCCATATTATACAAGGCACCAAATAAATTTATGGTAAAATTCTTTTTCATGGCAATACATCATTAATTGTTTCATTATTCTTTTTTACATGCGACACGGTATAGACCAACTCATACCAAGCCTTGTCCAGTTCGTCCAGAAAACTCCTTCCCTCTGCCGTCAGTTCATAATATTTGCGGGGCGGTCCTTGGGTAGACTCCTTCCACTCATACGTCAGCAAACCGTCCTTTTTCAGTCGGGTGAGCAAAGGATAAAGCGTCCCCTCCACCACAATCAGCTCCGCATTTTTCAGTCGGGCGATGATGTCCGAGGCATAATACGGTTCTTCGCTGAGCAGTAAGAGCACACAATACTCCAGCATCCCCTTTCTCATTTGCGATTTAGCGTTTTCGATATTCATAATTCCTCCGATTTTAAAAGAATTGCTTTGGCCAAACAAATTCAATTCCTGCTGCAAATATAGGCAATGCTTTAGTACTATGCAATACATAGTAGTATATTTTCCCAAGAAAAACTGCAAATAAAATGCCAGGCACCCCCAAATCAGATAAAAATTCTTAACCTTTCACAAAATAAATCACAACATATAACACCTTATATATATAAATCAAAACAAACAATACAACTAAAACAAAAAGAAATGAACAAAGCAACTTATCTCTTCTTGCTTCTCCTTTTGCTGTTTCTGTCACAAACAAAAGCCCAAAATGCCCCAATTCCACAGTCCGACACACTGACAGCCAGCCCCACATACCGTGACGACACCCTATCCATATCCGACGAAACAGACGAAACAACCGTTTTTCGAGGGAAAAAACTCATTGCCGCTGCCTCACTGATTGCCTTGGGAGCCGTAACCACCAGTGTGCCCCAATGCAGAGAATGGAACAAGAAATGGCGCAACAAGATGAGTTCAATACGCAACGGCCACTATATCCATGCCGACGACTATCTGCAATACGTACCGTCCATAGCCCACATCGGGCTCAGTTTATTGGGAGCAAAAGCCAGCCACAGCTATTTGGAGCGCACCTGTGTCTTGGCAACCTCCTATGCCACTATGGGCATCTTGGTAAATTCATTAAAGCACAGCGTTCGGAAGCGCCGTCCCGACAGCCGTGCGCGAAACTCATTTCCCTCGGGCCACACAGCCACCGTATTTATGGGAGCCGAGCTGGTTCGCTTAGAATACAAGAATGATTCCCGTTGGTATGGCATTGGAGCCTACGCCATCGCTTGCGGTGTAGGTTTTTTACGCACATACAACAATCGCCATTGGCTTTCTGACGTGTTTGCCGGAGCCGGAATCGGCCTGCTGAGCGCCCATGTGGGATACTGGCTTTTGCCCTTTGGAGCGGAAGTTATTTCGCTTGAATAAAAAGAAACAAAACACTTCGCTGCTGCTATGCCCCTACTACGACAACGACCATCATGGCGGAGGTGTGCTTCTGAGTACCACTTTTTAGAAAAAATCAAAGGAACGAGCAGAAAAAGTTCATGTATTTATTAGGTCATATACTGAAAAATAGCTATTTTTGCATTCGTAAAACGAGATACGATTAAAAGGTCTCAATTAGATTACCTATAATAAATTTAATGTAATTATGGTTTATTCACACGAAGTAGAAAACATGTGTTGTGTTGCCAAAGGTCCTAATCACGGACCAGCCCCAATTCCAGAAGAAGGAAAATGGGTACAGGCAAAAGAGATTAAAGACATCTCAGGTTTGACTCACGGTATCGGTTGGTGTGCTCCTCAGCAGGGTGCATGTAAGCTGACATTGAACGTTAAGGAAGGTGTTATTCAGGAATGTTTGGTAGAGACTATCGGTTGCTCTGGTATGACTCACTCAGCAGCTATGGCATCAGAGATTCTTCCTGGAAAGACTATCTTGGAAGCTTTGAACACCGACTTGGTATGCGATGCTATCAACACAGCTATGCGTGAATTGTTCCTTCAGATCGTTTACGGTCGTACTCAGTCTGCTTTCTCAGAGGGCGGTTTGATGATTGGTGCCGGTTTGGAAGATTTGGGTAAAGGTTTGCGTTCACAGGTAGGTACTTTGTATGGTACTTTGGCTAAGGGTCCTCGTTACTTGGAGATGGCTGAAGGTTACATCAAGACCATTGCTTTGGACAAAGACAACCAGATTATCGGATATGAGTTCGTTCACATGGGCAAGTTCATGGACGAAATCAAGAAGGGAACCGATGCAAACGAGGCTTTGAAGAAAGTAACCGGTACATACGGCCGCTTCACAGCAGAGCAGGGAGCTGTTAAACATATTGATCCACGTCACGAATAATATAAGGAGGAAGAAAATTATGATTAGAGAAGTAAAGTTTGAAAGCCAGGACCGTCGTATCAATCAGATTCTTGCTGCATTGAACGAGTACGGTATTTCTTCAATCGAAGAGGCTAACGAGATTTGTGAATCATACGGTTTGGATCCTTATAAGACATGTGAAGAGACTCAGCCTATCTGTTTCGAGAATGCAAAATGGGCTTACGTAGTAGGTACAGCGATTGCATTGAAGAAAGGTTGCAAGACAGCTGATGCTGCTGCTGAGGCTATCGGTATCGGTTTGCAGGCATTCTGTATCCCTGGATCAGTTGCTGACGACCGTAAGGTAGGTATCGGTCACGGAAACTTGGCTGCTATGTTGTTGCGCGAGGAGACTAAGTGCTTTGCTTTCTTGGCAGGTCACGAGTCATTTGCTGCAGCAGAAGGTGCAATTAAGATTGCAGCTAAGGCAGACAAAGTACGTAAAGAGCCATTGCGTTGTATCTTGAACGGTTTGGGTAAAGACGCAGCTCAGATCATTTCTCGTATCAACGGATTTACTTATGTTCAGACTCAGTTCGACTATGCAACAGGTGAGTTGAACGTTGTTAAGGAGATTGCTTACTCAGACGGTCCTCGTGCCAAGGTAAAATGCTACGGTGCAGACGATGTTCGCGAGGGTGTTAAGATCATGTGGCACGAAGGTGTAGACGTATCTATCACTGGTAACTCTACTAACCCAACTCGTTTCCAGCATCCGGTTGCCGGAACTTATAAGAAAGAGCGTGTATTGGCTGGTAAGCCATACTTCTCAGTAGCTTCTGGTGGTGGTACAGGTCGTACTTTGCACCCAGATAATATGGCTGCTGGTCCTGCTTCTTATGGTATGACTGATACAATGGGTCGTATGCACTCAGATGCTCAGTTCGCTGGTTCTTCATCAGTTCCTGCTCACGTAGAAATGATGGGCTTCCTGGGTATCGGTAACAACCCAATGGTAGGATGTACTGTAGCTTGCGCTGTAGACGCTGCTACTGCATTGAACAAGTAATTTATACTTTAGATTACAAATACAAATCCCCACCAACTCGGTTGAGTTGTGGGGATTTTTTATTTTACCTTAGCCTAAAAAGATTGATTACTACACATCGTTTCCATTCGGGATATTCACGCTTCAATCAAGCCCGTTTTGGAAGAAAAACTCACTCCTATCTTCACCACCAGACAAATTTCAGCTTCATATGGTCGGGCATATCCTTTCTTTTCCATACGGGATGCTCAATTACGATAATATTAATATATCAACAGGCATTTAGGAATACCTCACAATAGGGCTTAGAAATGAAGTTCTTTTCATTATTTAACGTCGCAAATTGCCAATTCTACAGATGATTGATTTATATATGGATTCTTTTTTAGTAATTTTACACCTTTAAAACCCATATACGATGGAAGAAAACAAAAATTTAAATCGGATTAAGGTGATGTTGACAGAGAAGAAACACACGAATAAAAGGCTTGCAGAGTAACTAGATTTCATTGATTACTATAAAATAGGGGAAATATCAGGCAAGCCATATGGCACGTTTGCAGGTAAAGAATTGAGAACGCAAAATTTATGCTTATGAATAAGATTACTTCCATAACACGAAATAAAATATTCTCATTCTTGACGAATGTAAATAGCAATTGTAGCTTTTCGCTTGCAACATCATTTTGTTATTTTGGCAATCATAATTGTCCTGATTTCTTGAGTCGACTTTATGATTTGCGAGTCTTGCCATCGTATGACAGTAGGGTAAATGATGCCTATTCAGATATATATCTGCATACTGTTACAAATCCTTCGGATTATCCATACGAATGGTTATTTTCTGATGAACGTTTAACATTAGCAAAAGGTTCTGATGAGCAACTCTTAAACTTCCTATGCGAAATATTTCATCCTGAGGTAAGAGATATGCAAAGTATGGTTAAAGAAAATCCGACAGAGTCTATTGGTAAAGCAAAAGAACTTGTTGAAAGTTGTTGCAAGACCATCTTAGACGAACGAGGTGAAGATTACTCCAAGAATTTGCCTTTAACAGCTTTGGTTAAGCAGTGTATGAAGTTGCTTAAAATTACGCTTGAAGATATAGATGAAAACATACCTGAAGCAAGAACGATGAAAGCGATATTGGGAAATTTAAGTGGCATCACTGATGGCATCGCAAAATTAAGGAGTACGTATGGAAGTGGGCATGGAAAGCTTGCGACATACAGAGGTTTGGAAGAACGGCATGCAAAATTAGCGATGGGTAGTAATATTACATTGGTTGATTTCTTATGGTGTTCCCACGAAAGAAGACCTAAGTAGATGTTTGTAATTGCTTTTATAATTGATAACAAAAAGAATTATGGCAAAGAAATATGAAATACGAAATAGTACGGTAGAGTTTCTGACTTTCGTGAAAGAAGGAAAGGAACAAGGCGTGCAAGTGTTATATAAAGACGAAACAGTATGGGCTACACAAAAGGCTATGGCACAGCTTTTTGATTGTTCAACAGACAATATCGGATTGCATCTGAAGAACATCTTCAAGAGCGGAGAACTTGTTGAAGATTCAGTTACCGAGAAAAACTCGGCAACTGCTGCAGATGGCAAGAACTACATGACAAAGTTCTATAATCTTGACGCAATCATTTCTGTTGGTTATCGTGTCAACTCTATCCGTGCCACTCAATTCCGCCAATGGTCTACCTATATCATTCGCCAGTTCTCTTTGCGTGGCTATATCATAGATAAAAAGCGCATGGAGAATGGTTCGTTCATTGGTGAGGACTATTTTGAGCATTTGTTAGCTGAAATTCGTGAGATTCGGTTGAGTGAACGAAGATTTTACCAAAAGCTCACGGATATATATGCTACAGCTGTTGACTACAATAAGGATGCTCCTACCACACGTTTGTTCTATAAAAAAGTTCAGAATAAGATGCATTATGCAGTACACGGACATACCGCAGCAGAACTTATTGTAGAAAGAGCAAATGCAGAGAAAGAACACATGGGATTGACTACTTGGGAAAATGCACCTGATGGTAAAATCGTCAAGCCAGATGTAAGTATTGCCAAAAACTATCTAAAACAAATGGAACTTGAAGATATGGGAAAACTTGTCAACTCTGTACTTGACTTAGCAGAACGTATGGCAAATCGACATATACCAATGACTATGGAGGATTGGGCAAAGCGTATTGATATTATTCTTGAAGCTGGAGGTGATGCCGTATTGCATGATGCAGGAAAGGTGTCTGCTGAATTTGCCAAGAACTTTGCAGAATCAGAGTTTGAAAAATATCGTGTGATACAAGACAAATTATTCAGTTCGGATTTTGATAAATTCAATTCTTTACCATTTGATGATGATAAGAATTGAAAACCCCAAAAGGATGAGGTGACTTCAAATCACCCCATCCTCCGCTTACTTGTCTATGTATGATGCGACAATATTGACAATCGAAATGACTGTATAAAGGATCCGACATAACAGTAAAAACGGAGTAGACTGTTACAGCCTCCCGGGAAGGGAAGAAACATTTAACCGGTATCTGAATCCCTGGCTAAACAAGAACTTCCGGACCAGCATTTCCGGCCCGGTGTTCTTGCTGCGTATCGCCGACATATTTTTATGCCTTTGTTCTTTGGTCAGCTTGTTCATCAAAAAAACTTTTAGTAGATTTCTTTTTTCATTGCAGCTACAGAACCAATCTATATCTGGCCGTTTAGCAAGAATGGAGTACGTTCCGCCAGATTTGTAATCTGGTGGCGTGATTTATGGCAGATTTACAATCTGCACGCGTAAGCGTAGCTGCCATCTTCAATCCTTAATTTTTCCGTTTTTCTTTAGTCGACTAACTATGGCCCCTTTGCTTCGTTCAAATATTTCGGCTAACATTTTGACAGAATAGCCTTCATCATACATTTTACAAAGCAGCTTGTCAGCACTTTCTTCCCATGGTATATATGCATTTCCATGCTGATTTCTTTTCTCTTCTATAGTGTAAGACTTTTCTTTTGTTCTTTCTGTATGAGAATTGTCTACTATACTTTCTTGTTGTACAGGATACTGTTGCTTCTCCGGAATCACTCCTCGTACACCCCCTTTGGGATTCTTCACATCACCCTTATATCTTGAAATGAGATGCATGTGTACATGAAATATCGACTGGCCGGCAGCTTCGTTCACATTGATGCCCACATTGTAGCCATCAGGATGGTAACGTTCATCTATTTTCTGTTTTACATACTGGAGCATGACATTCATGGCTTCTCGTTCATGATTGGTCAGATCAAAATAAGAAGCAACATGTCTTTTAGGAATAATCAAAGCATGACCGGGAGATACCGGATAACCATCATAAAAAGACACACACGTAGCTGTCTCACAAATAATTTCCACTTTGCGGGACAAGCGGCAGAAAGGACATGTCTCCCCTTCTCTACGGGGCAGCATATTGAAATGATTATATTGGTAAAGCTCAAAACTGGAATTGAGAGCCAGACTCAGGAAAGGCAACCTTACATTACACTGATAAGTATATTCCTTATGTATGGCATGCAATCTGAACCCTTCTTCTTTCAGGTCACGTCTTACGGCAAAATAAGCCGTTCCTTTAGGTGACAGAAGATTGGAGATATTCATCATCACCTCTGCCTGTGCATAAGGTTCCAGCACATTCAGAACATAAACACAAAATATCGTATCAAATTTACCTTGAGGATATTCGGTGCGGTAATAATAATCATAGCCTGTGATGTCATATCCCCGACGCTTCAGCTCGTCTGTATCATAACCAAAACCGCAGCCAAAATCAAGGATGCGCCCTTTTAATAAGTCATGATTCAAGAGATAACGGACAGGTACAGACAAGTCTGTACGTTTAATTGCTGTCAAGTATGGATGGTTTATCTTTTGCTTCATTTGCTACACCTCTTATAAAAAGTTATTTTATCATGTTAGCATAAGTCTATTCCTTTAAATATACGATTTGGCAAAACCGAATGCATTTAGAACTTCCAGATTTCGAATCCCATATTCAAAGCAATCTGATGCATCGGAGTAAAAGTCTGGAAGAAACAATCCAGCAAATGCTCTCTGTCCATAGAGATAATCTCTTGCGGTGTATGCCCCAAAGACAGATAATCCTCCAACAATTTTGATTGCTTACCCCTACTTATATGAATGCGCATAGCCTCTTGATGAGCTACAGCCAATCTCGGAAGATAGAGATTTAAATCAGGAAGTTTATTACTCTTGGAACTGTTGATACTGGAATCGGAAGGCATTAAATTCCAGAGCAGGTTATGTGATACAAAGCTCCACGGAATAAAATGATCTAAATCATACCTACGTTCTCCCAACAACACACCTGTATAAGGACATCTGACTTCCAAACCTTGATGCATGGCATAATTCCAATATTTATGCTGTTCTGCCAAAGATGATCTTTCTTCCACTTTCACCAACTTATCTGTAATGGCAGGAACATTGGGATTTCTTGTCTGCACAAAGCCCGCCAGTCCCCAATAAGCAAATGCGCTCAGAATATCATAGTTCTCTTTCAGATAGTCCAACCAAACAGAGTTCAGCTCCACCCACATCGTCCCATTCTGTTTTTCTAACTTATAAAGACAACCATTTTCGAACGACTGCGAACGGTTGAGCATCTCGTTATTATTCTGGGTTTTAATCCAAGGATGCAGGAAGCGGTAAGGAACGTTGTTCTGCAGGAAGTTCAAACGATTGCGAACGTCCTTGTCTTTTTTAGTAAAGACCATGTCCTTTAATAAAGCAGTCAAGTCCGGCATACTGATATTAATAGGAATATCGTAATCTTTCTGCAAGGCCCATATTGCCTCGTAAAGAGATTCTGACTTTCCAAAAGACAGACGGAAATAGATAACCGGATACCAGGCTTTGACCACCATCAATATCATGATTTCCCAAACATCCATTCTCGTTTTTCCATGCTTCACAAACAAGTCCAAGATACTGAGAAACCAATAATACTTATAGGTAGCCACTGTATTGTCGAAGACTCTATTCAGAAACTTTGTTGTCAATATGTTAGAATTTGGTATTTGCATGGCATAATTTTCATGGGTTTGTTTACAAAGATAATAGTTTTTTTGTTATTCTATACCGAATATTCGTAAAATAACCACATTATGTTTTCGCTTGGATAACAGACTTTCGAGAAACATGACTAGGTTAGTTCCAATATGAAACATGCCACTTTTTCATCATGCTCTTCCTCTTCGAAAATTTTACTTAAAAAGCCTCCTGCATAGATAGCTAACAGCAATAATCATATCAAGATTATAGAAATCAACCAACTCTTCAACCTCGCCTCTTATGCCTCGATTTACGACGGTTGCAATTTCTGCAACTGTCGTGTTTTGCTGTAGTTCTTCCTCTTTAAATATATTGGCTATGTGGCGGCTAATACCCGATTTGTCAATACCGAAAAGCTCTGCCATAGCCTTTTGCGTACACCAAATGGTTTCGTCTTTTATAACCACCAGCACCTTACCCTTATCATCGGGGAGACTATATAATAAGAACTGAATTTCGTTACTCATTCTTTTCTATATTTGGGTTAAACGTCAGACTATCCAACTGTTTCATAATATTGTCCTCCAATCGATGGCTCTCTGCAACCTGCTCTGCAAGAGACTGCTTATAATTGGTAATACGAGCATTAAACTCCTCTTCAGTGATATCCGCATAATCAATCTTTATGTCGAAATACTGATTGGCTGAAGGGCTGCATCCTTTTTCTTTTATTTCTTCATAAGTAACAGTTACGGAGAAGTCATCCGCCACGTCCTTGTTTTGGAATGTAAATTTTTGGCTAGCCATTTACTCATAATGGTTTCAACTATAGATTGCGTTAAATACAAAGTTTCACTATTTATTCGAATCAAGAGGATAATTGGAGGATATTACATCTTCATGGTGTGATATGGCGGCTTAAAAACTCTCATTCGCTCAATCTGTCTGAATCATCCACAATAGTTGGACATTCAATTTCACAGACCTCTCTGAGCATCTCCATAAGCATTTCATATTCTTCCTGATAGCGTTCCAACCTAACATAATCCTTCTCAGTTGGGTTTGGCAAACGGGAAATATCCATATTATGGCACAGGTCGTTCAGTTTGACCTTTATAGCAAGAAAATGCCCCTTGAAACGATTGATATATTCCTCCCGAGTCTGTGCTGTCCGGGCATTCATTAAATGAAGGGCTTCTTCGATTTCATTCCATTCGTCTTTGGAAGGCAAATGTAAATGTTCATGGGGATATTGTTCAACAATCTCGCTGAAATCATCTATCCAATCTTGTTCTTTGGGACGGGCTTTCCATGCTTTTAATCCTTTCTGAAGGAAGCGTATAACATCCTTGACTGAATAACTTGTATCCTCGGCTACATCATGCAGGAAACCTACTGTTTTCTGTTTCCAGTCATAACCACTTCCTCCGACTGTGGCGAGGTGTCCTTCAAAATAGTCCTTACCAGCCTTATCCACCTGTCCTTTGTGAAGTTCCTTGGCAAGGCGTGCAGCCACGTATGCTGTATGAATTTTATATCCCATAGAATCCTCATACATTTCACGTCTCTGTTTAGCCTCCTTGGGCGAAAACGTTTCCAGATACTTTAGATACCGAAGATATGTGCGTTCGCCCATACCAGACAGACCAAGCATGGTATCGAATAATAAATCTGCCGATGAATCCAAGAGTTTGATATCCTGACAACCACTTTTTATGGCTGCATTCAAGCGCTTGATGTTTCCGTTTGCTATTTTCTTCTCCATGTTTATACCATGGACAATCAGAGATGCTAATTCATCATAAGTTTCATTCATAGGCAAGAAGTTATTAGAATGTTACACAATCATCTTGACTCAAAGATACTTATATTGTCTGTAATAAACAACGCATGTACAATACTTTTTCTCAGCAAAAGAGAAACAGCCTTTTCTTAATTTACCAAAAGAAAACAAATCACTCTCCTCCCCTACCATTCTGTCACCCAAACCCTCACTTCCCCTAACATCCACTTTCCTCAAAAATCCTCATCCAGAAAGAAAAATGAATAGTTATGCAAGAAAAACAAGCGAAAAACTGTATAAAAGCTGTATATTTACAGAAAATTCCCTTGGTAATTTGGAAAAATTCCCTTGAGATAAATGAATTTATGTCATGGTGAAAATAAAATGAAGTCATGGTGAAAATGCATGACTGTCTGATTTCTTTACAAAACAAGAAAAAACGACAAATAATAAGGCTCTGAAAATTCTATTTGAGATGTCCTAACACTCCATAAAAACCAAGACAACAAACTATATACCAATACAATACATCAAAATTTAGCCTCTAGGATTCAAGCATTTGCAAACGACCTTGCCACAGGACGGAAATAACCGATTCTCGGCATGACTGAAAATACAAAATGTCAAAAGTAACAAAAAGACAGTTCCATCGATTTAAATAACAGAGGATACTATATTTTTTATGAACATAAAAATTACCTATCGGCGCACCTCGCGCCTAAGCATGCGCATTGTGAAGAACGGCGACGTACATGTGTCGGCTCCCATCGGTATGGCACAGCACGTCATCGAAGACTTTATCCGCAAAAACAGTGAATGGATACAGAAAGCACGGAGCAAAACGCAAAGCATTCAGCAGCATCGGGCGAACTTCTTCAACCAACTGCCACTGAATACTGCCGAAGACAAAGAACAGGCACTGCTGCGCATGCAGGCCATCATCCCTCCGCTCATCGAAAAATATGCTCCTGCCATGGGGGTAAAACCCAAGCGGATTGTCTATCAGGCTACCATCTCCAGATGGGGGTGCTGCCAACCTGCCACAGGGCAACTGGCTTTCAGCGTATATCTGCTTCTGCTGCCGCAATGGTGCATCGAGCATGTGGTGGTGCACGAACTGACTCATCTGCTCGTACCTAACCACAGCAAACAGTTTTATGCCGTGATGGACCGCTTCTTTCCTCGTTGGAAGGAGGCTCGAAAAGAAACAAAACGAATCAGCAGTACGACATAACTTGGCACAAATACCTAATTCTGCTGCTTTATTTGGATAAAAATCACAAAAAAACAAACGTCAAACGTAAATTCTGCGTTAAAAATCATGGTTTTTAGGTATTGCAAAAAATCGCAAAAAGGAAGAACTTTGCAAAAAATTAAAAATTACAATAATTGCAATTCCTTATTATGAGAAAAACTTTTTCGATGATGCTTATTGCGTCTGCGTTTTCAGGATTTACTTTTGCAGACAATGCCCACAATGAACTCCCGCTGAACGGAAACAAAACCGAAGAACCGGCCTCTCCGCTGAACGATAACAGAGATACGGATGCCAATATCATGGGACATATCATTGATGCCAAGACTAAAGAGCATCTTCCTTTCATGAAAGTATATATAGAGGGTACAACCCTGGGCACCATGACAGATGCCACAGGGCATTATTTCCTCAAAAACCTGCCCGAAGGTAAGCATGTGCTGATAATGGAATGTGCCGGATTCAAAACCATTCACCGGGATGTGGTGCTGAAAAAAGGAAAAACCATTGAGGTGAACTTTACGGCTCAGGAGGAACTGATTGCATTTGACAATGTAGTAGTGTCTGCCAGCCGCAACGAAACGTCCAAGCGCATGGCTCCTTCTCTGGTTAATATTCTCGACAGCAAGTTGTTCGAAACAACCAGTGCTTCGTGTCTGGCCGAAGGATTGAGCTTCCAACCGGGAGCAAGACTGGAAACGAATTGCCAAAACTGTGGATTCCAACAGGTGCGCGTCAACGGACTGGACGGTCCTTATACGCAGATTATGGTAGACAGCCGACCGATTTTCAGCTCGCTTACGGGTGTTTATGGCTTAGAACAGGTCCCGGCCAACATGATTGAACGTGTGGAAGTGGTGCGCGGCGGCGGTTCGGCTTTGTTTGGCTCTTCTGCCATTGCCGGTACGATCAACATCATCACCAAGGAACCGCAACGGAACTCTGCGTATGTGGCACACAAGCTGACCATGACGGGAAGCAAGCCGGAAAACGTAACGGACATGAATGCCTCATTGGTTACGGATGATCAGAAAGCGGGTATCTATGTTTTCGGACAATACCGTCACCGTGCGCCGTATGATGCCAACAACGACAGCTTTACAGAAGTAGGAATCCTGGACGCACGCACCGTGGGATTCCGCTCGTATATCAAGACAACAGACTTTTCGAAACTGACTTTTGAATACCATAACATTAATGAGTACCGACGCGGCGGAGACAGCTTGAAATTGCAACCGCACTTGGCAAACATCGCCGAACAGACGGAACATGTGATTAACGGAGGGGGCCTGCGCTATGAGATTTCTTCGCGCAACCTGAAACATCGCTTCATGGCCTATGCCTCAGCGCAGCACACCAGCCGTAAGAGTTATTATGGTACGGAACAGAATCCGGATACGTATGGCAGAACCAAGGATATCACGACCGTGGCAGGACTGCAGTATACCTTGAAGTGGGCTGAAAAATTGCTGATGCCTGCCGAACTTACTGCCGGTTCGGAATATCAATACAATGACATGAAGGATGAAATGCCGGGTTATGACCGAAGCATCTTGCAAACTATCCACAACGGTAGTGTCTTTGTTCAGAATGAATGGAAGAACAAACATTGGGGCTTCTTGATTGGAGGTCGTCTGGATAAGCATAACTTACTGGATAAAGTGGTATTCAATCCGCGTGCCAACATCCGCTACAACCCGATAGAAGACTTGGACATCCGTCTGTCGTATGCCAGCGGATTCCGTGCCCCACAGGCTTTCGACGAGGATTTGCACATTGCTGCCGTAGGAGCGCGCGCCATGCTCATCGAGATTGACCCGAACCTGAAGAAGGAAAGTTCGCAGAGTATCAGTCTGTCGGCCGACTATTACAAGCGATTTGGCGATGTGCAGACAAATTTCCAGGTGGAGGGTTTCTATAATGACTTGAAGGATGTGTTCTTCTTGGACGAAAAAGGCGAAGATGCCAACGGTAACTTGGTGTTTGTCCGTACAAACAAAAAAGGTGCCCGTGTGATGGGTGTCAACCTGGAAGCAAAGGTGGCTTATAAATGGATGCAGATTCAAGCCGGTGCCACTTATCAGCAAAGCCGATACAAGGAGGCGGAAACTTGGAGCGACAACCCGAACATTGCTCCTCAGAAAAAGATGTTCCGCTCACCGGACGTGTATGGATATTTCACAGCTACGGTCAATCCGGTAAAGAACTTGTCGGTGGCTCTAACCGGAACTTACACAGGAAGCATGCTGGTGCAGCATTTGGCCGGATTTATTCCCGAGGACCGCGAAGAAACTACGCCCGACTTTTGGGATATCAACTTGAAAGCGGCATACGATATTCCGCTCTATAAGGGAACGACACTGCAACTTAATGCCGGTGTACAAAATATCTTCAATGCCTACCAGAAGGACTTCGACAAGGGTATTGCCCGCGATGCCGGCTACATCTATGGTCCGGGATTGCCTCGACGCTACTTCGTAGGCTGCAAGATTTCGTATTAACAAGGCATATAATGCTTTTCTATACTATCTAAAATCAGTGCGGGTGCTTCTTCGATGATGAAGGAGCACCCGTCATTATTTTATAGTGATGGTTTGTAATGACCGGGCGATTACAAATCACCCGGAACGTATTCTTTAATTACATGTATGCATGACTTTCAAACATTTTCATTTATCATCAACTACTGATTCTTCTTCATACAACCGTGCAGCTTGATGCAACTTGTCACTCATGAATTTCACCACATGACGCGGAGAAAGAATCTTGACTCCGGGGCCATAGCTCATGAACACAGAGTACATCTCCATGTTAATCACCACCCGGATACTAAAGACACAACTACGGTCCTCCGGATTCTCGCTAACCAACTGCTGCGAAGGATGAACAGGCTTTGTCTTGATATACTTACTTTGATCCGCATCCGCCCAAAATGTTATCTTTCTGGGGGTATTTCCAATATTCTTACTCACACCGATGATGTCATCAAAGAAATGTTCCGAATCAAATTCAGGATTCTCCTGATAAGGAAGGTCCACAGGCTCTATGCTGACAATACGATCCAACGCCAGATTGAAAAGCAACAAGTCATCCGCCTTGGAGCCAAACAAGAACCAGCGGTTGCGGAACTCCTTCAGCAAATAAGGAAAAAACAGTATCTCTTTGGGCTCATGGGCAGAAAACGACTGATACATAACCCGCAATGTCTGCTTGTGTGCAATATAGTTGTAGAGCGGATTCAACAAACGCAAACCTTTCAAATCGGCAACCGTATCAAAATGAATGATGGGTTTCCGATTACTTCGTGTAATGGCTAATTTATCCTGAAGACGACCAACCACGTCTGCCATCTCGGAGAACTGTTCAAAATGCTGCAATTGCCGCAACATATCCACCGCTTCTTGCATCAATTCATAATCTTTCTGTGTCATGGGCATATTCATGATGGAATAATTCCGGTCGGCATAACGGTAATACTTATGCTCATACACCTCGATTGGAGCATTATAACCCAGCTTGTCCGAACGCATCATCTGAATATCAGCCTGCACCGTACGCACGGAAACACCCTTGTCTATCCCTTCGGCTTCATACAGTGCATCAGAACAGGCATCCACCAAATCAGACAGCGTCCATCGGCGATAAGGGTTTCGCAAACAATTGTCAATGGTCTTATAACGTATCAACGCATTTTTATTTACTGGCATAGTAGATTCTTGATTAGTTCCCAACAAATCTAAGAAAAAACTGCGCAATCTGACCAGACAAACAGAAAAAACTGCATTTTTTTTCGAATTCAGCAAAAAAATCTTCTCCTGCGCAAAAAGACTGCGCAATACCTACTGAACTTTGCATGCAGAAACAGGAAAGACGGATGCGTAGACAAGCTGCGCCTCAGCTTTCCTGCAACATCCAAAAAAAGTCAGGCCAAGTCTGTCTTACTACATCATCAAGTGCAATCGAACAGACAAACCATTGCCTGCTTTTTTTATAAAGGTCCGGTAGCTCAGTTGGTAGAGCATATGCAATCAACTTGTGTTTCCATTATCTCTTCCCGAGGTCAATAAACACATACTTTTCATTCAGCGTAGTGTCGACGGTTCGATTCCGTCCCGGACCCCCCAAGAGGTCCAAGAGAGACTTACTTGAATTCATAAGCCAGTAGGCCTGCTTCACCGACCAGTCTCTCAATTACCTCTTTTTATATAAACAAGGCCAAAGGCAACATACTTCTAATCGTAGCTTGTAGTGCCGTGTTGCCTCCTTGCCTTTTTAAACAGATACGATATGAAAACAAAGATTCTAAACAAAGTAGCCTTGCGTTATCGGGCCCTTTATCTCCCCATAGAACGCAAAAACATCCAATTTAACGAACCAAGCTCTGCCGTTGTCATGGCTTTTCTGGCCCGACTTCAAGAAAATGGCTATACCGTAAGCGAAGAACTGCTGCATGCCCTGTGTTTGGTGTCGGCAGATGACTTGGCTCTGGTTACCGCAGTCATCAACGAAGTGATGCAGGTTGACCTTAACTGGGCGCCCTTGGTAAAAGGTTGGCAGGTGCCAACCAACGAATCGCTTGCAGACCACTTGATTACATTCTTTGCCAATGTTTTTGGGGATAAAAAGGCAACGAAAGGAACTATTCTGCCTTGCGGACACCTGATTCCGGAAGGTACTTTCCCCATAGAGCGTTACAACGGATGCCCTTTCTGCGGAGCACAGTTCCATACGGCTGACTTTGTTTATAAAGGACAAAACAGCAAGTTGCGCGAATTGCGCCTGTTTACCAAAGAAGACATGGAACAGCTTTTCAACACACTGCTGACGTGCACCACACCGTTGAATGCCACGGAAAAGGATTCCCTGGAACTCCTTCTCAACGTGTTTGCAGTGCCTCAGGATATGAATATCCCCATGAAAGAAACTTCCATGCTGGTAGTGCAGTGCCTCGTAAAACAGGATAAGGCAGAAGAAGCGTCGCGCCTGTTGCCCACTCCTGCCGATGTGATGCGCTATCTGTGGTTTGAGAAAACGGGATATCTTCAGATTATCGAACCCAAAACATTGATAAAAAATGCACGCAGACTGTATTCGCATCTGTGGAAACCCTTGGATAGAAGTGAGGATGCAGCGGCAAAGACTAAAGAAATGCTGAAACTGCACTACAACCGAAAGGACTGTCTGCGTACGGCTAAATGGCTCAATCAGACCACTCTGACAGCACAACAAGCAGCAGAAAACATGCATGCCAAACGCGGAATGTGGGTGCGCTTCATCAGAGCCTTGCGCTTAGGAGAATATGCACGCAAGGATGGGTTGGAACATCTGGCAGAAATATTGGACGTTTTCTATAAACAGGAATATGATACTTGGCAGGGAAAGATAGACCTATATCGCAAAAATGCTGACAAGGTGGCTTTGCTGAATTTATTGAAACAGCGACCGGGGTTGTTTGCCCGTTGTCTGTTTGCCACCATGCTGCGCTTTGGTGCCGAAGAGGTACTCGCTGCCTTTGAAGAGATTGCCGACAAACTGTCCACACGCCTGCTGATTTCCCTGGGTAATGCTGCCGAAAGTTATTTCGACACGGACCGTACACGCATCGTACGTCCCATCACGGGATTGACCAAGGCCATTGAACCGAACCGCTTGCTGGTGCTCTATAACGAGGACGAACGCAGAGAAATGCAAAACAGTATTCAGGATATATACAAACGGTCGATGTATCGCCGCTTTGAGGCAATGCCCACCAACAGCAAAACGATATTTATCGACCCGGCACTCTTTCAGGTTCCGGTCAGCGTGGGCGACCGCTCTGCCACAATCCAGGATTCGTCGTGTGCCTTGATGGGTACTCGTTTTGCAGTAGAAGGTGACTGTGTGCGCCTCTTCATGCAATGGGGAAAAGGGCTGCCGGCCCAGCATCTGGACATGGACTTAAGTTGCCGCATCGCTTATGCTGATGGAAAGACGCACTATTGCTACTTCGGTTATTTGGAATGTACGGGTGCCAAACATTCGGGCGACATCCGTGAAATACCTGAAAAAGTGGGTACTGCGGAATATATCGAACTGAATTTGCCTGAATTGACAGAGGCAGGGGCTTCGTATGTTACCTTTACTTGCAATGCTTATTCCACAGGAGCAATCTCTCCCAATCTTACGGTTGGCTGGATGAATGCCGAGAATCCGATGAAAATATCGTCAGAAACGGGCGTGGCCTACGATCCTTCGTGTGTGCAACATGTCGTACGCATCAGCGAAAACAACCTGAGTAAAGGATTGGTATTTGGGGTGTTGGACATTGCCAAACGGGAAATTGTCTGGTTGGAAATGCCTTTCAGCTCACAAACCATTCATCATGCGGACCAAAAGACTATCGGTGCCTTGCTACAAAAACTGAGCGAAAAGCTAACCGTCGGTGAACTTTTACAAATGAAAGCGCAAGCTCAAAAGCTGACTCCGACGCAAAAGGCAGAAGAGGCGGATGAAGCTTATACTTATGAATGGGCTCTGAACCCGGCTGCCGTAAGCAGTGTCGTATATCTGTAAGTAATGCCAACGTTCCAAATTTGCTGGAACGTTGGCATTACTTGTATAAAAAAGTATACATTCCGGGGAATTTGTAATTCTACGTTCCGGGGGATTTGCAATCCCCCGGCTTTCTTAACAGCTATGCAAACAAGCAAGCGGATCTGGAGATTCACTTGAACGTATTCATGTAAACTTTTACACCTTATTATATATAAAGAGAAAAGCAGTACGCAACGAATGCTTCCTAAAAACGAAAAACACAAGAAAAATAATTTTATGCGTAGATTTAACGCATAAAATTTGTATGTGTCATTTTAACGCACTATATTTGCAGCATAATTGATCAATGAAAAAATATTCGAATAAAAAAATGGAAGAAAAGATGTACTGTTACAAGTATCCGCATCCGGCAGTAACAACAGACTGCGTTATCTTTGGATTCGATGGAAAACGCTTACACATCTTGTTGATAGAAAGAGGAATAGAGCCATACAAAGGTACGTGGGCTCTGCCGGGAGGATTTCTAAACATGAACGAAACAGTGGAAGAAGGAGCCGCACGCGAACTCTTTGAAGAAACGCATGTAAAGGACGTATTCCTGGAACAGTTTCACGTGTTCAGCACCGTAGACCGCGACCCTCGTGAAAGAGTAATCACCGTTGCGTTTTATGCCCTCGTACGGCAGTCGGACTATCAGATATTAGCCGGCGATGATGCCGCCCGCGCCTTGTGGTTTGATGTAGACGAACTGCCACCTCTGGCATTCGACCATGAAGAAATTATCTCCAAGGCAAGGGAATACCTGAGGAACAAGTTGAAGGTGAGTCCGATTGCTTTCAAATTACTGGACGAATCGTTTACCATGGGCGAACTGCAACGAGTGTATGAAGTGATTAGCGGACGGGGCTACGACAGACGAAATTTCTACCGCAAGGCACTGGCTTCGGGATTACTGGAAAACGAAAGTAACCGCGACGAAGATGAAGATGTATCAGACAGTTGTATGATACAGCCCAGATGTATGGTCCCGGTTGATTCGGATAAGGCCACAGGATCTTCCAAGACAAAAAGAAGCAAGACGCCTACCCAATGGTTCCGGTTCAACGAACAGTCGTACGAAAAACTGGAGGAAAACGAATCGAAACGAAACCCTTTTGACTTTTAACAACGGATTTCTCACTGCCGACGAGTGCACGCGTCCAAAACGGGAAATCTCAACAGTCAATATCTTTATTTTATAACCTTTTAAAAAAAGCCTATTATGAAACAGTTGATTTACAACCTGATTATTCTGGACGAAAGCGGATCAATGCATACTATCTCACGTCAAACCATCAACGGATGCAACGAAACCATCAACACCATCCGCAGTGCACAGGAGAAATACAACCATACACAACAACACTTTGTGAGTATCTATGCCTTTCAAAGTGGCGGCAACGTGCCATCGCGGTATCTTATCAAAAACCTACCCATAGAGAAGGTAAGACACATCACCCACAAAGATTACTCACCTGAGGGATTAACCCCTCTGAATGATGCCGTGGGAGCTACTCTGGCCGACCTGAAAGCAACCGTGCGACAGGCTGAGAATGCCATAGGCAGTGTGACCATCATTACGGATGGAGAGGAAAACGCATCCGAAAGATATACTACCGAAAAGGTGGGACTGATGATTGAAAGCCTGAAGGAAATGGGATGGAACTTCAACTTTATCGGTGCGAATATCGATGTGGCAGGAACAGCCCGCGAATACAACATCGACAATGCAATGGAGTTTCAGCAAGATGATGCCGGAACAAGGGAAATGTTTGAACTCGAACGCTCTTGCCGCATGAGTTACTACCAACGGATGAACGAAGTACAGGAGTTTTGTTCTGCCGAGCCCGCACTATGTGAAGAAGAACGCCGCTTGATGATGAAAAAAGCTTCGAAAAACTATTTCAGAAAATAAGGAGAAGAGAACGAATAAAAACAGAAACACGAAATCATAACGGAAATGTTTGGAGCTATTGTTGGAGATATTATAGGGAGTCGGTGGGAGTTCAATCCCACCAACGACTATCATTTTGAATTGTTCAGCCAGCACAACGGATTCACTGACGACAGCATCTGCAGTTTGGCTATAGCCCATGCTCTATTGCAAGGAAGCACGGATTATGGTGCTTATCTTCATGCCTGGTGTCGCAACCATCCAAACCCGATGGGTGGATACGGCGGACGCTTTATGCAATGGGTGCTGAGCGGCGACCCACAGCCCTATCATTCTTTCGGCAACGGTTCTGCCATGCGTGTCAGCGCCATCGGATGGGCATTCGACAAAACCGAAGAGGTGCTTTGCCAAGCTGAAAAGTCGGCTGCCTGCAGCCACAATCACCCTGAAGGCATCAAGGGGGCCCAAGCGGTGGCCTTGGCCATTCGGGATGCACGGCTTTGGAAAAAGGATTTCAAGGGAACAATCACACCGGATGTACTGCGCAAAGAGGTGTTGCACCGGGCTGTCGGCTTGTACTGTCCGAATCCGGAGGATTTTATTCTGAATCTGGAGGAGCATAAAAACTGCTTCGATGAAACATGCCAGGGCACAGTGCCCGTGGCTCTGTGGATTGTGATGCACAGCAAAGATTTTGAAGATGCCGTACGAAAGGCTGTATCCTTGGGAGCTGATGCTGATACACTGGGGGCCATCACCGGAAGCATTGCCGAGGCTATTTGGGGTATTCCGGAATGGATGAAGCAAAAGGCGATGGAGTATCTTACCGATGAAATGAAACATGTATTGCTGGACTTTTCCGAAAAATACATGTGCTGATACAAATCCGGTTGTCTGACATATAGCTGCAACAGGAAACTAAATTCCTTAAAAACAATTGCTTTGAAAAACACTTATCGATAATCCGATTATCAAAAAAGCGGGTGTGTCTTTCTGTATAAAGACACACCCGCCCATTTTTTATCTTAGGACATCACGACAAATAAGCCATGATGTTTCCGCTGAGTTGCAAAAGAGAAATCTCGCACGTCTTGGTATCATATTCTACCGTGAGCAGGCGCTCTTCGGCATCGCGCAAACTCTTTTGCGCCTCGCGCACTTCGAAACCGGAAAGTTCGCCTTTCATATAACGATAATGAGCCACCTCATAATTGTCTTTTGCTACAATCACGTTTTCGCGTTCCAACTGCAGCATGCGCAAATTGTTCTGATAGGCTTCCCACAGCGTGTTCATGTCTGATTTCAAAGCCAGCTCCAATTGCTCCTTTTCAAGTTTCCGGCCCTCAAGTTGCAGACGAGCATTGCGTTGCTTGGTGCGCTTGCTTCCGTCAAAGAGATTGATTCCTACCGTAATTCCGGCATTCAATCCCCAGTTGTCGCGCATCCGGGTGGACGACAAACCGTATTTGTTGAACGTATAACCATAACCCGCATTCAGCTTTACATAGGGATAGTTGCGCGAAAGAGCCTTCTTGAGATCCATCTCAGAGAGTCGGGTATTCTGCGCAGCCTTAAGCAAAGATGTATTAGCCATCAGCGTAGCTTGCCACAAAGCATCATAGTCCAATGTGGCATCGAGATTGATGAGCGAATCCTCCAAGGCAAACCATTGGTCGACATGAGTATTGGCCATCAGTTCGTTCAAACGGATTTTTGAAGTAACCAGCGCCTCCTGCTGTTTCATATATTGGGCACTGTCGGCATTAAAATCCACTTTTGCCTGTTGGTAGTCCAATCCCGAAAACGAGCCGATATTGAAACGAGCCTCAACCAAGCGGACTCGCTCCTTGGACAGTTTCATGGTGTAATGAAAGTTCTTCAGACGAATCTTTTGCTGTATGAAGTTATAATACTCCGCCACCAGCGAAGCGATAAAGTCCTCCATGGCAATGCGTGTATTCAGCTCGCCTTGCTGCTGCAACAACTGCAACTGTTTGTAGTTGGTCAGCAAATTGAACCCGTCAAAAATTGTCCAACTGGCATTCAGACCGAGATTAACACCCTGGTCATAGGCACTGTGCTGATGTGAGACGGTTCCCGAAAGACGGTCTTCGCTGCGGCCTCCGCCCCAATCTCCCTGATAGTTTCCGCTCAGGTCTACCGTGGGCAGCATGCCGGCATTCGCCTTAGTGGCATTCTGCTCGCTGATATTCTCGTCAATCTTTACCAAACGCACATCATAATTGTTCTCCAATCCGATTTCCAAACACCGTTGCAGGGAATAAACCGGCAGAGACTCTTGGGCTCTGGCTCCTGCGGCAGCCCATGCCACCGCACAACAGATGATTATTCTTTTCATGCTTTTTCTTCTTTATTCAATCGGTTTGTAGATATATAGCTGTAAATAGCAGGCACCACATACATGGTGAGGATGGTAGACACAAGCATTCCACCCACTACAGCCACGCCCATGGCTATTCGCTGATTGCATCCTTCGCCTTTGGCAAAAGCCAGGGGAATCAAGCCCAGAATGGTAGAAGCACTGGTCATCAGAATCGGACGCAGACGCTGCAAAGCGGCATCTTGTATGGCTTGCCACTTGTCTATCCCGGTTTCTTGTTTCTGATTGGCAAACTCCACAATTAGGATTCCGTTCTTTGCTACCAGGCCGATGAGCATGATGATACCAATCTGGCTGAATATGTTCATCGTGATGTCGTTGAAATACATAAAGACAAGGGCTCCGGCAATGGCCAAAGGCACGGTAAGCATGATGATGAGCGGGTCTTTGAAACTCTCAAACTGTGCCGCCAGAATCAGATAAATCAAGGCCAGGGCCAGAACGAAAGCAAACATCAGACTGGACGAACTCTCCCGATATTCCTTGGAGTCGCCGGTAAGCGAGGTGCGGAAAGTGTCGTCGAGCACTTCTTTGGCAATCTTGTCCATCTCATCCAATCCCTGTCCCAAGGTCTTTCCTTCGGCCAGTCCGGCTGAAACGGTGGCAGAGACAAAACGGTTATAGCGATAGAGTTTGGGAGGAGAAATGCTGCTTTCCATCTCGATCAGGTTGTCCATCTGTACCATGTTTCCATCATCGCTGCGCAAATAAATGGAGCGCAAGTCGGATGGTTTGTTGCGTTGCTGGCGGTTGATTTCACCCAATATTTCATATTGCTTGCCGTTCATGTAGAAATAACCCATACGCTGTCCGCTCAATCCATACTGCAACGTCTGCGACAGTTCCTTGGTGCTGACACCCATCACATTGGCCTTGTCGCGGTTCATCACGATGCGCGCCTCGGGTTTGCTGAACTTCAAATCGACGTCTGCCATCTGGAATGTTGGGTTCTCGTAGACTTTGGCCATGAACTTGGGCAGCACCTCTTCGAGTTTTTCTATATTGGTGGCTTGCAGTACATACTGCACCGGCATACCTCCACGACGCCCGCCGAAAGAACTTTGCTGCTGAACAAAAGCCCTTGCCTTGGTTTTCCGGCGCACAGCCTTCGAGAGTTTTTCTGCCACATCCATCTGACTATAGTTTCGGTCGGCCATGTCCTTGAGCGTAATCTGCACATTTCCGCTTCCGCTGGACACACGGGCCGTAACTGCCTCGGCATCGGGCACCAAAGAGTCTACCAAAGCATTAATGTCCTCGGTATAGTCGCGCATGTATTCATACGTAACCCCCTCGGCTCCCATTGTGCGTACCGTAATCTTGGAACGGTCCTCAAGCGGAGCCATCTCAGCGGGTATCGTATTCCACAGCCAGAAAATCAGTGCAAACATAAGCGCCATAAACGGCAAAGTCCACACACGATGTGCCAACACCCACGACAAGGAACGGCTATACAAACGGTTCAGCCCCTCGAAGAAGGGTTCTGTCTTACGGTAAAACCAACCTTTTTGCTCCTTGCGAACCAGAATCTTGGTAGCAAGCATCGGTGTAAATGTCAAGGCGGCAATTGAGGAAATAATGATGGAACCGGATATCACCATACTGAACTCACGAAACAAACGTCCGGTGGATCCTTCCATGAACACAATCGGAAAGAATACAGCCACCAGCGTGACAGTCGTAGAAATCACGGCAAAGAAAATTTCTTTGGCTCCTTCTATTCCGGCTGCCTTGGGACGCATGCCCCGCTCAATACGAATATAGATATTCTCGGTCATCACGATGGCATCGTCTACCACCAAACCCACAGCCAGTACTATGGCCAACATGGTAAGTACGTTGATGGAGAAACCGGCAACATACATCACAAAGAAAGAGCCGATAAGCGACACGGGAATGACAATACAGGGCACCAGTGTGACACGCCAGTCGCGCAAAAACAAGAAGATAATGATAATCACCAGCACAAATGCCTCGTACACCGTCTGCTTCACTTCGTTGATGGAAGCGCGGATAAACTTGGTGGAGTCAAAACCATAGGAATAGGTTACGTCCTCGGGCAGGTCTTTCTTCATCTGCTTCATACGTTTGTACACCTCGTCGGCAATATTGATATGATTAGCCCCGGGCTGAGGTACTACCACAATACCTACCATCGGCACTCCATTCATTTTCATATAACTCTTGATGTCTGCTGCACCTACCTCGGCGCGCCCCACATCACTGAAACGGATAATGCGGTTGCCGTCTTTCTTTACAATCAGATTATTGAACATCTGCGCATTGTCCATCAGTCCCATCGTACGGATAGACAGCTCCACCGTGTTGCCTTCAATACTTCCCGAAGGCAGTTCTACGTTTTCTTTATTGATGGCATTGCGGATGTCCATAGGGGTCACACCCAAACCAGCCATTTTCAAAGGGTCGAGCCACAGACGCATGGAATATTTCTTCTCACCCCAAATGGACACGCCACTCACATCGGGGATTGTTTGCAACTGTTCCTTTACCGTCAGGTCGGCTATCTCGCTCAATTCAAGCAACGAACGCTTCTTGCTCTGCAAAGCAACCATCAAAATGGGCGAAGCATCGGCATCGGCTTTCGACACGGTGGGAGGATCGCAATCGTCGGGAAGATAACGCTGGGCACGCGACACTTTATCGCGCACATCATTGGCTGCCGTTTCCAAATCGACAGACAGTTCGAATTCTACCGTGATGCGGCTGCTTCCTTGTTGGCTCACACTGGACAAGGAACGAATACCCGGAATTCCGTTGATATTCTGCTCCAGCGGTTCGGTTATCTGATTCTCAATCACATCGGCATTGGCACCCGGATAGGAACAGGTGACAGATATGATGGGATTATCCACTGAGGGATATTCGCGCACACCCAGATACATATAGCCAATAACACCAAACAACAGGATGATGATGGTGAGTACGGTGGCCAGTACCGGACGGCGGATACTAAGTTCGGATATATTCATACGCCAAAATCTTTAGTTTACATGATCCAATACCACCGGCAAATCCATGCGCAACTGCAGGGTTCCGGAAACAATCAGAGTATCCCCCACTTGCAATCCCTGCACAACCTGCACCTGCGACTCATTACGCAAGCCGGTTTTAATCTCCACCGGCTGGGCCAGGCCCGACTTATACAAAAACACCTTGTCCTTTCCCATCTCGGGCACAATCGCCTCAGCAGGAATAGCCAGGGCATTGTTGATTTCTTCTTTCATGAGCTTGATGCTGGCATAACGGCCGGGAGTGAGCTGCCCCTTGGCATTGGGATACAAGGCACGCACGGCCAAAGTATGCGTTTTGGGATCGATAGAAGATTCTTTGGCATACACTTTGGCACGGAAAGGTTCCAAGTGACCGTCCACCTTAAAATCCAAAGCCAAACCTTGTTTGACATCGCGGGCATATCGTTCGGGAACAGAAAACTCTACTTTCAATGGCGAAATACGCGTCAGCTTGCTCACCACCGTTGAAGGCGAGGCATAAGCACCGACACTTATTTGGCGCAGACCGATAATCCCGTCGAAAGGAGCCACCAGTTCGGTTTGCTCTATACGTGCCCGCACCGCATCAATCTCAGCCTGCAGTGTTGCATACTCTGTCTTGACCTGTTCGTATGCCTCCTGACTGACCGCATCTTTCTGCAGCAAGGCCCGCTGACGATACACACGGTCGACGGCCAGTTTTTCCTGTGCCGTAAGTCTTTTTAATTCTGCCTGCAACTGACGGTCGTTTACCTTGGCCAATAATTCCCCTTTCGCCACATGAGCGCCTTCCTTGAAATTGATGGCCACAACCTTGCCCGAAGTTTCGAACGAAAGATCAACCTCTTCATCCGGCAAAAGCAATCCCGTTACCTGAATTTCATCGGTAATCCTGCCCGACTTCAGTACCAAAGCATTGACGTTAAGCTTACTCTTTGTTTTCTTTTGCTTCTGCATCACCGCATCCGCATCGGTCAGTTCGGTATTTTTGCGAGGCATTTGGGAATAAATACCCCACCCGACAACTCCTGCTGCAAGAATCGACACCAAGAGCCATTTTAGTTTTTTATTCATCGTAGATAAGTTTTGGATATAAATAAAGACTTTGTTACCCGTTAATGGTTTAATACAGATTTTAAAAATTATCATCTGTTAACAGAGCGGTACAAAAAAATGACGTACAAGAGCAAATCCGATTGTTTTTCTTATCATTCAATAGTGTATTTTTATGGTGGAAAGAAGAAAAATATTACGTATCTTTGCGAACGAAATCAATCATTATTATAGAATATGAAGAAAAAACTAAATCTGTTTGCACTCTGCACTTTAGGGCTAAGCCTTTCTCTTACTTCCTGCTTTGAGGACAACGGGGAACACTACACAGAGATTCTCTATCCAAAAGGAGGTGTCAAATCGCTTTATGCAGACCAAACCTTGGATTCTCTTGTTTTTGTTACTTTTGACTCATGGACTATGGATACGGTCTATGGCAATCTTCCGAATGATGACAAACTGGCGGTTGCCTTCAATCCCGAAGACAAAGCCGGCATAGTACAAAAAGACCACTATATGCGCAAGTGCATTCCATTTACCTTCACGACCAATGCTACCGACACCATCCGCCAGGTGATGTTCAACGTGAAATCGTATGGAACCGTTTTCTCCGCGACTTACAAACAAATGCATTTCCACAACTTTGAACGTCCAAAAAGAAGAGAGTTCAAACTGGAGCTGACCGACTCGGCAACCTGTAAGGCAGACAGCCTTATCTTTACAACTTATGCTGACTGGAACTTGAAGGTAAAAGATGCAGAAAACACTCCTTGGTTGCGTCTCGGCACAGAATCGGGCAAGAAAGGAAAACATATCGTGCGCTTGAATATGGATGAAAATACGGAAAAAAACAGCCGCCGTGCTACCATCATACTGACAGGCATAAACGAAACAAAAACAGAAGTTACCGTGGTGCAAACCGCAGCAAAAAAATAAGACCAATCCCCCTGACGAATTTTTCCGTCAGGGGGATTCCTGTTAATTTAAAGCGACTGCCTGACTCCAGCGATCGTGAAACAAATGATAGGCCAGACACAGAATATCTATCGAATAGGTCATCATCTCGTCCCAATCGGCTCCGGCTATAAATTTCTGCTCTATACCGGCCCAAACATAATCACCGTTGACCACCATCTTGACAATCTTCAACTGATTGTTGATTCCATTTATCACTTCTAATACACGAAATTTGGATGCGTTGTCTACTTTCCAAACTCCGGGAACATACATACTATAAAAATCTTCGTCACGCTCATCCTTTAAATACAAAAAATTGATTTCATGATAGCGGAATGATAAAAAACCTCCTTCATTTAGATGTTTTATTCCCTGCTCGTCTAAATATTGTATTACTCGTTTCATGTTATTCGCAATCTAAGGTTTGTAAAAAACTACCAAACTATCCTTTTAATACCCTACTTCCAAATCTTGAATATTCAAGGAAAAAGATTCTATTTTACTATATCACGTTGCATCGCTTGTCTTTTTATAATATGAATCTGTTATAATGATATTTGCATGATGCCAAAACTCTCTTTATTTCATTTTAAAATAAACTCATAGCGAGAAAGCAAAATTGAGAAAAGCGTAGCGAACAGACTGAGAAAGCGTTCGTTACGCTATATTGTGGTTCTCTCGGCAAAAAGCCAAAGAGAACCACAATATAGCCAAACAGCGCAAAAGTTCAGTTACTTTATCATTACCCGTGTGATGATGAAAAATTCTTGCGAAACCGAAAGATTTCATCGTTTGGCGTCATCTGTCGTATCTGTCGGTTACTCACTATAAACTAATTTTGTAACCCCAAAAGAGTGAGTTATGAGAAGTACTTTTAAGATCTTATTCTACGTGAAGAAAGGTAGAGAAAAGCCCAACGGCAACCTGCCTTTGATGTGCCGTCTTACCGTTGACGGAGAAATCAAGCAGTTCAGCTGCAAGATGGATGTTCCCTTGCGGTTGTGGGACGTGAAGAACAATCGTGCTTCGGGCAAGAGTGCCGAAGCGCAGCGAATCAACATTGCTGTTGATAAAATCCGTGTGGAGATAAACCGCCGTTATCAGGAACTGATGCAGACGGACGGATATGTCACTGCCGCCAAACTCAAAGATGCCTATCTCGGTATCGGTGTCAAGCAGGAAACTCTGTTGAAACTCTTTGACCGGCACAATAGCGAGTTTGCCAAGAAAGTCGGGCACAGCAAGGCACAAGGGACATTCCAACGCTACAAAACCGTTTATAAGCATCTCTGCGAGTTTCTTCCGCACACCTACAAGCGGAACGACATTCCCCTTAAAGAATTGAACCTCACATTTATCAACGACTTCGAGTATTTCCTTAGAACGGAGAAGAAATGCCGCACCAATACCGTGTGGGGCTATATGATTGTGTTGAAACACATCGTTTCCATAGCGAGGAATGACGGTCGTCTGCCTTTCAATCCCTTTGCAGGGTACATCAACTCTCCCGAAAGCGTGGACAGGGGTTATGTCACCAAAGAGGAGATACACACCATGATGAATACCGAAATGCCCGACAAGACACACGAACTTGTCAGGGACTTGTTCCTGTTCTCCACATTTACAGGCTTGGCATACTCAGATGTAAAGAACCTTATCAATGACAATTTGCAGACATTCTTTGACGGCAACCTTTGGATTATCACCCGAAGAAAGAAGACCAACACCGAATCTAATATCCGTCTGTTGGATGTGCCTAAACGTATCATTGAGAAATACAAAGGCATGACAAGAGACAACAAGGTATTCCCCATGCCGAGCAACACGACCTGCAACAAGATTCTGAAAGCCATAGCCAAGTTGTGCGGTATAAAAACACACCTTACCTATCATGTGGCCCGGCATTCGGCAGCAACCACCATTCTGCTATCCAACGGAGTACCCATTGAAACCGTCAGCAGACTGTTGGGACATACCAACATAAAAATGACCCAAATCTATGCGAAGATAACCGCCCAAAAGATTAGTCAGGACTTGGAACAACTATCAGACAAATTGGGAGATATGGAGAAAAGCATTTGCAGTGTCATCTAATAACACTAAATCAAACGGTAATGAAAGAAGAAAGGAACATCATCAGCATAAACGAGTACAGCAAAGTAGTCCTGCCGACCGATATACAGGCATCCGCCATGAGCGAATGGGAACTCTGCGAGTTATTCAATGTAACCGCCCCGACATTCCGTGCAGGGCTGAAGGCTCTTTGCAAGAGCGGAATTTTAAGGGTATACGGGATAAGGCGAAGCATACGGGTATCCGATAATTGCTGTATGGAGGTTTACAACCTAGAAGCGTTAGTTGCCCTCGCTTTCCATATCGGCACATTCGGAACGGAACGGGTACGCAATACCGTTCTTAAAAGACTGTACC
>Gatling_p1__coassemble_287_pt1 | contig 37682 bp, 32 predicted proteins | sample Gatling_p1__metabat2_high_PE_011 | metagenome-assembled genome bin Gatling_p1 | reverse complement strand
CTCATAGTTCCAATGTTTAATAATTTAATTTATAGAGTTTGCTGACTGACAGTTGTGATGCGGCGGGTGAACTGAAATGCCACAAGGGCATAAAGTCCCAGCAACAACACCAAAAGCGTCTGCAACGTGTGTACGATAAGAACAAACACAGCACCTTCGCTCGCCTGCACACCATAAAGCATCAGCACTGTCTTTACGGCAAAATGCCACGGACCGGCTCCGTTGGGAGTGGGCACCAACACGGCAAAACATCCCACCACGAAAGCAACCAGTGCCGGCGACATGCCCAACAAGGCGGTTGAATCAAAGCAAAAAAACGTGAGATAAAAATGCAGGTAATAAGACCCCCATATGCCTACCGTGTATAGTATATATAAAGGTGCACTCGGAACATGACGCAACGACAGCAAACCATCGCGCAAATTAAGGAACAAATGACGCGTCTTCTGGAACTGAAGCAAACGGCGCACCAGCCATACAAAAAACACCAGTACAGCCAGGCAGCACAAAGCCGTCACAACATAACCCGTAAGCGAAAAGCCTTGCAGCATGCCCCATACACTCATGCCCGTCTCATGAAAGAAGGTCATAAATACAGGCAACTGAAACAACACGGTGAACACAGCCAACAATACGACAAAAACAGAATCAACCACGCGCTCGGTAACCACCGTACCCAACGACTTGCTGAAAGAAGTTCCGTCGAAACGCTTCAAGACACCGCAACGCAACACTTCGCCGATGCGCGGCACCACCAGACTGGCTGCATAAGAAAGATAGATACTGTTGATGCACACCGATGTGCGCGGCTTTTCCTGCAAAGGCTCCAAAGCCAACTTCCAACGAAGAGCACGAAACATCTGTGCCGTCACACCAAAGGGCATAGACAGCAACATCCAGGTCCAGTCAGTGCGCTCGGTAAGCGCCCCGGAAAAAGCCTGCCAGTCAAAACCACTATACATCCACCACAAAATCAACCCCGACAAGACTAAAGGACCAACTATCTGAAAAGCATAGTTAATTAATTTGTTATCTTTACACACTACTATTTTGCATTAAATATCATGGCGCCTGAATTTATTTACAAGGCAACATGAAAATAAAACCACTTGATTTGCTCTAATTGCAAGGGATTATACTATCTTTGCATACACAAAAGTAGTATAAAAAAGCAACAATGAAGTCTGTTAAACCTAAAAAATTTTTGGGCCAACACTTTTTAAAGGATTTGAAAATTGCCCAAGACATTGCCGACACCGTAGACGCATGCCCCGATATTCCCGTACTTGAAGTGGGTCCGGGCATGGGCGTCATGACGCAGTTCCTCATAAAAAAAGACCGACCAGTCAAGGTGGTGGAAATTGATTTTGAATCCGTTGCTTATCTGAAAGAAGCATTCCCCACCCTGCAGGGCAACATCCTGAAACAGGATTTCCTGAAAATGAACCTCAACGAGGTGTTCGAAGGAAAACCGTTTGTGCTTACCGGAAACTATCCCTACAATATCTCCAGCCAGATATTCTTTAAAATGCTGGACTATAAAGAGCTTATACCTTGCTGCACCGGCATGATACAAAAAGAAGTGGCCGAACGAATGGCAGCAGCACCGGGAAGCAAAACATACGGAATCCTGAGTGTACTGATTCAGGCCTGGTATCATGTGGACTATCTGTTCACAGTGCACGAACATGTGTTCAACCCGCCACCAAAGGTGAAAAGTGCCGTAATCAGAATGACACGAAACCAAACCGAATCACTGGGATGCGACGAAACACTGTTCAAAAAAGTGGTGAAGACGTGTTTCAACCAACGACGCAAAACCATGCGCAACTCCATCAAACCGCTCTTTGCCGATGCCGACCAAAGAAAACTGCAAAAAGGAGAAGGCGTGAAAGACCATACCGCATTCCTGCAAAAGGAAATATTCAACAAAAGACCAGAACAGCTCTCTGTGAACGACTTCATCGAGCTGACCAACATGGTGGACCAAGAATTGTCCTAAAATAACACCTTTTCTTAGGTAATAAAGAATCTTTTTGTATTTTTGCAATCAGAATTTACGAGTCATCTATCATGGACGATTATTACGCGACTGAATTAAACTTTTAGAAATATCGGAGACGCACAACGCTCCGATAAAAAACTTTTATTGGAGGACGATGCATGCGAACATACTGGAATACGGCCAACGGCCTGAAAACAATGGAAAACTGGGAACCAAACTGCTGGGTTCAGGTTACCTGCCCCACACAAGAAGATCTTGACTTTCTGGAAAAAGACCTCAAAATCCCAGACTATTTCCTGATGGACATCGCGGATACCGATGAGCGCGCACGATATGAATTCGACGAAGGCTGGATTCTAATCATCCTGCGTATCCCTTATGTAAAGGAGGTACGCTCAAGAACACCTTACACAACCATCCCCTTGGGTATCATCATGAATAAAGAGGTGTGCATCACGGTTTGCAACTTCGAAACAAACATGATGATTGACTTCGTAAGCTACCAGCAAAAAAGAGGCGTGGGATTTACGGACTCCGTAGACCTGGTGTTCCGACTGTTCCTCTCATCGGCCGTGTGGTATCTGAAGCGACTGAAGCAAATCAATACGCTAATCGAAAAAGCCAAGCAGAATCTGGACCGCAACGTGGATAATGCCGACTTGATTAACCTGTCGCGACTGCAAGACAGCCTGACGTATTTCATCACTTCGATAAGAGGAAACGAAACATTGCTCTCAAAACTGAAATTCAAACTGCCGATTGATGAACTGGACGCCGATCTGATAGAAGACGTAAACATTGAAATGAGCCAGGCAAGAGAAACAACATCTATCTATGCCAACATCCTCGACTCTACCATGGATACGTATGCCAACTTGATTAACAACAATATGAGTAGCGTCATGAAAATGCTTACTTCTATTTCCATCATCCTGATGTTCCCCACATTAGTGGCAAGCTTGTTTGGCATGAACCTGGTAAACGGCATGGAACAGTCGCCCTGGGGATTCCCTCTGGCTATCGGCATCACGGTTATCGTAACGGCGCTGTTTATGTGGTTCTTCAGAAGAAAAACGTGGATTTAAGGAAAAAAACAGCAAAATATTTAGGACGCAATCCTTTTTTTATCTTAATTTGTAAAAATATTGCGTGAAAAGCAAAAGAAGATACTAAAAGAAAGTAATAACAATGGATTCTCAAGAAACAATTTCTATGGAAGAATTAGACAACACAGGTATTTCTACAACAGAAGAAACGGCTAACAAACTAACTAAAAACAACACGCCGCAATCAAAAGGAGAAATATTAGATTACATAAAACAACTGGCGCAAAGCAGCGACATCCCCAGCAAACAGGATCTGGAAGGACTGAAACAAAATTTCTACCGCATTCATAAAGCTGAACTTAACAAACAAAAAGCAGCTTTCGTTGAAGCCGGAGGAAATGCCGAGGATTTTAAACCCGAAGTAGACGCCGACGAACAGACATTCAAGGAATGGATGCGGATTATCAAAGAAAAAAGAGCCGAAATCGTAGCCGAACAGGAACGGGCCAAATCGGAAAACCTTCAGAAAAAATTCGATATCCTCGACAAAATAAAGGCAATGATCTCTTCACCCGAAGAGGCTAACCAGCACTACCAGGAGTTTAAGGAACTGCAAAACGAATGGAAGAGCATTACCAATGTGCCTGCTGAAAAACTGAACGACTTGTGGAAAAACTACCAGTTGTATACAGAGCAATTCTACGACTTGCTCAAACTGAACCACGAATTCAGAGAGTATGACTTCAAAAAGAATCTGGAAATTAAAACCGGACTCTGCGAAGCTGCCGAAAAACTGGCCGAAGAGGAAGATGTTATTGCTGCCTTCCAAAAACTGCAAAGCCTGCACCAGGAATACAAAGAAACAGGCCCCGTAAGCAAGGAATTAAGAGAGGAAATCTGGAACCGATTCAAAAATGCTTCGACCGTTATCAACAAAAAACACCAGCAGCACTTTGAAGACCTCAGAATGAAAGAGGAAGAAAACCTGAACAGAAAAACAGAGCTGTGCATCCAGGTGGAAGAAACAAACACAACTGAACTGAATTCGTTTGCCGACTGGGAAAAAGCAACCAAAAAAATATTGGAGATTCAAGCGGAATGGAAAACAATTGGATTCACACCACAGAAGATGAATACCAAAATTTTTGAGAGATTCCGCGCTGCATGCGACTTGTTCTTCAATGCAAAAGCAAACTTCATCAAAACAGCAAAGGACAAACAGAACAGAAACCTGGAGCTGAAAAAAGAACTGTGCGAAAGAGCCGAAGCTCTGAAAGACAGCACCGACTGGAAAAATACAGGAGACATCTTGGTGAAACTGCAAAAGGATTGGAAAAATATCGGAGCAGTACCAAGAAAGCATTCAGAACTGCTGTGGAACAGATTTATACAGGCCTGCGACTATTTCTTTGAGCAGAAAAACAAGGCGTTCTCTTCAGTACATACCGAAGAAAACGAGAACCTGGAGAAAAAACAGAACATCATCAAGCAGCTGAAAGATATTGACGCTGCCAACGCCAACGAACATGCTGAACTGATCAGACAGTTGGCTAAAGAATGGAATGAAACCGGACATGTTCCGTTTAAGGACAAGGATAAAATCAATCGCGAATACCGCGCATTGGCAGACGTGCTTTTCGAAGCGATCAGCAAACAACACTCTCAACGAAGAATCAATAACTTCAAAAACTCTCTGAAAGCTTCTGCCGAAAAGGGAGACAACAGCTTGAGCAAGGAGTACGACCGACTGACAAAAGCTTATACGCACCTGAAAAACGACATCCAGACTTATGAGAACAATCTGGGATTCTTGACTTCAACCTCGAAGAAAGGAAACAGCCTCGTAAATGAATACAGCAAAAAAGTGGAAAAACTGAAAGCTGAATTAACCGTTCTGGAGGAGAAAATCAAAGCTGTAAGAGAAGAAATGAAAAAATAAAAACAAGAAAAAGGATTGCAGTCATCTGCAATCCTTTTTTTATGTATCTCACCAACAAAGCTAATTAAAGACAAAACAAAAAAAGAGACCACGAATGTGATCTCTCTTCTGTTGGGCTACCTGGATTCGAACCAAGAAAAACAGGACCAGAATCTGTTGTGTTACCATTACACCATAGCCCATTAAAAAAATAAGCGGAAGAACAGAAATGATGTTGGGCTACCTGGATTCGAACCAAGAAAAACAGGACCAGAATCTGTTGTGTTACCATTACACCATAGCCCATTATCTGTTTCCGAGTGCAAAGGTACTACTATTTTTTTAAGCTACAAATTTTCAACGCATTTTTTTCTTGTTTTTTTTTGATTGTGACAAAAATCCACTTTTTGGTTTGTAAAAAAATCCAAAACCATTAATATTTTAAAGAGAATCTATAGACTTTTGTAAGTTAATCTCGTATCTTTGTCATGTTCTATATATATAATAGGTTAATGACATGCATAGATCACAAAACATTCTAGTAGAAAAAATCATTGAAGGAATACAAGAAAAAAAAGGATTCGACATTGCAGTGGTCAATCTGAAAAACATAGAAGAAACAATCTGCAATTATTTTATTATCTGTCAAGGCAACTCCCCTACCCATGTGGCAGCCATTACAGAGTCTGTAGCAAAATTTGCACGGGAACAGGCCGATGCAAAACCATCTGCCGTGGATGGCCTGCGCAATGCACAATGGGTTGCCATAGATTATACGGACGTAATGGTGCATATTTTCACACCAGACGCCCATGAATTCTACGATTTGGAAAACCTGTGGACAGATGCCGATATAACAAAAATAGAAGATATTCAATAAAAACACATCCATATTTATGAAAGAAAACAACAAAAAGAACAACATGCCTAAATTCAACATCAGTTGGATTTATGGAATTATCATATTGATTCTGGCTTATCTGTTTTTTACCGGGAATGACAGCAGCGCTTCGAAAAACGCAAGCTACTCGGACTTTAAAGAATATGTGACAAGAGGCTATGCCTCTAAAATCATCGCAAACAAGGATGAAGGCATATTACGCATGTATGTAAAACCGGAATACATCCGGGATATCTTTAAAAGCGGTGTCGACAAAACAGGGAAAAACCCGTATCTGGACATCACTTACCCATCGAACGACAAACTTGAGGAGTTTTTAGACCAACAACAACAAAGTGGTAACTTCAGCGGCAAAGTGTCCTACGAACAGTCGAACGGATGGCTGGGAGGGCTTCTCTTTAACCTGCTGCCGTTTATCTTGATTTTCGGAGTGTGGTTCTTGCTCATGAGACGCATGGGCGGAGGCGCAGGCGGTGCCGGAGGAAGCGTGTTTAACGTGGGCAAAAGCAAAGCCAAACTGGTGGAAAAAGGAGAAGGCACTCGAATCACGTTTAAAGATGTAGCCGGACAAGCCGGTGCCAAACAAGAGGTGCAGGAAATTGTTGAATTCCTGAAAAACCCGGGAAAATTTACAGAGCTTGGCGGAAAGATACCAAAAGGTGCCTTATTGGTGGGCCCTCCGGGAACAGGTAAAACATTGCTTGCCAAAGCTGTTGCCGGAGAAGCTGACGTTCCTTTCTTCTCTATGTCGGGATCGGACTTTGTAGAAATGTTCGTCGGCGTGGGAGCAAGCCGAGTACGTGACTTGTTCAGACAAGCCAAAGAAAAGTCGCCTTGCATCATATTTATCGATGAAATTGACGCCGTGGGAAGAGCACGAGGCAAAAACCCGGCCATGGGCGGAAATGACGAACGCGAAAATACGCTCAACCAGCTGCTTACTGAAATGGACGGCTTCGGCACAAACAGCGGAGTAATCATATTGGCTGCTACCAACCGTGTGGATATCCTAGACAAAGCATTGCTGAGAGCCGGACGTTTTGACAGACAAATACATGTTGATCTGCCGGACCTGAACGAACGTAAAGCGGTATTTAAAGTGCATCTCAAGCCAGTGAAAATTGACGAAACGGTGGATATCGACCTGCTGGCAAGACAAACTCCTGGCTTCTCGGGCGCAGATATTGCAAACGTGTGCAACGAAGCGGCTCTCATCGCTGCAAGACATAACAAAAAATCGGTCAGCAAAGATGATTTCCTGAATGCAGTAGACCGTATCATCGGTGGATTGGAAAAGAAAACAAAGGTGATGACTGCTGACGAAAAACGCACCATCGCACTGCACGAAGCCGGACACGCTACAATTTCTTGGCTTCTGCAATATGCAAACCCACTGATTAAAGTGACAATCGTCCCAAGAGGAAGAGCTCTGGGTGCCGCATGGTATCTGCCTGAAGAAAGACAAATCACAACAAAAGAACAGATGCTCGACGAAATGTGCGCCACTTTGGGCGGACGAGCTGCCGAGGAAGTCTTCGTGGGACACATCTCCTCGGGTGCTCTCAACGACCTGGAACGCGTTACCAAGCAGGCATACGGCATGATTGCTTATATGGGAATGAGCGACAGGCTGCCTAACTTGTGCTACTACAGCAATGATGAATATAGCTTCAGCAAACCTTATTCGGACAAAACTGCTCAGCTGATCGACGAAGAGGTGAAGGCTATGATTGCAGAACAGTATGAAAGAGCAAAACAATTGCTCAGAGAGCATCAGGATGGACACGCTCAACTGGCTCAACTGCTTGTAGAAAAAGAGGTAATCTTTGCCGAAGACGTGGAAAAGATTTTTGGCAAAAGACCTTGGACAAGCCGCACAGAAGAGTTGCTCAGCCTAAATGAGGAGCAACAGAATGAGGAAAACAGCACATCGGCTTCTGCTGATTCATTGCCTGTAGAGGATACTCCCAAAGCACTCCCCACAGAAGAAAATGACATCAATGAATAAATGAATGACAGCTCCACGTTGCCTTCGGGTGGCGTGGAGTTATATAAATTAATACCATCATGACAGACAAAATAAAGAATCTATTGCTGCGCTCTTTGACAGGAATCGTTTTTGTAGCCGTACTCATCGGAGGTTTCCTGTATGGCGCACTGACCTTTGCCATACTGTTCGCCCTTATTGCCATCTTGGCTACATGCGAATTTGCACAGGTTGTGAACAAACAAGACAGGATTTCCATCAATACGTTTATCAGCTGTGTGACTACGGCTTATCTGTTCTTTGCCTTCTTTGGCTATTGCAGTAACCTGACTCCTTCGGCTGTATTCATCCCCTATCTGGTATTGATTATCTACCTGCTGACAAGCGAATTGTACCTGAAAAAGAAAGCACCACTCAACAATTGGGCTTTTACCATGCTGGGACAAATGTATGTTGCCTTGCCTTTTGCCCTGCTTAATGTGTTGGCTTTCAGCAACAGCTCAAACGCATTGAACCCAGAGAGCATCACTTACAACGGTTTTATTCCTCTGTCGGTATTTATCTTTCTCTGGATGAGCGACACGGGTGCCTATTGCTTTGGCTCGATGTTCGGAAAACACAGGCTGTTTCCAAGCATATCGCCCAAGAAATCGTGGGAAGGATTCTTCGGCGGCTTGCTCGTAGCTGTGGGCAGTTCACAACTTATGGCCTTGAACACCACACTGAACAGATGGGAATGGCTGGGCCTCTCGCTAATCGTGGTATTGTTTGGCACCTGGGGCGACTTGGTGGAAAGCTTGCTGAAAAGACAACTGAACATTAAAGACAGCGGCAACATGCTACCGGGACACGGCGGCATTTTAGACCGCTTCGACAGTTCTCTACTGGCAATCCCAGCCGCCGTGGTTTATCTTTATACAATTTCTCTGTTCTGATATATAGAACATAACCCTAAACAAAGAAGCAGTTGCCAATGGCAACTGCTTCTTTGTTTAGGACCTTTTACCCAGCATCCGAATCATCTCACGGGCTGCTTGATCTGGCGCTCCCGGATTGCCCAAACGCTGTCGCATACGCTGATAACCTTCGAGCACCATCTCACGACATTCTCCTCCAGGCAGGATGGAGCACAACTCTGCATCCAAACGCTTGGGGTTCATCTGATCTGCCACAAGTTCTGTAACAACCAGCTCGCCGGCAATCAGATTGACCAGAGATACATAGGGCACTTTCAAGAAAAACTTACGCAACAAAGATACAAACTTGCCACAGGCTGTGTAATAACATACAACCTGAGGCACACGGAACAGGGCCGTTTCGAGTGTGGCTGTACCCGATGTGACCAGAGCGGCACAGGCATGCTGCAAAAGAGCATAAGTCTGCCCAAAAAGAATCTTCACTTCGGAGCCTTTAAGAAAAGCATCATAATGAGAACGGTCAATACCGGGTGCTCCGGCCAATACAATCTGATAACGGTCGGAATAGCGGGATGCCACCCGAACCATCATCGGAAGATTGTCTTTTAATTCTTGCTTGCGGCTTCCGGCAAGCAAAGCAATAATCGGGCGGTCATCAAGTGCATTTGCCCGGCAAAACTGCTTGAGGTTTTCCGGATGATGCGCCACATAACTCTCCACTTCGTCTAAAGAAGGATTGCCGACATAGTGAATCGGATAACCGTGCTTCTTTTCAAAAAAATCTATCTCAAAAGGCAGAATAGAAAATAATTCGTCTACGTCACGACGAATATTTTTGATACGATATTCCTTCCATGCCCATATCTTAGGAGCTATATAATAATAAATAGGTATGGATGTGTGACTGCGGATGTACGCTGCAACAGACAGATTGAAACCAGGATAGTCAATCAGAATCAACACGTCGGGATGCCACTCCAGTATATCGCGCTTACATAAGTCCATATTGCCGAAAATCTGCTTCAGATGCAACAATACAGGGATAAAACCCATGTAGGCGGTGTCCTTGTAATGCCGAACCAAAGTGCCTCCCTGGCGCAACATCTCATCGCCTCCAAAGAAACGGAATTGCGCAGAAGCATCATGCCGCTTCAGGGCTTCCATCAGTTTTCCGGCATGCAAATCGCCACTGGCCTCACCAGCAATCAGATAATACTTCATGCAGTTCCCTCCAATTCTTTTTTAAGTACTGACATAAAACTGTAATCTGTCAAATCTAAACGAATGGGCACAACTGTAACATAGCCCTGAGCTAAAGCTGCCATGTCCGTATCGTCTGCTTCGGCTTCGAGATTATCAAAACGTCCGGTAAGCCAATATGCCTGCTTCTCTGCAGGATGCTCTGCCCACTTCCATTCGCTGACCCAACGCCCCCATCCCATACGACAGACACGCATTCCGCGAAGAGACACTCCAGAAGGAAAGTTTACGTTTAGGCAAATGCCATGCGGCAGACCTTTCTGCAAAACCAACGTAACCAAAGAATGAACATAAGGGCACAGCAACTCAAAATCGGCATCGGGCCGCACATCGGCAAGCGATAAGCCTATCGAAGGAACACCTTTCATGCAACCTTCGAAAGCAACACCCATCGTACCAGAATAATGCACGCTGATCGAGGCATTGTCACCATGATTGATTCCACTCAACACCAAGTCTGGAGAGCGCTGCAAGACAGTTTCAAAAGCAAGCTTGACACAATCCACCGGTGTGCCCGTACAGGCGTATACTTCTAAACCGGGTTCTGACAAAACCTGCCTGTACTGAACCGGAACATTAGAGGTGATGGCTGCAGAAGCGCCCGAACGCGGACCGTCTGGAGCCATAACGACCAAATCGGCCATCGGACGCAAAAAACGCACCAACTCGGTAAGTCCCTTTGCCGACACCCCGTCGTCGTTCGATATAAAAATTAATGGTCTCATATTTCTTGACTGAAAAATTAGGCTACAAAAATACGAAAAAAGCTTTAAAAAGGCTCTTTATCAAAGAAATAATGCATATATTTGCGATAATTCAAGGAGCTTTAGTTATCAACAATAAAGGTGAGTTATCAACAATTTTCAGAAACTCATTAGCGTTTATTAGGAGGTGAATAAGATTATCTGTTACTTTGCATTAACTAAAGATACTTAGAAATGGGAAAGATTATCGCTTTGGCAAATCAAAAAGGCGGTGTAGGAAAAACCACTACCTCAATGAATTTAGCAGCTTCTTTGGCTACCTTGGAGAAAAAAGTGCTGTTGGTTGATGCTGACCCACAGGCCAATGCTTCATCAGGCTTGGGCGTGGACGTATCAGAAATAGATTGTTCTATCTATGAGTGCATCATCGAACAGACAGATGTGCGCGAAGCTATATACACAACGGATATCGACGGACTGGACATCATTCCGTCGCATATTGATTTGGTGGGAGCCGAAATCGAAATGCTCAATCTCAACAATAGAGAGAAAGTTCTTCTGAATCTGTTGCAACCACTGAAATCAGAATATGACTACATCCTGATTGACTGCTCCCCTTCCTTGGGACTGATTACTGTAAATGCGCTCACAGCAGCCGACTCTGTAATTATTCCGGTGCAATGTGAATACTTTGCATTAGAGGGAATCAGCAAATTGCTGAACACAATCAAGATTATCAAGTCAAAACTGAACCCAGCCCTGGAAATAGAAGGCTTTCTGCTAACCATGTACGACAGCCGACTGCGACTGGCAAACCAGATTTACGACGAAGTGAAAAGACACTTCCAGGAACTGGTATTCAAAACCGTAATCCAACGTAACGTGAAACTGAGCGAAGCACCAAGTCACGGTGTGCCGGCTATCCTCTATGACGCAGATTCAGCCGGAGCCAAAAATCACTTGACTCTCGCAAAAGAAATCATCGAAAAAAACTAAAACTGGAAAAAGACACATGGCAGTACATAAAAAATATCCGGCGCTGGGACGTGGACTGGATGCACTAATCTCTACACAACAAGAGGTGCAAACCGACGGCTCGTCGTCCATAAACGAAATAGAACTGGATAAAATAAAAGCCAACCCAAACCAACCTCGAAAGGAATTTAACGAGGAGAGCTTGAGAGAATTGGCAGATTCAATTGCAGAAATTGGTGTCATTCAACCGATTACCGTAAGACAAATCGGTGATGATTTATATGAAATCATCGCAGGAGAAAGACGATGCAAAGCTTCGGCCCTGGCTGGAAAAAAGTGCATTCCGGCCTATGTGCGCACCGCCGATGATGAAAACATGATGGAAATGGCACTCATCGAGAATATACAACGCGAAGACTTGAATGCCGTTGAGGTGGCCTTGGCCTACCAACATCTGTTGGACACTTACGGACTGACACAGGAAAAACTCAGCGAAAGAGTAGGAAAAAACAGAAGTACCATTACAAATTACTTGAGACTCCTGAAACTTCCCGCCCCCATTCAAATAGCTCTGCAAAACAAAACCATGGATATGGGACATGCAAGAGCCTTGCTCGCTCTGGACAATACTGCAGAACAGATGAGAATCTTTAAACTTATCGAAACAGAGCATCTGTCGGTAAGAAAAGTAGAAGAGCTGGTAAAACAAGCGCAAAACGGCAAAACAAACGCCAAAAGCAATAACAACAAAACAGCTCTACCTGAGGAATTTCATGTATTGAAGGATAGCTTGAGCCGATTCTTCCAAACGAAAGTACAACTCACCTGTTCGGATAAAGGAAAAGGCAAAATCAGCATTCCTTTCTCTAACGAAGAAGAACTGGAACATATTATTGAATTGTTTGACCGTTTAAAAAGTTGAAAACTATTTTTTTTGCATATAAATCGATCCTTATCCTATTGTGCTTCTTAATCGGGCCCAATGGGATTTCTTCGATTGCAGCTCAAGAGCATCATGACAGCACTGCAGCAAGAAACAACTGTGTGTCCGCTTATCTGAAAGATTCGGTGACAGTTGATACTGATTCTATACAACACTCCGTACTGGCAGACTCATTGCAACAAGAAAATATCAAAAATCTGACACTGCTGGAGCAAACAACGGACACAGCTTTATTGCTCAAAAGAAAGGATACGATTCCAGACCGAAAAATCAAACCGGTATTCATCCCGAATCCTACACGTGCCCTTTGGCTGTCGCTGATTATTCCTGGTGCAGGACAAGTTTATAACCGAAAATATTGGAAACTGCCCATCGTTTACGGAGGATTTCTGGGTTGTGTCTACGCATTGAGCTGGAACGGACAAATGTATAAAGACTATTCGCAGGCATATTTGGATATTATGGACAACGATCCGAATACAAACAGTTACAAGGATATGCTGCCTATTAATTATGATATCACCGGCAAAGAGGAACGATTTAAGGAAATCTTTAAAAACAAAAAGAATTTCTACCGGAAATACCGAGACTTGAGTATCTTTTGTATGGTAGGCGTGTACCTGCTCTCCGTAGTAGATGCTTATGTGGATGCGGAATTGTCATCGTTCGACATATCAAAAGATTTGGGACTGAAAATTGAACCCACAATCATGAACAGCGGACATGCCCAGAAAAACCAGGGAGTTGGATTGCAATGCCGCTTAAATTTTTAATTGTTTTATGAAAAAGAAAATAGGAATATTGCTGCTCTCGCTAGGATTCGCCTCTGTCTCGTCTAACGGACAGAATAATATTACGGTGTTTGACGAGAACACAAATCAAAATGAGGTGATTGACCTACCGGAAGGCATGTCGTCGGATATCGACGAACTGCTCCATGAATGGAATGTCAAAAACTACCTGACACCCAACGAAAACTGCGAATCGAGCAAAGACAACCCGGAGTTCGACAAGGACACTTATATCAACAGACTGAGCCGATTGCCAAATGTCATTGAAATGCCCTACAATGAGGTAGTGCATAAATTTATTGACCATTATTGCACCAAACTGCGCCGCTCCGTGTCTTTCATGCTGGGCGCATCTAATTTTTATACTCCTATCTTTGAAGAGGCCTTGGAAAGCTATCAGCTGCCCTTGGAACTGAAATATCTGCCCGTCATCGAATCGGCTCTAAACCCTCAAGCAGCATCGCATGCAGGTGCTGTCGGACTGTGGCAGTTTATGCTTACAACGGGAAAGAAGTACGGACTCGAAGTAAACAGCCTCATCGACGAAAGAAAAGACCCTATCAAAGCATCGTATGCCGCAGCTCGATATCTGCGCGATTTGTACAGCATCTATAATGACTGGGCACTGGCCATCGCTGCCTACAACTGCGGACCGGGCAACGTAAACAAGGCAATTAAACGGGCCGGTGACTCAAAAGATTATTGGGAAATATACCCTTATCTGCCTCAAGAAACCAGAGGATATGTCCCTGCTTTTATTGCAGCAAACTACGTGATGAACTATTATTGCGAGCATAATATCTGCCCGGTTAATGCCGTTTTACCAGCCAGTACGGACACCTTGCATATATCAAAGCCTTTGCATTTTGAACAGGTGGTGGCTATGTGCAATGTTTCCATGGAGGAAGTTAAGGCTCTGAATCCGCAATATAGAACCGGACTGATTCCCGGAAATACGGTCAATGCACAGATATTGCGCCTGCCAACGCCAAGCATCAGTGCTTTTATCACTGCCGGAGATTCTATCTACAACTATAATTCTGACGAACTGTTTACCAATAGAAAGGTTGCCGAGGTGAAAAAAGTAAGCGCAACCAAACCAAAATCTACCTACAAACGAAACAGCAGAAAAAAATCAACCGGCGGAAAATACGCAACCATTCGAAAAGGAGACTCTTTGTCTGAAATAGCGGCACGCAATCATACTACCGTCAAGAAACTACGCCAGCTCAATGGCATCAAGGGTAATAGCATTCGTGCCGGAAAGAAAATTAGAGTAAGATAACCAGAAAACATAGGAGGTCAAGATGGACGAAATCAAAAATAAAGAAATAGAAGACGAGAAACTCGTTTCAAACGCATTCCAACATCTGGTAGATACGTATCTGGCATCTCGTCATAGAAAAAAGGTGGACATCATCACCAAAGCCTTTAACTTTGCCAAGCAGGCACATAAAGGTGTCAGACGACTCTCGGGAGAACCTTATATTATGCACCCGATAGCCGTGGCTCAGATTGCATGTGAAGAAATCGGACTGGGATCGACCTCCATCTGCGCCGCCTTGCTGCATGATGTAGTAGAGGATACTGATTATACAGTTGAAGACATCTCGAATATATTCGGACCTAAAATCGCTTTGATTGTGGATGGTCTGACCAAAATTTCCGGAGGAATCTTTGGAAACCAAGCCTCGGCACAAGCAGAATCGTTCAAAAAACTGCTGCTGACAATGAGTGATGACATCCGCGTAATCTTGATCAAGATTTCTGACCGATTGCACAATATGCGAACTTTAGGGTCGCAACTACCCAACAAGCAGTATAAGATTGCCGGAGAAACACTGTATATCTATGCTCCGCTTGCCAACAGACTGGGATTGAACAAAATTAAAGAGGAACTCGAGGACTTAAGCTTCAAGTACGAACATCCAGAAGAATATCTGGCCATCAAAGAAAAACTGAAGCAAACCCAAGCGCATCGCAATACCGTATTCGAGGAGTTTACTCAACCCATCCGCAAGGAATTGGACCGCATGGGCATCAAATACGAGATTAAAGCGCGCATCAAAACACCTTATTCTATCTGGTGCAAGATGCAAAACAAGCATATATCGTTTGAGGAAATTTATGACATCCTGGCCGTACGCATCATTTTTGAGCCAAAATCTTTAGAAGATGAAGTGAATGAATGCTTCCAGATTTATGTCTACGCAAGCAAAATTTACCGACCGCATCCCGAACGTCTCAGAGATTGGCTGAACCATCCGAAAGCTAACGGCTATCAAGCCTTGCATGTAACGCTCATGAGCAACATGGGACAATGGATTGAAGTTCAAATCCGGTCTACGCGAATGGACGAAATGGCTGAACAGGGATTTGCAGCGCACTGGAAATACAAGGAAGGAACCAAAACCACTGCCGACAGCGAAAACGAACTGGAAAAATGGCTGAAAACTATTAAAGAGATTCTGGATGACCCGCAACCCAATGCCTTGGACTTCCTGGATGCCATCAAACTGAACCTGTATGCCTCAGAAATATTCGTAGTAACCCCTAAGGGAGAGTTTAAAACCATGCCGGCAGACTGTACCGCACTGGACTTTGCCTTCAGCATCCATACATTCCTGGGCAGTCATTGCATCGGAGCAAAAGTAAATCACAACCTGGTGCCTCTGAGCTACAAACTGAAAAGTGGCGATCAAGTGGAAATTCTTACCTCCAAGTCACAGCATGTGCAAAAAGAATGGATCGACTTTGCCACAACAGCCAAAGCTAAAGGAAAAATACAGGCTATCTTGCGACGCGAAGAAAGAGAGAACCAAAAAAGCGGAGAAGATATCCTCAACAAGTTCTTTTCAGAACATGATATGGAAGCAAACAGCATGAACGTGGACAAACTGTGCGAACTCCATAACATCAGACTGCGCGAAGATTTATACACGGCCATCGGCACCGGAAAAGTCATACTTGGTGATGACGACTTGAATGTACTGCGCACCAAAATAAGCGGAAGCAGAAGCTGGACAAGATACATCCCGTTCTTGAATCTGACAAGCAGTCATGAGGACAACAGTTCCGACAAGGAAAAGAAAAAAGAAAAAACCACGGAACAGAAAATCGACAAGAAAAAACCGGTTATTCTGAATGAAGAAAACATCAAGCGGTTTATTATTGCCGATTGCTGCCACCCAATACCGGGCGACGACGTCTTAGGGTACCTGGATGAGAGCAACAGCATTGTGATACACAAGCGACAATGCCCCGTGGCTGCCAAATTGAAAACCAGCGACGGAAACCATATTCTGGCGGCACAATGGGACACACACAAAACCATGTTCTTCCCCGTTACAATCCATATTCGCGGCATTGACCATGTGGGCATCCTGACCAAAGTGACTCATTTACTTTCGGAACAATTGCATTTGAATATTACCCGTATCAACATGACCTGTAAAGATGGAATCTTTGATGGTGAGCTGGAATTTGGCGTGCATGATGTTGAGGACTTGAAGATGATATGCAACACACTGAAAGAATTCGACGCTATAGAAGAAGTAAACCGAATCAGCTAAGTACAAATCCAAATGCTTAGCAAAGAGGATACAACACAACAATTAACCCCCGTTTCGGCCATCAATGAAGCTCAAACGGGGGTTAATTGTCTTTTACCTGAAATTTCTTACTACACCAAAGCATCAAGCCCTTTACGGAGTGCTACCAGTTCGTCGCGTATTTCCTGCAGGCTATCCATCACTTTGGCAATATTCTGGGCGCCTTCTTTGTTCTTGCGCAGCAATTCCCTTGCTGCTGAAATTTTCAGTCCGCGCACCTTGAGCAAATTATGCACCAAGCGAATCGCTTCGACATCCTCCTCGGTATATTGACGAATGTTTCTGCCCGCTTTTTTAGGAGCAATATTGGGAAATTCCTTTTCCCAATAGCGCAGCAAAGTTTCGTTTACGTCGAACATTTGTGCCACCTCACTGATAGAATAATAAAGTTTAAGATTTTTATTGGGATTTAATGCCATAATTATCGTCAAAACAAATGAGTCGTTTTCAATTCTTTTGTTTGCAAAAATAAGCAAAACAAGCTATCTTTGCAACAGAATGTATAAGATTATAAACACCTTAAGATAAAAATAAGATGACTGCAAATGAAATTCGTGACTCGTTCAAAAAGTTCTTCGAGTCTAAAGGACACTTGATTGTCCCATCAGCACCTATGGTCATAAAAGATGACCCAACACTGATGTTTACCAATGCCGGAATGAATCAGTTTAAGGACATTATTCTGGGCAACAGACCGGCAGTAAGCAAACGCTGTACAGACTCACAGAAGTGTCTCCGTGTGAGCGGAAAACACAACGACCTGGAAGAAGTGGGCCAGGACACATATCACCACACCATGTTCGAGATGCTGGGCAACTGGAGTTTTGGAGATTACTTCAAGAAGGAAGCGATTGAATGGGCTTGGGAATATTTAGTTGATGTACTTAAAATCAACAAAGAGAATCTGTATGCCACCGTATTCGAAGGAGCACAAGACGAAGGTTTGGAAAGAGACAACGAAGCTGCAGCCATCTGGGCACAATTCTTGCCTGAAAGCCACATCTTGAACGGAAACAAACACGACAACTTCTGGGAAATGGGAGCTACCGGCCCTTGCGGTCCATGCTCAGAGATTCACATCGACCTGCGTCCGGATGAAGAAAAAGCCAAGGTTCCGGGAAGCGAACTGGTCAATAAAGACAATCCGCTGGTAATTGAAATCTGGAATCTGGTTTTCATGCAATATAACCGAAAAGCCGACCAGTCTCTTGAGCCGCTGCCGGCAAAAGTGATTGACACGGGCATGGGATTCGAACGCTTGTGCGCGGTAATGCAAGGTAAACGCTCTAATTACGACACCGATGTATTCCAGCCTATCATTTCTGTCATTGGAGATTTGTCGGGATGTAAATACGGAGAAGACCAGAAAAAGGATGTTGCCATGCGTGTTGTTGCAGACCATCTGCGCACCATTGCTTTCTCTATTGCCGACGGTCAGCTTCCAGGCAATGCCAAAGCCGGCTATGTAATCCGCCGCATCTTGCGTCGTGCCGTACGTTATGCTTATACTTTCCTGAACCAGAAAGAAGCATTTATGTACAAACTACTCCCCGTGCTGATTCAAGAAATGGGAGCAACCTATCCCGAATTAGAAGCTCAGAAAGTATTGATTGCTAAAGTAATCAAAGAAGAAGAAGATTCATTCCTGCGTACGCTTGAAACCGGTATCCGCTTGTTAGACCGTGTAATGGAAGAAACAAAGGCGGCCGGAAGCAATTGCATCAACGGTGTCCAGGCATTTACTCTTTTCGACACATACGGATTCCCACTTGACTTGACAGAACTGATTTGCCGCGAGAATGGCATGAGCGTGGACGAAGCCGCTTTCAATGCAGAAATGCAAAAACAGAAAGAACGTGCGCGTAACGCTGCCTCTATCGAAACAGGCGACTGGGTAGTACTGAAAGAAGGCGAAACAGAATTTGTCGGATGGGACTATACTGAACACGAATGCCAGATTCTGAAATACAGACAGATTACCCAAAAGAAGCAGACCCTGTTCCAAATTGTATTAGACAAAACTCCTTTCTATGCTGAAATGGGTGGACAGGTAGGCGACCGGGGTGTTTTATGCTCTGAGTTTGAAACTGTAGAGATTATCGATACCAAGCGCGAGAACAACTTGCCAATTCATTTGTGCAAGCAATTGCCGCAACATCCGGAGGCACCATTCATGGCCTGCGTTGATACCGACTTACGCCATGCAAGCGCCGCAAATCACACCGCAACTCACTTGCTCGACCAGGCGTTGCGCGAGGTGTTGGGAACTCATGTAGAACAGAAGGGTTCTTTGGTTACTCCTGAATATTTGCGTTTTGACTTTTCACACTTCCAGAAAGTCACTGAAGAAGAACTTAGAGAAGTTGAAAGAAAAGTAAATGCTAAGATTCGCGCCAACATTCCTTTGCAAGATCATCGCGACATGCCAATTGAAGATGCAAAAGAACTGGGTGCCATCGCACTCTTTGGAGAAAAATACGGCGACAAGGTGCGCGTTGTACAATTTGCCGACAGTGTTGAGTTCTGCGGTGGTTGCCATGTGGCTGCAACCGGCATGATTGGCATGGTAAAAATCATGGCAGAAAGTTCTGTTGCTGCGGGAATAAGACGTATTGAAGCCATTACAGGCGAAAAAGTTGAAAACTTGCTTTATAGCATCGAAGATACATTGAGCGAACTGAAGGGCATGTTTAACAATGCTCCAGACGTAAAAGCTGCTGTAGGAAAGGCTATCGAAGAGAACAGCACCCTGAAAAAACAAATGGAAGATATGGTGCGCGAAAAAGCAGCTCTGGCAAAAGAGCAGCTGATTCAGAACAGCACGCTGGAAGGAGGCATGCAAATCTTCAAGGCAGTCATGCCATTGCCGGCAGACGCTATCAAAGACATTGCATTCCAACTGCGTGCCGAACATGAGAATGCCTTGGTTGTTATCGGAAGCATTTTCGACAACAAGCCTATGCTTACTGCAGCTGCATCTGATTCTTTAGTCAAGGAGCATCAGGTTAATGTAGGAAAAGCAATCCGCGAAGCAGCCAAACTGATTCAGGGCGGCGGTGGCGGTCAGCCTCATTTCGCTACAGCCGGCGGTAAGAACCCCGACGGACTAAGCGCAGCTGTTGACCAATTGGTTGAACTGCTCAGCAAATAATACTATATAATATATAGGTATATACAAAAAGAACCAAAGTCTGCTTTGCAAAGCAAGGACTTTGGTTCTTTTTTTACTCTTTTGTGCCTCGGAAAACACTGGGCGAAACACCGGTAATGTTTTTAAAGAAGCGACCAAACTTACTTTGGTCGATGAAGCCCAACTCATCGCTGATTTCCTTGATACTCCTAGAAGAACAGCAAAGTAGTTTTTTCGCTTCGGTAATCAGAGGCTCGTCAATCCAATAAGTAAACTGAAAGCCACTCACCTCTTTAATCACAGCCGATAAATATTTAGGTGTGAGTTGCAACAGATCGGCATAAAACAACAAGTTACGTTCCTTAAGAAAATGAATTTCCACCAATTTCTTAAACTCGTAAAAAACTTTTTCCTTACGCGTAGGCACCAGCAAGGCCTTAGGATTATTAATCCAATACAACTCAACATCGCGCAGCAGCATCATTTCCAGTATATGATGAACCATGCTTCGGTCAAAAGCATTGTTCGTAGAAAAACGGCGGCGCAAAGCCTGAAAGAGATCTCTCTGAATCAGATGAAATATCTCAGAACATTCTGTTTTGTAGTATTTGTTAATCCATTCCTTTGTCACTAGATTAAATCCTACATCATCAAAAAGATTACGGTAGCGGTCGCCACCGATAATGATTCCAAAAAACTGAAAATCATCCGATTTATTGAACATACGGATAAAACTGCCGCCTATCAGAAACAACATATCCTTTTCTTTAACTTCCACCTCGCGGCCATTAATATCCAGCAGTGTACTGCCCGACAACACATGCAAACAATACATTTCGGTTAAGGAAGTCATAAGACGAAACACTTTCCCCTGATCAAAAAAACGTATATTAATATTGTCAACAATAGAGTAATCATCATTAACCTTATAATAGAAAAACGCCATTCAAAACCACTAATTTACATTGATACTCAAACCACTTCTGCCTTATTCCAAAAGACTGGAAAAGAATAGTGCAAAGATAAGGATTTTTCCTTAACCCAAGCAGAAAATGTAAAATATATTACAGCATCGGTGAAAGGATTACTACAACAACAAATCTTTCGGCCAGTTTACCAGATAAACGCGTTCTCGGGCACGGGTAATAGCTGTATAGAGCCATCGTACATATTCTTCAACCGACTGGTCTTCGCCAACATAACCTTGATCTACGAAAACCCTTTCCCACTGTCCACCCTGTGCTTTATGACAAGTAACGGCATAAGCAAACTTCACTTGTAAAGCATTATACAGCACATCCGTCTTGATTTTCTTCAGTCGCTCTCGCTTGTTTCCAATCTCGGGATAGTCCTCCCACACAGACTGAAACAGATGTTCTGCTTCGGCTCGTGTCAGCGAAGCAGCTTCACTAGTCAGCGTATTCAAAATAACGGTTGCTTCCAGTTCCATATTATCATAATCCGGGAATTCCAATACAGCATCGGCAAAATCAAGTCCATAGACATTCCTTTGGCGGCGTACTTTTCTGACACGCACCATATCGCCATTCGCAATAAAATCCAGGCCACAGTTTTTGCGCACTTCCTCATCCACCCAAAAATAATTATTCTTGGCTATGACAAGCCAATCTCCACTGGTCAGCAACTCTTCGCGTCCTAATATTCGGCCACGAATGCCCTGGTTATAAATATTTGCTCGCTTGTTGGAGCGAGTCACCACGATGGTTTCTTCCAGTCCGCACTGATAATAAGACTGTTCCAGTTCCTCTATCAGAGTTTCGCCTGTTATGGATACAAAATCCGGAAAGCCAGATACTTTAAGTTGAGGCAATCCATAATCCTGTGCAGAGAAGAGCAAATGCCGAAGAGAAGCAGCATTCCAAAGAATCCCCGACTCAGACAGCTGGCGGTGTACTCCGGTGAGTGTAGCTTCGTATACCTGCAATCCATAGCCCTGCAAACATACTTCCGACAAGGCCGGACTTTCGGGAATCCCTACCGGCGGCAACTGAGCATCATCGCCCACCAACACCAAGCGACACCCATCCCCGGCATATACAAACCGAATCAAATCATCCAGCAGGCATCCCGAGCCGAACGAGGCACCATCGCTGCCCGAATTAGCAATCATCGAAGCCTCATCTACAAAAAACAAGGTATTTTTATATAAATTGTCGTTAAGTGAGAAAGCCCCCAATCCCCCGTCAAACACCTGTTGCCGGTAAATTTTCCGATGAATGGTATAAGCATTGCAGCCGGCAGCCTTGGAAAATACTTTGGCCGCACGTCCTGTTGGCGCCATCAGTACCACTTTTTGCCGGCACTCTTGCAAGGAGCGAATAATGGCTCCCACCAAAGTAGTCTTACCCGTACCGGCATATCCTTTAAGCAAGAACACACTTTTGGAATCCCTACCCTCCATAAAATCAGCAAAAGAGAGCAACATGCAATCCTGTTCTGGTGTGAGAGAAAAAGCTATTTTGTCACCTGCCAAAGCCCGTAAATCCTTATTTATCATATTTCAGCATAAAAAAATGAGCGAAAAGTCGAATATTAAATTTATTTATTCTATTTTTGTGATGCGAAAATAATAAATAAAAGCATATATCATCATGAAAAAAGTAATTAATCTTGTTTTAGGCATCTGTGTGCTGGGTTTGCTTTACATCAGCTACAGCAGCATTATGGAGCCAATCAACTTTAACAAACAAAAAGACATTCGTGAAGCAGCTGTAAAAGAGCGCCTTATCCAAATCAGAGATGTACAAGAGCAATATCGCTTGCAGTACGGTGAGTTTTGCGACAGCTTTCCTAAGCTGATTTCGTTCATTAAAGACGGTAAAGTTCCTTTTATCAACAAGGTTGGCGAACTGACCGACGAGCAGATGGAAAAAGGACTTACTGAAGAAAAAGCTGCTGCCATTGTAAACAGCGGCAATGCTGCTGCCATTGCAGCAAACGGTTTGCAAAACTTCCGTCGTGACACCATTTGGACAGCTTTGGCTGATACACTCTTCGACAAGAACTTTGTGGCAGACTCTATCCAATATATCCCATTCTCTAACGGACGTGTTTTCGAATTGGAGAAAAGCGTTGTCGTAAACAAGTCGGGTGTTGTTCAGAATGTTATGGAATGCCGTGCAACTTATGATGACTATCTGCAAGGATTGAGCACACGCGAATTAACAAACCTGAAAGATATGGCAGAAAAGACCGAGCGTTATCCAGGCTTAAAGATTGGTGATCTTTACACAGCAAACAACAATGCAGGAAACTGGGAATAAATCAAATCAACCATACAGCCTATCCATCCGTTTTCATACGGATGGATTTTCTTTTTATATCTGTAACCCTCAATCCGACAAGCACTATCAACACATAGACTGTGCCGTTGCCGACAAGACAGCCTTGGCTGAAAACCTAAGGCAAAAGTTGGAAATATGGGCTACAGCTTCAACACATAAATTCACCGTCGTTTCGGCTCTTTTCAACAGTCCCGCCTGTTTCGTTCCCTTAGAACTGTTCCAGAAGGAAGACAAGGAGTTGCACTATGAGCTTACCTGCCCGCATGCACCGGAGCACACCATTCATTACAACATTCTGCCTCACCTTGAAGTGGCCCATCTTTTTTCTGTGCCCCAGGCAGTTGAAGAGATATTGCTGCAATATTTTCCGGCCATTCATTTCCACGCACAAAATTCCATGGTGCTGGAACGAACGGCAGCTCATGCTCCGATTGCCGACGGAAAAATTCTGTATGCTTACTTCTACAATCAAAGAGTTTATGTGTTTCACTTCTGCGATAAGAAACTTGTCTTTGCCAATGAGTTTACGGTTTCCACCAGCCAGGATGTTTTATACTATGTCTTGAATGTATGGAAAATGCTGCAATTGGACCGCAAGACCGACTGTTGTGCGCTCATCCAGCCAGAGCATGCACCGGAACATGCAGCCGAGGAGCTCAAACACTATATATATAAGGTGCAAGGCATAGATTTGCGCAGCTGGTTTGACCAGGCACCCCTAACACAAATCAAAGAGATACCTTTTGATATATTATCATTACTACTAAACGGTTTTTAGCAATGAGAATCATAACAGGAATTTATAAAGGACGGCATTTTGATGTTCCGCGTAATTTCAAGGCACGTCCGACAACCGACTTTGCCAAGGAGAATCTGTTCAACGTACTGAACGGATATCTGGATTTTGAAGAAACTGTGCGTGCACTGGATTTATTTGCAGGCACAGGCAGCATCACCTACGAACTGCTGTCGCGAGGATGCCAGCATGTTACGTCAATAGAAAAAGATTCTATGCACTACAGATTCATTCTAAAGGTGCTGAAAGATCTGAAAGCAGAAAACTGCCAGCCCTGCTGTTTAGACGTGTTCCGCTATCTGAACCTATGCAAAGAAACTTTTGATTTTATCTTTGCCGATCCGCCATACGCTCTGAAAGAACTGGACTCACTGCCCGACTTGATATTTGAAAAACAATTGCTTGCACCAGACGGCCTGTTCGTTTTGGAACATGGAAAAGACAAAGATTTCAAAAATCACCCGTTCTTTATAGAACACCGCAGTTATGGCAGTGTCAACTTCTCTTTCTTTAGAGCAAAGGAGACAGAACACGAATAAAAGACTCACCTAATTGTCGCCATTTGGACCGCTCCTCCCAGGTATGCAGGTTCAAGAGGCGACATTTTTTTTGGTCTTCTAAAAAGACACGTTTCATTGTCAGTGCCATTTTACGGTCAAAGATAAAGGCATTCACCTCGAAGTTATGTTCCAGACTTCTGAAATCCATATTCGTAGAACCGCATGACGACAGCGAATCGTCCGTCACCCAAGTCTTGGCATGCAGAAAGGTGTCTTGATAAAGATATACGCGCACTCCGGCACGCATCACGTCCTTCAGATACGAGCGCGATGCCCAGGCAACAATCTTGCTGTCTGCTTTTTCAGGAATCATGAGCCGCACGTCCACTCCTGCCAGAGCAGCCGTCTGCAAAGCATAAAGCAGTCGGTCGGTCGGCATGAAATAAGGACTCTGTATATAACAATACCTTTTGGCACGAAGCAGTGACAGGATCATGCCCTGCATAATATCCTGCCACACATTGGTAGGAATGGAAGTTACGATTTGTATCAGCGCAGCTTTTCCCGACCGCATGTCCGTATTGCCCACATAGCCTGTATGCTTATTCTCGGTAGGATAATAGCATGCGTCATCAATCAGTTCTTCGCATGCCACATACCAGTCTGCAAGAAAAGCGCGTTGCAAGCCGGCCACGGCACTTCCTTCGATACGGATATGACTGTCGCGCCATGCCTGCTGTTTTTTCCGGCTGTAGAAATAGCGGTCAGCCAAATTCATTCCGCCCATAAAGCCCACCGTTCCATCGATTACAACAATTTTCCGATGGTTTCGGAAGTTTACCTTGCTGGTGAGTTTCGGGAAGCGCACCGGCATGAATACCGCCACCTCGATGCCGGCTTTCGTCATTTTGTCAAAGAATGCCGTTTTTACTTTCCAACAGCCCACGTCATCCACGATGACACGCACCTTTACTCCCTGCTCCACCTTTAGAGCCAGTTCCTGCAACACGATATTCCCCACACGGTCGTCTTCCCATATATAAAATTCCAGATGAATGTGATGGTGTGCCCGTCGGATATCCTGTAAAAGCACAGAAAGAAAGTCTGTGCCACACGTAAACAAGTTTACTTGGTTCCCGGGATAAGGGAAAGCCATGCTCTGGCGTCGGAAAAGATTGACAAGTTGCTTGTGCTCTTCGGGGATATCGGGTATCTGTGTTCTGAAATAGCGATAAGCAGAGCGTCGTGCCAACTGAATGGCACAGGTTTTATTAATCAGCCGGTGTTTTTTCTGATTGCGTCCAAAGAAGAAATACACCACCAGTCCCACCACCGGCAATGACGACACGACCAGCACCCAGGCTACTGTTTTTACGGGTTGCCTGTTGTCCAAAACGATCACAATCACCGTACTGCATACTATAAGCAGATAAATCACGGCAAAAGAGATATAAAAAAACGTTGCCAGTTCCATGTTGTTTCCTTTCTATTAGCAGAGAACAAACATACAAAAAAATGGAGAAGTATTCAAAGAAAACGGCGTTCAAAAGTTACGTTACCGGGTAACATAGCTTTTGAACGCCGTTTTTTCGTTGAAAGGTTATCAATGTCTTCCAAAGCCCATCATCATTGCCGGACGGTGACCACCGCCATGAGCTCCGGCCTTTTCAGAGGAAGTAATCTTTCCTCCCATGATATTCAGTCGATAGATAAAGTGTACCATCACATAGCTGTTAATGGAATTTGTCCATGTATCCCTGCGTTCCAAAGCTGTCAGCGTGCGGCTGATGTTGCTTCTCTGCTGCAAGATGTCATACCACTGCACGCTCACGGTGGCCGCCTTGTTCTTCAAGAAACTTTGAGAGAGCTGTGCATTCCAAATCAACTCATTAGTATTCATGGAAGCATCGGTATAGCCTCTTCGGCTTTCCTCGGTCAAGTCGGTAGAAAGGCTCATGTTCCACGGCATGTTAAAGATGGCACTCGCACCATAGGTAAAGTTATATGTGTCGAGATTGGCATTTTGCTGCACAGCATTGCGTGCGTGCTGATAGTTGATGCTGCCGTTGATGCCCAGTTCCATGAATCCGTTTCTGAAATTCAGGTTCAGGCGTTCGCCCAGGTTCCACGTGCGTGTGGTGCTTTTTCTTGTCTGAGCCAGGATTTCATCTGCCGTAATGGTGGTATATATATCCGCAAAGTCGGCATTTGCACTGACATATCCCACATCATTATTATAGCGCACATTGGTTGACGTACTGATATTGAAATATTTCTTGGGTCCCAATGCTGTATTGAACATCACAAAGCCTCCGGTGTTCCAGTTACCGTTGATATTCATCGGCATGGAAAGAGTCTTACCCGTTGCCTGGTCATAAAGCACGGCCGTGCTGATGCTGTTTCGCACGATGCGTCCGTTCAGGTGGAACACCCATCCTCGTTGCCGTTCCGGGATATAGTTATTGTAGAACGCAAAAAGATAATCTGTCCACGATGGTTTCAGTCCGGGGTTACCGCGCGACACGGACAGTGAATTCGAATCATCCGTCACATCCAGCAAGTTTGTCATCGAAGGCTGTCCGGCTCTTCCGCTATAGCGCAGACGCACCATGCTTGTTTTTGAAATTTTGTAGCGCAGATCCACTCTTGGAGCCCAGTTAAACACGCGACGCACCACGCTGGTGTCCATTTCCCCTTTCTGATAATCCAGATAAGTTTTCTGAGGTTGGAACGAAGCACCTGCACTGGCACTGAAGTCGCCCATTTTATACCGGAATATCACGTTGGCCTCATGATTATACTCTTTATATTCGGCATACTTACTGTTGCGGTAGTTTTTGCAAAGGTCCAGGAAGTCTTGTCCCGGAACGAAAGTAAGCGGGAATCCGTTTTCCTGGTATTGCAGGAACTGTGCGAACTGCTCGTCTCCGTCAACTGCCCTCGAAATCAGGGAGTCCAGCGAATACATCGAACGGTCTGAATCCGAATAACGATACTGGAATTTATAACTAAACTGCAGATTGGCTCCCTTGAATATCGGTTCGCTGTAGCTCAAGTCTGCACTGTAATTATAAGATTTAGACGGATTGAGGTTATATTGATGGTTGTAGTCTCGTCGTCCTTCCTCCAGGAAGAAGTTGGTAAATGACTTACTGAAGGCGGTATTCTCCGAATCCGAGAATCCTCCGTGCAAGCGCAGAGAGATATTTCTGCCACTACTGTTCAGGCGTCTGTTGACCATCAGGAAACCGTTTACTGTTTTTTGGTTGGTATTCGACTTACTTTCGTTTGTATTTTTATTGACTACGGCCGAATCGGCAATCATCAGCGCCAGGTCGTCCTTCAGGGGATTTTTTACGAAATCGTACGGATTCTTGTTGAATGTATACGAAAGACTGTTGCCCAGGCTGTAATCTTTGGTGAACGAGAAGTTTGGACGGAACAACACTTGCGTCATACTGTCGATGCTCCACTGCAATCTGAGGTTGGCATACAATTTTGTTGCCCCGCTCAGCGACCTGTTTTCGCTGTTGGAAAAAGAGCTGCTTCCGCCTTTCGCAAGAAATCGCTCTGCATTCACCTTCGACCAGTTATCCGTATTTTGGAAAGAATAGCGCACGTTACCTCCTATTTCGAAGGCTCCGGCTTCGCGTTCTTTCTTACCGTTGTCCCACGACACATTCAGTCCTACCATTTTGCTGGTTACCTGTCCGCTTGGTCCCCATCCAAAGCCATGAAAACCTCCTCCCGGAAAACCTCTGTCGTTCACATTATTGATTGAGCCCATTACGGTAAGTTTCAGTCTGTCGGTAAACCGGTTTACCATCACCTTACCGGTATAACGGTCTTTTGTACCGTATCCCACATCCAAGTTAGAGATCCATCCCTGGTTCATTCCTTTCTTAATAGACAAATCGAGCACTGTTTCCTCTTCTCCATCGTCAATACCGGTCATTTTGGCGTATTCGCTCTGCTTGTCGTATGCTTTGATTTTATCGATTATATTGGTAGGAAGGTTTTTCATGGCCATTTTCGTATCATTTTCGAAGAATTCCTTGCCGTCTACCATGATTTTCTTTACTTCTTTTCCGTTGATGGTAATTTTTCCATCGCCGTCAACTTCTGCGCCCGGCAGTTTTTTTACCAGTTCTTCCAAGGCAGAGCCTTCGGGCACTCTGTAGGCAGTAGAGTTATAAACAAAGGTATCTTCTTTCATTTCCACCTGTGCCATGCGGGCAGTTACTTCTGCTCCTTTCAGCATAACGGGATTTACGTGCATGGTTATCTGCTCTAGCTCCACTCTGGGATTTTGCTTCGTAAGCGTGAGATTCTTGAAATAGGTGCGGTATCCCATAAAGGTAACCTTTAGAATATACGTACCGCTTTTGGCTGCCATGCGGAATTTTCCTTCCATATCCGTACTCACACCAGCCACTAACGAACTGTCCTCCTTCAGTAAGGAAACAGCAGCCGACATCATCGGCTCTTTCAGTTCCCCATCCATCACAACGCCCGTCACGGCAATTTTCTGTGCCGCAAGCTGCATGGCGATGCAAACGAAAAGGAACATCACTCCTAATCTTTTCATCATTTGTCTTTTTGTTTTTTTGATTCTATTCTTTGCTTGTTCTGACAGCATCTCACGAATAAAGTTTAAGTCGCTGCGATTCATTTAACAAAAAAAAACGGAAGTGGTTCTCTTTTAGCCGTTTCTTTCCGTTAATTTCTCCGTATCTTTGTAAAAGATAGGAGGCAGCTCGGCCATAAAAATACTTTGAAAACTTTGTTTTCAGTATTTTATATGGCTCTCGCCTTGCACTATCTTTGTATAAGATAGGAGGCGGCTCGGCTATAAAAACACTTTGAAAACTTTGTTTTCAGTGTTTTATATGGCTCTCGCCTTGCACTATCTTTGCCCATATTAAACAACGAGAGCCGGATTCACCGGCATAAACTGTAATTATATGAAGCCACAAAATGTTATTATCTCCGAGAATCTGGAACGCGATTTAGAACAGGCAATAGCGCAGTGTCCGCACGATGTGCTGTTTGTATTGACCGACGAAACAACACAGGCTCTGTGCTGGCCGGTTATCCATAGTTTTTCTTGCCTGCAGCAGGCACAACCTATCGTAATCAAACCAACCGATGACCACAAAGACCTGGAAAGTCTGGCGCATGTATGGAGCGAGTTGGGACAACTGGGCGGTACGCGTCATTCGCTGATGATTAATTTAGGCGGTGGTATGGTGACCGACTTGGGCGGATTTGCTGCTTCGACATTCAAGCGCGGTATTAACTATATCAACATCCCGACCACACTGCTTGCCATGGTGGATGCTTCGGTGGGAGGAAAAACCGGAATCAACTTCAACGGATTGAAAAACGAAATCGGTGTTTTCAACCCGGCTTCTACCGTCATTCTGAATACAGAATTTCTGAAAACACTCGATCACGAAAACATTTGTTCGGGATATGCCGAAATGCTGAAACACGGATTAATCAGCAATCTGAAGAATTGGAACGAGCTGCTTTCTTTCGACTTGAGCAACATCAACTATAAGGAACTGCAGCGTATGGTGGGCATCAGCGTGGGCATCAAAGAGAAAGTGGTTCAGGAGGATCCATTGGAACACGGAATACGCAAAGCACTGAACTTGGGACACACGGCCGGACATGCACTCGAAAGTATGGCCATGAAACAAAACCGTACGGTGCTTCACGGATATGCTGTGGCATGGGGACTTATCTGCGAACTGTACCTTAGCTGTCAGAAAACCGGTTTTCCCACCGACCGCATGCGCCAGGCCGTGACTTACATCAAAGAATATTACGGAGCTTTTGCATTCACATGCAAAGAGTACGAACAGCTGTATGAACTGATGACACACGACAAAAAGAACACATCGGGCATCATCAATTTCACACTTTTGGGCAATGTGGGCGACATCCGCATCAACCAAACCGCATCAAAAGAGGATATATTCCGCATGTTCGACTTCTTCCGTGAAATGATGGGTTGCTGAACAGACTGATAGTTACATATAAACTTGAATCAATGCCAAAAACATATCGCATTTTTTTATCCTTGCTGTGCTTTACGATGCTGCTGGCATCGTGCAACAGCCGCGCACGCAAGGAAGAAGAAACATTCATCAAACAGGTTAACACCATTGAAGAGAACCCGCAGTCTGCCTTATCCAAGTACAAGAAATATAATATAAGAAACATTTCCGGCTTGGATGAGGCTACTACGTTTCTCTTCCAGTCATTGGCACTGTTCTATACCAACGACAGTATGCCCGACAAAAACATGCTGTTGCAATGCAGCCGCCTGTTTCAGGAAAAAAGAAGATTCCACCAACAGTTGGAAACAATCTGCCTGCTCACCGAGATATACAATCAGGAGAATCAGCTCGAACCCGAACTGGAAACATTGGAACAAGCCATTGATATAGCCTTGAAACACAACGAAACCGAATGGCTCTTTCTTCTCTACAGCCGTCTCAGCAACATGTATTATCATTCGCTGGACTTCTTAGAGTACGTGAAATATCAAACCTTGGCCAACAAATACATCCAGAAGAATTATGACGCAGAAAAGCTAAGCAGCAATGAAGTTCTGCTCATTGCAGAAAATTATCTTTATACAGATCATTGTGAGAAAGCACTGAACACCCTGCAATCTATCCAACTAAAACAAGAACACTGGCTATATGGCAAGCATAAGTTTCTGTTGGGCGTAACTTATTCCAAATTGGAACAATGGGATAAAGCAATAAACGAAATTGAGGCTTGCTTAAAGACTTCTGCTGTTTCTGATGAAGATAAACTGATTTCGCACACTACACTGGCATATTGCTACATGCAGCTGGGACTGAACGAAAAGGCAAATCTTCATAAAAACAAGGCTATGACATATAAAACAGACAGTCTGAACAGCTTTACGGCAATAGCTATTTATCAGACACTGAATGACATCAACCGCATCAACAATGATAAGGATGCAGAATTGCGTTCTATGCAGAAAATCATAGACCAATACCAGTCTATTGTTTATCAGCTGAACAACAGAACCTTGGACGAGGCAATACAGACTTATACCAAAGTGAAAGAAAAGAAAGCGCATCTGAAAAGAATCCGAAACCATCAGTATGCCATTGCTGTGATTGTTCTCTTGATGATGTCCGGAGTAATTGTTTATTTCTACCTGAAGAAGAAGCAAGCCTACAAACTGCTCTACTTGCAGGCAAGACTCAATTCGATGAAAAATCTAGAAAACATAAAAGACGAAACGCAACAGATGATTTTGCGCGACTTTGAGGTGGGAAAGAAAATCGCTCTGCTCAAACAACAGTCGAGAAGAGAAAACTGTCATAAGATTCTCCATGAGCTGGACAAACTGGACATCACGAAAAGCAACGAACTTATCAGTACGGACTGGGAAAAGTTTTATCAACATATCGACATAACATTCGACCATTTCCACGAAAAGCTTGCCCTGCAATATTCTTGCCTCAACGAAAAAGAAATTCAACTTTGCTGCATGCTGAAAGCAGGATTCAAGACGAACGAAATTGCTGCCATCTGGACACAAAGCATTTACTCTGTCCACAAATACAAAACCAGTGTAAGAAAGAAAATAGAAATGCCTTCGGGTGCTGATATCATTGATTTCTTAAACTCTAAATTATGATTACAAGGGCGAATCCCATATTTACAAATAAAAAAAATAATTATCATTGATTTTCAACACATTACAAACTCACTTTACAAGGTAAAAAGAAGCTGTTACAAAGCGAAAACAACGTATTTTTTCATAACTTTGCAAGTGCAAACCAAACAAATTTTATGGTTATTTGCGCAGATTGTTCGCCAACTGAGCTTGTCACTCATGAGATAGACAATAAGTTCAATGTAACAATTAAGGGTTATCTTTTATTGTATATTTTATAATCATTTACTCCTTTAATAATAAATAAGCAACGTATGAAACATCTATTTTTACTGCTTTTTGTCTTTGTAACATGCTCCTTGCACGCTCAGATACCAACAAAAACAGGATGGAATGTCGGAGCAGACTTTGGTGCCGCTTTTAATCATATGAGCACCAAAAATCTATCTTTAAGAAAAGGCCATTGGGGCTTTACCGGAGGAATCACCGGAAACTATACCTTCAACAACAATATAGTATGCGAAACCGGACTCCGGTTTGTCAATAAAGGTTCAGACCAATTAAAAGGTTTTGATGAGAACTTAAAAAAGTTTATCTCAACCATGACGCTAGAGAAACTGCATTATTTAGAAATCCCTATCATGGTTGGCTATCGTTTCAAATTATCAGACATTGTTTCCATAACTCCTAAGATTGGAGGTTATTACGCTTTTGGTCTGGACGGTAAGGGATATATAGAAAATGCAGACAATACGTTTGGCGGCATGATTTTCCCGTTCGAAGACAATACTTTCACCATGGGCGATGGATCAGTTGGCACCTACAAGGCACTGGAACGTCATGATGGCGGTTTCCTGGTAGGCGCAGACATACAAATAGGACAAGCTGTTTGCAGAATAGCCTATGGCAGAAGTCTTTCTCCAATAGAAAACAAATATGACTCAGGCAACAGACACCAAACACTCAGTCTGTCATTGGGATACTATCTGTTTAAAAAGCAATAAGTACTCACCTCTTAAACATGCCTTATTTACTAATATTTGGTAGATAAATACACAAAAGTATTGGATAAATCAGCAAGTTTTCTTATCTTTAGGCTGAGAAACTTGCAGATTTTATGATTTAAACACCAATGTTGCTCATCTTGAAATTCGCGATACACTGTATCAAAACCAATTATCGCAAAAATGGGCTATTTGAGAAGTAACTAAATATGTTTCAGACCACTCACTTATAAATAAAAAAAACATGAAAAAAATTACATTCCTTCTGCTTCTTCTATATTCTGTGAATATCTATTCACAAAAAGGCATTAACCAATTCTCTTTGATTGCCGGTTATGAACAATTCCCTGAAAACAGAGTAACCAAGGGATATAATATAGGTGTTGAATTCAAGCATTATTTAAATAAATGTTTTTATGCCGTGGCCAACTTCCATGCCGGAGTAAATGATGGAAGCAGCCGGGAGAAGTTTACAAACAATAACACGAACTACGACTTTACGTTATGGAACAGTGTAAGAGAATACATGCTTGGCATTGGTATAGGAGCCGATTTAATGCAAATCAAAAAACATAAAATATATTTGCAAGCCACTGTCGGTATGGGACATTCTGAGGAATCAAAAGACGAAATCGTGCTGGCTCCACACCCTGCAAACTGGTATATAACGAAAGCATTCGAAGTTGAGACAACAGGTTATGCAGTATCTGTAACAGCCGGTTATGATTACCAAGTAACAAAATGGTTAAGTCTCGGTGTAAACTACACAGGATGGAAAATAGGTACTGAATATACCAACTCAGCCAATGCCAAGATAGGATTCACCTTTTAAAGGAAACACAGATTTGCGGGAAGCCCATTATCACTGTTTAGACTTTGTTTAGATGCTGTTTAGCGGCCGTTTAAATGCCGTTTAAACAGCATCTAAATGCTTTCTAAACACTTATACAGTTACCAAGCACACAAGCAAAACGAAACAAGTTTGGGAGGATTTCCGAATCCGACCGGATACACAAGCAATAGTAACCGGTTTGCCGGGCGATTGCAAATCACCCGGAACGGGATAATTGTTTATTTCTACCAGAAAAAGAAACAAGCCTACAAACTGCTCTACTTGCAAGCAAGACTCAATTCGATGAAAAATCTAGAAAACATAAAAGACGAAACGCAACAGATGATTTTGCGCGACTTTGAGGTGGGAAAGAAAATCGCTCTGCTCAAACAACAGTCGAGAAGAGAAAACTGTCATAAGATTCTCCATGAGCTGGACAAACTGGACATCACGAAAAGCAACGAACTTATCAGTACGGACTGGGAAAAGTTTTATCAACATATCGACATAACATTCGACCATTTCCACGAAAAGCTTGCCCTGCAATATTCTTGCCTCAACGAAAAAGAAATTCAACTTTGCTGCATGCTGAAAGCAGGATTCAAGACGAACGAAATTGCTGCCATCTGGACACAAAGCATTTACTCTGTCCACAAATACAAAACCAGTGTAAGAAAGAAAATAGAAATTCCTTCTGACGCTGATATCATTGATTTCTTAAACTCTAAATTTTGATTACAAGGGCGAATCCTGTAATTACAAAGAAAATAAACAGTCAACATTGATTTTCAACACTTTACAAAGTCACTTTACAAGGTAGAAAGAAGCTGTTACAAAGCGAAAATAACGTATTTTTTTCATAACTTTGCAAGTGCAAACCAAACAAAAAATTATAAATTATGAAACAGATTTTAAATATAGCTATTCTAATAGTTATACTATTATGTAGCAGTTGTCAAAGTGATGAAGTATCAATGTTATACGAACAGCAGACAGAAACCTCTAGACGTTCGAATACGTTGAGAAATGAAGCAAATTATAATGACTTTCAATACATCAAGGAATTTGCTAAGTACATTAATATTGCAATACAAAATAAAGACTTTACATCTTTATTATGCGATGAAGCAGAAAGTAAGATAGATGGTGATTACGATATTCTATTTGCTAATTCGTTCAACTCTATTACGAGAGGAGGCAAAAATCTTCGTGACGTTTTTATAGAAAGTACAAACCTTTTGAGAAAAGAAGGAAGTTGCGACATTGAAACGTTTATTGATTGTGCCCAAGAGAACTGCCCTCTGTTAAACATGTATTTTCCACAGGATTTTGATAAAGATAGCATTCTTAACTCCGATGAATTCCTTATTGTTATGTTAGACCCTACTTTTTCTGACTCTAATTCAAAAGATAGCACAGTGCTAGCATATAATAAAAAAGGAGATATAATAAACATTCCAGTAGATGAAGAACCTTCAGTTCCGTATATAGTAATTGGTATTAATGAACGTTTTGAACTTCAACCAGTTCAAACAAGCAAACTAAATTTTGCACCTGCATTAACCACTAAATTTCACAACTATTACCTACCTGATTGTTATAAGCAAAGTAAAAACAAATTCGAATCGGCAATTCTAGCTTCTTGCCAAAGAGACAATAAAGATGCAGACGATATAATCACAAGAGCAAGATTTACATCAAGCGAAGCAATAAAAGATGTTGAAAAATGGTTTAGAGGTGCACCAGAAGTACACTTAACTGTTGTGTATGCAGACAAAACAGCACCTCTTGATTATATTATAGGTCAACTTATTCATAGTATATCAGTACCTATGGGTGAAAATAATTGGTACACTGGTTCACGTAGAAAGAAAAAGCCATGCGACAATTTCGGAAACTGGCATACAATAAGATGGAATGTTGCTGCACAAAAAACATATATGACATATAAGTTTGCAGAAAAAGACAATGGCTTTAAAATTAAAGTAAATAGTCTCATTTCATTAAGTATAGAAGGAGGAGATGATATTGGTCAGACACAAGTAGCATATACTGATGAACTAGGTAGATTATATGTTTGTAGTAATAGGTTTGAATTTAACTTACATTAATTATGAAACAGATTTACAGCGCAATTTTATTACTATTTCTTTGTTCCACAATATCTTTTGCCCAGACTCCTGCCAAAGATAAGATTTCTATCTTTGGAGGATACGAACACTTTCCTGAACTGAGAAAACGAAACGGATATAATATAGGTATCGAGTACAGACATTATCTCAGAAAACGCATTTATACGGTTATCAATGCTCATGCAGGTGTTAATGACGGAGTGAGAAACGAAAAATATGAACGAGAAGGAATACAGTACAACTTCGATTTGTCTAACAGCGTGCGCGATTATATGATTGGACTTGGAGTAGGATTTGAGGTCTTGCAAAAAAACAAGCACATCATCTATCTGCAAGGAACATTTGGTTTGGGCACAACAGACGTAGAACAAGATCAAATCACGCTGTCACCAGGAGGAGCTTACGACATCGTAACGACAAACTATGAAGAACACACCCGTTTTGCCATTTCGGCAACTGCCGGTTATGATTATCAGATTAACAACCTGCTGGCAATCGGTGTGAACTACACTTGTTGGCAAATAGGTTATGAGTCTAAAAATGCAGCAAACGTAAGAATCAGTTTCTGCTTCTAACAAAAAAGCAAGGAGAAAGGTACAGAACAATGCTCTGTACCTTTCTTCATTATAATAACCCACAAACATCATACTACATTTATGAAAAAGATTACATTGCTTCTGCTTCTCTTATTATCCGTAAACCTATACGCACAAAAGGGAGTCAACCTGTTTTCGCTGATTGCCGGTTACGAAGGATTTCCTGAGAACCATGTACCCAGAGGATTTAATGTCGGAGTGGAATTCAAACATTATTTAAATAATGGTTTCTATGCCGTAACCAACTTCCATGCCGGAGTAAACAACGGATACAAAAAAGTAAAATTCCCGGTAGTCACATCCGTTTATGAAAACGATGTCAGAGAATATATGCTCGGCATTGGCTTGGGTGCCGACCTGCTACAAATCAAGAAACATAAAATTTATCTGCAAGCTACTGTCGGCATGGGACGGTCGGAAGAATCTTCCAGCATAACAAACTACGATAAAGAGTCGGGCAAACAAGACAAGCAGACAACCGAAAACGAATTTACGCGTTATGCCGTTTCGGCAACAGCCGGTTATGATTACCAAGTAACAAAATGGTTAAGTCTCGGTGTAAACTACACAGGATGGAAAATAGGTACTGAATATACCAACTCAGCCAATGCCAAGATAGGATTCACCTTTTAAAGGAAACACAGATTTGCGGGA
>Gatling_p1__coassemble_98_pt1 | contig 184450 bp, 143 predicted proteins | sample Gatling_p1__metabat2_high_PE_011 | metagenome-assembled genome bin Gatling_p1 | reverse complement strand
TATGCACAACTTTTTAAACATAAATCTTTTATAATTTAATTCCGCCAATAGGTTATTAAAATTATTTTGTTATCCCCATTATCAAACAATAGGTTATCCTGAAAACAAGGCAAAATTACCTCTTTTCGCTTTTACAGACCGACTTTTTCGGTATAAAATACGGGAATACAAAAGGGGCTTCTTTCGGTCACCCAAAAAGAAGCCCTAATTCTTTGTATATAAACTTATTAAATTGCCACACTGATTTTATGATTCTTAGGTCCTTCTACCGAAATAGTCTTGGTATCAGACCTAAATTCCTCATCATCTACATTCTTACACCATATATAATAGGTAAGTTTTTTGTCTGAAGGCAGTTCGAAATAATGAACCGTTGCATTGTCAAAGCCCGAGATTGTAACCTCTCTTCCAGAGGAAGAAGCTACAACACAACGCACGTCTTTGATAGTTTCTTTCATGCCCGGATCATAACTTACAGACACACCCACATTGGTGCGCATGGCTTGCAAAGCCGGCAGTGTGGTAGTCTGGTCCAACTTGATTTCAAAATCATGTGAAACAGAATAAGTGGCCACACCCGCTGTTCCGTCTTGTGGTTCGAGCATATCCGGAGAATGAGCCTCTAAACGATAAGAACCAACAGGGAGAGGAAGCGGCGCATCGAGTACAGGATCGGCAGCCGCATAGGAATATAAACAGGCATCCCCCCGATAAATGTCAACCTGAAGCCCGTCGTGTACCGCTCTCGTGCCAAGCGGTTCTACCGAAACATCCGATGCTACATGGATTTCATTCAACTGCAAGAATCCTTCAGCCTGTCCGTCTGCCACGTGCTGGCTGCAAGCTTGCGCTAATACAGCAAACAGCATGATATAGATTATCTTTCTCATATTCGATTATTTATCATATATAAATGAAAAACTGTCTAACCAAAACTCGCTACCGCAGATATAAGCATAGGTATAAGGCACACTTGCATCTCTAAAATCATTGGGCAAATGATCCCAGTCTGATTTGGTTCCACCGTAGAATTCTACCTTGATATGCGTAATAGGCAGGTCACGATATAAATCGTTATAATTTACGTTTATGGTTGCCTCCTCATAATTGCTTACGGTTCTGTTTGACTGCAACATACCCTCACCTATCACCGAAACAGTTTCTCCATCATGATGTTCCAAAGCGATTTTCACTTGATATTCATCATCCTTGAATGGTGTGGCACGATAAGTAAACTTCATGGCTGTAGGACGTACGGAAGCTTTATGTCCCGTAATCTTTTCATTGGGCGATTTTTCATAAGAACCCACACAAACCAACCCTGCAGAAATATTCTTGATGACACTGTTACCAATCCAATTTTCCTTTTTTCCAAATGAACAGGTATTGCCTTCTCCCCATCCGATTGTCATCAAACGAGCCACAGAACGTCCCTGATCTGTTTCGGGCAAGGTGCTCGACTTGGAAACATAAAAAGCATTTGCGCCGAATTCATGACAAGTGAGTGAGTTGCGTGTATCAATCCATCCTCCTTCGAAAATATAAAGAGGATTGTCACTCTTTGGGAATGTAGCCGAATGCTCGTCAAAAGAATTATTCTTGGCTTGCAAGGCTTTATACGTAGTCACTTTTTGCACCGTTCCGGCAATGGCACCACGATAGAGCGGACGCACATAATATTCTGTGCCCGGATTCAGTCCTCCTTTGCGCATATCGGCACCCAGCGTTTCCCATTGCTTGCCGTCTGCACTAAATTGATACTGCATCTGTGCCTTTAACTTGTTCCAATCACCTTGCGTCACATCCTCCTGGCGCAGGGCAGTAAGCGTCATCTCTTTAGTCCAAACATCCCCATAGAACACCTTTACGGTGAATTCTGGTTTGAGAATATTGATGTAACCACGAGTCATGTCGCTCCATCTGCCGTTTGCCTTCACACGCACTGCAAACTGATTGGCTACAGGTGTAGGGCTGTTCGTACACTTTAAATGCGGAATCATCTCAGAGAAATCAAGCACTCCGGTGGTAACAGCACCATCCAACTGCGGAAGTACAATACCATTGTCGTGCAATGTCTTCTTTTCTTCTTCCGAAATTTGTGAATACAAATAAGTTTTATTCAACTGTTTCAGTTGTTCATCAGCAAAGTTAAGGGTCAGTTCATAATCTTCCAACGGACGATAAGCATTGAAAGTACAGCGCACGGGATTAACCGGACTGGTTTCATAATGGTTCAGCGTATTGTCGTTAAACAAGCCTCTTACCTCGATCTTTGGTCGCGGAATAAAAGTATCGGGCAGTGTTTCATTGATAGAAATCTCTTCCACCTGCTCTTGTACCGTGATGTCAAAAGCTCCGGAACCCATATCCACATCGCCCAAAGTGAGCGTAAAGCAATAGTTTTTACGAGGCTGCACATCGGTAATCTCGGCAATCTTATGCTCAATGCTTTTACCGGCAGGTGTCTGTCCTTTCAAATAGAAAACAGCAGTTTCACCCGCCTTGAAGTAAGGATTGTGGCCGTCGTTGGTTGTACACGACACTTTCTGCCCTTTTACTTCCGTAACAAATTCATAAGTGCTTAAAACCGTCTGCACTTGTTCGGGTTTTGAAAAGGCAAAAGTTGCCATGGCATTGCCCACATAACAACGTACAGTGGCAGAAGCAACCTGATTGGCTACCACGTCGACAGAAGTAGGTTCGGATACATAATACGGATTGTCGAGGGCAACGTCCGGATTCTCGCCGTGCGTAGCAGAAATACTATACTTGCCTGGCGCAAACAATGTATTGGAAGTGGCATAATCACCAAAAGTTCCCTTATACCAGTTTTTATAGGCATCGCGAATCTGCAACGAAAACTGCTTGGCCAATTCTTCTGTCACTTCTCCGGGCAACGAGCGGTTGGCTTGTGCTGCTCCGTCTTGAATCACCAAGTCAATCTGTCCGCCTGTACCCTGGAGCGTGTCTTCTTGCTGGCATGACCACAACAAGGACAACAGCAACAGCACAGCACAGGATATATTTATCTTTCTCATATCATTAGTCATATATTACTTCAAACTCATCAACCCACAAAGTACTTCCGTGGCCAACCTGACCAACAACCTTGGCTCCTTCGAAATCACCACCATAACGGCTCGAAGTGGCCACAATACTCATCGAAGCAGGCTTGGCTTTTTTGTCGGTATAAGTGATGTCAAACTCAAAACGAGTGTATTCATCCACCTGCTCTGACCCGACAAACTCTCCATAACCAAAGAGGAATCCGTTTGCATCCCACAGCTTCATATAAATATGGCATTGGTCGGTCTTCAGGGTTCCCGGCTTAGTACCATTGGTAATCGGCTTCGGCATGTATTTATAATAACCCACCATTTTGGTAGGACGTGCACCTGTATAGGGGCGACCAAAAGAAACACTCTTCGAAGGGTTGCTCATATTGGTTTTATAACTACCTACAAAAAGATTGCCTGCAGCCGATCCTACCAGTGTCACTCCGGTAAGACTGTGCATTTTGGCAGCCTTTCCCTTATAAGCCTCTGCCCCGCTTACCGGCTCAGTTGTAGCTTCGTGCCCGCCAGCTAAGTTAGAGGTAACACCTTCGTTTCCGCTGGCCCAGAAAGCTCCCACTGCATCAAAATTGTTCGGAACTTCATTAGGATACCAGTTTTTGCCGTTCTGAGTCCATGTATCGAAATTAAGATTAGGAATTGTTTCTATTTTCTCTGTCTGAAAGGAAGCGCTTGCACCGGGCTGTCCATCCACCACAATGCGCCATTCATAAGTAGTTCCGTCTTTCAACCCAGTCAGAGTAGCAGTAAAGGCTGTAGTTGAATTCATCACCAATGCGTCAGACGGCATTGTCGACCAGTCGGTTGCTCCTTCTTCACGATATTCAATGACAGGCTCAGCTCCGGCACGCACGCTTCCGGTAAGCTCGGCTTTTCGTGCCCAGGCATTTACATCGCCCATAAAAGAGGCCTGAATTGTAGGCTGAACATCCACGAACCACTCAGAAACGAAGCGTCCTTCACGATAGAATTTAAACTTACGCGGACGGGTGAAGTCGGTCACAGACGAAGGGTCGGGATGCACAGTGGCAGAAGGTCCTTCCAACTCAAGTTTGTTTATCTTAACTTCCGACAAGGAACGATCTTTTTCTATATAAATAATAGCCATGTGGTCGTTGGCATTTATCTGCGGATCACCCACCTGATATTTCACATCTACCACTCGGTTAATTTCTTGTTTTACCACCAGACTCCAAATATAATCCTGATAGGTGCGCAGCAATATCTTCACCGGTTTGGTGAAATCTATCGCAGTATTGGCATTGGCAGGAAGGTCGTTCAACGAGGTAAAACTGAAATTCGGGAATTGTGACGGATTAATACAAACAGATGAGTCCGGAATAATTTCGGATTCAGCATTTGCCACAAGCTTCGTAATAGGCAAACTGTCCAAAAATGCCTTATCTCCTACCGTAAGCTCTACTACATGACGCTGTGCATCAATCTTAGGCGCTCCCTGCATATCATATACTTCCATAGCCTGAATTACTCCTTCGATATAAGGATATGGAATGTCGTTCTTAATACAAGAGGTCAATAAAAGGGCTGCCGGGAAGGCAAGCCAGTTGCATATCTTCTTTGTCATCATGCGTCAACGGGATTAAAAATATGTACAAAGTCCTAAGTTTACCGAGAAGATATTAATCTTAAAGTCGGCAGAACTCTTTCTAAATGATCCTGGTTCTACTTGATTGGTCAATTGATCTATCCATTGAAAGCTCAAACCCAATATATCTACAGATACTTCTACCGCCAAATTGTTGGTGACAAAAGCCGTTAAACCCGGTGTGGCACCAATCTGGAGTTTGTTTATCTTTTGATAAGTTCCGGTTTGCGTAGCTCCTTTTCCCGAGGTTACCTTACCCTGACTGTAGCCGTAAGTGAGACTTAATTCGTTGAAGAAACCGAATATCTTACTCTGCCCCAAGCTCATGTAAGTACGTATAAAACCGGTAGCCGACACACCGTGGTCGATGTAACGATAATCATCCAAACCGAAACTCATATCATCACCTAAGTCTAAATTGATTTTATTCAAATCAACAAACGTACGCGAATAGCGGGCACGAAGACCAGCTGCAATGTTATCCTTGAAGAAATAGGCTGCATGCGGACTGACGCTACAAGTATATCCCTCTCCTTTTACTTTATCTAATACCAAAAACTGGAAATTATCACCCATCATCTCTAAATAAGAAAAAGACACACCGCCAGTCCAAGCTCCCTTAGGAACAAACAGTGAGGTTTTAATTTCACGGTCAAAGCCTTTTCGTGCATGAGCTAAGCTCACGCACAAAAAAGCGATTATCATAATTAAGATTTTCTTCATCTGATGCGATTAATCGTATGACAATTCAAATTCATCAACCCATAAAGTACTGGTTCCCAACTGACCGGTTACCTTAGCTCCTTCGAAATGACCTCCATAATGACTTGAAGTTGTCACAATGGCTATCTTGGCAGCCTTCTTAGACGGGTCGGAATACGCAATGTCAAAAGAGAACTTTGTATATTCTGTAATCTGTTCCTTACCGACAAACTCGCCAAATCCAATTTGATTGCCTGCCTCATCCCAAACAGAAACATAAATATTGCACTCGTCGGTTTTCAAATTACCTGGATGAGAACCATGAGTAATTGGTTGCGGATCGTATTTATAGTAACCTGTGAGACGAGTCGGACGAGCTCCATTATAAGGTCTTCCAAAAGACACACTCGCAGAAGGATTACTCATATTCGTTTTATAATTACCAATAAACAAGTTACCGGCAGCAGCACCTACCAATGTCACACCAGTTATGGTATGCATCTTAGCGGCCTGACCTTTTACTACATCACTGGTTTCCGGCACAGTTATCGGAGGATTATTACCTGCCAAGAACGAAGTCACACCTGTATTACCCGAAGCCCAATAGCTGTCTGCAGCATCTGCATTGGCAAACCAGTTCTTGCCACTTTGCGTCCAAGTATCAAAATTCAAGTTCGGAATTTCGACAAAGCTTTCGGTCACGAAAGAGCAAACAGCGCCTTCTGTCTCGCCACACACCAGTTTGTACTGATATTCTGTTGCAAAATCCAGAGCTGTAACCTTTGCCGTATATTCATTGGTTTCGCCCACTTTTTGAGCATCAACGGTTTTCCAGTCCGCATCGTTTGACTTCTTATATTTAAACTGTACTGGACTGCTGGGTTCAACGAAAGAACAAGAACCGTCCAAAACAGCATATTTACCCCATACCTTGGCATTATCACCGGCAATAGGAATAGTACTCAAGCCATCCGGTTTAGTAGGAACACCCAAAGTAGCCTCATATTCTGTACGATTTTGATTCACTGTAACTGTGATGTTACCGGTTCCGTTATTGTCTACGTCAAACTTCACCACATAATGATATGCCGGCAGCGCTTGGTCAACAATCTTTTGTGTCAGCTCACTGGCTTCGGCAGATCCGTTTGCTTTAAAGTTCAACCGGATATTTAAAGGCTGATCCGCCAATACATAAGCAGGACGGCTTTCTGTTGAAGGGAATGCCAAAGAAAATGCCTCATTACCGGTTAAGGTTGCCGAATATTCTGAAAAGCGAGCCTTGAACTGATCAGAATAAGTAACAGAAACCATACTTTGAGCCAGCTTACAAGTAACCGTTACATTTTGGGCTTCGTTAGCCTTGACGGTAACTTGCTCGGTGCCTTCATAATAAGGAGCAGCATCAAAACCTTGCGCTGCAGTCTTGCCAAAGGAATAAGCTGTGACGTTATACACCGTTCCTGCCGGAACCAAAAAGTTCTGTCCTTTAATCTCATTCCAATCATCGGCATGCTTGAAAACAACGCCATCTTTTGTCTTTATATCTACTGCCAATTTCTCAGCAGCCTCGGCAACCCTTGTCTCTACATTCTTGTCCAATTGCACTCCGGCAAACTGGATATAACCCTCTCCTTCGAATACATTTTCAGACTGGCAGGCGGTCATCAATGACAATCCGGAGAGAACAGCTATATTATATATAAAATTCTTCATGAATTATCTGATATTTATGTATTTAAATCTTTATCCTTTAATTGTCACCTTCAAGTCACCGGATTTTTCGTTTCCGGCATTATCCACCACCTTGATGGTAAAAGTATTGCTGCTGTCGCCAAACAAATTCAACAAAGTCATGAAAGAGGTAATATCAAAAGTATAAGCAGTCTTTCCGGCAATCTTTTCTCCCGGTTTAATCAGTCCAATGCCTTCGCCTGCTTCCAAAGAGCCGGTCAATACACCTTCGAGTTCACCCGGATTAGCAATATCAAACTGTTCATGCAAACCGAATCCCGTCAGGGTTCCCATAAAGCCCTCATTATCGCTGGTAATGGTAACAAACAAATTCTTAATTCCCCCAGGAACATTGAAATCCACGATAACAGACTGTCCGGTTGCGTGCGGATTAGTATATTCTGCAGGCAGACCGGTAAACTTTATTGCATCGCCAGGCTGTGGCTGCGGTTCAGGTTGTTCTGTAGGGTTGAATGTAATATTCTCAGAAGGGATAGTGATGACCTCGTTTTGCTCAGCAAAAGAAAAATCAACCGTAATACCCAATTGGATATGTGATGTAGTTGCACCATCCTGATTCAGATTAATGATGAATGCATCACCAGCAGCCAAATCAGTGTTACCCGGCTTTGTAATTGAGTATGTACGCTGCACAAACTGAGATGGGTTGCCATCCTTTTCAATAGTATTCGCCTTGATGGATACGTTAATAGATTTTTTACCTGCAGGCACAGCAAAGTAGAATTTCTTGCTGATATTGGCTTTTGTCATCACCTGCGTTCCATTTGCTCCGTTGTCTATGGTAATCGAATAATCATCCTTGAAAGCATCCAGGAAAGTTTTGTCCAAAGAGACACCCACCTCTATGTTTTGTAATTTACATTCTACGGAAACATTGGTAGGCTGTCCCGGCAATATTTCGAAACTGTTGCTACCCATAAAGAAAGGACGCTCTGAAACCAAGTCAGCCGACCCATTATAATTATAGGCTGTAACAGTGTAAGCACCGGCCTCCAACTGCAAGTTCAGATTACCGTTGTTGCCACCCAAATCAGAGATTTTGCCCATCTTGACAATTTGTTCCCCTTTCTTTATCTCAAGAATATAGTTTTGAACATTCAATTCCTCTGGAGCAAAAACACCTGGTTTCAGCGTTCCACCGGTTGCTTCTGCGCGTGTATTCACATTTACCTTAGCATTGTTTTTCAAGTTAATCTTAACAATGCCTTGATTAGCTTCTACCAGTTCTTCACGATCCATCAATTCATTCTTCAACTCGCAAGAAGACAAAGTAAAAACACTCAATACGGCAAGAATCAGATATATCTTTTTCATCTTACAATTTTTATTTATTTAATAACATCATTCGGAACGACAATATCGATATTCTCCTGAGTCACTCCATTATCTACTACAACCTGCAATCCAAACTTACCACCTTCTATTTCGGTTACTTCGGGTTTGAAAGTAATCTTTAAGAAGGTTTGCGGCTTAATGGTGAGCGTTTTCTCTGTTGGTACGCCAGGAAGGGTAGTTGTCTCACCGGTTTTATCCTTTAGATTGAAATTCAATACCACCTCTTCACCTGCAGCATCCGCTTTTATATAAAGGTCTTGACCGTCATTAGCCTTGGCTAATTTAAAGGCATCGGTCATGTGTTTCGTTTTTACAGAAACCTCGCAATCCGAATAATAAGTGTCAAAAGATTTATCATAATTCACACTGATTTTTGCTGCAGTAGGTTTGCATTGAAATTCCAGTTTCTTTGTAGTTCCAGGGTTCAGCGTAAATGTTTCATTTCCTGTCACTAACAAGCCGTCAAAGCTGGCAGGTTCCTCTTTACCATAAGATGCTTCCATCTTGTACTGAGCACCCGATTCCAATTCCATCTGCAAAGGCCATTCACTATATAATCCCTCCTTCACGACCGACCCGTCACTGGTTTTAGTCAACTTCAAAGTATAATTAGAAATTTGCTGGTAGGCATTTGCATCAACCGCTCTACCATCTATTTTATCGCGTTCTCCAATAAATGAAAAATCTGTACTTAAATCCACTTGTAAAACGCCTCTTCCATTGAGAGGTTCATCGTTTTGCGAACACGATCCGAGAACCATTCCGGAAAGCAACAAAACTGAATAAAAAAGTTTCTTCATAACGTTTATTTAAAAATTCAATATTATTTTCTGCAAAGATAATCGCAAGCATATAAATAGCCTTCAATTATGGTATAATATGGTGCCTGATACCATTTTTTCTTCAAAATACCATTTTTTACCCGTTTTTTTAGCATCATTAGGATAAAATCCTGTTCTGTTTAAGACAGAACAACAAGCCTTAAAATCAAACTGCCCACGTATAAATCAATAAAAACAATCATCCTAAAAGATAGAATCTGAAAAAGAATCATCTATCCAATCAAGAAATTTACAATGATGAAAAAAACTGCTGCAACAAAGAACAACAAGCAGGAATCTATGATTCATTCCTTACATTTACATCCTAAAAAAATCTCTTTTCGCGATGCAAAGATACGAAAACATGATGGATGAATTATAAAAAAAACGAGAAAATACGGAGACGCACGACACCAAATTGCAAAGTAAGACAAAGTTATCAACAGGCTGTCGAAAAAAAAAGTATTATAATAAGGTGTAGGAGTGTAGGGTTTTTTGTAACTTTGAACGCAAAATAGATTGCATCGCAAGAACAAATAAAATGCTTTCGTAAAAGAAGCAACGATTCATTACGCTACGATTATAATTATCTAAAATAAAAAAGATGGAAACAAGTTCTGTTTATCATATCCCCGTACTACTCAAAGAGACTGTAGATGGTTTGAATATCAACCCGAATGGCGTTTACATAGACGTAACCTTTGGTGGCGGAGGCCATAGCCGGGAAATAATAAGCAGACTTTCCAACAAGGGGCATCTGTATAGCTTCGACCAAGATGCCGATGCCGAACAAAATATCATCCACGACAAGCGCTTTACTTTTGTAAGAAGCAATTTCCGATATTTAAAAAATTGGATGCGCTATTACGATGTGGAGCAGGTAGACGGTGTACTGGCTGACCTAGGAGTATCCAGCCATCATTTTGACGCACAAGAAAGAGGCTTCTCATTCCGTTTCGATGCTGCTTTGGACATGCGCATGAATCAAAGAGCATCTCTAACAGCTGCCGATATCTTGAATGACTATCCCGAAGAAAAACTGGCCGACTTGTTTTATTTATATGGCGAACTAAAAAACGCACGCAAAATAGCCGCCGTTATCTGCAAAAGCAGAAACAGCCAACGCATAGAAACAACTGGCGACTTGATGAACACCATTAAAATGTTTTTTGAACGAGACCGGGAAAAGAAAGAACTGGCCAAGGTTTTTCAAGCCTTGCGCATTGAGGTGAATCAAGAAATGCAAGCTTTGCGCGAAATGCTTCTGGCGGCAACAGAAGTGTTACGACCCGGAGGCAGACTGTCTGTTTTGACATATCACTCTTTGGAAGACAGAATGGTGAAAAATCTAATGAAAACAGGAAACATCGAAGGACGCGTAGAAAAAGATTTCTTTGGCAACAGCAATGCTCCTTTGAAACCAGTTAACAACAAAGTAATTATGGCTTCGGAAGAGGAGCAAACGCAAAACCCAAGAAGCAGAAGCGCAAAACTCAGAATTGCAGAAAAGAAATAACCACCAACGGACGGGTATGAAACAGAATAACGACATAAACGACAGGGAAAACAGGGATGAAGAGGATATCATCCTGGCGGCTGACTCTGACGAATCGCTCCCAGCAAAAGTAGAACGATTCACCAAAACGGAAAATTCCGGTTCTAAAAAAGGCATCGGGCTGAAAGATATCTTGGGAGGAGAAATCCTGACTAGAGATACTGTCCGGAAACAGTTCGGACTTATTGCCATGTGTGTGTTTTACATCATTCTCTATATCACAAACCGATACCAGGCACAGCAAGAGCAAATCGAAATCGAAGAGCTGAAAACAGAAGTGCAACGACAAAAATATTATTCGCTGACTCGCTCGGGAGAATTGACTATAAAAAGCAGACAAAGTCAAATAGAAAAAACTCTGAAAGAAACACCCGACAGTATGTTACTACCGCCGACAGAGCCGCCGTTTATCATTAGAACTACTACAGAAGACGAATAAAGACATGAATTTTGATAGCAAAAAGATAATTCCCCGATACATCCTTATCTTCATTTTTATTGTAGCCTGGGGATTGTATATCTTAGGAAATGCAGCTCACCTGATGTTCGTGCAAAAGGAATATTGGGAAGAAGTGAGCAAACGGCTGATTCAAGATGATGTTCCAATCCCTGCAAACAGAGGTAATATCTTGTCGGCCGACGGACATATTATGGCCAGCTCTCTGCCCGAATACAAAATATACATGGACTTTGTAGCTATTGACCGAAATCCCAAAGCTCAAAAAAAACTGCAGGACTGGCGTGACGAGATGCTAGAAACGAAACTGGATTCCATTTGCGACGGACTGCATAAGATTTTCCCCGATAAATCGGCTGCGCACTTCAAAGCACGTATCTTGAAAGGAAAAAAGAAGAAAAGCCGCTATTGGTCGCTCTACCCGAAACGCATCTCCTATATTCAGTACCAAGAGTGCAAAAAATTACCCTTGCTTAAAGAAAGAGATGCAGTGGGAGGTTTTTATGTCGAAGTGTTTAACCAACGAAAGAAACCGTATGGCTCCTTGGCAACACGCACATTGGGCAACCTTTATGCCAGCAAAGACTCGGCCATTTATGGACTGGAGCTGTCCTACGACTCCATATTACGCGGCAAAAGCGGTGTGTCACACCGCGCCAAAGTACGCAACAAATGGCTCAGTTTAGTAGACGAACCTCCGGTAGACGGCAACGACATCGTTACAACTATCGACGTGAGCATGCAGGATGCAGCCGAAAAAGCCATACTCCGAAAGCTGAAAGAGATTGATGGCGACGTGGGTGTGGTTGTCTTGATGGAAGTGGCCACAGGAGATGTTAAGGCAATCGTCAATATGACAAAAATGCCCAACGGCTCTTATTTTGAAGTAAAGAACAATGCTGTGGCCGATATGCTTGAGCCGGGTTCAACATTTAAGACGGCATCTATCATGGTGGCACTGGAGGATAAAAAAATCACCAAGGAGGACTTTGTCGAAACAGGCAACGGACAATGGGACATGCACGGACAGAATATGAAGGACCATAACTGGCGCCGTGGCGGATATGGCCGCATCAGTGTACCCGAAGTTCTGATGTATTCTTCAAACATCGGTGTCAGCCGCATCATCGACGATAACTACAAAGACAACCCGCAAGCATTTGTACAAGGATTGTATGACTTGGGAGTTGGAACACCGATTGACATTCCGTTGGTTGGATCTGGCAAACCGAATGTACGTATGCCCAACAAAGAAAACTGGTCGAAGACGGCCTTGCCCTGGATGAGTATCGGTTACGAAACACAAATACCTCCTATCTACACACTTGCATTTTACAATGCCATTGCCAATAACGGCAAAATGGTGCGCCCACGCTTTGTTAAAGCAGAAATGAAAGACGGTGTTGTGGTTCGTGAGATGCCGGTAGAAGTGGTGAAAGAAAAAATTTGCTCCGACCACACACTACGGGACATTCAGGAAATATTGGAAATGGTGGTCAGCAAAGGTTTGGGTAAAAAAGCCGGATGCCCTCAATTCAAGGTTTCCGGAAAAACCGGTACAGCACAAGTTTCCAAAGGACGTAGCGGATATAAGTCCGGAGGAATGCACTATCTGGTTAGCTTCTGTGGCTATTTCCCCTCAGATGCGCCTAAATACAGCTGTATCGTTGCCATTCAGAAAACGGGATTGCCGGCATCTGGAGGCGGACAATGCGGTCCTGTATTCAGCGAAATTGCACAATCCGTAATGACCAAAGGTGTATTCCGAGAACCAAGAGAGGGTGCAGACACCACATCGGTATTCGTTCCGGATGTGCTGCACGGCAATATGCAAGCTGCAGCAAATGTGCTCGACGGACTGAACATTCCCTTCCATGCAGACTTCAAAATAAAAGAAGCCGAAGACATTGTATGGGGATTAACCCACAACAACGGCAATCAGGTGACGCTCAAATCAAACAACTCACCACACAACCTGATTCCGGATGTCGAGGGGATGGGGGCAAGAGATGCTGTTTTCCTGCTCGAAAGCAGAGGACTTAAAGTACGCCTGCATGGAGTGGGACGCGTCAAATCGCAAAGCATCAAACCCAATACTCAGATTAAAAATGGACAAACCATTACAATAGAACTTAGAAAACCATAAACAGATATGAAATTAGCTGATTTGTTGTCGAACATCAAGACAACCCAACATATTGGGCAGATGGACATCGAAATCTCCGGATTGGAGATCGACTCCCGAAAGATAAAACCGGGATTTCTGTTTCTTGCCATCAAAGGTACGGCCGCAGACGGACATGCTTTTATTGACAAAGCTGTGGAAAACGGGGCCTGCGCTGTGCTGTGCATGGATCTACCAGAGCAACTGGCGCCTCAGGTAACTTATGTAAAAGTGACCGACACGGAAGATGTGGTCGGTGCCATTGCTACACGTTTTTATGGAAACCCTACTTCTAAAATGAAACTGATTGGAGTAACCGGAACCAATGGTAAAACAACCATTGCCACCCTACTCTTTCATATGTTTCAAAAAATGGGTTACAAGTGTGGCCTATGCTCCACCGTGTGCAACTATATCCACGACGAAGCCATCCCGACAAGCCATACAACTCCCGACCCGATTACCTTAAACAAGTTGTTGGGCAGAATGGCTGACGAAGGCTGTGCCTATGCCTTTATGGAAGTCAGTTCGCATGCTGTGGCACAAAAGCGTATTGGTGGTCTTGAATTTGCCGGAGGTATCTTTACCAATCTGACACGCGACCATTTGGACTATCACAAAACTTTTGAGAATTATCGTGATGCCAAAAAGGCATTTTTCGACAACTTGCCCAAGCATGCCTTTGCCATTACCAATGCCGACGACAAAAATGGCATGATTATGGTACAAAATACGGCGGCAACAGTCAAGACTTATTCCCTGATGCGTATGGCCGACTTCAACGGTAAAATTCTGGAAGAGTCTTTCGATGGTATGTATCTGAGCATCAACAGTCAAGAAGTCAGCGTTCCTTTCATCGGTCGTTTCAATGCCTATAACCTGTTGGCTGTATATGCAGCTACGGTATTGTTGGGAAAAGAAACACAGCAAACTCTGGTCACACTCAGTTCGCTGACACCAGTAAACGGGCGTTTTGAAACCATCCGCTCACAGCAGGGAGTCACAGCCATCGTAGATTACGCACACACGCCAGATGCTTTGGTCAATGTGCTTCATACCATAAACGATATTGTCAAAGGCAAAAGTTCTGTCATTACCGTATGTGGGGCAGGAGGCAACCGCGACAAAGGCAAGCGCCCCATCATGGCACGTGAAGCAGCCGACCACAGCGACCGCGTCATCATTACCAGCGACAATCCTCGTTTTGAGAAACCCGAAGATATCATTAAAGACATGACCGACGGACTGAGCCGTGAACAGATGCAGAAAGTGATTACCATCACCAACCGAAAGGAAGCCATTAAAGCGGCTTGTATGATGGCACAACCCAACGATGTCATCTTAGTGGCAGGAAAAGGGCACGAGAATTATCAGGAAATCGAAGGTGTGAAGCATCATTTCGACGACCACGAAGTCATTAAAGAATGTTTTGGAATTAATTGATTTAACTAACCATGCTATATTATTTATTCAGATATCTGGAAGAATTTGGAATACCAGGCTCTCACATGTGGACCTATATTTCTTTCCGTTCGCTGCTGACATTGATTCTTTCGTTAATCATTTCTGCCTGGTTTGGAGAGTATTTCATCAAATGGATGAAACGGCATCATGTTAGCGAAGCACAACGAGATCCCAGTATCGACCCTTATGGGGTAGAAAAGAAGGGGGTACCTACCATGGGAGGAGTCATCATTTTAGTTTCCATCATTATTCCTTGTCTGCTCTTTGGACGCTTGCGTAATATCTATATGATTCTTATGTTAGTCACTACCGTTTGGCTCGGTCTTTTGGGGTTTGCCGATGACTACATAAAAATGAAAATTACAAAAGACGGTCTGAAGCCTATATACAAACTCATCGGACAAACACTTTTAGGTTTGTTTGTCGGACTGACACTTTGGCTAAGTCCGGATGCGGTAATCAGAGAAAATGTCACCATGAAGCGTTCCGGCAATCAAGAAATTGTGGTACACAAGAGTGAAAAAGTAAAATCCACCAGCACCACGATACCCTTTGTCAAGAACAACAATCTAAGTTACACAGAGTTGATGGGCTTTTGCGGTAAATACAAGACTGCCGCCGGCTGGATACTTTTTGTAATCATGACCACCATTGTAGTAGTGGCCGTATCCAACGGCTCAAACCTAAACGATGGCATGGACGGAATGACAGCGGGCAATTCAGCTATCATCGGAGTTGCATTGGGAATCTTTGCATACGTTTCCAGCCACATTGAATTTGCCAGCTACCTGAACATCATGTACATTCCTGAATCTCAGGAGCTGGTTATATTTATTTGCGCCTTTATCGGTGCGTTGGTAGGATTTCTTTGGTATAATGCCTATCCGGCCCAGATTTTCATGGGTGATACCGGCAGTTTAGCCATAGGCGGCATCATAGCTGTAACAGCCATTATCATTCACAAAGAATTGCTCATACCTATCTTATGCTTCATTTTCCTGATGGAAAGCCTCAGCGTGATTCTGCAAGTGAACGTTGCCCGATGGGGAAACAAGCGGGGAAAGAAATTGCGTATGTTCAAACGGGCTCCGATTCATGACACCTTCCGTGTCAAACCGGGACAGTTGGCGCCCGACGTAAAAGTATTCCTCAACTGGCCGAAAGGCTGTTGGTTGGAGTCTAAAATCACCACACGCTTTTGGATTGTCACCATCATTATGGCTGCATTGTCCATCATCACATTAAAAATACGATAGTTTAAGGAACTTAAAAGATAAAACAAGATAAAATGAAAAAACGAATTGTAGTATTAGGAGCTGCAGAAAGCGGTGCCGGTGCTGCGGTACTGGCCCAGAAAAAAGGCTTTGATGTCTTTGTATCAGACATGAGCCTCATCAAGGACCGTTATAAAACGATGCTTGACAGCTATGGTATTACCTGGGAGGAAGGAAAACACACGGAAGAATTGATACTCAATGCAGACGAAGTAATCAAAAGTCCGGGAATCCCGGACAATGCTCCGATGATTCGTCGCATCAAGGAAAAAAATATTCCTATCATTTCAGAAATTGAATTTGCAGGCCGCTACACCAATGCCAAGATGATTTGTATCACAGGCAGCAATGGCAAGACAACCACAACATCGCTGATTTATCATATTTTTAAGAATGCAGGCTATAATGTGGGCTTGGCAGGCAATATTGGTCAAAGTCTTGCCTTGCAGGTTGCAGAAAAGAACTATGATTATTATGTGATTGAACTGAGTAGCTTTCAGTTGGACAACATGTATCGCTTCCGTGCCAACATTGCCGTTTTGCTGAATATCACTCCCGACCATCTGGACCGCTACGACAATTGCATGCAGAATTATGTAGATTCGAAGATGCGCATTCTGCAGAACCAGACAGAGGAAGATGCTTTTGTCTATTGGGCAGACGATCCGATTATTCAGAAGGAGCTGCAGAAATATGGCATTAAGGCACAGAGCTGTCCTTTCTCCATCATCCGCAAGGAAGGCATGATAGGTTACATAGAGGATGGTCATTATGTGATAGAAACACCTACCCCATTTAATATGGAGCAGGAAGAACTCTCCCTTACAGGCAAACATAACTTATACAATTCACTCGCTGCCGGTATCTCTGCCAAGATTGCAGATGTAAAAAATGATGTTTTGCGCGAAAGTCTGGGCAATTTCGAGGGTGTGGAACACCGTCTTGAGAAAGTTACCCGCGTGCGTGGCGTGGAATATATCAATGACTCAAAGGCAACCAATGTAGATGCATGCTGGTATGCCTTGGAAAGCATGACAACCCCAACTGTCTTGATTATCGGAGGTAAGGATAAGGGAAACGACTATCACGCAATAGAAGAATTGGTACGCAAGAAATGCCGCGCCCTGGTTTTCTTAGGTGCCGACAACAGTAAGTTGCATCATTTCTTTGACGGCTTTGGTATTCCTATTGCCGACACGCACAGCATGAAGGAATGTGTCGAAGCTTGTTACCAGTTTGCACAGCCGGGCGACACCGTCCTACTGAGTCCTTGTTGTGCCAGCTTTGATTTATTTAAGAACATGGAAGACCGTGGCGAACAGTTCAAGACGCTCGTGCGTTCCTTATAATATAGCAAATTCATAATCCGCTTATGAAACTGTCATCCTTCTTTTCCAAAAGCAAGAATATTTTCCAGGGCGACCTAAGCATCTGGACAGTATTCTTTCTTTTGTGTACGATATCTATTATTGAGGTGTATAGTGCATCCAGTAATATGAGTTATAAATCGGGCGCCTTTTGGCGTCCGGTATTAGAACATGTGGGTTATTTCGGATTTGGATTTCTTGCGACTCTTATCTTGCATCGCATCCCGTGTCGTTATTTTAAGTTGTTGCCTCTGCCGATGCTCATTTTTTCCTTGATATTTCTGGTGCTGACGCTATTTACCGAAAAAGTCAATAATGCCTCGCGTTGGTATGGTGTAGCCGGAATTAATTTTCAGCCGTCGGAGGTGGCTAAATGTACACTTGTCATCTATATAGCGCTGATATTGGCGAACACCCAGACAGAAAAGGGGGCCAACCGCCAAGCCTTTGGGCTGATATTTTGGCCCACAGCATTGTTTTGTGGCTTAATCTTCCCCGAAAACTTTTCAACTGCAGCCATGACCTTCCTTATTTCACTCATTATGATGTATATTGGCCGTGTGCCTTGGAATCAGCTGGGAAAACTTTTGGGTATTATAGCCTTGATAGGCGGCACTGCCTTTTGTTTCCTAAAATTCACTCCCGACCAGCAAATATCCGAATGGGGCAAGCAACCGGGGTTGCATCGTTTGGAAACATGGGCCAACCGACTAAAAGAACATTCCGAAGAGGAAGTAGATGCCAAATCCTATAACATTCGCGACAACACGCAAGTAGCGCACGCCCGCATTGCCATAGCCTCTTCCAATCTTTGGGGAAAAGGTCCGGGCAACTCAGTAGAGCGTGATTTCTTGCCGCAGCCATTCTCTGACTTTATTTATGCCATCATTGTTGAAGAAACAGGATTGCTGGGCGGAGCTTTGGTTATGTTTCTCTATTTTATTCTTTTGTTCCGCACCTCTTTGATAGCCTCGCGTTGCGAACGTTCTTTTCCGGCTTTCCTGATTATGGGACTGGCCATTATGATGGTCATACAGGCAATGATCAACATGGCGGTGGCTGTAGGAGTATTTCCAGTAACCGGACAACCCCTGCCGTTGGTAAGCAAAGGCGGAACCTCTACTGTGATGAACTGTATTTATATAGGCATGATTCTCAGTGTGAGTCGCACATCCAAGAAAAAGAAGAGAATAAACGAGGAAGAACAACTAGTTTGTGAAGATAACGACCTTTAATTTAAAAAATTATAAGGTATCCTAGTCTTTATAGGATTATTATTGCTAATTTTGCTGTCGTAACATATTATATATATAAATAGGTATGAAAGAGGAGCTAAGAATAATCATCAGCGGCGGCGGAACCGGCGGACATATATTTCCGGCGATTTCGATAGCCAATGCATTAAAAGAGCAGCACCCCGAGTGTCAGATTCTTTTCGTAGGTGCTGAAGGCAGAATGGAAATGAAGAAAGTACCGGCAGCCGGCTATGAAATCAAAGCGCTCCCGATCTGTGGATTCGACCGCAAGCACTTGTGGAAAAATATTTCCGTATTGTTTAAAATACTCAAGAGCCGACGCCTGGCCCGAAGAATCATCAAGGACTTCCGTCCGATGGCAGCCGTAGGTGTGGGAGGATATGCCAGCGGTCCGACATTAAATGTTGCCGAATCTTTGGGTATTCCAACCTTGCTTCAGGAACAGAACTCCTATGCAGGGGTTACCAATAAATTATTGGCTAAAAAAGCCAATAAGATATGCGTTGCCTACGAAGGAATGGAAAGATTCTTCCCAAAAGACAAAATCATCCTTACAGGCAACCCGGTTCGCCAGGATTTACTGGCATGCAAAAAAACGGCAGAAGAAATCCGTCGGGATTTTGGCTTGAACCCACAGCGCAAAACAGTACTGATTATCGGAGGCAGCTTGGGTGCACGAACTATCAACGAAAGCGTGCTGCACAATCTGAAACAGATAGAAGAAAGCGAAACACAGATAATCTGGCAAACCGGAGGTTATTATTTCGAGAATATCCGTCAGACACTGGAGCGGGAGGGACAACCCGACAATCTATATGTTACCGACTTTATTACGCACATGGACGAAGCCTATGCAGCAGCCGATGTCGTAATTTCAAGAGCCGGTGCCAGCAGTATATCAGAATTATGCCTGCTGGGTAAACCTGCCATCCTGGTTCCTTCACCCAATGTGGCCGAAGATCACCAGACACAGAATGCATTGGCATTGGTGCGCAAGGAGGCTGCCCTTATGGTAAAAGACTGCGACGCCACAAAACAGCTCATACCTTTAGCCTTGGCAACCAGTCAGGACATAGACTTGCAGCACCGCCTTAAGGAGAATGTGCGCCAAATGGCCTTTCAAGACTCCGCCAATGTCATTGCCAACCATGTATATCAATTGGCAGTAGAATACAGAGACAAAAAATAGTAAAGCAGAAAAAAATGGAAATAAACGATATAAAAGCAGTATATTTTATCGGTATCGGTGGCATCGGCATGAGCGCCATTGCCCGCTACTTTCTCAATAAGGGAATCTTAGTGGGCGGCTATGACCGTACACCCAGCGAACTGACAAAGAAATTGGAAGAAGAGGGAGCACAAATTCATTATGAAGAGAATGTGACGCTCATCCCCGAGGCATGCCAGGACAAAGACTCGGCTCTGATTATCTACACCCCTGCAATCCCGGCGAGCCATCAAGAGCTGGTGTATTTCAAGGAGCACCAGTTCAACCTGCAAAAAAGAGCACAAGTTTTGGGCACACTGACCCGTACACACAAAGGCTTGTGTGTAGCAGGCACTCATGGCAAGACAACCACCACATCAATGGCTGCACACATTCTGCACAACAGCAAAGTAGACTGCAATGCCTTCTTGGGTGGCATCACTAAAAACTACGGAACGAACTATATACTTTCAGCAACAAGCGACTATGTAGTCATCGAAGCAGATGAATTCGACCGTTCTTTCCATTGGTTGACCCCATATGCATCGGTCATCACAGCCACAGACCCCGACCACTTGGATATCTATGGCACGAAAGAAGCCTACTTGGAGAGCTTTGCCAAATACAGTTCTCTGATTCAGCCGGGCGGCTATCTGATACTGCATCAAGACCTTGAAATGGAAGCCCGTGTACAAGAAGGAGTGACCGTTTACTCTTACAGTCGTCATGAAGGCGATTTCCATGCAGAGAACATCCGCATTGGCGGAGGTGAAATATTCTTCGATTTGGTGTCTCCTATCGAAAACATCCCCAATGTTCAGTTGGGAGTGCCCGTGAGCATCAACATAGAAAACAGTATCGGTGCCATGGCATTGGCACAGATTGCCGGAGCCAGTGCCGAAGAGATACGCACAGCCATGGCCTCTTTCCGCGGAGTGGACCGCCGTTTTGACTTTAAAATTAAAAGCGACCGTTTGGTATTCCTCACCGATTATGCCCACCATCCCGAAGAGATTCGTCAGAGTATCCAATCGGTAAAGGAACTATACGAAGGGAAAAAAATCACGGCAATTTTCCAGCCGCACTTATATTCGCGCACACACGACTTCTATAAAGAGTTTGCCGAAGGACTTTCTCTGGCAGACGACGTGATACTTCTGGATATCTATCCGGCACGCGAAGCTCCTATACCCGGAGTAACCAGCAAACTGATTTATGATCACTTGGCTCCGGAAGTAACCAAAAGAATGTGTCATAAGGACGAATTGCTGGATTTGATCCAGACATCCGATTTTGACGTTCTCATCGCTCTGGGTGCCGGCGATATAGAAAACTACGCACCACAAATTGCAGAAATATTGAAAGATAGATGATAAAGAAGCTCCTATTACTGTTTGCAGTTGTGGCATTCGGCGGATATTTTATTGCCACTGTCAGCATTTGGAACAAACCTAAAAACGGTCAGGTATGTCAGAAAGTGGACATTGTCATAGAAGACACCGTAGAACACAGTCTGATTACTCCGAAGGACATCCAACGCTATTTGGAGAAAAAAAAGATGTATCCGCAAGGACAAGTCATGCAACACATCGATTTGCTTCAACTAGAAGAGGAACTGAAAAAAAGTCCCTATATCGACCGGGCCACCTGCTACAAAACAGCTTCAGGATCGGTCTGCATTCAAATACAGCCTCGCCAGGTAATCCTGCATATCATCAGCAGTAATGGCGAAGACTATTACCTGGACCATTTAGGTAATCCTGTGTCACAGGCCAGCTATTTTGCCAACATGCCCATCGTCACCGGACAGGTAAGCAAGCAATATGCAAAACAAAAGCTCACAACCTTGGGTAAAATCATACAAAAAGACCCTTTTTGGAATGAGCAGATAGAACAAATCAATGTATTGCCCAACGAGAAACTGGAAATCATTCCCCGTGTGGGCAAGCATACCATCCTATTTGGTGAGCCGAAAGACTTCAAGAAAAAGCTGGATAAGCTGAAGGAGTTCTACAAAAAAGGCATCAGCCAAGTTGGTTGGAACAAATACTCCGAAATTAACCTGGAGTATAAAGATCAGATAATATGTACAAAAAATAAAGACTAAAAGATGGCAACAGATAAAGACATTATTGTAGCAATAGAGCTCGGCTCCTCGGCTATACGAGGCATCGCGGGCCGAAAAAACATGGATGGCACACTGCAGATTCTGGATGTCGTAGAACGTAAGAACCAAAACGGCATTCGCAAGGGTGTGGTTTACAATATCGATAAAACCGTACAGACGCTGAACAGCATTTTCAACCAGCTGCGCGAAGATTTACAGGTGTACATCAACAAGGCCTATGTGGGTATCGGTGGTGTTTCACTTGGAACAGTGCGAAACAGCACATCCAAGAAGATGCCGAGCGAGGTAATTATTACGAGCGATTTGGTTGATTCACTGATTGACTCCAATTATAACGTCAACTATCCCGATAAAATTATCCTGGATGTAAGGCCACAAGAATACCGCATCGGTACACACTACGTAACAGAGCCGGTTGGAGTCATCGGCCAACAGATTGAAGGTCATTTCCTGAATGTAGTCATCCGCTCTTCTGTAAAAGAAAACATTCAGAAATGCTTCGACGCTGTAGGTGTACAAATCCTGGACATGCATATAGCTCCCTTGGCATTAGCCAACAATCTGCTTACAGACAACGAGATGCGCTCCGGCTGTGCGTTGGTAGATATCGGTGCCGAAACCACCACTGTCTCTATCTATAAGAATAATATTTTGCGCCATCTGTCGGTTATTCCGCTCGGAAGCAACAACATCACGCTGGACATCTGCAGCAAACAAGTGGAAGAAGAGGAAGCAGAAGATCTGAAACTTAAGTACGGAACGGCATTTTCTGACATCAACAAGGAATCTTCTCGTTTCATACCTCTTTCTTTCGACCCAAGCATCAAAATTGCAGAAAGCGAACTTCAGGAAATCACCGAGGCCCGCATGTCGGAAATCATTTCCAATGTATCGGAACAAATAAAACAGAGCGAATATTCAGAGAAACTCACCTGTGGCATTATCCTTACCGGTGGCGGATCGAATATCCCAAATATTGAGAAAGCCGTTAATTACAAAATCAAAACAGACAAGGTAAAAATAGCCAAAACACTTCAGACTATCATCATCCCGGGAAACTTTGTGGATGCAATTCAAGAGATGAATGCCAACACACTGATTTCACTGTTGGAATGCAGCGACCTTGACTGCACGGACGTGGATCCACGCGTAGAGGCGGAAAAGAAAAGATTGCTCGAAGAAGAAATGCGCAAACAACAAGAGGCCGAAGCTTATAAAAAACAACTGGAATTGCAGCAGAAACAAGAAGCCGAGAAGCAGGCTGAGCAGGAAAAAACCAAGCAAAACCAGGAACCTGAAAAGAAAAAAGAAGGCATCACTCAGTCTGTCAAGAGCTTTTTCATAAGGGCTACCAAGTTGTTTACAGAAACAGAAGAATAATTGATTTTGCAAAAAACAAACAGTCATGACAGAAGAAAACAAAGATATGAACGGAGAAAACGGTATACAGTTCGACGTAAAAACAGACAGCTCCAGCATCATTAAGGTAGTTGGCGTGGGCGGTGGCGGTGGCAACGCCGTGAACCACATGTATCGCCAGGGCATTCATGATGTTACTTTTGTTGTATGCAACACAGATAAAAAGGCTTTGAGCGATTCTCCCGTACCAACCCGCTTGCAGTTGGGTCCTGGCCTCGGGGCTGGAAACCGTCCGGAAAAAGGACGCCAGGCTGCATTAGAAAACCTGGATGCCATCAGAGACATGCTCAATGATGGTACTCGCATGGTATTTGTCACTGCCGGAATGGGTGGCGGAACCGGAACCGGTGCCGCTCCTATCATTGCTCAATGTGCAAAAGACATGGGCATCCTGACCGTGGGAATCGTTACCATTCCTTTTTTATTCGAAGGATACAAAAAAATTGAACAGGCCCTGGACGGCGTGGAAGAGATTTCAAAGCATGTAGATGCCCTGTTGGTAATCAACAACGAGCGTCTTCGTGAAATCTATCCGGAACTGTCTTTGCTGAATGCTTTTGCCAAAGCCGACGACACTTTGTCAATCGCCGCAAAGAGTATTGCCGAGATTATCACCGTACACGGCATCATCAACCTGGACTTCCAGGATGTGACTACCGTATTGAAAGATGGTGGTGTGGCCATCATGAGTACCGGTTATGGTGAAGGCGAGAACCGTGTAAAACATGCCATCGAACAGGCACTGCACTCACCACTGCTCAACAACGACGACATTTTCAACTCAAAGAAAGTGTTGCTGAGCATCACATTCTGCGCCAAGGAACAAGATCAGCTTACCATGGAGGAAATGAACGAGATCAACGATTTCATGACTCGTTTCAGCGACGATGTGGAAACCAAATGGGGTGTAGCTACCGACGACACCTTGGAAAAGAAAGTAAAGATTACCGTATTGGCAACTGGTTTTGGCTTGAACCATATCCCGGGAATGGACGAAGTCATTGCCCGCAAGAATCCGCAAATAGACGACGAGGCGAAGAAAGAAGACGAGGAAACCAAGCGAATTCGCATCGCCAAGTTCTATCCCGGCGGACAACAGCCGATGGTTCGCAAGCGGCATAATGTATACGTGTTCAAAAAAGAAGACCTGGACAACGACAACATCATTACCATGGTAGATGAAACGCCTACCTATTCGCGCACCAAAGAGCAGCTGGAGGATATCAAAAACAAGTCAATTCACCAAACCAGCACAGAAAAAGAGAGTCCATCCTCTGCCAACGACAACGAAACAGATACAATGATTATATTTTAAGAGCTATGACACTATTCGACCAGATTAGCAAAGACATCGTTGCAGCAATGAAAGCAAAAGACAAGGTACGTCTGGAAGCTTTGCGCAACGTAAAGAAACTGTTTCTCGAAGCAAAGACTGCTCCGGGAGCCAACGATGAGCTGACCGACGAGGCAGCCATGAAAATCCTTTCTAAACTTACAAAACAAGGCAAGGACACTGCCGCCCTTTATGTAAGCCAGAACCGCGAAGACCTGGCTAACGAGGAATTGGCCCAGGTGGCAGTAATCGAATCTTATCTGCCTGCTCCCCTTTCCGAAGAAGAGTTGCGCATAGAGATTCAGAAAATCATTGAGCAAACCGGAGCCACCAGTGCCAAAGAAATGGGCAAGGTGATGGGGGTTGCCACAAAATCCCTGGCCGGAAAAGCTGACGGCAAAGCCATCAGCACCCTGGTAAAAGAATTGCTTTCGTAAGCAATTATATTTAGTCTTTATTTGTATGAACGGATAGCGGACTGAGTTTGCCTGGCAAACCGGTTCGCTATCCTTTTTATTTCTAGTGCCTGCCCTCCCCCTAGTACGAACAGGTTTTTACCGTAAAAAACACACCTTATATATAAAGAGGAGTCAAGAATGGAAAAGCTCTTCGAGTACCGCAAGCGATTTCAGTTCGGGAAAGCCCGGTATATGCATCTGATAATAACGCACCATCTGATGGAGAAAATTCCCCCTGTCGGCCGCCGTAAGCGACAGCAGATGCAGATCATCATAAGAAGCGTGACATAAAGTAGCCATAAGCGCAGCCATTTCCGGTTCCATAGCATTGCCATGTGCCGGCGGCAAGGACACAAAAACAGATTCGTTCATATCAAAGAAAAAACCAGCATGAAATGAATCCAGTGCGGGCGGCACACCCAAAAAGTGAGTAAGCTGCGTCAAAAACAACAGATGAAAATTCATGTAATCCTGTTCGGCCGTATCAAGCCAGCGAAAAGAATGCTCCAAAAATGCAAAAAGAGGGCCGTTCTGAGGCTCCTTTCTCAAAATATAAACAAGGATCTCGGATAAAAAAAGCACCATCGACGATTTAAACGGATTAAACGCACTGGACTGCATTGACGATAAAAGCGAAATTTCTCCAAGATTCTGCACCGAAAAACGCTCTCGATAATCATAATGCACCTCGAGCATGTTCATCGGAAGAAAGAACGGAGCCTTAAGTCGAGCTCTTTTTCCTTGCTGAATTTTTGTTTTAAAGGAAATAAAACCGCGCGTACTGGTATACATTTCCACAATACGCTTCTCATCATCTATCTTATGAACCCGCAAAACGAAGGCTCTACACTTCTCAAACATAAAAAAACGGTCTAAAAAATTATAGAGGCAAAAATAGGCAAAAACAGGGGTAAAACCCCCAAAAAAGGGGGTAAAATCGAGAAAAATGCACTTTTTCTAAAAAAAAACGCATTTTTTTCTCGAAAAAATTTGGAGATACAAAAAAATGTCGTACCTTTGCAACGCAATCGAGAAACAAACACACCTCGAAAACAAGAATCCAAAAGATTCAAAATCAAGGTCCCTTCGTCTATCGGTTAGGACGAGAGATTTTCATTCTCTAAAGAGGAGTTCGACTCTCCTAGGGACTACTAAGTTAAATGAATTTATTTTAGAATTGAGATGGCAAATCATAAATCATCAGTAAAACGAATCCGTCAGGAGGAGAAAAGAAGACTGCACAACAGATACTACGCTAAGACAATGCGTAACGCTGTTCGCAAGTTGCGTGCCACTAAGGATAAAGAAGCTGCTATCGCTATGTATCCTGCTGTTCAGAAGTCATTGGACAAGTTGGCAAAGATCAACGTAATTCACAAGAACAAGGCTGCAAACTTGAAGTCAAAATTGGCAGTTTATATCAGCAAGTTAGCTTAATCCAACTGATAAAGACATAGAGAGACCTTTTAAGGTCTCTTTTTTTTTGCCCTTAATTGATTGTCATTCAACGAATATTAAGATAAAAAAATAGCACGCTGTTCGTTTTTTTTGTATATTTGTGCATTAATTAGAATAAACCAATAATGTCAGTAGAAGAACAGATAAATGCCGGTAGTTATTCGGCAAATAGCATTCAGGTCCTGGAAGGACTCGAAGCCGTGCGCAAGCGCCCGGCGATGTACATTGGAGATATCGGCGAAAAAGGTTTGCACCACTTGGTATATGAAACCGTGGACAACTCTATCGACGAAGCTCTGGCCGGCTACTGTACACATATCGAAGTAACCATCAACGAAGACAACTCCATAACCGTTCAAGACGACGGACGTGGTATTCCTGTCGACATGCACGAGAAAGAACACAAGTCTGCCCTTGAGGTGGTCATGACGGTTCTTCATGCCGGTGGAAAATTCGACAAAGGATCTTATAAGGTTTCCGGAGGTTTGCACGGTGTGGGTGTATCCTGTGTGAACGCTCTCTCTACAAAAATGAAGTCTCAAGTGTTCCGCGATGGTAAAATCTATCAGCAGGAATATGCGTGCGGTAAACCTCTTTATCCGGTTAAAGTCGTTGGCGAAACCGACAAAAAAGGTACGCGCCAGCAGTTCTGGCCTGATGGCAGCATCTTCATCACAACTACCTACAAGTATGAGGTGCTTGCAAACCGTATGCGCGAATTGGCTTTCCTGAATGCAGGCATTACCATCACGCTTACCGATATGCGCGATGTAAACGAAGAAGGACAGCCACGCCAAGAAGTCTTCCACTCAGAAAACGGTCTTAAAGAATTTGTTCGCTACATAGATTCAAGCCGCATCCATCTGTTTAACGATGTGATTTACTTGAACACCGAAAAGCAAGGAGTGCCAATCGAAGTGGCTATCATGTATAACAACGGCTATACAGAGAACATCCACTCCTACGTGAACAACATCAACACCATTGAGGGTGGTACACACTTGGCCGGTTTCCGCACCGCACTGACTCGCACACTGAAAAAGTATGCCGAAGAACAATGCACCAAGGAGCTGGAAAAACTGGAAAAAAACAAGGTTGAAATCTCCGGCGAAGACTTCCGCGAAGGCTTGACTGCCGTTATTTCTATCAAAGTGGCCGAACCTCAGTTCGAAGGTCAGACCAAAACCAAATTAGGAAACAGCGAAGTGGCCGGTGCCGTACAGCAAGCTGTAGGCGAAGCACTGACAAACTATCTGGAAGAGCATCCCAAAGAGGCCAAACAGATTGTAGATAAAGTTATCTTGGCGGCAACAGCACGTGTGGCAGCAAGAAAAGCCCGCGAAAGCGTACAGCGCAAGAGCCCGATGTCGGGCGGTGGCCTGCCGGGAAAACTGTCCGACTGCTCGGACAAAGATGCTGCAAACTGCGAGTTGTTCATCGTGGAGGGTGACTCTGCAGGCGGTTCTGCCAAACAAGGACGCAGCCGTCAGTATCAAGCCATATTGCCTATCCGAGGAAAGATTTTCAATGTAGAACGTGTCATGTGGCACAAAGCCTTTGAACACGAAGAGGTAAACAACATCATCCAAGCTTTGGGTGTACGTTTCGGTTTGGGCGAAGACAGCAAAGAAGCAAACTATGAGAAGTTGCGTTATCACAAGATTATCATCATGACCGATGCCGATGTCGATGGTTCACATATCGACACTCTTTTGATGACTCTCTTCTATCGTTATATGCCGGAACTGATTCAGAACGGACATCTCTACATTGCCACTCCTCCACTCTACCGTTGCAGAAAGGGTAAAATTGAGGAATACTGCTACACCGAGGCCGATCGTCTCCGCTTTATGAAGGAATACAACAACGGCTCCGAGCAGGGCATCACTACCCAACGCTACAAAGGTTTGGGAGAGATGAACGCAGAACAGTTGTGGGAAACTACAATGAATCCGGAAACACGCCTGTTGAAACAGGTAACAATTGATGATGCTGCCGGTGCAGACTACGTATTCTCAATGCTTATGGGAGAAGATGTAGGACCACGCCGCGAGTTTATCGAACAAAATGCTACTTACGCAAACATTGATGCGTAAACTAAAACAAGAAACTATCATTCAATTCTATAAATAATTTCGTAACTGCTCCTCAGAAGTGATTCTATGGGAGCAGTTTTTTTATGCCTTTACGTCCGTACATCTTTACAACTGCATCTATCTGCATGGTAGCAGTGGATAGGAAGTAGACATTAGCATTTATTAACGCACTTTCCTCACTACTTAAAAATAAAGAAAGTATATTTGCATACGTAAAGAAGAGTTAATATTATTATATTCCAAAGCAGAACATTCGATATACATCCGAATTATCTATATCTACAAACTTAAATTATCATGAAAAAACTACTACTTTCATTGGTAGGACTGCTCTTTGCAGTAGTTCCTACAATGGCGCAACGTGCCATCGCTACGGCAACAGGCAAAGTTATCAAAACCGTAAGCGAATTAAAAGCAGGGTACTACCTTATTGACTGCTACATTCCATTCGAAGAATCTGAAACTGTTCAAAAGCCAAACGGAAGTTTGTACTATGAAACAGCAAATGCTTCTAATCGTCCTTTTAGAGTGCATAACGGTTTTATTACAACCAATCTAACCCAAGGCTCTGTTATCAGCAAAGACCAGGCTAAATATCTGTGGCAAGTAGAAGCAGGAGCAACTAATGGCACTTTCAAGATTAAGCATGTAAGCACAGACACTTATTTACCAAAAGATGCTGCTAAAAACAACAATATGAATAATCCATCCTCAAAGGAGGCTGCTGAACTTTCAGTTGTTGATAAATCATATACAGACGGACATCAAAACGAGTTGAACGGCATTGTGTTGTATATTCAAAACGGCAATGAAACCTGGTCGGTGTTTACCAATTATGCCAAGCCAACAGACCCAAATCTAAGTTACTGGACAAAAGGCGGAGGCGGTGAAGTAATGTTCCAATTCCATGAAGTAACCAATGTAAGCATGGACCTTACTACACAATTTGAAATTTCTCCGGAACCAACAAATGGAACATTTGCAGAAGGTACAAAATGGCAATTGCTCACTATCAGTAATAAATATTTATATTATACGGATGACAACACCAGCATCAAAGTTACTGAAGGCTATAATTATGAGGATAAATATTGGTGGACGTTTACGAAAGGAAGTAATGGTAAATTGACTATCTACAACAAAGCAGCAGGTGCAACCAAAGTATTGGCTGCAGGAGAAGTAACCGGTAATAACGGTGATGGAACCTGTCCTAAATTCGTATCAAAAGAAAATAAACCGGAAGGTCAGACTTCTGAATGGACACCTAGGACAAGCACCAATATTTCCGGTAAAGACGGTTTCTACCTTTCTTTAGGTGATACAGAAGCCAACACCATGAACCTACGAAACATTGGAGGTACAAACCAACTATCTTTTTGGACAACCGGTAAGGACCAAGGTTCAACCTTCTGGGTTACAGCAGTACCTGTCATCGCAAAAGGAATAGTAGATGCTGAGAAAGCAGCATCAGATGCTAAGTATGTTGGAACTATCCAAGACAAAGAAAATGCTGCTTACAAAACATTCTTGGCAAAATTGAATAGCGGAAATCCTTCTGATATCAATGTAGCTCTGCAAACGTATGCCAATGAAGCTGCAAAATCAGTTGCTGTTTCGGGTAAATATTTCTATTTGCGTACTCCGGGACGAAGCACCAACACGTATATGAACGTAAAAGCTGATGGTGCTTTGAACGGTATCAACCACGCTGCCAACAATGCTTCTATCATTTGGAAGTTTGAAGGAGATGAAGCGAACGGCTATACATTGAGCAGTCAGGGAAACTATGTAACCAAACAGACAACACAAAGTGCCATTGTTAACTCTTCTGCTGATAAGAATCAGGCTTGCAGTTACAAACTGAATAAGATGGAGAACAAAATCGCTCTGTGGGGTATTGCACCAAAGGAAACAAACGGGTATGGACTTCATCTTAACGGAAGCTCTAATATAGTGGGTTGGACGCATGGAGGCGCTTCTGAATGGTATCTGATTCCAGCTACAAGCATTGATGTTACCATCACCGATGCTGGCTATGCTACAATAAATTATCCTTTTACAGTGCAGTTGCCCGATGGTGTTAAAGCATACACAGGTAAGGCTGGTAAGAACGGCAATCAAAATGTATTTACCTTGACAGAGGTTGCTGGCGGATTGATTCCGGCAAATACTCCGGTAGTGTTAGAAGGAGCTGCCAACACATACAGCTTGACTATCGTAGAAGACGGTCAGACTACGACTTTGGAGAATAATGATTTGAGCGGAACTCTGTTGGCAAAAGCAATTCCATCTGATACTCCTTCTTATATCTTAGGTAACGGCACGCAAGGTGTTGGCTTCTATAAGATGAACACTACCGACCGAAATTTGGCTTCGAATAAGGCATATCTTTTAGGCGAGAAATTGCAGCCGGGTGTGGCCAATGCCAATGCTTTTGTATTCTCATTCTCTGATAATAGCGGAGAGACAACCGGTATTGAGGAAAGTGTCGCCGAAACAGCAACAGAAGAATACTTCGACCTGCAGGGACGTAGAGTAATGAATCCTACCAAAGGCATCTTCTTAACTAAGAGCGGCAAAAAAGTATTGTTTTATTAATCAGTGAATCAAAAAGAATATGAAAAAGATATATAGCAAACCTTGCATCGAGACTACAGAAATGATTGTTGAAGAGTTAATGGCTGCCAGCTCTCAGTCACTGAACGTCTTCGATAACGAAGAAATGGGTGCCGGTCAGGCTTTGGGTAATGAAAATTCGGACATCAATGTATGGGATGCAAAATAAGCACTCATTATCAAACGTATAGATATTAGATAATGCCGAAAGAGGATTACAATATGCCTCTTTCGGCATTTCTTTTTCCGATCCAGCCAAATAGCATTTTTCTACATAACAAAGAGATTATGACTCATTTGTCTTTCTTACCATACATTTCTGTAACACAGAAACAATTTCGATGATCATATTCTAGAGAAAAAACTGGATATTTATACAGAAAAACACGAATATCTGCCACGACAATTGTATATTTATAGAGAAATTACCACGGTAATCTGGAAAAACGAACAAGGGATTTTTGAAAAAACACCATGACAACTGCACAAAATTGCCTTGTCTATTTTTCAAATCGGATACGAGTCTATCCATTTTTTACTCTATATTACATAAATTCTTATTCATTAACCTCTAAACGAAAGGACTTCAAGAACCTTAAAATAGCGTGTTTTATATTGTATATCTGACACTTACAGAAAATCCAACGCATTGAGAATTGAATATTTCTCTATACATTGCCCTTACTATGAATATACAGGATTCTCAAAGCACATAAAAATACAAAATGTCAATTTAAACAATATGCAAACCAAAGTTCTTTTTACAGTTTATGGTATCTTTAGATATAACTTCTTCTAAGAGCAGATGCATTAACCCAATTTAACCACACTAATTTGTTTCAAAAAAAAAAAAAAAATAGCTTTGCGGACGTTATTTTGGCTTGATATTGATGCTTCGGAAATGCAATCTGCACCAACAAGGCATGGTTTCAATTTCAGTTTAATATCTTGTCCACAAAACACAAGCATTTGAATTACCCTAAACAACCGTGAGCTTAACCAGGGAAGCTCAATAAAAGTATTTGTAATAACCTAACTAAATTCTATCTCACATGAGAAAAGTTTACGTACCTTTATTAGCGTTTGCTCTATCAGGGATGTCTCTTAATTCTATGGGACAAGGCTTGATTCAACAAACATTAGACAACCCGGAAAACGAACCTGCCAATGTTTTCCCTATTCCGTCTGCAAGACAAATGATGTGGCAGGAAACTGAGTTTTATGCTTTCTTCCATTATGGTATGAATACTTATACCGGAAAAGAATGGGGATACGGAAACGAGAACAGAAGTCTGTATAAACCGTCAAAGCATCCTGACTGTAAGCAATGGATTCAAGCAGCCAAAGACGCCGGCATGAAAGGCGGTATTGCCGTAGTAAAGCATCATGACGGATTCTGCTTGTGGCCAACAGAAACCACAGATCACAATGCGAACAATTGCGGTCTTCCATTTACTGTAAATGTTCCGGAAGCTTATGCAAAAGCTAGTAAAGAGCTCGGTATGAAATATGGTTTCTACATTTCTCCATGGGATAGAAACAGCAAACATTATGGTAAGCCAGAATACGTTAAGGAAGTATTCTTGAAGCAATCTGCGGAATTGGCTAAATATGGAAATGACCAATTTGAAATGTGGTTTGACGGTGCCAACGGTGGTGACGGTTACTATGGCGGAGAAGGCGGTAACAGAACGATTGACAATGAAACTTATTATGATATTCCAAACTTGGCGGATACCGTTCACAAAGTACAGCCAAACTGTGTGATGTGGGGTGTGGGAGAAGAAGCTCGATGGATTGGTAACGAAGCCGGATGGGCTGGCATTACCAACTGGAGTACAGAATATCGTCCGCATAGAGGTGCCGGTGAAAATGGTTTGGAGAATGGATGGAGATGGTTCCCGGGTGAATCAGATGCCAAAGGTACCAACATGGGTTGGTTCTGGCACGAAGGCGAATCTCCTCGTTCATTAAATGAATTGTTTAAGTTCTATCTGGAAACAGTGGGACGCAATGCAACCCTGATTCTGAACTTCCCGCCTAATAGAGAGGGTGTCTTGCCAGATGCTACCGTTAAGAGAATGAAGGAACTGGGTGATCTGCTGAAAGAAAGATTCGGCACAGACTTGGCTAAAGATGCTACTATCACAGCTTCTGCAACTCGTCAAAAAGGTCAAACCCGCACTTACGAGGCAAGTAATCTGAATGATGACAATAAAGATACTTATTGGGCAACTGATGATGATGTAATCGAGTCAACCATTACCTTAACATGGAATGAACCAAAGAACGTTCACTATGTTTCTTTGATGGAATATATCAAGCGCGGACAGCGCATCAAGAGTTTCTTGATTGAGACCAGCGAAGATGGAACAAACTGGACTCCTCGTGCTACCGATCAGTGTACTACAGTAGGTTACAAGCGAATTGTTCCATTGAACGGAAGCACCACAAACTACGGCAACGGCTATAACGTGAAGGCTATCCGTATCACTATCAAAGACAGCAAGGCTTGTCCGCTGCTTCACACTGTATCTGTGTTCTAAATTTCCATGACAAACAATTCAAAGATTCTAATGATGAAACATAATAGATTATTTCTGTCCGGTATTCTTGCTATGGGTCTGCCGGTATTAGGCATAGCGCAAGATAATATTACAGGATTTGAAGATGCGGCTGGCTACACTAAGCTAGGCGTATATGATGCTTGGGAAGAATCACCTTTCCGTGTTCAGAAAAACGAAGCTAAAGCCAAACTCGAAGGCAATACGTTCATTGCCGACAATCCGGATAAATCCGAAGAAGGCGGCAACACTTCTGAAAAAGTTTTGGCTGTTCAGCGCTCACGCTACGGAAGTAACTTGTTCGGTGCTCGCATCGACTTGAAAAATACTTTCGAACTGACTACAACCACCAAGTATGTACACGTGATGATTAAGAAAGATCGTCCGGGACGCGTCATGCTGATGGGATTGGGCAAACGTCAGGACAGAGCCGGACAAAGCGCAGAAACCGAACAGTTCTGGGTTCTTTCTACCCGCACCATTAAAGAAGGTGTTTGGAATGATGCCGTTTTTGCCATCAAGGGTAACGGCGGTATCGACATTCACAGCTTGGTTGTTGTGCCCGATTGCGAATCAACACACGGCTTGAAAGAAGATTTCCTGGTATATGTGGATGACATCATTCTGAGCGACAATGCCACTCCACGTCTGAAAGTGGGCGACTATCCTATTAATATAGAGGAAACAACTGCAGCCGGCAAGGCAGACCGCCATGTAAGAAAGGTTCAGCTGACTTCTCCTTCTGCAGGACTGCAGACGATTAATGTAGGTTCGCACAACCCACAATACATCTACCGTCCGTCTATGAACGGTGCCTTCTTGGCTAAAGCTGGCGAAACCGTCACTCCGAAAATTGATTATAACGGTCAATGGATGAACGGCTTTGTTTATCTGGATAAAGGCAACGACGGAAACTTCGACGTGAAACTGGCAGAGAACTGCGTGATTCAGGAAGGTAGCGACTTGGTTTCTTTCGGCTATATCGAAAAGGTAGAGAACGATTGGGGATATAATTCCAAGGGCGTGAAGCTGACAGGCGGAAGCCGTAACACGATGACCACACCGGCATTCAAGCTTCCTGAAGATTTGAAACCGGGATTCTACCGCATGCGTTTCAAAGTGGATTGGGGTGATGCCGATCCAGCCGGACGTATGACAGCTTCGAATAATATCATTCAGAATGGCGGTAGCATCGTGGATGTACGCTTAAATGTACACGGTGAAGAGGTAGACATCACTACCCGCTACCAGAATGGTGATGTATTTGCAGCAGACGGCAGTCAGTTGGCCGGCAAGAAGGCAAAATTCGGCGAGCCTCTGACTATTAAGTTAGTTGCCGAAAATGGATTTAAGCCGGATGGTATCACTTTGAAGCATGGTTATAACCTGAACGGCGACAGTCTGGTTCACGAAACAGCCCAATATTCTACCGTAAGAATTCCGGCATACGCAGTGAGAGAAGACGGAACATTGACCATTCCTGCAGAGTATGTAGACGGCAATTTGGACATCCTGGGTCACTTCAAGAGCACCACAAGCGAGGATGCATCGGGAAACTATGAGGTAAATTTCGACAAAAACCTTCCCAACACCCGAGATGACAGAACCCTGAGTTCGATAACCGTAACCGGCAATAAAGGTGCAAATTTTAAGATCAACGTTCCGACATCGCCAAAGACCGTTTATAACGAGCTGCTCGACAACGTTGTAAAATGCACTGCTGGCGAAACAATTACCCCAAGAGTTAACTATAAGTCTGGCGGTCCGATGCACGGTTACTTCTATATCGACTTCGACAAGAACGGTATCTTTGCCACAGAAATTGGTGCAGACCACAAGCCTACAGCAGCAAGCGAGCTGATCAGCTATTCTTATTACAAGGGATTCAACAGCGCCGGTCAGCAAAAAGGTCAGAGTGAGGCAAGCAATGCCATCACTTTTCCGGGTGCAGCAATTCCTAAATTCGTAGCAGACGGCACTTACCGCGCCCGCTTGAAAATAGATTGGGACAACATCGACCCGAAAGGTCAGTATGGCGGCGAAAGCAACAACATCGATGCCAACGGAGGCTATGTGGTAGATTTCATGATTTCTGTAGGCAGCGGAACGACTTCTATGGAAGAAACAGCTGCCAGCGAAATGAGCATCAAGACTTACAACAACAAGATTGTTGTGTCTACCGGAAAACCGGAAAGAGTACAGATTACAGGCATCAATGGTGCTGCTGTATTCAACGGTAAAGTAAACGGATGCAAGAGCTTCAGCGTTCAGAAAGGCATTTATATTGTGAACAACCACAAGGTGGTAGTTCCTTAATGTAAATACAAAGCAAAAAAAAGGAGTAACTCCCCAAATAACGGAGTTACTCCTTTTTTGTTCCTGGATGCTGTCAGTCTTTAAGATAGCCTTGTTCTTTCAGTTCTTCTACAGCACTTTCAAGTTCCTGATACCAGGCTTCGCCGAAACGACGAACCAACGGTTCTTTCAAAAAACGATACACCGGCAGATTTAACTGACGCCCCTTCTCGACTGCCATGCGGCATACATCCCAACGATGATAATTCAAGGCGGTCATATCGCCAATCTTCTTGATACGGATGGGGTAAAGATGACAAGATGCAGGCTTATAAAACGAAGAGCGTCCTTCGCGATAGGCTTTTTCAAGGGCACAGAAACAATTGCCGCAACTGTCATAACAGGTAAACACACAATCCTTACCATGCACGATACTGGTAACCAAATCGCCGTCTTCGTCTGTATAAACCACTCCCTGACGATCGATTACGGCTTGTGCTGCCGCCGACAGCTCATTCCACACAACAGGCAGTGCTTCTTCCAGTTGAGCCACTTCATCCAGTTCCACCGGTGCGCCGGCATCACCTTCTATACAGCAAGCCCCTTTACACGCCTCTAAATCGCAGCAGAATTTCTCACTCAAGCAATCGATAGAGATAATCGTATCGTCTATCTGAATCATCGGTATTTCATTTCTTCTCATTGTATTCTATTATTTTTGTGTGTTATTACCATTGAATGGGTGTTTTGCCGTATTGCTCCAAATAGGCATTGGCCAAGGCAAAATGTTTATTGCCAAAAAATCCGTGATAGGCAGACAGAGGCGACGGATGGGCCGAAGTGAGCACCAAATGCCGCTCGCGGTCTATCACCGCGCCTTTCTTCTGTGCATAAGCTCCCCAAAGGATGAACACCAGGTGATTGCACTTTTGGGAAAGTGTACGAATCACGGCGTCTGTAAATTCTTCCCAACCATGTTTTTGATGAGAAGCTGCCTGATGGGCACGGACGGTGAGAATGGAGTTTAAAAGCAACACGCCTTGCTCGGCCCAGCGAGTAAGGTTGCCCGTAGCAGGAATCTCTACTCCCAGGTCGGCCTTTATTTCTTTAAAAATGTTTTGCAACGAAGGAGGAAAAGGCACTCCGTCATTTACCGAAAAGCACAAGCCATGGGCCTGTCCCGGTCCGTGATATGGATCCTGTCCCAATATGACTACCTTAACCTGATCAAAGGGACATAGATTAAAAGCATTGAAAATAAGATTTCCCGGAGGATAACAGGTTTGAGCATGATATTCGGCACGCACAAATTCAGAGAGTTGCCTGAAATAGTCTTTCTCGAATTCTTCGGCCAATTGTTCTTTCCAGCTGGATTCTATCTGTACATTCATATATTCTATGATTTCGGGTTTGTAAATCGGGTTTGCAGGGGCAGTAACGCTTGTAACGGCTGCTCTATGCAATAATACAACAGGAGACTCATCGCCACGCTGAGCATGAAACTGAGCAGAACTTGCTGCCAGAACAACGCTTCGGGCAACATGTGTTCTACCAAACGGATGCACATCCAATGGGACATGTAGAAGCTGAACGCATATCGTGCCGACTGTTGCCAGTATTTGTGCTTAAAAAAAGAGGATATAAAACCTCCCTGTCTTTCGCCCAACGCAAAGGATAGCACCAGCAGAGACGACGGCAGCCAAAACAACAGAGCATAGGTGGCGTTTGCCGGCAGGTAATAATAAGCACCGACTGCTGCCAAAACGAGGCATATCGAAAGGATTTCGAAAAAGGTGCTCTGCCTTGCCGTGATACGGAAGCCTTGGCAATGCCGATAAATGTAGAAGGTGGCACAGCCCAATAGAAAGTCGGGCAAACGAAACAGCGGATGAATGTAGAGCAACTGGTTGCCGTAAAGCCCGGGCAAATAGTGCTGAAACAACAGATAGCCCGTTGCCGCAAAAAACAAGGCCGCAGCAAGATACTGCCGATGTGATGCTCCGAATGTTTTCCACAGACGAACGAGACCCGGAAACAAGGCATAATAAAACAGCAGATCGGAAAGATACCAAGACACTGGATTGCCCGAAAAAAAGACCGAATACCAGGGGAACCACGACTGCAGCAACAGGATATTAGCCAATAGAGGAGTTTCCTGAAAATGGGATTCATCACAAACTACATAACGCACGCACAGGGCTGCCAAAAGGGTGACCAGATGCAAAGGATACATGCGCAGAAGCCGCCTGCCCATATAATGCGACCAGGAGAAGCCCGCCGCACTTACTTTATCGGCATAGCCTGCCGACAGGGCAAAACCTCCCAACAGGAAGAAAAAAGACACTCCACATGAACCGCCTGCTTCGAAACATCCCAGATGATGCACAAAGATGCAAAAAGCAAACAACACACGAAGGGCTTGCAACGAATGAATCATAGGATGAGGATTAGGGATAAAAAATGAGCCATAGCAAATGCTCCATGCAGAGCAATACTATGGCTCATTCTATCTAAAGAGCTTTAATTATCAGTCTTGAATCAAGTTCTTTCCAGTCATTTCTTTAGGCTGCTCCAAGCCCATGATGTGCAAAATAGATGGTGCAACATCGGCCAAGATTCCGTTTTCTACCTTCGCATCTTTATTGGCTGTGACATAAATGAACGGAACCGGATTCAATGAGTGGGCTGTATTAGGTGTTCCATCTGCATTTACTGCATTGTCTGCATTTCCGTGGTCGGCAATGATGATGGTTTCATAATCTGTAGCCTTAGCAGCCTCAACAACTTCTTTCACACAATCGTCTACGGCTTTCACTGCTTTTTCGATAGCTTCGTAAATTCCGGTGTGGCCTACCATATCGCCGTTTGCAAAGTTTACAACGATGAAGTCAAACTTGTCTTCTTTGATGGCAGCAACGAGCTTGTCTTTCACTTCGTAAGCACTCATCTCAGGCTGCAAGTCGTAAGTTGCCACCTTTGGAGAAGCTACCAAGATACGCTCTTCGCCATCGTATGGAGTTTCGCGACCTCCGTTGAAGAAGAAGGTAACGTGTGCGTATTTTTCGGTCTCGGCAGTGTGCAACTGTTTCAGTCCCTTGCTGCTCAAGTATTCGCCCAAGGTGTTTTCTACATTCTCTTTCGGGAACAAGATGTGTACTCCTGTGAAGCTTGCATCATATGGAGTCATACAATAGAACTGCAATCCCGGGATAGTTGCCATTCCTTGCTCTGGCATATCTTGCTGTGTCAATACAACTGTAAGCTCCTTGGCACGGTCGTTACGGTAGTTGAAGAAGATAACTACGTCGCCTTCCTTGATAGTACCGTCGATGCTTGCATTGTTGATTGGCTTCACAAACTCGTCGGTAACGCCCTCTGCATAGCTTTCTTCCATGGCAGCAACCATGTCAGTAGCCTGTTTGCCTTCGCCCTTCACCAGCAAGTCGTAAGCCACCTTCACACGCTCCCAACGCTTGTCACGGTCCATTGCATAGAAACGACCTACGATAGAAGCAATCTGGCAACCGGTTTTTTCGCACTCAGCCTGCAACTGCTCGATAAATCCTTTACCACTCTTAGGGTCGGTGTCACGACCATCCATAAAGCAGTGTACGTAAGTGTTGGCAATGCCGTATTCTTTAGAAATAGCGCAGAGACGGAACAAATGATCCAAAGAAGAGTGAACACCACCGTTTGAAGTAAGTCCCATCAAATGCACGCTTTTGCCATTATTCTTGGCATATTCGTAAGCAGAAACTACTTCGGGATTCTTCAGGATGCTGCCATCGGCACAAGCGCGGTTGATTTTTACCAAGTCTTGGTAAACAATTCGGCCGGCACCGATATTCAAGTGACCTACTTCTGAGTTACCCATCTGACCATCGGGCAAACCTACATTTTCACCTGATGCCTGCAATTCTGAGTTCGGATAATTCTGAGCCAGATAATCCATGTACGGAGTTGGCGTTTGGAAGATTACATCACCTTTACCATGATTTCCTACTCCCCATCCATCGAGGATCATCAAAAGAGCTTTCTTTGCCATAATTTCGTTCTTTTTAAAAAGTTATTTCTGCTTGCAAAGGTACGAAATTCTATTGAATATCGTCCTATATTGTATTACAACTTCGCTTGGCTTTTACTTTTTTTGAACAACATGCAAGGAGGGGGTGCCCATCTCTTCGTCTGTAAAGAGTGACGGAGCCGTATTACCCAAAAGATTATAGGACATACGGTGATAAGGACTGACACCATATTCGCGAATGGCCTGCCTGTGTGCCTTCGACGGATAGCCTTTGTTGCGGTCCCAGTGATAATGCGGGTATTCAGTGTGCAAGCGCAGCATATAATCGTCACGATAGGTCTTGGCCAATATAGAAGCAGCTGCAATACTCATAAACTTGGCATCACCTTTAACTACAGTTGTATGAGGTATGCCGGGATAAGGATTAAAGCGGTTTCCGTCTATTAGCAAGGCTTCGGGACGTAGCTTGAGCTGGTCCACAGCACGGTGCATAGCCAGAAAAGAAGCATTTAGAATGTTTATTTTGTCTATCTCTTCGGGTGTGACCACCCCTACGGCCCAGGCCAGTGCATCGCGTTCTATCTGCTCACGAAGCAGGTAGCGTTTCTTCTCACTCAACTGTTTGGAATCGTTGAGCATCTCGTTCTGATAATCGGGAGGCAAAATAACGGCCGCCGCATATACGGCACCCGCCAAACAACCGCGTCCGGCTTCATCGCATCCGGCTTCGAGAACGCCGGCATTCATATAGGGTAATAGCATGAGTTTTTGAAGCAAAGGTACAAGAAATGTATCAATTAACGAAGAAGCTGTCTTTCAGAATAGAAAAAAAATGCCGAACTTTGCCTCCATGATTATTGTATTGCTTTTTTTATGGATTAGTGCTGCCTTGGGCTATCTGTTAAGACGCCATCCGCAGCATTGGGTTGGTCCGATGACCACTTATATTATTTGGTTGCTGCTCTTCTTATTGGGAATGGAAGTTGGGTCCAACCGGGAGTTGATGCGTTCATTAGGTACTTTAGGTGTAGAATCTCTTTTGGCTTCGATATGCATGGTAGCAGGTAGCGGACTGGCAGCCTTGGTTTTTGCCAAAAGCATCCGTTCGCTGAACAAGAACCGCTCATTGGGCACGGAAGCAACCGGCGCCGTATCACTTTGGCATCAGATGAAAGACAGCCTGGTTATTGTTGTTTTCTTTGCCCTAGGCTTGGTTTCGGGTGTAACACTCCCCTCACCTCCACTTCCGGAAGCAGCCGGATATTGGACGCTGTGTGTGTTGATGGGAACAGTGGGCTTCAGTATCGGGCAAAATGACGAGGTACGCCGTAGCATCCGCAATCTCGACAAACGTTTGATGTTGCTTCCTTTAGCTACTATTTTAGGCACTTGGGGCGGAATGCTGGTGATGAGTGTCCTGAATCCGCGCCTATCTGTTTCAGAATGGATGGCAGTTGGCTCCGGATTCGGCTATTATTCGTTGTCGGGAATCATGATTTCAGAACTGAAAGGTGCCGAGATTGGTACTATTGCCTTGATGAGTAACATCATACGCGAGCTGATTACGCTGGTGGCATCTCCTTTCTTGCTAAGGTGGTTCGGTCCGTTGGCTCCGATAACAGCAGGCGGATGTACCACAGAAGACACCACACTGCCAGTGATTGCCCGTACCTGCGGAAAGGAACTGGTACCTGTGAGTATTTTTCACGGACTGACCATTGACTTTTCCGTGCCGTTTTTGATTTCATTCTTTTGCTCTATCTGATTCATCAAATACAGAAACAAGAAAGTAAAAAGCCGCTTCGATCTGCAGAACAGACTCGAGGCGGCTTTTCTTATCTAGAATAAAATGGTTCAAAACATACGGGCAACCCGACGGATGCCGTTAACCAACAAATCTACTTCTTCCAATGTATTATACAAACCAAAGCTGGCACGTACAGTGCCTTCTATGCCCATTCGGCGCATCAAAGGTTCGGCACAATGGTGCCCCGTACGGACTGCTATCCCAAGACGGTCGAGCAATGTTCCCAAATCAAGATGGTGAATATCACCTACCAAAAAAGAAATGACGGCATCTTTGTGCTTGGGTGTTCCAATGAAACGCATGCCTTCAATGGAAGACATCTGCTCCATGGCATAACGAGTCAATGCCTGTTCGTGCTCATAAATCTGATCCATACCTATTGCAGACACGTAATCCAACGCACGGGCCAAACCGGTTGTTGCCACATAATCCGGAGTTCCTGCTTCGAACTTAAACGGCAATTCATTGAATGTAGTCTTATCGAAACTAACATTCTGAATCATCTCACCACCGCCCATATAGGGAGGCAGACGGTCGAGCCATTCTTCCTTGCCATAAAGCACACCAATTCCGGTAGGTCCGTATATCTTATGACCGCTGAAAGCAAAGAAATCGCAATCCAAATCTTGCACATCTACCGCAAAATGAGGCGTACTTTGAGCTCCATCCACCAACACCGGAACATGGTGCTCGTGGGCCACACGAATCATTTCCTTTACCGGATTGACCGTACCCAGCACATTACTTACATGAGCAATGCTTACCAGCTTGGTGCGCTCATTAAACAGACGCTCATATTCTTCGAAAACAAGTTCCCCTTCGTCGGTAATGGGAATCACACGCAGACGAATACCCTTACGGGCTTGTATGAGTTGCCAGCTCACGATATTGGAATGGTGTTCCATCTCACTGACAATCACCTCATCGCCTTCCTGAAAGATGGCATCGCCAAAGGTAGTTGCCACTAAATTGATGCTCTCCGTAGTGCCACGCGTAAAGACAATCTCAGAAGCAGAACGGGCATTGATGAAACGACGTACTGTTTCGCGAGCCTGTTCATGCAATTCTGTGGCTTGTTGCGACAGGAAATGCACGCCACGATGCACATTGGCATTGACATTATAATATTCCTCTGTCATGGCATCAACCACTGAACGAGGTTTCTGAGTGGTTGCCCCATTATCCAAATAAACCAGCGGCTTGCCATAAACCTGACGAGACAGAATTGGAAAGTCTTCGCGAATTTTGTTTATATCGTAACTCATAATCTTTGTTTTTTATTACTTGCAGATTCTGCAACCGGCACAACGGCTCAGTTCGCCACGGAAGCGTTTCTCGACAAGATGGTGCAGGCGGTCGCGCAACGCATCAATAGCAATACAGTCGATAACCTCTCCTACAAATGCAAAACGCAACAGCATCTGGGCTTCTTCGCGCGGAATGCCGCGTTGCTGCATATAAAAGAGTGCTTGCTCATTGAGCTGACCTACCGTAGAACCATGGCTACATTTCACGTCATCAGCATAAATTTCAAGCATGGGCTGTGCATACATCCGCGCTTCCTTGGTGGCACAGAGATTGGCATTACGCTCATTGGAAATGGTGTGCTGCGCATTGTCGCGCACCAAAATTCGTCCGGCAAAAGCACCTACTGACTCTCCATCGAGCACATACTTGTAGAGCTGATTGCTGGTGCAATGACTCACCCGGTGATCTATCAGTGTGTTGTGATCAACATGCTGGTTCTTGTCCGCTACAACACAACCGTAGAGATTCGTTTCGGCATATTCGCCAGAAAGGGTTACCTCACTGCGGTTGCGCGTCAGTCCGTTGTGCAACGTAATTGTGTTCAATGACACATTGCTGCTTGCTTGCTGGTCAACATACAAATTGCCAAAACGCTTGTTCTTGACATGAGTTTCTTCTAATTCATATAATTGCAAACGGGCATTGTTGCCAACATATACCTCGGCAACCTGGGTGGTCAGGAAATTTTTATTGTCGGCAGCATGGTCGCAAAACAAGATATGCGCCTCGGCATTGTCCTCCAAAACGACCAAAACACGGCGATTGACCATCAAATCAACATCGGAACGCAGAATATTGACAATTTGCAACGTGCGTTCCAATACCACATTGCGGGGCACATATACGAACAAGCCGTCTTGCACCAGCATCGTGTTGAGCGCATTAATGGCATCTTTATGCGTTCTTGCCTGCTTGGCATAATAACGGCTCACCAAATCGGGATGGTTTTGTGCCGCATCACGCAAAGAGCATACAATAACGCCATCGGGCAAAGCCACCGGAGGCTGTATCTTGCTATAGAACACATCGTTCACCATAAAATAAAGCGAAGTGCTCAGATTGGGCACATCACACTTGAACACTTCATAAGGATTAACCGGAATGTCCAAGCGGTTGAGATTTACACCGTAATCGGGAGCAAAGGCAGCAGGCACATCGGTATAACGATAGCGCTCTACTTTCTTTGTCGGAAAGCCCAAACGGCAGAAATCCTGAAAAGCCTGTTCGCGCAAAGCATTCATAACAGCAGCACTGTGCGCGTCAATCATGGAATGACATTGCTGAAACAGATCTATATATTGTTGTTCACTATTCATTGTGTTGTCTTCTCTATTCGTTCTCTACTCTTCGATTTCGGCCTTAATCCAATCGAAACCTTTATTTTCGATTTCCAAAGCCAACTCCGGTCCACCGGTCTTGACGATCTTGCCATTGAGCAATACGTGTACGATATCAGGCTTGAGATAATCAAGCAGTCGCTGATAGTGCGTAATGACCAGGGCACTCGTTTCGGGTGTTCTCAATTTGTTGAATCCCTCGGCTACAATACGCAAAGCATCGACATCCAAACCTGAGTCTGTCTCGTCAAGAATACTGAGAGTAGGTTCTAACATGGCCATCTGGAAAATCTCATTGCGTTTCTTCTCTCCTCCTGAGAATCCCTCGTTTACGGAACGGTTTGCCAATTTACTGTCGAGCTCTACGATCTTGCGTTTTTCGCGCATCATCTTCAAAAAGTCGCCGGCACTAAGTGCTTCCTGCCCCAAATAACGGCGCTTGGCATTGATTGCAGCACGCATGAAATTTACCATAGACACTCCGGGTATCTCTACCGGTTGCTGAAAAGACAGAAAGAGTCCTTCGTGTGCACGTTCCTCGGGTTTCAAAGCCAAAAGGTCTTTTCCATTGAATGTTACACTACCCGAAGTTACCTCATAAGCGGGATTGCCAACGAGTACATTACTCAAAGTACTCTTTCCGGCTCCATTCTGTCCCATCAAAGCATGTATCTCTCCCGGTTTTACGGTCAGATTTATGCCTTTCAATATTTCTTTGCCATTGATACTGGCATGCAAGTCTTTAATTTCTAACATTGTAGTTGTTGTTGATTTTGTAGAAAATATAGGTTTTTATTATCCCACAGTTCCCTCAAGAGATACGTTCAGCAGTTTTTGCGCCTCAACAGCAAACTCCATCGGCAATTTGTTGATTACGTCTTTGGCATAGCCGTTTACAATCAACCCCACAGCCTCTTCGGTAGGGATACCACGCTGGTTGCAATAGAACAGCTGTTCTTCAGAAATCTTCGACGTGGTGGCTTCGTGCTCTACAATAGCGGTGTCGTTATGCACATCCATATAGGGGAAAGTGTGTGCACCGCAAGTACTGCCCAACAGCAAAGAATCGCACGAACTGTAATTACGGGCTCCTTCGGCACCGGGTGCTACACGTACCAGGCCACGATAGGAATTCTGACTCTTTCCTGCCGAGATACCCTTACTGATAATGGTACTCTTGGTGTTTTTGCCCAAGTGTATCATTTTGGTTCCGGTGTCTGCCTGCTGATAATTATTTGTCACTGCCACACTGTAAAACTCGGCTTGTGAATTGTCTCCACTGAGCACGCAACTTGGATATTTCCATGTAATGGCCGAACCGGTTTCTACTTGAGTCCAGGACAACTTACTGCCTGCACCACGCAAATGTCCGCGTTTGGTTACCAGATTCAGCACACCACCTTTTCCTTCGGCATCGCCGGGATACCAGTTCTGCACCGTGCTGTACTTCACCTCGGCATTTTCGTTGAGCACAATCTCAACAATTGCTGCATGCAGCTGATTCTCATCGCGCATCGGTGCCGTACATCCCTCTAGATAAGAGACATAACCGCCATCGTCACACACAATAAGCGTACGCTCAAACTGACCGGTATTGCGGGCATTGATTCGGAAGTAAGTAGACAATTCCATCGGACAACGCACTCCTTTTGGAATATAAACAAACGACCCATCGCTGAATACAGCCGAATTGAGTGCTGCGAAAAAGTTGTCACGATAAGGTACCACAGTACCCAAATATTGCTTGACCAAGTCGGGATACTCACGCACAGCCTCACTGATAGAACAGAATATAATGCCGCGCTCGGAAAGTTTTTCCTTAAAGGTGGTCTTGACAGAAACCGAGTCCATCACGGCATCAACAGCCGTACCGCTCAATGCCAAGCGTTCCTCAAGAGGAATACCCAACTTGTCGAAAGTCTTCATCAACTCAGGGTCGATTTCATCCAGACTTTTCGGTCCGTCCTTTTTTCCTTTAGTAGGATCGGCATAATAAGAGATTCCCTGATAATCAATTTCAGGCATTTTCAGATGTGCCCAATCCGGTTGCTCCATTGTGAGCCAATAACGAAAGGCCTTGAGACGAAATTCAAGCATCCATTCCGGTTCTTCCTTCTTGGCAGAAATGAGTCGGACAACGTCCTCATTCAATCCCTTTTCTATAATTTCAGTCTGTATGTCTGTGGTGAAACCATACTCGTACTTCTTGTCGGCCACCTCTTTTACAAACTTGTTTTTTTCTTCCATGAATAAATTGAATTTATCTATTTCAAAAAGAGGAATGCAGATCTGTTCCTCAGAAACAGACCGCATTCCTTCTCTTTGTCTTATCTTATATTGATCACTATACGTATCACACTTTATATTTCTTTCTATGATTACTTTATTCCCAGGAAACGAAACATCGTCTCCCCCGTTTCTATCAAAATGGGAGCAAACTGAGACTCTGTCTGTGCCGAAGCAGATCCTATCCACTGAAAACGGGCCAACAAACAGAACAGAAAGCTCAAAACCAATCCATACTTTATTACTGCCAGCAGCGCTCCACCTGCACGGTTCACTCCGCCAAGAGCCAACTGTTCTGCTACTTTAGTAAACAGATAGGCCAATACAGACAGGGCCATTGGCACACCAACCCAGATAAAAATAAAGGCTAGTACATAGACTGTTGCAGACGAATGCCCCCAAGCCTCGCAAAGATAGTCTCCAAATACTGCATAAAGCATGCGAGCCAAGACAAATCCCAAGATTGTCCCGCCAATAGAGGCCAGCTGACCAAAGAAGCCACTGCGCAGGCCTTTGAATAAGGCCCACAAAAATATCAGTCCGATACAGAAATCTAAAGATGCCATACTTGCTTCTAATGATACAAATAATCGTAGCTAACCCATAAATTACAAGGTTGCCTTAACCTCGATTTCCTGATAGGTCTCGATAATATCGCCCTCGCGAATATCATTGTAGTTCACCAAACTGATACCACACTCGAAGTTTGTTCCTACTTCCTTCACATCGTCCTTGAAACGTTTCAAAGCATTGATTTGACCGGTATGAACAACGATACCATCACGAATCAGACGAGCCTTGTTCGAACGCTGTACTTTTCCGTCAATCACATAAGCACCGGCAACCGTACCGACCTTGCTAATCTTGTAAACCTGACGAACCTCGATTGTTGCAGTAACCTCTTCTTTGAGTTCTGGAGCCAACATACCTTCCATAGCCGACTTCACTTCTTCGATTGTATCGTAGATGATAGAATACAAACGAATATCCACACCCTGCTGTTCTGCCATCTTACGAGCAGTAGCAGACGGGCGAACCTGGAAACCGATAATAATAGCTTCGGAAGCTGCAGCCAATGCTACATCACTCTCAGAAATCTGACCTACGGCTTTATGAATCACGTTTACGGCAATCTTCTCTGTAGACAACTTAATCAATGAGTCGCTCAATGCTTCGATAGACCCATCTACGTCACCCTTAACGATTACCTTCAACTCCTGGAATCCACCCAAAGCAATACGACGGCCCACTTCATCAAGAGTAAGCATCTTCTGCGTACGCAAGCCTTGTTCACGCTGCAACTGCTCACGTTTGTTGGTAATTTCACGAGCTTCCTGTTCGGTATTCATTACATGGAACGTATCACCTGCAGCCGGAGCACCATTCAATCCCAAAATAGTAGCAGCCTGAGCCGGACCAATTTCCTTAACACGCTGGTTACGTTCATTGAACATCGCCTTGACACGACCGTAATTGGTTCCTGCCAAAACAATATCTCCTACATGCAACGTTCCGTTAGATACCAATACGGTAGCAACATAACCACGTCCCTTATCCAAAGAAGACTCAATGATAGAACCCGTAGCATTGCGGTTTGGATTTGCTTTCAAGTCGAGCATCTCGGCCTCAAGCAATACCTTTTCAAGCAATTCCGGTACACCAATACCTTTCTTGGCTGAAATATCCTGGCTTTGGTATTTACCGCCCCAATCCTCTACAAGGAAATTCATGGCAGCAAGTGCTTCCTTAATCTTATCCGGATTTGCAGTAGGCTTATCAATCTTGTTTATAGCAAATACAATAGGTACATTAGCTGCCATAGCATGGTTGATAGCCTCCTTTGTCTGCGGCATGATGTCATCATCGGCTGCGATAATGATAATAGCGATATCTGTCACTTGAGCACCACGGGCACGCATAGCGGTAAATGCCTCATGTCCCGGTGTATCCAGGAAAGTGATGTGACGACCACCCTCCAAAGTTACATTATAAGCACCGATATGCTGTGTGATACCACCAGCCTCACCAGCAATAACATTGGTCTTGCGCACATAGTCCAAAAGCGAAGTCTTACCGTGGTCTACGTGTCCCATTACGGTAACAATCGGAGCACGAGCAACCAAATCCTCTTCGTCGTCCTCTATTTCATTAACCGCTTCAGAAACCTCTGCGCTGACATATTCAGTTTTGTAACCAAATTCTTCGGCTACAATATTAATTGTTTCAGCATCCAATCGCTGGTTGATAGAAACCATGATACCTATGCTCATACAAGTACCAATAACTTTGGTAACCGGAACATCCATCATAGATGCCAGCTCGTTTGCTGTTACGAATTCCGTAAGCTTCAGGATTTTGCTTTCAGCCTCCTTTTCTTCGAGCTGCTCCTCCATGTTGGCACGAGCATTCTCACGTTTCTCCTTACGATATTTAGCACCCTTATTTACTTTGTTCTTGCTTGTAAGACGAGCCAAAGTTTCCTTAACTTGCTTTGCTACATCCTCTTCGGTTACTTCAGCCTTAGGTGCAACTTGCGGCTGATTCTTTTTCTTTCCATGTTTTTGCGCCTGATGAGCAGCACCTCCTTGCTGAGCCCCGTTCTTCTTAAATGAAGAACCGTTGCCTTGAGCACCTACTGCATTAACGTCAACGCGCTCTTTACCAACACGCACACGCTTTTTCTTTTCACCCTGAGCCTGAGCTCCATTCTTATCAGCAGAAGCACCATTCTGTTTGCCACGCTGATCCTGATGGCGCATGTTTTTCTCTTCACGCTCTTTTCTACGCTCGTCCTTGGATTTCTTCTTCGGACGGGTAGACTGATTCAAGGCAGAAAGATCTATATGTCCCTTTACCTTAAGTTGTGGCGCACCTGCCGCTGGCTGATTCAAGCGGAAAACGCCATTTTCTTCTGTACCGATAGTCTTCTCAGATTCCGTATTGTTATTTGTCATCTTTGTGATAGTTTCTTGTGGTGCTTCTGTATTTGAAGCTTTATTTGTCGCAACATGCGCCTGAGGCTTATTCGCGACCGTATGATGTTCTGCGGCTGTGACTTCCGTTTCGTGACGTGAAGTCAGACGCCCTTCGGCAGTTGCCGTTTTTGCAATATGGGCTTCTTTGTCTGCAGTTGGCTTATGCTGCTTTACTGTTGGAGGTTCTGGAATGGAAATTGTTTCCTTTTTCTCTTTGTTCTGACGTTGGCGACTGATCATCTCTGCATCCTTGCGTATGCCCTGATCTGTTTTAAATTCTGCCACAAGCAGATTATACTGCTCCTCAGATATCTTGGTATTAGGATTGACTTCTATATCATGGAACCCTTTTTTTTGCAGGAATTCAACAGCTGTCTGCAGTCCCACATTGCATTCTTTTGTTACTTTATTTAGTCTGATGCCCATATATTGCTACTCCTCAAATTCTTCTTTTAAAATTCTTATAACCTCGTCAACAGTCTCTTCTTCCAAATCAGCACGGTTTACCAAAGTTTCTACTGGTGTGTTCAGTACATCCTTTGCAGTAACCATTCCGATTTTCTTCAGTTCTTCGATAACCCAAGGATCAATGGCATTGGCAAATTCATCCAAATATACGTCGTCCGACTCTTCCTTATTGATTTCACGGAACACATCAATGGTATATTCTGTCAGGATGCTCGCTAATTTGATATTCAAACCATTCTTACCGATAGCCAAAGAAACCTGATCCGGATCCAAATACACCTCTGCCTTGCGGTCTACTTCGTTCAGGCGGATGCTGTTTACATGTGCAGGACTCAAAGCACGGGTAATGAACAACTGAGTATTGTCTGTATATTGCACCATATCGATATTCTCGTTACGCAACTCGCGAACAATACCGTGTACACGGCTTCCCTTCACGCCTACGCAAGCTCCAATCGGATCGATGCGCTCATCCAAGCTTTCTACTGCTACCTTGGCACGCTCTCCCGGAATGCGAGCAATCTTGCGAATAACGATTTGTCCGTCATGAATTTCTGGAACCTCTGCTTCGAGCAGACGCTGCAAGAATACAGGTGACGTACGACTCAAAATAATTTTTGGATTGTTGTTGGTATTGTCTACACGCAAAACAACGGCACGAGCAGCTTCACCCTTACGGTAAAAGTCTCCAGGTATCTGCTCGGTCTTAGGCAAAAGCAATTCGTTGCCCTCATCATCCACCAAAAGCATCTCTTTTTTCCATACCTGATAAACCTCGGCACTGACAACACGTCCCACCTGGTCTTTATATTTGTTATACAAACTGTCGTGTTCCAGCTCCAACAGCTTGCTCGCCAAAGTCTGGCGCAATGTCAGGATAGCACGGCGACCAAAATCGCGGGCAAAATCAACGCTTTCACTCACATCCTCACCTACCTCGTAATCTTTGGCTATCTTACGGGCATCTGTCAAAGAGATCTCCAAGTTCGGATCATTAACCTCACCGTCTGCTACAACAACACGGTTACGGTAAATCTCGAAATCGCCTTTATCCGGATTTACAATAACGTCATAGTTCTCATCACTACCGAACATTTTGGCAATCACACTGCGAAAGCTGTCTTCCAATACGCTCACCAGGGTTGCTCTATCTATATTTTTAGTCTCTTTGAATTCAGAGAATGTATCAATCAAACTTACGGTTTCTTCTTTCTTTGCCATAACTGTTATTTAAAGCTGATTAAATATTTTGTGTATTTTACTTCATCATAGCCAAATGTACGCGTAAAAGTTTCCCATACGGGACGCTTCGCTCCTTCGTGACGCACCTTTTGCTCATACTCGATAGAAAAAGATTCCGGATTAACATCTGTCAGTACTCCGCTAAGTTTCTCACCACGTAACGTCATGACTTCTACATCACGACCAACATGGTTTACGTATTGCTGATAAACCTTGAACGGCTGTCCGATACCGGCACTACCCACTTCCAGCTCAAAATCTTCTTTCTCGCGGTCCATCTTGCTTTCAATGAAGCGGCTCAGCTCTACACAGTCTTCTATCCATACACCTTCTGCATGGTCAATCTCTACGATAATGCGGTTATCATTACTCACACTCACATCCACCAAAAAGTAGTCTTTGTCTTGCAACCACTCTTCAACAATCTGCTTTACAATACTCTTTTCTATCATCTGATTTGAATACGATTAAAAAAATGAAGTGAGGAACTTTTATCAGCCCCTCACTTCATCCTACTTTGCAAAGATACGTTTTTTTATGCAGCTGCGCAAAGTTTTATGCAGCTTTTTTGTACGTAATCTATTGAAACTCTATTTTTTTTTAATTTTTATGGTGCCTCCTTCACGCAAGATACAAACCGGAGACTCCTGCTCTGTTATCTCAAACGTAACAACCTCGTCTGTACGGAAACAACCAACCATCAGCACAGCCTGAGATGCAGCATAATCCGAACCCAAAACACAAGTATCCGTGCGCACATACGATTCCATGAGCAATTCATCGTCTAATGAAACCTGAACACTGTCACCACGAAAACCAACCAAACTAATCTCATAGTGTTTCTTGGGCTCAGGCTCTGCCGCCCCCAAAGGGAAGCACCACAACCAAAACAATACAACAACCGTTATGACAATCAGGGCCATGGCCATGATGCCAAACATAAACTGCTTGTTGTGATTTAATTTTGCATGTTTCATTTCTTAATTAATTGTTTTTTTCCGCCTTTTCAACAACCTGCAATTTACTGCGATACAACTTCTCATCAACCAGATACTTGCAAGCCTCAAAAAGTTCTTTGTCATCACGCATACGATACAGCACACCACCCTTCTGATAATAATAACGGCGCACCAATTCGTCATTAAGTATAAGTTTAATCTCTTTTTTATTGCGTTCCATATCCGCCTTTAAATTCCCTTTAAATAGAGAGTCCAATTGAGCAAGTGCGCTACGCGCATCCTCAGCATATCCTTCTACTTGTGCCGAATTGGTAAGCATTTTCAACAAATCACGTCCTCGTTTATTATAAGTAAACCCACTTTCACGCACCATATCTACAAAATGCGCATAATCCGAATCGGTTATATCAAAAACTTCGGGTGAAGCAATCGTGTCGTGCTGAGCAACATACCAATTGGCAAACTCTGCTACAATATCGTTTATCGCCAATTCTACAACCATAGAAGGCAATGTATCTGGAAGAACAGACACATCTGGTGTAATACCTCCTCCATCGCGAACTTCACGCCCTGCTGCTGTATGAAATACATGTGTCAAGCTATCAGGAACTGTTCCCACAGAACCATCCTCGTTCAAATGACGATAATCATAGGCTTGTATGCAGCGTCCACTGGGAATATAATAACGACTGGTGGTTACTTTCAAACTTCCGTTATAAGGAACCTCACGGGGAGCCTGAACCAAACCCTTGCCGTAAGTGCGGGTTCCAACAATCAATGCACGGTCAAAATCCTGCAAACTTCCGGCTACAATTTCAGATGCCGACGCAGACCATCGGTCAACCAAAACAGCTAACGGCATAACTGTGTCTAAAGGTTCCTTACGCGTGAAATACTCACTGTTGACTGATGATATTTTCCCTTTAGTATAAACTACTTTCTTATTTTTAGGAACAAAGAAATTCACAATCTCAACAGCTTCGTTAAGCAGTCCGCCTCCATTGCCTCGCAAATCAAAAACCAAAGAGCGTGCACCTTGCTCTTTCAGATCTACCAATGCGCGACGCACATCACCCGCACAACCTTCTGTAAAACTAGTCAGCAATATATAGCCCACCCCATCAGGCAACATACCATAATAAGGCACCGACGGCAACTGAATATTTTCGCGTACAATCTTAAACGACAAAGGTTCTGAAACGCCATAACGACGAACCTTCAGCATAAAGCTGGAACCAGGAGTGCCCTTAAGCATAGAACTAACCTTATCTACCGGCATACCTTTAACATCCGTACCGTCAATAGACAAGATAACATCTCCCGCACGCACGCCAGCCTTACTGGCCGGTGTATTTTCATATGGTTCATTAATAGCCACCCGCTGCTCTTTCTTAAGATAACGCACCACTGCACCGATACCCGCATACTTTCCGGTGGTCATGGTTTTAAATTCATCCATATCCTCTTCCGAAAAATAAGTCGTAAACGGGTCTACTTGCTTTAACATAGACTGGATGGCCCATCCGATAACCGTGTCGGCATCTAAGGTATCTACATAATACATATCTAACTGACGATATATATCACTGAAAATTTCTAAATTGCGATTAATCTCAAAATTATGGTTCTTGCTCTTTTGAGCAAAAATACTGCCGACTCCGGCCAGCAGCAAACCTAGAAGTAATACCTGTTTTTTCATGACGCAAAGTTAAGAAAATCAGACACGACCCTTTAATATATCCTTCATTTTTAACCTTATTTCAACCCATTTTTCCTCTGGTAAAGATGCTCCTAAATAACTAATTACCGTTCCTCCCAGCAAGGAACCGGCTTGCAGGCATTTTGTCAGTCCGGCGCCTTGCAGCAAAGCATACAGGAAACCACCGGCAAAATAATCCCCAGCTCCGGTAGTATCTACAACCGAACACCCCTGTAAGGCTTCTGCAAAGAAAACGTCTCCCGCACGATACCGAGCCAAAGCGCCCTGCGCACCCATCTTCACAATAGCCAAATCACAGTGTTCCGACAAAATTTCTAATCCTTCTTCCGGATTGGAAACCAAAGTAAACGCTGCACATTCCTCTTCGTTGGCAAAAACAATGTCTACATATTCATCTACAAGATGATGAAAAAAATCATAATGATCGCACACAACATTATAACTGGCCAAGTCTAATATTATCTTCAAACCAGACTGACGGGCCCGACGCATCACAGCCTCTATCAATTCGTATTCTTGTACCAAATATCCCTCTACAAACAGATAGTCGTAACCTTGAAACAAATTTTCTGTAATATAAGAAGGAGATAACAAAGAAGCTGCCCCTAAAAACGTGCCAAAAGTTCGTTCACCATCTGACGACACCAAGGTCGTAGCAATACCGGTGGCCTCGTCCATCTTCATCAAACGTACCTCAAGACCGGATTCATGACAACATTTTCGAAACAATTCACCGTTATGGTCATCACCAACCGCTCCTACAAAGCCAGCTTGACCTCCTAGATGAGACAAAGCCTGCATGGCATTGGATGCCGAACCACCGGCAGACTCAGTCGAAGAACATGACGACAACATATCTTGCAAACGCAAGCGAGTCGCATTGTCAATCAACTGCATACTTCCTTTGGGCAGTCCCGCTTTAATTAACAACTCATCCGTACCTATTGGCACAATTACATCCAACAAAGCATTACCTATTCCTATTATTTTTGTCATTTCTTGAAATTTTTCTGCAAAGATATTGCATATTTCAAAATAAACCACTACTTTTGCATCGCAATTGAGAAAAACAAGTGCAAGAAACTGCTTCAGTAGCTCAGTTGGTTAGAGCACCTGACTGTTAATCAGGGGGTCGTTGGTTCAAGCCCATCCTGAAGCGCAAAAGTCTTCCGATTTATCGGGAGACTTTTTTGTTTTTAACCACCTTGTCCCTATAATGAAAAGCACACGCCTTCACAATCCAGATCATCTCCTTATTCACAAAACCATCTTTCTACAATCCAAAGAAAAACAAAACAACACCTAAACATAAAGACGTCTACTGAATAACTCCATAAAAACGATTAAAAACTTATTGCAATGCAAAAACACAAAAAGCAAATACAATAATCAGAATATTCAACCCCAAACCCTTAAATAGTCAAAGTAGAATAGCCAGCCCCCTTGCCAACCACAGCAATTCCTTACACCCAATAAACATATAAAGCAGCAATAAAAAGAAAAGAGACCCGACAATAAATGCCGAGTCTCTCTTCAAACTATTATGATGATTTACAATTAATCCTCTTTTGATCCTTCCTGACGACGCTTACGCTCTCCACGATCGGGACGCTCACGACGAATTGGACGCTCTACAAAATCTGCTGGTTTTTCCAACAATACACGGCGAGAAAGCTTAAATTTACCAGTTTTAGGATCTATTTCCATCAACTTCACTTTCACCTTATCACCTTCTTTCAGCCCAGACTCTTCTACGGTCTCCAAACGCTTCCAGTCGATTTCCGAAATATGCAGCAAACCATCCTTTCCTGGCATAAACTCAACAAAAGCACCATAAGGCATCACACTGCGTACAGTACCTTCATAAACTTCACCAACTTCAGGCACAGCCACAATACCCTTAATTTTTGCCATAGCAGCATCAATGACATCTTTATTAGCTCCGCTCACCTGAACGCGACCAACGCCATCAACCTCCTCAATAGTAATTGTTGCACCTGTTTCCTCTTGCATACCCTGAATAATCTTACCGCCAGGACCGATTACAGCACCGATAAATTCCTTTGGAATAGTAATCTGTTCGATACGTGGAACATGAGGTTTCAGTTCAGCACGGGGTTCAGACATACATTCCATCATCTTACCCAAGATATGTTCACGTCCTGCCTTAGCCTGCATCAGCGCTTTCTCCAGAATCTCGTAACTCAAACCGTCACACTTAATATCCATTTGTGTAGCTGTAAGACCCTTTACAGTACCAGTAGTCTTGAAGTCCATGTCACCCAAGTGATCTTCGTCGCCCAAGATATCAGACAATACAGCATATTTATCCTCTCCCGGATTCTTAATCAATCCCATTGCGATACCACTTACCGGGTTTGCAATAGGCACACCAGCATCCATCAAAGCCAAAGTTCCGGCACATACAGTAGCCATAGAAGAAGAACCATTTGACTCCAAGATATCAGAAACCACACGAATGGTATAAGGATAATCTGCAGGAATCTGACCTTTCAAGCCACGCCATGCCAAATGACCGTGACCAATTTCACGACGACCTACACCACGCTGAGCTTTTGCCTCACCGGTTGAGAAAGGAGGGAAGTTATAATGCAATAAGAAACGCATTTTGCTTTGGTCCAATACATCATCCACCATCTTCTCATCCAACTTAGTACCCAATGTACAAGTAGACAAAGACTGTGTTTCACCACGAGTAAAGATAGAAGATCCATGAGGGCTAGGCAGCGGACTCACCTCGCACCAGATTGGACGAATATCAGTAGTAGCACGACCATCCAAACGTTTTCCCTCATCCAGCACACAACGACGCATGGCATCGCGCTCTACATCATGATAATATTTATCAATCAGAGCATTTTTCTCTGCCATCTCATCTTCTGAAAGATCCTGATGAGCCTCAGCATAAGCCAATTTAAAGTCTTCACGAATTTGCATGAAGGCATCTTCGCGTGCATGTTTGTCACGGTTACCTTCCTGAGCAATTGCATAAGCCTTATCGTAGCAAGCCTTTACACATTCATCGCGCAATTCGTCATCATTAACTTCATGACAATACTCTCGTTTTACATCCTTACCCAGTTCCTTTGCCAACTCTTTTTGCAGTTGACACATAGGCTTGATAGCTTCGTGAGCAACCTTCAGTGCCTGTAGCAGATCCTGCTCAGAAACCTCTTTCATCTCACCTTCCACCATCATGATATTCTCTTCGGTAGCGCCAACCATGATGTCCATATCAGCGTTTTCCAACTGCGCAAAAGTAGGATTCACAACATATTCACCATTGATGCGAGCTACGCGAACTTCAGAAATCGGGCCGTCAAAAGGAATATCTGATACTGCCAATGCAGAAGAAGCTGCAAATCCAGCCAAGGCATCAGGCATATCTACTCCATCGGCAGAGTAAAGAATCACATTCACATAAACTTCAGCATGAAAATCGCTTGGGAACAAAGGACGCAAAGCACGGTCCACCAAACGGCAAGTAAGGATTTCATAATCCGAAGCCTTACCTTCTCTCTTAGTAAAGCCACCAGGAAAACGTCCGGCTGCTGAAAATTTCTCTCTATACTCTACCTGTAAAGGCATAAAATCTGTTCCGGGAACGGCATCTTTTGCGGCGCAAACAGTGGCCAAGAGCATGGTATTTCCCATGGTTAGCATCACAGCTCCATCGGCTTGTTTCGCCAATTTCCCGGTCTCGATGCTGATGGTTCTTCCATCAGGCAATTCGACGGTCTTCTTTATTACGTTCATCTATTGTATAATATATATATTTTCGAAAAATTCAAAAATGCAAGCAAAGTTAAGCATTTATATTTATTTAAAAAGAAGAAAATCAGAAAAATATGGTGTTTCTTCGGTTTTTTTACAAAAAGAAAGGATTTGCAAGAGACGAATAACAGAAAAGTAGGTATCTTTGCATCAAAATAAGCACTACAACACATGAAACAAAAAAACGAGAACATATTCAAACTTACGCTGTGTCTGATGGCTCTATTCACAGCATGTTCCCCACAAAAAGAAGAATTTAACGTGTGTGGAGAAATAAAAAATGCCGACAAGAAGACGCTCTATTTCGAGGAATCTACTCTGAACGGCATAGATATATTAGATTCCATCAAGCTGGACAAACAAGGACATTTCTCATTTAAAGCCAACCGTCCCCAAAATCCGGAGTTTTTTCGGATACGCCTGGGACAACAAATCATCCATTTGTCAGTTGATTCAACAGAAAACATCCACATCCTTGCCGATGCCCACAACATGGGATCAGATTATCAGATAGAAGGATCAGAGCATTGCATCACACTCAAGAGGATAGCACAGAGCCAGATGGAAACTGAAAAACAAATTAAGGACATTGTGGCTGCAAAAAATATGACCTTGGGTGAAAAAGAAAGACGGATATCTGATTTAATGCAGCATTACAAGGATTTAATCAAGAAAGAATTTATTCTAACAGACCCGGCTGCGCCGTCCTCATATTTTGCCTTGTTTCAAACAATACACAACAATTTGGTATTTGACCCCGTACATAATGCTGAAGATGTGCGCTGGTTTGCTGCCGTTGCAACTGCTTGGGACAATCTGTACCCCAACAGCACGCGAACAGAGAATCTCAGGAATGTCACCCTTCAAGGACAGCGAAACACAAGGCGCTCCAAACAAATTGACGTAGAGATTTCGAACGAAAAAATAAAAGCCACTGGCATTATCAACATAAGGCTGAAAGATATCAACGGACAAATGCAGTCGCTCAACGAACGCAAAGGCAAAGTCATCTTGTTGGACTTAACGGCTTATGCTCTTCCTTTATCCAAAGAACGAATTATGGAAATGCGGCATCTGTACCAACGCTATCATGACCAAGGTCTGGAGATATATCAGGTATCTTTTGACAACAGCGAACATTATTGGAAGACAGTCTGCGAATCCTTGCCGTGGACGTGTGTATACGATCCAGAAGGAACCGCCTCGGAGAACCTTTTATTATATAATGTACAGGAACTGCCTTGCAGCTTTCTCATCGACCGCAACAATGATCTGAAATGCCGAATTACATCAGGCACTGACATAAACAAAGAGATAGAAAAGCTATTGTAAAACAGCGAGAAAGGAGAAATTCAACACAAAAGATTTGTTTTTTAAAATTTAAACACTACCTTTGCAAAACATAAGATTCTAAACAAAGGGGTTCCGGTAATTTCTTGCCGGAATTCTTTTGTTTTTAGTACTATAATTATTTTTTAGATAATCATTAAACAGTAAGGAATATGGCTTATATGTCACAAGAGGGTTATGATAAACTTGTAGCCCAATTAAAGGAGATGGAAACAGTTCAGCGTCCGGCTGCGTCAGCTGCTATTGCCGAAGCACGCGACAAAGGAGACTTAAGTGAGAACGCAGAATATGATGCTGCCAAAGAACATCAGGCAATGCTTGAAGGCAAGATCAGCCAGTTAAAAGCAATCATCGGTGATGCCAAGATTATTGATACCTCTAAATTGGACACCAGTACCGTGCAGATTCTGTCTAAAGTAGAAATGAAGAACGTAAAGAATGGCATGAAGATGTCTTATACAATCGTATCAGAGACAGAGGCAAACTTAAAAGAAGGCAAAATTTCTATCCAGACTCCTATTGCACAAGGACTCCTTGGAAAGAAAGTGGGCGACATCGCTGAGATTAAGATTCCGCAAGGTATCATCAACCTGGAGATTCTCAACATTTCTTTTGACTAACATTCATTAGGACAACTGCATCAAATCTACTATTATGGCGACAATTTTCACAAAGATAGCTCAGGGAGAGATTCCGAGCTATAAGTGTGCCGAGAATGAGCAGTTCTATGCTTTTCTCGACATCAACCCATTGGTAAAAGGACACACATTGGTGATTCCCAAACGCGAAGTGGACTATATCTTTGACTTGACAGACGATGAAATCGCAGCCATGCAAGTATTTGCCAAGCATGTGGCCATCGCTATAAAAAAAGCATTTCCCTGCATCAAGGTTGGACAAGCTGTATTGGGTTTGGAAGTTCCTCATGCACACATTCACCTGATACCGATGCAGAGTGAAAAGGACATGCTATTCAGCAATCCCAAACTGACACTTTCTCCCGAAGAGTTTCAGCGTATTGCCCAAGCCATCCGAAACAATTTTGAAAATGAATAATATTGCTTTATAACCATACAGACAAGGGGGAAGATTTTGTATAGTCTTCCCCCTTGTCTGTATCTGTACACTTCTCACCATTCACGTATCTGCTTCACACCTCTTCGGTTCAATTCCAAACGATAGCGCTTATAATACACCTGTCCCTGATGATTCATCTGAACCACAAATACCAAATGATACAAACGCTCAACTTGAACTTGTTGAAAATCTCCTTGTTTTTGAAAGACAGGCACTTCCACATGCGGATTATCCATTCGGCGGACAATATCTTTCAGATTAATGCGTATAATTTCATTAACTCCCGGAAAGGCATAGCGGCTCTGCTGCAACATACGCCGTCCGAATAGAATCATTCTGCGCCGATAGAGCAAAACAGACTCCGGAGCCAAGTCCGGCGGTTCTTCCTCGCCACGCAAGCGTACCTTTTTCACAGCCTCAGGCACGCGTCCTTCATTCACAAAGTCGCATCCCTCCTTGCCCTGGCCGATATATTTGCCGCGCATGTCCAGTTTTGTACGGTAATCATAGTATTTACTTCCCAGTTTATTGGCAAACCAGTAACGCAAAAAGTCCTTGATACGATCTTTAAACATATAGCTCACCACCAAGGCTATAAACAGCGGCCGTGTAAAGTTTCCGTAAGTCTGTTGAAACGAAAACGAAACGATTGTGGCAAAAATCATACTCATACCGGCTGCTACCATAAACAAAATTTGCTGAGCTAGAAAAGTATTGTTCTTCTTGCGCACAGTCAGATACAAGTCCCGCTCCACAAAGCGCCGCAGACGTAATATTTGTTTCAGGAAATCCTGATTTCGCTTTTTGTCACGCAACGAAGCACACAAATAATCCCGGTTCACTTGGTAAGCGTGCTCTGTCCGGAAATAAGACGCATACATATTTTGAATCACCTGTTTTCGGGAATAATGATGTTCCTTAAGTTTAGGCTGTATTCCGCTCATGTAATGAGCTATAATGGCACAAAGATAGGCATCTGTTTTCTGGAACGCATCCATTTGATTCAGGTTTTTCAAATGATTATCCTTTTCAGAGAAGAGTTCCCTGAGATGACCTTGTATGGCTTGGAGTTCATGAAATGTGTCCCGAAGCATGGACATGCACCGTTCCGTATCGCGTTCCAGCACCAAGGCTTTGCAGCGAGCACGCAATGCACTGCGCACAATATTTCCCAACATCTTCAGTTGGTGTTCCAAATCTTTGCTGTTTTGCTCAGAAGCAATCTGTCGGTACTGATGCAGCGAAGTCACCAGCATGTCAAACGGCTGACAGGAAAGTTGAGTCAAGTCACTTAAGTGATAAACAGGTGTAATCAAACGAATATACGAACGTAAATCGCGATAAAAGTCAGACTTAGAGTAGGTTTTATGGTTGATATACAACGAATCAGGCAGGAACACCCAGGTATTCATAACAAAATCACTTACCGGCAGCTGTTGGTCTGCGTGCGAATAGCCCACTTTAAACTCCACGGTAAACTGATCATGCTTCTTAACTTCTACACTCAGCATGGCATTCTTCTTTTAAAAACGATTCAACTTCATCCTTAATCTCTCCTACAAATATAATTTTTCTGGATTTAGAAGCAAAATATTGCTTCTAAAATCAGAAATATATAACTTTGTTATACACTTACATAAAGAAAAATAATGAAAACCACCCATCCGCTCTCCCTGTTCCGTTTCTGTCCGAAATGCGGCTCGGAACACTTTGAAACAAACGACAACAAATCCAAAAAATGCGCTTCATGCGGTTTTGTATATTACTTGAATCCCAGTGCAGCCACCGTAGCTCTTATTTTCAACGAGCAAAAACAGCTGTTAGTATGTCGTCGGGCACAAGATCCGGCCCGTGGCACCCTAGATTTGCCCGGTGGATTTTGCGATTGCTTCGAAACAGCCGAAGAAGGAGTCGTCCGCGAAGTAAAAGAAGAAACAGGACTGGATGTCATCGAAGTGCAATATCTGTTTACACAATCCAATCGTTACCTTTATTCCGGTTTTACCGTCCACACGATGGACTTGTTCTTCATTTGCCGGGTAAATTCCGATCGGTCTCCTATTGCTATGGACGATGCATCGGCATGCTATTGGATACCTGTTCACCAATTAAATCCGGAGGACTTTGGATTACAATCCATACGTCAAGGCATTCAAAAAATGGAAGATGAAAACTTATGGCCCTGAATTTTGTAAAATTGTAGCTTAAAGACAACTTTTCAAGTCCAAAAAAGACATTTTACCCCCATTAAAAAAGCGAAGTGGCAAAAAAAAAACAATATATAAGGTGTATGATGCTTTTTTTTCCTACTTTTGCGCCTGATATATTTCTAATATAATAAATACGATGCAAAAAAATCTGGTTATCGTGGAGTCTCCTGCTAAGGCAAAGACAATCGAAAAGTTTTTAGGATCTGACTACAAAGTTTTATCAAGTTATGGACACATCCGCGACCTGAAAAAGAAAGAATTCAGTATAGATACAGACACATTCTCACCGGAGTATGAAATACCGGAAGAGAAAGCTAAATTGGTGAACGAATTAAAAAGCCAGGCACAGAAAGCCGAGACTGTATGGTTGGCTTCCGATGAAGACCGTGAAGGAGAAGCTATTTCCTGGCATCTTTATGAAGTATTAAACCTAAAGCCAGAGCACACCAAGCGTATTGTTTTTCACGAAATTACCAAACCGGCCATTTTGTCTGCCATCGAGCACCCTCGAAACATTGATTTAAACCTGGTCAATGCGCAGCAGGCACGTCGTGTATTGGACCGCATTGTAGGTTTCAAGCTGTCACCCGTTCTTTGGAAAAAAGTAAAACCGGCCCTTTCTGCCGGACGTGTACAAAGCGTAGCCGTACGCCTCATTGTTGAAAAGGAACGTGAGATTCAGCATTTCACCAGTGAAAGCAACTACCGTGTTACTGCTGTTTTCGAAATACCCAAGGACCATACGGAAATTAAAGCTGAACTGTCTCAAAGATTTAAGACAGAAGAAGAGGCGCTGGCTTTTCTGGAAAATTGCAAGCAAGGAACCTTTCATATAGAAGACATTGCCACTCGTCCGCAAAAGCGCACTCCTTCGGCTCCTTTTACTACATCTACACTGCAACAGGAAGCTGCACACAAATTAGGCTTTACCGTGGCACAAACCATGATGATTGCCCAAAAGCTTTACGAGTCTGGAAAAATCACTTATATGCGTACCGACTCGGTAAACCTGTCTAGCTTGTGTATGAATGCCTGCATCCAAGTTATTACAGACTCGATGGGAGCGGAATATGTCAAGAGCAGAAAATACCAGACTAAATCTAAAGGTGCGCAGGAAGCACACGAAGCGATACGCCCCACCTACATGGAGCAAACCGAAATTGAGGGAACACCCCAAGAGAAACGCCTTTATGATTTAATATGGAAAAGAACAATAGCATCACAGATGGCCGATGCCGAACTGGAAAAGACAAACGTTTCGATTCAGGCAGACAATCTGTCCGGTACCTTTGTTGCAACCGGAGAGGTCATTAAGTTCGATGGATTTTTGAAGGTATACCGCGAAACTCGCGATGAAGATTCAGATGCTGCCGAAACAGAAAGCGGACTCTTGCCGGAACTGAACATTGGCGAGGTATTAAATCGAAAAAGTATGGTGGCAACACAACGCTTCTCACAACACCCTCCAAGATATAATGAGGCCAGCCTCGTAAAAAAACTCGAAGAACTGGGAATCGGACGTCCGTCTACTTATGCACCGACCATCAGCACGATCCAACAAAGAGAATATGTCACTAAAGGCGACAAGCCAGGCGAAGAGGTTGCTCAAACGACAATAACCCTGCATCAGGACGAAATCGAAAAGGTTACGAAGCAAACCGTCGTCGGAGCAGAAAGAAACAAACTCATCCCTACCGATGTGGGAATTGTTGTCAATGACTTCTTGATGCAATTCTTCCCCGAAATCATGGATTATAACTTTACTGCAGACGTAGAAAAGAAATTCGACGAAGTGGCTGAAGGTAAGACAGAATGGACCCAATTGATGAAGAATTTCTATCAGAACTTCTCTCCGCTTGTTGAAAAAACGCTCAGCGTAAAGTCAGAACATAAAGTAGGCGAAAGACAGTTAGGCAACGATCCCAAGACAAACAAGCCTGTATTTGTTAAAATCGGACGTTTCGGTCCTGTAGTACAAATCGGCAGTGCAGACGATGAGGAGAAACCTCGCTTCGCTCAAATGAAACAGGGACAGAGCCTCGAAACCATAACTTTAGAGGAAGCACTCGACTTGTTCAAATTACCTCGTCTGCTTGGTACATTCGAAGATTTGGATGTCACGGTCGGATCCGGACGATTCGGGCCATACGTATTGCATAATAAGAAATATGCTTCCATACCCAAGGGAATAGATCCGCTCAGCATCACCCTTCAGGAAGCCATATCGCTCATTATAGACAAGCGCAAAGCAGAAGAAGAAAGACATATAAAAAAGTTTGCTGAAGAACCAGAACTAGAGATTCTCAACGGAAGATACGGCCCTTATCTTAGTTATAAAGGTAAGAACTATCGTTTGCCCAAGGCTCTGACAGACCAGGCACGTGACCTTAGCTTGGAAGCTTGTATGGACATCATCAAAGAGCAAGATGAAAAGCCGGCTAAAACAACGCGTACAAAAAGAACTTATACAAAGAAAAAATGACAAGAATCATCCTCATAGGCTATATGGGCGCCGGTAAAACCACTTTAGGCAAAGCCTTGGCTCGAGAAATGAACCTACAGTTCTGTGATTTGGACTGGTATATCGAAGAGCGTTATCACCGCACGGTGCAGCAGATATTCAACGAAAAAGGCGAGGACGGTTTTCGTGAAATCGAAAAGCGCATGCTTCACGAGGTGGCTGATTTTGAAAACATCATCATCTCGTGTGGCGGCGGAACGCCTTGTTTCTTTGACAACATGAAGTTTATGAATGCCAAGGCGCAGACAATATACCTTAAGGCCACACCGGAAATTCTCTGCGAACATCTGAAGATGAGCAAAACAGAACGTCCGCTGTTAAAGAATAAAACACCGGAAGAACTGATAGACTTTATCTCAGGTTCGCTCGCAAAAAGAGAACCCTTCTACAATCAAGCTAACTATATTTTTGATATTTCATTATTAAACAGCATAGACAAAATTACGGACTCTGTCCACTTAATTCAAAACTTACTTAACAACAAAGCAGAATGAGAAAATGGCGTATTGAAGACTCTGAAGAGCTCTACAACATCAATGGTTGGGGAGTGAACTACTTTGGTATCAACGATAAAGGTAATGTTTATGTCACTCCGCGCAAAGACAGCGCTCAGGTGGATTTGAAGGAGTTGGTCAACGAACTGGCCTTGCATGATGTATCTGTGCCGGTATTGCTCCGCTTTCCGGACATATTGGACAACCGAATTGAAAAGATCAGCACTTGCTTTGACAAGGCGGCCAAAGAATATGGTTTTGAGGCTGAGAATTTCATCATCTACCCGATTAAAGTAAACCAAATGCGCCCTGTGGTTGAAGAAATTATCAGCCATGGAAAAAAATTTAATCTGGGTCTGGAAGCCGGGTCCAAACCAGAGCTGCATGCTGTCATTGCCGTTAATACCGACTCAGATTCGCCTATTATCTGCAACGGTTACAAGGACCAGAACTATATAGAATTGGCTCTGCTGGCTCAAAAGATGGGAAAACGCATCTTCTTGGTGGTAGAAAAACTGAACGAGCTGAATATCATCACGCGCGTATCAAAGAAACTAAACGTAGTGCCCAATATCGGTATCCGTATCAAACTGGCTTCGTCAGGAAGCGGCAAGTGGGAAGAAAGTGGTGGCGACGCCAGCAAGTTCGGACTTACCTCGAGTGAATTGCTCGAAGCCCTGGACTATCTGGAAAAGAACAACATGAAAGACTGTCTTAAGTTGATACACTTCCACATTGGTAGCCAGATTACCAAAATCAGACGCATACAGACTGCACTGCGAGAAGCATCACAATTCTACACCCAACTGCATAAAATGGGCTATAATGTAGAGTTTGTAGACTGCGGTGGCGGCTTGGGCGTTGATTATGACGGCACCAAATCAAGCAACAGCGAAAGTTCGGTCAATTACAGCATCCAGGAATATGTCAACGACTGCGTCTATACTTTTGTCGACGCAGCCAACAAGAACAATATCCCTCACCCGAACCTGATTACAGAAAGTGGCCGTTCGCTGTCCGCACATCATTCCGTACTGATTATGCAAGTGCTCGAAACGGCTTCTCTTCCTAAGATGGACGAACAATGGGAACCGGCGCCTGATGCCCATCAGCTCGTGAAGGACATGTATGAAATCTGGGATCATCTGAACCCAAGAACCTTACTTGAGGACTGGCATGACGCACAGCAGATACGCGAAGAGTCATTAGACCTCTTCAGCCATGGCATTGTGGACCTCCGAACCCGTGCCGACATCGAAAGCATGTATTGGAGCGTAACCCGCGAAGTCAATCTGTTGGCACAGACTCAGAAGCACATTCCCGAGGAATTGTGGAGCTTAGACAAGTTATTGGCCGATAAATACTTCTGCAACTTCTCCTTGTTCCAGAGTCTTCCCGACTCATGGGCGATTGACCAATTATTCCCCATCATGCCCATCCAGCGCCTCAACGAGCGCCCGGACCGACAGGCAACCTTACAAGACATCACTTGTGATTCGGACGGAAAGATTGCAAACTTCGTAACCAACAGCTATCTGTCTCACAGTTTGCCGGTACATTCGCTTAAAACTGGCGAACCCTATTATATCGCCGTATTCCTCGTAGGTGCATACCAAGAAATATTAGGCGATATGCACAACTTGTTTGGCGACACCAATGCCGTTCACATCACCGTGAACGAGAATGGCTACTCAATAGACAAGACTATCGACGGAGAAACAGTGGCAGAGGTATTGGAATATGTACAATACGAGCCCAAGAAACTTGTGCGCCGTTTGGAAGTATGGGTGTCTCGTTCTATCCAAGAGGGAAAAATATCTATGGAAGAAGGAAAGGAGTTCTTGAACAACTACCGTTCGGGACTCTATGGTTATACCTATTTGGAATAAAAAAGCCAGTTTATGAAGAAAAAACTAAGCATAATCAAAGTTGGAGGCAAAATTGTAGAAGAGGAAGCAACCTTGCTGCAGTTTCTTGACGATTTTGCTCACATAGAAGGATATAAAGTGCTGGTGCACGGAGGAGGACGCTCCGCCACCAAAATAGCAGCACAGTTGGGCATTGAAAGCCACATGGTAAACGGACGTCGCATAACCGACCGGCAAACCTTGCAGGTTGTAACGATGGTTTATGGCGGATTGGTCAACAAAAACATTGTGGCTGGCCTGCAAGCACGCAACGTAAATGCCTTGGGACTGACCGGAGCCGACATGAATGTCATCCGCTCACATAAGCGCCCTGTAAAAGATGTCGACTATGGCTTTGTGGGAGATGTGGAAAAAGCAGACGGAGAAATGCTGACTCAACTCATAGCCCGCGAAATAGTACCGGTTATGGCACCGCTGACACACGACGGCAACGGAAACATGCTCAACACCAATGCCGACACCATTGCCGGAGAAACTGCCAAGGCGCTGGCTCCCTACTTTGATGTCACACTGATTTATTGCTTCGAAAAGAAAGGCGTATTGCGTGATGCTGCCGACGACGAGAGCGTCATTGCGCATTTGAACGAAGAAGAATTCAAGCAATACGTGGCCGATGGCGTGATTCAAGACGGTATGATACCCAAATTGGAGAACGCATTTCAAGCCATTCATTCAGGTGTAAATAAGGTAATTATCACATTGGCAACAGCCATTGATGGCACCCAGGGTACCATCATCGAAAAATAATTTTTAAAAAAAATGACGGGTGAGTGTAACTTTTAAACCACTTACCCGTCTTTATTATAGAGCAGATGAAAGAAATCAGTTTCCAGCAGGACATACTTCCGCTGAAAGACAAGCTTTTCAGAACCGCCTTGCGCATCACATTAGATACGGCCGAAGCCGAGGACATTGTGCAGGAAACGCTGATACGCATCTGGAACAAGCGGGAAGAATGGAATCTTATCGACTCAATGGAAGCCTACGGAATGACTATTTGCCGCAATCTGGCCATAGACCGCACGCAACGATTGAGCAGCCAGAACATCCGGCTAGAAGACAATCCAAACGACCCTGCCAGCATGCACACGCCCCAAGAGAGTCTTGAAAACAAAGAATATCTGCAGATTGTCCGCAAACTCTTGGCTGAGTTACCGGAAAAACAGCAAATCATTCTCGAACAACGAGACATGGAGGGCAAGAGCTATAAGGAAATTGCTCAAGAGCTCGATATTACGGAAGACCAAGTAAAGGTCAATCTGTTTCGGGCAAGACAAAAAATAAAGAAAAGATTCTTAGAGATAGAGATATATGGATTATAAATACATTGAACAGCTGTTGGAGCATTATTGGGAATGCAAGACTTCTCTGCAAGAGGAGGAAATCCTACGTGCTTTCTTCTCACAAAAGAACGTACCGGACCACTTGCGCCAATATCAGGCTTTGTTCGCATACGAACAGACGCTCAAGAATGCGCACCTCAGCGATGACTTTGACCAGAAAATCCTAAAGCTCATCGAAAAAGAGGAGGTGCCGGTAAAAGCAAAAAGTATCCGGTTCACCCAACGCATTCGCCCTTTGTTCAAGGCTGCCGCAGTCATCGCCATCCTGATTACCTTGGGCAATGCAGCACAACATTCTTTTGTACAGCATAATGCACAGAAAGAATATAACTACGACCATTACCAAGATACATATAAAGACCCGGAAGTAGCCTATGATCAGGTATCAAATGCCTTGAAAATGGTTGCCAAAGGACTTAACGACTCGGTTTCCATGGACACCACAACGGCTCTCAGAACGAAATTGTGGAAAAGAAAACCATAACCATGCATGGTCATGAAAAGAAAATTGCTCCTGCTTATCTTAAGCTGCATCAGTTGCATGACTGTAGGTGCACAAGACTTTGCATCACGGTTTATGATGGAATTCAATCAGGATTCTACCATACATTGCCAAACAATCAGTCCCAAAATGATGGAAAAGCTTGGCAGTGTGCAGCGCAACAGAAAAGGTAAAGAAGCCGTAAGGCTTATCACCAAACTGAAAAGCGCACGCATCATCACCGGCGAAGACAAACCGGAATATTTCCGACACGCCGAAAAGATGCTCAAACAAAACAGACAACGGTTTGTTCCGCTCAGCCAGTCTACTGCCTTAGGCAACAATTTAATCTTTGTTCGCCAAAAGGACAACAGCATCATCGAACTGATTCTGTTGAACCAAGACAGCACAGAGGGTACATTCACACTGATAAACCTCACCGGGAATATGGACAAGGAGTTTATCCGAATCCTTTCCGAGGGACAGTAAAAACGACACGAACATGTCGCAACAAACTGTCAAACAGACCGATAGCATCGGTATTTTGAGTAAGAATAATTTTTGCTTAATATATTAAAACAAGTTAGTGCTTAATAAAACAATCTGGAAACTGTGAAGTTTCAATCTCTCAATTTTTTCATAACATACTAACGTGGGGAAGGGCTGCTGTGGAGCAGCCCTTTTCTTTTTTTACAAACTAGAAGCAGAAGCTAACAAAAGTCAATCACAGGAAGCACTTAACTTATTATTTTTTAGAAGCAAACGATTGTCAATAATATATTAATTATTATCTTTGTAGCACGTGAAATAGCTACAAAAAATAACAACAACAATCATTATAACTTATGAGAAAATTAACTTTTAGCTTCATCCTATGCTGTATGGCCTTAGGAACAGCCCAGGCACAGCAGCCTTTGGGTGGCTTTGCATACGGAATAGAAGCGCAGCCTGCAGGCACAGAATGGGAAGCACCCGAGAAGCTTTCTTTAAACAAAGAACAGCCTCGTGCATATTTCTTTGCTTTCGGTGATGTAGAAAGTGCCAAGAAAGTACATCCTGAATCAAGTAAGTATTGGCAAAATCTGAATGGAACCTGGAAGTTCCACTGGGCAGCGAATCCCGACGAGCGTCCCAAAAACTTCTACGAAGCTCAGTTTGACGCCGACTCATGGGACGACATCACCGTTCCTTCTTGCTGGAATGTTGCAGGCATTCAGAAAGACGGCTCTTTAAAGTATGGTGTGCCCATCTACTGCAACCAGCCGGTAATCTTTAAGCACACAGTGGCTGTAGGCGACTGGAAGGGAGGCGTAATGCGCGAACCGAACAAGGACTGGACCACATACAAGTATCGTAATGAAGTGGGCTCTTATCGCCGCACCTTCACCGTATCAGAGGATTGGAAGGGCCGCGAGGTTTATATCAACTTTGATGGTGTCAACTCTTTCTTCTATCTGTGGATTAACGGCAAATATGTCGGTTTCTCTAAAAACTCAAGAAACACGGCTTCGTTCAACATCAGCGATTATCTGGTGAAAGGCGAAAACGTAGTGGCTGTGGAAGTATATCGTAATTCGGACGGTTCTTTCCTCGAAGCTCAGGATATGTACCGTTTGCCGGGTATCTTCCGTGACACTTATCTGACCTCAACAGCTCCTGTAGAATTGCGTGACATGAAGATCAATACCGATTTGACCGACAATGGAGCTTCTGTCGAGGTGAATGCCATGCTGCGTAACCTGGGCAAAAAGGCTGCCAAAGGCTATAGCTTGAGTTACAGTGTCTTCGAAAACAAACTTTATTCCGATGAGATTGTAGGACAGGTAGGTCAGCCGGTAGCTTCGGAGAGCTTCCTTCTCGACAAGGATGCATCCAAGACAATTTCCACCAAATTCAACATCGATGGTGCCAAATTATGGTCTGCCGAAAAGCCAAACCGCTACACTTTGGTGGTTGAACTGAAAGACAAGAAGGGCAAGACAGTGGATGTATTCTCTTCTTTCTTCGGTATCTGCAAAGTAGAGATTAAGGACACCAAGGCCGAAGACGATGAATTCGGATTGGCAGGACGCTATTTCTACGTAAACAACATGCCCGTAAAACTGAAAGGTGTGAACCGTCAGGAGATTAATCCGAACAGCGGCAACAGCATCACACACGAGCAGATGGAAGAGGAAATCATGATTATGAAGCGCGGCAACATCAACCACGTTCGTAACTCACACTACTCTTGCGACCCATACTGGTATTATCTGTGCGACAAATATGGCATCTACCTGGAAGACGAGGCAAACATTGAAAGTCACGAGTACTATTATGGCGACGCTTCTCTGTCTCATGTACCAGAATTCCGCGATGCGCATGTGGCACGTGTCATGGAATTGGTTCATGCACACGTAAACCACCCTTCCATTGTCATTTGGTCTTTGGGCAACGAGGCCGGTCCGGGTAAAAACTTTGTAGACGCTTACAATGCCATCAAGGCTTACGACAAGAGCCGTCCGGTGCAGTATGAGCGCAACAACGATATTGTAGACATGGGTTCTAACCAATATCCTTCCATTGCCTGGACACGCGAAGCCGTGAAAGGAAAATATAATATGGTATATCCGTTCCATATTTCTGAATATGCCCACTCTATGGGTAATGCCGGAGGTAACCTGGAGGATTACTGGGAGGCTATGGAATCTACCAACTTCTTCTGCGGTGCAGCTATTTGGGACTGGGTAGATCAGTCTTTGTATAACTACGACAAAACTACCGGAGAGAAGTATCTTGCTTATGGCGGCGACTTCGGAGAAAAGCCAAACGACGGTATGTTCTGTATGAACGGTATCCTGTTCCCGGGTCACAAACCAAAACCTGAATACTTCGAAGTGAAGAAAGTATATCAGAATGTGGGCGTTAAAGCCATCGACATCACCAAGGGTCAGATTGAAGTGTTCAACAAGAATTACTTCGAGCCGATGACCGGTGTGGATATGGTTTGGTCTTTGTGGAAAGACGGCAAGAAAGTACAGGAGAGCAACGTCTTCAAGGGAACCCGCAATATCGTGGGCCCGCGCGAAAAGGCCAACTACACGATTCCTTATGACTTCAGCGCCTTGGATGCTAACAGCGAATACTTCATCAAGGTTCAGTTCTTGTTGGCCAAGGACATGCCATGGGCCAAGAAAGGCTATGTACAGATGGAGGAACAGCTTCCGGTAAAACAGGCAGCCCAGTTTGCCAGCATCAAGGAAGTGGCCAAGGGAAGCAAGCCAACCTTGTCGCAAACAGCCGACAAGAGTTTGGTAAAAGGCGACGGATTCTCTGTAGTATTCAACAACACCACCGGAACCATCAACAGCCTGCAGTATGGCAAGCAGATTATCTTTGCCAATGGCAACGGTCCTAAGTTGGACGCATTCCGTGCGATGGTGGACAATGACAACTGGGCATACCGCCAGTGGTTTGCCAAAGGTTTGAACAACCTGCAGCACAAGGTATTGAACAGCAATGTATATACTAAGGAAGACGGCACAGTGGTATTGGCTTATACCGTTGAGTCACAAGCACCAAACGGAGAAAGCATCCGCGACTTGGGTATCAGTTCCGGCCGATACGAAATCAAGAAGACAAAAGCCTTCGGTCCGAACGACTTCAAGTTTACAACCAACCAGATTTGGACGGTTTATCCGGACGGTTCTATTGAATTGGAGGCAAACATCAACTCCAACGAGCCAAACCTGGATTTACCTCGCTTGGGATACGTGATGAAAACTCCATCAGGCTTGAACAACTATACTTATTATGGCCGTGGTCCGCAGAACAACTACAACGACCGTATGAACGGAGCCTTCGTTCAGCTGTACAACAGCACGGTGAAAGACCAGTTTGTCGACTTCCCGAAACCACAGTCTATGGGTAACCGCGAGGATGTACGCTGGTGTGCCTTGACCGATGCTTCGGGCAATGGTGCTCAGTTCGTGTCAACTTCCACATTCTCTGCATCCGCTCTGCCTTGGTCTGCCATGCAGATGGTTGAGGCACCACATCCATATCAGTTGCCTGAGTCGGATGGAAACTATTTACATCTCGACCTTAAGGTAATGGGTCTTGGCGGCAACAGCTGCGGACAGGGTGGTCCTTTGGACGAAGACCGCATCAAGGCGGGCAACCATTCTATGGGCTTCATCATCCGTCCTGTTCAAAAGAGCACAGACTTGAGTGAATTTGCCAAAGTTTCAGCTGCTGGCGACATGCCGTTGGGCATTTCACGCGACCGCGCCGGCAAGGTGAGCATTTCAACCGAGAAGAAGGATGCCGTGATTTGCTATACATTGAACGGTGCCAAGAAGGCACAAACCTACAGCGAACCGATTAACATGCGTAATGGCGGAACCATCACCGTGTGGGACAAAGATAACGAGAAGCTGAAGACAACCGTTTCGTTCGAAAGAATCGAGAATGTTCCGGTAGAGGTGATGTATGCAAGTAGCGTAGAAAGCGGTTCGGGTGATGCCAAACATTTGGTAGACAACGATCCGAACACAATTTGGCACACCATGTATTCTGTTACCGTAGCCAAATATCCGCACTGGGTAGACTTCGACTGCGGCGAAGAAAAAACGCTGAAGGGCTTTACTTACCTGCCTCGTCAGGAAGGTGCCAACGGCAACATCAAGGATTATCAGATCCAAGTGAGCAACGATGGCAAGACTTGGGGCGATGTAGTCGCTAAGGGAGCGTTCGAAAACAATGCAAAAGAGAAGCGCGTGCTTTTCAACAAGCCGGTTAAGGCTCGTTATATCCGCTTCACGGCATTGAGTTCTCAAGACGGTCAGGACTTTGCTTCAGGTGCTGAAATGGGCGTTTTGGCAGAATAAGAACCAAGGAATTGACTGATCATCATAAAAAAACCGGATGCAGCAAAGAAAGCTGCATCCGGTTTTTTTTATATCTGTCGGGCATCTATGCCCATCTCTTACGAAACCATCCAAACAAAACGGCAAAAGCCGCGGCGGACAAAAGCATGGCGACAGGCATGCCGGTCTGTCCCAACAAATCCTGAAGCTGCATATCTTCGTCCCAGATATAAAAGCCAATCACACCTATCAAATTATTTACGGCATGCAAAGCCCATACAATCCAGATGCTTTTCGTATGCCAGTAAATCCATCCGAAGAGGAGTCCTAAGAGACAGGCTCCCGGTATCTGTGCCGGATTGGCGTGAATGATACCGAAAGCCAGGGATGAAATCAGCATTGCCCATACAGGTTTATAATTTGCCTGCAGCAGGGTGTCGATAAAAGCTTTCCGGAATATCAGCTCTTCTACCAAGGGACCGACAACCACAATAGACAATACACCCAGAGGCAACGTCATAATTCCGGCAAAAGAGGTCTTCATCGTATCCTCGAGCTGCAACAGTTCGGTGAGTCCGTTCACCGGGATGATGGACAAAAGCAGCAGCAACAGCAGAGGACAGAAATCCGAAGCCCGGAACGGATACTTTCGGAATGTTGCCCGCCAGGAAAGAATCCTGGTAGAAAACAACAAAGTTGCCGCCAGCAAGTTACTCAAAAATAAGACCCAAGACATCAGTTCGATGCTCGTAGGACTCAAGTGCAACCACTTGCCTACCGGTATGGAAGCCAGCGAAAAAAAGAACTGTGGCGCCATAAACAGCACAATCAGCCCCACTAATTTAAACCAAACACGCATAAGCTTAATTATTTAATAAAACTTTTTCTACTCGGGTACGGTCATCCTGCAATTGTTTCACCAGCTCATCCTTGTTGGCAAACCGCTGTTCCGGCCGCAGGTATTTCACAAAGCGCACTTCTACATTCTGGCAGTATAAATTGCCCGAAAAACCAATAAGATGCACCTCGATGCTCACTTCACAGCCGTTGTTCATCGTGGGACGCTGTCCGATATTCAACATACCCGGCCATTTTGTCCCGTCTGTCAGATACACCCACACGGCATACACCCCATCGGCAGGAACCAGTTTGTCCACATCGCCCACTTTTAGGTTGGCTGTAGGAAATCCCAAGCCCGTACCGATATGAAATCCGTGCACCACCTCGCCCTGTAAGGAATAAAAGCGCTGCAAGGCAGCCGTAGCAAAATCCACATCTCCACGCAACAAGGCTCGGCGCACTGCCGAGGAACTGATATGCGCTCCCTCACCGGTATATTCTTCCGCCTGCATCACCTCGATGCCCAACTCCTTGCCGTAGCGCACGTAATCTTCAAAGCTGTCGCTTGCTCCCTTGCCGAAATGATGGTCGTAACCGACAATCAGCACCCGCACCTGCAAACGGTCGCGCAAAATGCAGCGCATAAAATCATAGGCCGACAAGTCTGCCATTGGCAAATCAAAGTGCAGCAAAACAGCCTTGTCCGCTTGTGTTTGCTGCAACAGGTTGCATTTTTCACGATAAGGCGACAGCAACTGCGGACGGTAGTCTGCCTGCATCACCTGTCTGGGATGACGGTCAAAGGAAATCAGCATCGAATCCATGCCCTTTTCCTGTGCCACCCGCACCACCTGACCTGCCAGAAACTGGTGTCCTGCATGCATTCCGTCAAAAAAACCAATGGTAGCTACAGAGTCCTTACGTTCAATATTATCTATATCTGTGATTATCTTCATACAATTATTTCCTACTTCTTTTACACAATTAGAGAAACAGCGGAAGCCAGTCGTCGGCTTCTTTCGGACAGAAAGTCTGAATACCCAGCGTTTTTGCTGCGGCACAATTCACTGCCGAGTCGTCAATAAACAAGGTTTGTGTTGCTTCCGACTGTGTTTTTTGAAGCACTTCCCGAAAAATATTTGGGTCGGGTTTCATCATCTTCAAGTCATACGACAGAAATATACCGTCAAATAGGTCATCCACCCTCACCCCGTTTCCGGCAAACAAGTACTTTTCGGAAAATTTCCAGTGAATGCTGTTTGTATTGCTCAACAAGAACAGACGATATCGTTTGCGCAACTGTTTCAATGCCTGCAACCGTCTTTCGGGAATGCGCACCAGCATACTGTTCCATGCCTTGATTAATTCTTCATCGCTAGCAAGTCGGCCCGCATTTCCCAAGGAGCGCAATTCATTCAGAAACTCATTTTCAGTAATTGTTCCCTCTTCGAGCAGCGCAAAAGGGCCTCCTTGCACATAATCCCGTATATGCTGCCGCACATCTATGCCCAATTGGGCAAAATTGCAAACGGTTTGTTCCTTGTTCAGGTCGACCAGCACTCCTCCGAAGTCGAAAATCAGGTTTTTTATATCATTTGCCATAGCTCTATATTAGGTAAAAGAATGGATATTCCGATACAAAATTACGAAATTTATTTGCTTTATTCGATTGAATATATTAATTTTGCATCGCAAAAGGAGATATTATCATTCAATATACATCAAAGTCTCTTGCACCGGACTTGTAGCTCAGTTGGTTAGAGCAACAGACTCATAATCTGGAGGTCCCTGGTTCAAGCCCAGGCTGGTCCACTTTGAAAATCAGGCAGTTAGCAATTTGCTAACTGCCTTTTTTCTTTTCATGCGAAAACAAAAGGTTTGAGTTTCATCTTTTTGAAGATTGAGTTTCTACTAATCTCCGTGATAGATTATTTATTGTTGGGAATAAATTTTATAGCATACGATATCACTCTACGACAATAGTATATTATAATCAAAATTCAATTTTCCTCACTTTTACTATATTCCTGTTTGATTTTCCAATATAAATTGCTGTTTTCCTTTCTTATTAAGCTTGTCCCTAACAATACTGCGAATTTTATCATTCTTGGTTTCTTAATATTTCTCTTTTGTCTTATCGAAAATTACCTCTTTGTCAAACAATATTCCAATATCATTTAAAACGACTATAGTGTCTTAATAAGTAATATTATATTTGGGCCAATCCTTGAATTAGTCGCAAATAATTTATATTTTTGCGACAAACGTAGTGTGATGGCAAGTATAGAAGACAATATTTTTGCAGCTATTAAAGATAAAGGAAGAGGAAGTATCTTCTTTCCTTCTGATTTTACGTCATACGGTGAAGTAAAGGCTGTTGGCAAAAGTCTTGAACGACTAACTGCAAAAGGTGATATCGCTCGTTTGGCTAGAGGTATATATTTATATCCTGAGATTGATACGGTCTTGGGACTTGGCATATTGATGCCATCCATAGAACAAATTGCCGAAACGATAGCTCGTAGAGATAAAGCACGTATTGTACCTACTGGCATTTATGCTTTGAACAGATTAGGTATATCAACCCAAGTACCAATGAATATTGTTTATTTAACTGATGGTGCGCCACGTAAGGTAAGCCTCGGAAATGGTCGCTCTATACAGTTCAAATATACGACTCCGAAAAATCTCTCATTCACTAATCCACTTGCAATGTTAGTTACATTTGCATTAAAAGAAATAGGAAAAAATAATATAACTGACGATATTACCAAGCAAATTAAGAATGTGCTTCAGAAAGAACAAAGAGAAAATGTAATGGCAGATGAAATACTCATGCCAGCGTGGATAAGAACCTTTATAAAACAAATGTATGAGCTATAAAACAACACCTTTAATCAGTGTTATAACATCAATTGTATTTATAATAATGCAAACTTATTGAGTATTATATTAAATAAAATAGAACAATGACTATATGAATAATCTGACATTATCAATAACAACAATAGGTGATTTGCTTTTGGAAAATAAAATAACCAGACGGGGAGATGGTAAGCCTATCAACAATGTAAGGCTTACTGTGCCAGAATATCAGCGTCCATATAAGTGGACTGCGCGAAATGCCATACAGTTGCTTGATGATATAATTGAGGCAAAAAATAATAACAAGGAGGTTTACCGCGTTGGCACACTTATCTTGCATAAAGATCTGGATGATAAAAGCCTGGAAAGATACAACATTGTGGATGGTCAGCAGCGAACCATAACATTTTCATTATTGTTGTATGCTTTATATGAACTTGAAAAACCAAAAGATAGACGTAAGATTAGTTTCTTGAATCAACGGGTATTTAATAATCAGTTTAGTCGCCACAATATTCCTAACAACCTGAATGCGTTCAGACGTAGAACATATAAAAGTACAGAAGGGGATGGGAACTTGGAGCATATTCGTGACATGAGGAAATTGCGTGATTTTATCGAGAAACAATGCGAGTTGATTGTGGTTATTACTGATGATGTGTCAGAGGCATTCCAATTTTTCGATTCTCAGAATGCTAGAGGTAAGGCACTATATCCACACGATTTACTAAAAGCATACCATTTGCGTGAGATGTCAGACATAGACGAGCGAAAAACTGAGCAAATTGTTAAAGAATGGGAGAAGATACCTCAGCATGAACTGGCTTCATTTTTCGGTGACTATCTATATAGGGTCAAAGAGTGGATAAATGGGAATTGGGCTTATAAACTAAATGAACACAACATTTACAAATTCAAAGGTATTACGAAGATGGCTCGCACACCTTATGCTCAATTCTATAAGAGTGCATTTTCGTATGCTGATTTCATAAATTCATCGGCTATGCCATTTGTTTCAGGTACGAGAGAAGTTAATGCTTTTCAATTGAATACTCCAATCATTGCAGGAAAACCATTCTTTGATTATACGAAACACTACTATAACATTTTGAAGGATATTCAAGACAATAGTCAATACGAAGGTTTTTATATCAAAGGAGACATAATTGTCAAGACTTTGGACAAGCATTTTAGCAAAGGGGTTGGTAACAAAATAACGCGATTGTTATTTAATACTGCATTGTTGCTTTATGTTGATCGTTTCTGCCCTGCAACATATCCTACGAAAACAGATACAGACTTGTTTGAGCAATTTGTAACTTACGCCTTTATTTGGGCATATTCGCTCCGTGCACAATACTCCCATCTCGGTTGGCATTCAGCACAGAATTATATACTTGAAAGATGCGAGAGAGATGTAATCAACTCACTTAATATATATAAACTAATAGCAGACTCTGATACGCCAATATCACTATTGAGCCTCTTGGCTGACAGATTAAATCCTCTTTCATACGACAACATCTACGACAACCGAGTATATAAAAGCATAGATGAAGGAACTGTTGACGAAATGGAAGATGACGTCTTTAAGAACTATCTGCATTTTTTCAAACCCACTTTTTATTCCGAGTAGAATTATGGATAAAACATTACCGCTTAAAGAGCGTTCAATACGCCAGATTTATATAGAGAACCAGGAAGCAAAGAAATATGTGATACCTATATATCAGCGTAACTATGCTTGGGAAGAAGACGAAATCACAGCCTTAATAAAGGATATATATGATTCCTGGCGAAAGAATGATAATGCTCCATATTATATTGGTACGTTAGTAACATATAAGCGTGGAGATAACGAGTATGAAGTGATTGACGGCCAGCAAAGATTAACTACAATTTACATCATACTGAATGCTTTGGGCATCAAGGATTTCAGGAATAAATTGACCTATGGAGCACGTAAAATATCTGCTTCTACTATCAATAACCTAAAGAATTATCCTAAACTTGGCGATGAGGTTGATGAAGGTATCAGAAATGGATATAAGTTTGCAGAAAAGGCAATAAATATCATAGTAAGTAAGTCAGAACGACCATCTTTTGAACAGTATTTTTTGGATTTAGTGCATATCATACACTATAGTGTCCCCAAGGATGTAGATTTGAACCATTATTTTGAGGTCATGAACTCTCGTGGTGAACAGTTAGAAAAGCATGAGATTGTTAAGTCAACACTAAGTCAGTGTCTGAAGAACAAGAAAGAGCTGGCTACGTTCAGTCGCATATGGGAGGCTTGTAGCGAGATGAATATCTATATACAGCAGGCTTTCCCTGATAGCAATGTGTTCGGATATAATCTTCATAAGTTTAAGATCAATGGTTTTAATGAGATACCGGAGCAGGATGAGTCTGAAGGTAAAGAGACTATTCTAAATCTGCTGCAGAAACCTATTATGAAAATAGAGGATTCTACAGATATAGAACAAAATGATCAGTTTCAGCCAATAATCGATTTTCCTAATTTCTTGTTGATAGTTCTTAAAGTAACAAGAATGAAACTTAGTGGCTTTGATCCGCTTACTTTTACTTTGGATGACAAAGAGTTGCTGAATGAATTTCTTAGCGCCCTTATGTCAGTTGATAACAAAGCCGAGTTTGCAAAACAGTTTGCTTTTAATCTTTTGAAGGCAAAGTTCTTACTTGACAACTATGTAGTTCATCATACTCTCAATGACAAGGAATCCTCAGGTGATAACCCTTGGAAATTGCAGTATTACTATCTTGAAACAAAGAAGAAAAGATACTCTAAGAATCTGACAAGTACACAGGATATACAGAAGGAACTTGTTCATTTGCTTTCTATGTTTGAGGTCTCATTTACACCAAAACAGCGTAAGAACTATTTGTTCTATTGTATAATGTTCCTTTTCGATAACTATGAACTTTCAGATAAAGAATATCTCGAGTTTTTGCAATGTCTCGTTGATAAGTACTTCTACGATGTTTATTTGAATGCAGATTGCTTGAACGAAAGAAATCAACCTGGCCCCAATGCATTTGATAGTGCCATTTTGAAAGATAGTGAATTGAAGGTTTATGAGATAGGCATTGAAGGTGTTGATTATAAGGAGGCTTTCAGTATTATCTACAAACAGGGTAAGTACGACATCCCATTGTTCGTATTCAACTATACTGACTACATGCTTTGGAAAAAATACGCAGATGCACTTCGAGGCAACAAGTTAGCGAGTAAGAGTCCTAAACGTCTCGCATTTTTTGAAGATTTAGGATGTAGTGATTTTGAACTTGAACCGTTTAATAACTTCTATTTTTCTCGTACAAGAAAGACTTTAGAGCATTATTATCCACAAGCCAAGGCTGGAGAAGGAAGGCCTCTCAGCACAGACGAAATCAATTGTTTCGGCAACTTCGCAATGATTGGAGCGGAAGCAAACAGTTCAGGTTCTAATTGGGATCCTAGAACTAAGCTTGATCATTACAGCGATGGAAAATCAGACAAAGTTAGCGTTGCTTCGTTGAAATTCAAAATTATGATGCAAATGTGTCAAGATAACTGCAAAGCAATACTCAACGGCGATTTTGACAGAGAAAAAGGAATGGAATGGAATGCGGAAGATATGCACATTCATCAAGAAAAGATGCTTGACATAATTATTCATGAATAATAATCAAATAGTATGGCAACAATAAATAATAAACATCGAATAATATTTGTGAATATCAAGAACTCGTATGAAGCATGGTTAAATAATAATCACAGTAATCCTTTTTATCGCCCATCTGTGTATGACTGTACTGTAAAGTACTGGCGAGTGAATGACGAGAAGGCTAATAACGCTACGCACATCATCGGTTGCTATAAGGGCATTGTGAAAGAAGTGGTAAAGATAATTGAACGGCCAAGGACTGATCATGGACGTAAGATTTTTATTGGTGTTGAACAACTTGATTCCCCTTACATAGGGTTGGATATCAGAACCATTTTTCATACGCTTGTAAACTTTAACACTAAATATTATAATTTATAGAATAATATGACTGGAGATTTAACGACTTCTGCCATAGAGCGCCAGAATATTTTGAATAATAATATGGCCATTCTTCGCATAAAAGAAGTTCTTGATATAGAAACTTTTCAATACGAAGGCAAATATTATCTGACAAAACAAATGGTAGCGGAATTCTATGAGGTGGATATAAGAACTATAGATAATTATCTAGCTTCAAACGAGAAGGAGCTAAAGCATAATGGCTACTTTTTATGTAAGGGTAAAAAGCTGAAAGAGTTGAAGTTACAATTTGCTCACGAAAAAACTTTCGCGACCAAAACAACTCAATTAAGTCTATTTGATTTTCGTGCCTTTTTGAATATAGGTATGCTACTTGCTGAGAGCGAAAAGGCTAAGAAAGTAAGAAGTCTGATTCTTGACATAGTAATTTCAACCATTAATGAAAAAGCTGGAGGAGGAACTAAATATATCAATTGGCGTGATCGTGAATACCTACCTGCTGCAATACAAGAGGATAATTATCGTAAGAAATTGACATCATCTATCAATGCTTATGTAGATGGCCATCCTACTTACAAATATTCTGTAGTTACAGATATGATTTATAAAGCTGTATTTCGCGAAAATGCAAAAGAGTATAAAGATTTACTTAAACTGGAACCTAAAGACAATGCTCGTGCTACAATGTATGCCGAAGTATTAAGAGTCATCAGCTCGTTTGAGAATGGTGTTGGTGCTGCTATTCATAACAAATATAATGAATTGAATAGAAAACTTACAATTGCAGAGGTTCAAATGCTGATAAGTGAGCAAGCAGAAAGTCCAGTAATGGTACCTTTCTTATACGATGCAAGGCAAAAGATGGCCTCAAGGGATCTTGGACTTCGTGATGTTTATCACGATAATATAGCAGAATATATACGAGCTATGTCTCCTGAAGAGTTTGATCGTTTTATCGGAACGGAATCTATAGATTTAGAAAAGTTGTTGGACAACGATGAAAACCGTAAGACACTTGAACGTCTAAAGAAATAATAGAAATGGATGAGATAATTTATCTGTCATTTGATGACATCCTCATGTATTATTGTGATACTATTAAGCAAAGTGGTGGAGGAATGTCTGGCATTCGAGAAAGAAGTGGCATTGAAATGGTACTTGACTTGGTACAACATGATTTATATTATCCTTCTTTTGAAGAAAAACTTACATATCTTGTATATGCCTTCTGTACTGGACATTATTTCGCAGATGGTAATAAACGTATATCACTTGTTATTGGTGCTCATTTCCTTATTAAAAATAGGTATGGGTGGGCAGGTTTCCATTTCTTGCCTCACATGGAAGCTTATATCTGGCATGTGGCTGCTGGTAATATAGGCAAGGAATTGCTTGGTAAAATCATCCGCTTTGTAATCAATGGGCAGGAATTGGACGAAGAAACAAAAATTGAGGTTATTCATGCCATGGAGAAGAGTCCACTATTTAGTGAACCTTATTCTGAAGTGGAATAATAAAAAGTCATAATAAGGAAGGAAAGCCGGTTCTATTGTATTGTTGGGCATGATATTTCACGTGGTACAATTTGTAACTAGTCCTAATACAAGATGTTTGTGAGTCAAAAGGAACGTTATCTGCCAATGCCTGATTATGACTAATCCACAGCAACAGAAGTGGTCTTGACCTTGCCTGGTACAGTTATTGATGAGAATTATAGTCTCTTACTATTAGAAAACAAAAATCTGTCTCTTACAGATGCAGTTCTGTTAGACTCTGTACAGAAAGGCAAGCGCATATCGCCAGAAGCTATTGCCATGCTCCGCAAGCGCAAACTGATAGAAGGTCGTTTACCACATATCTTCATAGCAAAGGATATTGCCCAAGTAACAGACCAGAAGATAGAATATTCCAAGCACAAGGGATTGGATAATAAGAAATGTGAGGCGTTGCTGCTCGATTCGTTGAAGGATCATGGTTCGTTGACGAAGCCAGAAATAGTACATCTGCTTTGGGACGTGCTGCCAGACCAACTTGATGACAAGCAGAAAGAATATAAGATAAATAATCTCTTGCGCAAACTTAGAAAGGAAGGAAAGATTAGCAACATTACTATAGCTGGCAATAAATCAACTTGGGCGCTTGTAAATGGCTAAAATTTACAAGCGCTTACAAGGTTTTACACGCGGTTTTTACTTGCAATAGAGGATATATGCATAACGTAAGTATCTGATTATCTGGATTTATTGTTATACAGTGAGAGCTTGTAAGGAATAGAAAAATCCGTGAGGTTTCCGTGTGCACAACTATCATAGACAAAGACACCGTATGGTATGGCGCTGTAAATGCTCTTGGCTATGCAACAGAAGAGGACAATGTGATAAAAGTGGTAGACAACAAACTTGCCAATGAATTGTTAGAAGTTCTGCTCACTTCCTAATTCCTGCGTAAACAATACGTAAACAAACTATTTGAGTCATGGATATTCAGAAATACGGTACAGAATATCAAATAGAGATAACTCACTGATTATCAACAAAAGTTTATAATAACGAAATGTCACAGACTATCATTTTATCGTTCTCATAATCTGGAGGTCCCTGGTTCAAGCCCAGGCTGGTCCACAATAAACAGGCATTTACGAGCAATCGTAGATGCCTGATTTCGTTTATGGTGACCTTTTTAAACACAAAGTACGCACCCACGGTGATCATTTGATTTGATAAGAGCACATGTTTTAATCCGCTTTTTGCGGTATATAATTCGGTGGTTTACGGTCATTTATTCCTTGTTTTTGTGGCATTTCAATTAGAACTTTGCTGCAATTAGAAAATTATAATCTCAGCGACAGATGCTCCTGCTGCATCAAGCGAAAAAGAGCTTCTTTGTATCAAAATAATTGCAGAATTAAAAATCAGCAAAGCAAATTCTGCTGCCATACAAAATAATTCTATAACTTTGCTTTCGGTATTTACAGCAACCATTGTTTTTAATTCGCTGAACGCACGTTGATAAAACCAGTCTGATTATGAATGAAAACCCAAACTTAGATTATTCAGCTCCATTGACTGCAACCATTATTTCTGCCCTGTTGGGAGTTTTTACCTATAACGACCCCGATTTCAGGAGCTTGTTTTATATTCTCGTCGTAGCCCTGATTGCCAGCATTATCTGGCTCCTTGTAACAATCAAAAACAGATACATTGACGACATCAAAGGAGAACATCTGAGAATTCTTGAAAATACATTTACGCATAACAGCCATTTCGGAAACAACGACTTGATGTTCTATTTCGATACAGCGGGAAAGAAGGTTTTCATATGCACCAGTGCCGTTAACGGAACAAACAAGAGAATAGTTGAAGATTTTGTAAGTAGCAATACGTTTTGGCTTGAGAAGAACATCGTTGCTTTCGACTCTGAGAGAAATGAGTTGATTAAGGCAAGGAACGAAAACGGACAGGTGTTTCTAGAGCAGAACAACATCTCCGAAAGGCTTGCCGAAAAAGGCATTTTCGTAAGCAATCCCGACCCCACCGTGATACGCATCAACAAATATGCGTTTATTACGGACGACAAAAACCGCTATATCATCATCCTATCCCCTGAAAGGACACACTATCTCAGTTACAGGGAGATTGTCAGCATCTCATACGAAGAGAATGGAAGCAACGTATACAGCAAGTCTTTGGGCGGTGCCGCTGTGGGCGGATTGTTATTCGGAAAGACCGGTGCCATTGTGGGCAGCAACCTGTCCAAAACCACCCAGAACAAGGTGATTAAGGCCATGTCTGTCAAGATTCTCTTGAAGGACACAAGCAATCCGTCTATCCTACTTAAAATCTATAATGTGGATGAAGACATCCTTACATTAAAGACCAGTAGTTCCGGCGACAGGGCTAAATACGAAAATCTGATGAGAGATGTCGTCAAAATCAAAGACATCTTTTCAATTATCCTGGACATAAACGACACGCCTGAATCCCAAAAGGCGGAACCCCAGGAGCAACCCGTGTCACAAACCGGTATAGCCGACGAACTGGCCAAACTGGCAGAATTAAAAGAAAAGGGATATCTGTCGGAAAAGGAGTTTGAGGCACAAAAATCAAAATTGCTGAATATGTAGTTCACTTCTGGTTCTTTCAAGAATCTGTTTTCTTTGCCTATCGGATAACTGCGGAAAAACTGGCTTGGCGATACTCTTTGGATGCCGTCTTGAAGAAGACGGCATACGCAGAATATCAGTAGCTGTTTTCTGCGGCTCATGCAGCGCATTGCAAGAATCACTTTGCTACTCATCAGCTTGATTTTCTTTCTTTTTGCCCTGTTTTTACAAGAAATAGCTTACCTAAGCAGGCTGTCATCGGACTCATCCAGCAGAAAAACGGAATATTTATACACATTTTTATACATAAAAAACAGATAATTCTGTATAAATATCGAAAACTTCTCTTGAGAATTTTGTAAAAAAGTCATGAGATAATTGATTTTATCTCATGACTTTTTTGAAGAAAGACCTCATGAGCTTGTAAAAAAGGCAGAATCTTTCATACAGAAACACTCTTTAGTTAAAAAACGGTTTTTCGGACATCCCATTTCAAATTATTTTGCGACCTTAAAATAGTCATGTATTCCATTCTGTTATTGACAGTTACCTTATTTTTCAAGCCACGAGATTTACGTATTTCACGAACCCAGCAAACAAGGAGACAAATACAGCAATCTCAGACCGAATAAAAATACAAAATGTAAATTCAGACTATAGAACCAAAGAAAAACAGCTACGCGTTGAGCATGCTATCTACAAAACACAGAGACAGTAATCATAATTCTTGAAAATAAATCAAAGAATGTTTTTTTTGCTCATTTAAAATACCTACCTTTGCAACCGTTTAAAATGAACAACACATTTTTTCTATTAAAAAGAAAATAACCAAAAAACAAACAATACAACATTATGAGAAAAATTACAAGTTTACTGACTCTGCTCTTATTAATGGTGAGTGGAGTGATGTTTGCTCAGTCAACGGAAAATACTCAAAAATTGGAAGTGACTACAGACAAAAACAATCCAAAGTATTATCAAATTACTTCAGTAAGAACAACAGGTGGAACTTATTTGAAATATAATGGAAATGAAGCAGCTCCAACCCGTGTAGCAAATGCTGAAGCAGCTGAACTAGACGGTTATTGGTATTTGATGCAAGGCTCATCAGAGAATACTTACAAAATTTACTCTGTAAGCGGCACTGCATTGACTCATGACTTCAGATTCACAGCTGAAGGTAGCGAATGGTATATTAAGACTAATCAATATAGAACTGGTGCTTATACTATCAGCAAAACTGAAAATGTAGCCTCAGGAAGCAATTGTATAGATGCACATAATTATGATGGAGGTATCGGTTGGTGGAATTCAACATCAGGTGATAATGAAGGAACTGCTTGGACTTTTGAAAAAATAGAGAACGGAATTGCCAATGCAATTCAGACTCTTACCAACAAAGTAAATAAAGAGAATTTAATCAATCAAGGTGTTGACAATTCTTACGTAGGCTATATGAGCGATGATAAAAAAACTGCATTATCACAAGCTATCTCTGATGCTTCTGGCAAAAATACATACGAAGCTTACAAAGCATTAGAAAACAAAGTAAATGAAATACTTACTCCTAATTTTGAAGAGGGTGCATTCTATGTGATTAAGAATGAAAATCCGGATAACGGAGTTACAAAAAGATACCCTTCTACTCAACACATGCATAGTACCAAAGAGGGTGTTTTCAACACAGACTTTAGCAACGACCGCAATATTCGTCGTGTAGAAGAAGGAGATGCTCTCTTACCACGTCTTTGGAAGTTTGAAAAACAAGATAACGGCGGCTACAAAATTCGTAATGCCAACACTGATTGTGTTTGGAGTTCTTATGTAGAAGCAGGTATTGATATGCCAATTAACAAGCAAGCAGGAGGTATTTATAGCGTAAACTTTGTTCCATGCAATGCAGGAGGAAGCAATGTAGCTGCCTTTAATACAAAATTCACCATTAATATTTCTGGCCACATGATTAATGCTTTCCAAGGAAACAGCAATACCGTTATTTGTGACTACAATGGCAATCATATCGGCGATGCAGGTAACTATTGGTCTTTCAAGAAAGTTACAGAAATCCCTGTTACTATCGGTGCTACTGGATGGGCTTCAATCTGCTTGCCTTTCGCTGTAACTTTGCCAGAAGGCGTAAATGCTTATATTGCTGAGTCTGCACAAGGTGATGTTATTACATTGAAAGAAGTTAGCGGTGTTATTCCAGCAAATACAGGTATGCTGCTGACTGCAACTTCTGGTTCATACAATTTGAACATCAGTAAGGAAGCTGCAACTGCAAATGTAGAAGGAAACTTGTTCAAGGGTGCCAACACAAAACGTTTGGGCTTTGCAGATGGTGAAACTTTCGGAATGGGTGCTAATGGTAATACAGCTGTATTCAAGAAAAACAACTTGAAGAATGGTGAGAATGGTTACGTTCCTGCTAATAAAGCATACATCCTTACTAGTGATTTAGGCGCTGCAGCTCAAGGTGCTTCATTGCTGAGCATCGAATTTGGTGGTGCTACTACCGGAATCGAAGGTGTACAGGCAGAAGATAACAAGGAAGTAATCTACTTCGATTTGAACGGTCGTCGCGTTATGAATCCTGCTCACGGCGTATTTGTAACCAACACCGGTAAGAAAGTATTTATCCGCTAATACATAGCGTTCACTGATTATTAACATCAAAAGATAAGAAACAATGAAAAAGACATATATTGCTCCAAAGACAGAGATGATGGAGGTTGCCGTAGAATCTCTGCTTGCTGCTTCTGTCAGCGTAGACCAGAACGGTTCTATCGACAATGAGTCTGATTTCCTCAGCAACGAAAGCTCTGACTGGGGTTCTGACTGCTGGTCAAAATAATAAAATACAGAAAACATAGAAAGTCCGACACTTGGCATTTCAAGTGTCGGACTTTTTTTATTAAAAAACCTGATGATTAATTTTATACATCAAGAAAAAGGCTTATCTTTGCCAACGTATTACAAGACAAACACATACTATACTTTTAGTTTATAATTAGAATATACTATTTAACTATAAATCATTATGAAAAAAATTACAAGTTTACTGACTCTTCTCTTATTGATGGTGAGTGGAGTTATGTTTGCACAAGAAACAACAGCGCCAACGGATGTTACTGATTTGTCGCAAATCAGCAATGACAAGACCTACACTTTGGTTGCTAAACGCGGCTTTATCGGAGTGAAAGAATCAAAAGCTATTTTTGGTTATGAGGGTCAACCTTCTCCAAGCACAAGACAAGACGACCTCTTTGCAATTCTTCAAAAGGACGGAGAGTATTATTTGTTTAATGTGGGTCAAAAGAAGTTTGTGAATGTAGCAACCGTAACTGCAGGTGGACTTAATACGATGTCATTAAAAGACACTCCTGACTATAACTTTACCTTTAACAAAACAGAGGGTGCAGAATATCCATGGTCTATCCGTGTTCCAAAACAAAACAATTGGCTGATGAACATGGGTGGTTCTCGACAAATAGCAGTTGACAGTTGGAGCACTTTAGATGATGGTAACCAATACAAAATCACACAGATTGGAGATTTAGAAACTTCTGTTCGTGATGCTGCTTTGGCAAAACTTGAGCACAACTATGTAGCTGATATCAATAATGCTTTTGACAACACGAAGCTGAATGCAAGTGCAAACGATACATTTGTAGGTTATATCACAGATGAACAAAAAGCAACTATTCAAGCAGCAAAAGAGGAAGCATTAAAAACTGCTACTAAACAATCATACGAAACTTTCTTGCAAACCATCAAGAATAACAGCGTAGGTTTCGATGAAAATGCTTATTATCTAATTGAGCACCAAAATACTGGTACCAAGAAATATCCTTCTACTCAGAATATGCACATGGGTAAAACTGGTGATCAACTTCCTTTTCAGCAAGCTTATGACGACCGAGTTATTCGTCGCGTAACAGAGAATGATCCTCTTCTCCCTCGTCTGTGGAAAATTTCTAAATTAGATGATGGCAAATACGGCATCACCAATGCCAATACCAATTGTAAATGGGCAAATTATAAAGGTAACGGCAATGTAGATATGCCAGCTAATCCAAGCAATCAAGATTTTGGTCATTGCGTCATTGAAAATATTCCTGCAACAAACGATGGTTTCAACACCATGTTCTACATCAAGATCAACGGTAGTACAATCAATGCCTATAGTGGTGACGGAGATAATGTTCTTGCTGCATACAACAATGCAACTGATAGAGGCGGTTTCTGGTCATTCAAAAAGGTAACAGAAATTCCTGTTGCTATCGGTGCTGCCGGATGGGCTTCAATTTGCATGCCTTTCCCTGTTGCTATTCCTGCAGGTGTAACAGCATACGTTGCAGAATCAGCAAAAGACAATGTAATTACCTTGAAAGAAGTAAGCGGAACTGTTCCAGCTAAAACTGCTATGATTATTACTGGTACAGCAAACTCAGAAGCTAAGTTCACAATTGCTCAAGCAACTGCAGCTACCGAAGTTGGAGAAAACTTGTTCAGCGGTACTACTACTGAAAGAATTGACTTCTCAGCAGATGAAACATTTGCTTTGGGTGCTGCAGACAACGGTGCAGCATTCAAGAAGAATTATGTGAAGAAAACTTTCACTTACAATACTGACCAAACACACGAAACTTATTTCGTTCCTGCCAACAAAGCATATATCCTTAGCAGCAACTTAAGTGCAGCAGCTCAAGGTGCTGCCTTACTGAGCCTTGACCTCGGCGGTGCTACAACCGGAATCGAAGGTGTACAGGCAGAAGATAACAAGGAAGTAATCTACTTCGATTTGAACGGTCGTCGCGTTATGAATCCTGCTCACGGCGTATTTGTAACCAACACCGGTAAGAAAGTATTTATCCGCTAATACATAGCGTTCACTGATTATTAACATCAAAAGATAAGAAACAATGAAAAAGACATATATTGCTCCAAAGACAGAGATGATGGAGGTTGCCGTAGAATCTCTGCTTGCTGCTTCTGTCAGCGTAGACCAGAACGGTTCTATCGACAATGAGTCTGATTTCCTCAGCAACGAAAGCTCTGACTGGGGTTCTGACTGCTGGTCAAAATAATAAAATATAGAATTTACAAAAAGCCCGGTACTTGGTGAATCAAGTATCGGGCTTTTGCTTTTACGACAGATTATAAATAATCAAAATTACAATTGTTACAGTTTTGTATTCCTGTATTTTTTCGTATTTTTGCACGCATTTCGAAAATATGTAAACTATTTTGAATACTTTCTTACTATAGTATTTTAGGATAACACTCAATAACAATTGCTAATTATCAATGTATGAACATTAAAACAGGAAAGAAAACATTGCAAAAGATTACTTTATTGATGGCTCTGTTTCTGATGATGACAGTGCAGATACAAGCACAAACATCCAACAGCAGCAAGCTGGTTCATGGTAAGGTTTACAACTTTGTCAGTGTGGGACTTGGAGGAAAATCGCTGAGCAGCAGCGACCGATGCGACTTTGGACAAGCCGGAACCAACCAAGCAAACCCGCATCAGCTGTGGATTGCTGTAGAAGGAACCGGAGACAATGCCGGACAGTTTGCGTTGCGCAACTTGGGTAACGGCTTATATCTGAGCAGTTCGGAGAAGGCTGGTGCGGCATGGAGCCTCATCCCTACCATCGCGCTCTCGGACGCTTCTTATAATTATTGTGTCAAACTGAATGACAATTCGGACATTTATGTGATGTGCGACCAGCCAAACGGCAACGGCGACCATTGCCTGCAACTGGAACCGAGCAGTGTGGTCTGCGGCAACAAGAGCAACACCAAAACGCAGTTCCGCATCAACGAAGTACACAAGACAGAAGAGGAAATCAAAACCCAGCTGGACAAGGTGGCGCATTTCGAGAAAGACCGCACGGAATATTATCGGGCCCTGATCTACGAACAACATCTCAACAAGATATTTACGGACAAGGCTTGCACGCAACTGAACAGTTCTTATGCTGCCATGTCGGTAGAGACGTTGGAAAAGGATGCCACCTTCAACAAGTTGCCCGTGACCTTGCGCCAAATGGTGAAGAAAATCAAGAGCAACAACTGGGAAGAGGAGAATGCCAACAAGAGCAAGCCAAAATGGGACGACCGTTATGCACGGAAGTTCCGTGTGCAGATGTATGAGCCGTACAGCGACCCGCATGAAGCAGGTCTTGCCTTGCGCATACAGCCTCATTCGGTGCTGAACAACCCTACCGGCATCTATGCCAGCAAGGGAGATACACTTTATGTCATGGTAGAAGGGGAAATCAAGGAGGGTTCTGACTTGTATTTCAGTTCATACCAGGGATATAATCGCCCGGAAGGCAATGCACGCAGGGGCACCAAGCTGAAAGAGGGACTGAACATCGTTCCCTACAACCGAGACTCCATCGGCACGTTTATCTGCTACAACGTGGAAACTTTCAAGAACAATGTGATGACGGGCAGAAAGCTTTCGGACTACAAGGACCTGAAAATCCATATAGAAGGAGGAAGCATCAACGGTTATTACAATAAGATGGGCGATGCGCTCTTTCAGGCGGACAAAAATGCGGACTGGGACTATTATGAGGCTCGCGCCAACATGCCGTTTATCACAATTTTAGGAAAATATCAGGTGCTGCAACTTTATAAGGACAGCATGCGGTCTAACGACGGAAAGGTCTATCCGGGCTTGTCGTCCATCCTGAACGATAAAGTGAAAGTGGAGGACGTAATTGATGCCTGGGACAAGCTGATGTTTAACCAGCGACTGACACTGGGCGTGCTGAGCAAGGCGGAAATCGAGGAGGCAAAAGAGAAATTCCCCACACTGGACGACCGAAGCAGAGGCATTTATGGCTATATCGGAGACGACTCCATTGCAGCAGTAGACTATTCGGATGCGTACCGGGTGCACGGAATGTCACTGGGACAGCTCACAGGTTATATGGTGGGTTCGAACGGTTACAGCGGCTATAACATCAGTACCTTCGAGGCCATCACCGTGGGACTCGCATCCAAGGATCACAAAAATTTCGGCAACATCTGGGGTGCGGCACACGAAATCGGACACCAGCACCAGGCCATGCTGCACATGAACGGACTGAAAGAATCGTCTAACAATATCTTCTCGAACGTGGCTGTGTGGTTTGACGGAAAGGCCACTTCGAACATGGCTGACGGTGCACTGGAGAATCTGCTAAAGGTTTATAACCGCGAGGACGGGGATTTCTTCCATACCACGCTCGGCGTGCAGATGCACCTTTATTATAAGTTGTGGCTTTATTATCATCTGGCCGGTAAAAACAACAAGTTCTACCCGCGCCTGTTTGAAATGCTGCGACGCAACCCGATGAATATCACCACCGATCAGGACGGAGCTCAGTCTTTATTGCATTTCTACAAGATGTGCAGCAAAGCGGCCGGCGAGGACTTGACCGAGTTTTTCCGTGCACACTGCTTCTTCACCCCACTGAAACAGCGCCATGTGGCGGACTATACGTCTTCGGACTATACCTTGACTCAGGAACAGGTGGATGCGGCTATTGCCGAAGTAAAATCTTGGAACCTGCCGCTGAACCGAAACATCATCTTTATAAACGACTGTGCCGGCAAGACGGTTTATTCGCACGATGGTGTCACGCCGCGCCATATATATGACGGAAAACTGAATGCGGACGTGGGTATGTACACCGACTTTATCCGTCCCGAAGAAGGAAAGGTGGACGGGGTGTACCGATATCATTTCACCGAAGGCAAAATTGTGATGAGCGGAGCCAAGGGTGGCGTGGGCTTTTTGGCCTATGACGATGAGGGCATGCTGCAGGCTTTCTCAGACCGATACAGCTTTATGCTCTCAGAACGGGCCCGCAAGAAGCTTTCGACAAACAGTCTTCGCTTTTATGTGATCGACGGTGCCGGAAACCTGACTGAAATAAAGGGTGAAGATAAGGTGGGCGAACAGCGCGAATTGTTGCGCACGGCCATCAGCGATGCCAAGACACTGCTGACAAAAGTGGACGAACGCAACCGGCGCATCGGCTTTTTCCGAAAAGAGGCTGTGGCGAACCTGGAAAAAATTATCGCTCAGGCAGAGCAGGTGTACGAGGATAGAAGCAAGGAGCAATACATTGCTACCTCGTATCTGCTGAACGAGGAGTGCCGAAAAATAAAGGAAGCCAAGGATGCTCGCATCACTTTCGTACCAAACAGTACGTATCTGCTGGAGTGTCAGTATGCGGCAAACAAGTTCGTGAACCGCGAAAGCGACAGCAAAATGGTTCTCAAGACGGACGAAACGGCAGCGGCTCAATGGCTGTTTGAAATGGTGGGCGAAAATAAATACCAACTGAAGCACGTGGCGACAAACAAGTATATGTCTGCAGCCGAAAGTTCTAGGCCGGTAACCTTGGTGGAAAAGGGAAATGCGGGAACATATAGCCTGGAAACGCTGGACGATAACTTCTTTGCCCTGGGAAGCGGCAAGGGTTATCTCAACTGGGCACACAATGCCGGGCACTTGCAAGGATGGGCCAAAATTGAAGGTACCCAAAGCCGCTGGAGACTGTTGCTGATTAGCGTGGCTGATGCTGAAAAGAAATACCAGGACTTGGCGAAGTCGGCGGACATGGCAGAGGACTTGATCCGAAAGAATTCGCAGATGAAAACCGTGGAACTGCAAACCACAAACGAACAGGTCACAGGCTATCTGTACTGTAATGCGCCTGCCGCCAACAACCAAACTCTGAACGGCTCGCCCGAAAATGGATATAATTTGCTGGACAAGGATGTCAATACGTTCTTGCATACGATAAGCAACGAAAATGCGGACTCTAGAGACGGATTGGACCACTATCTGAAAGTGGACTTGCAGGGCCAAAACCTTCCGGTGGTAAGCATGCACTATACCACACGCAATGCCGACAGCCAGGAACGCCCGCGCGTTTTGTGGATTGAGGGAAGCAAAGACAATCAGACGTTTACCCCGATTATGAAAATAGAGCAGGGACTTCCGAGACACCGTACCACGGATTTCGGAACGGCTTTCCTGGACGGAAGCTACCGATACCTGCGTTTTATGGTGAAGGCTACTTATGGAGGAAAAACAGCCAAGGGGCATCCTTTCTTCTCGATGTCGTCTTTCGGCATCACGACTCCGGTTTTGCTGGAGAAATACAGCACTGCCCAGGAACAATGGAATGCCTTGCTTACAGAAATCATTGCGGCACGCAAGGTGCTGGAAGCCGGAAGAGAGCAAAACGAACAGCTGGTTTCTGCCAAAGAGAAGCTGGATGCTGCCTACCAGGCATTTGACAATGCTTGCCAAACGGTGGACAATCTGGCTATGCAAAGCAAGAAAAGCCAACTGGAAACGCTGATTGCCAAAACAGAAGTGCTGCTGAAAGAGGTGGCAAACGTGAATTACGAGGAAAACAGACAGGTTGCTTCGGCAGTAACTGTTGCCTTGCAGGCTACAGATAATCAGAAAAAAGCACATATCTCTACCAATGCCGACCAAAATAAGGGAGGAAACGGTACCGATGGTGGCGGTATAGCAGCCTTGCTGGACAAGAATACACGTACCTTCTTACACACGCGTTACAATGGTGCTGCCGTGAATGAGGACCACCATATCCTGGTTCAGCTGGCAGACAAGGACTGTGATGCTGAATTTGATTTCCATTATGCCTGCAGAGATAATAATGGAGGGCCACATCCAACAGAAATCCGCGTGGAACAGAGTGTGGACGGAACGCATTTCACGCCAATCCACACGTTTACAAAAGATGCTGACACGCTGCCGCAGTTATCGCAGAAATACTGGCATTCGCCGAAGTTGGCTCCGCAAGGTGCCTACCGTTATCTGAGATTCGTTGTTCCTAAATCGTCGAACACCAAGCAGCACTCTGGTCATTACTTCTTCTCCATGTCGGAATTTGGCCTGCGCCAGTATGAATACAGAACAGAAGTAAACGTAAGCAAGAAGGAGGAACTGACTTGTATCAACGATTCTTTGGTGATTGATGCGGAGCTAAGTAAAGTAACCGCACAGGCTTTGACCGGAATGACAGCTGATGTATCGGAAATGATGTTGGAAGAACAGTTGGCCGACCTGCAACAGGTTTACGACTCACTGCTGAAAGCAAAAGAGGCTTCGGAGCCTTACAACAACCTGAAAGCCTATAGCGAAACACCTCATCTGCCTCTCTTCGAACTGAAAGCTGGCGACAAGGTGGGACAATGGCAGGCTGACTGTGTGGAAGCTTACAACCAGGCCTACCGCAAAGCAGCGCATCTGTTGTCGTACAAGGGGGCCGAAGCTGCAGAATATACCGAAGCGCTGACAGCCTGGAAGCGGGCTTACGAAGGACTGAGCGTGGTGCAACCGAAAACCGATAAGCTTTACACCCTACGCAAAGTCAAGACTTCAGACAACACGGTGCTGTTTGTCGACGAACAGAATGTGTTGCATCAGGGTAACCCAACGGACAAGCTGTCGAGTGTGGCTGTATGGAAATTCGTAAAACAGGAAAACAAACTACAAATGCAGAGCCTGCATACCACGGCACTTGTGGCTAATTTGGCAGAAGGAAGCAAGCTGGTGGCCGATCAGGCTGCCGACATCCAACTGTTGCCGATGAATAACGAGGGCTTGGTTTGCATCACCACCAACGGAAATGCGCCCAAAGCTGCTACCGAAGGATGGTATATAGAAGAGGTGGAAAATCCGAGTTCCGTAGGATTTAACCTGTCAGTCAGCAAATATGGATACTCCGGTCTTTACCTGGAATATGATGTACAGCTTCCGCAAGGGGTTACAGCATATACGGCATCAGAGATTACTGGTAATACGGTCATGCTGACTCCAATCGCAGAAAAAGTCATCCCGGCTCAAACGGCTGTTATCGTAAAAGCCGAACCCGGTACTTACCGCATGGCATTTACTGAATCGGTTGCTCCGGAAACAAGCATCGAAAAGGCTCCGATACTGTCAGGTTCGTCGGTAACTGAATATAAAAAAGCCGATGTACATACTTCGTATTATCTGTTTGGTGTGAAAAACGAAACCGTAGGCTTATACAAAGCATGGCTGGAATATAATGCGGACGGCAGCATTACGGACGGAAATAAGGGAACCGACCAGGGCGGACACTTTAAGATTTCTGCCAACAAGGTATATCTGACTCTGCCGGACAACGGACAAGCTGCCGCATTGACTTTCCGTTTCGACACACCGACAACCGACATCGAGGCTTCGCTGACAGAAGAAAGCAACGCAACGATTTACGATTTGCAGGGACGACGCCTGGAAAAAGTACGGCAGGCCGGGCTCTATATCGTCAACGGGCGCAAGGTGTGGCTCAACCCGAACGGCAAACGGATTTCATGGAAATAAGGTTATTTACAAAACAACAAAAATAAAAAAATGATGAAAAAAGCATATCAAACACCTCAAATTAAAACAACTCGCTTGAACACAGAAAGTATTTTGTGCGAAAGTACTCAATCTCAAAACAACTCAATCGAAATTCAAGAAAATGAACGGGCCGACGGAGGCTTTATGGAACTAAATCTGAGATCGAAATCTATATGGGAATAATGAGTATCCCTTCATAGAATAGGATACTCTGTCATGATACAACGAGTCCTATCGTGCTTGCAACAGGCACAGATAGGGCTCGTTTTGTATTTTGAAAGTAGTTAAAAATAATTAGCAATATTGGTACTTTAATTTCTTACAAGTATTTTTACGCATGATATTTCTCGTTTAAACTTAAGTATTTAATATACAGAAGTATTCTCATTTATTATAGCATATGAAACACTTATTACTCAGCCTTTTATTGATGCCGGCAACCTTGCGGGCACAGCATAGCGACTCAGGACACACACCTTGGCTGGAAGATTCTGCAGACAATTGCTGCAGGGTCGTTGAGCTACCAGAAAATGTTTTCCCCCAGGCTATGCAACGTTCAATCAGTCTGTTGGGCGAACCTTCGCTCCTTCCTGAAACAAAAACAGAAAGTCTCATTTTTGACAATGGGTATGAATACGTTTACCGACTGGCCATATGTATCGGTCCTGCGGCTTTTAACTCCTATTTGAATGGGGATAAAGAAAAAGCACGCGCATGGGTAAAGGAAACTGGCGAAAACTTAAATGCCATATACCAAAGAGACCTCGGTATCCGCTTTGAAATTGTAAATGACGAACGTTTGTTCTTAGCAAATTATCCGGAAGGCTTCTCTGAAAAGCAATTTACAGATGCTTATGGAACCAAGATTCTCAACCAAGTTTTAGGAGAAGACAATTATGACTGCGGAATCTTGATCAGACCCGCAACTGCCTATTTATCCGGCAGTTCCATTCTATCGGGCGCTTATACCAAAACACATAAAGGCAGCGCCATGTCCAACTGGGAACTTGCTACTATTGCTCATGAATTAGGACACATGTTTGGCGGAAAACATACGCATCAAAAGTCGGATGGGCTGTGTATCGAACCAGGACTTGGACAGTCTATGATGAGTTATGGAGAGAATCGCAAAGAATTTTCTTTGGCAAGCATTGCAGCCATAAGGCAAGGACTGAAGAACACGCGCTATTATCTGAATGACAAACGAGACCCAAGTCAGATTGGAGGTGATTATATCAAAGAAAATGAGAACCTTCCTTATGTGGTGACCACAGCCAAAGTCAAACCGGAACTGGACCGAACAAAGATTCGTAAAAAATATACCATTACGAAGAATACGCGCTTTCAATTCTATATTCCTGTAAAGAATGCGCAGCCTTCATTCCGATATGGAGCACAAAATTATGACGCATCTTTGTATAACTACGAGACTAATGAACTGCAACCGATTTATCCTCTTTCGGAAAATCCATGTAGAATGTTCCAACCTTACTATAATGAAGGGAAAAACTATGAAGGAAAAACGGATGCTTTATTGGAAAGCTATTCTGATGCATTCCGACCGGGACGCTATACATTTCTGCTTGCTGCAGCCGACGGAGCAAGATATGATATGGAAAAAGTGGAATTGAATATCGTGGAAGGCAAACCATTCCAATTCAAGAACACCATACCCATGGATATTAATTATGGCAGACCGCTCAATCTGGAATGGGAACCCTGTACTGAGCTTTACGGAAAGAACAGTAAGGTTCGTATCTTATTGTCGGATGACTTCGGACAAACATTTAAATATGTGCTCGATGATCAGGTGCCCAACAATGGAAAATGGAGCGGGTTCTGTCCGTATATACCTATTGACCGTGTCAAATACCGAAATTTTTCTCAGACTATTCGAGGAGGTGTCGTAAAAATAGAGGTTATCGGTGAAGCGGCTTATGCCGTTTCCAAAGAAATTCCCGCAGAAAACGAGTCTGGCATGAAATATCAAGGAGGCTTTTTGCTCAACAATTCGAAAGCATACTTGCAGTTTGAAAACGGACCCGAACAGTATGTCCGTCTGAAACCGGGTGAGAAAATCCCGGAAATGAAAGACCTGGTGGCTTTCGAGAAGAATAATCCAAGCAGAAAAAAATCGGTGCAAGGCACGGAGGTAAAAGAAGGTAATGTCATCAGACGACAATGGAAAAGTGAATTGAACTCATATCCTTATGCGTATACACAAGTTATTGTCATAGAGGACGAAAAAGACAACGAACGAGTTGAGACAGAAAACAAGGCCGAAGAAATCAAAGCCTTGGCCAACGACTTGAATGAACATAAAGGGAAACTGGGTTATCCGATACCGACACTGCCCGTCATGCAACGCCTGAATGCTGCCTATAATGAGGTGTTTGATGCAAATGGGGATTTGCAAAAAGAAGCAGATAAAAACAAGGTGGAAAAACTTCGGAATACACTCAAGGAAATCAGCCTCATCGGCGACGAAGACATCGTAAAACCTGCCAGCAGGCATTATTATACGTTGCGCAATTTTCAGGATATATACGGACGCTATGCTTATTTTTATCTGGCTCCAACAACAGACCAGAATGATAACAATGGCTTTACCAGAGATGATTCGAAAGCTACTGTATGGCGCTGCACGGAGGAAAAAGGAACTCGTTCTTTCCATGATGCCAACGGTAGATGTATCAACCTGGAGCCGTTCGTAACTCCTGAATACAAAGAGAAGATTTACTTGGACAGAGGATTTACCTGGGGAGCATTTACCTTGGTGAACGAAAATAAAGCGTGTGCCCAGTTGAGCCAACAGGCAAAGTATTTCTCTCGTAACGAGAATTACAGTTATGATCCGAAAGGGTATCGCATCAACCGCAACGGAACGGTTTCGACAGATTTCCAGTTTGTTCCGGTGGAATTCATCGAAGCACGTAAACCGGGTGCCAAGCATCCCTGGAATATCCTGGAAGATAAACAGCAGTTTACGCTGGAAGACAACTACAGCGACCTGTTTGTAGGGAAAGCGGTTTCTATCGAGCAATTGCAATATACCCGACAGTTTGACGATACGAACTGGCAAACGCTGTATCTTCCGTTTGACACGGACTGCAAAGATTGGACTACTCATTGCGATGTGGCTTGCATAGACGGTGTGCAGTTTGCAGATACACAAGATGGAGAAGCGGTAGCTGTATATGTGGAGATGAAGGAAGGCAAACTTTTTGCCAATCGTCCGTATCTGATTCGGGCAAAATCTGTGGGCAAGCATACGTTCACACTGGGCAAAGTAACCGTAAAGCCTACGGAGGAAGTACAAGCCCAACTGGCAGCCAACAGCCATAAGGTGTGCCTGAACGGTAATTATGGTACGGTTTCTGCCAAAGACTTGCAGAAAAACAGTGGTTTTGTACTGAAAAACGGTGCGTTTGTTCAAGCTGGAAGTGAAGTGCCTTCCATGCGCTGGTACTTGAGCATTGCGGCAAACAGCGGTACTACCCTTCCGCAAAGCATCCGACTGGTAGAAAAGAAAGACGCCCCGGTGGGTATGATTTCAATTGCTACCCAGGAAGGATACGGTACTGTCTTTACCGAGAAAAGCTATGTGATGCCGGACGGAGTGACCGGATATAGGGTGACTCAAGCAGATGCTGACAGCAAGGAACTGAAACTGGTCCAGGCATTTGAAGGCGGAGAAACCGTACCGGCTGCAACGCCATTGCTGGTGAAAGGAGAAAAGCGCACGTATATGCTCTATGCTCCGAACACAGAAGCTGCAGAAGGTGCTGTGACGAACCAGGAGAACCTGCTTTTGGGGGCTGCTACTACCGGCACGACAACTGCTCCGAACGGACAGAATACCGATGACTTCTATTTCTACAAACTGTATTATGGCGATGTAGACAACTCGGGTGTGAAACGACTTGGCTTCTATTGGGGAGCACCAAACGGAACTCCGTTTATCAGCCAGGCAAACAAAGCTTATCTGGCTGTCAGCAAGAGCAAAGCCAACAGAATCAGCGGGTTTGCGCTGCCGGGAAACAATACGACCGGTATCACACCGATGGAAAATCCGGAAAAAGAGCTGGTGGTTTACACCATTACGGGCGTCCGCCTGTATCCGAAGTCCATCGCAGAACTGAAACCGGGAGTTTATGTCGTTAACGGACAAAAGAAAATCATACGATAATCAATAATAATGCATACGAAAATGAAAAAGGAATATAATAAACCATCCCTGTGCATCCTGCAAATTGAAAACAGCTTGCCACTCATGTCATCAAATTCAAATTCACCAACCATAGGCAACGGATTTGACCAGGAAGGATCAGTAGACCAGTTTTCTTTAGACAAGGACTGGAGTGACTCATGGGATTAAAATAACCAACTGAATTTAACACACAAAGGCTGGCGTGTGCCAGCCTTTGTGTGTTCATAATAGAAATACAAAGCTATGATAGTAAAGTAGTTAAAAAAAGATATCGGTATTGATTTATTGAAAAGTAAAATCTATTTTTACCGCATAAAAAATGTAAGTAATACAATTTAATTTTTAATAGGTATATCATTATTACACATGAAGCATTATCTACTCAGTTTCTTAGTCATACCATTCACGTCGTGGGCACAGCAGAATCCAAACATTCATAGCTCATATCTGAAAGATGCTTCCTATTCTCAAAGCGACGTGCCAGGCATACAAAAGAACCACAATCCGTCTATTCGTCCCTTGGGAGAACCTTCGCTGACTCCCTCCACTGAATCAGAAAAGTTGATTTATGACAACGGCAAAGTATATGTATATCGTCTGGCTTTATGTATCAACCCTGACTATTTTAAAAGTGCTTTCTATGGAGACATGAAGAAAGCTCGCCAATGGGTAAAAGAAGCCGGTGAATACCTTAATACAGTGTACCAACGTGACCTGGGCATCCGCTTTGAGGTTATAATGGATGATAAGTTGATTTTGAGAGATTTCCCGGAAAACTATCCTGCCAATAAGTTTAATGTTTTTTACGGAACCCAAATCATCAATCAGTTGCTCGGAGCCGAAAATTATGACTGTGGCATTCTGATCAGTTCGGGCACCAACGTAGACGGACAAGCAGCCTTGGGTGGAGTTTACAGTAAATTACAGAAGGCAGAAGCCATCTGCAATTCTACCTTTTCTACCATTGCCCATGAATTGGGACATATGTTCGGAGCAAAGCATGTACATAAATCGGGCGGCGGGCTTTGTATTGAGCCCGGAAAAGGACAGTCTATAATGAGCTATGGTGACAACAAGCAGGCTTTTTCCTTGGCAAGTGCCATTTCTATCAGAAAACGCCTGGAATTAATGCCTTATTTCCCGAACAACAAACGAGACTCCAGCACTATCGTAGGCGGATACAGCACAACTGACAATATTCCGTACGTTGAAGAAAGCACCAAGACCAGACCGATACTAGACAGAAAAAAGATACGCAAAAGTTATACAATTACAGAAGGGACACGCTTCCAATTCTATATTCCTGTAGAAAATGCACAGGAATCCTTTACGTATGGGGCACAAAATTATGATATTGCCAGTCCTTCCTACGAGAGTAATGAGCTTCAACCCACCTACCCACTGACATCTTATCCGTGTGCCATGTTTCAACCTTATTATAATATGGGCAAGAACAATGAATGGAAAGATGACGCCATCTTGATACCCTACTCGGATGCATTCCGCCCGGGAGAATATCATTTTTTGCTTGCTGCCGCAGACGGACCCAGATATGACTTGGAAAAAATTCGCCTCAATATTGTCAAAGGTGAAGCTTTCAAATTGAAAACGTATCTTTGTATGGAGCAATTTCATGGCAAAGCATTTAGCCTTGAATGGAATCCTTGTACAGAGCTGTATGGCAAAGACAGCAAGGTGAGAATCTTGCTCTCTGACGACTTCGGACAAACATATAAATATGTACTTGACGACCAGGTACCGAACAATGGAAAATGGAGCGGATTTTGGCCTTATATTAATATAGGTAAGGTAAAATACCGTAATTTTGAAGGTGCCATCCGGGGCGGAGTCATTAAAATAGAAGTTATCGGTGAAGCCGCTTATTCTGTTTCCAAAGAAAAACCAGCTGAAGCGAATCCCAATATTATGTATTATGGAGGATTTGAATTAGGCGACCGAAGTACCTACATACGGTTTAACAACAGTCCGGAGCCCTATCTTGTACTAAAATCTAAGGACGATGTTCCCCCAATGACCGAACTGGAAGCTTATCACAAGAATACGAACCAAAAAACAAAGGTTAAGGGAACGGAAGTATGCGAAGGAAATATTATCCGGCGAAGATGGAAAGCAGAGCTGAACGGAACCTCCAGTACTTACTCGCAGCTAATTGTCATCGAAGACGGACAGGCTGACGAAACGATGGAGGCGCAATACAAAGCAGAAGAGATTAGTCTGCTGGCTAATGACCTGTACCGGCATAAGGGGGAATTAGGCTATCCCATCCCAACACTGCCCGTGATGCAGAAATTGAATGCAGCTTATACTGATGTATTTACACAGGAGGGCAAAGTGCAAACCGGAACTTCATTACAGCAAGTGGAACAATTGCGCAAAATTCTTGAAGAAACCTCTGAGATTAAAGATAATGAAATTGTAAAACCATCTGAAAGACACTATTATAAGCTACGAAACTATCAGGCAATGTTTGGACGGGACGACTACTACTATCTGACCTCAAACCAAAGTTCTGACGAGGAAAGCAGTTTTACCAAAGAGGCTTCGGACGCAACGGTGTGGAGATGCACCCTGCAAGATGATATGTACGCATTCTCTGCTGTTGATGGCAGCAACATGAATTTGGACAAACTGTTCTCTGGATGTCGTAAGGCATTACTATTAGACAGAGGTTATACCTGGGGCGCATTTACCCTGGTTAATGAAAAGTATCACTGTGGACAATTGTATCAAGGAGGTAAAAACTTTATCAAAAATGAGTATTACATGGATGATAAGATTGGCTATCGCACGAACAAGAGCGGTGCTACATCGACAGACTTCCAGTTCGTTCCGGTGGAATTTGTAGAAGCTCGTAAGCCAAACGACGCTCGTCCTTGGAATATTCTGGAAAATAAACAGTTGCTCATATTGGATGACAACTACAGCGATTTGTTTGTAGGCAAGGCGGTTAACATCGAACAATTGAATTATACCCGACAGTTTGACAATACGGAATGGCAAACCTTGTATCTGCCTTTTGATACGGACTGCAAGATCTGGACTGAACATTGTGAAATTGCCTGCATTGATGAACTTCAGTTTACCGAAAATGAGACCATGGTTACGTATGTACTGATGAAAGAAGGAAAACTGGCTGCCAACCAACCTTACCTGATTCGAGCAAAATCAACAGGAACGCATACGTTCACATTCAAGAATGTTACTGTAAAACCTACGGAAGAGAATCGTGCACAAGTGGCTTCCAACGGATATGAGGCAAGCATGAACGGTAACTATGGCGTGATTTCTGCCGAGAATCTGCAAAATAAAGATGGATATATGCTGCAAGGAAATGCCTTCCAAAAGGCTAATGGAACAAATGATTCGCTGCCTTCCATGCGCTGGTACTTGAGCATTGCGGCAAACAGCGGTACTACCCTTCCGCAAAGCATCCGACTGGTAGAAAAGAAAGACGCCCCGGTGGGTATGATTTCAATTGCTACCCAGGAAGGATACGGTACTGTCTTTACCGAGAAAAGCTATGTGATGCCGGACGGAGTGACCGGATATAGGGTGACTCAAGCAGATGCTGACAGCAAGGAACTGAAACTGGTCCAGGCATTTGAAGGCGGAGAAACCGTACCGGCTGCAACGCCATTGCTGGTGAAAGGAGAAAAGCGCACGTATATGCTCTATGCTCCGAACACAGAAGCTGCAGAAGGTGCTGTGACGAACCAGGAGAACCTGCTTTTGGGGGCTGCTACTACCGGCACGACAACTGCTCCGAACGGACAGAATACCGATGACTTCTATTTCTACAAACTGTATTATGGCGATGTAGACAACTCGGGTGTGAAACGACTTGGCTTCTATTGGGGAGCACCAAACGGAACTCCGTTTATCAGCCAGGCAAACAAAGCTTATCTGGCTGTCAGCAAGAGCAAAGCCAACAGAATCAGCGGGTTTGCGCTGCCGGGAAACAATACGACCGGTATCACACCGATGGAAAATCCGGAAAAAGAGCTGGTGGTTTACACCATTACGGGCGTCCGCCTGTATCCGAAGTCCATCGCAGAACTGAAACCGGGAGTTTATGTCGTTAACGGACAAAAGAAAATCATACGATAATCAATAATAATGCATACGAAAATGAAAAAGGAATATAATAAACCATCCCTGTGCATCCTGCAAATTGAAAACAGCTTGCCACTCATGTCATCAAATTCAAATTCACCAACCATAGGCAACGGATTTGACCAGGAAGGATCAGTAGACCAGTTTTCTTTAGACAAGGACTGGAGTGACTCATGGGATTAAGAACAAGATACATTTAACGCACAAAGGCTGGCATGTGCCAGCCTTTGTGCGTTAAATGCAATTCGTTATTGGTTAACGGTTGTGGAGCATAGTGCGAGCTGATTCCAGAATAGCAAACAGTTCGTCGAGTGTTTCCGCACGCAACATAGCGATACGCGTATCGCGGAAATTAGGAATACCCTTAAACAAAGGAGAGGCCGCCAAATGACGACGGCTATGCAGAATGCCCCGGTATTCATCAATACGACGCACACTGGTAAGCACTTGCTCCTTCAATACATCAACTTTCCAGTCATCAGACATTTCTTCGTAAGCACTTTCGATGATGGAAGAACCGACTTCTTTTTTCTGATCCGGACAAAGATAGTCAACGATTTCCTTAAATATCCACGGACGACCGAAAGTGGCGCGTCCCACCATAACGGCATCCACGCCATAGCGGTCGAAATATTCTTTGGCACGTTCGGGCGAAGTGATATCCCCGTTTCCAATAATCGGAATGTTCATGCGCGGATTATTCTTCACCTCTCCTATCAAAGTCCAGTCAGCTTCGCCCGTGTACATTTGAGCACGCGTGCGCCCATGAATAGTTAGAGCCTGAATGCCGCAATCCTGCAGGCGTTCAGCCAAGTCGACAATAATCTTGCTTTGTTCGTCCCATCCCAAGCGAGTCTTTACGGTTACAGGAATATCTACCGCACGAACTACTGCACGGGTTATTTCAATCATTTTTTCAGGATTCTGCAACATGCCGGCACCGGCACCTTTTCCGGCGACACGTTTCACCGGACATCCAAAATTCAGGTCAAGCACATCTGGTTTGGCCTGATCTACCACAATACGAGCAGCCTCAACCATCGGGTCGATTTCCTTGCCATAAATCTGAATGGCCACCGGACGTTCATCATCACAAACTTTCAGTTTTTCCAAACTGCGATTCACCATACGAATTAAAGCATCAGCTGCCACGAACTCAGAATAAACCATGGCAGCACCAAATTTTTTGCACAACAGACGAAAACCTATATCGGTAACGTCTTCCATCGGAGCCAAAAACACCGGATATGGACCAAATTCTATATTTCCTATCTTCATAATGAGCACAAAGATAGTGAAAGGCGAGAGCAGAACAAAATACTGAAAACAAAGTTTTCAAGGGATTTTTTATGCCAAGCCGCATCCTATCTTATACAAAGATAGTGAAAGGCGAGAGCAGAACAAAATACTGAAAACAAAGTTTTCAAAGGATTTTTTATGCCAAGCCGCATACTTTATTATACCAATATATTGAAATAATCATATATTTTTCAGAAGTTCTGCCTGACAATTCTCTACTTATCAAGAAAAGGAAGTATCTTTGCAACATAATTTGATCAAATTCCTATGACAAGAACCGATTTCGAAATAATGGCACCTGTAGGCTCGCCCGAGTCTTTTGCCGCAGCTTTGAATGCCGGCGCAGATTCCATTTACTTTGGTATTGAAAACCTAAACATGCGGGCACACTCTGCCAGCACTTTTACTATTAACGATTTAAAACGAATCGCTGCAGAATGTAATGAGCGCGGCGTGAAAAGTTACCTCACAGTCAATACGATTATCTATGACAATGACATTGAACTGATGCACCAAATTGTAGATGCCGCCAAAGAAGCCGGCATCAGTGCAGTCATTGCTTCGGATGTAGCCGTGATGACTTACTGTCAGAGTGTAGGACAAGAAGTTCACTTAAGCACACAGCTGAACATTACAAACGTAGAGGCCCTGAAATTTTATGCTCAATTTGCCGATGTAGTTGTACTGGCACGCGAACTGAACATGGAGCAAGTAGCATATATCCACAACCAAATTGAAGAACAGAATATTTGCGGACCAAGCGGAAAACCGGTACGCATTGAAATGTTTTGCCACGGTGCCCTGTGCATGGCTGTCAGCGGAAAATGTTATTTGAGCCTGAATAATACAGGACGTTCTGCCAACCGAGGTGCGTGCATGCAACTGTGTCGCCGCAAATATGTAGTGAAAGATAAGGAAAGCGATATCGAGTTGGAAGTGGACAATGAATATATCATGAGTCCGAAAGACCTGAAAACCGTACGCTTCATGGACCGCATGATGGATGCAGGAGTAAGAGTATTCAAGATAGAAGGACGAGCACGCGGACCAGAGTATGTGGATACCGTGGTACGCTGTTACAAGGAAGCCATCCAAAGTGTTCTGGACGGAACTTTTACCGATGAAAAGAAAGATGCCTGGGACGAAAGACTGAAACGTGTCTTTAACCGAGGCTTTTGGGATGGCTATTACCAGGGACAGTTTATGGGCGAATGGACACAGAACTATGGTTCCGAAGCTACAGAAAAGAAAGTTTATGTAGGTAAGGCTATCAAATATTTCTCTAATATCGGTGTGGGCGAATTCCAAATCGAAGCAGCAGAAATGAATGTAGGCGACAAACTGCTGATTACCGGACCGACTACCGGAGCCTTATTTACCGAACTGACCGAGGTGCGCTATGACTTAAAGCCAGTAGAAAAAGTGGAAAAAGGCATGCGCGTATCGTTTAAAGTACCGGAAAAAATTCGCCCTAATGACAAATTATATAAAATGGTAGTGCAAGCGCCTAAAAAATAAGGATCATGACATTGCATCAAATTACGCATACACTGACAGAAACCGTAGAAGAACTTTCGTCTTTAAACTCACTGCAAGGTGTGTTTCACGAACATAAAGACGGTGACCCGCTGCCCTCACAAAAAGCACTTCGCGAGATTATCGAATTGTGTCGCTCTATCTTATTCCCGGGGTTCTATGGTAAGTCTACCGTGAATTGCCATACTATCAAATACCATATCGGCGTGAATCTGGAACGCTTGAACGGTTTGCTCACCGAACAGATTCTGGCTGGCCTGTGTTTTGCCTCGGAAGAATGCGCCGCATGTGAACAGGCACGCAGCATCTATACGTATGACGGTACAAAATGCAAAGAAAAAGCAGCTGCATTGAGCGCCGAGTTTATAGCTAAGCTTCCCCGACTCAGAGCTATTTTGGCTACGGATGTAGAAGCGGCCTACAACGGAGACCCAGCAGCAGAAAGCTATGGCGAAATAATCAGTTGCTATCCGATTATCAAGGCTTTGAGCAGTCATCGCATCGCACACGAATTGTTGCAATTGGGTGTTCCCCTCATTCCGCGCATCATATCAGAAATGGCTCATTCAGAAACAGGCATCGATATTCATCCGGGGGCCAGCATCGGACACCATTTTACCATAGACCATGGAACGGGTGTGGTAATCGGTTCTACATGCATCATCGGCAACAATGTAAAATTGTATCAAGGAGTAACATTGGGAGCCAAAAGCTTCCCCTTGGACGATAACGGCAATCCAATAAAGGGAATACCTCGCCACCCCATTTTAGAAGACGATGTGGTGGTATATGCCAACGCAACCATTCTGGGACGAATACGCATCGGAAAAGGAGCTACCATAGGGGGTAACATTTGGGTTACTGATGACGTGGAACCCGGAGCCAGACTGGTACAAAAATAAAAGAAAAGCCCTTTTTATTAAAAAACAGAGAATAAACAATCAGACGATATTTTAAGATTATATACATAAATAATTTAATGGAAGCAGAATTCGAACTTATTGCCAAAACGTTTCAGGGATTGGAGAATGTATTGGCCAAAGAACTTACTGACTTAGGTGCTAACAACATTCAAATTGGACGACGTATGGTGTCGTTCACCGGAGACAAAGCATTGATGTACCGGGCCAACTTTGCCTTGAGAACAGCGATCAGAATATTAAAACCGATCAAACATTTCAAAGCATATACTGCCGACGAGGTGTATACTGCCATTAAAAATATGAATTGGGATGAGTATCTTTCTCCCGATACCACTTTTGCCGTAGACGCAGTTGTGTTTTCAAAAGAGTTCCGTCACAGCAAATTCGTGGCTTATAAAGTGAAAGATGCCATCGTGGACTATTTCCGTGAAAAAACTGGCACAAGACCAAATATCAGCATCACAAATCCTGACTTGCAACTGCACATACATATCGCAGAAGACGACTGTACCCTGTCTTTGGACAGCTCCGGCGAATCGCTACATCGCCGCGGATATCGTCAGGAGGCTGTAGAGGCTCCCTTGAACGAGGTGCTGGCTGCTGCTATGATACTGATGACCGGATGGAACGGTGAATGCGACTTGATAGATCCAATGTGTGGCTCGGGTACGATTGCCATCGAGGCTGCACTCATCGCACGCAACATCGCCCCGGGTGTATTCCGCAAAGAGTATGCCTTCGAAAAATGGGCGGATTTTGACCGTGACCTATTTGACAGCATCTATAATGATGACTCTGCAGAACGTGAATTTGAACATAAGATTTACGGATACGACATCAACCGTAATGCAGTGGATATTGCACTGAAGAATGTCAAGGCAGCAGGTCTGGGACGCGAAATTTCTATCGAACAGAAAGACTTCCGCAACTTTACAAGACCAGAAGAAAAAAGCATTCTGATTACAAACCCTCCGTATGGAGAACGTATCTCAACTCCTGATTTGTTGGGATTATACCGCGCCATCGGCGAAAGACTGAAACATCATTTCCAAGACAACGACGCTTGGGTGTTGAGCTATCGCGAAGAGTGCTTCGAACAAATCGGTCTGAAACCATCTATCAAAATTCCTCTTTTCAACGGTTCTCTGGAATGTGAATTCCGCAAATATCAGATCTTTAGCGGAAAATACAAAGAAATGCGCGCAGACGGAGGGGCTATCAAGACGGATGAGGAACGCCGACAAATGGCACAAAAGAAACGTTTCAAAGCTAACCGTGAATTCAAAAAAGCTATTGACGAAGAGGATGACAATCGCAATGACTTCCGCTTTAAACGCAACGGACGCTCAGGAGGTGCCGGAAAATCATACGGAAAAGGAGAAAGATCTTTCGATCGTAGCGAAAAATCATACGACCGGGACAGCAAACCAGGACGAGAAACCAAATCTTTCGGACGCGGTGGCAAATCCAACAGAGGCGACAGATCGTTTGACCGAAACAGTAAGTTTGGAAAAGGAGGTAAGTCTTTTGGCCGAAACGGCAAATCATTTGATCGTAACAGTAAGTATAATCGCTATGATGAAGAGAATTAAATCGACATTGGCCCTGTGCCTACTCTCAATAACAACCATGACGGGACATAATTGTTTTCCTGAAAATAGAACGCAGACGCCTGCCGTTGCCAAACAAAACGCATTAAAACAGTTTTCTCTCGAGGATTTAATCCCCGGTGGAACCAATTTTGCAAACTTGCTTCCACAACGCAAGAACCTCACCTGGTGGGGTAACCGCTGTGTGGAACGCACACAGAATGCTTGCTATGTGATTGGTATTAAGGATGGAGCCAGCAAGGAAATCTTGACCCTGCAACAGATTAAAGACATGTTGGGTAATGAGGGAGAAGCACTGAATTCTTGTCTCAATATATCATTCCCTTATGACTCTGAGGATTTGTGCTACATACACCTGACTCAAAAAGATTTTATCTTGAATGTAAAGGATAAAAAGGTGGTATGGAGCCGAAACAATCCACTAGACGCACAAAACAAGGATTGGAACAAAGAATCAAAAAACCTGGCTTATACCAAAGGCAACAATCTGTATGTTATGACGGCACAAGGCGAAGAAATTGCCGTTTCTACAGATGGATCGGAAGACGGGTCGGATGATTTGGTTTACGGAAAAAGCGTACACCGAGACGAATTTGGTATTCATAAAGGAACTTATTGGAACAAGGAAGGTAACCTGCTGGCGTTCTACCGCATGGACCAAAGCATGGTTCCCAACTATCCTCAAGTGAATATCAACACGCGTATCGCCACAACTTTTGCCTGCAAATATCCTATGGCAGGAGAAAAATGCCATAAAGTGAGCATCGGTGTCTTTAATCCACAAAAAAAGACGACCTTATGGCTGAAGACCGGTGACCCTACTGACCGTTTCTTTACGAACATTACTTGGGCTCCTGACGGCAAGCGTATCTATGTGATTGAACTGAACCGCGATCAGAACCATGCGCAACTGGTAGCATATAATGCTCAAAACGGAGAACGCGAAGAGGTGATTTATGAGGAAAAGCACCCAAAATACGTGGAACCACAACACCCGATTGTGTTCCTACCATGGGACAGCAGCAAATTTATCTACCAGAGTGCACGGGACGGATACAACCATCTTTATCTGTTTGACCTGAAAGCACCGCTTTATGACACATTTAAGCCAGGTGATGATGGGGCTCAATATAAAGAATACGTGCGCGTGAAACAGATTACCAGCGGAAAATGGGTGGTGCTGGATATATTGGGTTTTAATGCACGCGAAAAGAGCATAATCATTCAGAGCAATGAAAAGCATCCCATCTGCCATACGTTGCACGCTGTTGACTTGGCTTCAACAGAACGCACCCATCTGGCCTTGAAACAAAAAAACAAGAAACAGGATGCAAATCAAGGCGACGTGTTTGGTGTACATCAAGCTTTGATATCGCCTAACGGACAGTATGTGATTGATACCTATAGCTTACCGGAACTGGCACGCAGCATCGACCTGTATGAAATAAAAAGCGGAAAAGGATGCAATGTGCTGACCGACAAGGATCCTTGGAACGAATATAAGAAACCGGAAATCGTAGGAGGAAGCATAAAAGCTGCCGACGACAGCACAGATTTGTATTATCGCATGATTAAACCGGTGGATTTTGATCCGAACAAAAAGTATCCTACGGTTACTTATGTGTACGGCGGACCACATGCTCATCTGGTAGACGGCGGATGGAACCGAATGGCACGAGGATGGGAAATCTATATGGCTCAAAAAGGATACTTGGTATTTGTGCTCGACAGCCGCGGTTCAGAACATCGGGGACAGCGATTCGAAAATGCAACCTTCAGACAATTGGGTTCCGTGGAAATGCAAGATCAGATGCGCGGTGTGGACTTTTTGAAATCACTGCCTTATGTAGATCAAAACCGCATGGGAATACACGGATGGTCGTTCGGCGGCTTCATGACAACCAACCTGATGCTGTCCTACCCTAATGCCTTTAAAGTGGGCGTGGCAGGAGGACCGGTTATTGACTGGAAGTATTACGAAATTATGTATGGCGAACGATACATGGATACACCTCAAACAAACCCGGACGGATATAAAGAGGCAAACCTTTGTCTCAAAGCCGGAAACCTGAAAGGCAAACTACAGGTGATTATCGGTTACAACGACCCGGTGTGTGTGCCGCAACACAGTTTGGCTTTCCTGAGAGCCTGCATTGACGCCGGAAAGCAAGTGGACTTCTTTGCCTATCCGGGAGGAGAGCATAATATGGTGGGACGCGACCGCATTCATCTGCACGAACGAATTACACAATATTTTGATGATTACCTGAAATAATCGTTCAAAAAACATGTAATACAGAATCATTATAGCGAGGCATTTACCCAATAGGGTTCATGCCAGCTATAATCTAATAACTACTTATTTTTAAGCAATTTAAAAGCAAAGCCTATGAAACTTTTATTGTTGGGAAGCGGAGGACGTGAGCATGCACTGGCATGGAAAATCGCACAAAGCAACAAAATAGAAAAACTTTATATCGCACCGGGAAATGCCGGAACAGCACTCGTTGGCGAAAATGTCAATATCAAAGCAGACGATTTTGATGCTATACGAAAATTTACCCTGGATAATCAAATCAACATGGTGGTTGTGGGACCAGAAGATCCATTGGTAAAAGGTGTTTATGACTATTTTAAAAATGACAGCGAGCTGAAGAACATTCCAGTCATCGGCCCGTCAAAACAAGGAGCCGTGCTCGAAGGCAGCAAGGATTTTGCCAAAGGGTTTATGCAAAGACACGGCATTCCTACAGCAGCCTACCGTACTTTTACCAACGGTGAATGGGAAGAAGGATGCCAATTTTTGGAAACCCTGAAAGCACCCTACGTGTTGAAAGCTGATGGTTTGTGTGCCGGAAAAGGTGTACTGATTCTGGATTCTCTGGACGAAGCCAAAAAAGAACTCAAAGAAATGCTGGATGGTATGTTTGGTGATGCTTCGGCCTCTGTGGTAATCGAAGAATTTTTGAGCGGTATTGAGTGCTCTGTTTTTGTGCTTACTGATGGCAAAAATTACAAAATTCTACCAGAAGCCAAAGACTATAAGCGCATCGGTGAACATGATACCGGCCTGAATACGGGGGGTATGGGAAGCGTTTCGCCTGTTCCTTTTGCCACAACAGAATGGATGCAGAAAGTGGAAGATCGCATTATCCGACCAACCGTAGAGGGACTCAGTAAAGAAAACATCGACTATAAAGGCTTTATCTTCTTCGGATTAATTAATGTAGACGGGGAGCCTATGGTGATTGAATATAATGTACGTATGGGAGATCCGGAAACAGAATCCGTGATGCTACGCATTAAAAGCGATATCGTAGACCTGTTCGAAGGAGTAGCTCAAGGTAACTTGGACGAGAAAACACTGGAGTTTGACGAACGTAGTGCAGTTTGTGTCATGCTGGTGTCTGGAGGTTATCCGGAAGCTTATGAAAAAGGATTCCCTATTACCGGTATCGACCAAGTGGAAAACAGCATCGTGTTCCATGCCGGAACTGCCGAGAAAGACGGACAGATTGTAACAAACGGCGGCCGTGTTATCGCAGTTAGTTCATACGGAAAGAATAAGGAAGAAGCCTTGAAACAATCATTCGAACAAGCACAAAAGATTCAGTTCAACAAAAAATATTTCCGTTCCGATATCGGACGAGATTTGTAATCAGGACTGATTGTGTTCCTTATATTAAGGACTATAAATAAAAATAAAGGTCTATAATCTGAGATGAAAGAAAACAGATTACAAAACAAGGTGGCGACAAGCAGTTTCACTCTGCCTGTCGCCGCTCTCGTTGCTACACTTCTGTGGGGAATCAAGATGCCAATAGAGCAAACAGAAGTGTGGGCTTGGCTATGTTGTGCCTTAAGTGCCTACCTGATGGTGGAGTTCAATAACTCCAATGCATTAATCCGAATCCGAAGCAGACTGCCAACTTCTACCTATTTATATGGCATTGCATGTTGCTCATTTCTGCATAACCAAGTTTTGACTTTGCTTTGTGGCTTGCTACTGCTCACAGCATATTATTTCTTATTCCGCTCTTATCAAGACAACCGACACACCGCCAACATATTTCATGCCTTTGTGGCTATCGGTATTGCAGCATTGATTCAACCGATATTATTGGCCATTGTCCCCTTTGCCTATTGGAGCATGGGAGCCTATTTACGCACACTGTCCTTCAAAACATTCTGTGCCAGCTTGATTGGTATGGCCACACCGGTATGGTTCTCCTGTATGTATTGGGTGTATCAAGAGAATTATACTCCAATAATCACCATATTTCAACAAATCACAACACCGTCCTGGCCTTCTGTGAATGATTTTCTACATGTGGATGTCACACGATGGATAGCATTTGGACTGGTTTTTCTTTTGGGATTAATCAGCAGCATGCACACGCTCCGAACAAGTTATAACGACAAAATACGCACTCGTATGCTATTCTATACCCTTTTGGTATTTGAACTGGGCCTGGTTCTGCTCTTGGCTTTCTCTCCGCAAAACTTTGATTGTCTGCTGACCGTGTTAATCATAACAACAGCCCCCGTCATTGCACATTTCTTTGCACTGACTCATATGCGCATCACAAACCTGTTGTTTATCTTGGCTCTACTGGCTTATCCACTCATCTCGTTATCTGCTATTATTCTACCTTTATTGGGAATATAACTGCAAACTTTGTATATTTACATTTTTCTTTTTATTAATCCACTGATTTTATGATATTAACTACAATAACAGACTTCTTGATTGATTATGGCTACTGGGGCATGTTCCTTGCTGCATTTATTGCCGGTAGCGTATTTCCGTTCAGTTCTGAAGCCGTCATGGCCGGACTTCAATTGGCTGGTCTCGCTCCTTTATACCTATTTATATGGGGGACTGTGGGCAATGTAGCCGGCAGCATGTTTAATTATTGGATTGGCAGCCTTGGAAAAATGGAATGGATAGAAAAATATTTGCACGTAAAAAAAGAAAAGGTTGAAAAAACAAAAAAATTCATGGAACAAAAAGGAGCCTGGATTGGACTGCTCTGCTTCTTACCAATCTTGGGCAGTGTCATTGCTGTTACCATGGGATATATGCGTGCAAACGTTTACATCAGTTTTATATCTATCTTAATCGGCAAGGCACTCCGCTATGCCATTCTCGTATTCTTTGTCTCGCTTATCTAAACAACAAAACATATGACTCAATTATTCCATAAACTCGTTTTCTGTTTGTTGCTAGGCGGATTGTGTTGCTTCGTAATGGAGTCGTGCACCAACAAAACAACAAACAATCAACATATTACTGTAAGTATTGCACCACTTGCCTTTCTGGTAGAAAATATAGCCGGAGAAAAATATACTGTAGAAACATTCGTCCCTCGAGGCAGCAGTCCCGAAACTTATGAACCAACTCCAAAACAGTTGATGCACTTGGACAAAAGTGCCCTCTTCTTCTTTGTTGGAAACTTAGGTTTTGAACAAACTTGGCTGAAACAAATGCAACAAAATGCACCACATACCGAATTTGTCCCTACATCAAAAGGAATCAACTTGTTGCACTCCAACCACTCACACAATGAGAACGACAACAAAAAAGAGACAAACGAATGCCACGGAACGGACCCACATGTGTGGACCACACCAAACAACTTGAAAATCATGGCTGAATGCATTGCTCATAAACTGATGAATACTTTCCCAAAAGACAGTTTAATGTTTGCCAAAAATCTGCAAAATCTAAACGACAGCCTGGATGCTGCTGACCGAAAGATCCGCACCCTTCTCACTCCAAACAGTCAAAAAGCTTTCCTTATATATCATCCCACTCTGAGCTACTTTGCACATGAGTATCATTTGGAACAGTTGACAATTGAAGAAGACGGTAAAATTCCCTCACCTGCTCATCTGCAAGCAATCATAAAGTCCGCCCGCAAACAACAAGTCCAAACCATATTCCTACAACAGGAATTTGACCGCCGACATGCAGAAATCATTGCACAAGAAACAAAAACAAATATCACTGAAATTAATCCATTAAGCCCAAACTGCATTGAGGAACTGATTCGCATAGCAAAAGCTTTGAATCGCATTCCATAAACGGAATATACTCTTTTTTATAATTATATCATAGCCTCAAAATCATGGAGCAGAAGGTAATCATAACCATAAAAGACCTGGAGGTGAAATACAACAATAAATGTGTTCTCCAAAATGTCTCGCTCACTCTATATGAGAAAGACTTTCTAGGTATTATCGGACCAAACGGCGGAGGAAAAACTACGCTGATAAAAACTATATTAGGACTGAAATCCTTTCAAAAAGGATCGATACAATTCTATAAAGACGAACAAGAAGTAAACCAAATCGGCATCGGATACCTACCACAATACAACCAAATTGATAAAAAATTCCCCATATCGGTATTTGATGTCATCTTATCCGGACTGGAAAGCCAAGACAGCTTCTGGCACAGAAAATCAAAACAACAAAAAGATAAAGTAAACCATATCGTACATAGGATGGGACTGGACGGATTAGAAAACATACCTATCGGTAATCTCAGCGGGGGACAAATCCAACGGGCCTTACTGGGACGTGCCATCATATCCGAACCGGATGTTGTGATACTTGATGAACCTAATACGTATATAGACAAAAGGTTTGAAGCACAATTGTATGAACTGCTGGAAGATATCAATAAGCACAGTGCCATCATTCTGGTGAGCCATGATATTGGTTCCGTAATACAAAACGTGAAAAATATAGCATGCGTCAACCAACATTTGCATTATCATGCACAGAAAGGAATAACAGACGAATGGATTCAAACAACAACCGGATGCCCCATCGATTTGTTAGGACATGGCGATATGCCACACCGAGTACTGAAAAAACATCAGCATCCGGATACGATATGATACACCACAGCAAAATATACCGGTAATTTGCCATCCTTTCCATTAAAGTAATCTAAATAGGGAAAGAACTGCAAAAAAGTTTGTACTTTTGCCCAATCATGGGTTTTCATCAAAACAGCTATAAATAAAGAAATTACAAGAAAACAGAAAGTTCATATAATGTAAATCAATAAAAAACAATGAAACAGTTCAAGAAAGTAGACTTCATCATGGGATGGCTTACCTTTGCCATTGCTGCTTTTGTTTATTGCAGCACAATTGAGCCCACTGCTAGTTTTTGGGACTGTCCGGAGTTTATCACCTCGGCCTATAAGTTAGAGGTGGGACATCCTCCTGGCAACCCATTCTTTATGCTTACAGCAAACTTATTCACTCAATTTACCGATGATCCTACCCAAGTAGCACGCATGGTAAATATTATGTCGGCTCTCTTTAGTGCCGGTTGTATTCTCTTCCTATTCTGGAGTATATCACATCTAGTACGGAAACTGGTATGCGACGACTCTTCTAACATGTCCTTAGGACAACTCATCACAATCGAAGGAAGTGCTTTGGTTGGTGCTTTAGCCTATACATTTAGCGACACTTTCTGGTTTAGCGCTGTTGAAGGAGAAGTGTATGCCTACTCTTCTTTGTTTACGGCTATGGTATTCTGGCTCATTCTAAAATGGGAAGAACATGCTGACGAACCGCATAGTGACCGCTGGTTGGTACTGATTTCTTATATGACAGGAATCTCTATCGGTGTACACCTACTTAACCTGCTTTGCGTTCCTGCATTGGTCTTGGTGTGGTATTATAAACGCAATCCAAACGCAACACTTAAAGGTTCGTTGTTGGCTTTAATAGGATCTATGGTGCTGGTTGCAGCTGTATTATATGGCATTGTACCAGGCATTGTAAAAGTAGGCGGATGGTTTGAATTGCTCTTTGTAAACAGTTTGGGCATGCCTTTCAATACAGGACTCATCGTATATATCTTCCTCCTTATTGCAGTTGTACTTTGGGCTATCTGGGAAACACAAAAGGGAGAAAGTCGCAAACGAATGAATATCGCATACTTGCTGTCTGTGGCTATGTTGGGCATTCCGTTCTATGGCTATGGATGGGGTAGCATCGTTATCGGCTTGTTACTGTTGGCTGTATTGGGCATCCTTCTTTACTACAAACGCGAAGATGTGCATGTCATAAGCACACGCTTGATGAATACTTCCTTGCTGTGCATGCTGATGATTATGATCGGATATTCTAGCTATGCGCTCATCGTTATCCGCTCCAGTGCGAACCCTCCAATGGACCAAAACTCGCCAGAGGATGTCTTTACATTAGGACAATATCTAAACCGCGAACAATATGGTACTCGTCCTTTGTTCTATGGACAGGCATACACATCGCAAATGAAACTTAAAAACACCAACGACGGTTATTGTGTGCCTGTAACAAAAAAAGGAGCTCCCGTTTATCAGCGTGTAGAAAAACGTCACGCAGACGAAAAGGATGCTTATGAAATTGTACGTCATGACGTAGAATATGTATATGCACAAAACATGTTCTTCCCACGTATGTATTCAGACCGTCACGCACAGGCTTACGAAAGCTGGATGGGAGGCGTAGACGGAAAAACAGAAGTGTTTGACCGATGCGGAGAAATGGTAAACGTGAAAATGCCTAGTCAATTCGAAAACCTGCGCTTCTTTATCAGTTATCAGCTGAACTTTATGTATTGGCGCTACTTTATGTGGAACTTTGTAGGCCGACAAAATGATGTACAAGGTAATGGAGAAGCTGAACACGGCAACTGGATTACCGGTATTTCTTTCTTGGATAACATGCGACTGGGAGACCAAAGCAAACTACCCACCGAACTGAAAGAAAACAAAGGACATAATGTGTTCTACGCACTTCCCCTGTTACTCGGAATCTTGGGCTTACTTTGGCAAATCTATAAGAATGACCGGGGCGTACAACAATTCTGGGTTGTCTTCTTCTTATTCTTCATGACTGGTATTGCCATCGTCATCTACTTGAATCAGACACCAATGCAACCTCGTGAACGCGACTATGCATATGCAGGTTCATTCTATGCCTTTGCCATTTGGATTGGAATGGGTGTTGCAGCCCTAACAGAATGGATTCGTAAATGGATTAAAACTCCTGAAACTGTTACCGCATCAGTTGTTGCACTCATAGCCTTGGCTGTTCCCGTACAAATGGCCAGCCAAACATGGGACGATCATGATCGCAGCGGACGTTATACCTGCCGCGACTTTGGTATGAATTATTTGGAATCACTCGATGAGAAGGGCAATCCCGTAATCTTTACGAATGGTGACAATGACACTTTCCCTTTGTGGTATTTGCAAGAAACAGAAGGATTCCGTACTGATGCACGTGTATGCAACTTAAGTTATCTGCAAACAGATTGGTATATCGACCAGATGAAACGTCCGGCTTATGATTCACCGGCTATCCCTATCAGCTGGAAACGATTCCAATACGTGGGTGGAGTACGCGAAGGAATACAAGTTCATCCAGATGCTTTGAAGCAAGTGATGGAACTCTACAAGGACTCACCGGATGAATTGCGCAAGGCCTTGGGTGACAACCCTTACGAACTGAAGAATATAATCAAACATTGGGTTTTGAACGAAAATCCGGAACTGCAAATTATTCCTACAGACAGTGTGGTTATAACCATAGACAAAGAGGCTGTGAAACGTTCGGGCATGATGCTTGCTGCCGACTCTATTCCAGACGTCATGAGCATATCCCTCAAAGGCAAACGCGCCATCTATAAAAGCGAATTGATGATGCTCGATATGTTGGCTCAAACTAATTGGGAACGTCCTTTATACATTGCCATGACTGTAGGCTCTGATAATTATGGTAACTTGGGAGACCATTTTATACAAGAAGGTCTTGCCTACCGCATCACACCGTTCAATACAAAAAAAACCGGTTGCAATGTAGATACAAATCGAATGTATCACAATGTTATGGATCGATTTAAATTTGGCGGAGCGAACAAACAAGGAATCTATCTGGATGAAACTGTAATCCGCATGTGCTATACACATCGCCGTTTGATGGCTGATCTGGCATTAGAACTTGTAAAAGAGAAAAAAACAGATAAGGCTCTAAAAGTACTACAAAAGAGCGAAGCGGAATTGCCTGCCTATAACATTCCACACAATTATCAAGGTGGAAGCGTAAAAATGGCTCAAGCATATATCGCACTTAACCAAAAAGACAGTGCAGAAAAAATACTTGAGGCTGTAGGCAACAACTCCAAAGAATATCTTGCATGGTATTTAAGCTTGAGCAATCATCGCTTGATGCAATCAAGCAGTGAATGCAGCCTACATCTTTATATCTTGAATGAGGTGAGCCGTTTGCTCAGTATGATTAATACAGAAAAAGCAAATAGCTATACCGCTTCTCTGAATTCTTATGCTGAACAGTGTATTGGCCGAGGCATAAATCTGTATTAATTGGTAGAAAATTAAAATCGATATGATTATAGAACAACCATCTGTATTTCTAAGATGGATCTACCCTAAAGCTTTGTGGCGAATGAACCATCGTGAGAAAGCAGTATATCTGACCTTCGACGATGGTCCTATTCCACAAGCAACTCCCTTTGTGCTTGATGTATTAGATCAATTTGATGCTAAAGCTACCTTCTTTATGGTGGGAGACAATGTGCGAAAACACCCAAAAGAATTCCAAATGGTAGTAGAAAGGGGACACCGTATCGGAAATCATACCTTTCATCATATCGGGGGATTTAAATATCTGAGCAAGAATTATCTTAAAAATGCAGATATGGCCAATGAACTATTGCATACCGATTTATTTCGCCCACCTCACGGATGGATGAAATGGTTGCAATATTTACGCCTAAGCAGAAAATACCGCATCGTGATGTGGGACTTGGTAACACGGGATTACAGCAAATGGATTACCGCAGAACAAATTGTAGAAAACGTAAAACATTATACCCGAAACGGATCCATTATCACATTTCACGATTCACTCAAAAGCATAGACAAACTGAAAACAGCACTGCCTCAGTCACTGCAATGGCTCAAAGAGCAAGGGTATGAATTCAAAACTTTTGATTAAGATGAATGAAACGACTGCAGAAGCATCATTACAACATTTTAAACTATCTGTACTGAATGCAGATGAAATAAAAGCCGAGGCAATACGTCTCGGCTTTTCTGCTTGCGGCTTGGCTCCAGCCGAACCCGTAGACAAGAATCATCAAACATATTATGAAGAATGGATTAAACAAGGAGCTCAAGGTGATATGCACTATCTGGAAAACTATACCGATAAAAGATTTGATCCCCAATTATTGGTGCCCGGAACAAAAACTATTGTCAGTGTTGCACTCAATTATTATCCAAAGTCGTTTATGAAAAGCACAGAAGCACAAATAGCCTGGTATGCTTACGGAAAGGACTATCACGATATCATGAAAGAAAAACTCATGAAACTGATGCTTTATATTAAAAACAGGTTACAGCAACATGAGGATAATATAGAGCTAGGAAGAGCTTTCTGTGATACTGCACCAGTTATGGAACGATATTGGGCATGGCGAGCTGGGTTGGGATGGATAGGAAAAAATCACCAACTGATTGTACCTAAAGCAGGAAGTACCTTCTTTTTAGGAGAACTATTTCTCGTACTACCAGCCAATCAGTACGACCAACCAACCAAAAGACATTGTGGACTATGCCGAAAATGTTTGGAAGCTTGCCCTACTCAAGCACTTACGGAACAAAAATTCGATGCACGACGATGTCTTAGTTATCTGACCATTGAAAACAGAAATGACATTCCACAATGGGCAGCCGCAAATATGGGATCATGCTTTTATGGCTGCGACAGATGCCAAATTGTATGTCCACACATGAACTTTGCAACACCAACAACCGAAGAACGCTTCTATTTAAGCGAAGAGCTGGAAAACATGACCAAGAATCAATGGCTAACACTTGATGTAGAAAACTATAGAAGAATCTTTCGAGGATCGGCCGTAAAACGAGCCAAATACGAAGGCTTGATGCGAAATATCAATGCTATTAAGACGCATTTACAGCACGACAAAGATGAGGACTCATAACGTTCTAGAAAACAAGATACAAAAAAAGGGGGCTTCACAGCTCCCTTTCTTCTAAAACTAAACCTTAACTATGAAAAAATCTAATGTTTATTCGACTACAAAAGTCAGAAAAAATTTCTGAATCAACAACAGATAAACAAACAAGACTTTCTTATTTATATATATTTAACGTATTCTCTCCGAGTATTTTTCGGTTTAAACAGCTCTATCTTACAATACTCTATTGTAAAATGGTTATCTTTGCATCCACAATTGATTTATACGTATTTTTCAATGAAAAAACTCTTTATAGAAACCTATGGCTGCCAGATGAATGTGGCAGACAGCGAAGTAGTAGCCTCTGTCATGAAAATGGCGGACTATGAAATCTGTGACTCTTTGGATGAAGCTGATGCTGTATTCCTTAATACATGCTCCGTAAGAGATAATGCTGAACAAAAGATTATCAACAGATTAGAGTTTTTCCACTCTCTCAAGAAAAAAGGGAAAAAACTGATTATCGGTGTATTGGGATGCATGGCCGAACGAGTAAAAGAAAAACTAATTGAAGAACATCATGTTGATGTAGTTGTAGGACCTGATGCATACATGGCACTGCCCGACCTAATTGCTCAAGTTGAATTAGGACACAAAGCTATCAATGTAGAACTCTCTACAACTGAAACATATCGCGACATCATACCACAGCGTATCTGTGGCAAACAAATCGGCGGTTTCGTAAGCATTATGCGTGGATGTAATAATTTCTGCCACTATTGCATTGTACCTTACACACGAGGCAGAGAAAGAAGCAGAGATGTAGAAAGTATCCTTAACGAAGTACGCGACTTAAGAGACAGGGGTTTCAAAGAGGTTACTCTTTTAGGCCAAAATGTCAATTCATACTTATGGAAAGACGAGAGTGCAAACAACACTGTAGACTTCCCTACTCTTCTTCGTATGGTAGCACATGAGGCAAAAGGCATGCGCGTTCGCTTCACAACTTCACATCCAAAAGACATGAGCGACGAAACTCTTCGGGTCATTGCCGAAGAACCAAATGTCTGCCGCTTTATACACTTACCCGTTCAAAGCGGAAGTAATCGCATTTTGAAACTCATGAACCGAAAATATACACGCGAATGGTATTTGGAACGCGTGGAAGCAATCCGCAGAATTATTCCTGATTGCGGGCTCAGCACAGACATATTTGCCGGATATTGTTCAGAAACAGAAGAAGACCATCAAGAATCTCTCTCTTTAATGCGTACCTGCGGTTATGACAGTGCCTTTATGTTCAAATACTCTGAACGTCCGGGTACTTATGCCTCTAAGTACTTAAAAGATGACATTGATGAAGAAACAAAAGTGCGTCGCCTGAACGAACTCATAGCCTTACAGAACGAATTATCTGCAGAAAGTAACAGAAGATGTATCGGAAAGGTATATGAAGTGTTGGTAGAAGGAGTTAGCAAAAGATCTAAAGATCAACTTTTCGGCAGAACTGAACAAAACAAAGTTGTAGTATTCGACAGAGAGAATCATCGCATAGGAGACTTTATTCACGTTCTTATCACGGATAGTTCTTCGGCAACCTTGAAAGGAACTGCTGTCAGCGAAACAACAAAAAACAATGAAAAAGAGTAAACGTAGAAAGAACCTTTCGGGCATGCAGGTGTTTACTTCATGCATCAGCACAGCCATGGTGCTGATCCTTTTTGGCCTGGTAGTATTTTTTGTACAGATGGCATATAACCTTTCTGAATCGGTAAAAGAAGATTTCGTTGTTACCGTACTTCTCTCTGATGAAACCAACAACAAAACCATTCAAACAAAATACACCAGTGAGATGAAGCAAAAGCCTTATATAAAGCAATTTGACTTCATTACAAAAGAGCAGGCACTAAAAGAACATATAAAAGAAATGGGTACTGATCCAAAAGAATTCCTAGGATCTAATCCATTTTCGCCTTCCTTAGAGGTTCATTTAAAAGCTAATTACGCCAATACAGACAGCCTTACATGGATTGCACAAGACCTAAAAACCGATACGCGAGTCATTGACGTTGTTTACCAAAAAGACCTCATTGACAATCTCAACAAAAACCTGAAACGTGTCAGTGTCGTACTTCTTGTTTTGGCAGCTTTACTTACCTTTGTATCGTTCAGTCTGATAAACAGTACTGTTAAAATGACACTCTATGCCAATCGTTTCATGATTCATACAATGAAACTGGTTGGTGCTCGTTGGAGCTTTATTCGCAAACCATTTTTAGCAAAAAGTTTTTGGATAGGATTAGGATCTGCCGTCCTGGCCAACTTTCTGTTAATAGGAGGCATACATCTATTCATACAATACGACCCGATATTGCTCGAATTGGTAAACATACAAATGATTGGCATCATGGCAGCTGCCGTTACACTTACAGGAATCGTATTGACATGGGGCTGTTCTTTTTTATCAGTCAATAAATTTTTAAAGATGAAAGCCAGCGAACTTCATGAAATGTAATAAAAAATAATATTATGGACAAAAGAAACTTTGCATTCGGCAAGACCAACTTTATCTTGCTGACCATAGGAATGATCATTGTCATCTTAGGTTTTATCCTAATGGCGGGTCCAGGAAGTACAGAAGAAACGTTTAACCCGGAAATATTTAGTGCCCTACGCATTAAAATTGCTCCGGCAACATGCCTGTTTGGTTTCCTTTTTATCATTTATGGCATCTTGTTTAAACAAAAGAATGAAAAATAAAACAACATACTTTCATGACTAATTTTGAAGCACTTTTCATGGGTGTTCTGCAAGGATTAACAGAATACCTCCCCGTAAGCAGCAGCGGCCACTTGGCCATAGCCTCTAATTACTTTGGCATTGACGGAGAGTCTAACCTTACTTTTACAATTACCGTTCATGTTGCCACAGTATTGAGCACATTGGTCATTTTATATAAAGAAATAGCTTGGATATTCAAGGGCTTATGCCGACCAGTTGGACCAAATGGTATTAACAAGGAACAGAAATACGCCCTAAACATTCTTGTTTCTATGATACCGGTAGGCATCGTAGGAGTATTCTTTAAAGATTATGTAGAAGAGATTTTCGGAAGTGGCTTACTGATTGTAGGTATCTGCTTGCTGATAACAGCATCCTTACTTTCCTTTTCCTATTTTGCCAAACCTCGTCAAAAAGAAAATATTTCATTAAAGGATGCATTTATCATCGGACTGGCTCAAGCCGTTGCCGTACTGCCGGGTGTATCACGTTCCGGCTCTACAATCGCTACCGGGTTGATGCTGGGTAATAAAAAAGAAAAACTGGCTCAATTCTCATTCTTAATGGTCATTCCTCCAATATTGGGCGAAGCATTGCTTGACATTCTCAAAGCAATGAAGGAAGGTGTAACAGCAACAACTGGTGATTTATCACTTACCGCCTTAGGTATCGGTTTTGCTGCTGCATTCATTTCTGGCTGCATTGCTTGCAAATGGATGATTGATATCGTCAAAAAAGGAAAACTTATTTATTTTGCTATTTACTGTGCCTTAGTGGGCTTCTCACTCATTATCTCACATGCATTCTAAAGAATATAATTTTAAAGAGGGTGAAATCCTCTGCTTTGACAAACCATACGAATGGACTTCGTTTGGACTAGTTGCAAAAGTGCGCTACGCACTTTGCAAGAAACTAAAGATTAAAAAACTTAAAGTAGGACATGCCGGAACACTCGACCCGCTTGCTACAGGTGTTTTGATTATCTGCACCGGTAAGGCTACCAAAAAAATTATGGAATTACAGGCGCATACAAAAGAATATATCGCCACCATAAAACTAGGTGCCACTACGCCATCCTTTGACTTGGAAAAAGAAATCGATGCCGTATATCCAACAGAACACATTACACAAGAACTGGTGAAAGATACACTTAAAAAATTTGTAGGAACCATCGAGCAAGTTCCACCAGCCTTCTCAGCTTGTAAAGTAAATGGTGACCGCGCTTATGACTTGGCACGCAAAGGAGAAACAGTGGAATTAAAAGCCAAGACTTTAATTATCGATGAAATAGAACTTATGCAATGCCAGTTGCCCGAAATAGTAATTCGAGTAGTATGTAGCAAAGGCACCTATATCAGAGCATTAGCACGCGACATCGGCGAAGCACTTCAAAGTGGAGCACATCTGACAGCTTTGCGCAGAACCCGTATTGGAGAATATAAGGTAGAAGATTGCCTCAAAATAGAAGACTTTCCGGAGTGGCTTGCCAAGCAGAACATAAACGTCACCGAAGAAAAACAATCATAAATCAACGAACATTAAAGGAAACTATTTAAATATGAAATTATCCGATTTTAAATTCAAACTCCCAGAAGACCGCATCGCATTGTACCCCACATTCCATCGCGATGAGTCTAGATTAATGGTTCTACACAAAAAAAGCGGCACCATAGAGCACCGTGACTACTTCAAAGATATTTTGGATTATTTTGACGATAAGGATGTGTTTATCTTTAATGACACCAAAGTATTTCCTGCACGTTTATACGGAAACAAAGAAAAAACCGGAGCACGTATCGAAGTATTTTTGTTGCGCGAGCTAAACGAAGAACTACGCTTGTGGGATGTGCTGGTAGACCCTGCCCGTAAAATCCGAATCGGAAACAAACTATATTTTGGTGAAGACGATTCTATGGTAGCAGAAGTAATTGACAATACTACTTCCAGAGGACGAACACTAAGATTCCTATATGATGGTCCGCATGATGAATTCAAGGATGCACTCTACTCTTTAGGAGAAGCACCACTGCCACGATTCATCAATCGCGAAACAGAACCAGAAGACATGGAACGCTTTCAATGCATCTTTGCCAAAAACGAAGGAGCCGTTACCGCACCAACTTCAGGCTTGCACTTCTCTCGCGAACTGATGAAGAGAATGGAAATCAAAGGTATAGACTTTGCTTTTGTCACCATGCATTGCGGTTTGGGAAATTTCCGCGATATTGATGTAGAAGATCTTACGAAACATAAGATGGACAGCGAAGAAATGATTGTCAATGCTGATGCTTGCCGCATCGTAAATCAAGCAAAAGACAACGGTCATAAGATTTGTGCTGTCGGAACCACGGTTCAGCGTGCCATAGAGTCTGCTGTCGGAACAGATGCTCATCTGAAAGAATTCCAAGGATGGACTAACAAGTTTATCTTCCCACCTTATGATTTCAGTGTAGCAGATGCCATGGTGGCTAACTTCTATCTACCCTATAGCACTCTGCTGATGCTGACAGCCGCATACGGAGGCTACGAGTTGGTAATGGAGGCCTACAATCAAGCCTTAAAAGAAGGCTACCGTTTTGGTTCATACGGTGATGCTATGCTGATATTAAACGACTAATCAGCAAATACTATATGACAGATTTATTTTTAAGTTTGGGCAGTAACCAGGGTAACCGAAAAGAGTTGCTTCAAAAAGCTGTCCGGCTAATAGAAAATGAGATAGGGCACATTTGTACCCTATCTCATTTTTATGAAACAGCTCCTTGGGGATTTGAATCGGACAATATGTTTCTCAATGCTGCAGCACACATTCAAACCGATAAAAATCCAACAGAAATCCTATTATGCACACAATCCATTGAGAAGTTGCTTGGAAGAACAACAAAAAGCAGCAATGGTGTTTATCATGACCGAACCATTGACATAGATATACTTTTTTATGGCGACCTATGCATGGACAAGAATATCATTGATCCATACGGACAACCGAAACGCCTCACCTTGCCACACCCTTTATTGCATTTACGAGACTTTGTCTTAAAGCCAATGGTAGAGATTGCACCAACCTTCATTCATCCGCAACTACAAGTTTCCATCTGTACTCTTTGGCAACTTCAACAAAGCAGTATGCAGACCGGTAATGTTAAATAAAAGAGGTTTTCATCTTTATTAATACCGAAAATAAGGTAAAAGGCTCAAAAGTAACTAACTTTGCAGTTATTAAAATGTGGATAGATTTGGGCGGCTTGCAACCACGGTAAAAAATGCTAAATACAGACAATATAGTCCTGAACGCATTCCTACCCAATGAAACCCCATTCTTGTTTTTTTTATCTTATTAAATCTTATAAAAATGGGTTATTTATTTACTTCAGAATCAGTTTCAGAAGGTCATCCAGACAAGGTGGCCGATCAAATTTCAGATGCCGTATTGGATCAACTTTTGGCTTTTGATCCCAACTCCAAAGTGGCATGTGAAACAATGGTTACTACCGGACAGGTAATTATTGCCGGTGAGGTTAAATCAAAAGCTTATGTTGACTTGCAGGAAGTAGCACGCGAAACCATTCAACGCATTGGCTATACCAAAGCAGAATACAAGTTTGAAGCAGAAAGTTGCGGCGTATTATCTGCCATTCACGAACAAAGTGCAGATATTAATCGCGGTGTAGACCGTCAGGAGCCGGAAGACCAAGGAGCAGGCGACCAAGGTATGATGTTTGGCTATGCTACCAATGAAACAGAAAACTACATGCCTCTTTCATTAGATTTGGCACATAATATTTTGCGCGTATTGACAGAGATCCGCAAGGAAGGCAAACAAATGACTTATCTTCGTCCAGATGCCAAAAGTCAGGTAACCATTGAATATGACGACCTGGGCAAACCGGTACGTGTAGACACAATTGTTGTTTCAACACAGCACGATGACTTTATCCAACCCTCAGACTCATTGAGTCAGGAGGAAGCCGACCAACAAATGTTGAATCAGATTCATAAAGACGTTATCGAAATCCTGATGCCAAGAGTTATTGCCGGCATTCACAACCAAAACATCCTGAACCTGTTCAACGACAAGATTACCTATCACGTAAATCCAACAGGAAAATTCGTAATCGGAGGTCCTCATGGAGATACCGGATTGACAGGACGTAAGATTATTGTAGATACCTATGGAGGTAAAGGAGCACATGGTGGCGGTGCATTCTCAGGAAAAGACCCATCTAAAGTGGACCGCTCAGCAGCTTATGCTGCACGTCATATTGCAAAAAACATGGTGGCTGCAGGTGTAGCAGATGAAATGTTGGTACAAATCAGTTATGCCATCGGTGTGGCCGACCCTATCAACATTTATGTAAACACTTACGGCAAAAGCCATGTAAACATGAGCGACGGAGAAATTGCGCAAGAAATAAGCAAGATTTTCAGCTTGCGTCCACAAGCAATTGAAAAGAGACTAAAACTGCGCAACCCAATATACGAAGAAACTGCAGCTTATGGCCATATGGGACGTCAATGCGAAAAAGTTACCAAAACTTTTACCAGCAGATATATGGACACCAGAACTATGGAAGTAGAACTCTTCACTTGGGAAAAATTGGACTATGTAGATGAAATTAAAAAAACATTCAACTTGTAATGAATCAGATTAAATCAGTTTGTGTATACAGTGCCTCCAGCACCAAAATCAATGAGATATATTTTGAAACAGCAAGCCGATTAGGGCAATTGTTGGCTCAAAAAGGCATTCGTCTGATAAATGGTGCCGGCTGCTTAGGCTTGATGAAAGATTGCGCGGATGCTTGTCTCAATGCAGGCGGACAAGTAACCGGTGTCATTCCACGCTTTATGACAGAACAAGGATGGCATCATACCGGACTGACAGAATTGATTGTTACAGAAGATATGCACACCCGCAAACAGACAATGGCTCATCTTTCAGATGCAGCCATTGCTCTGCCAGGCGGTTGTGGCACTTTAGAAGAATTGTTGGAAGTAATCACCTGGAAACAACTTGGCATTTATCTGAAGCCTATCGTTATCCTTAACACCAACAATTATTACGATCCGCTGCTACAAATGCTAGAGAAAGCTGTTGACGAACATTTTATGCGTCCAGAACATCAAGCAATATGGCATGTAGCCCAAACACCCGAAGAAGCAATAGAACTGATACACTCCATCCCCATGTGGAATAAAGATGTACGCAAATTTGCAGCGATATAATGAAACAAACTGACACCCTTTCCTGGGCAGCCAATTACCGACATACTTTTTTCGACAACAGTGTATTCTTACATCCCGAAATCAGCAGCGAACATATGGGGATTATCGAATACCGGCAGCCCTACCAGCTCCATACAGATGACAGTATTTCCGCACTCATCCTCTTTATTTTCATGATATTTGTGGTAACCCTTTCACGAAGCTGCAAATATATGCAGAAACAAGCCCGCGAACTGTTCAATCCTCCTCGCGAATATCATAATCTGTTCAATGATGAACCGCTGGGAAAGGAAAAAAGTACCACTATACTCACAGGCCTTACCTTGTTGGTGATGCCTCTGTTGTTGTTTTCCATTCATCAATCATCCTTATTAGTTTACACAGGAATCATCCTTTTTTATTACTTGTCGAAGAAATTACTATATCATTTTATAAATTGGATTTTCTTTGACAAAATAAAAAACAATAAATGGAATGAGGCATATTCTTATATCTTTTCCATAGAAGGAATTCTTCTTTTTCCATTTCTTTTGCTATCTGTGTATTTTGATTTAAGTGCACTGCAAATCTTTCTTTTTACGGTAAGTGTGGTCATATTGTCAAAGATTGTCTTGATTTATGAGTCTTATATAATCTTTTTTCCGAAAATATATGGCATTCTGCATTTAATTGTGTACTTTTGTGCCCTTGAAATTGCACCTTTGCTCTTTTTATGCAGAGCATTAGCATATATCAATAAAAGTTTCGTTTAAAAATATAGGACATTTGTTATGATTAAGAAGATTCTGGTTTCACAGCCAAAACCATCTTCGGAAAAGTCTCCGTATTATGAGATTGCCTCTAAATATGGTGTTGAACTTGTATTCAGACCATTTATAAAGGTAGAAGGGGTTTCAGCAAAAGAATTCCGCCAGCAAAAGATCTCCATTTTAGATCATACAGCTATTGTATTTACTTCGCGTCACGCCATTGATCATTTTTTCCAACTCTGCAAGGAAATGCGTATCACGATTCCGGAAGACATGAAGTATTTTTGCATCACTGAAACGGTAGCTTTGTATATTCAGAAATATACACAATACAGAAAGCGCAAAGTATTCTTTGGAGCAACAGGAAAAATCAATGATTTGATTCCTGCAATGGTTAAACACAAAACTGAGAAGTTTTTTGTTCCACAATCGGATGTACACACCGATGAAATCAAGGAATTGTTTGACTCTAAAAAACTACAGCACACAGAAGGTGTCATGTATCGTACAGTCAGCAACGACTTTGAGGAAGGCGAAGCATTTGACTACGACATGCTGATTTTCTTTAGCCCATCAGGAGTACAGTCTCTGCTGAAAAACTTCCCAGACTTTCAGCAAAAAGACATTGCTATCGGCTGCTTTGGACCGACTACAGCAAAAGCCGTCAAAGATGCCGGACTAAAATTGAACTTAGAAGCTCCTTCTGAGAAATATCCGTCTATCACAGCTGCATTGGACGCTTTCATCAAAGAAGCCAACAAGAAATAAACAAACAACAGAAATGAACGCACTTAGTGCGTTCATTTCTGTTTAACACAATATCAACAAACATGACCGAAATCACAGCACACCCTTTTTCATTCAGCAAGAAAGAGCATTTGTGCAGTAAGCGCATCATTGACACACTATTTGACGGAGGAAGTAAATCTTTCTCTGCCTATCCTCTGCGCGCCGTGTTTCGTCCACTCCCCACAGAGTGTGATGAATGCCTGGTCAGCGTACTGATTTCTGTATCTAAAAAACACTTCAAACGTGCTGTTCACCGTAACCGTGTCAAAAGACAAGTCCGAGAATCATACCGCAAAAACAAACATTTGCTTTATGATATGCTCAAGTGCACACCACAAGCACCCCGACATCTTGCACTGGCTTTTTTATGGCAAGCAGACGATTTAAAAAACACGGCTGCAATAGAAGTCAAAATGCAAAACTTGTTGCAACGTATCTCTGAATCTATAGCCAAACAATATGAACAACATGAAACAATTGTGGAATCTACTGAATAAACTGCTCGTTCTTATTCTTACAGCTCCTATCTTGTTTTACAGAAACGCCATCTCACCGCTTACCCCTCCAAGTTGCCGTTTTACGCCTACTTGCTCCCAATATGCTTTGGAGGCAATTCGCAAATATGGTCCGTTTAAAGGACTTTATCTTGCAATACGACGAATTTTGCGCTGTCATCCTTGGGGCGGTTCCGGCTATGACCCAGTGCCATGAACAGACTTCCTTATATAAACATCCATACACACCGCAAACGTCAAGCCAACGAACAAAGCATTCTCTCGATTTACGATTTAAGTCCGGAGTCTGCTCTCCCGGAACATGACTATGTGTCGTATGGCATTCATCCATGGTACATCCCTGCAAATTGGGAATCTCATTACTCCAAACTTCAAGAACATTGGTTACAACCAGATAACTTATTCGTGGGCGAATGTGGCTTCGATCCCAACAGCATTCACCCTCTGTCCCTTCAGGAAACAGTATTTGTATGTCAAGCTCAATGGGCCAAGAAACATGCTATGCCCGTAATCTTGCATTGTGTCAAATCCATAGACCGCATCATCTTTCACTATAAACGCATTCGTCCCGATGCACCCTGGATTTTACACGGATTTCGCGGCAACCCTATACAATTAGAACAATTGCTCCATTTGGGATTTTACGTCAGTTTTGGAATATATCATAACCCCGAAAGCGTAACCCTTTGCCCACCGGACCGATTTTATCTGGAAACAGATGATAGTCCGGTTCCCATATCTGATGTATATCAACAAATAGCAGAAATCAGAAAGTGCAGCCTGCAACAGCTAATCATCCAACAGACAGAAAACACCCACCGCATACTTAAAAAGCGGCATCATGCGTAAATCATTGAAAATTAAAATGCTTTTAGTTGCAAGTTTCCCTTAAAGGTCGTACTTTTGCGCAACACATAAAAACTTAACTAAAAATAAAGCAGATTCATACGATGAACTTTGTAGAAGAATTGACATGGAGAGGCATGGTACACACCATCATGCCAGGAACAGAAGAATTGTTGAACAAAGAACAAGTAACAGCCTACTTGGGCATCGACCCAACAGCAGACTCTTTACATATCGGTCACTTGTGTGGCGTCATGATGCTTAAGCACTTCCAGCGCTGTGGACACAAGCCATTGGCTTTGATTGGAGGAGCAACAGGAATGATTGGCGACCCGTCCGGAAAAAGCCAGGAAAGAAATTTGCTGGATGAGGATACTTTGCGCCATAACGTAAGTTGCATCAAAAAACAGTTGGCTAAGTTCTTGGACTTTGACAGCGACGCATCAAACCATGCCGAACTGGTTAACAATTACGATTGGATGAAGGATTTCACCTTCTTGGATTTTGCACGCACCGTGGGCAAGCACATCACCGTAAACTATATGATGGCTAAGGACAGCGTACAGAAACGTCTGAACGGAGAAGCACGTGACGGATTGTCTTTCACTGAATTCACTTATCAATTGCTACAGGGATATGATTATTTGTATCTGAACGAAAACAAAAACTGTAAACTACAGTTGGGCGGAAGCGACCAATGGGGCAACATCACAACGGGTACCGAACTAATCCGTAGAACAACTGGAGGCGAAGCATATGCTTTGACTTGTCCGCTCATAACCAAGGCTGATGGCAAAAAGTTTGGTAAAACCGAACAGGGTAACATTTGGTTGAATAAAGAATATACTTCTCCTTATACATTCTACCAATTCTGGTTAAATGTTTCGGATGATGAAGCGAAACGCTACATCAAAATCTTCACAGTACTCGACAAAGAAGTTATTGATACACTTATTGCAGAGCACGATCAAGATCCGGGACAGCGCATCTTGCAAAAACGTTTGGCTAAAGAGGTCACCATTATGGTTCACAGTGAAGAAGACTATAATATGGCTGTAGAAGCCAGCAACATCCTCTTTGGCAAAGCAACCAAAGAAAGCCTTACCAAATTGGACGAAGCTACACTGCTTGATGTCTTTGCAGGAGTTCCTCAATTTGAGATAAGCCGCGACATCATCGCAAATGGAATCAAGGCTGTAGACTTAATGGCCGAAACAACACAATGTTTTGCCAGCAAAGGAGAAATGCGTAAACTTACTCAAGGAGGAGGTGTATCTTTGAATAAAGAGAAGCTGAACGCCTTCGATCAAGAAATTACAACCGCCGACTTACTCGATGACAAATATTTGTTGGTTCAGCGTGGTAAAAAGAACTATTTCTTGATTATTTGTAAATAAAACCATAGAAAAGCTTGCAAGATAGGATTTTTTATCCTATCTTTGCAACGCTTTCCAAAAGAAAGCAGTTAGGATTGGACTATGGTGTAATGGCAGCACAACAGGTTTTGGTTCTGTTTGTCCAAGTTCGAATCTTGGTAGTCCAACTATAAAAAGCGTAAATAGTTAAACAACAACTATTTACGCTTTTTTTATTATTACTTCATAAACATCTCCTTATACAGTCGTAACACTGTAACCCATCTCGAAAAAACAAGGTGACCATTCGTTAAAAACAAATAGTCACCTTATTATATATATTAGAAGCGTGGCAAAAACGTTACAGCCCGTTCTAAATATTTTCGATCCGTTTCATCAAAGGTATTTTTTGTCCGACTGTCTATATCCAAAACGGCACAAACTTCTCTGCGTTCGTCAAACACCGGCACAACAATCTCGCTCTCCGAAAGCGATGAACAAGCTATATGTCCGGGAAACAAGTGCACATCAGGCACCACCAAAGTTTGTTTCTCCTTCCATGCTGTGCCACACACCCCACGTCCGTAAGCAATGCGCGTACAAGCAACCGGCCCTTGAAAGGGTCCCAATATCAGCTGTCCGTTATGCACCCTATAAAATCCTGTCCAGAAAAAATTTAAGGACTCATGCACTTCAGCAACAAAATTCGCCATGGCAGCCACCCAATCTGTTTCGCCATCCATCAAAGCCTCCAGTCTTGGCAAGAGAGCTTCATAAACTTTTATTTTTTCATTCATTTCCATTTCCTATTTCTCCCTCAAACGACGAGCGATATTGCAATGGCGATACGCCCACTTGTTTTTTAAAAAAAGTACCGAAATACGATGCATTGGGAAAATGCATTTCATCTGATATTTCTTGGATTGTCTTGCGTGTGTTCACCAACAAAAAAATACTTCGCCGCACAATAGCCTTAAACACCAGCTCCTGAGCCGTGTATCCGCTCAGCGATTTGGCAAGAGCCGAAACATATTTTGGCGAAAGACACAATTTGTCTGCATAAAATTCCACGCCTCTTTCATTCATATAATGCTTTTCGATTAGGCGAACTAATTTCATAAACACCTCATGCTTATGTCCGATACCGCCCTGATGCAGCATCATTTTCCGACTATAGATAGAGCAAAGCCGATAAGTCAATGAAATAAGCAACAGTTTGCGCTCATTTTGCACCAACAAGGTTTCTTCACGATTCAGCGTACTGTCAATAAGACTCATATAGCGCGTCACTTCCTCTTCTTCGCCGGTATTCCACACATGACATGGCTTGATAGAAAGCAGCGAATAAGGATAAATCGACAATACGAGATTTCCCATTACATCTCGTATCGGTTCAATATCATAAATCAGGATAAAGATGTCCAAATCATCAGATTCCTGCAAGACCCGTACGAGAGAGTATTCCGGAATGAACAATGTTTCCCCGGCATGGGCAGTATACTCCTCCCGATTCATCATAAACCGGAAACTGCCTTTCTTACATACCACCAGTCCGATACCATTTACTTGGTAAGGAACCTTCAGTAATGATGGGAAGGAGGTAACCTCTCCACCAGAACTGCATATATACATCTTGCTCATAAGAGCGTCATTTAATAGTTTTAAACGTTGTTGTGCTGTAGTCATACGGGTATGTTTGTCCGGAAAAACACTTTCATACCGCTAAGTTAACAATTTTCTTTTAGGATAACGTATGACAAGCACAAATATCATAGAAATAAAACACCCGTAGAAGGTCCATCCGGCTATTTCCTTAAGTGCCGACAGTGTTGCCTGGACCTGAACTTTTCCTTTGGCTGACATAGAAGCCATAATCAAGCCTTCTTCTTCACTGCGTCCCTGCATCTTCGACCCCATAACGGTGCGCTTGAACTGCATTTCAGTTTCGGGTGTCACAGCATCTGTCTGTGCTGCATACATCGTGGTGTAATGCTGCTGTCTGTTTTGCAGTACATTTGTATAGAGCGCCGTACCTATGGAAGGCCCTAGAACCATACGTACTGTCAACATGATACAAATCCATGTAGACAGGTATTTATATGGCATACGCTGGTTGGCATATACTGCAGAAAGTGCATAAAGAATCAGCATTCCGATAGTTCGGATAATAATAGGATACTTCATGCGCTCATACATTCCGGCATTTTGTACCTCGAAATACATAAACAGTGCCGACATGCCGATAAAAAAGAATGCCAATGCAAAGAGATAGCGAAAATGCACCCCTTTGTTGCGTAGGAACAAGATGACAATCACTCCTAACACGTATCCCAAGATACACCAATTTCCAAGCGAAGCATTTTGCCAATTGTCTATCTTCATTCCTATTCCGGTAAATACATTCACCAACAACGAGCTTGAGTTCAGAATCATCAGCAGCAGATACAGCAACACACCCATACGGATGGTACGCAGTTTAAAGATATCCCACAGAAAGTAAGGACTCTTTCTGTATCGGTCCATCAAAAAGAACGCCACACCGCTCACCAAAGCTATACCAGTGGCCCACCATATATTTTCGCTGGCATACCAATCGAGCACTTTGCCATAGATAAACACATACACCAAAGACATCCAAAAGGTACAGAACATCACAACATTGGCAAACTTAGGAAAAGTTATCGGGAATCGGTGTCCCACATATTTGTGATAAGGCATGGTGATAAAGACCAACAAAATGGACACAAGCAACATGCCCATCATATAATAATATACATGCTGCCATTCATATTCATAAGCAAGCCAGGCCGTGAGCCATGTTCCCATTTGACCTAGAATCATAAAAAACAGGTAAATAATAGGCTGGCTATTACTTTTTTCCACGTCCAGATTGTCCCATCCTTTTTCATCTGTAGGCTCAAAACCGGGTGTAATATTTCGTGTGGCTTCCATTCCGAAGGCATATTTAATCAAGGTAAACAAATTAACCATCATCAGCACCATACGGAAGAATCCCATAATCACACTGCAAAGGGCAAGCAAAAATATGCTGTCCGTTTCGGCACACACCATGCTCAGCAAATACATGATTGAGAAGCCCACCAGACACATCATTTTTTGTCGGCGGATACACACCAACTGATAAAAGAAAGGAGCAAAAGCAGCCATACCCACAGAAGTGGCAAAGCTGGCATATTGGATATGCTCGGACATGATGCCCAAGCCACTCATCATCTCGCCGCTGTTTACGGAATACGTTCCACCCACCGTCAAAATAGGAAGAAACAAAAACAGCAGGATAAGTATGCCCAGTGGTTTGGGCACCCAGTTATAGAACGGATAATTTCTTGGACACGAAGGCATAATACTACAGTTTAGCTTTTACAATTACCATCATGCCGGCAGCCAGTCTGTCGTGATCTTCTGCAGGCATTTCTTCAAAATCAATACGTACGGGTATGCGTTGCTGTATTTTCACAAAGTTGCCGGCAGAATTGTCGGTAGGTACTAAAGAATACTTAGAACCTGTTGCTCCCGAAATTGCCGTAACTTTTCCCTTGAATGTTTTGTCTTTGAGTGCATCAACCGTTATTTCTACCTCTTGTCCTATATGCAGATTTTCAATTTGCTTTTCTTTATAATTTGCAATGACCCATTTTTGTGTATTCGGAATGATATTGGTAATGGTTTGTCCTGCATTGACCAATTGTCCTTCTTCCAGAGCACGTCTACCCAACTTTCCGTCGCATGGTGCTACCACCACGGTATAGGACAAGTTCAGTTTGGCCATTTCCAGGGCAGCTGTAGCTCTTTGAATGGCAGCTTCGGTATTGGCTTTTCTTGTTGAAACTTCTTTCACTCCCGAATGAGCCGCACGCTGCTGACGCACCAGCGCATCTTTTTTCTTCAAAGTGGCCGCATATTCTGTTTCTATCTGCTCCAGCTGTATCGGTGTTGCGGCATTGCGAGCCACCAGATTCTGATAGCGTTGGCGGTCTTTTTCGAGTTTGGCAAGGCGTACTTCTACCTCTGCAAGTGAAGCTTCAAAAACCGAGGCTTTATTTTCAGTAGTAATTAATGAAGCATCTATCACATGGGCTCCGGCTTGTGCATCTTTCAAAGCTGCTTCTGCTTCCATCACTCGGATTTTATATTCACGGTCATCCAAAATAAGCAAAGTATCTCCTTTGCGCACATTTTGGTGTTCTGTGAAGCAAATTTTCTTGATATATCCCGATGCCCTCATGTTTATCGGAGAGATGTATTGTTCGATTTGTGCATCATTGCTCACTTCGGTACGTTTGAAATCCAGAAAGAGTTCTACACTTTGCCAGATACCGATACCCAAGATTGCGATACCGATGATGCTTACAACAATTTGCCAGCGGCGCATTTTTTTTAGTTTCTGCACTTTTTCCTGACGCAAGTCTTTTTCCTGATTATCTAAATTCTTTTCCATTGTTCTATATTATTTTGAAAGTTTATTTGGTTAATGTTTCTATCTTTCCGGTCAGTTTCAGCAAAACCAGGTTGTTCAATTGATATGTATAGTGAGCCGTAATGTAGTTATTCTGTGCCTCGCTCATCCTCATTTCATCCTGCAGCACTTCAGTCATCGAAGCAATGCCTTCTTTATACCGGTCCATGGTCACAGTGTAGACATCCTCTGCCAACAAATAATTATCTTTTTGCTTCAGGAAGTTGCGTTCGCTGTTCATCAAATCGTTGGTTGCATTAAGATATTTTGTCTGTAAGTTTTTACGGGTATTCTCGATGGACAGTTTGGCATTTTCGATATCCATGTTGAGCTTGCGTACCTTGTTTTTCTTGTCCAGTCCGTCGAAGATGGGCACTTGCAGCGAAACACCTATTCCATAATTGGTATACCATCTGCTAGACGGATGATCTTGAAACCAATATCTCGCCTTGTCCGTAAAGGCAGAGGTACCCAAGTTTCCACTCAGTGTCAATGAAGGAATATATCCGTTGCGCACCAGTTTCTTTTGTTTTTCAGTTAGTCTTTTTTGAGTCTCGAGCAACTGCAGTTCGTATAAGTTATCCGAGAGTCCGGTCAGTTCGGTATGCGTCAGTTGTTCGGCCTTTACTCTTTCCAAATCAAAGTCGCCATCAGCAGGATAATCCATGGCATACTTAAGCAGATTCATTTGCTGAACCATCATAGCTTGTGCATTGTCATACTGTACTTTCATGTTATCCAAATTGATGCGCACTCGTTTCACATCTATTTCCATAGCCATCCCATTGTCAAAGAATGCTTCGGTGATATTTTTCAGTTCTTCCAGACGACCGATGTTTTTCTGCAGGATTTCGAGCTGTTCATTGGTTGTTTGTCCCAAATAATAAAGCTTAGAGATTTCCATAATGAGTTCTTCTCGCGCCTTTTCATACGAAAGTTTGTTCATGTGGTCCATGATGCGCGCCATGTCCATCGAAGTATACAGTGTTTGGTTATACAGCGGTAACTGCAGCTTGATGCCGGCACTGGCATTAAACGGTAATGTCTTGGTCACATTGTATGGTTTTCCGAAAGACGACCCGTCTGTAACAGATACCGGTGGCTCGAAATTATCCGTAAAACTAACGTATCCGTTAATCATCGGCAAGAGCCTTGCACGGTTTTCCGAAATGGCATATTGTCCTTTTCTAATTTCGTTTCGTTTGGTTTTCAGCGTGATATTGTTTTCGATACCGATAGCAATACAATCCTCCAAACTCAAGATGTCTTTTGCCAGCATTTGATGCGGCATACATCCGATAAAAGCAAATATGAATAACAGTTTTCTCATAATGTTTGTATTAACTGTCGCAAAAGTACTATCTTTCTTAGAACGAAAGCTATTCACAAAGCTCGAACGATTGTTCATATTTTCCTTTTTCACCCTATATTTACAAAAGGACACAAAAAAGTAATATATACTCTGCAAACAAGCAAAGAAAGAAGTATTCTTAAGACAAAAAGAAAGAAATAATAAAAATGAATGATAAAAGTGTGTGCGAAAACAGAGTTTTTTTATAGATAATCTATATATTTGCACTTGAAAAAAGTGATTAAAAACATTTGATTGTTTAAAACTTGAAAAAACAACTATTATGAAGAAAATCAGAGCAGCCATTGTGGGTTACGGCAATATTGGCCATTATACCCTTCAGGCTCTGGAAGCCGCCCCCGACTTTGAGATTGCCGGTGTGGTGCGTCGCAACGGAGCAGAAAACAAGCCGGCAGAGCTAACTCCTTATGCCGTTGTGAAAGATATTAAAGAACTGGATCAAGTTGACGTAGCTATATTAGCCACTCCAACCCGCAAGGTTGAAGAATATGCCAAAGATATCCTAGCTATGGGTATCAACACTGTGGACAGTTTCGACATTCACACCCAAATCACCTCTTTGCGCCGTTCATTGAACGAAAGCGCTTGCAGCGGAAATGCCGTATCTGTCATTTCTGCCGGATGGGATCCGGGAAGCGATTCTATCGTGCGCACCTTGTTAGAGGCTATTGCTCCCAAGGGTATAACCTATACCAACTTTGGTCCGGGTATGAGTATGGGACACACGGTTGCCGTAAAAGCTATCGAAGGCGTCAAGGCTGCTCTCTCAATGACCATTCCTACCGGAACAGGCATTCACCGCCGAATGGTATATATTGAACTAGAAGAAGGCTACAGTTACGAACAAGTGGCTGCAGCCATCAAGGCTGACGCTTACTTTGTAAACGACGAAACACACGTTATTCAGGTGCCTTGTGTAAACGATTTGCTGGATATGGGCCATGGAGTAAACCTCACTCGTAAAGGAGTTTCCGGAAAGACTCAGAACCAGCTGTTTGAATTCAATATGCGCATCAACAACCCTGCACTGACAGCTCAAGTGCTTGTATGTTGCGCCCGTGCTTCTATGAAACAAAAACCAGGCTGTTACACAATGGTAGAAATTCCGGTTATAGACTTACTGTATGGCGACCGTGAAACATTGATCAGTCATTTGGTATAAAAAAACACACAAACACTTTATTATATTAAACACGCCTCAAGAGTTAAAATTATAATTCTTTGAGGCGTGCTTCGTATAATTTTGTATATAAATATGACTTAATAAAGTTTAATTTGTAAAATTGTAGACCTAAATAATGAGATAAAATAGCCTATTGCGTTATTTTTAGTAAAATAAACCTGCTTATCACACCATATTTTCATATTCCTCGTATATTTGCATCAACTAAATCAATTTTTTGAACTAAACTAAATTATATTATTTATGAGAAGATCTGTACTATTTTTACTGGGAGCTATGGCTTTAGGCACAGCTCAGGCACAAAGAAATGTTGACGGAAACAAGTTTTGTGACAACTGGTCTATCGGTTTGAATGTGGGTACTGTAACTCCATTAACCAATCACCCTTTCTTTAAGAGTATGCGCCCAACTTGGGGTATCACCATCAACAAACAACTTTCTCCAATCTACGGATTGACTTTGGAAGGTATGACCAGCATCAATACAAACGATAGCTACACCGCTTTCGACATGTATAATGTAAGCTTGTTAAACCGCTTGAATCTGAACAACATTTTCGTTCCTTATAAAGGAAAGCCTTATTTGTTCGAAGTAGAAGCAGTAGGAGGTTTCGGATGGTTCCGCAACACCAATCCTTATTGGAAGTCTGGCGATAAAAAAGACCGCGACCATGTTTCTGCAAAAGCTGGCTTGAATCTGAATTTCAACGTAGGCAAGAAGAAAGCATGGACCGTAGCTTTGAAACCGGCTGTTATTTGGGATATGACTGTTGTCGGACGCGAGCACTTAAACATGAATGCAGACCGTGCTGCGTTTGAACTTACTGCCGGAGTGGTTTATCGCTTCAAGAACAGCACCGGAAAACATTATTACTCTGTTGAGTGCGACCGTAGCGAAATTGATGCTCTGAATGCAATGATTTCAACCATGCGTCAGGATATCGCTGACAAGGATGGACAGTTGGAGAAAGCCAACTCTCAAATCAACAGCTTGCAGAATGACTTGAACGACTGCCGCAACAAGAAACCTGCTGTTCAGCAGACTGCTAAAGTGGAGCAGAGCTACTTCGTAACATTCCGCCAGGGTAAGAGCAGCATTGATCCGATGCAGATGCCAAGCATCGAAAGCCTTGCCAAGAACTTGAAAGAGAACAGCGATGCCAAGGTAACTATCTCTGGTTATGCTTCTCCTGAAGGTAATGCTGAATTCAACCAGAAACTGTCACTGAAACGTGCAGAAGCCGTTAAGAAGGTATTGGTTGAAAAGTACAACATCGAAGAAGGACGCATCATTACCGAAGGTAAGGGCGTAGGAAGTGTGTTCGGAGAACCAAACTGGAACCGCGTAAGTATTTGTATCATCAAATAAAAACTTTTAAAAGAGTATCTGCTGATTGCAGATACTCTTTTTTTATTCTGAAACAATCGACCGGCATGCCACGCGGTCTATCTTTCCATTTTCTGTTCGGGGCAAAGAAACTACAAAAACTATTTTCTTCGGAGCATGATAACGAGGCAGGACTTGCGCCGCTGCAGTGAGCCATTGCTGCACTGTTGCATCGTCAGGCCGGGATGTTTCTGCCAACAACACCACACGTTCGCCATAATATATGTCGGGCGCTGCAGTCAATGCAAACGAGAATGAGAATACTTGTTGTAGTGCCCGTTCGTCTTCTTCTATCTGAATTTTCACGCCACCGCTGTTGATTACATTGTCTGCTCTGCCAAGAACAGCAAACGACCCATCGGGAAAAAGCACGGAGCGATCGTTGGTTTCCAAGGGTTCGTTGCATACATCGGGCACAGACACAACCAGTGTTTCGCGTGTTGATAAACTAACTTGCACCCCGGGCAAAGGAGTATAATGCGCAGACTTGTCTGAACCGTTCAAGCATCTCATGGCTATGTGCGACAAGGTTTCGGTCATGCCGTAGGTTGAATATATCCGGCAGGGAAATGTCTGAATCTCCTTCTCCAAGGATGTATCAATCGCTCCCCCGCCTATAATCACCACACGAGCTGCCTGCAGTATGTTACGTTCGCCCTCTGTCTGTAAAGAAGAAGCCAGCTGTAAGGGCACCATCGAAAGAAAATCCACACATTGCTTCAAACCGACTAACGGATGTGCCGAGGGGGCAACAACAATCAGACGCATACCGGCAACCAAGGCACGCACCACCATCATCTGTGCTCCGATATATTTCAGATTCATACACAGCAATAAAGACTCTCCGCTTTTTAAGTCCAGGAAACGACACGTACGACAAGCACTGTTCACCATAGCTTCTTTAGCCACCCTCATCTGTTTCGGTTGTCCTGTTGATCCGGATGTCTGAACATTCATGGCTGATTGTGTTGAAAACCATTCTACAAGAAAGTTAAATAAATCATAATACTCTTCTTGTTTTCGTTTCTTGATTATATCCCTCACAGCACATACAGACGTTGCATCGATTCGCCACTCATCCAACAAAAGCGCTTGCTTTTGGATGTCACGTTCAAGATTCATCAGTGAGACTCCTCCTTTCTGTAATTGGCAAACCAAAGTGCATCTCCGCGTACTTCCAGCCTTGGCTCAGCAACATTGTCGGTAAACAACTGTCCGGTACCCAAGCCTTGCGGCATGGTTGTCTGCAAATGGGCGCACCATTGTGCAATGGCATTCAGTCCGATATTGGATTCAAGAGCCGACGTAATCCACCATCCGATATTTCTTTTCTCGGCTTCGCGAATCCACTCTCCTGCTCCTTTCATGCCTCCATGCAGCGAAGGCTTCAGAACCAGGTATTGGGGGCAGGTTTCGTCCAGTAGTTTCTGCTTGTCTTCCAATTCGTGAATGCCTATCAATTCTTCATCAAAAGCTATAGGCAAGGGACTTGCGTCCGTAATCATACGCATCTGCATGCGCTGTCCTGCACGAATAGGTTGTTCGATGGAATGCAAGTCCAAGGCAGCCAACCGTTGCAGTTTTGCCAGAGCATCGTCGGGTGCAAATGCTCCGTTAGCATCTACCCTCAGTTCAACTACCTCGGGCGGAAAATGTTTCCGTATAAAATGCAGCAGTTCGAGTTCCTGTTCAAAATCAATGGCACCGATTTTCAATTTGACACACCGGAATCCCAATTCAAGCTTGTGTCTGATTTGCTGCAGCATCCACTCATAGTCACCCATCCAGATCAAGCCATTAATCATAATTCCCTGCTCTCCCTTTGCAAACGGAGTGTCCCAAAAAGCCCAAGAACCTTGCTGATGATGCAGCAAGAGTGTTTCCATTCCGAACACCATCGAAGGATAAGCTTTCCATCTTTCGTAATCGATGGACTTGCTTGTCTCGACATCGTCACAGAAACACTTTAGAATTTTCTCATAGTCTGCCACATCATCACAGCTTAGCTGGGGCAACGGGGCACACTCTCCCCAAAATTCTTTCGTCGGGATTGCCTCGTCCATTAGTCTAAGAAACCAACTTTTGCGAGTTGTATAGACACCGCGCGAAGTGCCCGCAGGGCGTTTGAAATGCAACACCCTGGGAATAATATCTATATGCCAATGATTCATTCTCTATATTGTTTTTAGTTTTCTTTCCAAAGATGCTCCATGCATCATGAACTACAAAAATACAATATTCGAAGGAAACTAAAGAATAATATATTATTGATTCTGAACATTTTTATAGATCCGTTTGATTAAGTATCTTTTAGAGAATATAAAATAAGAGTTCTGATAAAAAAATGTAATTTTGCAAAGCTTTTACGTCTGTATGGAAAAATATAGAACATTTTATTTGAATAAAACAAAACTATGAGTAAAAAAGAAACTATGAAGAAGTTACTGTTTATGCTATTTGCCTTCCTATTTAGCAGTTCGTTGAGTGCAGCAATAATCTTGCCAGATTATCCGTTATTTTTCTCGGATGCTCCCAAGAACGGACAATGGGCAGAGAATACAGAATGGTGCTTTATCACCTTGAGAGGCAAGTATATGACAGTAGACAAGACACAGCAAAAAGTAGTGCTCTCTACGAGCAAGCCTGCTGACAATGAAGCCGGAATATGGGCTGTCGTCTTGAATGACAAAAAAGAAGCTAGGATTTATAACAAAGCCATGGGCACATCTATGGTACTTGCTTCTGTTGCACCAAATCCTAATGATAATAAAGAAGGAGGTACTACTTTTCCTTATTTGATAGAAGAAACGTCCTTGTCAGAAGGTGTTATTGGCGCCTGGGATATTACAAAAGGCAAAAATACCGAATTCTATCTGGACAGAGCCGGAAATGAAACGTATAAACTGAATGACAGATATAATCTTTTGTCGTTTTGGACCAATGGCAAAGCGAGTTCTGACGGGGGTTCTCAGTTCAGAGTGGAATCAATTATCAATCGCCTGCCATTTTTAATTTCCGATGCGCCCAATACAAACGATAATAAATGGGGAGAAAAAACGTATTGGTATCAACTGACTCTTCGTGACAAACTCTTGAAATATGTTGCCGGTGACACAGAGCTGCGCTATTGCGACAAAAGCGAAAATACACAAAAAGACGAATGCTACTGGAGTTTTGTAAAATCAGCCAACGGTGGTTATAAAATCTATAATAAAGCTGCCGGACCTGATATGGTGCTTGCTGCAAATAATCCAAAACCTTGGGCTTGGAGCAAAGGAACAGATGTACATCCGGTTATGAAAACTGAAACGCCTACCACGTCACTCCCCAATGGATTTAATGGTGCCTGGAATATCGACCAGATTACTAATGATATCTTCTTAATGGACCGTGAAGGTGGTGAAGCAATCAAAGTGCATGATTATAATGATCATGTAGCTTTTTGGACTGATTATTCCAACCGTTTTGACAACGGATCGCACTTTAAGGTAACTCCAGTGGAGACATTTCCCTTCAATGTATCTGAAGCACCAACAAGCACAGGATTTTCACCGAATACCACCTGGTATCTGCTCACCATCAACAATCACTTTTTGTATTACGACACCAAGCTGAACCATATCGTCAATGTAGCCGAAAAACCACTGAATTATGGCTGTTATTGGGCTTTTGTACAAAAGCCTGGTAGCAATGAATTTGAGATTTATAACGCAGGAGCCGGACCAGATCAAGTATTGTCTTCAGTGCATGTAACCGATGAGGGTACTACTTTTCCTTATATGGCTTCAAAGAACAGCAACAATAACTTAACTCAAGCATGGGAGTTAGTACGAAAAAACGTTTTCAGCGCGAACTTTCATCTGAAGCTTCAAGGAAGTACTGCAAGTTATCTCAACAAAAGAGGAGATAAATTGGCATTTTGGAACAGTAGCAATGCCGTGGAAGATGCAGGTTCTACCCTGAATGTATGGGAGGCAAAACTGTCTGATATACAGCCTCTGATGAATCAGGCAAAAGCAGAATATACTTTTGTCAACGGAACTTTAGAGGCAGCAGGAGGACTAAGTTCCGAAAGTGATTACGCAAATATTCAACAGGAGCTGGAAAAAGGGGGCATTCTCGGCTTTGTCAACGCATTTAAAATAATTGCAACAGCTGAGCGTAATCCCGAATTCAATGAGAATGAATACTATCGTTTACGCTCTGTAGGCACAGGTCGTTTTATGTCGATGAGCGGCAACAACAACAGTGCCACAGTTAAAGGAATAGACCTTGATATGAAAGATGCTTCACTAGTATGGAGTATGACAAATGCCAACGATGGATTACTACACATCTCCTCACAAGGCAGAAAACTGAAAGGAGTATCAAAGGGCTATCAAGTTGGAGTAACTGCTGAAGACCAAGCAAATGCACAACGCTATGCACTCACAAAAAGCAGACACAATCGAATGGTGTTTGATGCAGAAGGAAACGATAATTGGGACAAACTGCACGAAGACCCTCATCAAAATATTGTGGGATGGGAAGCAAGTGCAGAGTCATCGCAATGGTATCTGTTTCCGGCTAAAGAAATAGAGGTGACGATTACGGCTGCCGGTTATGCTACCATAAACTATCCTTTTGCAGTGCAAATACCACAAAATACAGAAAATACCGGCTTACAAGCCTTTGTGGGTAATATCGGTAAAAACAATCAAGAGCATGTGTTTGTATTAAAAGAAATACGCTCCGGATGCATTCCTGCTAATACACCGGTTATTCTGACGGGAATACCGAACTCATACCGACTAACCATTCTCGACAAACAGGCGCAAGTGCCCCCTATAGACCATAATCCGCTGAAGGGAACACTCCTTACTACTAATATGGCAACAGGTGTCACTACGTATATTATGGCAAAACCCACTGCAGCAAACGGAAACGAACTTCCGGTAGGATTCTACAGACTGGAGGATAATACGGATGTAGCGAAGCCTAACCGCGATATCCCGGCAAACAAAGCTTATCTGCCTGGAAGCAGCATTCCTACAAATGTGATAAACAAACAGGGATTTGTTTTCTCTATGGAAGATAACGCCAATGGCATGGAAGAAGTTTTTGAGGATGTATCCAACGAGGAATTCTATAACCTACAAGGAGTACGCATTCTGAATCCATCAAATGGTATTTTTATAACGAAGAGCGGCAAAAAGGTTCTCTTCACAAAATAAATCTATTTCTCAAAACAATGAAGACAGAATGTATGGGATGACTGCTACCCTACATTCTGTCTTTGTATATTTCACCCGATGACAAATAATGGGCAAAGCCAAACTTTTGCTTTCAAAATGTATGAAACACGTACTGTTTCGTAATCACACACTGGATCTTATTTTGCTCTTCTAGCTTCAACAATCCGTATATTCATACAAAAACGAACGGCTTTATGCAATAAAGCATGCATATATGCAGAAAGAAAACAAGAGAATAATCTTTTTTTCTATTGATATAAAAACATTATTCCCACGAGATTTTTTTTAAAAAAACAGAAGAAAAGGATTTTTGTAAATAATATCTACTATTTTATGCTGTATAAACAGCAAAACAACATGTTTTTCCCCCTGAATGCACCAATGCTCATACACCGTTTTTTGCTTGTATTTTACTTATATACAACTATATAATAAGAAAACAGGATGCTGAGATTTGCATTTTTTTCGAACGAAACAGCAAAGTACACAAATAAGCGAGTAACGAGACTTAGAAAGAAGCAAAATGTCAATGTGAACAAAACGTAAGCAAGCAAACAAGCCATGCATCACAAATATAGGTTATGACGCATGGCTTGTTTACTTGCTTGCTTAAGATTTATCTTTCGATGATTTCTTTCCTTCTTTATCCATCTGCTTGTAGATTTCTTTAATCTCCTTGCGTGCCAGACGCTTATCTTCGGCCATAAAAGCAAGTAGCTTTTTATAAGAGCCTTCGAAATAAGTATCCACCCATTGTTCCAAAAACGCACTCTGATATTGGCGCATGGTAATCAAAGGCGTATATTCAAAAACAATGCCCGTCTTTCGAGATTCTACATAACCCTTACGCTCCAAATTCTTGAAAACAGAAGCCAAGGTTGTATAAGGCGGCTTAGGGTCGGGATAGTAAGACAAAACCTGGCGCACGATGCAAGGTGCGTGTTGCCATATCTGCACCATAGCCTCTTCTTCTTGTGCCGTTAATCGCTCCATAACAAATACTTTCTTTAAGGCATTTGCGGACAATCGTCCCAATTAGGTTTGCGTTTCTCTAAAAATGCCTTACCGCCTTCTTGGGCCTCATCAGTCATATAATAAAGCATCGTAGCATCGCCTGCCAACTCCTGAATACCTGCCTGTCCATCTAACTCGGCATTCAAACCAGCTTTAATCATGCGCAATGCCAAAGGACTGAGTGTCATCATCTCTTCGCTCCAAGCAACGTATTCGTCTTCCAACTGATCGAACGGAACAACCTTGTTGACCAGTCCCATATCCAAAGCTTCCTGAGCATTATACTTGCGACAAAGGAACCAAATCTCACGGGCTTTCTTCTGTCCTACCACACGAGCCAGGTAAGAGGAGCCGAAACCGGCATCAAAACTGCCTACTCTCGGACCGGTCTGACCAAAGATGGCATTGTCTGAAGCGATGGTCAAGTCACATACTACATGAAGCACATGACCGCCACCAATGGCAAATCCATTGACAGCAGCAATGACAGGCTTCGGCAGAGAACGAATCTGTTTCTGCACATCCAACACATTCAGACGAGGCACTCCATCGCTGCCCATATAACCGCCACGACCTTTTACATGCATGTCGCCACCAGAACAGAAGGCTTTGTCGCCAGCACCGGTAAGTACTACTACACGCACATTCTGACGTTCACGACATTCCAACAGAGCATCGCTGATTTCGGCAGTAGTAAGCGGAGTAAAAGCATTCCGCACCTGCGGACGGTTAATCGTAATACGGGCTATACCGTTATAAAAATCAAAAATTATGTCTTGGTATTCTTTCAAGACGGTCCATTCTCTTTTTGCCATATTCTCTTCGTATTTTTAGAATTTATTTTAATGCGTTGAAATATGCTTGCTGCTGTGCTGCATCTTGCTTTATTTCGGTGAACACCTCAACCAAAACAGGCCCTTCGGCTGTTTCGTCGCATAAATGCCGCAAAGCAACAGTCCAAGCAGATGTATCTCGCACACCATAATAGAGCAAGCCACAATCCTTTGCCCACCCGCATGCAGTTTGCTGATGAGTTGCCTCTATATAATGCATGGATTCACTCTGTATGTCCATGCCGGGTAGCGTTCTGAAAATGGCACCTCCACTGTTGTTGAGCAACAAAATGCGCAGATTATTGCGCAACGGGGCACTCCATAAAGCATTCATGTCGTAAAAGAAACTCAAATCGCCAATAAGCACAAACTGCAACTGCGACGACAATGCCGCTACTCCCATGGCTGTGGAAAGACTTCCCTCAATACCACTGGTGCCTCTATTACAATAAACACGCACAGAAGATGGTATCGGAAACAAAGATGCCAAACGAACAGCCGAACTGTTTGCCAAATGCAGACTGGTGTTTTGAGGCAATGCCTGCAAAAACTGCTGCACAACTTGCAGGGAAGAATAGTACGATACCGAAACGTGCGGCAAATGACATAAGGACAACCAACGGTGATGATAGGATGACTCTAACTTATGCCCGGCATCAAAAGCAGTGGCTTGCTGACAAGAACAAAATGCTTGCAACACAGTTTCGGGAGTAAACGAGAGTACATGAGTCAGCGCACAGAAAAGATCGGCCACACTGCCCGAAGGACTGATATGCCAATGCTGGCGGGGCGGATTGCGACGAAGCATCTGTTTCAGACGCTTACTGACGATGTGTCCGCCAAAGGTGATGAGTATTTCCGGACTGTATGCTGCTTGCTCGGAAACATCCAGTGTACTCAGTGCGGCATCAAACTGTTTCAAGGATGCATCTTCTTCGGACAAGGAAAGATTGCTCAAGTGTTCGCACAAAACTACACCATGCACCTGCTTCAGAAGTGGCTGTATGCGCTCTGACTGTGCCGGTAACAACTGACCCACAACCCATAAACATCGGGAACTTTGGGCATACGTACGGAACAATTCAGATAATTGGGCCTGCGTAGTAATGCTATGTATGCAGCGTTCTGCAGGAATCTCTGAAACTGTATATTGAAACAACGGTTCGCTCAAAGCAACATTGATGTGTACGGGGCCACAGACTTCGTATGTACATGCCAGCAAAGCTTCGTTTATCATACGGTTGACATGCCACGCATCTTCTGATGAATGGATTTCGGGAAGATGCACACTTTTCTTTACCAAAGTGCCGAATACACCGGGCTGCGGCAAAGTCTGTCCGTCCATCTGCCCTATCCATGCCTGAGGACGGTCGGCAGAGATTACAAGCAAAGGCAACTGCTGATAAAAAGCTTCGCACACAGCAGGATGCATATTTAATAAAGCTGTACCCGAAGTGCAACAAGCCACTACCGGAACTCCCAACTCTTGTGCCATTCCCAATGCCATAAAAGCCGCACTGCGCTCATCGGTAGCGGAATGGCACACAAACAACGGATGCTGCACAAAGGTATGAATTAGGGGCGTATTGCGACTGCCCGGACAAAGCACAACGTGAGACACACCATGCTGACGCAACAAATCTACTAACTGCTGTATGTTTTTTTTCTCTGAATACATAAATTATCGATTTTCGTATCCTTTCATAATAGTATAGCGCATAGCGCCCATCTTATTCTCTGTTTCCTGCCACTCGTCCTCCATTTGCGAGGTGGATAAAATACCTCCACCGGCATAAAGACGGAAACAGTCTGGAAGGACTTGCATACATCGCAAGTTGACGTATAAATCACTACGGTCAGATGCATCCAACCATCCCAAAAAACCTGCATAATAAGCGCGCGACTCCGCTTCGTGCGCACCTATAAATTGATAAGCCTCTGTCTTCGGCAAGCCACATACCGCCGGTGTAGGATGTAACAAGTGCAGCAAATCACCCAATCCACCTTCTGGAGGCAAAGAAAAATGTATATCTGTCTTTAAATGAGACAAAGCTCCGGCACGCACAGAATAAGGACCGTTTGTTTGGGCCGTAATGCCACAACCAGACAAACACGACAGTAAATAGTCGGTCACATAACGCTGTTCCTGACGATTCTTCTCATCCCAATGCTGCGGCAAAGCATCACCGCAAATTTTTTGTGTTCCGGCAAGTGCCACTGTATGATAGCTTCCTTCTCCACCCGATAGCAAAATCTCGGGCGTACACCCCAACCAATATCCTGTTTCGGGTGTAAAGAACAGATAAACATAGGAATAGGGAAATGCTTGAGCTGCAGCACGAAAAGCACGCAAAGAACTAAATGACGGTTCTCGCTTAATCAATGTCTGGCGCGACAACACAAGCTTTCGGAAGGTTTCTCTGCGCAACTCATAAATAAAGGATGCAAAGCAAGCCGAATAAGATGCACTCGGGGGCTGCTCTTCTGCATAAATACCCCCCGGTGTATCTTGTCCGGCTTTCAATGTAAAGGAGCATTGCTCCTCTGGATCTAATAAGACTATCGGATGAAGGGCATCCGTACGGAACGGAGCAAATACATAACCCCTTACTCCATTTAACTGTGAAATATGAGTGAACTGCTTTACAGCCGAACGCTGCATCAAACAATGACAGATGCTTTGCTGCGGCTCGCGATACAGCACAAACGAGTGCTTTTGCTCAATCCAGTTTTCAATACGATGCCATTCTGTTTCGTTTTCTTGAATCATTTCTTTTCACTAATCTCTCTTGAGATCATTTCGTTTCTCTCATCTCAATTAACCGATGTTGTCATTTTCGCTTCATCACACTGTTAACAACACGAACTGACGAAACTAATTTTCCTGTTGAAGTAAATACATCTACATTCCATACATGCGAAGAACGACCTAAATGTACGGCTGTGGCCACAGCACGCACCGTATCACCCTCGTGTGCTGATGATATGTGATTGCCGCTCACTTGCATTCCCACAACAAATTCATCTGGCTTTGCCACAATCATAGAACCCAGTCCGGCCACCGTTTCGGCCAAAGCCAAGGTTGCACCGCCATGCAAAATGCCAAAAGGCTGCCGGTTGCGGTGATCAACCGGCATGGTTGCCTCAACACGTTCGGGCGAAGCAAAAGTATACTGAATACCTAAATTACCCATCAGTGTAGTTCCTGCCTGTTGATTCAATGCATCAAGCGGTATATCAGCCAAACGAACCTCTGCCAGGATTGCCTTTTCTACAGCCACTGCCACCCCGTCTTCTTCGTTCGAAAGAGTGGCATAGTCCACGCATCGCTTCACCGAATCGGGCGCATTACCCATAGCAATGCCTAGACCTACTAACTGCAACATGTTTACATCTGCCACACCGTTGCCGATTGCTATAACTTCTTCGGGAAGTATGCCGACCTTGTCCATAAAGGCTGCCAATGCATTGGCCTTGTCTATGCCACATCCCACCACTTCGAGAAAGAAATCCTCTGTGCGGAACACATCCAACACACCGTTTAGTCGGCGTTTCCAATGGTGTTCGAGGCTGACAAGCGACTCTTCATCATCACTCACAAGCACTACTTTGCATGGGGGATAATCTACAGCCAACGAGAATTCTTCTGTTTGACAAACCTCCATATCATTAATAAATGCCTCGTCTACAACATGAGTATCACTGGCATTATTTGTGATGATACGATTTTCATTATAAGTAAAAATTGAAAAACCATTCTTTTTGGCTTTCTTTTCTAAATAAGGTAGCATTTCGGGATTGATACGCCGCTCAAATAACACTTCGCCATTCTTGGCACTAATTATCTGACCACCGTTATAAGAAAGGATATATCCATCGTAAGTACCCAATTCCAACATCTTGGCCAACGGTAACAAACCATAAGTAGGTCTGCCCGATGCTAACATGATGTGTACGCCCATCTGCTGCACCTTACGCAGGGTGGAAAGGGTGCGATTCGTGATTTCACCAGCCTGATTCAGCAAAGTTCCATCTACATCGAGAACCAATAATTTGTACTTCATAGCCTTTTCATTTTAAAAGTTGTCGTTTACAAATATAGCGAAAGCCTAGAGAAATGGCAATGCCAAAAACAAAAAGTTTTTGGATTATGACAATTCCGAGGCGAATCACTATATTATACAAATATAGTGAAAGCCGAGCGCAAAATAAAAAACTGAAAACCTGTTTTTCAAAGTTTATTTTTTGCCGAGGCGAATCCTATATTATACAAATATAAAGAATAGAATATGAATAATAGACTTTTCGACCATTTTTCTCACGAAAAACAAAGGAAACAGGCAAAAAAGAGCAAAACATTAGCGACACAGCACCTCACAAACAGAATCCTGAAAATCTCTGCCAGGCTTGAGACGAAGCAACCCTTGGTTGAAAATACAGAAAGCCAACTGATGACCATTGGATGCTGTGGCATAACCAGCCAATGTAGATACAGACCGGACAGAACCCGTCTTTGCCCGGACTCGCTTATAGGCCGCACCACGACGCATACGATGCTTTAAAGTGCCGTCAACACCAGCTATAGGCAAAGATGCATAAAGTGGAACAAATATGGGACTGTGCTGGTATGCATAACGCAAAAATGCAACTTCAAGTTCGGCACTTAAATAAGAATAAAGCGACAATCCACTGCCGTCTGCAATGCGATAGGCTTCGGGATCCAATCCCATCTGCCGTATATGATGCTTTATCGGACGTACTGCATCACGTGCCGATGCACCAGGCAACGGCGATGCTAACTGATAGAATAAAGACTCGGCATAAAGATTATCACTCTCTTTCATCATAGGATGCAATATTTGATCGATGCTATGCGAACGACAAGTAATGAGTACAGCATCCGACGGACAACGGCCTGTTTGGACAAATAGTGTGTCAACAAGGTTTATCCCTATGCCATAATCCGACAATGTGCTTCGAAAATGAAACAAGAACTGATCCTTTTCATTATATAGCAAAGGAGTCAGACATTCCATCTCATCATCCCAGCACCATCCTTCGCCCCAACGCAGTGTGTCCTTGAAACTGACATCACCATATAGCATACCGGCTATGGAATCTATACCCAAAGACTGAATAGCTTCTACAAAAGAAATCATATCGTCTTTGCCAAATCGAGGATCAAAACCACCCACAACATATACATCACCCTGCAAAACTCCATCACAAACCGAACCGGTATGATAAAGACGGGTCTGAAAGGTATAAGAACCTCCCAATACAGACAAACCTGTAATGGCTGTAAGAAGTTTCATGGTTGATGCCGGACGCATCAACTGCTGGGCATTTCTTTCATAAAGCAATGTGTCGGATGTAAGGTCGTACACACACAATGCGAACTGACTGGTACGAAACATTGGCGAACTGCACAATTGGTCCAATCGGATGTTTAACTTAGTGCACCATTCTTTTTCTGCTTCGTCTGGCAAATCCTGAGCAACCATTTCAATGGCAACAGGAAAGAATACAAATAACAGCAACAAGAATATTCTCAATAGTGAACGCATGAATAAACAGTTTGGTTATTTTAAATGCTTCCGCTTTAATAATACATGACAAAATTCTTCTGCCGGAAATGGTGTGACTACTAGGGTTGTACCATCTTGCAGCGTAAGCATCACGGCATCACGACGGCGGACAAGAAAAAAGGAACGCAAAGAAAAAAGTTCCACTTTGGATATATCCTCCAAACACACAGAACGCTTACGAACAAAACGACCTTTGCTGATCCACAACTTACCATCATCTGTCAATACATAAGATGTATGAATCATACGTTCTACTACAAAAACCATCAATACCAAAAAAAATAAGGCCGGTATCGGAAGTATTACCCAAAAGAAAAATATTGCCAAAATAGTACTGGGCAACAAACAACCAATGAGTAGCACTGGGTCTATTTTAGCATGGAAAGTACGTATCATAAGAAGGGTTTTTATTATCGTTCGTGACAAAATTACAAAAAAGCAGAACCACAACAGCACAACAAAGCAAGTTTTTCTGTAGTTTTGTACTCGTAAATGGCATTTACAGAAAGTATATTTGCATTCACAATGCCAAAATAGCAAATAATCATGATACGTAAATTTGATTTTCTTATTATCGGATCGGGCGTGGCTGGCATGTCTTATGCACTGAAAGTGGCTCGAGCAGGTAAAGGCAAAGTGGCTCTCGTTTGTAAAACAACACTCGACGAAGCTAATACAGCCAAAGCACAAGGAGGCATCGCCTCGGTTACTAACCTGGAAGTAGACGATTTCCAGAAACATATTCAAGACACCATGATTGCCGGGGACTTTATAAGCGACCCGAAAGCTGTAGAAATGGTGGTGAAAAATGCACCTGAAGGAATCAAGGACTTGGTGAAATGGGGCGTAAACTTTGATAAAAACGAGAAAGGAAACTTTGACCTGCACAGAGAAGGCGGACACTCGGAGTTCAGAATCTTGCATCATGCTGATGACACAGGATTCGAAATACAAAGAGGACTGATGGAAGCTATCAGAAAAGAACCAAACATCACCATTCTGGAAAATCACTTTGCCGTAGAAATCATCACCCAACACCATCTTGGCGTAGAAGTGACCCGAAGAACTCCCAATATCGAATGTTACGGCGCCTACATACTCGACCCGGATACACAAAAAATTGATACTTTCCTTTCGAAAGTGACTCTCATCGCTACTGGCGGAACCGGTGCTGTTTATGCTACTACTACTAACCCAAACATCGCTACCGGTGATGGTATTGCTATGGTATACCGCGCCAAAGGTACCGTAGAAGGAATGGAATTTGTTCAGTTCCACCCTACTGCACTCTACCATCCGGGAGAAACTCACCCGGCATACCTTATAACAGAAGCAATGCGCGGATATGGAGGTATCCTGAGATTACCTAACGGCGAAGAGTTTATGCAAAAATATGACAAGAGACTGAGCCTGGCACCACGTGATATTGTGGCACGTGCTATTGATAAGGAACTAAAAACTCATGGCTTGGATCATGTCTGCCTGGACGTAACCCACAAAGACCCAGAAGAAACAAAAAAACACTTCCCGAATATCTATGCCAAATGTTTAAGCATCGGAATTGATATTACCAAAGAATACATTCCGGTTGCACCATGTGCACATTATATGTGCGGAGGTATTAAAGTGAACTTAAACGCAGAATCAAGTATACATCGCTTGTATGCCGTGGGAGAATGTTCCTGCACCGGCCTGCACGGAGGAAACAGATTGGCCAGCAACTCACTGATTGAAGCTGTGGTATATGCGGATGCTGCAGCCAAACACAGCTTGGAAAATATAGAAAAATATAGCTTTAACGAACAGGTGCCTGAATGGAACGACGAGGGCACACTGAGCAATGAAGAAAAAGTGCTCATTGCTCAAGATATGAAAGAGGTGGGACAAATCATGAGTAACTATGTGGGCATCGTACGAAGCGACCTAAGATTGAAACGTGCATGGACAAGACTTGACTTGCTTTATGAAGAAACTGAAGAACTCTTTAAACGAGTGAAAGCAACAAAAGATATCTGCGAACTCAGAAATATGATCAATGTGGGCTATCTTATCACCAGACAGGCCATTGAAAGAAAAGAAAGCCGAGGATTGCACTATACGATTGATTATCCAAAACATGCCTATGACCAGCAAAGCTGACAAACAAAAACAGCACCCCATGAGTTTATGATTTAAACTCATGGGGTGCTGCCTGTTTTACCTCCAAACAACAGAATCAGGACTTCTCTTTCCAAAAGTCTGGAATAAAAAGAAATAAAACGGTAAATATTTCCAAACGTCCTACCAACATCAGAAAACTAAGCAACCATTTGCCTAATACCGGAACTTCATAAAAATTAGAAGCTGGACCTGTAGTGCCTAAACCGGGACCGGCATTGCTAAAACTGGTAATGCAAGAACCTATTGCCGTGTCCATCGTAAGACCCATCATTGTGAGCAAACAAACACTGATGACCATAATAACCAAATATAGAAATAAAAAGGCCAAGGCACGGAGAACTTTACTCTCAGACAAAACATAACCAGACAAACGAACCGGTATGACAGCACGTGGATGAAGCAGACGCTTAAACTCATTGCGCGAATCCTTTAAACAGACTAACATACGAATCACCTTGAAACCACCACCCGTAGATCCAGCACACGCACCCATAAACAATATGATAAGAGTAGGCATCCAAAATACCTGACCCCAACCTACATAGTCAAAATTGGATGCCTGAAAACCCGTTGAAGTAAGCAACGTCACAACATGAAACAAAGATGTGCGGAATGTCGTCTCAAAACCCTCGGGCAACAATGCTAACAGCTCCGAAGAACCTGACATTTGATACCGAACATAATAAAACAAACATACAAAAACAACCACAGCTGCCAATGTAAAACAAGTATACCAACGCATCTCCTCATTCTTATAGAAAGCTTTAGACTTACCTATACTCAGATAATAATATAGAGAGAAATTAATTCCTGATATAAACATGAAAAAACTGCACATGTATTCTATATAAGGTGAATTAAAGTAAGCCAAACTGTTTTGATGTGTGGAATATCCACCTGTGGCTATGGTGGTCATGGCATGACATACTGAATCATATAAATTCATCGGACCCAACCAAAAAGACAATGTACACAAGGCGGTGATAAGTATATAGATAATTAGCAAACGTCGTGCCGTATCTCCAATCTTAGGACGAAGCTTATCCACATCAAGCCCTGTAACTTCCGCGGAAAAGATCTGAGTATTCTTCAACTCATAAACAGGTATCAAGGCAAAAGAAAATACTACAATACCCAAACCACCCAACCATTGCATTATACTCCGCCAAAATAGAATACCATGAGGCTGCTCATTAATATTATTCAAAACAGAAGCTCCTGTTGTAGTAAAACCGGACATCGTTTCAAAAAAAGCATCTTCTACCGTAGACGTGGTGCCATAAAACAAAAACGGCAACATTCCTAAAAATGAAAAAATAACCCATACCAAAGACACTATTAAAAAACTGTCTTTGCGAGTGAGCTTTGTTTGCTTGCTGCGCTTGCCATTTAAAAACAGCAAACAACCTACAGTAAATGTGATTATAGTGGAATATAACAGAGATTTGAAGTCACAATCATTACTGTGATAATGATAATACAGAGATACTCCTGATGAAAGCATCATAAAAAATGATTCCATCAGAATTAGTATTCCAAATATTTTTGATTTCATCGATTATAATATATTGCTTTGTAGAAAAGTTACTAATAAGAAACCGAAACAGAAAACCCACAAGCACGAACTTGATTGCCAATCGCATCAAGCACGTCCTTATCAGCCTTACACAAATCATGATCCGGCGTCTCACGGTCTATCGTATAAATCATAACCTGACTCGGATTTATTTCTCGGATAGCAGATAACCATGGATCAACATAACCCAAAGTGGTATTGTCTACAGATATTCCACCCGTACTGCCAGTCATAAACATCGTCTGTATGATAACATGACCTTTAAACGCCTTCAACTGCCGAATAATAGCAGATAAATCATAATGTCCAGTAGGACGATCCACTAGTTTTATGTAAGACAAATCTACCGTATCTAACTTCTGAATATTATTGTCTACTTTTAATAAAGCATCAAAAATCTTGGGCTTCAATATTTGGGTTGCATTGCTCAATACGCTTATTTTTGCTTTCGGAAAATATTGATTGCGCAAAGTAATTACATCGTCTATAATCTCGGCAAATTCAGGATGTGCAGTAGGCTCACCGTTTCCTGCAAAAGTCAAGACATCGGGAACAGGACCTTCTGACTGCATTTTCTTTAAACGTGATTCAAGAGCAACAAAAACTTCTTCGCGTGTGGGCAAAGGCTTATGCGCACGAAAATCTTTATTGAAACCGCATTCACAATAAACGCAGTCAAATGTACAAAACTTACCATCTTCAGGAAGCAGATTTATTCCTAAAGATACTCCTAACCTGCGACTGTGTACCGGACCAAATACCGGTGAAGGATAAATAACTGTAGACATAGCTATCTTGATTATTTATAATGATTGTGTTCGTCCATCCAAAATGAAGAACGATATTTATTCCTTAATTATAATACGCAAAATTAGTGATTTATTTTGCTTTAAGGAATCTTTCTCACTGTTTATTGGAGTTTCCTGTTTGACTAGCCTCACAAGAATAATTATTCACAAAACATAATGAAACTTCGCACTGTTCAAAAAATGATACGGATTTATAGATATAAAACAAGACATCTGGATTTGATAGACGAAAAAATCAAAAGAATAGAATTCAATTGATGACACACCACTAAATCTTTACACGTAACTGAAAATATAAATCTTGTTTCAAAGGACTTCCTATGCGCTGACGACCAGAAGATACTTCATTCACATCCAAATAACGACTCAATCCATATTTTACCTGTATCATACAATAACGGGCAAAATCAAACCGCATACGGGCAGACACACGAAACAAACGATGATAATAATTATGAAATGAATAACTATATAGTAAACCAGGCTCATAAAGTGACAAACTACACAAACTTCCATCAGCATGAATATAAGCACAAGTTACCGAAGTTTTCAACAACTTGTTGATAACCCAGGAACATGATTCTCCTATTAAACCACCATAATGCATCGAACTTCCTGATTTATATGCTCCTACACCCGAACATTCTGTTTGAAATTGCCATACATCACTCGGACGATAAAAATACTTCAAACGAATGCGATGTGTATGATGATAAAGATTAAATTTCTCTTTCTTTTTAAAACCATAGGTGATTTGATAGGCTGAGCTACGATTTTGTCGTAAATCTATTTGAAAACGTATCTGATAACCCTTACTACTATGATTTAAACCATATTTAGGCCAAGGAAAATAGTAAAAATCAAAAAATCCCTGCATGCGTAAAAATCGCCATGGATAGGATTCAAAACCCAAATAACAGCCGCTCTCGTTTTGTGTTTTACTGCCCTCTGAAAAGGCAGCAGCATGCTGAGCATAATAGCGATAAGAATAAAAACGATATAAAGTATACAGACGTAGTTGCTGCAAAGGACGCCATTGCAACTTATTTATGCTTGCCCAACCGCCATATAGACCGCTGTAAGCAGTCTCACCTGAAAAGGAGATTTTACGCCACATCACACCATAATCTATCGATGTTCCCCAAAATTTACTTCCTTTAGGAGCATAATATTTATAAAGTTTGTCACCTGTTGAAAACTCGTGATTCCAGTGCTGATAATAACCTGTTGCACCAAACTTATAAAAAGCACCTATCCAAGAAACATGTGCTCCATACAATCCATTAAAAACATTTCTCTTTCGCTTATATTCTGTCCATGTACGATGATATCCATCTGTTTTTAAAGAAGTTATATATCCATCTTCATCCAAGGAGGCATCCATCTTTCGCAAAGAAAAGAAAGATGAAACCCGTAAATCATTCCACCTTAAAGAAACGGCTCCTCCACGAAAAAAAGCATATTCATCCGTAGATGTAAATTTGTTGATAACTGGCTTCTGAAGTGATATATTGAAGTCTTTGCCCATAGAAAATGCCGAACCGAAAAGCAAACCTTCACCCACACGAAAACGATAATCTCCCAAAGCTAATGCATCTATGCAGCGCAAATTCTTCAAAAACAAATGAAAACTATAAGAATCATACCCTTTATTTAAATTATTTACAAAAGGTTCTCCTGGATCTTTAGCTGCAGTAAATCCCCAAAAAATTCTACTACGATAATTATATTGCATGCGAATATCATGATTTAAAGCATTTCCCAAGTACTTTTTATCAGGATTTATCAACAATATGCTATCTGAATAGTTTTTATATCCATCACGCTGATATAAAGGTACTTCTAATTTTGTTGTCAACATATAGTGTCCACCTTTAAACAGATTTTTCAACGAAAAAGAAAAGTTATCAACAGGTTTATCATCAATATATAGAAAATACTTTAGAAATTCGTATCTATCATAATCTAAACTACGAACTAAACGTAGTTCTCCCAAAGATTTCAAAGGTCCATAACGATATAAATAATGACAAATGTCTTCTATCTGATTAGCTTGTAAAAAGAATAGACGCTCCAAATCCTGCTTTGTAACAACATTGACGTTAAAAGGTTGGTCTCGGATGGCATATAACTCTTGAACAGCTTCGTCGACAAGCTGATCTGATATGGAAGTTGATTCTTCATAATCAGATATGAGCTGTTCTTCATTATATTTTTCTTGGATAAACTTGTCAAGATAATACTCCCAAGAAAGCTGCTGAGCTAAAAGGTTATTAACAGGATACAATATTGAAAAACAACACAATAACATTATTTTCAACAACGCATGTTGAAAAGTTAATATCTTATGTATATACCGATTCATAATCACTATTTTAAATTAAATCAGAAAAGAATATCACAGAAACATGTACGCAGCAAGAATATAATTTATAAATTTGCGTCAAGCTTAAGATTAATGTTTGTACCATGCGAATAAAATGGTTTTTCCCACTTATATTAATAATGTTATCCTCCATCCCAGCCAATGCGCAAATGGAAGATAATGACCACAATTTAGAAGCATCTCCTGAGTTGCAGATTCGTGTAGTGTTTTACAAACAATTAAAAAAGGAAATTTATAAGGGAGACTCTATCAGTGTAATCATCATGCCGGAACTTCCGGTATATCCTCCTCTTAAATTTAAGAACAAAAGAGATATCATACGTTATAACAAGCTTATTCGCAATGTAAAGCGTACCTTACCTCTCGCTAAATTAGTAAACCAGAAAATACTAGAAACATACGAACATCTGGAAACTTTACCTACCAAAAGAGAACGGGATGCCTATATGAGAAAAGTAGAAAAAGATCTCAAAGAAGAGTATACTCCGGTAATGAAAAAGCTCACATATGCTCAGGGTAAACTGCTTATAAAGCTTATAGACCGCGAATGTAATCAATCGTCTTTCCATATTGTACAAGCATTCTTTGGTAACTTTAAAGCAGGATTTTATCAAAGTTTTGCTTGGCTGTTCGGTGCCAGTCTGAAAAAGAAATATGATCCAGAATACGATGACCGTATGGTGGAGCGTGTAGCAAAGTTAGTAGAATCAGGTTCATTATAAACAAGGTTTATCAACAAGTATAATCAATATTAAATTTTATATAACATATTATTTATCAACACATTACTTTATATAACCCTATTATACGAACTAAGTTATCAACAGTTGTTAACAGGGCTATTAATTGTATGGAACAAATGGTCAATCCAGTTTCAGATGACGAGCAAATTCCCAAATTAGAATACCAGCAGTAACTGATACATTTAAAGAGTGCTTGGTACCAAACTGAGGAATCTCAATACAACCATCACACATATTCACGACTTCTTGCTGTACTCCTTTCACTTCATTTCCCAATATGATTGCATATTTTTTGTTTGCATCCAAATCAATATGTTGTAAAAGCGTACTGTGTTCTACTTGTTCTACGGAGAGAACCTCATATCCTTCACGTTTTAGCTCATTTACAGCATCTTGCGTGTATTTAAAGTATTTCCAATCTACGGAATCTTCTGCTCCTAAAGCTGTTTTATGGATTTCTGGATGAGGTGGTACAGCAGTAATACCACACAAATAAACAGCCGATACGGCAAAAGCATCAGAAGAGCGAAATACCGAACCTACATTGTATAAACTACGTACTTCATCCAATACAACTACCAATGGTAATTTGTCTATATGCTTATACTCCTCTTTCGAAACTCGGTTCAGTTCCGTTATTTTTAATTTTCTCATACTATCTTTATTTTCTATGTAATTATCATCAATTGTTTACAAAGATAACAATAACCCGTTTAAAACCTGTTTAAAACCCGTTTATAAATAGATAATACAAATCAAAAAATAAATTTGCTTCTTCATTATCAAATAGTTAATAAACAAAATAATGGAATATACAAATTAGTTATCAAAAGATTAAAACAGAATTTAAACTAGATTTTCATCAGATTTATCCATCATATTTCTATTAAAGTTTTTAACTTTGCATATTATCAACAGATAGTTAATAAATAAAGAGGGGAATCTGTTATATTCATTAATATCAGTATATAAGCCCCAAGAAAGCTTTGTTAATAAGATGTTGATTACTTTTTTTCTAAAGATGATAACATAAAAAGCAAATATTCAGATTTTTTTTTCTGAACACTTTCAACAAGCTATAAACATCATCATTAGATTTTTCTAAAAGATAAAAGAATAATATATATAATAATAATATGATTAAAGAAGATTGGTTGAAAAAAGGATTTGTGGATGAGCCGGTAGACCCGTCATTGGATTTGAAACAAGAAATCCGCAGATTATGTGAAGAAAAGAATGCTGTGATTATGGCCCACTACTATACGGACGGTACCATACAAGATTTAGCGGATTTTGTAGGAGATAGTTTGGCTTTGGCACAAAAGGCTGCTACAACCCAAGCAGACATCATTGTGATGTGTGGAGTTCATTTTATGGGTGAAACCAATAAAATTCTTTGCCCACAAAAGAAAGTACTTGTTCCGGATTTGAATGCAACTTGTTCTTTGGCCGAAAGCTGTCCGGCTGATCAGTTTAAAGCTTTTGTAGAAGCTCATCCAGGTCATACGGTTATCTCTTATGTTAATACAACAGCTGCTACTAAGGCTGTAACTGATGTAGTAGTGACTTCAAGTAATGCCAAACAGATTGTAGAAAGTTTTTCTGAGGATACTCCGATTATTTTCGGTCCGGATAAAAATCTTGGAGGATATATCAATGCCGTTACCGGAAGAAACATGGTTTTATGGGATGGAGCTTGCCATGTACATGAGCGTTTTTCTGTTGAAAAGATTATTGAATTGAAAAAACAACATCCGAATGCTAAAGTTTTGGTACATCCAGAATGTAAAGGAGCTGTAGCTAAATTGGCTGATAAGGTTGGTTCTACAGCAGCTTTGTTGAAATATGCTATTGAGCAATCTGCTAAAGAGTATATTGTGGCTACAGAAAGTGGCATTTTGCACGAAATGCAAAAGTCTTGTCCAGAAAAGACTTTTATTCCGGCACCTCCTTCAGACAGTACATGTGCTTGTAATGAATGTAACTTTATGCGTTTGATTACTTTGCAGAAGTTGTATAATACATTAAAGTATGAATGGCCTGAGATTGAAGTTGATCCTGTTGTTGCAGAGAAGGCTGTGAAACCGATTCAAAAGATGTTGGAAATTTCGTCAAAGTTAGGATTATAATAGAGTTGTTCTATCTTATCCCTCAGATAAGAAAACAATACCCTATATAGTGTGTTTTTAATATACCCTATATAGGGTATTGTTGTGTTATGTGGTGCTTTCTATCTTTGCAACAGAAACTAAAGCATTGCAGAATTATGAAACGAGACAACTTACACTTTGAGACATTACAATTACATGCGGGACAAGAACAGGCTGATATAGCTACTGGAGCTCGGGCTGTACCCATATATCAAACTACTTCTTATGTATTCGATCATTGTGCTTCGGCAGCGGCACGTTTTAGTTTGACCGAATCCGGCAATATCTATGGTCGTTTGACTAATGCAACGCAAAGTGTGCTTGAAGAGCGCATAGCGGCCTTAGAAGGCGGTGTTGGGGCGCTTGCTGTTGCTTCAGGGGCAGCCGCTATTGCTTATGCCATTCAGAATTTGGCAATGGCGGGTGACCATGTTGTTTCGGCTAGTACAATTTATGGTGGAACCTATAACTTATTGGCAAATACGTTACCTCAATTTGGTGTGCATACTACATTTGTTGATCCAACGGATATTGCTAATTTTGAAAAAGCTGTTCAAATTAACACCAAATTGATTTTTATAGAAACATTGGGCAATCCAAATTCGAATATTATAGATATAGAAGCTGTGTCAGAGATTGCTCATAAGCATGGTATTCCTTTAGTGGTTGACAACACATTTGGTACTCCTTATTTGATTCGTCCCATTTCATATGGAGCAGATATTGTAGTGCATTCTGCAACAAAGTTTATCGGTGGCCATGGTACAAGTTTGGGAGGAGTGATTATTGATTCTGGTAGATTTGATTGGAGTTCATCTGAAAAGTTTCCACAGTTTACTAAGCCGGATGCCAGTTACCATGGTATCTGTTTTACAGATGCGGCTCCGGGACAAGCATATATTACCAGAATCCGTGCTATTTTGCTTCGTGATACAGGAGCTGCAATCAGTCCTTTCAATGCTTTCTTGTTATTACAAGGAATAGAAACCCTTTCGTTGCGCGTAGAGCGTCAGGTGGAGAATGCCTTGAAGCTGATAGATTTTTTACGGTATCATCCAAAGGTTAAATCGGTTAATCATCCTTCTTTACCCTCTCATCCCGACCATAACCTGTATAAGCGATACTTCCCAAACGGTGCCGGTTCTATTTTTACTTTTGAAATAGAAGGAGATAGAGAGCAGGCACATCGTTTTATTGACTCGTTGGAAATATTCTCTTTATTGGCAAATGTAGCAGACGTAAAATCTTTGGTTATTCATCCTGAGACAACCACACATTCTCAATTGAATGCAAAAGAATTGGCTGCTCAGCACATTACTCCCGGTACCGTTCGTTTATCTGTAGGAACGGAGCATATAGACGACCTGTTGGCAGACTTGTCTCAAGCGTTTGATCGGATATAGTCAAGAAAGCAAAGTTCAGATATAATATTCCATGACATCCACAATACCTGTCTGTACGGCATAACGAATGGCCTCTTGTGCATTGTTTACATTGAGTTTACGGAAGATATTTTTGCGGTGTGTCATAATGGTGTAAACGCTAGAGAAGCGTTCTGAAGCTATTTCTTTGGTGGTTTTACCCAAAGAGATAGCTTTTAATATTTCTTTTTCAGTTTGTGTCAGTGCGGTATTTTCTTTTTTATCCGGTGCATCAATCCAAGTTATTAACTTAGTATTTAGATACTGTCTGTTGTGCAATATATCATGATGTGCCTGCTTTACCTCTTGAACAGTAGAATCTTTTAGCAGAATATGAAAGTGTGTACTGGTGAGCATCATTCTTCGTGCAAAATCCTTGCTCAGATTATCGCAGAAGAGTACAAAATGAGCTTGTGGAAATCGCTGATGCATAACAAGTAACTGTTCGGGCGTGCTGTTCATCATGGTATAGTCTAAATATACTATAGCTTGAGGATTTTGCATCAAAAGGCTCACGAGTTGCGTTTCGTTGTCGGGACAGCAAATGTTTTGGTTTGCTGCTTCGGTACTTGTATTCATGCTTTCAGTATTTTGAAGAATGTATTTCAGTCCTGCTCGCGTAATTTCCTGTTTGTCGAATATAAGGATTATGTTTTGATGAAGTGCAGTCATATTCCAGAAAAGATTTACTTGATACGTTTTTCTATCAGTTGATAACTCAGGATGGACATCAGTGTAACGATGAAGAGACATATCAGGCAGCAGCCCACGTGACTCCATTCATTAATTTTATAATGCAATAAGATTTGCACTACAGGAAAGTGAAACAAATACAGTCCGTACGTGATGTTGGGTATTTCGCTGAATCGGCTCAGGAACTTAGCATTGAGAGACAGCTCCATGATAATCACGGCATAACAGAATGCTGTGATATATTCTATTGATTCATAATAAGATCCGATAAGGAAGATGACTACAGACACAGGCAATAACCATTTCACTTGCCGGTGTACCTGTTGATAATAGAAATAAATGCTCATACCAGCCAGAAAATAGATATATTGACCGCCTAATTGTCTTTTTAACATCAGATAAATAGGTTTGTCTGTGCTCATGTATAAATATTGGAATATTTCATTATAGGTAATGGTCAAAATCAATACACCTAATAGTACCCAGCGTTTCGGGTATTTCTGGAACAGAAAATACAGCATCGGCACGGTAATGTAAAACATGATATCCACTTTCATCGTCCAAAGTGAACCATTAACTGCGGTAGAGATATTGTCTGTAAATACGCCGGGCAAGTCAGGTCCTAAAAAGTTCAGAAAAAGTAAGTTGGAAATCAAGTATCTGTAACTTTGTGTCGAGGTGAAATATTCGGTTAGAGAGCAGTCGCTGATAAACGACAAGCCAATGAAACAGAGTAGTATGGTAAATATATAAGAGGGTACCAAACGTTTAAATCGTCGTTTGGCAAATTCTTTGGTTCCTGGATGTTTGAAATAGCTGTAGAAAGTAAGGAAGCCAGTGAGTATAAAGAACGCTTTGATTCGGTATCCTCCTTGTAACAACCAAAATACGTCATGTCCTGCCAATACATTGTAGTGAAAAATGATTAATGCATAGGCAAAGACATAACGTATAAAGTTTACTCCGTTTTTACGAGGAATAACAAGATTTTTATTGATCATTCGTAGATTGTTTCAGTTCCGTTTATCGGATAATGATGATTTTTGTGACCACACTTTCTTTTCCGTTTTCGGTTGTAGCCATTACGCTGTAGGCACCGCTGGCAACTCGTTTACCTTGTTTGTTGCGTCCGTTCCATGTGTAGATACCTCCGTTTGACACACCTTCGTGAATTAGCTGTCCGTTTGAGGATGTAATTTTCACGCAGCTGTTTTGTGTGAGTCCTTTGATAGTTATATATCCGTTATATTCTGGTTTCACAGGATTGGGATAAGCCTTGACATTGCTTTTTTCCATAGATTCTTGTGGTTTAGCAGCATCATTATTATAGGCTACGAGTCCCTTGTCTGTGGCAATCATTACTTGTCCGTTGTCATGATTGATAGCAATAGAGTTGATACTGTTTGAAATCAGAGGAGAATTTTCCATGGTGAAGTGATGGATTGTTTCCATTCCGTCGGCGCTAACCAGATAGACACCATTGGTTGTTCCTATCCATTTTCTGTTGGCTCCATCTACGGCAATACAAGTAACGTTGGTGTTGTTAAGCAAATAATCAGCATAATTTGTGCCGTCGTTTCTAGGCACTTTAATTTGAGTATAGACAAAGTTGTTGTTTTTAAACTCATCCGGATTGCTGATTACAAAAAGCCCTACGTCTGTACCAATCCAGATTTCACCGTTTTGATCTTCTGTCATGCAATAAAAACCGAAAGGTGCATATGTTTTGCCGTCTTGATTGGTGATGCTGGCTCTGAAGTAAGACTCATCATCAGATGTATCTTCAATAGTACCATTGAAGTCGAGCATATAGATTCCTTGTGAATGTCTTCTGGAGTTAAGCCATACCCTACCCTTTCGGTCCATCATAATAAAGTCGAAAGTTGGGTACCCCTTAATTTTTTCGTCATAAATTTTAACCCAGGAGCCGTCTGCTTTTATGACATTTATTATGGTGTCCACTTGATTGTTTATGAACCACATATTGTTTTGGTTGTCATACATAGCGCCAGAAGTGCTGACATATTTTTTTCGTTCAACATCAAAAGGCAGGATTGAATTGATTCGGCTGTTGTCGCATGTATAATGGCGCACCATTTCTCCGTTGAGAAACTCATACATCCCCAAGCGTGCAGATGTGACAAAATGATGGTTTTCATCTCTTGGGTCTTGAGCAATGTTTACGGTGTTGATATAAGGTAGTCCTGTTTTGTCGGAGATTGCCTGTCCATCCTGAAAGTTTGTCCACTTATTGTCGTCGTAGTACATCACCGTTCCCTCATAATTCACGCCGTTATAATTAAGGTTACCTCCTACTACAAGGAGTCTGTTTCCAGCAAAATTTATGAAATTTGCATAATCTCTGACAGGACTATTGGGAATAATTGCCTCGCCTACAGCTTCCATTTGATTGTCACTGTTGATGCGATATGGTTTCAAGCCCTCATATCCCGAAGCTCCCCAAAATACTCCGTTTTTGTAGTCTATGTCTTGTAATGCATTATTTTGCTTGATGGTATTCCATTCGTTGGCATTTTTAAATATATAGATATTCTGGCTATTGGCAGCCATCATCATGCCGTCGGTTATTTGCCAAGCATTAATCAGTTTAAAGTCCGTAGCATCGAATGTCTTGTTTTTCTCGTTCAAAACAAACAGAGAGGCTCTGGTGTTATTGCCGAACAATATATTATCGAAAACCATCAGTTCGGTGAAGTAATGTCCGGACAAATTTTGCCAGCTCTTTTTATCCATCAGGTTTTTGTCCAGTTCGGCAAAGTAGATACCTCTTTCTGTTGCAGCATACACCTTATTATTATATATGGCAGTTGCATTGACCTTAAAATCCAGAATATACGTATTTTCGATGATATTCTGTTGCATATCAAGTACTACGATGCCAAATCCGGTGGCTAAGTAAGCATATTTACCGGTGATATTTACGCCATATATCTCTTTATTGTTGATTAGCTTGTTTTTATATTGTGGAATGTTCACCACCGTTTCGTTGTCTGTCATCAAGTCGATATTTCCGTCGGCATATACAATAATAAGTTTGTCTACGGTTTTGTTATACTTGATGAACGAGATTTTAAAGCCGTTGAGCAGATTTGTTTTGTCATAGCGATACACTTCCTGGTCAGCTGTTTTGTATGACAGTAAATTGCCGTTGCAAAGAGCATACACTTTTTCTTTGCTGCAAACAGTTTTCAGTGCATTATGATAGGAAGGAAACAATTCCCACTGATACATTTTTTGAGCTTTTGTGGTTTGTTGGCCCAAAAGACAAAAAAACAGCAGTAATATTTTTGCTAATTTCATCATGTCAGCTGCGGTTAAAATGATTGATAAATTCTTTTACGGCGCGTGCACGGTGGCTGATTTGGTTTTTTGTTTCGTTGCCCAGCTCGGCAAAAGTTTGGTTGTATCCTTCTGGCTTGAAGATAGGATCATATCCAAATCCACTGTCGCCGTTTTTTTGCTGAGTGATTTCTCCATTGACAATTCCCTCGAAAAATTTTGTATTTCCGTTTTCGATAAAAGCTATTACGGTTCTGAAGCGAGCTTTTCTGTTTTGGATATGAGCCATTTCTTGCAACAGTTTCTTCATGTTTGCTTCAGAGTCGTGCCCTTCTCCCCCTGCATAACGTGCCGAGTACACTCCAGGAGCTCCATTTAGGGCTTCTACTTCTAGTCCCGTATCATCTGCAAAGCAATCCATGTGATATTTATCATACACAAACTGTGCCTTGATGAGTGCATTGCCTTGCAGTGTTTCGGCTGTCTCGGGAATGTCTTCCAGGCAATTGATGTCTTTCAGCGACAGCACCTCTACTCTCTCTCCCAATATGGCGCGTATTTCCTCCAGTTTATGTTTATTATTTGTGGCAAACACCAGTTTTCTTTTCTCCATAGATTGCGTTGTTATATCAGATTAAAAATATTGTTATTTCACTTTTATAGGATCAAATCCTTCGCCATAGACTCCCACAACATTACTTTGTGAAACGAAAGCTTTTGGGTCTATTTGATTAATTAGGCGGAAGATAGCTACACTTTCTCGTCTTTTTGCCAATACCACCAGCACTTTCTTTTCCTCTTTGCTGTACCATCCTTCGCCATAGAGCACAGTTACTCCTCTTGAAAGCACATTACTGATAGCTTCTGCTATCTCTTCATGTTTGTTTGAGAAGATGAAGAACTGAACAGACTGTCGTGTGGAGTTCATTACATAATCCAGAACAATGTTGGCTGTAATGAGTGTTACAAATCCAAAAACCACTTTTTCCCAACTATGGAACAGCACATAGCTGGAGCACACGATGATGATGTCGCAAATCATCAGAATGCGTCCGATGGTAATGTCTTTGTATTTGTTTACAATGGCAGCGATGATATCCGTACCTCCGGTGCTTCCGTTGTTTAGAAAAACAGTGGCAAGTCCTAATCCTTCTAATGCACCTCCTATGATGGTTGCCATAAAAGCCTGGTTGCCTATGATGTGAGGCAAATTTCCCTGGCTGTCTGCAATGAGTTCTTGAAATCCTGCTAGCAGAACTGTAAGCATAACTATCGCATAAATTGTTTTGATGCAGAACTTAAAGCCTAAAATTTTGATGGCAGCGATAAGCAGCACGGTATTGATAAACAAATAAGAATATTGCACTTTGATGCCTGTACCAAAGAAAATCAGGGAAGAAATACCTGCTACCCCACCGGTGGTAATTTCATAGGGCAAGAGAAAGAGCGTAAAACCGATGGCATAACTCAGCAGTCCGAAAGTAATAAACACATAGTCTTTTATCTCTTGCCACAAATTAAATTTTAACTGTTTCATAAGCTTGGTTACGGCTTTTGCCGATTTGTTTTATTTAAACAGTTTGGCAATTCAAAAGGAAGTTTCATGATGTGGTACATGAAAATCCTTTTGAATTGCTTTGCTATTTTATTTTAGTTTTATTTGTTTGAATCCGTTTCCGTAAACGCCTTCTGCCCTGCTTGTAGAAACAAAGGCATTCGGGTCTTCTTCCTGAATCATTCTCAGAATCTGGATGGATTCATTTTTATGAACGATGGTTATGAGCACCTTTGATGGAGTGTGGCTGTAATAACCTTCACTGTCGATAACCGTAACGGAGTGTCCGGTTTCCTGTATGATTCGTTCGCTTAGTGCCACATGCTGTCGGGTGATGATGATATATTGCACATCTTGTCGCGAGCTGTTGATAATCATATCCAGCGTATAGTTGCAGATGACCAGTGTGACATATCCGAACACCACCATGCGCCAACTGTCAAAGAAGAAGTAACACGAGGATATAGTCAGGATATTGATGTAAATCAACACGCGTCCCATACTGATGTTTCTGTACTTTGTAACGATGGCTGCAATGATATCCAAACCTCCTGTACTGCCGTTGTTTACAAAAACAGTGCCTATACCAAAGCCGCAGATGATGGCTCCGAGCACGCAAGCCATGGAATCTTGCCCCGGCCCCAACAAAAGCAATAGCTCTCCGTTGTCGTCTTTCATGATATTTTGTGCTATATCTAAAAAGAATGACAATGCAAAGATTGCATATGTAGTTTTCAGTACGAATCTGTATCCCAGTTCTTTAACGGCAAAAACCAGCAGTACTACATTGGCAATGCAGAATGCCAGCTGTATGGGAAATCCGGTAAGATAGTACAAGATAGCGCACATACCGGTGAGGTCACCGGTTACCATCTTGTAGGGCAGCAAGAACGCTGCCCATCCGATGGCGTAACATATAAGCCCAAAGTTGATAGCCAGAAAATCTTTTCCTTCTTGCAGCAAGGCTGCTTTTGACGGCCGTTTGGGCATCCGTTTCAACAAATTGTCAAACATATTAGTGAACAGATATTTAAATGACAGAACTGATAATGAATCAAGTTATTTCACTACAATATTCACAATACGTTTCGGCACGACAATGATTTTCACTATCTGCTTGCCGTCAATGTATTTCTGAGTCTGTTCGTCGGCCAAGACTTGTTCTTCAATGGTTTTCTGGTCTGCATCTGCAGCAAAATCCATCGTGAATCTTGTTTTACCGTTAAACGAAATACTCAGTCGGATATTGTCTTCCACCAAATATTTCTCTTCGAACAAGGGCCATTGCGCATCGCAAACACTGGTGTTGTGACCGAGTTTTTCCCAAAGTTCTTCGGCGATATGCGGGGCAAAAGGAGCAATCAGTACGATAAGTTGTTCCAATACCTGCTTGTTTCGGCATTTCAGTCCGGACAATTCATTCACACAAATCATAAAGGCACTGATGGCGGTGTTGTATGAAAAGGCTTGAATGTCGGCATCCACTTTCTTGATGAGTTTGTGCAATGCTTTCATTTCTTCTTTTGTTGCCTCGCCGTCTTGTGGCAGGAACTGATCTTCGCGGTTGTAGAACAATCCCCAGAATTTTTTCAGGAAGCGGTGGCATCCGTCAATACCGTTGGTATCCCATGGCTTGCTTTGTTCAACCGGTCCGAGGAACATTTCATACAAGCGCAGTGTGTCTGCACCGAATTTTTCGACAATCATGTCCGGGTTGACTACATTAAACATGCTCTTGCTCATCTTTTCGATGGCCCAGCCACAGATATATTTCCCGTCTTCCAGAATAAACTCGGCATTGTTGTATTCCGGACGCCAGTTTTTGAATGCTTCCACATCCAGTACGTCGCCCGAAACAATATTCACATCGACGTGCAGCGGTGTGGTGTCATATTGGTCTTTCAGTCCTAAAGACACAAACGTGTTGGTATCTTTGATGCGATATACAAAGTTGCTTCGTCCTTGAATCATACCTTGGTTTACGAGTCTTTGGAATGGTTCATCCTTTACGCTGTATCCCAAATCAAACAAGAACTTGTTCCAGAAACGGCTGTAAATTAAGTGTCCGGTGGCATGTTCCGTACCTCCTACATATAAATCAACATTCTGCCAGTATGCATCTACTTTTGAATCAACCAATGCTTTTGGGTTCTTCGGGTCCATATAACGCAGATAGTAAGCAGAGCTTCCTGCAAATCCCGGCATGGTATTCAGTTCGAGTGGGAAGATAGTTTTCTGATCGATGAGTTCGTTAGCCACAACTTTGTTGTTGACACAGTCCCAAGCCCAGTTGGTAGCATGTCCCAATGGTGGTTCTCCTGTTTCTGTTGGCAGGAATTTGCTTACTTCCGGCAATTCCAGCGGCAGACATTCTTCAGGAATCATATAAGGCATTCCGTCTTTGTAATATACCGGGAATGGTTCTCCCCAGTAGCGTTGGCGGCTGAAAATGGCATCGCGCAGGCGGAAGTTTACTTTTACGCGTCCCAAATGGTTTTCTTTGACATATTTTTTAGTAGCGGCAATAGCTTCTTTTACAGTCAGTCCGTTCAGAGAGAAGTCGATATATGGTGTGACACCGGCCTTTGGAGAGTTCGTTACAATACCCTCTTTAGCATCGAAGCTTTCCTGACTAACATCGCATCCTTCAACCAATGGTACGATAGGCAGGTTAAAGTGCTTGGCAAAGGCATAATCGCGGCTGTCGTGTGCCGGTACGGCCATGATGGCTCCTGTTCCATATCCTGCCAAAACATAGTCACTGATCCAGATTGGGTTACTTTCTCCGGTAAACGGATTGATGGCATAAGATCCAGAGAATACACCTGTGACGCGTCTGTCGGCAATGCGTTCGCGTTCGGTACGTTTTTTGGTTGCTTCAAGATAAGCTTCTACTTCGGCTTTCTGTTCTGCTGTAGTTACTATTGATACCAGTTCGCTTTCTGGAGCCAGAACCATGAATGTTACACCAAACATGGTGTCGGCACGTGTCGTAAAGATTGTGAACGAATGGTCGGAGTCTTTGATTTTGAATTCCACTTCAGTACCTTCCGAGCGTCCAATCCAGTTGCGCTGTGTTTCTTTCAGTGAGTCGGTCCACTCTACTGTTTCCAATCCGTCCAGCAAACGCTGTGCATATGCGCTGACACGCAGGCACCATTGGCGCATTTTCTTTTGTACGACAGGATATCCTCCGCGTTCAGACACACCGTCCACAACTTCGTCGTTAGCCAATACGGTACCCAATTTTGGACACCAGTTAACCATGGTTTCGCCCAAATAAGCAATACGATAATTCATCAGAGTTTCCTGCTGCTGCTTTTCGTTCATGGCTTTCCATTCTTCTGCCGAGAAGTTCAGTTCTTCGCTGCATGCCACGTTGAGACCTTCACTACCCTTTTGTTCAAAATGAGCCACCAGTTGTTCGATAGGCAATGCTTTTTGTGCTTCGTTGCAGTAATAGCTTTTGAACATTTTCTGGAAGGCCCACTGAGTCCACTGATAATAGTCGGGTTCGCAGGTTCTGATTTCTCTGTCCCAGTCAAAGCAAAAACCTATTTTATCCAGCTGTTCGCGGTATCTTGCAATGTTTTGGGCCGTAGTAATGGCCGGGTGCTGTCCGGTTTGTATGGCATATTGTTCAGCCGGCAATCCGTAAGCATCATATCCCATCGGGTTGAGCACGTTAAAGCCATTCAGTCGTTTGTAGCGTGCGTAGATATCTGATGCGATGTATCCCAGCGGGTGTCCCACATGAAGTCCGGCACCGCTTGGATAAGGGAACATGTTCAATACATAAAATTTCTTTTTCGACTCATCTTCGGTCACCTGATAGGTGTGATTTTCCACCCATCTTTGGTGCCATTTCTTTTCAATTTCTCTGAAATTGTATTCCATATATGCTTTTGTTTTTATATTGTAAAGTTCTGGTTAAAAACAATTATTCGTTGATGCAGATGTGTTCAATTTCGGCCACGATTACTTTGTGCAGCCCACCCTTTTGCGGTCCGTACCATTGTTTCAGTATTTCGGCATCCAGGAAATCACACTGATTCATTTGTCCTTCAAACAATTGGCGGCATTCTAATGTGAGTCTTGCTTGCTGATAGGTAATGCCTCCGGTTTGTGTAAATATCGGTTTCAAGCCTGTTTCGGCCACTTTGTCTATGTTTTTGCCTGATTTTGATCCGCAGATGGCATAAATGTCTCTTGCCTGTTGGTCATTGCCCAAAAATGCAATAGAGATTTTGGGGTTTTCTTTCAGGAGTTGGTAGGTAAATCTTTCCGGACGGATAAAAAGAAAAGCCACCGGCTTATTCCACAACCACCCTATTCCACCCCATGATGCAGTCATCATGTTAAAGTGCGTTTGCGTACCGGCTGTAATCAGCATCCATTCTTTACCTATAGTTTCAAAGATATTTTCTTTGAAATCAGTGGGATTGATATATTTCATAAAAATCTTATAAAACTCTTATATTATAAGGTGCAAAGATAAGAAAAAACTAACAAGTGAGCATTTATTTTATTTGAAAAGGAATCAGATTGCGCTTATAATTTCATTTAGATAACAGAAAAAAAACAGTGTAATTGACATAGGTCAATAAATAGTATATTTTTTTTGAATTATGACTGTTTTTTTTTTTCATGATTAATTTAAGCCATACCTTTGCAGTGTACAAAACAAATAACGAAATTGATTAGGGTAAAAGATTGTTAGTAATTGATAACTAATATGTTGGTATTGTAGTGATACAATTGAACTTAGTTTTTAGGGTTTAATTAAAATTGAGAGATTTTAGGATTGATTGTCGGGGCGCTTTTTAAAGCAGTCCCGTTTTTTTATTTTATACAGATTCTTCTTCATCGTGCAGTTGTTCACGTTTGCGCATTTTGTTTTTAGGTATTATGCCGATAATTTTTGTACTTTTGCACGTAGAAATTTTAGTATCAATGGAAAAAACAGTTGACTATGGCAAATAGCGGACTCACTCCCATGATGAAACAGTTTTACGATTTAAAAGCAAAGCATCCCGATGCTGTGCTGCTGTTTCGTTGCGGTGATTTTTATGAAACCTATAGCAGTGATGCTGTTACTGCTTCCGAAATATTAGGAATTACACTTACAAAAAGAAGTAACGGTGGAAAGGGTGGGGCGCCTGTCGAGATGGCAGGGTTTCCGCATCATGCGCTTGATACTTATTTGCCCAAACTGATTCGTGCCGGGAAGCGTGTGGCCATTTGCGATCAGTTGGAAGATCCGAAACTTACCAAGAAACTGGTCAAGAGAGGCATTACAGAATTGGTAACACCAGGTGTGGCTATGAGTGACAATGTTCTGAATTTCAAGGAGAACAATTTCCTGTCGGCCATCCATTTCGGCAAAAATGTATGTGGCGTGTCCTTTTTGGATATCAGTACGGGAGAGTTTCTTACAGCTGAGGGGTCTATTGAATATATAGACAAACTATTAGCTAATTTTTCACCCAAGGAAGTGCTTTACGAAAGAGGCAAGCGAGCTCTTTTTGAGCAGAGTTTTGGGTCTAAATATCTTACATTCGAAATGGAGGACTGGGTCTTTACAGAAATGACAGCCATGGAAAAGCTGTTGAAGCATTTCGAGGTGAAGAATATGAAAGGATTTGGTGTAGACCATCTGAAATTAGGACTGATTGCTTCGGGAGCTGTATTGCAGTATCTCGAGATGACGCAACACAGCCAAATTGGTCATATTACGTCTTTGGCACGAATCGAAGAAGAACGTTACGTGCGTCTGGATAAATTTACCGTGCGCAATCTGGAACTTTTGGATTCGATGAACGAAGGTGGTAATTCGCTGCTTTCGGTAATCGACCGTACGATTACGCCTATGGGAGCGCGCTTGTTAAAACGCTGGCTGATTTTTCCGTTGAAAGATGAAAAACCCATCAACGAACGATTGGATGTGGTTGAATACTTCTTCAAAGATTTGGAGTTTCGCGATTGTGTTGAGGAGCATCTGCATCAAATTGGCGACTTAGAACGCATTATCTCCAAAGTTTCCGTAGGTCGTGTCTCGCCACGCGATATTGTGCAGCTCCGCATTGCGCTGCAGGCCATAGAGCCTATAAAAGAAGCCTGCGAAAAAACTGTAGACCCTACATTAAAACGTATTGGCGAGCAACTTAATTTGTGTGCTTCCATCCGAGACAGAATAGCTCGTGAAATTAATCCCGACCCTCCTTTGTTGGTCAATAAGGGTGGGGTGATTGCTTCGGGAGTAGACAAAGAACTGGATGAATTGCGTCATATAGCTTACGAAGGTAAGGACTATCTGTTGCAGATTCAGCAACGCGAAACTGAACTGACAGGCATCCCGAGTTTGAAGATCGGTTACAACAACGTATATGGATATTATCTCGAAGTCAGAAACACACATAAAGATAAAGTTCCTGCCGAATGGATTCGCAAGCAGACACTGGTGAATGCTGAGCGATACATCACCCAGGAACTCAAGGAATATGAAGAGAAAATATTAGGTGCCGAGGACAAAATCTTGTCTCTCGAAATGAAACTCTTCAATGACTTGATATTGTCTTTGGCCGAATTTACTCCTGCCATACAGATAGATGCTAATTTGATAGCCCGTTTAGATTGTCTGCTTTCGTTTGCATTGGTAGCAAACGAGAACAATTACATACGTCCGCAAATTGAAGACAGTGATGTGCTTGAAATCGTGCAGGGACGACATCCGGTTATCGAAAAGCAACTGCCGGTAGGAGAGCGATATGTGGCTAATGATGTCTATCTGGATAATGAACAGCAACAGATTATTATCATTACCGGTCCGAATATGGCGGGAAAATCAGCCCTGTTGCGTCAGACAGCCTTGATTACGCTGATGGCCCAGGTTGGTTCGTTTGTTCCCGCAGAAAGAGCTCGTATCGGTATGGTGGACAAGATTTTTACGCGTGTGGGAGCCAGCGACAATATATCTTTGGGCGAGAGTACGTTTATGGTGGAGATGAACGAAGCTTCGAACATCCTGAACAATTTGTCTGCCCGAAGCCTGGTTCTTTTTGACGAATTGGGACGCGGTACGTCTACTTACGACGGTATCAGTATCGCCTGGGCGATAGTGGAATATATCCACGAACATACCAAGGGTAGGGCACGTACGCTTTTTGCCACTCATTATCATGAGCTTAACGAGATGGAAGAGTTGTATCCACGCATCAAGAACTATAACGTGTCGGTGCGCGAGGTAGATGGAAAAGTAATCTTTCTGCGCAAGCTGGAACGCGGCGGCAGTGAGCATTCTTTTGGAATTCACGTGGCTAAGCTGGCAGGAATGCCCAAAAGCATCGTCAAGCGTGCCAATGTGATTCTTAAGGAACTAGAGTCGGGGAGTGGTAAGGAACAGTTGGGCAAATCGTTAGAAGAAGAGTCCAAGAAGGCGCAACCCGTTCAACTCAGCCTGTTTCAGCTGGATGATCCTGTATTATGTCAGGTGCGTGACGAGATTATCAATTTGGACATTAATAATTTGACACCGATAGAGGCTCTCAACAAACTGAATGACATCAAGCGCATCGTATTGGGCAGATAAGAAACGGGAGCGGCATAATGTTTTTAATGTTTGTGTCTGAGAGGCTGTTTTGATGCTGCTAATTCTAGGGTCATATAGGCATTGTGCATGAATAACTGGCAATAGGCTGGGAACAGGCTTGAAACAGGCCTGTTCCCAGCCTATTGCTATGATTGTTCTTTTGTGTGTATGATGGAAGGCCACAACAAATGATTCAGCCAATTATTTGACCGGTATGAGCCGGTTTGCAATTTAAGTTGCCGCCAATTTAAGTTTCCAGCTTTTGGATATGGCAAAATATCCGTTCTCGAGTCTGATTGGCCATTATGTTGCCGAAAGACAATACTTATTATCAGACGAACCATGGTTGAAAGGGGCTTTTTGTCATTTTGACATTTTGTATGTTTCACCCTGTTGTATGTAGCTTATTTTCGGTTGGACAGACAGGTGACGGAAAATTTGTAATTCTCAGTTCTTAAATTATAGAGTATATAGTTGATAATCTGTGTTTTATATGTATTTTTATTGTATGCAGAATAGTCTGAGATAGAAATAAATTTCCTCTGTTTTTGTACAATATTTTCTACTTTGTAAAATATCATTACCTTGCTGAATTTTTGTCAAGGCTTTATTTTATTCTTAACATGAGATAAAATCATTTTTCTCATGTGATTTTTTCAAATATCCCATGGTGTTTTTCCCTGAATATACAGTATATATGCAATTTTCTTCTCATTTTTTCTGCATAATTATTCATTATTTTCTCTAGATGAAGCGTTTTGTATTGCATGGATGTTAGGGAAATAGTTGTTTGTTGATATAAAAGAAAGTAAATACGCGTAAATTCATTCTTTTTGTAAACTTGAATTTTATTAATACGGATGCTGTTTCTATAGGAAATCCGCCTAAAGACATAATCTTTAATTTGCTGTTTTTTGTTCTTGCCATATCGTGGCAGACTTTTTCCGATAGGTGTTCAAGTCAAACAATCAAGCCGGCAAAAGTCGATTTGAAATCCTTTTTGGAGAGAAATGTGCTTGTCCTCAATTTATTCTATTTTCCCAACTCCAGATGTAATCTATCATTTCTTTTGGCAAGTTGTTGTTGTATGAAGCTTGTTTGCATATAAAAAGAAATGCGAGTGTGCCGTCTTCGAGATGAAGCGACACACCCGCATTTTATTCTGGAATAATGCTTGTTCCGTTTATTTTCTGAATTCAGGTTCCCCTAATTTGCGGCACAGCTTTCCGCCGAGCATACAGTATAGCCCCAAGACTACGAATGGGATGCTGAGCAATTGTCCCATATTGAGTAACATGTTGGCCTCAAAGGCCTCTTGCACTTCTTTGGTAAACTCCAAAAGGAAGCGTGCAGTGAAGATTGTCGTAAGGCAGAATCCGAAGAAGAAACCGCTCCCGATTCGATTTGCTTTCTTTTTGTAGAGTGCGATACCAACCACAAAGATAAGCAGATAGCACAATGCTTCGTAAAGTTGTCCGGGGTGACGGGGCACCATATCAACCCGTTCAAAGATAAAAGCCCATGGAACTTCTGTTGGATCTCCGATAATTTCGGAATTCATCAGATTTCCCATACGGATAAAGAAGGCACAGATGGGAGTTGCAATGGCTATGTTGTCCAAGATGCGCATCAGGTTTATTTTGGTTTTGCGCACATATAACCATAGGGCAATCATCAATCCCAGGGTTCCTCCATGACTGGCCAGTCCTTCATATCCGGTAAAGATCCATCCGTTCAGGGTGTGGCGCATGGGCAGAATCATTTCAAGAGGATGCATCAGATAGTAGCCCGGTTCATAAAACAAGCAATGTCCCAGGCGGGCACCAATCAGAATGCCAAAGAAGCAATAGAAAAACAACGGTTCGAAAAGTTCTTCCTTGATGTTTTGTCTTTTGTATAGTTTCTGCACAATCAGATAACATGCCAACAATCCAAACAACCAGCATAGAGAGTACCATCTGATGCTGAGACTGCCAATATGGAATGCTTCTACCGGAGGATTCCATAATATATATAGGAGGAGGGTGTTCATGGCACGTTGCTTTATACATTAAAGCGGAAATGCATGATATCTCCGTCCTGAACTACATATTCTTTTCCTTCTACGCTCATTTTTCCGGCTTCGCGTACGGCTGCCTCAGAACCATATTTTATATAGTCTTCGTATTTGATTACTTCGGCACGGATAAATCCTTTTTCGAAGTCAGTGTGGATTACTCCGGCACACTGAGGAGCTTTCCATCCGCGGTGGAATGTCCATGCGCGTACTTCGATTTTTCCGGCAGTGATATAGGTTTGCAGGTTGAGCAAATGATAAATGGCTTTGATCAGACGGTCGCATCCCGATTCCTTCAAACCTATGTCTTCGAGGAACATTTGTTTTTCCTCATAGCTTTCCAACTCAGAGATGTCGGCTTCTGTTTGTGCCGAGATGGTCAGCAGCTCTGCATTTTCGTCCTTGATGGCTTCGCGTACGGCTTCAACATACGGGTTACCGTTCGCTGCCGATTTGTCATCCACATTACAAACATAGAGCACCGGTTTGGTGGTCAGCAGGAAAAGATTTTTGGCTGCAGCAGCTTCTTCTTCAGTGTCGAAGGTTACCGTGCGGGCTGATTTGCCGTTCAGCAGTGCATTCTGGTATTTCAGCAGCACTTCATATTCTATTTTCGCTTGCTTGTCACCGCCTACTTTTGCTATTTTTTCAACGCGTTTGATGCGGTTTTCAACTGTTTCCAGGTCTTTGAGCTGAAGTTCCGTGTCGATGATTTCCTTGTCGCGCACCGGGTCAACCGAACCGTCTACATGCACAATATTGTCATTGTCAAAGCAACGTAGCACATGAATGATAGCGTCTGTTTCGCGAATATTGCCCAAGAATTGGTTTCCCAAGCCTTCACCTTTGCTGGCACCTTTTACCAGTCCGGCAATATCTACAATTTCGCAAGTGGCGGGAACGATGCGGTCTGGGTTAATCAGTTCGGCCAGTTTGGTGAGTCGTTCATCGGGTACTGAGATTTGTCCCAATTGTGCGTCGATAGTACAGAACGGAAAGTTTGCTGCTTGTGCCTTTGCACTAGACAAGCAATTAAATAGGGTAGACTTGCCCACGTTGGGAAGGCCTACGATACCTGCTTTTAATGCCATAATTATAT